>Ga0207828_100049_pt1 | contig 199175 bp, 160 predicted proteins | sample TtaePargueraPR_11_FD_187276 | JGI IMG/M metagenome (GOLD analysis project Ga0207828, IMG submission 187276) | Aerobic enrichment media microbial communities from Bioluminiscent Bay, La Parguera, Puerto Rico - Tt and P2 (3) (SPAdes) | ecosystem: Environmental > Aquatic > Marine > Unclassified ...
GGCGGCGACCTGCTGATCAAGCAGGGCGGCGTGACGGTGGTGACGGTGACGGTGAACCCGACCACGGGCGCCTATACGGTGACACAGAACGCGCCGATCGACCATGCGGCGGGCGGTGACGAGAACGATGTGGCGTTCACGGTCGGCTACCAGGTGACCGACGGCGACGGCGACACGGCGAACGGCTCGCTGGTGATCAATGTCGACGACGACACGCCGGTAGCCTTCAGCCCGGTGGCCCTGAACAATGACGATGGGTTGCCCGGCACTCAGGACGATGCGCTGGTCAACACCGGCACGGCCTCCGGTACCTGGCTGCTCAATGATCCCGACAACGACGGGACGGGCAGTGACTTCATAGGCGCCGACGGCTTCGGATCGCTGGTGTTCACCAACGGGACCGATGGCGACATCCTCCAGAGCGGCGGCGCGAATGTGACGTCGGGCGGGCCCACGGCGTTCGTCTACCTGTTCGGTTTCGGCACCGGTACGCTGGTGGCCACGACCGACAGCACCAATAGCGATCCGACCGCCGTGGTCTTCACCGCGACGCTCGATGCGGGCTCCGGTTTCGGCGACGATGCCACCTACTCGATCGATTTCGACAAGACGCTCGACGATGGTTCGGCCTTCGTGATCGAGGATTTCTCGACCGCGCCGGCGGGCCAGAACCAGTGGATCGGCCTCGATTTCGACGGCAACGACATCGATGCTGACAGCAACGGAAGCCAGGATCTGCTGCTGACCGGCATCAATGGTTCGGTCAACACCAGCGCAACCGACATCGGGACGGAAAACCAGTGGACCGATGCCGGCGAGGGCACGCAGATCGATTTCGTGATCGACGTCGCCCGCGACGGCGTGAACGATGAAAAGGACGCGCAGGGCTACACCTTCGACGGTCACTACGGCGTAAGCTTTGCGTCCTTCAGCGTCCTCCAGTTGCAGGGCGGCGGAACCGCCTCGGTGCGCATCGCGGCCTTCGACGATCCGGACACCGGCAATATCAAGGACGTCAACAACGGTTCGCCCGTTGCCATCGACGGATCGAGCATCGAAGTGCGCAATGCGGGGGGCACACTGCTGACCGAGGGCGTGCATTACGAACTGATCGACATGGGTGACGGCACCTTCGTGCTCACGGGCATCGATGCCGGCGACAACATCTATTTCGAGGGCGTGACCGACTTCAACCAGTACGAGATCGTCAACGCCTCCAATCTGCTCAATCCGGAGACGGCGGCCCCGAACGACACCTTCGGCGGGACCAGCTTCTCGACCGGCAAGTTCGGTTACGACGCGTCGCAGGCGGGCAGCGATATCCCGCTCAGCTTCGACGTGCTGGCGACCGACGGCGACGGGGATACCTCGACCGGCACGATCAGCATCACGGTCACGCCGGCCGAAGCGCCGATCGCCCTCGATCTCGATGGCGACGGGGTGGAATTCCTCGGCCTCGAAGCCGGCGTCGCCTATGACTATGGCGCCGGCCTGGTCGCCACCGCCTGGGTTGCGCCGGATGACGGCCTTCTCGCCCGGTCCACGGGTGACGGTCTCGACATTGTCTTTGCCGACGATGCGGCCGGCGCCCGGACCGACCTTGAAGGCCTGGCCCTTGCGCATGACAGCAATGGCGACGGCGTGCTCGATGCCTCGGACGAGAGCTATGCCGAATTCGGGGTCTGGCAGGACAGCGACAGCGACGGCCTGGTCGATGGCGGCGAATTCACTTCGCTTGCCGAACTCGGGATCACCTCGATCGAGCTCACCTCGAACGGCCAGGAATATCGTGCGGCTGATGGCGACGTGGTGGTGTTCGGCACTGGCCAGTTCACCCAGGATGGGGTGACGCGCGACTTCGCCGATGCGGCGTTCAAGACCGAGCGCCAGCAGGCCGACGCCCTGGCGGCGGCGGCAGCCGGCTTCGCGGCAGTGCCCGTCGCCGGCATGGCGGCCTTCGCGGCCGGCATGCAGCTGGGCGATACGGCGCCGACCCTGGCCAGCCTCGATGTCGGGGTCACGCCGGAAGGCGGCGTTGGCGGCGCGGCGACCGGGATGAAGGTCGCCAGCTTCGAAGCCGGTAGCCCGGCAGGCGAGTCACATGGTGCCGCTCCGGCCTTTGAAAGCACTGGCCATTCGGACGAGGCCCCGGCCGCACGCGGCCTGGCCGAGCTCGACAGCACCCCGGTGGAGGTCCGGCCGCTCGGCGGGAACGATGGCGAAGCGGGTGCCGATTTCGCGGCTCAGCCGCTGGGGGGATTCGCTCCCGGCGCCGAAGGTGCGATCATGGAAGCGCTGCTCGCGCTGCAGGCCGAAGCCAAGCCGGACGGGCAAGTGGCTGAAAAGTCGCAAGGAAATGCCCAGGAAGCGATCCAGGAAGTCTTGGCGGGCCATTCCATAGACCAATTGCTCGATGCTCTGGTTGGTGATAATGGTGCGCCGCATAACGGGGAAGCACACGACATTCTGGCAGGGCTGCTCGACGCCAATACGGGGTCGGGTGGCGAAGCGTTGGTCATGATTGACCTTCAGCAAATACAGGACGATGCCCAGGCGATAGCCGTGGCAAATGCGTAGGAATTTATGCATAGTGTGGTTAATATTTCAGGGGAGGGTAAGATGAGTGCAACGCGAAGCCGACTTGCAATGTTGGCGGTGGCCACGGCACTCGTTCTGCCCAGTGCTGCCTTTGCCCAGTCCGCCTCCACGGCGGAGCTGATGGCGATGGACAAGGGCGCACTGCGGGACGCGATCCAGATGCGCTACGATGCGGGGCTTGCCGCAACCAAGGATCCCTCGGTTGTCGCCGCGAACGACACGCGGTTCCTGTGGGCCTCGGAAACCAAGGTCCAGTGTGGTATCGCGCTCGGCTTCCTCAAATCGGGGACCAAGGACGAGACGAGCATCTCGAAATGCGATCTCGCCTATCAGATGATGAACCGGCGCCCGGCGCCTCCGCCGCCGCCCCCGCCGCCTCCGCCGCCCCAGCGGCCGGCGATCTGCGACGACCCGCTGGCGGGAATTGCCTTCTTCGACTGGGATTCGGACGTGGTGTCCGGCGAGGCGGGGCAGACGCTCCAGACCGTGGCGCAGAACGTGCCGGTCTGTGGTTGGAGCTCGCTCACCCTGGTCGGCCATACCGATCTTTCGGGCAGCAACGCCTATAACGATGGCCTGTCCCAGCGGCGTGCGGAAGCGGTCGAAGCCGGGTTCCGCGCGATGGGTGTGAATGTTCCGGTCAATCTCGAAGCCCGCGGCGAAAGCGAACCGCGCGTTCCGACGGAAGACGGTGTGCGCGAACCGCAGAACCGCCGCGTCGAAATTTCCGGCAACGACTAACAGGGAGAGTGACATGAAACGGAAATTTGCTGCTGCAGCCGTTGCCTTGCTGCTGGCCGGTGCGCCCGTATCCGTCGCTGCCCAGACCGGCGACGCCTACTCGATGAACGAAGTGATCGAGGTCGCCATGTCCTCGAACCCGGAAATCATCCAGGCGCAGATGAACAAGGAAGCGATCGAGTTCGAGCGGCGCCAGGCCGAAGGCCTCTATTACCCGCGGGTCGAACTGGAAGTTTCCGGCGGTGCGCGCCGCCTCGAAAATACCACTCGCCGTTCGCTGGGTATTTCGGACGACTGGCTCTACCCGGTGGAAGTCGGTGCCGTGGCTGACTGGACCGTGGTCGATTTCGGTCGTCGCGGTGGTGAACTCATGCGCCAGGCTGCCCGCGTCGACGGGGCTTCGCTGCGCGTGGTCGAGCGGTCGGAATTCATCGCCCTGCAAGTGGCCCGGCAATATCTCGACGTGCTGCTGCAACAGCGCGTCGTGGCCGCCTCGCAGGACAATGTGACCTTCCACCAGATGCTGGTGAGCGATCTCTCCAGCGGGGTCGACCAGGGCTCGATCAGCGTCGCCGACCTGCAGCAGGCCGAGGAACGCCTCCAGTCCGCAGTCGTGCGCCAGTCGGAAGCCGAACAGTCGCTGCAGGACGCCAAGATCACCCTGCGCGCGCTTTCGGGTCTCGATGTCGACAGCGTTTCGGTCCCGCCCGTGCTGGACAATCAGCTTCCGGCGACGCTCGAGGAACTGATCGGCCTCGCCCGGACCGCCAATCCGCGCGTGCAGGAAGCCATGGCCGACGTCGATGCGACGCATGGTCTGGTCAAATCGGCAAAGGGCGACCTCTATCCGCGCTTCGGCCTCGAAGTCCGTGGCCGCTACGGCGAGGACATCGACGGCTTCCGCGGCGATACCGAGGATCTTCAGGCCCGCGTCTACATGCGCTGGAACGTGTGGGACGGCGGTATCAACCGCGCCAAGCACCAGGAAATGGTCCGCCGCGCCAGCGAGGCCCGCTATCGCCTGCACCAGGTGACCCGCGAAGCCGAAGCCGACGCACGTTCGGCCTGGAACGCCAAGGCCAAGCAGGCCGACGTCTTCTCGGCGCTGACTCGTCAGAGCCAGGTAAGCGACGACCTGCTGCTGTCCTATCGCAGCCAGTTCAACGTCGGCCGCCGTTCGCTGCTCGACGTGCTCGACGCGCAGAACACGCGGTACAACACGCAGGTTCGTCTCGAGACGGCCCGTTTCTCGGAAGTCTTCGCCAAGTACCAGAGCCTTGCCTCGGCCAACCGCTTCCTCAGCGCGCTCAGCATCGCGCCGGGGGCCGGCGCCGGCGAGACCGAGCGCGAAGAATTCGAATATGGTCCGTCCCCGGATGCGGAACTGGATTACCGGGTTCAAGAGGATTGATCGATCCCGATACCCGTAACGATGAGCAATTCCGGTGAATGCAGTAGATGGAAGATTGGAAGCCCGCGGCGGGGGTGACGAACTGGTCGCATGCCTCGGCGCGGTAGCGCGGCATTTCGGGATTTCCTTCGATCCGGGCATCCTTCACTCCCTCGCCACGGGCCGGGACGGGCGGCTTCCGTTCCATCAGGCCGGTCCGGCGATCGAACAGCTCGGGCTCAATTACGAGCCCGGCTTTTCGCGCCGGCTCCCGCGGCTCGAGCAGGATTATCCCGCGATCCTCTCGCTCGAGGGCGGCGGCCATGTGGTCGCGCTGGAGAAGCGCGAGAACGACCTGCTCGTCTGGCGGCCGGAGGCCGATAAATCCGCCTGGGAACCGCTCGAGGAGGTCCAGGCCTCCTGCGACGGACGGCTGATCAAGGTTGCCGGCAATCCGGACTCCCAGCGCGAAAGCGAGGCCCCCTGGCATGCCAAGGGGCGCCATCACTGGTTCTGGAGCGAATTGCGCAAGGAACGGCGGGAATTCCGCCCGGTCCTGCTTGCCTCGCTGATCATAAACCTGCTGGCGCTGGCCACGCCGCTGTTCACGATGAACGTCTATGACCGCGTGATCCCGAACAAGGCCGAGGCCACGCTGTGGGTGCTCGGCACCGGGGTACTGCTGGCCTTCCTGTTCGAGTTCTCGCTGCGCACTGCGCGCGCCAATGTGATCGATCAGATCGGGCGGCGATTGGACCTGCGCCTGTCGCAGAAGATCTTCAGCCGCCTGCTGGCGACCCCGCTGGCCGAACGCCAGGGCAATACCGGTGCGCTGGCCGCGCGGGTCTCGGAATATGCGCTGGTACGCGAATTCTTCGGCTCGACCACGGTGGTGCTGCTGGTCGATACCGGATTCCTGGTGCTCTTCCTCGCTGCGATTGCCTATATCGCCGGCTGGCTTGCGCTGGTTCCCGCGCTCGCAATGGCGGTGATGGCGGCGGCCGGCTTTGTGCTCCAACGCAGGGTGGTCGAAGCCGCGCGTGATGCCCAGGCCGACCACGGCCTGCAGCAGACCCTGCTGGTCGAAACCGTGGCCGGTTCGGAAACGGTGAAGTCGATGGCGGCCGAGGGCGGGGTGACCGGGCGCTGGCGCCAGCTGGCCGAGATCGGCTCGGCCTCGCAGCAGCACCTGCGCCAGATCAACGTGACCGCGGTCAGCCTGGCCTCGTCTTTCCAGCAGGTCTCTACCGTCGCGCTGATCGTCGGCGGTTATTACCTGTTCGCCGCAGGCAGCATCAGCATGGGCGCCATTATCGCGATTGTCATGCTTGCCTCGCGCTCGCTCGCCCCGGCGGGGCAGATCGCCTATCTGCTTACCCGCTGGCGCCAGGCGCAGGAGACGCTGACCAGCATCGAGAAGCTGTTCGATGCCTCGGACGAGCGACGGCAGGGCAGCATGGGCATGCCGGCCGTGAGCAAGGCCTCGCGGATCGTCTTCGACCATCTCGAATTTTCCTATCCCGATGCACCGCAGGCTTCGCTCGACGGGCTCAGCCTGACCATCGAGCCGGGCGAACGCGTGGCCGTGATCGGGCGGGTGGCCTCGGGCAAGTCGACGCTCGGGCGGGTCATGTGCGGGCTTTACCAGCCGACCGGCGGGGCCATGCTGATCGACGGGATCGACAGCCGCCAGTTCCGCCCGCAGGAACTGCGTGAGCAATTCCGTTTCGTCGGCCAGGACGCCAATCTCTTCACCGGCACCGTGCGCGAGAACCTCACTCTTGGGCGCGGCGCGGTGACCGAGGAGGGGCTGATCCAGGCGCTGCACACCACTGGCGCCGACCAGTTCGTCGGCCGCGACGCAAGCGGCTTCGATCGGCTGGTAGGTGAGCACGGGCGGCGGCTTTCGGGTGGGCAGCGCAGCTTCGTCGCCCTGGCACGGGCCTTCACGACTCCGGCGCGGCTTCTGTTCCTCGACGAGCCGACCGGGGCGATGGACAGCCAGACCGAGAAACTATTCGTCGAGCGACTGTCCCAATCTCTGACGCCTGGCCAGACATTGGTCATTTCGACCCACAGACCGGCCCTGTTTTCGGTCTGTGACCGCCTTATCGTGCTGGACAACGGCCGGATCGCGGCGGATGGTCCGATTGCGGAAGTGATGGCGAAGACGCCTCTCCAGGGCAGTTGAGACAATGTGTGCGGCAATTGTAAGTGATGAAATCGGCGGAACAGGCAGGCACTTGCGCCTGCTGGCGACCCCGCGCGCGCGCGCGCTGATCGCCGCGGCCTTGGTCGCGATCGGCGCCTTGGCCGCCGTACTCCCCTTGCAGGACGATGCCGCCCGCTCGGTCCCCGTCGCGGAGACCGGCGCGGAATTCGAGCGCCTCGGCGATCTGACGCTGGGCGAGCAGGCCAAGGTGCTAGAAGAGGGCAGCGATGCGCGTGCGCTCAATGCCGAAATCGCCACATCGACGCTGCCGCTCGAGGCGGTGCGCCCGTTCAAGGCGATTGCGCTCGGGTCGGACAATTACGCCAACGCCCTCAACTGCCTGACCCAGGCGATCTATTACGAGGCTGCGACCGAGCCCGTCAGCGGCCAGCGCGCCGTGGCGCAGGTCGTGCTCAACCGCGTGCGCCATCCGGCCTATCCCAATTCGGTCTGCGGGGTGGTCTATGAAGGCAGCAGCAAGCCGGTCTGCCAGTTCAGCTTCACCTGCGATGGCTCGCTGCTGCGCCAGCCGTCTTCTGGGCTCTGGGCCAATGCCCGCAATATCGCGGCCAGGGCGCTTCAGGGCCAGGTCGAAGGCCGGGTGGGGACCGCGACCCATTACCACGCCGATTACGTGCTTCCGCGCTGGGCCTATACGCTGGCCAAGGTCGAGCAGATCGGGGCGCATATCTTCTACCGTTTCCCCGGCAGCGCCGGGACCGCCCTGGCCTTCAGCCGCGGCTGGAACGGGCGCGAAGTGATGCCGCGGATCGACCTCGATTTCCTCCGCGCCCGCCTGGCGGCCGATTACGAGCTGGAAGCCGCGGCCGCAACGACCCCGGGGCTGACCGTGACGCCGCATATTACCGACCGCCATGCGGCAAGCGACGTCGGCGGCCGGCTCGACACGACCAAGCAGTGGCGGCTGGAAATCCCCGACCCGGTCTCCGCGAGCGAGACCTATCAGACGGCGCTCCAGCGGCAGGACAATACAGTTCAGGACATGGACGGGCCGATTTCGTGAAGCGGATCGAAAAACTGATCGAACTCTACCGTGGACTGGACGGCAGCCGGCGGCTGATCGTTGTTTCGGCGGTGGGCCTGCTGCTGCTGGTCCTGTGGGGCAGCATCGCGCAGGTGGACGAGGTTACCCGCGGAACCGGCAAGGTCATTCCCTCGAGCAAGGCCCAGCTGGTCCAGGCCGCCGATCCGGCGGTGGTGCAGGAGATTCTCGTGCGCAGCGGGCAATCGGTAAAGCAGGGGCAATTGCTGGTCCGGCTCGACGACAGCGAGGCGTCCTCGACGCTGGGGCAGCTCGAGACCGAGAACGAACGTCTCGCTATCCGCGCGCGCAGGCTTGGCCAGGAGGCCGAGGGCAGCAGCGAACTGGGCTGCGAGGAAGGATCGCTTTGCGCCGACGAACGCCGGCTGCAGGATGTCCGCCTGGCGACCGCGCGCAGCCAGCAGAACGCCCTGTCCGCGGCGGTCGAACAGCGCCGCCGGGACCTTTCCGAAGGCCAGGCGACGGTGTCCTCGCTGCAGGACAGCCTGCGGCTCGCACAGGATCAGGTCCAACTGCTCGAACCGCTCGCGCGCCAGGGGATTGTCCCGCAGACCGACCTCTTGTCGGCCCAGCGCGAAGTGGTCGATCTCCAGGGGCGGCTTTCGGCCGCCCGCCAAGGCGTGGCGCGTGCGCAGGCAGCCGTTCGCCAGGCACAGGCCGACCTTTCGGCCGCGCAGCTCGAATTCCAGCAGCAGGCCCTGGCCGAACGCAGCGAAGTGGCGACCCGTATCGCGGTGAACGAGGAAACCATCCGCGGTGCCGCCGCCCGCCGCCAACGCAACGAATTGCGGGCGCCGGTCGACGGGATCGTCAACGACGTCCAGATCACCACGATCGGCGGCTTCGTTTCGCCGGGCGAAATGCTGATGCAGGTGGTCCCGGTCGGTGAGAAACTGCTGGTCGAGGCGCGTGTCTCGCCCAAGGATATCGCCTTCATCAAGGTCGGGGACCGGGCCAATGTGAAGGTCACTGCCTACGACTTCTCGATCTACGGTGGGCTGGTCGGCCGGGTACAGCAGGTCTCGGCCGACAGCATTTACGACGAGGTCGAGCGCGAGGCCTATTACACGGTGGTGATCGAGACCGAGCAGTCCTTCGTAACCCGGGCGGGCGAGAGCTTTCCCATCGTTCCGGGCATGATCTGTGACGTGGAGATCCTGACCGGGAGGAAATCGATCCTCACCTATCTCTTCAAGCCAGTTGAAAAGGCCTTCGACGTCGCTCTGACCGAGCGCTGAGCCGCCTTCAGAATCCGTGCAGCCAGTTGGACTGGTTGTTGAAGCTGACGATCGGGCGGTAACTGTGGCTGGAATTGGCCTCGAGCACGCGGTCGATCGAATTGTCGAGCATGAAGTAGCTATTGCCCTGGCGGACGATCAGCACCGCGTGGTCGGCATTGCGGGCGAGGTCGCGTGCAACCGTCAGGAACATGTCGTTTGAGGGGACGCCCGCGGCCGCCAGCAATTGCATCTTGGCGATCGCCAGGTCTTCGCAATCGCCCTTGCGCCGGTCGAGCGTTTCGCGGGCGGTTGCCCAATAATCGGCCCGGCCCCACAATTCGGCGTCCTCGACATAGGCGATGTTGCGGTTGACCCATGTGTTGATTGTGCCGAGCAGGTCGTCGCTTCCCGATCCGCCCGAGCGAAGGGCCGGGCTGGCCTGGCTGCGGGTCAGGGCGCTGCGGCGGACGCGATCCCATTTCTGATCGAAGGCGGTGGAGCCGATGCGAATGCGCTTGCTAGCGAGGAAATCACCCGGCGCACGCCCGGAGGCCAGGGCCGGCTGGATCGGCGCCAGCGTTTTCAAACCGGGAATATTCGCGGCGAAGCCGGTCGTGGCGCATTGCGTGAAACGCTCGGGATCGGCGTTCAAGGCCGGCTTGAGCGTGGCGACCGCCCGTTCGGCGGCGGCAAGCGATGCGGCCGATCCATTGCCGAGCGAGGTGCTGCTCGAATCCGCCTGGTCGGCCTTGAGCCGGTCGAGCGCACTCATCTGGCCGCCGAGGATCGCGCTGCTCTTGGCGAATTGCGGGGTGGCAAGGCTGGCCGGCGCCTCGCTGGCACCGGTGAACAGGCTGCCGCAACCGGTTTCCTGCGCGCGATAGAGGGCCGTGCTCAGCGCGAGGCTGGTACCCCATTGCGCATGGACCGCCTGAGGCCACGCCAGTGCCGTCAGCGCGAGGGCGCCGAGGAGACTGGCCGAGGACCTGCGAGAGGGAGACTTGCTCATGAGGCACAGATTGAGCCTCGAGACAGAACATAGCGTTCCCGAACGGAGTTAACGGCCCGGTAAGGTTTGGCCATGCGGCGAAGGCCGAAGCGGGCAAGAGATCGTTAGCCCGGCGGGGCATCGGGAATCGACCTTCTTCGAGCCTTAACCTCATTTTCCTGGGGGCATTCATAGCGACAACGGGGCGGCGAAGGCAGCTGTTGGCCGCCAGCCGCCCCTTGCGGAGTCTGTGAAAATGTCAATTAACTATTTGAAAAACAGGGAATATAACCGATTTCTCACCAGATATAGGGCTGATTATATGAGATATAATAGATAGTATAAAAACCATTATAGACATAATGATTATGCTCATATAGATCGTCTGGTGTACGGCTCGATAAGGTCGGCGATCTGGGAGTAGCAAGCGGCGCGAGGGTTTAGCCCCGGCGCCAGGAATGGTTGGCCCGTCCGGGCCTGGGGTTACCCCAAACCGGATCTCCCGATGATCGTCCCCTTCGCCTTCGGCCGGACGAGAGGCTCTGAGGATGGCGCTGCCGCCGACGGCACTCGCGCCATTTCCGCGAGAACACAGGGGAGAGTGTGATGAGGAAAGAACGATTGACGGCCCGCGTGCGGGTCCTGCTGCTGACCGGGACCGCCGGGCTCATGGCTGTTGCGACAGTGCCCGTCCAGGCCCAGGAAAGCGAAGATGAGGTTTCCGGGGAGGAGGCCGAAAACCGGATTGTCGTAACCGGTTCGCGCATTGCCCGGCCGGACTACACCGCCACCAGCCCGATCGTGACGGTCGACAGCGACGTGATCGAACAGAGCTCGGCCGTGAACCTCGAGGCCAATCTCAACAAGCTGCCGCAATTCAGCCCGGCCCTGACCCAGTTCGATACCGCCGACATCCAGCCCAATGCCAACAGCACTCCGGGTGCTTCGACGATCAGCCTGCGTCAGCTCGGTTCAAACCGCAATCTGGTCCTGCTCGACGGTCGCCGTGCGACGCCGGTCAACGGTACCGGTGTGATCGACATCAACTCGATCCCCTCGGCGGCGATCGAGCGGGTCGAGATCATTACCGGCGGCGCTTCCTCGACCTATGGCGCCGACGCCGTCGGCGGCGTGGTCAACTTCATCCTCAAGGACGATTTCACCGGGGTCGATTTCGATGCCCAGGTCAGCTTTTCACCCCAGGGCGGCGGCGAGGAATACCGCCTTTCGAGTCTGATCGGGGCCTCGCTCGACGACGGCGCCGGCAGCGTCATCCTCGGAATGGAATATTATAAACGCGAGCAATTGCTGCGTCAGGACCGCGATTCCTATGCCAATGCGCGCCGCGATCCTTTCGTTCGCGGTGAGGAATTCTTCCTGTCCGAGAATTACATCAGCACCTCGAGCCGCAATCCTTTCGGCCAGGCGGCGCTCAATTCCTACTTCTCGGACCTGCCGGCCGGGGTCGACGTGCCCAACACAACGCCGATCTATCTGAACCAGGATGGCTCGCTATGGGTCAATACCGGCACAGACCAGGGCGGCAACTACTACCCGCTGCTGCTCAACTACCAGGGCGTGCTCGACAACGGGCTGAGCCGCAAGATCGTCGATACGGGCCTGCTCGAACAGAACAATCCTGATCGCATCCTGTCCTCGCCGCAGGATCGCTACTCCTTCTTTGCCAAGGGCGATTACGAACTCGTCGATTGGGTCACTGTCGTGGGGCAGGCCTATTTCGCGCGTACACAGACCCGCTCGGTATCGTTCAACACGGTGCTGCTCGGATCGACCGGGACCGAAATTCCCTATGACGACGAGATATACACCGGCAGCCCCTATGTGAATTCGGTGGCCAATTTCACCTGGTCCTCGGTTCTCCCGGACGGAACGCCGGGCGACCTGAGCGACAATCCCACCAATCCCGATTTCATGGCCGGCGGCCGTTTCGGCCTCAATTGCGGCCCGATCGGCGGTTGCACCAATCGCGAAGTTTTCCCGGTTCCGGCCAATATCGCCGCCCTGCTTGACAGCCGCGTCGATCCGGACGCGCCGTGGACGGCCAATTATTCGCTCGACGCATTCGGTCGCCGCGGCACGGACAACCGAACCAATACCTTCCAGGTTCAGCTTGGCTTCGAAGGCACGGTCCCGGGAACCGACTTCACCTGGGACGTCTATGCCTCGCATGGCGAGACGGTCGCCAAGACCAACCTCACCGGGCTGGTCTCACTCGAACGTTTCCGTACGATCCTGACTTCGCCCAATTACGGCGTGAACTTCTTCGCGCTGGGCAACAACGGCGCCCGTTACGGTTCGACCGCCAGCTGCGACACCGGTCTCAGCCCCTATATCTACGGTTCGGCCTTCAGTGCCGATTGCGACCTTGCCACCAGTGTGGACGCGCAGTTCGAGAACCACATCACGCAGGAGCTCGTCGAAGCCAACCTGCAGGGCGGGCTGTTCGAATTGCCGGGGGGGCAACTGCGCTTCGCGGTCGGTGCGGCCTATCGCAAGAACTCGATCGAATTCACCTCCGACAGTTCGGCCTTCGAAGGGTCTTCCTTCTACGAGACCTCGAACACCTTCCCGCAGGCCTCGACTGCGGGTTCGACTGCGGTGCGCGAGCTCTATGGCGAAATGCTGGTCCCGATCCTGTCGGACATGCCCTTCTTCGAGACGCTCAACCTCGAGCTCGGCTATCGCCTGTCGGATTATGATTCCGTCGGCACGATCGGCACTTACAAGATCAACGGCGAATGGGCGCCGACCGACTGGCTGCGCTTCCGCGGCGGCTACCAGAAGGCCAGCCGCGCGCCGAACCTCGGCGAGCTCTTCACTGCACGCACCAACACGCTGCTGCGTGCGGGTGACGGTGATCCGTGCTCACTGCTCAACAACACCTCGCCGCTGATCTATGGCAATTACTCGGCCAATCCCGATCTCAACACCAATGGTACGGCCGCGCAGGTGGAAGGCCTGTGCCGCCAGATCATGGGGGCGCAGGGCGCAGCGCAATATTACACGGCCGGCCGGACCGATTACCTGACCGGGGCGCAGTTCTTCACTTCGCTGCTCGACGGGGCGAGCGGGCTGCAGGAAGAGGATGCCACCACCTATACGATCGGTGCCGTCTTCCAGAGCCCTTCGACGAGCCCCTGGCTCGACCGACTGCGGCTCTCGGTCGATTATTACAACATCAAGCTGACCGATGGCATTTCGCAGCAGGGCATCGACTCGGTCTTCCGTCAGTGCTTCACCGAGGAGTTCAACCCCACCTTTGAACTTAACGCCGCCTGCCGCCGGATCGAACGCGACAGCGTCGACGGCAACCAGCAGGTGGTGGTCGTCAATTACGACAACCAGGGTGCGGTCGAGACCGACGGTTTCGACGTCCAGCTCGATTGGGGCCTCAATTTCGAGGACGCGGGCATTGGCCTGCCGGGCACGATCTCGCTCAACGTCAACATGAACTACCTCAATTCGTTCAAGACGACGCCGGACCAGATCGCCGTTCCGCTGACCGAATATGTCGGCACGTTTGGGCCGGATTCGGCCAATGCGGTCGGGACCCAGTCGGGCTCCTATCGCTGGAAGCTGTTCACCAGGCTCAACTATTCAATCGGCCCGGCGCGCATCGGCCTGCAATGGCAGCACAAGCCCTCGATCAAATCAGTTCAGTCCGCGACCGATCAGACGACCACGGTGGCGGGGGCGCCGGCCTATGACCTGTTCAATCTGACCGGCAGCGTCGATGTGCTCGACAACGTCACGGTCCGGTTCGGCATCGACAATCTGTTCGACAAGGATCCGCCCTATGTCGGCTATTTCACCGACGACGTCCTCGGTGACGGCATCAGTAGGTTCGGTCGGGCGGCGAGCCCCTTCAACGCCAGCGAATACGACGTCCTCGGGCGCCGGTTCTATCTCGGCGTGAAGGTGCGGATGTAGGTTCCAGCCTTTCCGGACCAGTCCGGATCCTCCGCGATGGCGGCAAGCCCCCCTCCCTAAACAAGCGGGCTTGCCGTCATCGCCATGTGCGAGACCAACGAGAATGCAGATGACCAAGTCCAACAAGGCGATTGCAGTCCTTTCGGCCGCCCTTGTGACCGTCATGGTCGCAACGCCGGCCTGGGCCCAGGCCGATTTCGAGACGCTGGTACGGATCATGCTCGAATGCGAAACAATCGGTGACGAGGCGGCCCGGGTCGCCTGCTATGACAACACCATGGATACGGCCCGGACGGTGCTGGCGCGGCAGGGGCCGCATGCGGCAAACCCGGCCGTGCCGATACCGGAATCGAGGGCTGCAACCGCACCGTCCTATCCCGCCGCTGCTGCACCGGCCGCAGGCTTCGGTGCCGAAACGGTCCGGCGCCCGGACGTGGCGAGCGAGGCGCTGCCTGATGCGACTGTCGCGCGGGTCGCTTCCAGTCGCCGGATCGAGCCGGGCATCTACCGGCTCGTGCTCGAAGATGGGGCGGAATGGCAGTTCACCGATCCGGTTCCGACGGACTACAATCCGCCGCGGGCAGGGCGGACCATCGAACTGGAGCGCGGGGCGCTGGGCAGCTTCTTCATCAAATATGCCGGACAGCGCGGCGTAAGGATTCGGCGGCGGCGCTAGATGTGGTTCATCCTTCGCGCGCGAAGGACAGGTTTGGATTGTTGCGCGCCAGGGCCGGGACGTCTTCCTCGAGCCGGTCGAGCATCTGATTCATGTAGCCATGGAGGGCGAGCAGGTCCTGCTCACTGAGCCCTTCGAACATGTTCTCGCGCACGGAATCGTAGATCTCGAAAATTTCCTTGAGCGCGGCTTCGCCCTTCGGAGTGATGCTGATCACGTTCGAACGGCGGTCGTGTGGATGCGGCTTGCGTTCGACCAGATATTCATTGCTGAGGATGTCGACGATGCGGGTGATTGTCGGGCCTTCGACCCTCAGCCGCTGGGCGAGATCGTTCTGGGTGATGAATTCCCGCTTGCCCTGCATGTTGATCAGGGCGCCGAGCGCTTCCATTCGGGCGATGCTCTGGTTGATCTTGCGCAGCTTCTCGTCCGTCTGGTTGCGGAACTTGCGTACCACCAGCACCATCTTGATCAGCAGGCTGACAGTGACCGTCGTTTCGCCGTCGCGATAGGCTTCGAAACTGCTTTTTCCCTTTGCCACCGGTCTCTCGTCTCTCCTCTGTTTCCTTGGCGGTGAGGTTCGCCCAAGCACAGGATAGAGTCAATTTGATTAGGGGTTTAACGAAGTGTTTTGCCCCGGAATACGGCGAGCTTCGGTCAATGATCGCGCGATCCTTCGCGAATGGCGAACCGGGCCGACACCGCAGGGACGCAATAGCACTGGCAAGTTGGGAAAATCGTTAGACGTCTAACTAAATTCTTGCCCTTGCCCCGCTGATCATGGCAGGAAGGGATGACGCAACCCGGTGAGAACGGGACGGATCGGGAGAATTTGGAATGCGAAGGCCCTTGGCCCTTTTGGCTGGAATAGCTGTAGTCGCCGGATCGTTCGCCATGCCGCTGGCGGCAGGCGAAACTGCTCCGGGCGACTGGACCCACTATGCGCGCGATCCGAGCGGTAAGCGCTTCGTCCCGCTGGACGAAATCAACACCAGCAATGTCGACCAGCTCGAAGTGGCCTGGACCTATCGCCTGCGACCGCAAGGGGGGGCGGCGCTGCTTGGCGGCTCGGTCCCGATCAAGGTCGGTGACCTGCTCTACATGCCGCTCGGCGATGCCGTCGTTGCGCTCGATGCCGTGAGCGGCCGCGAGGTCTGGCGGCATCAGGTCACCAATGGGCTTGTCCGCCGGGCGGTCAGCTACTGGCCGGGCGAGGGGGATATCGCGCCGCGCATATTCTATTCAACCGGCTCCTCGCTGGTCGCGCTCAAGGCCGAGACCGGGGAGCTCGACGCGGGTTTCGGCACGGGCGGCGTCTCGGAAATCGACGGTACACCCTATTCCTACCCGCCTTCGATCTACAAGAACGTCCTGGTGATCGGCGCGAATACCGCGGAAATGCCGCAGGGGCCCTCGGGGGACAGCCGCGCCTATGACGCACGCACGGGCAAGAAGCTGTGGCAGTTCCACACTATTCCGCAGCCGGGCGAAGTGGGCCACGAAACCTGGCTGGACGACGGCTGGAAGGGGCGTTCGGGCACCAATATGTGGGTCTGGTACACGACCTACGATCCGGACACGAACCTGCTCTACATGACGATCGGCAGCCCGAGCCCGAACTATTACGGGGGCGATCGGCCGGGCAACAACCTGTTCGGCAATTCGATCGTCGCGGTCGATCTCGACAGTGGGGAATACCGCTGGCATTTCCAGACCATCCACCACGAATTGTGGGACTGGGACCTGCCCGCGCCGCCGGTCCTGTTCGATGTCACGATCGACGGCAAGACCGTCCCGGCACTGGCCGAAACGGGCAAACCGGGTCTGATGTATATCCTCAACCGCGAGACCGGCGAGCCGATCCATGGCGTCAACGAGCATTTCGTAGCTGCTGCCAACGTACCGGGCGAATGGTACTCGCCGACTCAGCCGCTTCCGGTCAAGCCGAAGGCGCTCAACCGGATGCGCTGGACCGAGGATGATGTGGTGACACCCGAGGATACCAGCGAGCAGCATGTCGCGGCCTGCCGTGCCCTGCTCGATTCCTATGGCGGGACCTTCTTCAATTCCGGCCCCTTCACGCCCTTCTTCCTGCACGAGCCGGGCGATCCGCCGCGCGCTTCGATCAACATGCCGCACAATGGCGGTTCGGTCTGGGGCGGCAGTGCGGCGAGCCCTGACGGCATCGTCTATGTCAATACCAGTGAAGGCGGTTCGATCGGCTGGATCGAGAAGCGCGAGGAAGGCAAGGACTATGGCCGCGGAACGTCGGATTCGACCCAAATCTACGACCGCGGGAGCCTGAGCGGGCCGGGTGCCTATTCGGGCTTCATGGCTCCTTACGAGGGCGCAGACGGGCGCAAGACGACGCTTCCCTGTTTCCGCCCGCCCTGGGGGCATCTCAATGCGGTGGACGCCAATACCGGCGAGATTCTGTGGCAGGTCAATCTCGGAACGACCGAGGTTCTTCCCGAAGGCAAGCAGGAAACCGGAGCCAACAACGGCTTCGGCGGTCCGATGGTCACCGCTGGCGGGCTGGTCTTCATCGGCGCCACGCAGGACCGCTTCTTCCGTGCCTTCGACACCAGGACCGGCAAGGTCCTGTGGGAGGAGCAACTCGATTATCCGGCACTGACCATTCCGATGAGCTATCAGGGCAAGGACGGGCGGCAATATGTCGCGGTCATGGCTACCGGATCGAGCCTTGCTCCCTCGGCGCGCAACGAGGATGGTCGGCCGGCCAACAACGAATCGCTGGTCGTGTTCGCACTGCCGGAACAGTGACGGGAGAGAATTCAATGAAGAAGAGACTGGCAATCGCCGCTTCCGCGCTGGTGATGGCGAGCTGCGCAACGGCGCAGGACCGGACGGTGACGACGCCCGAAGGGGCGCTGATGCAGGTGAATGACGATCTGGCCTACAAGCCGGGCGAACTGACCGAGGAGCAGCTGGCGAGTTCGACCCGCTCGTTGTTCAGTGCGGATGGCATGAACGTCTTTCGCCGCTTCCCGCGTGAGCAGACCGAGGCCATGATCCGGTTCTATACCGGAGCCCTGGCCCTGCGCTCGCTGAGCCCGATCCAGCTGACCTCGACCCAGCAGATGATCCTGACCGGGGTAGGCAGCATGCAGATCAAGCTTTCGGCCGGACAGCAAGGTGACCGCGCCTATGATCTCGAGGGCGGCTATGCCGGCGGTACGGGGATTCGTTTCTTCATGCTCCGCTATCCCGATGCCGAACTGGTCAAGGGCCGCTTCCGCGAGGCGGGCTTTGCCGAGCCCGAATTCGTCCAGCGGGACGACGGCATTCGGCAGGCGCTGGTCAAGGATCCTGGCGGGTTCGACATCGTCATTCTGGCCGGGGCGGGAATGAAGGATCACGCCGATGATGGCGTGGTCGTCGGTATTGGCGTGTCCGACCTGGCCGCGAGCCGTGCCTATTACCGTGAATTCGTCGGGCTGGACGAACTCGAACCGGTCGAGGCGAAAGTGCTTGGGACCACGCTCTATCCCTATCGTCACAAGGAGACGGTCCTGTTCCTCTATGAGGCGATGGGCACCGGGATCGACAATGGCAGCGCCGGGATCCAGTACGTTGTGAGCGACGCAGCGATGGTCGATGCCAAGGCCAAGCACCGCGCTATCGGGGTGCAGACCCCGCTCAACAAGCTGCGGGGCTTCGATCTGACCACCATCTGGCTCAGCGATCCGGATGGCGTGACCAACTACTTCGCGCAGGTCGGCGAAAGGCGCACGGCACAACGTTGAAACGAAAACGGGGCGGAAATTCCGCCCCGTCCTCGCTGTGCTGTACCGGTAAACCGCTTACTCGGGCTTTTCGGCCACTTCGACGATATAGGCCGCGAGTGTTGCGATTTCCTCGTCGGTCATGATCCCGCCGAAGGCCGGCATTGCGCCTTGGCCGTTGGTGATCCGCCCGACTGCATATTCGGCCGTCATGTTCCCGCCATCGAAGGCCGGGCCGACATGGCCGGCGCCGCCGGCGGCCTTGAGCGCGTGGCAGCTACCGCAGGACCAGTCGGTGAAGAGCTGCTTGCCCAGTTCGTGATCCACGGCGCCCTTTTCGGCAGCCTGGGTTTCATGGGCGGTCAGCATGCTCGCTGCGCCGAAAGTGCCGGCCAGTGCCAGTGCAGCGAAGCCCATGCGGACCGTTTTGCGGAAGGAAACCGTCGTGCTCATTCTCTAATCCCAAACCCCTTTTGCGCCGCAGCATGCGGCTGTGCTTGAATTTCACCTATGGCATCGGCATTGTGAGTCAAGCCTTGCCGGACAAAATCATCGTTAGGGTGTGGCAGATTGCTGTTCGCTTAACGCCGCGTGCCCGTCAGGAAATGCTCAGGAAAGGCTTGCAAGCCAGTATTCGGGGGCGCATGGCCACCGGGCTCGGAGAATGGGAGACAGAAATGGACAAACGCAACTTCATCCTGCTCGGGGCGGCGGCAATGCTGGCGGCTTGCGGCGGAGCTTCGGACGGCGGCAACGATGTGGCGAGTGGCCCGGACATGCAGGCCTACATGGCCGAGGTGGTCCAGCCCACGGCGGAAGTCTATTGGGGGTCGGCCGGCTGGATCATCGATGAAGCCGGCGAACATGACCTGACTCCAACGACGGAAGAGCGCTGGGCGGCGACCCTGCAATCGACCAAGGACCTCCAGGCAATCGGCGAATTGCTGATGACCGAGGAATATTCGGTTGGCCGGGGCGAAGACTGGAACACGTTTGCGCAAGGATTGGTCGACGTTGCCAAGCGTGCCGAGCAGACCGCAGTCGACCGGGACAGCGATGCGATCTTCGAGACCGGCGCCATCGTCTACAATGTCTGCCAGGGCTGCCATCTGGCCTATGTTCCCGAGGAAATGGAGGCGGCGGCCGCCGCAACGGAGGCCGAAGCTGGCCAATAAGCGCATCAGGGCCGATGCGCACGGTTGGCTGCTTCTGCTGCCGGGCCTGTTGTTGCTGCTCGTTCCCGCGATCGCCTTCGCGCATGATGTGTCGGAAGGGGATCGCGCCTTTGTCGAGGCGATCAGCGGTCCGGCGATCCCCGCCTTCCTCTATCTCGGGGCCAAGCACATGGTCACCGGGATAGACCACATACTGTTCATCGTCGGCGTGGTCTTCTTCCTGCGCCGGCTGAAGGACGTCGTGCTCTACGCCTCGCTCTTCACGATCGGCCATTCGCTGACGCTTATGGGCGGCGTGCTGCTCGGGGTCGGGGCCAATGCCTATGTCGTCGATGCGATCATCGGATTGTCGGTGGTCTACAAGGCGTTCGAGAACATGGGCGGCTTCGCGAAGATCGGATGGAAGCTGGATACGCGTGTCGCGGTGCTTGCCTTCGGGCTTGCTCACGGCATGGGTCTGGCGACCAAGCTGATGGACCTGACCATTTCGGAAGACGGCCTGCTGACCAATCTGATCAGCTTCAATGTCGGGGTCGAAATCGGCCAGGTCATCGTGCTGGCGGTGGTCGTCACCCTGCTCAACGCCTGGCGCGCGCGGCCGAGTTTCAATTCGATGGCCTTTTATGCCAATACGGCTCTGATGGCGGCCGGCCTCGTCCTCACCGGATACCAACTGACGGGATATTTCATGTCATGACCCAGGAAACCGCAAGCCCGCCCTCGGGCAAGAAGCTCTGGATCGGCGGCGGGGTTGCCGTGGTAGCCGCGGCGGCATTGCTGGTCTTCGTGGTCCTGCCGGCCGAGACTGGCTGGGATCCCTTCGGTACCGGCGAGGCGAGCGGCCTGTCGGACCTGTCAGCGGCGGGCGAGATGACCGAGCTCGAACGCGGCGCGCTGCGCAGCGGCGTTCTGCATCTGTCGGACAAGCCGATCATAAGCGATGTCTGGACCCGCGAACTCGCGCCCTTCGAATCGATCGAGTTCAAATATACGATCGGGGAGGGGCAGCCGATGGTCTTCAAGTGGGAAGCGACCGGTCCGCTCAAATACGACATGCACGGCCATCCTTTCGATGGCGGGACCGATCTGACCGAGAGTTACGGGCAGGACACGGCTGCGAGCGTGGAGGGCGGCTATATCGCGCCATTCACCGGTATCCATGGCTGGTTCTGGCAGAATCAGACCTTGGACAATGTCACGCTGACGCTGACGGCAACGGGGATGATGGAAAGCTCCACCGTGTTCGAAGGCAGTGCTGAAATCGAGCGGGAACTGGCGGCGGCAGAATAGACGTCCCCATCGCAGGGTGGTTTTGTCGGTCCATTGCCAGAGCGAGTGCTGCGACCGGAAAACCGGATTTTGTCAAATTCGAGTGCCGAAACCCTTGTTGAGCGGGTGACTTCTCGGCTAGGTAGGCGCGGTTTGCCCGGCTCGCTCGATGGCGTGCCGTGCTGGAATCGATCTGGGAGAATGGATTTGTTGGTTTCGCCGCGTGGGAAAATGTCCCGCAATCGCAACGCTTTCTCTGCCGGCCTGATGCTTGCGGGCGCCGGTTTGGCACTCGCTGCGGCGGTTCCGCTACAGGCCCATTCCCTGACCGAGGTCCCGGCTGAAGATTTCGATTACAAGGGCTGGGATGCCTATCTCGGCGGCGGCGAATCGTCGCAGTATTCCTCGCTGGACCAGATCAACAAGGAAAATGTCGACGAGCTCGAGGTCGCATGGACCTATGAGACCGAAGGCGGCAATTTCGCTCCGCTGTTCAACCCGGTGGTGGTGGGCAACCGGATGTTCGTCCTGGCTGGCAACAACACGCTCGCCGCATTGGATGCTGCAACCGGTGAGGAGATCTGGCGCCATGTGAACGAAGGCCGGATCGGCACGCGCGGGATCAACTATTGGGAAGACGAGGACGGCACCGGAGGTCGCCTGCTGTTCCTCGCCAACGGTTATCTCCAGGCGGTCGATACCGAGACCGGTCAGCAGATCATGGACTTCGGTACGGAGGGCAAGGTCGACCTGCGCGAAGGGCTTGATCCGGGCAACACGCCCGAACGTCCGCTGATGACCAACAATCCCGGTCGGATTTTCGAAGATCTGATCATCATGTCACTGCCGGCGGGGGCCTATGATTTCCCCTCTTCGTCGGCCGATATCCATGCCTACAACGTCAAGACCGGCGAACGCGTGTGGGAATTCCACATGGTTCCGCGTGAAGGCGAGTTCGGCTACGACACCTGGCCGGCCCAGGATCACAACAAGTTCGGCGGTGTCCACAACTGGTCGGAATCGACGGTCGACACTGAACTCGGGATCGTCTTCATCCCGACCGGTACCGCGCGTTATGACTTCTACGGCGGCAACCGCGAAGGCGACAATCTCTACGGGAATTCGGTGGTCGCGATCGATGCGCGAACCGGCGAGCGCCTTTGGCATTACCAGACGGTTCACCATGACCTGTGGGACTTCGACATCCCCAGCGCCCCCAAGCTGATGACGATCACCAAGGACGGGGAGCAGATCCCGATCCTGATCCAGCCGACCAAACAAGGTCTGCTGTTCGCCTTCGACCGACGGACCGGCGAGCCGGTCTGGCCGATCGAGGAGCGTCCGGTTCCGGCATCCGACGTGCCCGGCGAAAAGGTTTCCCCGACGCAGCCCTTCCCGACCTGGCCCGAGCCCTATGGCCGTTATTCCTTCACCGAGGACGATATCAATCCGCTGCTGCCGGAAGAAGATCAGGCCAAGCTGCGCGAAGGGATGAAGACCTGGCGCTGGGAAGGACTCTATACGCCTCCCAGCCTGCAGGGCACGATTTCCATGCCGGGCCACAATGGCGGGTCCAACTGGGGCAATGCCGCGATCGATCCGGAAAACCAGCGCTTCTATGTCGTTGCGCGTCATTTCCCGGTCAACATCAAGCTGATCCCGGACCAGCGCGAAGCCGCGCTCGAAGCCATGCCGAACTCTGACGATCCGGATGTGATTCCCTACCGCTCGCCGGTGGATTTCATGTTCCAGTCGAACGGCATGTTCCCGGTCAAACCGCCGTTCTCGACGCTTACCGCCTATGACATGAACTCGGGCAACAAGCTATGGTCGATCCCCAACGGGGAAATCCTCACCCTTGAGGAAAAGGGCATAACCGGAGTCGGCTCGCAGGCGCCCCGCGGTGGCCCGGTGGTGACCGGCGGCGGCGTGATTTTCGTCGGCACGGCGACCGACCGCGCGTTCCGCGCCCGTGACGCCGAGACTGGCGAAGTGCTGTGGGAACACCGCTTCGATGCCGCCACCGAAGGCGTCCCGGCGGTCTATGAAGTCAACGGTCGGCAATATGTCACCGTGCCGGTAGGCGGGATGGGGCACTTCGCGTTCAATCTCGGGCTGCCCGAGGCCGGCAAGAGCCGCTACGTGACCTTCGCACTCCCGCAGGAATGAGAGCGATGCGCATGCGTTCTATCCTGTTCGGCCTCTCCGCTTCCGCGCTCGCGCTGAGTGCGGCGGCGTCGGCTGAGGACGACCTGACCGTGGTCCCGGCCGTGCCTGGGGATTTCCAGCCGGAGCGGACCGCCTGGGGCGAGCCGGACTTCCGGGGCGGCTGGCCGATCGACCATCTCAACAGCCGTGTCCCGCTCGAACGCGCGGCCGAACATGGCAACCGCGTGTTCCTCACCGAGGAGGAATTCGCCGAGAAGCTGGCCCAGGTCGAAGCGCTCGAGCAGCGCTACCGGAACGAGGACACCTCGGATTCGATGGGGATCGGCCATTGGGCCGAAATGGGCGGCGCAAGCCGCCGGACCTCCTACATCGTCGAGCCCGCTGATGGCCGGCTTCCCGCGTATACGGCCGAAGGCAAGCGCCTTTCCGGAGACATGCGCTCAAGCTGGCGCCGCGACCAGCATTTCGACTGGGTGACCGATTTCGACAGCTGGGATCGCTGCATCACGCGCGGCCTTCCGGCATCGATGTTCCCCTTCATGTACAATAACGGCATGCGCGTGTTCCAGTCCCCGGGGCTGGTCGCGATCCAGCTCGAAATGGTCCATGAGACGCGGATGGTCTATACTGACGGGCGCGAGCCGGTTCCGAGGAAGCTCAGCGGCTGGCTCGGCATGAGCCGAGGCCATTGGGAGAATGGAAACACGCTGGTCATCGAGACGACCAATTTCCAGCCCGGGCCCTCGGCCACCAATATCGGGACGACCGGCTCGCCGCCGCAGAACGATACGCCGGTGAGCGCACAGGCGGTCATGACCGAGCGCCTGACCATGACGGGGCCGGATTCGATCGTCTATGACGTGACCTGGAACGATCCGGTCGTCTTCGCCGCGCCCTGGACCGCGAGGCTCGATTGGCAGCGCGACGACGATTATCAGATGTTCGAATATGCCTGCCACGAAGGAAACGTGCAGGTAAGGAATTACATAACCGCATCACGCGCACAGCGTGCGCAAGAAGGGAAGGTAGCCCAATGAAAGTAACCCTGATGTCTGCCGGGAAGTCCCTGGCTCTCGCCTCGGCGGCCTCGCTCGCCATCGCGGGCTTCGGCCTGCCGGTCGCGGCGCAGGAAGCCGATCTCGTCACCGTTCCGGAACCCTCGAACGACTATGCGCCGGCGAAGACTGCCTGGGGCGATCCCGACCTGCGCGGAATGTGGCCGATCGACAACATCGCGAGCATTCCGATGTCGCGTCCTGCGCAATTCGGCGACCGGCTGTTCCTCAACGACGAGGAGTTCAAGCAGCGGCAGGAGCAGGCCGGCTTCTTCGAGGAGCGCTACAAGGAAGAGGACGAGAACGATTCGATCGGCATGGGCCACTGGGTCGAATCCGGCTCGGGCGGCCGCCGCACCTCGCTGCTGGTCTATCCCGCCAACGGCCAGCTGCCGGCGATGACGCCCTGGGCGCAGGAGCAGTACAAGGCCGGGCGGTCGAGCTGGGTCAATGGCCAGGCTTTCGACTGGGTCGATGATTTCGACAGCTGGGACCGCTGCGTCAGCCGCGGCTTCCCGGCTTCGATGTTCCCCTTCCGCTACAACAACGGGATCCAGGTCCTGCAGGGGCCTGGCTATGTCTCGATCAATCTCGAGATGATCCACGATGCCCGTATCGTGAAGCTCCTGCCGAAGAGCGAATGGGCCAACCGCGCCAGCCATCGCTGGCCGTCTGCCGTCCGCACCTGGATGGGGCAATCGCTCGGCTATTGGGAAGACGACAACACGCTCGTCGTCGAGACCACCAACATCAAGGCTGGCGACAGCGTGGCCGAGAACACCGCCGAGCGTGCCGCCTCGCCGCTCAACATGGCGACCATGGGCGTTCCGCCGAACAACACCATTCCGACCAGCGAAGAGGCCGTGGTGGTCGAGAAGCTGCACATGGTCGGCCCGGATTCGATCCTCTACGAGGCCACCTATTCGGATCCCAAGGTCTTCACCGACAAGTGGACCGCGCAGCTCGAATGGACGCGCAACCCCGAATATGCCTTCTTCGAATATGCCTGCCACGAGGGCAATGTTCAGGTTCGCAACTACATCAACAGCTCGCGCGCCGAACGGGGGCTCCCGGTGAGCAAGGTTGGTACGCATTCGGCCAATCAGGAAGCGGAAGCCGGCAGCGAATAATGGCGACCAGGTTCTCGCTCAGACTCGCTGCCGCCGGGATTGCCCTGGCGGCGGCGAGCGCCGCTCACGCTCAACTCGAAGAACCGGTCGCAACCGAGAACGGTCTTGTTCAGGGCGTCCCGGGCAAGCTGCCGGGCATCACGGTCTTCAAGGGCATTCCCTTCGGCGCGCCGCCGGTCGGCGAACTGCGCTGGAAGGCACCGCAACCGGTCGAGAACTGGGAAGGGGTCCGTAAGGCCGACAGCTGGGGTAATGTCTGCGTCCAGGGCGCGGCACCGGAGCGCCAGCCGGTGAATTCGGCGACCGATTGGCCCGATTCGCCGCCCATGTCGGAAGACTGCCTCTATCTCAACGTCTGGACCCCGGCTCGCAGCGGCACGGACAAGCTGCCCGTCATGGTCTGGATCTATGGCGGCGCCTATAACGAGGGCGGCGGCAATGCGCCTTTCAGCGAAGGGGACAACCTCGCCTCCAAGGACGTGGTCATGGTCACCTTCAACTACCGCGTGGGCTCGCTCGGCTTCTTCTCGCATCCGGAACTGACGGCCGAGTCCGAACATGGTGCCTCGGGCAATCAGGCCATTTCGGATACGGTCGCCGTGCTCGAGTGGATCCAGGCCAATATCGCCAATTTCGGCGGCGATCCCGATCGGGTCACCCTGTTCGGCGAAAGCGCCGGGGCGGCGATGATTGGTGGCCTGCTCGGTACGCCGGGCGCAAGGGGCAAGTTCCAGCGCGGCATTCCCGAGAGCGGGGGCTGGATGGGTCTGGCGACAGCGCAGATGGTATCGCGTGAAAGTGCCGAGCAGCGTACGGTAGCCGCTGCCAAGGAACTCGGTGCGGAAAGCCTCGCCGAATTGCGCGCGCTGCCGGCCGAGGAAATTTACGCCAAGATCCGCGGCCAGGGCATGATCGTCGACGGCTGGGTGATCCCGGAAGACATTTCGATCGCCCGCGCCGAAGGGCGCCTCAATCCGGTCGACATCCTGACGGGCTCGAATGCCAATGAAGGTTCTTTTGCTTCGGGCTTCGGTCCGCCGGTCACGGTGGAAAGCTGGGCCGCCGGTGCACAGCAGCGCTGGCGTGACCTCGCCGACCAGGGCCTTGCCGCCTATCCCGCGATCAGCGAGGAAGCGGTCAAGTCCTACGATACCTTTGCCGACGGCATGACCTGGCTCCATCGCCAGATGGCGGAAAGCCTCGCCCGGCAGGGTCAGCGGGCCTATCACTACCGCTTCACCCATGTCCCGCCCTATGCACCCGGTGCCCCTGACCTGGGCTCCTCGCATACGGCTGAGATCCCCTATGTCATGGATAATCTCGCGGCACCGCGGACCTTCCCCGATCGCAGTTCGCCCGAACTGGCGGCGGCGAGCGCGGCGGACCAGGCGCTGGCGGATCAGATGTCAGCCTATTGGGTCAATTTCGCTACCACTGGCAATCCCAATGGCGAGGGCCTGCCCGAATGGCCGGCGATTACCGAAGTGGGCCCGAACGAAGTCATGATCCTCGACGCCGACGGCTCGGGCCGCGGTGCGTGGCTGACGCCTGAGCAGGTTGGGCTCTACGACGCAATCTATGCCCGCGACGTTGCCGGACCGCTGGGACTCGGCAACTAGGAAGAGAGAGCCATAAGGCCGTCAAAGAAAAGGCCCGCCCTGTGCAGTTCGCAGGGCGGGCCTTTCTCGTTGGCGCGATGGAAGGTCAGCGCCTGATCAGAAGAACATCCCCAGCGTGAAGCCGATCACGCGGCCGAGGAATACGATGACCACCCAGAAGATCAGCGAGACGAGGCCCGCAACCTTCACATTGGTCGGGATGGCCGCGGCCGTGTCCCACTGGTCGACGTTCTTCCAGGTGACGAAGTGGAAGTAGAGCATGTTGAGCCCCACAAGTGCCAGCATCGCCATCTTGGCAAGGAAATAGGGGTTGATCACGTAGACGTTTGCCTTGCCGATGAACATCATCGTGCCGGTGATGGCGGCGATGATGAAGCCGACCCAGGTCACGCGCAGCGTGTCGCGTGCGACCGTGGTCACGGGCACGTCGGCCGCGCGCCAGCCGAGCAGGCGCATGTCCATGATCGCGATCGCGCCGATGACGGTCACCAGGGCAAAGACATGCACGGTTTCGATGGTCGGGAAGGCCCAGCCCGAAGTGGCGATAAAATCGCCAAATGCAGACGTGTCGAGCTTGGTCCAGATGGTGGTTGCTTGTGTCATTGTCTGTCCCTTCCCCTCAAACCGGCGCGTAGGCGATCCAGCGGCCGCCGGCCATGATCGCGAGCCAGAGGACGATGATGGCGAATGCGCCGAGCTTGAGGCCGCCACTTGCGGAGCTTGCGGTCTGGCCGGCCACGGCGCGCTGGAACAGCACGGCCGCGACGATGGCGACGATGATCAGGCCCATCTTGATCCAGAAGATCGGGTTGATCAGTTCGCGCACCGGCTCGCCGATGATCAGCAACAGGCCCGAGACGAGCAGGCCGAGGAAGGCCCAGCGTACCCAGGGCATATAGCGCTTGCTGGTTTCGGTCAGGCTGTGGTGCCCGCCGACCACGCCCATCACCCGCAGGTTCATCATCAGCACGGCGCCGAAGGCGAGGCCGAGGAACAGGATGTGGATGGTCTGGACAGTGGGGATGGTCCAGAAATTGGTGACGATAATCAGGCTGAGCCAGGTTTCCCCGATCCACAAGGATAGCTCGACCAGCTGGGTGGTCCTGAGCCACTCCGTGAATTCATATAGTAAGTCCATCATCGACTTATCGATCCTTATCTTCGGGCCCGACGCAAACGCCGCCCCATCGAAACTTTTTGCCGGCAGCCGGAAACCGAATAGTCTCCCAGGCTCGCGCCCCCGGCCACGAAGGGAAGGCCATGTCCGGCCCGACCAGACGATCGGCCCGGTCCCCGGTTGCCGGAACCATACGCCGATTCGCGCGTCGGACACACTCTCCCCGCGATTTGCCGCCTAACCTAGGCAACACACCGTTGTCAAAGTCCACTTCGCTGTCTAGGAAGGGACAAAGTCATCATGCGGGCGATCGGGAGTGCCCGCTTTGAGCGAAATCAAAGAGAGGATGGGAATGCGCGCAGTTTCAAGCTTGGGAGTGGCAGCAATACTGGCCTTGGCGGCTCCCGCGCTGGCCGATTCGCAGCCTGAAATTCCCGCCGGAGACTGGCGGACGATCAATCGCGACTATGCCGCGACGCGCTATTCCCCGCTGGACGAGATCAACAAAGGCAATGTCGCGGAGCTTCGCGAAGCCTGGTCTTACCCTTTCCGCAGCTTCAACAGCGCCGTGCCGGTAGTGGTCGATGGCACGATGTTCATTACGGCAGGCTTCCGAGTCGTTGCGCTCGATGCCGATACCGGCACGGAAATCTGGGTTCATGAGGAGCCGCGCCCCGAAGGCGAAGGCGGCTTCGGTGGCGGCGTGTCCGGTCGCGGCGTCGGCTACTGGCCAGGCGATTCGGCGACGCCGGCGCGGGTACTGGTCATGGCCGGCAAGAAGATGATCGCGCTCGACGCCGCCAGTGGTGCGCTGGTCGAAGGGTTCGGCGAAGGCGGCTATATCGACGTCGGCGTCGGCTATGGCGGCACTCCGACCATCTACAAGGACGTCGCGATCATCGGCGCAGCGACCCTTGAAAGCCCCCAGGGTGATCCGGGCAATCCGCGCGCCTTCAACGTCCGTACCGGCGCAAAGCTGTGGGAATTCGACACCACGCCCGACGCCGGCAAGCCCTTCAGCGAGACCTGGGGCGATGGATGGAAGGGGCGCGGCGGCACCAATATGTGGGGCTTCATGGCGACGATCGATGCGGAAGCGGGCGTAGCCTATCTTCCCATCGCCGGACCCGCGCACAATTATTACGGCGGTGATCGCCCGGGCGCCAATGTCTTCGGCAATTCGGTGGTGGCGGTCGATCTCGAAACCGGCACCTACAAATGGCACTTCCAGACGGTCCACCATGACCTGTGGGACATCGACATGTCGCATGCCGGCCCGCTCTTCCCGGTTACCGTCGACGGGAAGAAGGAAATGGTGCTGGCCAATGTCGGCAAGTCGAGCAATTTCTTCGTTCTCGACGCGCAGGACGGTCACCCGGTGCATCCGGTAGAGGAGCGCCCCGTTCCCGCCGGCGAGGTGCCGGGCGAGTATTACCACCCAACGCAGCCCTTCCCGGTCAAGACTCCGCCGCTCAGCCGGGTGCGGATGGACTATCAGGATATCGTGACGGCGCAGGATACCACGCCCGAGCACGCTGCGGCCTGTCGCAAGATGTGGGACGCGGCCGGCGGCTATATCAACTGGGGGCCCTTCACGCCGTTCAACTATCGTGCAGAAGGCTCGCCGGTTCGTTCGACGATCCAGCTGCCCGGCGGGATCGGCGGCGTGAACTGGGGCGGGCCGGCGGCCGATCCGGAGACCGGGATCGTTTACGTCAACGCGCTCGACACCTCGCTGGTCGGCTGGGTCGAGAAAGTGCCCGAAGGCAGCAAACCCTACAGTTTCGATGCCGCCGTGGCCCCCGAATACGACCGGGCAAGCGTTGACGGCAAGGGACCGTTTTTCAGCTTCAGTGCCCCGGTCAACGGCGAATATGACGAGCAGGGCCGGCCTGTCGGCGCCTCCATCCCCTGCTACAAGGGCCCCTGGGCCCGCCTGACCGCCGTCGATGCCAATACGGGCGAGATCAAATGGGCAGTGCCGCTCGGCCTGTACGAGGAATTACCCGAGGGCAGGCAGCTGCAGGGCAATGCCGGCAGCGCGGGCCCGAGCGTAACAGCCGGTGGTCTCGTCTTCATCGGGGCCACCAACGACCGCCGCTTCAGGGCGTTTGACGCAGAGACGGGCACCCAGCTATGGGAGGCCCAGCTCCGCGGCAATGCGAATGCCAATCCGATGACCTATCGGGGGCGCGGGGGGAAACAGTTCGTTGCCATCAATGCCGGTGGCACTATCGTCGCTTATTCGCTTCCCAATTGAGGGACAGTCCGGAGAGGAAACTACTGGGATGAAGACTTTCGCGAAAATTGCCGCAGCTGCGGCACTTGCTCTTGCTGGCGCCAGCTCGACCGCCGTCATGGCGCAGGAGGTGGAACGGATCGACGGGCATCCGAACATCAACGGCGTGTGGCAGGCGCTGAACGAGGCCAATTGGGATCTCGAGCCGCACAATTCGGAAACCAACCCGGTGGCCGAACGGCAGGTCGGTGCAATCGGTGCGATTCCCGCCGGTCTCGGCGTGGTCGAAGGCGGCGAAATCCCCTACCTGCCGGAAGCCAAGGCGCAGCGCGACGAAAACCGCAAGAACCGCATCAAGGACGATCCGGAAGCGGCCTGCTACCTGCCGGGCATCCCGCGCGCGACCTACATGAATTATCCGTTCCAGATCATCCAGGGCAACAATGACGATATCCTGATGGTCTATTCCTATGCCTCGGCCAACCGGGTTGTTCAGATTGGAGAAATCGGCATTCCTCCAATTGATACCTGGATGGGCACTTCGTACGGCCAATGGGAAGGAGATACCCTGGTGGTGACGACCTTGGCGCAGAATGGCGAGACCTGGCTCGATCGGGCTGGCAATTTCCTTGCGCCGACCTCGACGGTGGTCGAGCGTTTTACTCCCAAGGGTGCGAACCACATGGATTACGAGGTCACGATCGAAGATCCCAACCTCTATTCCAAGCCCTGGAAGTTCTCCATGCCGCTGTACCGCCGTGTAGAAGACAATGCCCAGTTGCTGGAATTTAAGTGCGTCCCCTTTGCGGAAATGTTCCTCTACGGGGATCTGCTTGAAGTACTCGACGAAGGCGAATGAGCCGTTCGCCTGCTGAATGATTAAGTTAAGGAGCAACCAGACCATGCGTACCAAGACCCTGCGGACTGCCGTCATCGGCGCCGTGCTGGCGGTCGCCGGGACCGGTGCGGCCATCGCCCACCATTCCTTCGCCGCCGAATTCGACCGCAACAAGCCGATCAGCCTGCGCGGCGAAGTCGTGAAGTTCGAGTGGGTGAATCCCCACTCCTGGATCCACATCAAGGTGGAACGCGGCGGCAAGACCGAAGTCTGGCGCGTGGAAGGCGGCGCTCCCTCGGCCCTGCTGCGTCGCGGCTGGAACCGGAATTCGCTCCCGGCCGGCACCGAGATCCTCGTCGAGGCCTTCCAGGCCCGCGATGGCGACACCCGCGCCTCGGCCGCCGAGATCAAGTTCCCGAACGGCCGCGAACTGTCGCTCGGCAACCCGACCACCGAAGCGGTCGCCGCTGCCGCGAAGCGCGCGCAGTAAGACCGGACGGTTTTCAGGATCGGGGCGGGGCCGGAAACGGCTCCGCCCCTTTCGTTTGGGCATGGCGCAATCAGGGATTGCCCCCAGGCGCCAAGCCCGATATGGGGCCTGACCCGGGCCGCTTTAGCTCAGTTGGTAGAGCACATCATTCGTAATGATTTCTGAGGGTTGAAAAGAGACTAGAAAATCAAGTGTTTCGGCCTTATCGGCAAGGCCCGTTACAACATTGATACAACATGCCGCCTTAGCTCAGTTGGTAGAGCATCGCATTCGTAATGCGGGGGCCACTGGTTCGAGTCCAGTAGGCGGCACCATCCCACCCAAGCGAAAACGGCCCAGTGAGCGATCACCGGGCCGTTTTGCATTTTTAGGTGGCTCGATCAGCGCGACATAACCTGCCGGAAATGCTGCTCGATTCCGACTTCCGACATGGACGGCGGCAGGCCGCGATCCGCGCGGGAAGTGCTGTGCGCGCGCACCCGTTCCCGAAGATGCGAATGCCGACTCGCCGGTGTCGCAGGATCGTGAAGCTGGGTCAGGATGATCGTCAGTTCGCTTTCCGAACCCAGCCACGGCTCATCGCCCAATTGCTGCTCAAAGGCATGATGCTCGCTGTTCAACGGCATCAGTGCGATTGGCGCAGCATATGCTGCGTCTTCTAACGGCATCCCATACTTCTTGGCGAAACCGTGAAGCGTCAGGCCAGCGGGCATGTCGGCTTCATGCCACCGCCTTTGGCTGCGTTGCTCATCGCCAAGGATGCGATCCCGCAGCACATCGAGCACGGTCAGGATGGCTTGCGCTTCCTCGTTCGCACCTTTGCTGTCGGCCACCGCTGCCTTGCAGATGTAGTGCAGCCGCTCGAAGTGGCCACGACGCGCCTCGTCGGCTTCTTCCGGCGTCCCGTGTTCGTCAGTGACATGTGCGATACGGTTCAGCAGATGGCGGCTGAAGTCGTGCAGCGGGTGATGCTTACCCCACCAGCCTTCTTCCGACCCGTCGAAGCGCATAAAGGCCGAAGGCGTATATGCGAAGCCATCGCGCTCGATGGTGGCGAGGCACCGGCAAGACATCTCGCCTGCCCAGACCCATTCCGCGATTGTTCCTCGATCCCAGCCACGCAGCGCGGCCAGTTCGTCGATGGTCATTTCCATAGTGATATTCCTTCGATTGATCCGCCGCGGCCACGCGCGGCGAACGTCAACAAAGAAGGAAGATGCCGTGGCACACCCCACGCATCGGCAGACCTATCGGCCTGCGCGATTTAGCTGCGTAGGTGTGGTGCGCTCATGTGCATGAGGGGGACTTAGCCCAATCGGAGACGATCACAAAGGATCGACTTGACCTGTCCCAGCATGGGGCAGTCAGTCGCAAGTTCCATCGAAATTCTATCGTGGCTTGACTCGTGGTTCGATCAGTAGCATCTAGGCGCTTCCACTGAACAAGGAAGTCCGAATGCTCACTGAAACTGACCACCCAGAGCTGATGAAGCTCACCAAGTATGACCGCATCATGGTATCGCTTTACCGGATGCTCTATGCGGGCCACACCGCCGCAAACTTCCCTGACGAGAAGCTGTTCGATCAGGACGATGTGCGCGAAGCCATGAAGCGCGCGGTCGATGCTGGCTGGATCGACAAGGCGGTCGCGAACGTGCCCGACATCAAGTATAGTTACGACGCGCGGCGCGAATTGCCTGCCGAGTGCGAGCAGTGCGGCCCGCTCACCTGGCTGCAAAACGGCAAGGGCAGCTATCGCTTCCGCAAGACGCGCCGCCCCAACATCATCGACCTGCCCGCTGACCTCCCGTTCGATGCGCCAGAAATCGAACCGGAGATCGACCAGACTCCTCCCTTCGTCGCCAGCCTCCTTGGCAACGATGAGCAGGCCGTGTTCACGCGGGTCCGCAATAACCAGCTTATCCAGCGGTTCCTCGGCTTCACGGCATGGCCCATCCAAGGCCACCACCGCACCACTGTCAGCTACGGTCAGATCGAGGTCGATGAGGTGCAGGCCGGACAGGCAGGCGCTGACCGCGTTATCGTGCCGATTTCTGGTAAGGGCGGTCAGGACAAGCTCTCATGGTCGCAGGCGCTGAACCTGAACACCTACGGAGCGGAAAAGCCTCTCGTAAGCGGCCTCAAGGTTCGCAGCCTCGGCCTCTGGCGCGACAATGAGAATACGATCTGGATCGTCGAGTTCACCCCTGCGACCGACATCGACGACATCGAGTTCGCGCAGGTGCGCCGCTTCAAGCTGTTGTTGCAGTAAGCGCCGCTTCGATGTCCGCCTGTTTGCGTTTCCGCGCACCGCTCTTGCGGTCGCGGCGCGCAATCGGGTTTTCGACCTTAAAGAATGCCGATGCGGCGGACAGGTCCATGCGCAGCAAATCCGTATCACCAAGCGCCAAGCTTTCGACGGGGCGTGTAGGCTCGATACCAAGCGCCTTCACAATTTCACCAGCGACAGCGCGCGCTAGGGGCGGCGGGACAGAATTTCCTATCTGCCTTGCGCCGTGCCACTTCGTCTCATGGAAGCGGAACCAATCGGGGTAGCCATGAAGCCGCGCCATTTCGCGCACGGTGACGCAACGGTCGTATTTGTAGTGGATCGGCCTAGGACTGGTGAAGGCTCCACGAGCGGCATCTGTTCCAGCGCGCAGCGTGTTCGACACTCCGCCAGAGGCGAGCTTGAAGAAGCGCGAGATCGGCTCGACGTTGCCACCTTCCGTCTTTCCGAAACGGCGGCGCGATATGTCCGTGTGACCGGTAAGCAGGCTCGACGTTAGTAGCGACGGATTCCAATCGCGCGGATGGCCGAAATGCCATGCGTCGTTCGTCTGGCAGCGCAATTCAGCGGCATAGGGACTAGGCTCGCCCCACTTGGTCGTCGAAACCTCATCCGTGTTCCAGAGCGACTTGAAGCTCTCGGCATCTGGCAGGTCGCCTAGTGCATCTTCGCAAGTCGGCCCATCCGGCGATCCGCAATTCGTCGTCCCTGCGGCATGGGTCAGTCTCTCTGGATATTCCGGCAGATCGAAGCCCTTGCGCGCACCCATAAGGAACAGGCGGTGGCGGTTCTGTGGAACACCATAATCGGCAGCGTTCAGAACCTGCTCTTTCAGGACGACAGTGTATTCGCCGCCGTTCTCGAAGGCTTCGATCACCTCCTGCAAAAACTTCCGGTGCTTGCCGACAGTCAACCCCTTCACGTTCTCGAATACGAAGTAGTTGGCTTCGAGTTCGTGGACGATGCGCACGAAGTCGCGGACAAGGGAATTGCGAGGATCGTCGAGTGCGCGCTGGCCTATGAGCGAGAAGCCTTGGCATGGCGCACCGCCGAACACGACATGAACCTCTTTGTCGCCCAGTTCAGCCTTCTCGCGGATTTCCTCACCTGTGACATCTTGCACCGATTTCGGGATCACGGTGCAGTCGGGAAAATTGAATTTATGGGTCGCGCAATGCACAGGGTCGATCTCGACCGCCGCAACGATGTCGAAGCCGGCCTGCTCAAAGCCGAGGCTCATGCCACCAGCGCCAGCAAAAAGGTCGATTCCGATTGGTCGAGACATAGGCACCCTGCAAGTCGAACGATTAGGGAACATAGCTCTATGCGAGACGGAATCGGATTGCCACCGCAGTTTCAGCCAGAGCCGAGGTATTCCACAATCCGATCGAGTGCTGCATCCCTCTCTCGCAGTTCGCACTGCCACACCGTGTAAACGTCCCAGCCGAGCGAGCGCAGGTCTGCGACGTTGCGAGCGTCCCGCTCTCGATTGGTTCGGATCTTGTCCTGCCAGTAGGTGGCATTCGATTTCGGCAACTTGCCCCAGCGGCATTCGTGCCCATGCCAATAACACCCGTTGACGAAGACGACCTTCTTCAATGCCGGGAAGACAAGGTCTGGCGATCCCGGCAGGTCGCGGCGATGCAGGCGATAACGGTAGCCGAGACGATGAAGGTGCCTGCGCACGATCATTTCTGGCTTCGTGTCCTTCGTGCCGACACTCGCCATGATCTTGCTACGGCGCTTCGGATCGACGTGGTCAACCATCCATACCAGATGGCGGCTTACCAGACGCCCTGCAACTGCCCCACACCAACCACGCCCGGCTTGAGGTATTCTGATGCGAACGCTGCGCCCGCGAGCGCGATGGCCAAGTCGCCATGGTGTGAGCCGCTCTTGCCCTGCACGATCACCTGATTGCCAGCGGCAGTCATTTCAAGCTGGAAGGTTTCAAGTTCCGCAACGATGTCCTCGCGCAGCGGCAGGTCTTCCGCAAACTCAAGTTGGCCTGACGCGAACAGCGTGGACAGCGTTTCGAGCAGGAAGGTCTTGCCGACATTCACATAGCGGCCCTTGCGCTGCCAATTCTGCCCCGCGACCATCTGCATGGCGAGGTGATCCACCTTCTGCTCCCAGAGAAGGTCAGAGACGACGCGGCCAAGGCCCGACCCATCAATGATCAGTTTCGTTCGTCCCCGCAGCGGCTCCCTAGCCATCGTGCGGAGCACATGGTTCACGATGTCCGGGTAAGACACGCCGCGAAACTTGTCCGCGAAAACGATGGTGCGCTGGCGCGGACCAAGCGCCTGCCTGTTCGGCCCAGCCCATACGGGCAACTGCTCGTCATGGACGACAACGAGGGCGGTATTGTCCTGCGCCTGTGCGAGATCGACACCGAGCCAGTATTTCGAGAATCCCTGCACTCGCTCGATTGCAGGGTCCGCGCCTGCTTTGAGGATGGCCGTGCCATCGGGTTGGATTAGGTAGGTCATGCAAGCACCAGCGCTTTCTTGTCGCACACGGCCTTTTCGATGGCCGCTATATCGAAGTAGTTTTCGCCGCCGCCGAGCATTTCGACTTCGACCTCTTGGCGAAACTTTGTGGGCGGGAGTGCGACGCGCAGGCGTTCGACGCGCGCAGCGAGGCGGGGAATGTCCGTGCCCTTCACCACGATGCGCTCGACCTCGGATTTCGGCTCGAGGAACAGGCTGGCGAACATGCCTTTGCGGCCCGCAGGCGTGGATGCGAACACAGTGCGCCCGTTGTCCTTCACCATCGGCAGCACCGCGATCAGAGAATCATCGTCGCAGAATGCGGCCTCGTCGATCAGCAAGAGGTCTACGGTGTAACCACGGATCGTCGCGCCAGTGGACGGCACACAGATCAGCCGCGAGCCGTTCGACAGTTCGATCTCGGTCTGCGTGGACCGCTCCACTTGCAAGTCTGTCTTGGGCAGATACCCATGAAGCGCGCGTCAAACGCGACCTGTCGATGCTGCTGCGCGATGAGGAGCCGATTGTCCGTGGCCACGCGGCCGACGCGATCTCCGATATGGGGATATTCCTCGGGTGGACCTTCCCGAACGACGAGCCGGGCTCGCGCCAGGGCCCAGGCGGAGCAAATGGACCAGATTGAAAGGTGACGCGGTCGAGTTAAGGAACCGGCCATGCCCAGACTTCGCAAATCGGTCAGTCCGTTTGGCTATCTCAACTCGTCGCCGGAAATCATCTGCCTGGTCTTGGAAGTGTATGTCGTTTTCAGCTGAGTTTGCGGAACGTGGAGGACTTGCTGTTCGAGCGCGGGTCGACCTCTGTCATGAGACAGTACGCTTCAGGTGGAATCGGTTCGGTCCCATGTTCGCGGCAGATATTCGCAGAAAGCGCGTTGGCCGGATGCGCGGTTTGCCTCGCGAGAATTGGTGGTCACGCAACGGGTCAACTCATTTCAACGAGCCCTCGTCGACTCCCTTTGGTCGAACAAGCCGGGCTAGGCCTTTTTCCAAAATTCCAACCCGCATGCTCTTGCAATCGCTGAATCGCCTCTCTAGTGCGCTAATGATAATCTATTGCAATAAGGATTCGGCTTTTGACACGCAGGGCAATCCGGCTCTGGTTCTTGGTGCACAAGTGGAGCAGCCTCGTCTGCACCGCTTTCCTGTTGATGCTGTGCATCACCGGCCTTCCGCTGATATTCCATGACGAGATCGACTGGCTGACCGAGGAACAACCGCAACTCGGAATGCCGGGAGTCGGCTCCTCCGGCACGACGGAAGGCTTGCTCTCTCTCGACAAGATGATGGAGCGCGCCCTGGCCAACAGGCCGGGCGAAGTGCCCGTCTTCATGGCCTTCGACAATGATCAGCCGTCGATGACCGTCACGACGGCGCCGCGGCCCGATTCCCCCGGAGCGGACATGACCATCCAGTCGTTCGACCGTTCGACCGGCGAGCAGATCGGCATGGTGGGGGAAAGCGACGGCGGGGTGATGCACTTCCTGCTGCAATTGCACACCGACATGTTCCTTGGCCTGCCCGGCATGCTGTTCCTCGGCGCGATGGGCTTCCTGTTCGCGGTCGCGCTAGTTTCCGGCGTGGTCCTTTACGCTCCCTTCATGCGCAAGCTCGACTTCGGCACCTTGCGGGTATCGCGCAGCCCGCGCCTCAAGTGGCTGGACTACCACAACTTCCTCGGCGTGGTCGCACTTGCGTGGATGCTGGTTGTCGGGCTGACCGGGGTGATCAACGCATTGTCGGTGCCGATCGAGGACCTGTGGCAGGCCAACGAACTCGCCGACATGACCAGCGAATACGCCGGACGCGATGCCCTGCCGCCGGAGCGCTACGGCTCGCTCGACCTGGCCATGGCGAGGGCGCGCGAAGCACTGCCCGGCAACAACCCGCAATTCATCGGCTTTCCCGGCGGGACATTCAGTTCGAAGCATCATTACGCAGTGTTCTTTCAGGGCGACACACCACTGACCCAGCGCCTGCTGACACCGGCATTGATCGATGCGGAGACGGGCGAGTTCACAGATGCCCGGCCCATGCCGTGGTATTACATGGCCCTGTCGATGTCCCGCCCACTGCATTTCGGCGATTATGGCGGTTTGCCGCTCAAGCTGCTGTGGGCGGCACTGACGCTGTTCACCATGGTGGTTCTGGGCAGCGGTCTCTATCTCTGGCTGGTCAAGGGTTCGGCTTCGAGCAAGGCTCACCTGCGCCGGATCGAGCAATTGGCGGTGCCTGCCGAATGATCGAGCGCAACAAGCGCAGCCTGCCGCTGCGCGCGATCTTTGCATGGCCCTTGGCGATCTTCCTGGTCGGCCTGGTCGGCCTGGTCAGCGCCCTCACCGGCGATGGCTGGCGCGACAGCCTGTCGTGGCTGGCACTTGCGGCGCCGGTGGCAGCGCTAGCGTGGGCGATGCGCATGCGCCGTCGCTGAAATTCGAATCGTCTCTTGAAAGGTAATCCGGAAATGACGCTCCATCATGCGCGCAAGGCGCTCCTCCTGGCAGCCGGCTTCACCGCTCCTGGCCTGGCTCTTCCCGCCATCGCGCAAGACAACGGGACGGACGAGGATTCGATCATCGTTACCGCCCAGCGCGAAAACCAGACCGGCGTGGTGCAGGGCGGCAGCGCCGGCGTGCTTGGCAACAAGGCCGCCGAAGACGTGCCATTCAGCCTGCGCAGCTATAACTCCGCGCTGATCCTGAACCAGCAACCGCAGACGCTGGGCCAGGTGCTCGAAAACGACCCAACGGTCCGTACCACGACGGGCTTTGGCATTGCTGGAGAACTCTTCAACATTCGTGGATTTGCGCTGGCCGGCGACGATATCGGTTATGACGGTCTCTACGGCGTCATGCCGCGCCAACTCGCCGCACCCGAACTCTACGATCAGGTGCAGATCCTCAACGGTTCCAGCGCTTTCCTGAATGGTGCAGCACCTGGCGGATCGGGTATAGGCGGCAGCGTCAACTTGATTCCCAAGCGTGCCACAGGCCGCGACGTCACGCGCTTCACGCTGGGCTACACCGCGCCGGAACATGTGGGCGGCAGCTTCGATTTCGGCAAGCGACTGGGCGCCAATGGCGAATGGGGTATCCGCATCAACGGTGCGGCGCGCAATGGCGATGTCTCGGTCGATGACGAGTTCCGCAGCACCTATGTGCTGGGCGGCGCGGTTGACTACAATTCCGGCCCGCTGCGGCTGTCGCTCGACATCGCATACCAGCGTGTAAAGGTATCGCATTTCCGGCCCAAATTGCGCGTATCCGGCCTCGGCGTAATTCCCGACGAGCCCGAGGCGGACACCAATTTCGGCCAGCCGTGGCAATATACCACCCTGCGCGACATATTCGGCCAGTTCCGCGCCGAATACGATCTCGCCGGAAACGTGATGGTCTATGCCGCCTTCGGCGCGCGCGACGGGTCCGAAGTAGGCGTATACAGCACGCCCACCCTGACCGATCCGGCCACCGGTGATTTGACGGTGAGCAGTTCCTTCATCCCTCGCACGGACAATAACGAGGCGGCAACTGTCGGGCTGCGCGCGGGGCTGACGACCGGTGGTATCAGCCAAGAGATGAATGCCGGCGGTTCGATCAATTGGCTGACCAGCCGCAATGCTTTCGAGTTTTACGCGACTTCGGCGGAGCTCAACAATCTCTACGATCCGATCGAAGTGACGCAATCGGACACGGTGACCTTTGCTTCCGGCGATCTCGACGATCCGCTTCGCGCATCGACCACGCGACTTTCCAGTCTCTTCCTGTCGGACACGATCGGCTTCTGGGACGACCGTGTGCTGTTCACGGTAGGGGCTCGTCTGCAGGAAATCCAGACCAGGAGCTTCAATGTGACCACCGGAGATCAAACTGGCGGATACAAGGAGGATGCTCTGACTCCGGTGTTCGGACTGGTCGTGAAGCCGGTCGAGGGACTGTCGGTATATGCCAACCGTATCGAATCGCTGGTCCAGGGCTCGACCGCGCCGGCCAGCGGGACCGATTCCGGCGGTAATACGCTGCCGGTCAGCAATGCGGGCGAAGTGCTCTCGCCCTATGTCTCCGAACAGTACGAGATCGGCGGCAAGCTCGACATCGGAACCTTGGATTTCACGTTGGCGCTGTTCCAGATCGACCGTGAGACTGCGATCCTGCGGGTCGACCCGAGCGATGCCACCATGCTCGAGTTCGGGCCCTTCGGCACACAGCGCAATCGCGGCATCGAATTCACCGTGGCCGGGGAACTTGCCGATGGCCTGCGCCTGATCGCAGGCGGCTCGGTCATCGATGCCAAGCTGCGCGACACGCAGAACGGCGTAAACGAAGGCAATGAAGCAGTGGGCGTGCCCGATTTCCTGCTCAACGCCAATCTCGAATGGGACGTGTCATTCGTACCTGCGCTGACGCTGACCGGCCGGGTGGTACATACTGGTGAACAGGCCGCCGATATCACCAATTCGCTGTATCTCGATTCCTGGACCCGGTTCGATATCGGCGCGCGCTATGTCGCCTTGCTGGGCGACAAGCCGGTGACGCTGCGTTTTGGCATCGATAACGTGGCCGACGAGGCTTACTGGGCGTCCGCCTTCGACAGCTTCCGCCCGGACTTGGCGCTGGGTACTCCGCGTACCTTCAAGGCTTCGGCAACGTTTGACTTCTAGGCTTTCTTTGCCTCCCGCAAGACGTCTTGCGGGAGGCACTCGAAAAACTTCCGTTGGACCAGCAGTTAAACGGGATTGGCGCCAGAAGCGGTCCTTCCGCTAATGGGCCGGTAGCGGACTGATCGCAATTAGATCACGGCGCATCGAAAACCGCCCGCGGATTAAGTTCCATCCCTCGTTCGTTTCCCAGTTGAAGCCGCCTGGTGCGGCTTTCGTGGATCAAGGACAAGGAGACGAGAGATGAAGAAGCTGCTTCTGGGTGCAGCCGGCCTGGTTGGCCTCGCCAGCCAGGCCAATGCCATCGAAATGCTTTACGAGGAATCGCTGGCTCGCGAGGAAGAGCGGCAGATCATGTCCAGCCCTATTGCCGGCATCGAGAACCACTTCTGTTTCGACTACCGCATCAATGTTATGGAAGCGCAGAAGGAGCTTTCCTCCGACCTGCGCCGCGCCAGCGATATCGATGACTTGCGCGATGCGTGGTAGGAATATGCCTTCGAATTGCGCGATGAGCGCGAGCACTATGTCGATGAAATGGCCGAACGCGGATATCGCGGCATCGTGACTATCGTCGGCTGACCCCTGACAGGTCGATGTGGAAAGGGGCCGGTTTGCCGGCCCCTTTCTTTGTGCGCTAGGGCGGAGCCGACGAGAGGGGGCTCAGTCCTGCCAGCCAGCTTCCATCGCTGCACGTTCACTTGCGGCATCGAGTGCTCCGCCTTCCGCCATTTCCTGTGCCGCTGCAAGCAGCTCGGCCTGGATATTTCCGGCCTGCTGGAACTCCGTTCCCTGCGTGGTTTGACCGCCCATCTCGGTGACCAGTGCCCAACCCGTATCGTCGCGGCAGGCTATTCCACTTACCTGTGCTGAAGCGAAGGCGCGGCAATAGTCGCCGCCTTCGCGTTGGAAGCTGAGCATGATCCGCGTGGCGGTGCTGTCGCCCTGTTCGGCGACAAGCTGGCTGTCCAGAACTTCTGCCAACTCGCTTCCGGCATAGCCTTCCGGCATCTCGCTGCCGCGCGGGATGAAGACCGCAATTGCCAGAGTCGCCGCCAAAGCGGGGCCGACTACCCAGCCCCAGCGCGGTAAGCTGCGAAGTACAGGTTTTGCCTCCGCCGGTCGTTCGAGGCGAACGACATTGTCGTCCTGTTGCAACATGCCCGCAAGCCTATCGGGCACCTCCTGGTCAAGGATCGGCGCGAAATGGGCTCCCAGCGCGGCGCGCAAGGCGCGATGCTTCTCGACCTTGTCCGCCAGTACCGGATCGGCCTCGACAGCCGCGGCGACGGCCTCCAATTCCTCGCCATGAAGTTCGCCATCGGCAAAGGCGGCAAGCTGTTCTTCGGTGACGCTCATGCGGGTTCCTCCAGCAGCGCAAGAAGAGCGTCGCGCCCGCGTACCAGCCGTGAATTGAGGGTGCCTACCGGGCAATCGACAATTTCAGCGGCTTCCTTGTACGAGAACCCCTCGACCATCACCAGCAGCACAGCCTCGCGCTGCTCTTCAGGCAGTCGGGCCAGGACACGGTCTATATTGCCGAGTTCAACTCGCGCCTCTTGGTTGCCATCGGCGCCAACCGAAAGGCCGGCCTCCTCCGCAATGAAGGTCTGCGCGTGTCGCGCTCTCGACCTTTGTTCGTCGATCCAGATATTCCGCATGATCCTGTACATCCAGCTGTCGAGCCGCGTGCCTTCCCGCCACTTGCCGCGATTGGCCAGTGCCCGTTCGATTGTCATCTGGCACAAATCATCGCCGTCGGCCGTTTGACCAGCCAGACCGGCTGCGAACCGTCGCAGCCTTGGCAGCAATTGCAGCGCCTGTTGTTCGAAGGAGGATTCCAGTTTCCTTGCCTTTCACTGGATGAAACGAACGTGCGGGCTCGTTTCATCCATGCTTAATGGAAAAAATCGGAAAATGTGACAATGCAGCGCTATTCGATCATCCTTGCCATCCTCGCAGCGCTCGGATTGGTGGCCGCCCCCATGTCGGCGCAAATGTCCCTCCCCGGTGTGAACCTGCCAGGTCCTCGCCAGGTCCTCGGCCCAATCGACCGCACGCTCGACCAGCTAGAACGGATGGAAGGGGAAGCCGCGCGAACTGCCAGAGACCTGCTCCGGAACCGTGAACGGGATATTTCCCGGTTCCTGCGGCGCAATGAAGATTTTGTCGAACCCGATCGCAACGGCGATCCGGCGCGGCGTGGTGAGCTGCTGTTGATGGATGTCGACCAGGCCGCGGTTTCGACGCTCTCTGCCGCTGGTTTCGTCATCCTCGAAGAGGAGGAAATCAAAGGAATCGACCTCACTGTCACGCGCATTGCCTTGCCACGCGGGATGGAACTGGCCGAAGCCGAGGAAATCGTCTCCGCCCTTGACCCGGGTGCAATAGTTGCGCCCGACAACATCCACTTCCAGAGCGGCAGCGCGCCCGAACTGCTGGCTGCGCAAGCCGCTTCCGGCGCAGTGAACACTGTGCCTGTCGGCATGATCGACGGAGCGCCTTCGCAGCGGCTCGGGACAAGTGCGATGCGCGGATTTGTGCAAGGAGCGCCCGTCGCAAGCGATCACGGCTCGGCAATTGCCTTTCTACTGCGCCAGGCGGGTGTGACCAATATTCGCGCGGCCGACGTCTATGGCACCGATCGGGCAGGCGGCAATGCGCTGGCCATCGCTCGCGCGCTTGGCTGGCTGGTCGCCAATGGCAGCCGGGTGGTCACGATCAGCCTTGTCGGCCCGCACAATGCTGTTGTCGAGCGGGCTATTGGCGCTGCGCAGAGGGAAGGCGCGGTCATTGTCGCTGCGGTCGGCAATAACGGGCCTGCTGCACCTGCAGCCTATCCTGCCTCCTACGATGGCGTCATCGCGGTGACGGGCGTGGACGGCCGGAACAGGGCGCTGATCGAGGCCGGGCGGGCCTTGCATCTCGACTATTCCGCTCCCGGTGCGGATATCGTCGCGGAAGATGCCGATGGAAATCGCGTGCGCCTGCGCGGCACGTCGTTCGCCACGCCGCTCGCCGCAGCCCGCATAGCCGCTGCCATGCGCAGGGGTGGAAACTGGCGCGCAAGGGTCGATCAGGAGGCAGAAGACCTTGGCGAGCCCGGTGCCGACGACACCTTCGGTCGCGGCCTGCTGTGCGGCGAGTGTGCACGCCGCTGAAAAAATCTGCGCAGGTATGAATTAAGCTGCGCCTCCCATCCGTTTTCCTTTCGAGCGGGCATGCTGAGACGGCCCGCGCAAACAAGAAAGGATGCAGTCATGAAAACGCTTCTTATCGCCGCTTCGGCAATCACCCTTCTCGCAGATCCGGCGCAGGCCCAGCTGATTGGCGGGTCCGGCGGCCTTGGCGGTGGCCTCGGAGGAACCATTGGCGGCACGCTTGGCGGCGGCACCATAGGTAGTGGACTTCCGGATGTCGGCCCGACCGTGGATCGCGTCCGCAGCTCCACGCGCGGCATGGTGGATGGCACTGCCTCCACCAGCGGCGACCAGACACTCGACCGCCGTTCAGGCCGTGTCGATGCCAATCGCAGCGTCGATGCCAATGGCTCCGCCAGTATCGGACAGGTCGTCGGTAGTTCGATCGCCCCGGTTAGCGGGAGCGCGTCCGGTTCCAGCAGCGCCTCGGGCCAAAGCAGCGCCAGCGCGCAGCTCATCGGCACCGATGCAGTTCGCGGCATTGCCGGTGAAGGCGTGTCGCAAGCACGCGGCGCAGCTGCAGCCGGTCAGTCACTTGCGGGCAGCGCCGCAGGGCAGGCGCAGGGCGCGGCGAATGGTGCCACTGGCAGCCTTGCCGGCTCGGCCAGCGGCAGCGGCTCGGCGGCAGGTAATGCAACGAGCAACATCGCCGGTTCGACACTGGCCGCTGCGGGCAGTTCCGCAGCTTCGGGCAACGGAGCCTTCGCGGTGCAGCCAGGCATGGATGTACTCTCTCCCGGCGGCGAAAAGATCGGCGAAGTGCGCCAGGTCGTGGCCGATTCGCGCGGCCAAGTGCGCGAGGTGATCGTTGCCCAGGGTAATCGCGAAGCCCCCGTCCCGGCAGCGAACCTGCAGGGCAGCGGCTCGGCACTCTACGCCGTTCAGGCCAGCGCGCAGTCCGATTGACCGCATGATCCTTCGGCATTGGCAGACCGGGAGTGGACCATCGCTCCCGGTCTCCACATGTCCAAAAGCTACAAATCGCCTCGCAATGGGAAGCCTTCAACACCGCTGGGCAAATCCAGTAGTCCAATTGCCCATGTCACAGCGCCCGCAATTGGGCCGATAGGAGACGATCCGGTCTAGGGTGCTGCGTTGGGGAAGCAGACATTCGGATGAACCAGTTGCTCAGACGGCAGCCGCCGACAAAGCGGTCATTTAGCTGTTCCGGCCGCCTTACTGACACTGACCGTTTGTTCACACGCGCGCACCAGGCTAAAAATTACAGGTATCAGGAGACACCTCGCGTTCATTTCTGAATGGTCCATCAAAAAGAAGCCGCTCCACCATGGTGGAGCGGCCGAATCCCAAGGCCCGAGGGAGGTAATTCAGACCTTGTCGTAATGGTATGGGGCGATCACCGGCTCCGGGTAGGCTTCGTATTCCACCGTCGGCGGACGGTCAGGCTGCAATCCGTCAATCGAGCGCAACAGCTCAACGCCACCCCGATGCCAGCCTTGGTCATACTCGGTGTAGATGTTCATGTATCCGTGCAGCAGGCTGATCCGCCACTTGTCGTCGATGCGCCTATATTCGTTTTCATAGGTCGCCTCCCCCCAACGCGCTTCTGCGCCCAGTGCTCCCACCATCATGAAACTACGCCAGCGACCTTTGGCGGTGCCAGCTTCACTGTCGATATGGACGACGGGTTGCAGCTGCATATGGTTGTACAGCACCCCGCGCCCAAATGGCGGCAGGTGGTGGAGATAGGCCCGCACTCTGTCTTGCCCGACATAGACACCGCGGCCGGCGAGCTCCAGTGTGCCGTCCGGCGCAAACAGATCTGCCGCGTCGTCCCATTTGCCCTTGTCTACATAATAGCCATAGGCCGCCTGAAGGTTACAGATATCGACATAGTCGTTGGCCTTTCGGGATCGCGCGCGCAGAGTGTCAAGGTCTTGCCGCATGGCGGCAAGTTCCGCGCGCAATTTGGCGTCTCCGTTCGTCACGGCCATCTCCTCAAGCTGCGGCTGTTTCTGCCAAGCGCGGGTCCGTGCCGTCATCGGCCCAAGGAGATTGCAAGCGGTACGGCACGTAGTGGAACACTGCCTCTACCGCGGAGATCGCATCGCCCTTGATCTTGAAGGCTTCCAGGAAGCTGAAGCTGTGCGGTCGAAGAAAAAAACCCTTCTTCTTCTCTCCATTGGTGAGGGTGTATTCGCGCGTCTGGCCGTCATGGTCGATAAACCCGCCAGACAGTACCACGCCTTCCACCTCGTCGACGAGAGGATAGCGCCGCGCACGGATCCAATTGTCGAAGCGGTAGTACCCCAGGCGGAACTGGTCCTCGCATCCCAGATGCACAAAATCAGCGAGATCGTCGCGCGGATTGTTGGTTGCGAAAACCCCGTTTTCGCGGCGATTGCAGTCGGCATGGAATTTCGTGTGCAGGGTTCCGTCGTTGCGCTGCAACGTGTCGAAATAGCCATTGGCCAATTCCAGCATGCGCTCCCGGCTCGCCCGTTCTTCCGGAGCGATCGGGCCACACAGCTCTGGTCGCGGCGAAAGGTCCGGCGTCAGGAAGAACACGCCGCTGTCAGTGGTACGGGCAATGAGCATTTCCATCTCCGTGAGTGCCACGCCGTCCGTCAAGCAGATCCGCATCACGAAGATCGCGCCATCGCCACTTTCGTCTAACGTGCCAAAGCGCGCGGCCTGACCGGTAAGGGGGTCCGCCAGCGACCATTGGTAGTCACCGACTGCCGTGCATGTGGCCCAAACGCCGTCGCCGGCGGGAAATTCGACACAGTTTTCGGTGTAACGCGCATCGCTGGCCCAGCGGATCCTAGTTGCATCGTTGGCGGCCAGAGCATCGCAGCAGCTGTCTAGCGCTGCGAGCAATTCATTGCGTTCAGGCATCGGGATTCTCCGGTATGTTGATCAGTTCGGCAGCCCGATCAGTAGCTCCGGGAAAGGGCTGTTCGCCCTCGGAAGGGCGCGGAATACGCGACGTCAGAAGCGGCGTTTCACCGACACGTACCACTGACGGGGTGCGCCGGGATTCCCTGCCACCGTCGCATTGTTGTCCTGCGGCGCAACGTTGGTGTAGTAGAGCTCGTTGGTCAGATTGCTCACCGTGAGCGCGACCTGCCAGTCGTCATCATATGAGTTCCAGGCCACCCGGGCGTTCATCAGCGTGTATTCGGGAACTACGGCCAAGACCTTGTTCACCGCGTCGGTGTTGTAGTTCGACTGATATGTCAGATCGACACGCGGAGTAATTGATCCTGCGTTGCCGAGGTCGAAACGGTACTGAACCCCGGCCGAGAATTGGCGATCGGGGGAATGGGCCAATTCCATGCCGTAGCGCAGCCCCGCCCCGAGGCCGCCGAAGGGGGCGGTGCAGCTTGAATCCAGTTCCGGCGAACAGCCGGATAGATTGTCATACTGGAAGTCCAGCAGCGATGCCGAGGCATCAATCAGTAGGTCGTTCACCGGTTCCAGGACTACTTCCGCTTCGACGCCCTTGAGCGTCGCATCGCCGGCATTGACGAGATAGGAGCAGTCCAAATCCTGCGGCGCGAAGAAGCAGGTTTCGTTCGGCGGGCTCGCTACGCGGGAGAACACGCCCGCTATGAAGTCCGAATATTTGTTCACGAAGGCCGAAAGGTTCAGCCGCACGCGATTGTCAGCAAAACTCGTTTTCGCGCCAACCTCATAGGCGGTCAGCTTTTCCGGATCGAAAGGATAAGCCTGGTTCGCCGTGTAGGGACGAGGATTCACGCCGCCGCCTTTGTAGCCGGTGGCTATGCTGGCATAGGTCATGATATCCGGTGTCCACTCGTATTGCAGCACAAGGCGATAATCGATGTTGTCGCCGGAAAACTTGCCCTGCTGCCCATTGAGCCCACAAAAACCTGCGTGCACGACGCCGTAATCGACTCCGTCCACGGTGCAGGGGAAGTAAGGAACAACAAAAGGCGGAGTGGACGGCAGGCCGGGGCGGCCGAAGCGATAGAAGTTGAAGGTCTTTTCATCCTTCGAATAGCGCAGCCCCGCGTTAAGCTCCAGGCGATCAGTAATGCGCCAACTGCTGTTGGCGAACACCGCCCAGTTGGTGGCAGGCACCTCGTCATACTCGGCGAAGATCAGCAGTCCTTGATCTACATTGGCCCAATAATTGGTCGAGCGTTCCAGATAAAAGCCGCCGACCACGAGATCGACCGAGTCTTCGAAAAGGCTCGCGGCAACGCGAAGCTCTTGGCTGAACTGCCAGCTTTCGGTTCTATAAGAGAAGATCGCGTTGCTAAGCGGCGTCATGTCGAAGTCCTGGATCCAGCCCGCTTCGTAGCTGCGATAAGCCGTGATCGAGGTCAGGTTCAGGTTGTCAGCGACGTCCCAAACGACATGACCGGATATGCCCCAGCCATCGAAGGTGGTCTTCGGATCGTAATGTATCGGCGCTTGCTGATCGACCGGCTGGACGTCCGCGTAGTTCGAATAGGTGACATAGGGACTGTCCGTGAATGGATCGCCCGCTCCACCCCAAGGGGAATAGGGCAGGAACGGGGACGTTCCGGTTTCCGGATTCCACAGGTCCAGCCCGTTTTCGGGTGCGGTGGTGTACATCGGATGGAAGCGCGAGAAGTTCAGCCCGTCCCAACCGGGCCGATAGCTTTCGGTGTCGCCGCGGCCGACATAGATCAGCGTCTGCGGCTTCGCCTCCGAATCATCGCGGGTGATATCAGCCGTCAGCGTTACGTCCAGTGTATCGGTCGGCAGCCACCGCAGCGATCCGCGCGCGGCCACGTAAGACTTGCCTCCTTCGGTACCGAGCTTGCAATCGTCGTTTCTCTGGCTGTTCTGGATTTCCGAAGGTATGTTGTACTGTTCGGCCACCTGAGGGTGCGTGCAGGCATAGTCATAGCGGGTGACATAGCCCTCCTGGTTGCGCGAAGTGCCGGAGACACGGGCGAAGAGCCGGTCCTCTACGAGTGTGAAGTCAGCGGCGGCGCGAAGGTCCACACGTTGGTAATTGCCCACGGATACCTCCACGAAGCCGTCTCCGTCGCCGTTCGGTTTCTTGCTGTAGAGCTTAATGGCGCCGCCGATCGAGTTCATGCCCGCAAGCGTGCCCTGTGGACCGCGCAGCACCTCGACCCGCTCCACATCCAGCAGGTCGAGCAAGGACCCGGTAAGCGTGGCGAAGTAGACGTCGTCGACATACATGCCCACGCCCGGTTCAAACGCGGGGCTGTGGTCCGCCTGACCTATACCGCGGATGTATGCCTGCAGCGCCGGCCCCTGTTGATTGGTTTCGGTGAGCTTCACGCTCGGGGCCTTTTGCGCTACGTCGACAATGCTGGTCTGTCCGCGCGCTTCGAGCTGCTCGCCCGATAGCGCAGTAATGGCCACCGGCGTCGACTGGACGTCCTGCTCGCGAAACTGAGCGGTGACGATGATAGCGTCATCGCCAAAAACTGCTTCGGTCTCGCCGTCTTGTGCGGCGGCCTCGGTGTGGATCAGACTGCCGACCGACAGCAGCCCCACAGCCAGCGCCATGCGCGACGCATGCGCACCTAGGTGGAGCAGGGAGTTGCGGCGATTTCCAGTGTGGCAAAGGCTCATGATTTCTTCTCCCGGTTTATCGATTGCGAACGGGCGGGAGGGGGAGTTGGTTGCTCTGCAGCAGCGAGACGGCACGCACACGATACAGCCTGCGCATAATAGACGGCCTCTCGCTCGGTGCTAACTGCAGCCTTGGCAGTGGCCTGCAACAACATCTTCAAGCTCCCTCGCCGGTCAGGTTGATGGCCGGCTCCCACATGCACGACTTCATTCGCGCTTATGCGAATCAACTTGATTAAGGATTCAACTCAGTGCAACGTGATTCCGCTCAGTAAGAAAAATTCTTCAACCTATACCGGTTGACCAAGCGCGTTCGGCTGCTTCCAAGGTCTTTACGCTGGACGCGAGATTCTGGGTTCGTTGGCGAGGGGATGGAAAATGACCGGTAAGGACGGAGTATCGCAATTGAGCGGCACGATTGAACGCACACTGCGGGCCATCCAGTGCGTGGCTGAGTGTGGAGAATTTAACCTGAAGGACTTCGCGTCCGAAATCGGCATCCCCACGAGCACGGCTTACCGACTGCTGCAATCTCTCAGCGATGTGAACTTTGTCGAAAAGTCAGCCTATGGAAGCTACCGAATCGGCAGCGAGCTTTTCCGCCTGTCCTCGCTCGTCGTGCGCGAAGTCGAGTATGATGTGGTAGCGCAACCCTTCCTCCGTGAACTTGGTGCTAAATTCCAGGAAACCTGCGCTTTTGCGCTCTACATTCCGAACGAAAAGGCGTTCACTATCGTGGAGACGGTAAACGCCGTCCACCAGCTGCAATACGTGGTCGAGAAGTTTACCCGCCGCTCCATGATTTGGGGCGCACTCGGTCGCAGCATGCTGCCATTCCTCCCGGAAGATCATATTCGGGCGGCGCTGAAAAAGCAGGGCCCACCGCCTGAGCCCAACATGCCGGAGGTCACACGTGAGGACCTGCGTGCAGAATCCGAGGCGGTGCTGCGCGAGGGGTGTTTTGTGGCCACCAGCCCGAATGCGGTCGGAACGAACGGAACGGCTGCCCCGGTATTCGATTCGCGCGGGCAATTGCTCGGCAGTATCGGCCTGACGGTTCCAATCGTGCGTTACGACCCGGATCTCCAGGCGGCCATTAGCGAAGCGGTGATCGAGGCTGCGCGCGGCATGAGTGCAGCGCTGGGCTATCGCGACCGCCGCCGGGCAGGTGAAGTCTGATGGGTGACGCGGGAATTGTTATTGTCGTGATCCTGGCTGCGGCAGCGGGCTCCGCTGCAGGTTGGAAGCTTGCACTACGTCGCAAGCATGCGCACGAAAGGGACAATATCGCGCTCGTGCTCGACATGTGGGATGGCGTGATAACCCGCGCCGACCGCGCTGCGGCGATGCGTTACATCCATCCTGACTACAAACAGCACAATCCCAATGTGTTGCAGGGCCGCGAGGGCGTTCTGCAATTGATCGAACTGATCGCCAATCCGGTGCCCGGTGTCGAGCCGCCCGGAAAGAAGACCTTTCGCCATGCATTGGCGCAGGGCGAATACGTCGCCGTTATCTGGGACCAGCCACAGCCGGATCCGCAGGCTCCGGGAGAGTTCTATACCGGACAGGCTTTCGACATGTTCCGCGTGGTGGACGGTCAGGTGGTCGAACACTGGGACGACACCCGTAAGAAAGCGCGCGCATGGACGCGCGAAGCGGCAGCCCAGGCGGCGGCTGAAAACCACAATCTAACAGATAGGGAGAGCTGAAAGCCATGCAGTCCTATGCCGAAGACCGTGCCGAAATCGAAAATCTTCAAGCGCGCTATCTGTTCGCGCTCGATTGGCAGGATCCAGACGAATACGCCGATACCTTTGCCGAGGACGGTGTGCTCGACTGGGTCGGCGGGATCGTGGAAGGTCGAGAGACAATCCGCGAGGAATGCCACGGCATGCGTGTGTACTTCACGAAGCGAGCTTCCGGCGAAGAGCCAATCCGGGCGCCGCGTCTGCGGCACTTTATCACCAATACCGTGATCCAGGTGGACGGCGATGCAGGATGGAGCCGGTCATTCTGGTTCGAGATCGACAACGATACGCGCCTGCGGGTCCCCTATGTCGGCGGATACGGCCATTACGAAGACACACTCGCTCGCATCGACGGCAAATGGCTCTTCTCGTTCCGTAAGATCTGGAACGAGTGCATCGAAGGCCGCCAAGCGGAATATATCAATCCAGTGCGACAAATGGGCGCAGGTGCTGCTTAGAAAATTCTCATTGACCGGAATGCACTTGTGGCCAGTGAGATATCCTCCATGCTCTGAATAGGCTGGCGCAGACCGGCAAGTCTAGGTGAAACATGTCCGGCGCGAGTGTCGGACAGTGGGATTGGAGACGCTGTGAGTAGGCAGGCGACAGAGGCGGCAGCCGGATCGGCAGGAATCGACCAGGAAGCCAAGCCGGCATGACCGACCCTGTCACACAACCTGCTGCCGGCGGTTCTTCGGCTGCGCCAGACGCAATCGACATCTTCGAGAGTGCCCGGCTGCGGCCGCGCTTCTGGATTCTTGTTGTCCTGCTAATGACCCAGGGCATCTTCGAGTTCTTCGACTTCTTCATCGTCGGATTCCTAGTCAGTGTAATCGGACCCGAATGGGGTCTGACGTTCGGCCAGACCTCCATCATCCTGCTATCCGCCGGCGTCGGTCAGTTGGTGGGAGCGATGCCGTTCGCTTGGTTTGCGGACAAATACGGTCGCAAGCCTGCGCTGATCCTTGGGACTGTGCTCTATTCTCTGGCGGCGGGCGCTGCGGCAATTGTGCCCGATGGCAACTGGATCCTGTTTGCTCTTCTGCGTTTCCTTGTCGGTGTAGGGTATGGCGGCACCCAGATAACCCTATTGATTGAAATCGCGCCCACGCGAATGCGCACTATCCTGGCCAGCGCCAGCGGTGTGGTGGCCCCCGGCGGGGTGCTGATGGCTTCGTTGCTCGTGTCCGCCTTCCTTCCATCATGGGGTTGGCGTGGGCTGGCGCTATTGGGCTTCGCCCCCCTGCTTGTCGCTGCGGCGTTGTGGCTCTTCATACCGGAATCAATCCGCTGGCTGATCACCCGTGGCCGAGGCGAAGAGGCGCGCGGCATCTTGGCGCGCTACATTGATGTCCCTCGGGAGGAGATCCCGCTGCCGAAGCCCCCCGCCGATACCAAGTCCGCCAATATGATCGACCTGTTCCGTTATCCGAAGCGGATGATGCTGATCATCTTCATGACCACCGGCATCGGCATGGCCGGCTTCGGGGTGGCGCTGTGGGGCCCCACAATAATGAGCCAGCTCCTGGAGATTTCCACTGAGGAGGTCGCCGCCTATTTCGTCTATGTCAGCGCCAGCGGAATGGTCGGCCGTGCGATCTGGACCATCACTCCGCATTTCATCGGTCGCTGGCGCAGCGCGCTGATCTGCCTATGGGGCGCGTCGGCGGCGGTGATCGGTGCGGCGCTGTTCTACCCGCATTTCATCGCGGGAGTACCGGTCTTCCTGATCTGCCTGATCGTGGGCGCGCTGTTTTATGACGGCGGCGCGTCCAACACGAGCCCCTTCGGAACGGAGCTGTTCCCAGTGCGCATGGCGGCGCAGGGCGGCGGGTTGGTGCAACTGGTCAGCGGCTTTTCCAAGCTGGGGGGGCCGCTGATACTCGCGTTGATCGCCGGCAGCAGCAACCTGCTGTCTCCTGAAGCAACCGAAGCGGCGATCAGACCAGGCTTCCTGACGCTCGCGGCCTTTTCCGTCTTGGGCGGGATGGCCCTGCTGGTGCTGCGATACGAGACCAATGGCGTGCGCATGGCGATCGACGATTCCGACCTGCGCGCGCATGAAAGGAAGGCGCGCAAATGACCGGCTTCTCCCTCTCCCGTCGCGCGACTCTGCTGGGCGCGGCCGGTCTCCTTGCAGGGGGCAGCAGCTTCGCGCGCCTTGCTGCCCAGGTCCCCCGGCTCGAGCCTGCCACCGTACGGACAAGCGCTGGCCTGCTGCGCGGCGACGTGGAGCACGGCGTGCATGTGTTTCGCGGCGTACCGTATGGTGGCCCGACCGGTGGCGCGGCGCGGTTCAAGCCAGCGAAACCCACGGCGGCTTGGCAAGGCGTGCGCGATGCCACCAGTTTCGCCCCCCGATGCCCACAACGCGGCGGCCTCGGCTTGCCGGAGGATGCGGAGTTCTCCGAGGATTGCCTTGCCCTCAACGTCTGGACCGGATCGCTGGAGGGTCAAAAGCCCGTCATGGTCTGGTTGCACGGCGGCGGCTGGGAGGTTGGCGGATCCAACGATCCCGTTTCCAACGGAGCCTATCTGGCGGCGATGCAGGATGTGGTGCTGGTCTCGGTAAACCACCGGCTGAACGTGTTCGGCTATCTGAACCTCGCTGGTGTCGGCGGGGAGGAATATTCGCTCTCCGGTCAGGCGGGCATCTTTGACGTGGTACTGGCGCTGCAATGGGTCCGGGACAATATTGTCCGGTTCGGTGGCGACCCGAGCCGAGTCATGATCCTTGGCCAGTCTGGCGGCGGACGCAAGGTCAGCACCTTGATGGCGATGCCGCCGGCGGCAGGCCTGTTCCAGCGCGCCAATGTGATCAGCGGTTCCGGACTGAGGATGGACGACTTTGCGCTTGGACATGATCGCGCCGAGCGCCTTTTAAGAAAGCTGGACATACCGAAACGCAATTTCGAACGGCTGCTGGAGGTGCCAACCGCGCAACTGACCGCCGCCGGCATCGAGGTGCGCAACGAAACTGGCCAGTTCCGGCCCTGGGTGGACGGGGTGGTACTGCCGCACGATCCCTTTGCCCCGACAGCACCGCTCGTCTCCGCGGACGTGCCGATGATGATCGGTACTGCGCGCGACGAAACGAGCGTGTTCACCGGCACGATTCCCGAATATGCAGAGATGGACGATGAGCGCCTGCTCGAGGAAACCATTCCGTTTTTCCCGCCCGGCGAGGCCGCCCCGGCAATCGCGGCGTGGAAGGAGCGGCTGCCTGACTGGGACAACGGCAAGCTTTATGCCCGCTTGATCACGGATCGCAGCTACGGTCTCGATGCAATACTGCAGGCGGAAGCGAAGTCGGCACTAGGTGCGGCGCCGGCCTATCTCTACACTATCGACTACAAGACCACCGTCGGCGCCTTCGAGGACGTGACCCCGCACGGGCAGGACCTGCCCTTCATCTTCGGTAATCTGGGTGCCAGTTCGTTCATTGCCGAAGTCACGCCGAAGGAAGAACATCTGCGCTCCGTGATGGCAGGAGCCTGGGCAGCCTTCGCCAGAGACGGTGTGCCTGCGCACTCGGACATGCCGCAATGGCAGCCTTACGAACCTTCGCTGCGGGCGACCATGCTGCTGGGCGACACCATCCGCCAGAAAAGCGACCCTTTCAAATTCGAGCGCGAATACATGACGCGCATCGGCACCGAACAGTACGGCCCACGCGAACCCGTGCCGCCCGGCCCCTGGATCCGTTAGTCATTCACAGCATCTTCCAAGGATTTGCAATGGAACCACCAAAGCTTGAATTCGCCTTTGAAATCCAGATCGAGTTGAGCAAACGCTTTCGCTATGGCCCATGCACTGATGGGTTGGAGCGCGGCCACGTGCACGTGTTGGGCGGCACGATCGCCGGCCCTCGCTTCAACGGTCGCGTGGTCCCCGGCACCGGGGGGGACTGGCCCGTCATTCGCCCTGACAACGCCTGTGTTTTCGATGCGCGTTATCTGCTGGAAGCGGATGATGGCACTTTGATTCAACTGCGCAACACCGGCATCCGTCATGGCAAGCCCGAAGTCCTGGAGCGGTTGCAGAACTACGAACCGGTCGATCCGGACGAATATTACATGCGGATCACGCCCTATTTCGACGCGCCCGAGGGACCGCATGGTTGGCTCAGCCGCACAGTGTTCCTTGGCCGGGCGAACCGGCGCGCCAACGATTCGGTCTTCACGTACTGGGCGGTTGTGTGATCCAAAGGCGGAGTATTGCGGCTTGCGCGTTAACCTTGTTGGCTCTGGCGAGCATCGAGGGGAGCAGCCTACGTGCCGCAGGCGCGGGTGCAAACTACGCGCTTGCACAGAAATGCTCCGCCACCGCGCTGACGTTGCCGGAGAACGTTACGGCAGAGGCGGTGACACCGCTCCCCTCCGGTTGGACCAGCCCGTCCTCCTTCCCGGGTGAACCAGGTGAACCGGTCCGCGTCGCCTTCTGTCGGGTGGCGGGGAAGATTGACGGGGATATCGGCTTTGAAGTCTGGCTGCCTGATCCCTCGGCCTTCAATGGTCGTCTGTTAGGCGCGGGCGTGGGCGGGGAAGCCGGCTATATAAACTATACCGACATGGCGCGAGGAGTAGAGGAGGGCTTCGTCACGACATCCAGCGATACGGGCCATGTCCGCGGTGAGATGTGGATCGACGATCCGCGTCGAACAGAGAACTACTCTTACCGATCCTTCCATCTGATGACCGTGGCCGCGAAGGAGATCGCAGCTGCCTTTTATGGCGAAACTGTTGACCGCTCCTATTTCATCGGCTGCTCGGGTGGCGGGCGGCTTGGAATGCGTGAAATGCAGCTGCATCCCGCCGACTATGACGGCATGTTGATCGGCGCGCCGGGACTGGATGTGCCATTGCTCGCTGCCCGCTTCATGCAGGTCTATCGCGCGCAGGCGGATAACCCAGGGGCGCAACTGACCCAGGCAGACTGGCAGTTGGTGGCAGAACGCGCCGTGAAACGCTGCGATGCGGATGACGGGCTGGCCGACGGGGTAATTACAGATCCGCGCCGCTGCAGCTTCCGCCCTCGCGCATTGCAGTGCCAATCCGGAGAAAGCGAAGGCTGTCTCACGGCGCCGAAGTTGGCCGCCGTCGAAAGCATTGTCGAACCCCTGACCGACGCGCGGGGAATAGAGTACGACTATGGTTTGCTGCCCGGCATCACTGTGCGGCCCGGTGGTCTGCCGCCGCTGCCGGCCCTCATGTTCGGTCTGGCCGTAAATAACGATCCGGAATGGGAGCCGGATGGTTTCGATCTGGCTGCGGACCTGCGCGCCGCCCGGGCGCATTTCGCGTCAATGGATGCCAGCGACCCGGACCTTTCGGATTTCGCGGAGCGTGGGGGCCGGGTGATCTTCTATCACGGCTGGGCCGATGCCTCCGTTCAGCCGGAAGGCACGATCGACTATGTCGCCAGCCTGGTGCCCGAGCGCGGAAAGGTGCTGGCTGACTATGCGCAGCTCTACATGGTGCCTGGCATGGAGCATTGTTCCGGGGGGGCAGCGACCGACGCATTCGGCGGTTCGGGCGACCGCAGGCCTTCGGGCGATCAGAGGAGCGACATGCTCTCGGCCCTGATCGCTTGGGTCGAACGCGGTGATCGGCCCGAGGTCATCCGCGCGCGCCGTTTCGGTGCCGATGACAAGGTCAACCGCACACGGCCGCTGTGCCCTTGGCCGCAAGAAGCGGTGTGGGACGGCAGCGGCAGCCCCGATAACGCCGCGAGATTCCAATGCTCGAGGGTGAATGCCCTCGGGAGTAGTTCAACGGGAGAAAGAGACATGAGCAGTGATTCAGCCTCCGCTTCGCTCTGGCCAGTGACGCAAATCATTGCCGATGGCGCAATTACGCCTGCAGGTGAGGCCGCCAGCCCCGAATATGCCGCGAAAACGGCCCGTAACCGAGCCATAATCACCAATTTCGTGAAGCTTCTCTATGAGAAGAAGCAGCCGCGCGTCGCTTTTGAACGCTATGTTGATGAAGGGTACATACAGCATAATCCGAAAATCGCTGACGGGCGCGAGGAAGCGTTGGCCTGGCTGGAGCCGGTCTGGGACCTGCCCGAAGCTGAGATTCAGGTCCGCCGGGTGCTGGTGGATGGCGACTACGCCTTCGTCCAGATCATCGGACGGATGAATCACGATGATCCCGGCAGCGCAGTAATGAATATCTTCAGGCTGGAAGACGGGATCATCATGGAACACTGGGACGTGACGCAGGCCATGCCGGAAAGCACCGCCAGCGGACGACCGCTCGGCTGAACGGGGCGTGGGGGAGTACGATGCGTGTAGCAAGCCTCTGGGCGGCCTGCGCGGCCATGTTGCTGGCATCCTGTTCGATGCAGGATGCCAGCAATCCGCCGCCGATCGGCGCAGGCAATGACTGGGACAATCCCGGTGGCGACTGGGCCGGCAGCCATTTCAGCCGCCTGACCGACATCACAAAGGACAATATCGCTCATCTCGGATTTGCGTGGGAATATGGGCTTGGCACGACCCGCGTGCAGGAAGCGACCCCGGTCGTCCTGGACGGAGTTATGTATACAAGCGGCAACCTTGGCCGCGTTTACGCGCTTGACGCGGCGACCGGCGAGGAATTGTGGACCTTCACGCCCGAGGTGGACCAACAGTATAACCGCTATGCTTGTTGCGATCAGGCCAATCGCGGAATTGCGATCAACGAAGACCATGTCTTCGTCGGCGCGCTGGACGGCTGGCTCTATGCGCTGGAAAGGGAAACTGGAACTGTGGCCTGGAAGGCGGACACCTTCCACCACCGCGACCGCGGCTATTCCATCACCGGCGCGCCGGAACTCGCCGGCGATGTCGTGGTGATAGGGAATGGCGGCGCGGAATACGACGCGCGCGGCTATGTTACCGCATTCCACGTGGAAAGCGGTCGGGAAGCTTGGCGCTTCTACACCATCCCGCGCGATCCTGCGCAAGGTCCGCAGAAAAATCCGGCACTGGAAGCTGCGTTGAAGACCTGGAGCAACGATACGCGATGGGATCTGGGCGGTGGCGGCACTGTCTGGGACGCGATCGAATACGATCCCGTACATGACCAGGTGATTATCGGCGTCGGCAATGGCGGCCCCTACCCGATCTCCTCGCGCTCCCCCGGTGGGGGCGACAATCTCTACCTCAGTTCGCTGGTGGCGCTCGACCGGGAGACCGGCGAGGTAAAGTGGCATTTCCAGGAAACGCCGCAGGACAGCTGGGACTTCACGGCGGTCCAGCCGATGATCTTCACGTCTATGGAGATTGCCGGCGCAATGCGCGACGTAGTGCTGCACGCGCCCAAGAATGGGTTCTATTTCGTCGTCGATCGTGTCACGGGCGAGCCGCTGCTGGCTGAACAGATGGTGCGCACCAGCTGGGCCTCCGGGTGGGACCTGGACAGTGGCGAGCCTGTTCTGACGCCAGAGAGCTCCGATTATTCCGAGGGGCCGAAGCTCGTTTTCCCGGCACCACCGGGCGCGCGTAACTGGTATCCGGCTGCCTACGATCCCGAACGCAACCTCTACTTCGCGTCCTTCCTCGACATGGGGAGCTTAATGCATATCCCGGACCAATTGCGTCAGCCGGAGCACCGGCCGCGCGGGCTGACCAGCGCGGTGGATGCGATATTCACACCCTATCTGCAGCAGGCACTGCCCGGCATGCCGGTGGACTTCCAGAACCAAGTGAAGGCCCTGCCCGAATGGCAATCGGCGGTTGAAAAGCCTTTCAGCTCGCAGGTCCGCGCCATCGATGCCACCACTGGCGAGACCCGTTGGACCGCAGACTATGAGGGCTGGCAGGATCGGTCCGGCATGCTCGCGACAGAAGCCGGACTTGTTTTTCATGGCGATCTTTCCGGCAGGCTGGTCGTGCGCGATGCAGAAACTGGGCGCGAGCTAAAGACCATCGAAACTGGCACCGCCATCATGGCCGCACCCATGACCTACAAGGTCGATGGAGTGCAGTATGTTGCGGTTCAGGCCGGCTGGGGTGGGGGTGGGATGAGCCTCGTGCCGCAATATTCCGCAGCCTATTCCAAGCCGAACACCAACCGCATCCTGGTGTTCAAGCTCGACGCCGGCGACGTGCCCATGCCCGAGGACCTGCCTCCCATCGAACCAACGCCCATGCCGCCCGCACAACTGCGGGGCGTGACGACTACAACCATCGGGCACGGTGCAGTCCTTTTCGCGGACAATTGCTCCATCTGCCATTCGAATCAACCGAGGGCGCCGGTGCCGAACCTGCTGCGCATGAACGAAGGCACGCATGCCGCGTTCGATCGGATTGTGCTGGAAGGGCTGCTGCTATCCAACGGCATGCCGCGCTGGGACGATTTGTTGGACGCGGAGGAAACCAGGGCAATTCACGCGTACCTGATCGACGAGCAGCGCAAGGTCTATGAAAGGGATCGGCGCGACGGTCCGCAGGAAGGCGTGATCTATTCGCGCGGCACCACAAGCCGGTCTGTTCAGTAGCAGCACATGATCGGATAGGATGCGTGCGCCGGTTCTCTATTGAGAACGTCCGCTAACCCGGTTGGCGCTCTCGAAAGGAACCGTTCCGGAGTGTCCAACATTGCGGCCATCGGAAGGAGCTCATTCTACGACCGCTTTCGGGCGATCGCCTGACGAGGCTGAACGACTTGGATGGGGCGCAAAGCTGCCACTCTTGGCGCGCGCGTCTACTTCGTGGCGCGCGCGCCGGGCGACACCCGGGCCTCGGGGTCAGGAGGATGGGTCAGGCCCGGGCATCGATAATCAGATTGAAGGGGGTTTCGGCCGCCAGCGTGATCGAGTCGAAGCCTGCCTCATCCAGCACCTCCCGAAGAGCGGCGAATCCTGCCTGGGCCCCTAGCACGTGCGAGCCCTTCTCCGAGATCGCATGCGCGCAGCACACTGCTGTCGAGGCGGCGTAGAAGGTCCGCCCGACGGAGCCGACGTTGTCCTCGAGCCGGTCACTCGCGAATGGTTCCACGATCATCGCTGCCCCGCCCGACTTCAGCGCCTGCCGTGCCGCCAGTGCGCTCGCCACGGGAAAGCCCGTGTCGTGCAGGCAGTCGAAGAAGCAGACAAGATCGTAGCTCTCGCCAGGCAACTCCTGAGCATCGCACACCGCGAAAGTCACCCGCTCGGCAAGGCCACGCTCGACCGCCAGCGAGCGGGCGATGGCGATCGAGCCAGGATCGCCATCGAAACCAGCGAAGCGGCTGTTCGGGAAAGCTTCAGCCATCAGCAGAGTCGAATAGCCGTGGCCGCAGCCGACGTCGGCCACCGCGCTACCCGCCTCCAGCCGCTCGACCATGCCGGGAAGTGCGGGCAGCCATTGCGGCACCAAGCTGGCGGCATAGCAGTTGCGGTAGAAGGCGGCCGAGCCGCAGATCATCCGCTGGTCCTGTTCGCCCCAAGGCACGCCTTGGCCGGTCCGGAAAGCCTCCAGCGTCCGCTCCTCTCCGGCCCACAACGCCGCGACGCACTGCCATGCCGGGGCAAGGAAAGTCGGGCTGGAGTGATCCGCGAAAATCGCGGCCTGCTCGGGGGTAAGACGGTAGGTCGCGCTTGCCGGATCGTAGGCGACGCAGCCGCCCGCGACTTGGCTGGCAAGCCACTCGCGGATGTAGCGGGGCGCGCAGCCGCTGCGCTCGGCAATCGCATCGCAGCCGAGCGGACCCGTCTCCGCCATGAGGCGATAGAGGCCGAGCCGGTGACCGATCGAGATCATCACCCCGCCGTAGTTGGCTGAAAGGTCATCGAACATGCGGCCGAAGACGAACTGCAATGTGGGTTTGTGCACACTCATGCCAGGTCTCCCAGCACGATCAGCAGCGAAGCCAGCATAGGAGTGGTCGAGCGCAGCGCGCCAAACAGGCTGCTCAGCTTGCCGATCGATCCGGACGCGGCGGGATTGGGATAGGGCATCATGGGTATTCTCCGTCCAAACTCGGGCTCGGGAGAACGCCCGGGCCGATGCCCATCGCCTAGGCAGCGGCCGTCGCTCCGTGTATACCCGGGCTGCCGGAAGACTTAACCGAAATGCAGGAAATGGCGGGATGAGCATCGTTCAGGACATGCTGGCCTCGCACCGCCTCGTCGGCGGGATTGTCTACGATGCGGTGCTGCGCGGACCGTGGTCGATCATCTCGCGCTTCGAGCCGGAGCATTGCCGGCCGATCTTCCCCGTGCCCGAGCGGATTGTCGCCTATCATTATGTCCGCCGAGGCACGCTGACCTGCGCCCTGCCCGGCGAAGCACCGGTCGTGGCCGAGCCGGGCACCATGGCGTTGTTCCCGAGGAACGATGCGCATGTCATCTGCAGCGATACCTCGGTTCCACCGACGCCGGCCGAAGACGTCTTCCAGTCCGACGGCAAGCATGGTCCCAACCAGGTGCGGATCGGCAAGCGCGGCGAGGAATGCGCGATCTTCTGCGGCTGGCTGGGGGTGGCGGATAGCGACGAAATGCTGCTCGGCGCGCTGCCCGCGATGCTGGTCGCCTCGCTCGCCGACAGCACTAAGGGAGACTTTCTCGCTTCATCCATGCGCTATGCCGCAGAGGACCTGGGCGCGGACCCAGCACTGGTTGCGCGCCTCTCACAGCTTTTCTTCGAGGAAGCCGTGCTGCGCTACCTTGCCACCGTGCCGGAGGACGAAGGGCGCCGGGTGACGGCGTTGCGTGACCCCGTTGTCGGACGCGCACTGCGACTGCTGCACCGGGAGGGCGAGGACGACCTCACCCTCGACGAGCTGGCGCGCACCGCCGGGGTATCACGCACCGTCCTTGCCGAGCGCTTCACAGCTGCCTTCGGCGAGCCGCCGATGCGCTACCGCTCGCGCTGGCGCATGCGGCGTGCGACGCAAATCTTGCGCGAGGGCGGGGAGAGCATCGCCGAGATCGCTCATCGGTTTGGCTATGGGTCGGAAGCGGCTTTCTCGCGAGCCTTCAAGAGAGTTCATGCGCAACCGCCCGCGGCCTGGCGTAAGCAACATGCGTCAAGGGGATAAACGGGAAAAAGAAAGACCGCTTCCACGAACCCTCAAGCTAGATCCGGACGGTCCGCAAGCGGCCAGTTCCCGTCTAGAATCCGACCCGCACGGTCACCAGAACATGTGCAGCCGTAGGCACTCAGCGCAGGTTGTCTACCAGGAAGTCGACGAAGGCGCGCACTCGGGCCGGTAGGTTGGCGCCGCCCGAAAAAAGCGCGTGTATTTTCTCCATATCGCTGGGGTTGCAGTCCTCAACGCTCATCCCGTCACCGATGAAGATAACAACATTGCGCGCCCGGTCCGGGCGCTCTGGTGAAGCAATTCTCGCAGCGAATTCGGCTTCACCCTGAGCGCGATATTTTTCCAAAGTGGCCACCTCTTGGGCCAACGAAGGCCCGGCGATGAGGGCAGAGATACACAATGTGGCGGTCAGAAGTGAGCGCGGCATGAGGGCAATCTTTTATTTCGATTCTGCTCGAACTATCGATTGAACTTGCGAACAGACGCTTTATGACAGGTCCAACGCAAACGGGGATTCGCATGACGCAGGCAGGTCAGATCAGGGCGGTCGACGCCCTGCAGGCCCTTGGCCACGAAACACGGCTGTCGGTTTTCCGCATGCTCGTGAAGGCCGGGCCCGATGGGCTGATGGCGGGCGAGATTGCGCAGGGTTGCGGCGTTCCCGCCTCCACTATGTCGCATCACCTCGGCAATCTCGAGCGGGCGGGGCTCGCCACATCGCAGCGCGAGAGCCGGGTGATCCGCTACCGCGCAGATTACGCCGGCATGCGGCAACTGCTCGCCTTCCTGATGGAAGATTGCTGCCAGGGCGATCCGCTGCTCTGCGCCGATTTCTCCGAGCTTGCTGCCTGCAAGCCCTGATCATCAACACTTCATTTCGAGGTTCCGATGTCTGACAAGGTCTACAACGTATTGTTTCTCTGCACGGGGAATTCGGCGCGCTCGATCTTGGGAGAGGCGCTGTTGAACAAGATGGGCGAAGGCCAGTTCGCTGCTTACAGCGCGGGTAGTCAACCCAAGGGCGATGTGCACCCGATGGCGATCGAAGTGCTGGGCAACTTCGGTTATCCGACCATCGGCCTGCATTCGAAGAGCTGGGATGAATTCACAAAGCCCGGTGCGCCAGAGTTCGATTTCATCTTCACCGTTTGCGACAATGCTGCTGGCGAGAGCTGCCCCGTCCTTCCGGGTAAGCCTATCACCGCCCACTGGGGCGTCGAGGACCCCGCGGCCGTCGAGGGCGAGGGTCAGCGCAAGGCGTTCCTCGATGCGCTGACCTATCTCAAGTGCCGCATCGAATTGTTCCTCATGCTGCCGATCAAGACCATCGACGAGATGGCGATGCGCAGCAAACTTGCCGAGATCGGGCGCGAGGAAGGCGCCAGCACCAAAGCCAGGGACGCCCGATGACCACCGACATCATCATCTATCACAATCCCGAATGCGGGACCTCGCGCAACGCGCTCGCCATGATCCGCAATGCCGGGATCGAGCCGCACGTCGTCGAATATCTCGAGACACCGCCCTCCCGTGCAATGCTGGAAAGCCTCATCGAGCGGGCCGGTATCACCCCTCGCGAGCTGCTGCGAGAAAAAGGTACGCCGTTCGCCGAACTCGGTCTGGACGACCCCGCCCTGTCGGACGTGCAGCTGATCGACGCGATGATGGAGCACCCCATCCTCATCAACCGCCCGCTGGTGATTTCGCCGCTGGGCGTGAAATTGTGCCGGCCGTCAGAAGAGGTGCTCGATCTCATTCCGGCCAATCAACAAGCTGCATTCGCCAAGGAAGATGGCGAGCAGGTAGTGGACGCAGCAGGCAGACGCGTGTGCTGAGCGAACAACAGGACAGGTAAAATGACCCGGACCATTGCAGAACCCGCTCCCGCGGCCTCGCCGCTCGGCACCTTCGAACGCTTCCTTTCTTTATGGGTTCTGGGGGCCATCCTCGCCGGTCTGGCGCTCGGCATGGTCGCACCGGGCGTAGTCGGTCTCATGGCAGATCTCGAATACGCCTCGGTCAACCTGGTGGTCGCGGTGCTGATCTGGGCGATGATCTTCCCGATGATGGTTGGCGTCGACTTTTCGAGCATCAAGGACGTCGGCCGCAAGCCCAAGGGGCTTATCATCACGTTGGTCGTCAACTGGCTGGTCAAGCCGTTCACGATGGCAGCGCTGGCAGTGCTGTTCTTCGACTATCTCTATGCCGGGCTGATGTCGGAGGGCGATGCCGACCAGTATATCGCCGGGCTCATCATCCTCGGCGCAGCACCTTGCACCGCCATGGTGTTCGTCTGGTCGCAGCTGACCAAGGGCGATCCGGCCTACACGCTGGTGCAGGTGTCGGTGAACGATCTGATCATGATCGTCGCCTTCGCCCCGATCGTGGCGTTGCTGCTGGGCGTGACCGACATCGTGGTTCCGTGGGAGACGCTGCTGCTCTCGGTCGTTCTCTACGTCGTCATCCCATTGGTGGCAGGAGCGATCGCGCGGCGGCAAGTCATTCGCTCGCACGATGGCGACGAGGCGGCCGTGGACGCCTTTACTGCACGGCTTAAACCGTGGTCGATCATCGGCCTGCTGGCGACAGTGGTTCTGCTGTTCGCTTTCCAGGCCGGGACTATTCTCTCCAACCCGCTGCTGATCGTGCTGATCGCCATTCCGATCATCCTCCAGTCCTATGGCATCTTCGCCGTCGCCTATGCTGCGGCCAAGGCGTGGAAGGTGCCGCACGACATCGCCGCGCCCTGTGCGCTGATCGGCACCTCCAATTTCTTCGAACTGGCAGTTGCCGTCGCCATCGGCCTGTTCGGCCTGACGAGCGGCGCTGCGCTGGCGACCGTGGTCGGCGTGCTGGTGGAAGTCCCGGTGATGCTCTCGCTGGTGGCCTTCGCCAACCGCACGCGTGATCGCTTCCCCCAGTCCTGAGATCGAACTAACCTATGTCCCGTCTTCGCCCACTTTCCAATCCCGATCATCTGCCCGCGCTTCGAGCCGAGTATGTCCATCGCAATCCCGCGATCGGTCTAGGTGCCATAGATCCGCCGCCGCGCATCCTGTTGCTTTACGGTTCGCTGCGGGAACGCTCATATTCGAGGCTGGCAGTCGAAGAGGCGGCACGTCTACTTCGGCTGTTTGGCTGCGAGACGCGCATATTCGATCCGTCGGACCTGCCCCTACCGGACCAGATGAAGGATGACGACCATCCCGCCGTTCACGAACTGCGCGAGCATTCGCTATGGTCGGAGGGGCAAGTCTGGTGCAGTCCAGAGCGGCACGGCACCATCACCGGAATCATGAAGGCGCAGATCGATCATCTGCCGCTGGCCTACAAAGGCCTGCGCCCGACCCAGGGCCGCACGCTGGCGGTGATGCAGGTCTGCGCCGGTTCGCAGAGCTTCAACACAATCAATACATTGCGTGTGCTGGGCCGATGGATGCGCATGTTCACCATTCCCAACCAGTCATCGGTCGCTAGAGCGTATGAAGAGTTCGACGAAACGGGCCGGATGAAGCCGTCTGCCTATTACGACCGCATCGTCGACGTCATGGAGGAACTGGTTCGGTTCACCGTCCTCCTGCGTCCGCATGCGGATCAGCTTGTCGATCGATATTCCGAACGGGTGGACAAGAGTTTGCCGGTAGAAACGCACGTTGAGAAAGCTGGATTGGCGGCAGACTGACGAATGTCAGAAATGGCATGTGCAGAAAGTCTGCTTCGTGGGTTTTCACGCGTGAAAACAGACAGTCCGTTGTCAGCCTCGAATTCGACAGATCAGTGTTGACCAACAACACGTCCTCCATCGTTAGACCGACTGAGCAGGATTGCCCCGTTGAGTTCGCCCCAAGGCGATTGCAGACGAATGAACTTCGCGAATAACGACGAATGTCTTGAAACTCCGCACGCGTTCGTCGTTGGCGAAAAGTTCTACTACGGCATCGTCGTAGTTTTCCATGTCACGCGCCAGCATGCGGACGATCAAGTCGATCTCTCCCGTTACATTGGTGCAATCGACCACCTGGGGGTGGTCCACGATCTTCGCCATCAGCTCGCGGATTGTCGGACCATCCTCGCGGTCAAGCATTACCGTGACGATGACGGACAGGTTCCAGCCCAGCGTCCTCGGCTTCACGACCGCGACCTCGCCTTCGATCGCGCCAATTTCGCGCAAGCGCCTGATGCGGCGATAGCAGGCTGGCGTAGAAAGCCCGACCATTTCGGCAAGCACTGACACAGGCTTGCGCGAATCGCGTTGCATTAGTTCGAGCAAGTGCAGGTCGAAACCGTCAAGATCGAATTTTTCAGCGGACATCATTCATCGATAAACTTTATCGCAAACGCTTCAACTTCGATCACGATTAAAGCCGCCCGCTGCTAAATTGAAGCGATGGAAAAGATCAGTTCCCTACCTTCCGAAACCACGGAAAAACTCATGGCCATCGGCGCGGTGCTCGTCGCGATGACCTGCATCAGTGGCGGGGCGACGATCGCCAAGCAGCTGTTCCCGTTCGTCGGACCTTCCGGAGCCACGGCATTGAGACTTGGCTTCGCGGCGGTGATAATGACACTGATTTTCCGGCCCTGGCGGTTATCGCTGAAGGGCAATTGGCGAACATTGACGATCTACGGGCTGTGTCTGGCAGGCATGAACCTGGCCCTGTATGCGGCGCTGCAATTCATACCTCTGGGTATCGCCATCGCCATCGAATTCATTGGCCCCCTCGGCGTGGCCATCGCCACTTCGAGGAAGAAAACCGACTTCGTCTGGATCGGGCTGGCGGCAACTGGCCTCGCCATGCTCCTGCCCGTACATTCTGCGGCCATTGCACTGGATTATCGTGGCCTCGTTCTGGCAGCTTTGGCTGGCTTGTTCTGGGCTTGTTACATAATCACTGGCAAGCGGGCGGGACAACAGCATGGGGCCGCTGCGAGCGCCGCTGGCATGATCGTGGCTGCAATCGTCGCTGCGCCTATCGGCATCGCGCAAGCAGGCCAGGACCTGTTGCTTCCGGGTGTCCTCGTTCTCGGACTTGTCGTTGCCATCGTGTCCAGCGCAATTCCTTACAGCCTGGAAATGGTTGCCCTGGGCAAGCTGCCTTCGAACACCTTCGGCACAATGATGAGCGCGGAACCGGCAATAGGCGCCCTGATCGGAATGCTTGTCCTGGGCGAAGTTCTCGGCGTCTCCCAGTGGGCGGCAATCGGCCTGATCGTGATGGCATCGGCCGGAGCAGGTCTAAGCTCGAAGAGGACCGGCTGCCCGACACAGATCGATCGCTGCGAGATTCCTGCGGGTAAGGTTTCTATCTAACCAGGTTTTCGAGGTCTGCTATGATCATCCGGAGCCAATACCGCCGCGCCAGAGTTCGGCAAATCCTTCGGCATTTTCCTTGCGAGCGCCCAGCGCAGCGGGACCGTCGTGGTAATCGACCCGCTTATTCAGGCCAAGCCATGAATTGCGCACCAGCAGGTAGCGCGGGTTCTGCACTGGCTCCAGAATCTCTGCGATTGCCTGCATAACTTGCCGTTCGGCGGCCCGGCTCACTCCAGTCAGGACAATATACTTTCGCCCGTCAAGGCTAGCGCGAATTTCGACATGAGCGGTATCCAGTTCGCGCCCACTGATGATCTCGGTATCATCCGAAACGAGCACGCGATTGGTGAATCCGAAGCGTTCGATAGACGCCGCGATCTGCTTGATCTGTTTCTTTGAATGGGTGCGCGCGTTTTGCTTCTAGGGCTTCAGTTGCGCGATGGGTCGGTCAGAAAGTCCCGACAGGCAGGAGGCTGGCATGTGTAGATCCTCATATTGGTCACAGTGCTTCCCTCTAGCTTCGAATATAGCATAAAGACAAGAACATTACAAGAACAAAATGTTCAACGACTGTCTCGCCAAGCCGCGCTCAGGGGTTCGTTTTTCAGCGATTGCCAGATGATCAATTCCGTGTTCTTGTTTCCTATATTCCCCTTTTAACAGGGAAATCGAGCGTGAGACTGGTCCGCGCGCAACTACGTCGCGCACCAGAGCTTCTTCCCAAGTTGTCCCGAAACCGTTGATGCCAGCGGTTTTGTAAGCGGCGCCATACCCCCTCCAAGGGGTTGATTTCTCCCAGAAAGCACGGTTTTCCAGGCTTCTAGTTCGCCAAGTTACATGGCGGAGGCGCACACCCGTGGGTCTCTGCATCATGCATATTCTCAAGCACCGCGCGGGCCGCTGCCGTTTCCGGCGGACATTTCCAGAGGAGCTGAAGCTCTTTTGTGAAGCCGTTCCAGCCGTTTCCAGCAGCGATCGCTGGAGCCTCGACAATCGCTGGCAAAGCGCCCGATTGGAAGAGTGTTCGTGATGGACGGCGCAAACTGGCGTGGCTAATTCCTGATGATGTGAATTTTGGGATTGGCGATGAAACGAGACTTTTCAGAGAGTGTTCGGTCGGCCGGGTGGGTCAGCGAATTTCGTAGCGGCTGGCGCGTGGTGCTCGGAGCGGCGCTGGGCTCTGGGCTGGGCATCGCAGGACTGCTCAACTACAACATCGGACTCTTTGCCGGAGGGATGAACCGAGATTTCGGTCTGTCCCGCACGGCCTATGGAGCAGGATTCTTCTGTTCCACCTTGGCGCTTGCGGCGGCCATGCCATTGGTGGGCAGGCTGGTCGAGCGTTTCGGATGCCGGCTCGCGGCAGCGCTCGGGGCGCTGGCTCTGGCAGGGGGCTTCGCTGCGCTGTCGCAGACGGCGAGTGCCATGGGATTTGTCGCGGCGATGATTCTGATCGGCTTGGTCGGCAGTGCTTCGGCGCCGGTCGCGCATACCCGGGCGGTAGCTGGCGCATTCAGCCGCGCGCGCGGTTTGGCGCTTGGGTTGACGCAGGTCGGGATCGGTGTCGCGGCGGCTCTGATTCCCCCGCTTGTCGGCGCACAGGTCGGAGCAGCGGGTTGGCGCAGCGGCGCGATCCTGTTGGCGGGTCTGGCCATGCTGGGCCTGATCCCCGCGCTGCTATTTCTTCCCGGCCGGCAGGTTCTCGCAAGCGAGGCGCCCGAAGTCCTGCGATCGTCCCGAAACGGTCCCTTTTTCCTGCAGATGGCGGCATTTGCAGCGATGGCCCTCGCTTTTGCGGGGCTCCTGTCGCATTTTGTTCCCCTTCTCGGGGAGGCCGGCGTTCCAGTCGCTCGGGCAGGTGCGATTGCGGGACTGATCGGGATCGCGGTCATCGTCTCGCGGGTCGTGGTCGGCTGGCTTTCGGACCGGATCGAACCTGCCTGGCTGGGCGCGGCAAGCTGCGCTGTCTGCGCAGTCGGCTGCGTGCTGCTCGCGCTGGGCGGGGCGGCGGCAGCGCCGTTGGGTGCCCTTGCGCTTGGTGCCGCCATGGGGGCGGAGGCCGACCTCATCGGCATACTGACCGCACGCAACTTCCCCCTCGCGGCCTATAGCCGCAATTATGCGGCACAATATTCGGCCTTCATGATCGCGGCCGGGGTCAGCCCCTTGTGGATCGGTGCGCTGGCGGACGCGACCGGCAGCTATCGGCTGCCCAGCTTGATGTGCGCCGCAGCCCTGCTGGTTCCGATCGTTCTCTTTCTGCGCCTTCCGGCGAGCCTGCGCATGCACCACCGCTGAGTGACCGGGTGAGCCGGTCGCCGCTCCGAATTTTATTCTTGATGCGATGAATAAAAATTCATACTGCTAGGAATATAAGAATATGTCGGGAGAAGGATGTATGGTTCAGGGAATCACGCGCGGCGCATCGCTGTTGGCGATCGGGGCTGCGGTTGCGTTTCAGCCTGCCGTCGCGGCGGCGCAGGATGGCGAGCCGGCTGCGCCGGCAAGCGGAATTGCTGATATCGTCGTGACGGCGCAACGCGTCGAGGAAAGCGCGCAGCGTGCCCCGATTGCGATCGATGTGGTGGATTCGGACGAACTGATCCGCCAGGCGGTTACCCGGCCGGAAGACCTCGCCAAGTCGGTCCCGGCGCTTTCGGCGACCAATTCCGGCGGTCCCTATTCGGTCTTCTTCGTCCGCGGCGTGGGCAACGCCACGCTCAACGCCTATTCCGATCCGGCCATCGCCTTCAATTACGACGGCGTCTATGTCGGGCGCCCCTCATCGACCAGCGGAACCTTCTACGACCTGCAGCGGGTCGAAGTCCTGAAGGGGCCGCAAGGGACGCTCTATGGCCGGAACGCCACGGCCGGCGCGATCAACGTCATTCCGAACCGTCCGGAACTCGGCGTTGCCGGCGCCGGTCTTGTCGCCAGCTACGGCAATTATGATGCTTTCACTGCGCAGGGCTATGTCAACATTCCCTTCGGGGATTCGGTCGCCTTTCGGGCATCCGGATCTTCGGCCAGTCACGAGGGTTGGCTGGACGACGGCACTGGCGACCAGGACGAGCAGGCCTTCCGTGCGCAGCTGCTGGCGGAAATCAGCCCGGCGATCGACCTGCGCATAGCGGCCGACTGGGCGCGGCAGGGCGGGGTAGGATCCTACAACACCTATCTGGGCACCATCGTGCCCGGCTTCGGCGCCACCGGATTTACCGGTTATTCCTTCGTGCCTAGCGGTTTCGGGCCGGAGAACGGTATCCTGAGTCCCGAATCCCAGGCCTATCGTGCCGGGCTGTTCGCTCGCCAGGCGGGCAGGGCGGGGCAGGTCACTACCGGCCTGCCGTACAATCACAACAATTATTGGGGTGTTTCGGCGGAGCTCAATGCCGATATCGGCAACGGGACGCTGACTGTGGTCCCCGCCTATCGCGAGGCGCATCTCGACAATCTCTTTACCGGCGGGATGAACGGGGCGAAAACCGACGAACGTGACGACCAGACGAGCCTCGAAGTCCGCTATGCCGGTACCATAGGCGACAATCTGGATTTCATTCTCGGTGGCTACCTGTTTCGCGAAAACATCGAAACATCGACCTATTTCAGCCAGTTTACCATCGTCCCCTACCAGGATTTTACCACCTCGACCGATTCCGAGGCCGTGTTCGGCAAGCTGACCTACGAGGTCGCGCCGGGCCTGCGGCTCACGGCTGCGGGACGATATACCTGGGACAGCAAGGAGTTTGACGGCCAGGCGGATGTGCTGGTGCTCTTCTGCGGCAATCCAGGCGCGAATCCGCCCAACCTTTGCCCGACTTTGCCCTTCATTCCGCTGCGCGACAGCGCCCAGGAGGTTCGGGATTTCTACGCCGAGCAGGGCGTTCCTGTCACGCCGGTCCCGCTGTTCGTCCTGCCGCCTTTCCTCGGCGGATCGCAGACTGCACCGTTCGTCCTCAACGCTTCGCCGCTGGTGATCGATGCGGGTCTGGATGGCAAGAAATTCACCTACCGCCTGGCTGCCGAGTATGAATTCACGGCGCGGAACATGGTCTATGCCAGCTACGAAACCGGATATCACTCCGGGGGATTTGCCTTCGCGCGCGGCCTTGAAACCTACCGGCCGGAGACCATCGCCGCCTGGACGGTCGGGTCGAAGAACCGCTTTTTCGGCAACAAGGTCCAATTCAACTTCGAAGGGTTCCTCTGGAAATACAAGGATCAACAGTTCAGCCAGTTCGGCTACGATCTCGGCAATCCCCCGACGACGGTCTTCCTTACCCGCAACGTCGGCAAGGCGACCATCTATGGTTTCGACGCGGACCTTCAGGCCTATGTCACCGACAGCACGGTCGTCGGCGCGCAGGTGCAATACCTTCACAGCGAATACGACAGCTTCACCTATTACCTGCCGAACCAGGGCCTGCCGCCGGTCACCAGTTGCGGGTACAGTCCGACCACGCAGCAGGTGAACGGCTCGACCATTGCCGTCTTCGAAGTCGATTGTTCGGGCAAGCCGGGCCTCAATTCGCCGAAATGGTCGGTCAACATGTTCGCGGAACAGACCATCCCGCTCGGCAATTATCAGTTCGTGCTGGCCGCGGACGGACGGTATCGATCTTCGGCCGAAATCGAGTCCAATTTCTCGCCGTTCTTCAAGGCGGAGGAGGCTTTCGTGGCGAATGCGTCGCTGACGTTCGGCCCGGATGACGAGCAATGGTTCGTGACGGCGTTCGTCAACAACATCGGCGATGTGCGCCGGCTGGCCACCACTTCGCTGGTATCCAGCGTCAATGTCCAGATCGGCAATTACGAGCCGCCGCGCACCTACGGTCTGCGGGTCGGCTTCACCCTGCCGTAAACGGGCAGGGCAATTGAATATTCTTCCGCGCGGGAATAGCCTCCCGCGCGGCCAAGAGAGGGAAATTCCAGTTATGGTTGGTGTTACAGACCTGCAGTATGTCGCCTTGGCGGTGCCCGACCTCGCGGCGGAACGCGAATTCTTCGGCAAGACCTGGGGCCTGGTCGAGGTCGCCGAAGAAGACGGCAGGGTCTATTTCGCGGCCGAAGGCATGCCGCATCCCTACGTACTGGTCCTGCGCGAGGATGCCGAACGCAAGACTGATCTTGTCGGCTTCTCCGCCGAATCCGAGGTGGATGTCGATGCCATCTTCGAGCAGGTGAAAGCTGCCGGCAACAAGATCATCAGCGAACCGGGGCCGGCTTCAGGCCCCGCCGGTGGTTACGCCTTCCGCTTTTTCGACCCAGATGGCCGCGCGATGGAAGTGGTAGCCGGCAGCACGCCTCGAGCCTTCCGCAAGCTCGAAAAAGGGGAGGCGATCCCGATCGGCATCAGCCACGTCGTCTTTCACTCGCCCGACCACAAGGCGCTTGCCGAATTCTTCCAGTCGGTGCTGGGTTTCCGGCTGTCGGACTGGATCGGGGACTTCATGGTGTTCCTGCGCTGCAATCCCGCGCATCATCGGCTGGCGATACTTCCCGGCCCTCCGGCGCTCAACCACATTGCCTTCGATGTCAGTTCGGTCGACGAACTGATGCGCGGACTGGCGCGAATGCACGAAAGCAAGGTCCCGCTCAGTTGGGGCCCCGGACGGCACACGGCAGGAGACAACACCTTCTGCTACTTCCTCTCGCCAAACGGGAACGCGGTCGAATACACGTCCGACCTGGAGATCGTTGACGAACAGAGCTGGCAACCGACGATCTACGAGCCGGGTCCCGGCACGATCGATCAATGGGGGACCGGGCGCATAATTACCGGCAATGTTCCGCATGCGGAAATGAGTCCCGACAAGGGCCTTTGGCAGGTGCCGGGCTGAGGTTGCGCATATGATCGAGAAGGTATTGGTGATCGGCGGCGGCGTCGGGGGCATGAGCGCATCGCTGGCGCTGGCGCGGCGCGGCGTGGACGTCGAACTGATCGACAACGATCCGCACTGGCGCGCCTATGGCGCCGGCATCAGCGTCACCGGCCTGTCGCTGAGGGCGTTCGACGATCTCGGCATCCTCGACGAGGTGCGCGAGAAGGGCTTTGTCGGCGCGGGCATTCGGTTGCGCGGCCCGGATGGGGCTGTGGTCATGGAAACGCCGCCTGCCGCCGACGATGCGCCGCCGGTGGACCGCAGCGGCGGCATCATGCGCCCGGTGCTGCACGAGATCCTGCAGCAGCAGGTGCGCAACGCCGGCATCGCGGTGACGCTGGGCGTGGAGGCGGCCGATTTCGTCGAACAAGGCGACGCGGTGCAAGTAGTCCTGTCCGACGGCAGCGAGCGGGCGGTCGACCTGGTTGTCGCTGCCGACGGAATCTATTCGAAGACCAGGGCCATGTTGTTTCCAGCCGCCGCTACTCCGCAGTTCACCGGGCAAGGGTGTTGGCGGATCGTCGCCGATCGCCCGCCGGAAGTCGATCGCGCGGAAATGTACCTCGGCGGGCCGGTCAAGCTCGGCCTGAACCCGATCAGTGCCGACAAGCTCTATGCATTCATTCTCGAGCATGTCCCGGACAATCCTTGGTTCGAGGAACAGGCAATGCTCCCGCATGTCGCGGAACTGCTCGCGCCTTTCGGCGGTCATATCGCTGACATCAGGAAAAATCTCGGCCCGGATTCGCTCGTCAACTATCGCCCGCTCGAATGGCTTCTTCTGCCCCTTCCCTGGCATCGTGGCCGGGTGGTGCTGATCGGAGACGCAGTCCATGCGACGACGCCGCACATGGCATCGGGTGCCGGAGCAGCGGCCGAAGACGGGCTCGCGCTGGCCGAGGAACTGTCAAGGACCGACGATCTCGAGGCGGCTCTCACGGCATTCGGCCACCGCCGCTTCGAACGCGTGCGCATGGTGGTCGAGAATTCGGTCAGAATCGGTGAAATCGAAATGTCCGGAGGCAATCAGATGGACGCGAACAAGATGCTGGGTGGGACCATGGCTCGTCTCAAGGAGCCCTACTGATGTCTTACGGCCTGGCGACAATCGGCGGCGCTGCAGTTCTCGTTCGCGACAACCGCTACCTCCCCCTGTCCCGCTGGGGCGAAGGGAGGGACCTCCTATCACTCCTGGCCGATTGGGACGAGGTCTCGGCTCGCCTCGATCACTGGGCGTCGGACGAGGCAGGTTTTGCCAATGCCGCCATGTTCGACAAGGCGGAGATCGATCTGCCCTACCGGCCCGGACAGGTGTTTTGCACCGGCGCCAATTACAAGAAGCACGTCGTGGGCCTGATCATGGGTGATCCGTCCATGCGCACCGCCGAACATGAGAATCTGACCGAAGACGAACGGCGACGGCGGGTCGAGGACATGATGGACAAGCGCGCCAAGGCGTTGCCGTTCTGCTTTGTCAAACTGCCCTCCTGTGCCGTCGGCGCGCGCGCCGACGTGGTCCTGCCGCGCAATGTCGAAAAGCCGGACTGGGAACTCGAACTGGGCGTGATCATCGGCAAGCGGGCCCATCGGGTCCCCGAGGGGCAGGCCATGGCGCATGTCGCGGGATATGCCGTCGTCAACGATGTCACCGCGCGCGAGCACATTTTCCGCAAGGACGGATCGGCCATTGGCGCGGACTGGCTTTCGGGCAAGTGCTTTCCGACCTTTCTGCCGTTCGGTCCCATGATCGTGCCTCGCGGGCAGGTTCCGGATCCCTATGGGCTATCGATCACCTTGAAGGTCAATGGCAAAACCTACCAGGACGAAAGCACCGCGGATATGATGGCCTCGATCGAGCGACAGGTCGAATATCTTTCGCATCGAGTCATCCTCGAACCCGGCGACCTGATCTGCACCGGTTCGCCCTATGGCAACGGGTCGGCTTTCGGGGTGTTTCTCAAGCCCGGCGACCTGATGGAAGGAACGATCACGGGACTGGGGACGCAGCGCAACCGCTGTGTGGCCGAGGGCTAGGATTCGGGTGCCCCCTGGGCCCGGTGTGCCGCCGTTCGGGACTAGCGCTTCTTCAGTCCCTCGAGCAGTAGCCGTTCGACGAAGGCTTCGTATCGCTTTGCGAGCGCATCCATATCGGTTCCTTCCGGAACCAGCAGTTCGATCAGCGGGCGGCCGGTGACGAAGAAATCGCTGATCCCGACAACCGCGAGGTGAAGGAACAGCGGATCGAAATCGGCTAGTTCTTTCGCCCCGTCGATTTTTTTCAGGGCGGAGTAGTGATCGACCGGGTAACGGTTCCATTCGCGCACGCTTTCGCGCATCTCCGGCGAATTGGTGGAGTCGAGTTCCTCGATCATCAGCCGCTGCATGTAGCGGGCAGAGCGGGTGAAGCGAAAGGTCGAGTGAATGAAATCTGCGAGCAGTTCGACCGCGTCCCCTGATTCCGGCGGCAATTGGTGGCCTTCCTGTCCGATCTGCTTCGCAACCTCCAGCAACAATGCCTCGCGGTTGCCGAAGTAATAGCGCACCAGGGCCGGATCGCCGCCCGCCCGGCGGGCAATCGCGCTCGCCGTGACCTGGGCCGGGGGAAGTTCCATCAACAATTCTCGCGCCGAGGCGATCAACGCATCGCGCCCGACGCCCCTGGCCGAGGCCAGAGGCCTGCCTTTGCCCCGTTTCTTGTTCGTCTGCGCGCCCGGCATGCCAATGTGCTAGGCGCATCCGTGCCGATTTGCCACCGGGCCTGTAACGATTTCCTGGTTAAATATTCTTGATGTCATGAATTAAGTCGCTACTCTCCGAGGCGGGAGAGTTTGAACCATGACCAACTGGCCTTTCCGGCACGGCGTACACGATCTTGGCAACGGGCTTTATGGCTATGTCCAGCCCGACGGAACCTGGGGCTGGTCGAACGCCGGCCTGGTGACATCGCAAGGGCAGACGCTGCTGGTGGACACGTTGATGAGCGTGCCATTGACCCGCGACATGCTGGCGGCGTTCGCAAGGGTGGACGGTGGGGATCGCATAGACCTGCTGGTCAATACCCATGCCAATCCGGATCATTTCTTCGGCAATGGTGTGGTCGAAGGAGCGGAAATCATCGGCACGAACAAGGCGCGCGCGGAAATGGCGGCCTTCGATCCGCGCGCCTTGGCCGATTTGTCGACCAATTACCGCAGCATGGGCGAGGCGGGCGAATTCCTGTTCGAAACCATGGGGCGCAAGTTCGATTTTTCCGGAGTGGACGAGTTGGCGCTGCCGACGCGGACCTTCGACGAGACCCTTGTGCTCAGGCTCGGCGACAAGACGGTCGAACTGACTGATCTCGGGCCGGCGCACACCGATTCCGACACCATCGCCTTCGTGCCCGAGGATCGCGTCGTGTTTACCGGGGATCTCCTGTTCAACGAAGGGCATCCGGTCGTCTGGGCCGGTCCGCTCACGAACTGGATTGCCGCCTGCGAGTTCATCGAGGCCCTGAACCCGGACATTGTCGTGCCTGGGCACGGCCCAATTTGCGATATCCAGGCCGTCCGAAACATGAGGGGCTATTTCGAGCACTTGCGCGACGAAGCGCGCGGTCGCTTCGATGCCGGTCTGGACTGGCGCACGGCCGCGCGGGATATTCCCATGCAGGAGTATGCGCACTGGACCGATCCCGAGCGCGTGGTCGCCAATGTCTATTCGCTGTTCAAGCAGTGGGATCCGGACATGGAATCAGCGCCGCCGCCCGTGCTTTTTGCGGAGATGAACCGGTACCGCCACGAACATGTGGAGCGGATGGAGCAGGGGTGCAGCCATGCCCATTGAGGTGAACGCGACGCACGACCCGCAGCGGCGCAGCTTCCTTGCCAGTGCCAACGATGGTGTCACCGATTTCCCGATCCAGAACCTGCCTTTCGGCGTATTCGACGATGGCCGATGCGCAAGGGGTGGGGTTGCGCTGGGTGACCAGGTCATCGACCTGACTGTCTTGCTCGATCAGGGTGCGTTGACCGGCAAGGCCGCAGCGGCTGCCGGCCTCGCGGCCGGGTCCAGCCTGCGCGAACTGTTCGAGGCCCCCCGCGAGGATGTTTCCGCATTGCGGGCTGCCCTTTCGGAGCTCTATGCGGAGGACACGGACTCGCGCGAACCGGCCGAGGCGGCGCTCCTTCCGTCCGCATCGGTGGCCATGCTGATGCCGGCAAAGCCTGCAGCCTTCACCGATTTCTGCACCAGTGCGGATCATATCCTGCGCATGGCGGCAAACGGGGGGCGGGCGCCGCAGCCGGCCTGGGCCACGCTGCCTGTCGCCTATAACGGACGCGCCAGTTCGGTTGCTGTCAGCGGGACACCGGTGATCAGGCCGATGGGGCAGGTGGTTCCCGCAGGCAGCCAGGAAATGCAGTTCGCGGCCGAGCCGATGCTTGATTTCGAACTCGAATTCGGCGCCTGGTTGCGGGGGCCCGGCAATCAGCTGGGCGAAGCAATCGACATGGCTCGCGCGGAAGCGCTCCTGTTCGGTTGTTGCCTTGTCAACGACTGGTCGGCCCGGGCTATCCAGTTCTACGAGATGATCCTTGGTCCCCATCTGGGCAAGAGTTTCCTGACCACGATCTCCCCGTGGATCGTGACCATGGAAGCCCTTGCGCCCTTCCGTGTGCCGGGCCGCGGACGAACTTTGGACGAGCCCAAGGTGCCAGCCTATCTTGAAGACCCGTTCGACCGGGAATTCGGCGGATTGAATGTCGAATTGACGGCCGAACTGGATACCGGATCGGGTCCCCAGCGCATCGTCCGTACCAATGTCGCCGAGCTGTTCTGGACCCTGGCGCAAATGGTGTCGCATCAGGCCAGTGGTGGCGCTCCGCTCGAGACGGGCGATCTCATCGCCACGGGCACGGTTTCCGGCGCCGCGGATGAAGCGCGGGCCTGTCTTGTCGAGATCACCCGGCTGGGAAAGGAGCCGCTCACCCTTCCCGATGGCACCAGGCGGATCATGCTGGAAGACGGCGACACACTGTCGCTCCATGGCAAGGCGATTGCCGAAGGTTTTGTCCCGATCGGCTTCGGGGAATGCACCGGAACCATCCAGCCAGCGAGGGGGCTGACATGAGTGGTGAAATCATCACTTGCGGCAAGCGCCGGCCGATACCGGTCCGCGCAAAGGGGAAGCACCTGGTGGTGGATATCCATTGTCACCTCGGCATTCCCGCGGCTGACGCCATCGTACAGGCGAAATATCCTGGCCCTCCGCCAGGGATAAACGACTTTACCAGCCCGAAGACCAGCGAGGTCAATCGTGCGCAGTTCGCGCAGATCGGGCGCACGCTCAATAGCATCGACACCCGCCTGGAAGACATGGACCGGCTCGGGATCGACATTCAGGCGCTGTCACCCAGTCCGGGGCAGTACTTCTACTTCACCGATGCCGACACCGGCCGCGCGGCCGCGCAGGCGGTGAACGAGGGCATGGCGGCGGCGGTGGCCAAGCATCCAGATCGCTTCGTGGGCATGGGCACGGTTCCGCTGCAGGATCCGCGCCTGGCGGTGGAGGAGTTGCGCCGCTGTGTGACCGAGCTCGATCTGCGCGGCATAGAAATCAGTTCGAACGTGGAGGGCCGCGATCTGCATGCGCCCGAATTCCGTCCCTTCTGGGCCGCGGCGGAGGAACTCGGCGTTCTGGTGTTTCTGCACCCGCTGGGCTTCACGCATGCCAACCGCATGAGCGAGTATTACTTCAACAATCTGATCGGAAATCCCCTCGAATCCACGCTCGCGGTTGGACATCTGATCTTCGGGGGCGTGCTTGATGCCCATCCCGGCCTCAGGATCTGCGTAGCGCATGGCGGTGGCTATATCCCGGGCTATTGGGGGCGAATGGATCACGGCTGGCGCGCGCGCGGCGATTGCTCGGAACATTGCCGGCACGAGCCGTCCAGCTACCTGCGCAAATTGTGGTTCGACACTCTGGTGTTCGACAAGGACCAACTCGACAGTCTTGTCCGGACGCAGGGCGTGGACAGGTTATGCCTGGGCAGCGATTATCCTTTCGACATGTCGGAACCCGATCCAGTCGGCTTCCACGATCGTCTTGACGAGGCGGCCAAGGCGAGAATCCTCGGCCTCAATGCCGCCGAACTCCTTGGTCTCAAAGTCGAATGAGCGGCGGCGTCAAGGCAGATTCCGGAGGGCAGGGGGCACGCTGGACCCTTGGCGTGCTGTTCCTTGCCAATATCTTCAACCAGGGCGACCGGATCCTGTTCGGCACGGTAGTCGATCCGATCGGCCGCGAACTGGCGATCAGCGATACGGAGATGTCGCTGGCCAGCGGCTTCCTGTTCGTGTTGTTCAACCTTGTCGGTGGCTTGTTCCTCGCACGGTTGGTTGATCGCGGAAACAGGGTCCGGATACTCGCGGTCGGCGTGGCCGGATGGTCGCTCGCCACGGCAGCAACGGGCCTGGCCACCGATTTTACCACACTTGCTCTTGCCCGTATCGTGACGGGCATCGGCGAGGCGACCGCATTTCCGGCGGCGATGTCGCTCATTCCCGACCTGTTTCGTCAGGATGCACGGGGCCGAGCGGTGGCGATATTCCAATCGAGCAGCTTCATTGGAATCGTCGGCGGCACCATCGTGGGCGGTGTGGTCGCGGCTGCGATCGGATGGCGCAGCATGTTCATGGTTTGCGGCCTGTCGGGCCTGTCGGTCTCGCTTCTGCTCCTGTTCACGGTGCGTGAGCCGTTGCGGACCGACGATACCGGGACTACCCGGCAGGAGGCCTATTGGGCCGATTTGTGGGCGGGCTGTCGGCGCGTCCTTCTCCTGCCGGGCTATATTCACCTGCTGATCGGCTTCGGTCTCGCATCGATGATGACTTATGTGCTCGCCGCCTGGGGGCCGACCTTCCTGCTGCGTTCGCATGACGTGCCGCTGGCCCAGGTCGGGATTGTGATCGGACCGGCGGTAGGGATCGGGGGTATTACCGGAACGCTTGTCTCGGGTTTCCTCGCTGATCGCATGATGGCCCGGCGCGGCCGGCCCGCCGACATGCTCAAAGTGCCTCTCATAGCGGTTCCGCTGGCTCTTCCCTTCATGACAGGCTTCGCCTTTCTGCCCGCTCTGGCCGCCGCGATGCTGTGTGCAGCGGTCATGAACTTCCTCTTGAGTTCTGCGCTCCCGCCCGCGATCAACTTCGCGGTCAGCAGCGTCGCGTCACGCGATCGCGGAATTGTCTCGACGATCATGCTGGCGGCCTCCGGCCTGATCGGCGGATCGATGGGGCCGCTGGTCGTCGGGGCGTTGAGCGACGTTCTTACGCCGCATTATGGCGATGACGGCCTGCGCATGGCGATATCGTCCATGCTCGTGACGCCGGCAGCGGCAACCTATTTCCTCTATCGCGCCTACCGCAATTCCTCGGCCCGTGGCGCAGCAGATCCGGTGACCGCATGAACAAGGCGAAGATCCTTGTCGTCGGCGGCGGGATAGGAGGGCTGTGCGCAGCGACAGCACTGGCGCAGCGCGGCCACGCGGTCACCGTTGCCGAACGCTCCGATGGAAAATCGGTCGAGGGCGTCGGGATAAGCCAGCAGGCGAATGTCGTTCGCGCTCTTGCCGGTCTCGGTCTTGCGCAGGACTATCTCGGCGCCGGCTTCGCCTATGAGGCGGTCGAAATCTATGCCCCCGATGGCACACTGGTGGTTCGCACGCCGTCACGCTCGCTGATCGAAGGCTATCCGGCCAGCATGGGGATTCCGCGCCCGGCCTTGCAGCGCGTGTTGACCCAGGCAGCCCAAGACGCCGGGGCGGAGATCCGCTACCGGACCACCGCCGAGACGATCACGGATCGGGGCGCCGACGTGTCGGTACGGCTGTCTGACGGACAAGAGGAGGGCTATGCCCTAGTTGTCGCAGCGGACGGCATCTATTCGCAAATGCGCAGGGAATTCTTCCCGGATGTGCCGGCACCACAATATACCGGGCAGGCTGTCTGGCGGTATAACCTTCCGCGCCCGGCCGGTTTTGGCAGCCTGCATGTCTACAACGGGCCGACGGGAGTCGGCCTCGTGCCGATGAGCGCCGACCAGATATATCTTTACGCGACGACGCCTGAACCGGGCAATCCGCACTATCCCTTGGAGGGCCTTGCGAAGCTGCTGCGCGACAAGCTTGCTCGTTGTGCGCCGCAAATTCGCCAACTCTCGGAGCGTATCGTCGACGATCGGGCGGTCGTTTACCGTCCGCTCGAGACCGTCTTCGTGGACGGCCCTTGGTATCGCGGCAGAATCGTCCTGATCGGTGATGCGGCCCACGCCACCACGCCGCACCTGGGCCAGGGCGGCGGGATGGCGATTGAAGATGCTGTGGTGCTGGCCGAGGAATTGGAGTGCCAACGCGGGGTAGAGGAAGCACTTCGAGCCTTTTGGCAGCGCCGGTTCGATCGGTGTCGCTATGTGGTCGAGCAGTCGCTGGAAATCTGTCGGGGGCAACTCGGCCTCGGACCGCTTGTCGACAATGCGAAAGTTGGGGCCGAAATGGCGGCCCTGCTCGCGAAACCCATTTGATCCGGGGAGTTGGAGGGTGAGGCTTTCATGACCGCAACATTGCACATGGCTCCTTACACATGCGCCCGCGTGACCGCCATCGCGCTGGAAGAGGCCGGGATGGATTTCGACCTGGCGCCGGTGCGCTTCGTGAGAGGGGAACACAAATCGCCCGCCTATCGTGCGCTCAACCCGCTCGGGAAGGTTCCGGCGCTGGAAATCGACGGGCTCGTATTGACCGAGAACCTGGCCATTCTCGTGTATCTTGACGAACGCTTCCCGGACGCTGGCCTGCTTCCCGAGGCGCATTCGCCAGCGGACCGGGCCCGAATCCTGGCAGACCTCGCCTTCTGCTCGGCTACGCTCCATCCGCTGGTAACCCGTATCAGAATGCCTGCCTTCTTCGCCGGAGCGGAGCATGCTGCGACAGTCAAGAGCATAGCTGAAAGCGTATTGGACGACTATTTCGCGGTCGTCGAAGGGCGACTGGTGCAGGCGGACTGGTGGTACGGTGAGCGCTGGTCGGCCATGGACGCCTATCTGTACTGGATATTCTGGCGCGTCGAAGGCGCTGGCTATGACGTGAAGCGCTATTCCCGTTTCGTGGCCCATGCCCGACGGATGGAAGAACGTCCCTCGGTCCGGGCCGTTCTGGCGCGCGAGGAGGACATGCAGGCGCAGCTGGTGGCAGAAGGCGCTGCCTTCATTCCGCCGAAGGCCTGATGCGGCGCATGGCGATCAGCAGCCAAGGAGTGCAGGTGAGATGACCGGACTACGCAGGATACTGGTGCTTTTGAGTCTTGTTGCCGCCACTCCTGCCATGGCGCAGCCGGCTCCGGTTGACCGCGGTCCTGACCAGACCAGTATCTGGTTTACCTTGGGTACGCACGGCGGTCCGATGCCCAATGCCGCGCGTTCGCAACCGGCGAACCTGCTGATCGCCGGTCAGGATGCCTATCTGGTCGACGTCGGCGACGGTGCTGCCGAACAGATGGCCAAGGTCGGCGTACCGCTTCAGCGCCTTGACGGCATATTCATCAGCCACCTGCATTTCGATCATATGGGTGGGCTTGCGGCAATCCTCGGGTTGCGCTTGCAGACCAACGCGACCGGTGTGCTTTCCATTTACGGCCCGCCCGGAACAAGGGCGCTGGTCGACGGGATTGTGGCGTCGATGAGGCCCTCATCGGAGGCGGGCTATGGAGTCCCGGGCGAGCAGGCGAACGACCCGGCCGTAGGCGTTCGGGTCGTGGAACTGCCTGGCGGAGAGTCTCTGAGTGTCGGGCCGATGGTGGTTCGCACGGCCGAGAACACGCATTACAGTTTTCCTCCGGACAGCCCACAGTTCGGCAGGTACGCATCGCTTTCATACCGCTTCGATCTGCCCGATCGTGCCATCCTCTACACGGGTGATACGGCACCGAGCGCAGCCGTCGACGCCTTGGGGCAGGGAGCGGACCTGCTGGTATCTGAAATGATTGATGTGGAGGGACTGCTGCGATCCATGGGGCCGCAGCGCGGCGATGCGCCGGGCGGACCGTCATCCGTGCTGGTCGAGCATTTGCGCACGCACCACATCACCCCGTCGCAGATCGGCGCGATGGCCAAGGCCATGAATGTGCAGCAGGTCGTGGTCACCCATCTGGTCATCGGCAACGCCACTCCGGCTGATTTACGCCGCTATGTCTCGGAAATCACTGCCGTTCATGACGTGCCGGTCGCGATTGCGACGGACCTGGCCGGGTATTGAGATCGACGAGAGCCTCACTGCGATTCGAACTGAACTCTAACGGATTGGAGACACATCATGCGTACTGAATTCTTTGCCCTAGCACTCGTAGGAGCGGTGGCCGGAACAATGGCGGGTCCGATCTTGGCCGAAGAGACGGCGGAAAAATCCGCCGGCCGCTATTCGGTGGAAACCACTCTGATCGGCACCTTGCTCGACGATCCTGCTGCTGCCGCCATTCTCAAGCGCTTGATCCCGGATGTCTATTCCAAGGACATGTTCCAGACCATGGGGCGCCCGAACACCTTGCGTACGGCCGCCCAGTACGAAAGCGAACTGACCGAAGCGAAGATGGCCGAAATTCAGGCGGAGTTCGACAAGCTTCCTTCCGCGAAATAGCGGCGACCGGTTCGCTCTGCGGGCTTTTGCCACGTTGTTTCGGCGGTCCCGAGGCCGCTCGGCAGCCGTGCGTGGTACCACTACCCAGGGCTTGCGGTTCAGGCGCCCGTGATCCGCTCCAGCATCCAATAGCTGGCCAGGCACCCCACCGCATAGCCGGCGAGGCGGGACGCAGGGAGCTTTTCGCTCCAGCGGTCGGCCCTGGCTATGAGCCAGAGCGCTCCCATCACCAGCATGGCAAAGACGACCTGGCCGATTTCGATGCCAAGGTTAAAGGCCAGCAGGGCTGTAACGAAGCCTTCCTCGGGCAGGCCAATCTCGCGCAGCACCGCCGCGAAGCCGAAGCCGTGGAGAAGGCCGAAGGCGCTCGCGACGACGATCGGCCGACGCCAGGTCAGAGTGTCGCGGGGTCCCTTCACGATCTCCACCGCAAGGAAGACGATGCTGAGCGCGATGACGGCCTCGATCGCCATGATCGGCAGGCGTAGAATGTCGAGGGCCGACAGGGCCAGCGTGACCGAATGGGCGAGGGTAAAGCCGGTGATGGTGGTCAGGATCCGACGGGCCGTGCCGGCGATGAAGATCAGCCCGGCAACGAACAGAAGATGGTCGATACCGATCCATATATGCTCGACCCCGAGCACCAGGAAATCCACGAAACTGCCCCGTTCCGTGCCCGGTGCGGCCAGCGTGAAGAGGCTCTCCTGCGGTTGCAGCAGCAGGGTCTGCGGTTCGGCCTCGTCCAGTGGATGGAAGCGCACGATCGTCGCCAGGCCCGGATTGGCAAGCGGATAGGCAATGGCGATCTCTTTCCCGACCAGACCCTGCGGGCACTGCCAGGCCTCCTCGCGCCAGCTTCCAAGCGGGTCGGACCAGTGGCGGGGCTGACCCTGCGGCTTGCAGGCACCCGAAGAGAGCTGCGGCAGGTGCCGCGCATCCACATTTGCCGGAATCTTCCAGGTCGCGCGAAAGCTCTGCTCCCCCTCTTGCACTATCGCGACCGAAAGCGGCCTGTTGTCGTCGGCTCTGGCCGGAACGGAATGAAAGGCCAGAGCGACGAGCAGCCAGACGGGCAGGAGCCGTATCATTGCTTGAGCTCGTCGCCGAGCTTGATGTCATAGCGGGAAAGCAGTCGGTCGAGCGCCAGTTCGGCCGCCTGACTACGCTTTTCGGCCAGCGTGTCCTCGCGCACCTTGCTCGCGATCTCGTTGAAATCCGGCTCGCGTGCTTCCTCTACCGCGATCGGCAGGACGAGGTGCCAGCCGTGTTGCGAACGGATTGGTCCCTGCCACGTGCCCGGCGAGAGCGCGAAAACCGCTTTCGCGAATTCCGGTCCAAAGTGACTGGTGACCAGCTCCATGTCCGCCGCGCTATAATTCAGTTGGTATAGGAAGCGCTCGCCAAATTCGCCGGCCATGTCGGCTGTCACCTCTTCACCGCGTAGCCGATCAAGCAATTGCCGGGCGTCGTCGCGCGCGGCGGGATCGCGCAGGAAGACATGGGTAAAGGTGATGTTGGGCGGCGTGGCATAACGGCTCCGGTTCCGCTCGAAATAGTCCCTGACCTCGGCATCACCGACCGGCATGTCCGCGGCCGCCTCTTCGGTCAGGATCATCCGCATCTGTTGCACCATGCGCTGGCGGACCAGCGGATCGGCCTCGGCCAGGTCGAGTGCCTTGCCTTCGCGGTAGAGCGCTTCCTGCAAGGCGGCGTCCCGGACCAGTGTTGAAAATTCCTCCGCCGACATGGTCTCGAGCAGCGAGGCAAAGGTCTCTTTATCATAGACCTGAGCGCGGCCTTGCATGAAAACCAGCAGGTCCTCCTTCCCGAGGCGGATCGTCTTGCCGTGTTCCTCGCCGCCTTCCCAAAGCGCGGCAAGGGCGAACAGGGCTGCGCCGACGAGCAGGAAATGGACAAGGGGCTCCTGAAGCCAGCGGCGCAAGGTCACGGTCGGTACCATACCGGTGAGGACCACGCCCGTTCGCGCAGGGTCGGCGGCAGATCGATCGTCGCGGGATCGATGCCCATGGCCAGCGCGTCGAATACATGCTGGCGCGGCGTCGGTATCTGGAGCACGCGCACATAATAGAAGGCGGGTCGTTCAGGATCGAACTCGGGATCGGTCCACACGGTGGCCAGTTCCGGAGCGCCGATCGTGTTCGTGTAACGGGCGCTAGCGAGGTCGACCGTATTGCCGACATCGGGCAGGCTGCCGTCGGAACGCAGGCTGCGCGAACCGGACCAGGCCACGTTGAAGATCTTCTCATGCGCGGTCCCGTCCACCCCGATCCAGCCCTTGACGACCTGCACCCGGTCGAGATTGGCGGCCGCGGGGTCCTTCACTGCCACGATGGCGAGTTGCGGCGCCGCACCGCGCGACGCGGGCATCAGCGAACCGCCCATCGGCACGCCCTTGCGATAGCCGATCGCGCCGAATTGCGGGGAGGAAAGGTCGGACTGACCGAAGCCGTAACCGGCGAACAGACGCAGCCGGATGCGCGGGCCGGAGGTGGCGAAGACTTCCTTGCGGCGGAAGGAGTCGAAGATCGCTTGCCGGTCGTTACGGTCGCTCCACGCACCGGTCAGCCCGCCGGCCGACATCTCCGCATTGGGGAAGACGCCGGTGAGCTTGTCCGGGCCGAGCCGTTCTGAGGGGCGGAAATCCTCTGCCATCTTGCCGTAGAAGGCGTTCTCGCGCTGCGAGGCGAGGCCGGTATGGCTGTCGCTTGCGCCGCCGATGCCGAGCTGGAAGGGATTCACGCCGATGCGCTGCTGTTCCTTGAGCCCCGCGAGCAAGGCGCTGCGCAGGTAGGAGCCTTCGCTCACCGGGGTCTTTTCGCCCGAAAGAAGCATGTTGCGCAGTTCGAAATCGGCGAATTCGTCCTGCGGCGAAAGCTGCGGATGGGTTTCCGACGTCCCCTTGTACTGCGTGATCTCCGCCACCGGCTCCCATCTGGCACGCAGGCGGGCGTATTCGGTGGTGAAGGCGTTGCCGTTGCTGTCACGGTCGGCGAACATCAGGCCGTCGGACAGGTTCGAATTATGCGGCATGCCTATGAAATCCGCGCCGGTCCGGGCCGTAGTCTGTTCGAAGAAGGACCACAGGTCTTCCGGGCGATCGGAAATGTAATAGCTGAAGGGCAGGAAGCGGCGCGCCGTTTCGCCATCGACATTGGTCATCACCACGCGGTGAAGGTTCCGCGTATTGGGAGTCGAGCTCCATTCCCAGCCGATCATGGCGGTGAAGGTTCCCGGAATGTTGTTGCGTTCGGCGGCGGCGATCTGTTCGTCCCAGCTTGTCTGCCGGATCGCGTCTGTCGTCAGCTCGGAGAAATAGGCCGGTCGTTCCGCTTCGGGAACGGCAAAGCCCATGATGGCCGTGGTCATCGCCTGCCCGCCCTTGCTCGCCAGCAAGTTGCGCCACTGCTTGCCGAGCGCGGTCGCGAGCACTTGCGGGTCACTGCGTTCGATCCGGGCGTTGATGCCGAGATTTTCGGCATGGTCGGCCATGACGATGAAGTCGAGCGGATCGTCGATCTGGATGCGCTGCCCGGTCTTGGGGAACACGACCGGGATCCCGCGCGCAAAGCGATAGGCCGTATCGACATCGGCGCTGGCCAGGCCCGAGGCAAAGGCATCGACCGAATTGCGCGAATGGACATGGGTATCGCCCCACAAGAGGACGCGATCGCCATCGGCAGGTGCCGGCGCAGCTTGCGCCTTGGTCACATGGGAATCGATCGCCTCGCCTGGCGCGTGGCCTGCCTGCCCGCAGGCGGCCAGCGATACCGCGGTTCCCAGCGGCAGGAAGAAGCGCCGGCTCACGGAGTGTAGAAGACGGGCGACGTCCATGCGCGTTCCTGCAGCCATGCGGGGGTTCCTTGCTTGAGTGGGATTCCGGTTTCCTTGGCGAGATAGGTTGCCCAGCGCGGGGTCGGGATTTCGAGCACGCGGGCGTAATAGAGCGCGCGCTGGGAAGGATCGAAATCGGGGTCGGTCCAGGTCCCGAACAGTTCGGCCGCGCCGATCGTATTGGTGTAGGTGGCCTTTTCGGCGTCGACCGTATTGCCGACGGGTTCGATCTTGCCGCCCACCATCCGGCGCCCGGCTGACCATGCCACGTCGTAGATCCGTTCGAAGGACTTGCCGCCCTTGCGCCAGAGCTTGACGATCTGGATACGATCGAGATTGCCTGACTTGGGATCCCTTGCAGCCTGCACCAGCAGGGTGGGAGCCCCGGTTCCGCTGGCGCGCGGGGCCAGATTGCCGCCCATCGGCACGCCCCATCGGTATGCTTGCTTCGCCCAGTCTGCCTTGCTGGCGAAAGCGCTCGCATCGCCCCAGCCGGCAAACAGACGCACGCGCATGCGGGGACCGGAGGTGGCGAAGGTCTCGCGCCGGCGCATGGCATCGAACAAGGCCTCGCGCGTGTTGCTGTCGGCCCAGATGCCCGTCAGCCCCGAGGCGCTGAGACCTGCGAGCGGCGCGCCGAGAATCGGCGAATCCTGGGAAATCACGCTGCGTGGGTCGCCATGGGCATCACCGAGGCCGAGGCCGCCGGGGAAATTGTCTTCCTCGGTAGAGGAAGCGCCGGAATGGTAATCGCTGGCTCCCACGAAGCCGTATTCATAGGGATTTACCCCGAGCTTGTCGGCGATCTCGAGCCCGCGCTGCAGCCCCGGTCTGACGTAACCCCCGCGCGGATCGCCGCCATGGGAGGTCAGCAGTTCGAAATCGGCGAACTCGTCGTCGGGAGAGATTTCGGGCAGCGTCTCGCTGGTGCCCTTGTTCTGGGTGATCTCGACGAGGGGCTCGTTGCGCAGCCGGTTCTCGGCATAGGCGCGGGTCATCGGATTGCCGTAGAAATCGTCGTACTGGAAGGCGAGGCCCTCGGAGAGGTTGGAATTGTGCGGGATCATCAGCGAATCGATCCCGCGCTTGCGATTGGCCTCGGCATAGGCCCACAGAGCCTCGGGTTTCATGCTGTCGGTGGCGCCGAAGGGCATGGAAGGATAGTCGGGCCCGCGAAAGATCACATTGCGGTGCAGATGGGCCGAATTGCTCGACAGGGTCGGCGAATATTCGAAGGCAACGAAGGCAGTGAACTTGCCCGGCGTATTGTAGCGTTCGGCGGCCGCGATTTCATCCATCCAGTGGTCGCGAACCAGGGCTGGGTTGGTGAGGCCGGGTGTGTCGATGCCGCGAATTCCGTCGACTACCCGGCCCATCAGCGCAAACATGCTGGCGCCCGGAGCGCGGTCGGCCAGCAATTCGCTCCAGCCTTCGCCGGGAACCTCGAGTTCGCCCTGCATCGCCAGGCGCACATTGCCGAGATATTCGGCGTGGTCGGTCACGGCGAGGAAATCGAGCGGGGCACGGCGCCGGATCGTCTTGCCGAGATAGGTGATGGGCTCGCCCATGGCGTAACGATAGGCATCGGCTGGGACCGTCCCGGTCCGCGATGCGGCGGCATCGGCAGAATAGCTGGTGTGGAGGTGCAGGTCGCCGAAATAGACCTGACGCTCACCGGGGGGCGGGGCATCGGCTCCCTGGCTGGCTGCGGGATCGATGCCGTCCGTCTCGCTGCCGCCGCCACCACTACAGGCCGAGGCCAGTCCCGCCAGCAGGACCGCAATCAGGTGACAAGACTTGGGACGATTGCGCATCGCAAACCTTTGACAAGAATCCATTCCCGGTTCTCCGCTACATAGCAAAAATCGTGGTCCGCCTGGGAGGGGGTCGGCGGACCACAAGGTGGGTGGTTTGCAAGGCACACTTGCCGATGGCGTGGCCCCCGTCCCGGGCCACGCCTCGCTGGCCAAAGGCCCCTAGAACCGCTTCTTGACCGTGACGGACCATTCGCGCGGCCGCCCCACGGCGCCCGTGATGAACCCGGCGCCGGCTCCGACGAGGTCGAACTTGTTCGTGAAATAGTAATTGTCGAACACATTGGTGACCGCGAGCGCTATGCTCAGATCGTCGTCGTAATTGCGCCAGGTCAGCCGGGCGTTGGCCAGGGTATAGCCCTCGATCGTCCCGAAAACATCGCTCGGGGACCCAGCCACGGGATAGGTCGTCGAAGAGGTCATCTCGCCCTGGTAGGCTACGTCCACGCGGGGGGTAAGCGTTCCAGTCTGGCCGAGATCGGCTTCGTACTGCAATCCCGCCGACCATTGCCATTCGGTCACGCCGCGGGGCGGGGCGCTGAGCAGTTCGACATAGGCCGGATCGCTCGAGCAGGGTGCGGCAGGATCGGCCGTCCGGTCGACCACGGTCGGAACGACGCAATCCCACTTGTAGTCGAGATAGGACAGCGAGCCATTGAATTGCAGCCCGTCGATGGGTTCGGCGAACAATTCGGCTTCGATCCCCTTCACGGTGGCGTCGCCGGCATTCTGCGGCACGGCGCAGGGGCCGGGCCCGCCGAATTGAGGGCAGGACAGCAGCGTCAGCTGGGCGTCACTGAAGTCGTTGTAATAGGCCGAGAGGTTGAGCCGGACGCGGCGGTCGAACAGGTCCGTCTTCATGCCGATCTCATAGGCGATCAGCTCTTCCGGCCCGAAGGGAACGACCTGGGCGGCGTTGAACGGCCGCGGCGAGACGCCGCCACCCTTGAAGCCGGAGGACACGGTGGCATAGACCAGCACTTCGTCGGACATGCGGTAATCGGCCGAGGCCCGGAAATCGAAGCGATCGCCGGCATAGGAACCGATCGAGCCGGTCAGTGCGCCGACGATTTCGGTGGTGTTGCCATCGCCATCGGTGTCGAGTGTATCGGCGCCGCTGTAGCCGTAGCCATAGGCTGCGCCGATTGGGTCGACGAAGGGGTTGATCGTGGTCTGGTCGTAATTGTAGCGACCGAACAGGGTCGATTTGGACTCGTCCGTATAACGTCCGCCGAGTGTGACGGTGAAGGATTCGGTCAGCGGCATGATAGCGGTGCCGAAGACGGCCTTCGAATCGGTTTCGACCGGGTTGTCGCCGAGGAACTGCAGCGGATAGAGCGGGTTCGGCCCGGCCGAGACATAGCGGATGTCCTGCAGCGTGCCGTAGACCGTGTTCTCCTCCGAATAGTAGCCGCCCAGAGTCAGTTCCAGCCAGTCAGCGGCGTCGATGTTGAGGCGCAGTTCCTGGCTGAAGAAGTCGCTGTCGAGATCGTTGACGCCGAAATTCATCCGCAGCGGGGACAGTTCGGCGTCGTTGACGAAGTAGTTGGTGAACTCGCGATAGGCGGTGATCGAGGTCAGCGTCATCCAGTCGTTGAGCTGGAAGACCGCATTGGCCGATACGCCCCAGCTTTCATAGGACTGATCGCTCTTGTAGCCGCGGGTATCGGCCAGAACCACGCCATCGGCATCGGGGCGCAGGGCGCTGCCCTGGAAAACGCCACCGGCATGGCCATAGCTGGCGTAATTGCACAGCGGCCCGCAGACGAAATTGCCCGTGGCGGCCGTGACGCCCTCGGGCGTGGCGATATTGGGGTTGCCGTTCGCGAGATAAAGCAGGACTTCGGCGCCGTTATTGCCGGTATCCTTGACGTAGTCGCCCGAGACGGTGACATCGATGGCGTCACTCGGATTGAACCGCAGCATGCCGCGGAACGCCATGTATTCGGTTGCACCGAGTTCTTCGACCACGCAGTCGTTCTTGATCGTATTCGCCGGAATGCCACTATCGGGATAGACGCAGCCGTAATCGAGACGGTCCACATAGCCGTCCTGGGTCTTGTAGGAACCCGAAACCCGGGCGAAGAGCGTGTCGGTCAGGCCGAAGTCGGCGCCTGCGCGCAGGGAGACCTTGCTGCGGCTGCCGTAGGTGCCCTCGACATAGCCGCTGTTGTCGCCATTGGGCTTGCGGCTGACGAAACGGATCGCCCCGCCTTCCGAATTCCGTCCGGTCAGAGTTCCTTGCGGACCACGCAGGATTTCGACCCGTTCGACATCGAGCAGATCGAAATTCGCGCCGGTCAGGCGCGGATAGTAGACATCGTCGATATAGATGCCGACTCCCGGCTCGAGCTGAGGGTTGAAGTCGATCTGGCCGAGGCCGCGGATCGAGGCCGAAATCGAGTTGCCGAAAGCGCTGGTCGTGTTGCGCAGGACCACGCTGGGTGCCTGCTGGGCGACCTCGGTGAGCTCGGTCTGGCTCCGTGCCTCCAGCATGTCGGCATTGACCGCCGTGATCGCCAGCGGCGTGTCCTGCAGGTTCTGTTCGCGAAACTGTGCCGTGACGACGATGGTGTTGCGCTCTTCCGCGGCAACCTCGTCCTGCGCCCAGGCAGCGGGGGCCGTCCCTCCAGCCACAAGAGCGACCACGGCCGATGCACACGAAAGACGAATTCTACTGCTCATAAACCCTCCCAGGATTGTTCCGGCCGCCTTGGTGGCGGCCCTCGCGTCCGGCTCAGTTTGGATCGGTGCCGGACTTTCCGCGGCAATTCGCGCTTCACCGCTGGCAAAGCAACGCCGGTAAAGGCTATGGGAGCGATAGCCATTTGCGAATGAGTAAGCATGACGACGACCCGCCAGATCGAGATCTTCGTAAAAGTGGCCGAACTCGAAAGCGTGCGGCTAGCGGCCGAGCAGCTCGACGTCAGCCAGCCGACCGTCAGCAAGCATCTCAAGGCCCTGGAACGGCGCGTGGGAGGTGAATTGTTCGAGCGCAGGCGGGGACAGCGCGTGCGGCTTTCACCCCTGGGACGGGAGCTTCTTGCGGACGCGCGGCGGAGCCTGCAAGCCAGGCAGCGAATCCATCGCAGTCTCGAACGCCGCGCGCCGGCCAGTGGGCCGACCATCTTCGTGCGCGGGTTCATGAGCGATATGATCAAGCGCCGCTTCGAAGCTCTTGAGGAAGCCGGCCTGCCAGCCGGGTCCAACTTCGTGCTCGTCGATGACAGGGACGATATCATGGGGATGGTCCGCAAGACGCCCGGCAGCATCAGCATCCTGCGCAGCGCCGAACCCGGACGCGCTGCCGGTCTGCTGAGTTCGGTTCTCAAGGCCGAGACACTGTCGCTCTACGGCTCCCCCAAGATCGCGGAAGCACTTGCCGAAGGCACGCTCCTGCCCGAACAGATTCATTTCCTGCGTTACAGACGGCAGGCCGAAGCGGATCGGTGGGGCCAGGAACTGCTGGAAGCAGCGGGGCTCGCTCAGGCCCGCCAGGTGGCTGCGCCGCAATTCATCGAGCTGGTTACCGAAAAGGTCATGCGCGGTGAAGGCATCAGCACCTTCTTCGACTGGCACGTTCGCGATACGGTCGAGGCAGGCGGGCTGGTCAGCCTGTCTCCGGACAGCACACTCGCATTCCTCATGCTGGTCGGGCATCCATCGCTCGACGAGGCGCTGTTCGGCCAACTGGTGCAGGTCTTCCAAGAGCACTTGTAGCCGGGCGGATCACGGCGCCATCACCGCGCAGCGGCGGCTGTGCGCTAGAGTTCCTGCTCCGCGCTTCCTCCGCCTAGCGCGACGTAGAGACTCACCGCATTCTGGTGATAGGCGCGCCTGGTCGCGAGGAGGTTCTGGCGCGCGCTGAACAGGTTGCGTTCGGCATCGAGCACTTCGAGATAATCGGCCACACCCTCGCGGTAGCGGGCATGGGCAATGCGGGCGATTTCCTCTTGCGCCAGCACCGCCTGTTCGAGCGTGACCACCTGCTCTGCGAGCCAGCGGCGCCCGGCGAGGCCGTCGGAGACTTCGCGGAAGGCGGTCTGCACGGCGAGGTCGTAATTGGCGACCGCCTCGACTTCGAGCGCCTTGGCCCGGTCGAGCTGTGCCTCACGGGCGCCCCAATCGAACAGCGGCAGGTCGATGGCCGGCCCGAAGGACCAGGTCTGGCTGTCATTGCTGAACAGGTTGTCGAGCGAACTGGAAGCAAAGCCGGCATTGCCCGTGAGAGAAATGCTCGGAAAAAAGGCCGCTCGGGCGGCGCCGATATTGGCCCGGGCCGCGCGCAGGCTTTCTTCCGCCGAGATGATGTCCGGCCGGGCCAGCATCAGCTCGGAGGGCAGGCCAGCGTCAAGGACGATCCCGTTGTCCTGTTCGGTCAGGGTCAGGCCTGCGGGCAGGTCGGCCGGAATCTGCCCGCCGACCAGCACTGCCAGCTGGTTGCGCAAGCGCGCGGCTGTGAGACGCTGTGAGGAGAGGTCCTGTTCGGCCTGGGTCAACAGGGTTTCGGCCTGGCGATAGGGTAGGGCGGATGTCACGCCATTGTCGAGCCGCAGCCGGGCGATCCTGAGGCCTTCGCGGCGGCTTTCGGCGGTCGCCTGCGAAAGGGCGATCTGTTCGTCGGTTTCGACGAGTTCGTAATAGGTACTCGCCACATCGCCGATCAGGGCAAGGTAGAAGGCGCGCTGGGCCGCAACGGTCGCGAGATAATCGGCCCTTGCAGCATCGCTGAGATTGCGGACCCGGCCCCAGAAATCGAGCTCGAAGCCGGAAACGCCAACGCCGATGTCGTAGCGGTTGGAAGTAACCGAGCCGGTGGCCCCCGCCGTGCCGCTCGCCGAGAGCGGTTGGCGGGTGCGGGTGCCGCTCGCGCTGGCGCCGATTTCCGGCAGGCGTCGGCTGTCCTCGACCCGGAACTGTGCCCGGGCCTGTTCGATTCGTGCCGTGGCGGCAATCAGATCGCGATTGTTGGCGAGCGCCGTGCCGACGAGAGCCTCGAGCCGGGGATCGACGAAGTAGTCCTGCCAGGCAAGCTGGCTGGCCACTGTCGCGCCGTCCGGCCGATAGGCCGGTTCGTAGCTGGCCGGCGCAGAAAGGGCGGGCCGTTCATGCGCTGGCGCCATGTTGATGCATCCGGTCAGGGCAAAGCCGCCGGCCAGCGCCAGGACGAGACGGGTCTTGCGAGTCATTGGCCCACCTCCCCGGTTTGGTCGAGATGGCCGGCGGCACCGGGCTGTTTGCGACTAAGGTAATTGCGGACCAGCAGGTAAAGCACCGGGATCACGAAAATGCCGATCGCGGTTGCGGCAATCATTCCGCCCATCACGCCGGTGCCGACCGCAATCCGGCTGGCGGCGCCCGCGCCCGAGGCGAATACGAGCGGGACCATCCCCAGGATGAAGGCCAGCGAGGTCATGACGATCGGCCTCAGCCGCAATCGGGCCGCCGCCTTGACCGCATCGATCACCGACATGCCGCGTTCTTCCTCCTCGATCGCGAATTCGACGATCAGGATGGCGTTCTTGGCGGCGAGGCCGATGATGGTGATCAGTCCGACGTTGAAATAGACGTCGGCCGACAGGTCGCGCAGGAAAGAGAACAGGACCGAACCCATCACCCCGGCCGGCACGATCAGCAGCACGGCCAGCGGCACCGCCCAGCTTTCGTAAAGCGCGGCCAGCAGCAGGAAGACGACGATCACGGAAAGACCGAGCAGCATGCCGATCTGGCCGGCCGACTGTTTTTCCTCGAAGCTGATGCCGGTCCACTCGTAGCCGATGCCTGGCGGCAATTCTTCGGCCAGCCGTTCCATTTCCGCCAGTGCGGTGCCCGAGGACTGGCCCGGCGCGGCCTCACCCGACAGGGTCACCGCGGGATAACCGTTGTAGCGGGCGAGATTGGGCGCCCCAGCGGTCCATTTGGCGGTGGCAAAGCTGCTGAAGGGCACGAGATCGCCGTCCTGGTTCGGTACCCGCAGCGAGAGGATGTCCTCGGGCGTCATGCGGAACGGGGCATCGGCCTGCACCAGCACCCGCAGCACGCGGCCCTGGCTGGTGAAGTCGTTGGCGTAGGCCGAACCGAAATTGATCGACAGGGCGGCGTTCACGTCGGCGATCGCCAGTCCGAGCGCGCGCGCCTGGACCCGGTCGATCTCGACCCTGACCTGCGGCGTGGGCGGTTGTTCCTCGGGCCGGAGATTGGTGATTACCGGGCTTTGCGACGCCAGGCCGAGCAATTGGTCGCGCGCGGCGAGCAAGGTTTCCCGGCCGACGCCCTGGCGGTCCTCGAGCTTGAAGGAAAAGCCGCTGGCGTTGCCGAGGGCCGAGATCGGCGGACGCTGGATGGCGAAGGCGATCGCATCGTCGATCTGCGCGAAATTGGCCATCGCACGCCCGGAAAGAGCACTGGCCGAACTCGAGGGATCGCTGCGCTCGTCCCACGATTTGAGCGGGACGAAGATCAGCGCGTTGTTCTGGCCGCGACCATAGAAGCTGAAGCCGCGAATCGTCACCACATCGGCGACTTCGGGCTGCTCGGCGAGGAATTCGGAAACATGGTCGATCGCCCTTTCCGTCCGCTCGGCGGTCGCCCCAGGGGGCGCCTGGACCATGGCGATAAGTTCGCCCTGATCTTCGGTCGGCAGGAAGCCGGTCGGCAGGCGCACGAACAGCAGCAAGGTGATCAGGCACAACAGGATGAACACCGCCAGTGAACGCAATGGCCGCGAAAGAGCCTTGTCGGTTGCCGCCGCGTAGCGTCCCGTCATGCGGCCGAACCAGCTTTCGAACAGGGCGAAGAAGCGCTGGACTGCTCGCGAGGCGCGCGCGAACAGCGCCCGTGCGCGGCCGGCCTCCTCGTCGGCGGCTGTCTCTTGATCGGTTTCCGGCGCTGCGCCGTGCGAACCGGCGGGCTTGAGGAAGGTGGCGCAGAGGGCCGGTGTCAGTGTCAGGGCAAGCAGGGCGGAAAAGAAGATCGAGATTGCCAGCGTGACCGAGAACTGCCGGTAGATCCCGCCGGTTGACCCCGGGAAGAAGGCCATCGGGATGAAGACCGCGACAAGCACGAGCGTGATGCCGATGATCGCTCCGGTGATCTGTCCCATGGCCTTGCGGGTGGCCTCGACCGGCCCGAGTCCTTCCTCGCTCATGATCCGCTCGACGTTCTCGATCACCACGATCGCGTCGTCGACGAGGATGCCGATGGCCAGCACCATGCCGAAGAGGCTGAGCACGTTGATCGAAAAGCCGAAGATCCACAGGCCGAGGCAGGCACCGGCCAGGGCGATCGGAACTACCAGCGTGGGGATGACCGTGGCACGCCAGTTTTGCAGGAAGAGGAACATGACGAGGAAGACCAGCACCATGGCCTCGGCCAGCGTCTTGACCACTTCCTCCACCGACAGTTCGATGAAGGGCGTGGTGTCGTAGGGGATCGACCATTCGACGTCCGCCGGCAGGCCGGGGCCGATCTCGGCCATACGCTCGCGGATGCCCTCGGCCGCCGCCAGCGCATTGGCGCCCGTGGCGAGCTGGACGCCCATGCCGGCCATCGGAGTGCCGTTGAGTGTCGCTTCGAAGGTGTAGTCCTGCGCGCCAAGCTCCACCCGGGCGACATCGGCCAGGCGCACGGTGGCGCCGCCGGTTTCGGCGCGGAGGATGATTTCCTCGAACTCGCGGACGGTCGAGAAACGGTCCTGCGTGACGATGGTTGCGGAAATCTGTTGTCCGTCGACATAGGGGCGCGCCCCGAGCGAGCCGCCGGCGGTCTGGCTGTTCTGTTCGCGAATGGCGGCGAGGACCTGGCTCGGCGAGATGCCGTAGGAGGCGAGCTGTTCGGGATCGAGCCAGATACGCATCGCATATTGAGAGCCGAACAGCTGGATATCGCCGATGCCGGGGACGCGGCGCAATTCGTCGACCACCTGGAGCGAGGCGATATTGCCGAGATCGGTTCCCGACAGGCTGCCCGACTTGGATGTCAGCGACACAAGCATCAGAAAGCCCGAATTGGCCTGCCGGACCGTGATGCCTTGCTGCCGCACTTCCTCGGGCAGGCGTGCTTCGACCGTGCTCAGCCGGTTCTGCACCTCGGTCTGCGCGATATCGATATCCGTTCCGGATTCGAAGGTGACGGTGATCTCGCCGAGCCCGTTCGACTGGCTTGAGGAGGACATGTAGAGCAGCCCGTCAACGCCGTTGAGCTGCTGCTCGATGATCTGGGTGACATTCTGCTCGACCGTCGCGGCGTCGGCGCCGGGATAGGTGGCCGAAATGTTGAGCGAGGGGGGCGCGATGTCGGGATATTGTTCGATCGGCAGCGCGCGCAGGGCAATGAAGCCCGACAGGAGGATGCCGAGGGCGATCACCCATGCAAAGATGGGACGGTCGATGAAGAAGCGCGACACGGCCTACTCCTTGCCGACTTTCGCGGAGGCTGGCGTCTTGTCCTGGTCCGCAGGGGTGACCGCCATTCCGGGCCGGATTTTCTGAAGATTGTTGGTGATGACAACATCGCCAGGGACCAGTCCGCCAGCGATCAGCCATTGTCCGCCGACCATCGCGCCCAGCGTAACCGGTCGCACAGCCGCCTTGCCTTCACCGTCGATGACATAGACCGAACCGCCGTTCTCGCCGATGGTGACCGCCCGCTGCGGAATGGACACGCCCTTGGCTATCCGGCCCGCGACGAGCCGCGCCCGTACGAATTCGCCGGGCAGCAGCAGGCTTTCGGGATTGGCAAATTCCGCGCGCAGCGCGACCGTTCCGGTCGTCGGATCGACCGACTGGTCGAGGAAATTGATCACCCCGGGAATGGGATAGTCACTGCCGTCGGAAAACTGCAGGCTGACCTCGACCGGTTCATTGTCGCCCAGCTGGATGTCCCCGGCTTCCATGGCCTTGCGAATGCGGAGGATTTCCGAGGCCGATTGCGAAAAGGAGACATAGACAGGCGACATCTGCTCGATCCGCGTCAGAAGCGTGCCCTCGGCCTGGCTGACCAGAGCGCCTTCGGTCACCTGCGCGCGGCTGACCCTGCCCGAAATCGGTGCGCGTACCGTCGTATAGCCAAGCTGGAGCGAGGCTGCCTGGAGCTGAGCCTGGATCTGCGCGACATTGGCATTGGCTTCGCGCGATGTGGCTTCGGCAGCATCGTATTCCTGCCGGCTGATGGCGTTTTCCTCGACCAGCGGGCGGTAGCGTTCGACCACGGCGGCGGCGTTGGCCGCCGTCGCCCGCGCCCGCTGAAGGCTTGCCTCGGTCTGGGCGTAGCTGGCTCGCAGTTCCGCCGGATCGATGCGGAAAAGCGGCTGGCCCTCCGTGACATTGGTGCCTTCCTGGAACAGGCGGCGCTGGACGATGCCGGTCACCCGGGCGCGGACTTCGGCTTCGCGCACCGGCTCGACGCGGCCAGGCAGTTCGACGATATTGGGAACCGCCTGATAGGCGACCGTGACGGTTTCGACCGGCAGCGCCTGCGGAGGCCCGGCGGGCGGACCTTCGCCGCAGGATGCCAGCAACAGGCCAAGGGCCGCGGCAGCCGGGAAAAAACGCATGGTCGAATCCTTGTTGATTGTGCAATTGCGAAATGCGTAATAGGTATTACATATGTCCGACACAAGTCCCACCGGGTAACAAATTGTACCATGAATGATTTCCGTGACCCAAGGCTGGCAAAGCGCCAGCAGGCCTTCATCGACGCCGCCAGGCGGCTGTTCATCGAACGTGGTTTCGATGACACGGCCTTGTCCGCGGTGGTCGAGGAAGCCGGCGGTTCCCTGGCCACGCTCTACAAGCTGTTTGGCAACAAGGCCGGCCTGCTGACGGCCGTGGTCGAAGAGCGGGCCCAGACGGGCGGCGAACTGATCGAAGCGATCGGACGGCAATATACCGATCCCAGGACAGCGCTGACCCGGCTCGGCGAGGAAATCCGGGCCGGTCACTTCGATGGGGAAGGCGTTGCGATCAGCCGGATCGTCATTGCCTACAGCCTCAAGGATCCGACCTTTGCCACCCAGTTTTATCGCGAGACGGTGCTGAAGTTCCAGGCGGCCTTGGCCGGCTTGTTCCGGACCTGGGCCGGGCGAGGTATCCCCATGGCCGCGGCACCTGAAGAACTCGCAGCGGCCTATTTCGGCATGTTCATCCACGAATTGCATACCGACGCCATCAGCCATGGCTCGCTGGTGGGGACCGATTTCCGCGATCTCGACGCGAAGATCGCCTTCTTCTGCCGAGGGGCAGGACTGCCCTGTTGACCTCCACCCGGATCTCGCGCCAAACTTTTCGCAACCAGTCTTGCAACCGGACCTCCACACCCCAGCTAACCGCCATGCCAAATTTGACTGAAGCCCCCGCAACGACCGATCGCGCCTTCATCGAGGCCATCGCATTCCGGCGCCTGATCGAGGCGACCTACAATGGGAACGAGATGAAGCTGGCCCCGCACCAGCTCTTCACGCGCCGCGGCGACCTGTTCGTCAGCGCGCTCAACACGGGCAAGACCTGGCGGAGCGAGGACGAGCGTCGGCTCGGCTATTTCAAGCTCGACGGGTTGAGCAATGTGCGGCCGACGAACACCACGTTCGAACCGCTCCCCGGATTCGACGGAAGCCTGCCGGGCGAGGAAGACCAGGAACTCTTCCGGGTCGAGTAACCGGTCGGGGAATCCGTCTGTCGTGCTCCGCCACGATCCGCCAATCGGACGCCGATCTCATTCGAACGGAAGGTAGCGCTCCGGATTCGGTTCGACTTCGGGCAGGCGAAAACAGCGGATCTGCTCCATGGGCCGGCTGATCGCGCAGGCCGTGCGCGGCTGCCCCTTGTCGAAGGCGAAGGCCTGGCCTTCGGCGTCGATCGCGATGGTCGCAACATGCACCAGCGTAGGACCGGCCAGCGGCCGGCCGAGCACATACATCTCGGGCCGGTCGTGCCCCATGATGTAGAGATAGCCGTCGGGCCCGATCGCGCCGCCGGACGCGGCCTTGGGGGCGATCCGCTGAGTCACGCTGGCGGGCAGCGCCCAGCCGCCGATCCGGCGCCATTGCGGGTCGTAAAGCTCGATCGCGGCGAAGCGGCTGTCCTTGAACCCCAGTCCCTTCTCGCCGCCATATTGGGCGAGTCCGACAATCCACCCCTCGGCGACATGGTCGAACCAGACAAGCGAGCCTTCGTCCATCACGCCGAGCGATTTGCTCCGCGTGTGGCGCAGGGTGGTCCGATCGAACCATTCGACCGAATTGGCGAAGGGCAATTGCGGGTAGTTGGAATGGGCGCAGGCGAGTTCCTCGCCGTCGACGAAACAGGAATTGAGGTGGATGAACGGCCCGCCTTCGTCCCCGCGCCAGACCTGCTGCCGTTGGTGGGTAGCACGCTTATAGCGGGCGATCTGGTAATTCCCGATCGCGTAATAATTCTCTCCATCCACCGCCGCACCCTGGCGCGCTTCGGGGGCGTCGAGGCGGTCGACTTCCTCGGACTGAAGGAGCTGCAAGCCTGGCGGTATGGTGGCGGGCTCTTCGCTCGCGGCGGCGAGGGGGGAACTGGCCAGGAGCAGGAGGGGCAGCAAGGCGTTCGGCAGACGCATGGTTTCGGTTGTCCTTGAGCGGCGCGCTGGCGTCACGCGAATTCCAGCCGGCGTACGCCCTTGCGTACCTGCATGCGGTGGTGGTCCAATACCGTGTGCGAGCGCAGATGGCGCGAATGGAGGAAGAGCCATTCGCTGGTCACCCTGTCGGGCGCGATGTCCACCACCATGTAGCCGCGCCGGCTGGTGTCGCACCATTTGAGCGAGGGATTGGTCTCGAGAAAGCTTCGCGCAATGGCCGGCGGATCGCCGAAATAGCGCTTGTCCATGCCGAGTGAGGAGACGCTGTGGCCGGCAAATTCCACACCGGCCGGCGCTCCGTCCTGTTCGAGTTCGAAGGCCCAGGCGTTGTGGCTATCGCCGCTCAGAACGACCAGGTCGGCCCCGGCGGATTGCGCGGCGGAAAGGATCCTCCCGCGCGCAGCCGGGTAGCCGTCCCAGCGGTCCATGCTGGTTCCGATCCCGATCTGGCCCAGAGCCACGGCGAGATCGAGTTCTGCCCGCTTGCCCGCATCGGGGGGAGCGTCGGGAACGAACCAGGCAGAATAGTCGCGCGGCATGAGTGTCGTCCCCATGATGACCTGCTGGGCGAGGATCTGCCAGGGGACGCCTGCGGCACAGGACGCGGCCAGTCCATTCGTCAGCCATTGCTCCTGCACTGCGCCCATCATCGTACGGCCAGGATCCGCCAGCGGCCCGTCGCGAAATTCGGCAGCAGCGGCCAGAGGATCGGTCTTGCCCTCGAGCCAGGCGCCGAGATCCAGTTGCCGGCTTCGGCCGACAATCCGCGTCTCGAGGCGGTACAGGCTGGCGAGATCGCCGAGGTCGTAGCGGGCATAGGGCTCGCTCTCCATCGGCATCCATTCGTGCCAGGCCTGCATTGCGGCCCGCATTCTCACTGGCCAGGGCCCCTCGTGTTCGCCGTGGTTCTCGGCGCCGTCCTGCCAGCTGTTGTTCACCGTTTCATGGTCGTCGCACATGGCGATTATCGGGAAGTTGCGGTGAATTGCCTGCAGGTCCGGATCCATGCGGTAACTCGCGTAGCGCAGGCGATAATCGAGCAGGCTGACGATCTCATGCCGGGGCTGGATATTGCGGCCGATCGCGAGTTCTTCCAGCGCATCGGAGCGGTCGAGCCGGGATTCGTAGATATAGTCCCCGAGATGGACGATCAGGTCGAGGTCGTCCCGCGCTGCCGCGTGACCGTAGGCGTTGAACCAGCCGGACGTGGCGTTGGCACAGGAAAAGACACCGATCCGGAAATTGCCCAGCGGTCCGGCGGGCAGGGCGCGGGTGCGGCCGATGTCGGAACGCTGGCCGTCGGGCGCCGTGAAGCGGTAGTAATACCAGGCTCCGGGATCGAGCCCGGCGATCCGCACCTTGGCGCAGTAATCGCTTTCCGGCCCCGCCTTCGCCACGCTCCGCATCACCGACTGGCCAAAGTCCAGGTTGCGGGCGATCTCTACCTGCAGTTCCGCCGTCCCCCGGTCCGCGGGGATGTAGCGGGTCCACAGCGTCACGCTTTCCTGATGCGGATCGCCGCTGGCCACCGAATGGGTGAAGCCCTGCGTCGGGGCGGCCCGCAGGGGGCCGGGGAGGAGTGCCGCCGCCGGGGCAAGCGCGGCCGCCTGCAGCAGGCTGCGGCGGGTGAGGTAGGGGTAGGACAAGCGCTGGGTCATGCCGCTGCCGCTACAGGCCAAGAAAGACAGTTCTGCTTCGTCGGAAAGACGGAGTTGTCACAACCCTGACTGCTGACAGGAGTGTAAGCATCACCCCAGTGTCATCTTGCCTCCCTAGAGCGCCGCGGTCCGATCAAGGGCAAGCCTGACAGGGATCAATCCATGAGCAAAGAAAACAAGGCCCGCAAGGGCAGCCGTCGCAACCTCCTACGCCTCGCGTTTCTCGCCAGCGCCATCGTTCCCGCCCCGGTCCTTGCCGGCGATCTTTCGGGCGTGGTGATCAGCGATTCCCTCGACCGCCCGGTGCGCGGTGCAACAGTCTCGGTCGAAGGCACCGACATTGCGGCGACCACCGATGCGAGCGGGCGTTACGTTCTCTACGGCCTTCCCGCAGGCGATTACACGCTGGCGATCGTCCAGCCCGGCTACCAGGGCCAGACCATCCAGGTCACTGTTCCCGAGGCAGGCAGCGTGACCGCCAATGGCCGCATCGCATTGATCGAATCCGCCGAAGGCGAAGCCATCGTGGTGACCGGTGCGCGCGCCTCGCGCCTGCTGGCGATCGAGCGCAAGCGCGCGCTGCCGGTGGTTGCGGATATCGTTTCCTCCGACGGGATCGGCAAGCTGCCCGATTACAACACTGCCGAGGCGCTCCAGCGCCTGCCGGGCGTCTCGGTCGAGGTCGACCAGAGCGAACCGCGCTACGTCACGATCCGCGGGGTCGATTCCAATCTCAACCTGGTGACGATCGACGGCAATACCGTGGGCATTCCCGAAGCCGAAGGACGCCGCGTCGCACTCGACACCATCCCGTCCGACCTCGTCGGCGCGATCGAGGTCATCAAGACGGTGACGCCGGATTACGATGCCAATGCCATCGGCGGTTCGGTCAATATCGTGACCCCGACCGCCTATGACCAGGGCACGCCCTTCACCTATGTCTCCGCACGCGGCATCTACGCCGGCAAGGCCGACAAGCTCGGCTTCGGCGCCAGCGCCATGCATGGCCAGACCTTTGGCGACGCGGACCAGTTCGGCATCGTGATCGGCGCCAGCTATTCCAAGCGTTTCATCGATTCCGACCTGGTCGACCCGCTCAGCTGGCAGGAGATCGATACCGGCCTTTGGGCGCCGACCGGTTTCCGCATGTTCGATTATTCGATCATGCGCGAGCGGATCGGGGCGATCGCCAATCTCGAATGGCGCCCGAGCGACGACCTGCGGCTCTACGTGAACACGATCTACAACGAGTTCACCGACCACGAAGGGCGCGACCAGTTCGATTACGACATGTTCCGGGGCACGGTCACCTTCCCCTCGGCCAATGAAGTCACCTATGACAGCGGCCGGGCCACGCGCGAGTTCCGCCAGAACGAACAGACGCAGAAGCTGTACAACATCTCCCCCGGGGTGGACTGGCGCTTCGGCAATGTCGAATTGAAGCTCAACTATACCTATGCCCATGCGCAGGAGCATACGCCCGTGCGCGACGACATCGAGTTCCGCACCGGCAGCAGCAATGTCTCGACGATCCTGCTCGGCGAGGGCATGCCGACCTTCAGTGCCGTCGATCCGGCGCTGTTCGATCCGGAGGCCTATCCGCTGCGCCGCATCCGTCTGCGCCGCGAGACGATCGACGAGGACCTGCACGCCATCAAGGCCGACCTGCAGATCGATTTCGAGAACGGCACCGACAGCTTCGTCAAGTTCGGCGGCAAGTTCACCGATCGCAGCAAGGACCGCGACAACTACCAGGAACTCTGGACCCCGACCGATGACGTGACCTTCGGCGATACCGGCGCCGTGCTCGATGCCGATCCCGACTATTACGGCGGCCGCTATGCATTCGGGCCGACCATGGATTACTACGGTGTGCTGGACTATTTCTTCGTCCAGAATCCGGGCCTGCTCGAACTCGACCAGGAAGCCACGGCCTTCAACGACAAGGCTTCCGACTATCGTCTCAGCGAACAGATATATGCCGGTTATGCCATGGCCAGCCTCGAATTTGGCGCGCTTACCGTGATCGGCGGCGCGCGCGTCGAGCATACCTCGGGCACATACGATGCCTTCGCCATCCGCGATACCGATGGCAATGGCGAGATCGAGGTGAGCGACATCGCGCCGCTGAGCTTCGACAAGGAATACACCCATGTCCTGCCCAGCCTCGCACTGAACTATCGCCCCCAGCCGGACCTGGTGTTCCGGGCGGCCTGGACCAACACGATCGGTCGGCCGAACTACAGCGATACCGTTCCGACCTTCGAGGAGGAGGACGGCGACGGTGCTGCCGGCAATCCCGACCTCGAACCCTATACCTCCATGGGGCTGGACTTCTCGGCGGAATTTTACCCCGATGCGGATACGGTGCTGGCGCTGGCGACCTTCTACAAGAAGATCGAGAACCCGATCTACACCGAGACGATCTACGACACGACCTTTGCTGGGGTGGACCTGATCAGCCTGTCGCAGCCCCAGAACGCCGACAGCGGCGAGTTGTTCGGCGTCGAGGCCAATCTGGTCACCCGTTTCGCCTTCCTGCCCGCCCCCTTCGACGGCTTCGGCATTTCGGCCAATGCGACCTTCGTCGATTCGAGCGTGGATGTGCCGGGACGCGAGGATGATGATCTGCCCTTCTTCCGCCAGTCCAAATGGCTGGCGGGCGGGGCTCTCTTCTACGAGAAGGGGCCGCTCGAGGCGCGCTTTGCGGTCAGCTACCGCGATGCCTATCTGACTGGCGTCGGCTCGGGCCCGGATTTCGACGGCTACACCGGCAGCCGCACCGTGCTCGATGCCCGTCTCGGTTACCGCATCCTCGAAGGCGTCGAGGTTTTCGCTTCGGTCTCCAATATCGGCGAGGAGCCGCTGGTCGGCTACCAGGGCTATTCCGACCGCATCAATGCGCGTGAAGACTATGGCGTGAACGCCGACTTCGGGATCAGCGCGAAGTTCTGATCAGGCGCCGTTCGCTCCGGCGTACAGGGAAAGGGCCGGCGGTCGGATTGACCGCCGGCCCTTTCTCACTGGTGCAGCAAGGTCACTGGCCGTCGACCTGCGCCCTTTGCCGATCCCGCAGATCACAGCGGCGGTCCGGGCGGATTGGGGAAGCGCGAACGGGGTTCGGTGCCCCATTCGGGCATGATCCGCTCGGGCGCCTTGGGTGCCTCGAGATAGCGTTCGATCTGGCGCGCGGATTCGCGGTAGAAGGAGGCGGTCAGCGGGTCGGAGGCCTTGCGGCTCGCCAGGTCCTTCGCGAGCTGGCCGAGTTGGTCGAGCACGTAATAGCGCGCGGCCGGGGCGGTGCCTTCGTCGGCGCCGAGCTTCATCATCGAAAGCATGGTGACATTCTGCACGACCCGTAGCAGGGCCTGGTCCTGCGCCGAGCCCGAGGGTGAAAGCTTCCAGCCATTTGCGAGCACCGTGTCGACCAGTTCGGGAAAGGTCAGCGTATCGGGCTTGCGCGCGGCCAGCGCCACCATCCGCGCGGCGCGCTCGCCGTCGAAGAGCGGTTCGATCACCTGCGCGGCGAGGATGCGCGCAGCGCGCAGCTGGTCGAACACCGGGTCCTTCGACATGTCTTCATGGCCGCGGTCCGGGTCGGGGACCAGCTGGGCCAGCAGGGTCTCGGGAATGGCGAGATGGGCGGGCGAGAGGATGTCCATCAGCTGGCCGAGGATTTCGCGCTGGTCCGCGGCGGGGATGAACTCGGTCGGGGCGAGCCCGTTTTCCTTGTCCTTGACCACGATGTTCTGGAACAGCCCGCCGATGTAGCGCTGCCCGTATTCGATCCCGTATTGCTCGTGGAGATAGACCATCCACAGGCGCATGTCGCGCAGCGCACCGTAGGGCTCGCCCGACTTGAGCATGGCCGGGCCGTAATTGGCGAGCGCGATTTCGCGCACCGCGCCCATGTTGCGCAGTTCCGCCGCGGGATCGAGCCCGTCGACATACCAAGCATAGCGCGGATCGCTGCCGAGGGTGAAGAGCACGCCCTGCTGGCGCATGTCGGCGATCACCGCGTCGAGCCCGGCCTCTTCCTGCGCCGCGGCGAACGGCGTGTAGGCGTAGCGGACCATGAAGGTGTCATAATCGCCGATCTCGGTCATGAAGCTTTCGCTGAGGTCGAGCTTGCCGTCCTTCACCCGCACGCGCGGGACGGGATATTCCATCACGCTCGAACGGTCGTTCATATTGGCGTTCCAATTGTGCCCGAAGCCCAGCGTATGGCCCAGTTCGTGCGCGCTCAGCACCGCCTGGCGCAGCAGCGCCATGTCGCGCTGGCCCTTGGGCATGGCGGCGAATTCCTCCGCGTTGAGCAGCAGGCTCGGGTCGACCACCGTCACCCCGCTGCCGTCCTCGGGCAGGCCGCCGCTGTAGGCGTCGTAATAATTGCCGATCGTGCGGTTGCGATAGGTGTCCATGTGGGTCTTGACGCCGAGCACCTCGCCGGTGCGCGGATCGCCATAGGCGCCGCTGGAGGAGAAACCGCGCTGGTCGCGCTGGATCCACAGCACATAGGCGTAGCGGATGTCCATCGGGTCCATGTCGGGCGGCGCGTCGCGTGCCTCGATCGCGTTGATGAAGCCGGCCGCCTCGAAGGACTTGTTCCACCACAGCAGGCCTTCCTTCATCGCATGGCGGAGCGGATCGGGCATGGCGGGATCGAAGTAATAGACGATCGGCTTGACCGGCTCGCTCATCGGCGCGCTCGGATCTTTCTTCTCCAGCCGCCAGCGGCGGACCCATTTGGTGACCGGCGATTCGTCGAGAGGCTTGGAGAAGTCCTTGAACTCGATCGAGCCGACCCCGATCCGCGGATCGGCCGCGCGCGGGACGTAGCCTTCGGGCGCCTTGAGGAAGGAATGGTGGATGCGGACCGTGAAGATGTCCGGCGCAGGCATGACTTCGGATACCGCCACGCCGGGCGCGGCGGAGGTGAAGCTGGCGACGGTCTCGACCTCGGTGTTCTCGGGGAAGGCCTTCATCCGTTCAGGGTAGAAGGCGCTTTTCGCCGCATCGAAGCGGAACTCGCCCTGGCGCGAGCGCTTGAGCCGGTTGGCGACATAGCCGGCGTCGCGCATGAACAGCGCGGTACCGTCGACCACCACCTTGCCGCCGCTGTCGGACACCACCGGCAGTACCGCCAGCACCGACGTCGGGAAGGAATCGCGCACGCCCTGGGCGGTCGCCGCGGTGCCCTTGGTGGCGCGGTAATCGAGGTTGATCTGGTTGACGACGACCTTGTCGCCCGAACGTTCGAAATGGATCACCGCGGTATAGATCACCCCGCGGTCGAAGCCGGCCTGGACCGAGCCGGGATTGGTCGCGGCGGAGACGTAATAGAGCACGTCCTCGTTGAAGACCGGCACTTCGAGCAGCACCTTGCCTGCGGCCGCATCCCAGTAGAAGGGCACGAAGCCGTCGTTCTTTGCCAGCCCGGCGAGTTGTTCGCCGGCGGCGAGGGCCGGCGCGGGCAGGGCCAGCGGGGCAGATCCCGCAAGCAGCAACGCACCGGCAAGCCGCGTGAATTTCCGTTTCGACAGTCGCCCCATCGCCTTCGCCTCCGTTGGTCCGCCGAGGATGTGGCGGTTACGCCAGTATATGGAAAAGAGGGCGACAATTTCCGTCAAATATCATCACGAAGGGGCCCATTTATGATGGATGCCATGCCATTTTCGAGCATTGCATCCCGCATTCCAAACTCCGTCCGGTCAATTCGGTGCGCCGTCCCAGACCTTCCGTGCGATTCGCGATGTCGCCCGGGCGCGGCGAAGATCATCCCGCCCCATGCGGTCGGGCCGTTCCTCCGCCCGGAAGCCGTTTGCGTCTTTGGATTGACCGTGCCATCGGCTCCGGCGACAATGAGGTGAACGGGGCCGGGGGCGAAGCGCTTTACCATGCTGCACAATTCCGAACGCATCGCCATGCTGTGCGCGATCTTCGCCTGTTCGGACGCCGTGGCGCAGGAATTTGCGCGGCTGGTGCAATGGAGCCGGGTGGCGCGGCGCGAAGTGGTCGCCCATCAGGGCGATCTGGCGCACCACTGCCATGTGGTCGTGTCCGGATCGGCCGACGTCAAAGTGCTCGGCAGCGAGGGTCAATATGTCCAGATCGCGACGGTCGAGCCGGGCGAGATTTTCGGCAGCTATCCCGAGCCGGTCCGCAACCGAGCCGATATCCTCGCGCGCGAGGCGCTTGAGCTGGTTTCGATCGAGGCTTCGCGGCTGGCCGAACTGGCGCGCCGCCATGCGGAAGTCGGCGCCGGCCTCTCGACGATTTTCGCGCGCCAGCTCGGCAATGTGCTCGACCGCTTTGCCGCGCGGGTGACGCTGACGGCCAATGGCCGGGTCTATGGCCTGCTGCTTACGATGTCGGGCACGGACAGGCGGATCGCCCCGGCCCCGGTCGTGGCCGCGCTGGCGCTGCAGGCTCAGACGACCCGTGAGACCGCCTCGCGGGCGATCAACATGCTTGAACGGCGCGGGATCCTCGAGCGCGATGCGGAATGCTGGACAATCCTCGCCCCGCGCATGCTGGAGGAGCTGGTGTTCTAGGCGAGGGCGTAGAGCGGCATGAAACCGCCCGCCGTGCGGACATCACCCAGCATGTCGACATGCAGGCCGGGTTCTTCGGCCAGCAAGGCAAAACTCATCGCCTTGGTCGCCAGCGCCTGCCCCGGTTCGACCACTTCGGCCAGCGCGTCGAGCTTGGCGGTTACTTCGGCCTGCGGCTCGCCGGGATCGCGAAACTGGTAATCGAGCACTACGGGCAGTCCTTCGCGGCGGGCCGGGGCGCTGGCGCTCCAGGCTTCGCCGGCCGAGGCGAACATCCGCGTTTCCTTTTCTCCCCCGATGCGCAGCAAGGCCTGCGACACGCCGGATTCGTCGATCCGGAAATCGGGGCCACCGCTCCGCCGGGCGACCGTGAAGCTGCGTTGGCGTAGGCTCGATCCATCGCCGCCCCGATCGCGCACAGGGTCGTCCAGACCGTCGATACGGAGGGCGAGAGCTTCGCTCTGGAGGTTGCGGGCGTTGTGGATCGCGAGGCCGCGCGCGACCGCGTCGCCGAGCTTGACTGCGGCCGGGGTCGGCGAGTTGGCGGTATCGAGCACATCGACCGAGACGGCGCGTTCCATCAGGCGGTCGAAGCGCTCGCCCCAGACGGGATCGACTGCACAGACCGAGCTGGTCCGGAAAATATCGGCGGGGCAGGGAAGGATCACGTGCAGTTCTGCGCCGCGCCGGTCGAGCGCCTCGGCGATCCAGATATCGGCCCCGGCCGCCAGCGCCCCGAAGCCGAAACCGACGTTTTCGCGCTCCAGCCAGTCGGCGATTTCGCTCTCGAGAGGGCCATTCCCCGCCTCGACGCCCATGATACCGGAAAAATGAACCGAACGCGGCGGGCGCAGCTGATCGAGCCAGCTACTGTCATGGCCGAGCTCCGCGCAGACCAGCTGGAACTGGCCAAGCGTCGCGGCGCGATCTTCCCACGCCAGCGGCGCATCGGCGACCGCAGTCCGAAGTGCCGCCCGCGCTTCCGGCAGCTTGCCGAGCAGGAGGAAGGCCTCAGCTCTGGTGGCCCCGTGCCAATAGCGCGTTTCGGCCTCTTCCGGGCGGGCCTCGAGTAGATCGAGTACCTGCTGCGCCAGCCGCGCCGCCTGGCTGGGCTGGCCGGCGAGCAGCGAAAGGCTGGCGGCGTTGATCATCGGATAGGACCCGCCGCTGATCGCCGCGGCAGCGAGATAGTCCGCGGCGGATTGCCTGAGCCAGTCTATCCGTTCCGCGCCCTCGCTTCGCTTGGCGCGGTCCTTCTTGAGGCGCGCGCGCAGTGTGAGCGCGCGTGGGTCTTCCTCGTTCCCTGCCAGCCCGCTCGCTTCGAAGCGGGCCCAGGCGCGTTCGAGCGCGCCAGAGCGGGCCAGCCGGATGATCTGGCGGTAGTTCGGGTTGTTCGACGCCATCACGGCGGTCCCGAGTTCTTGCCTCCCGGATCGACGACGAAATAGAGCCGCCCGTCCGTGCTGTTTTCCACCGGCGCGCTGAGATAGATGTCGAACTTGTAATCGTCGTCGGGATCGCCCTCGACGCGGGGCGTGTATTTCTTGCCGTTCTTGCCCGGCGCCTTGTAATGCAGGTTCTGGACGACGAGCAGTTCGCATTCCTCGCCGCCGGCATCGACCGTGGTGGTGTCGGCGTTGAAGAAACTGTAGTTGGGATTGAAGTCCGGCTTGGCGCTGCCGGCGGGAATTTCCGCGAAATAGAGTGCGCGGTTCCTGCCCTTGCCGGCGATTTCGATCTCGTCGAGCAGCGACCAGCCAGGCATGTCGACAAAGAAGGCGAGATAGCCCGGCTTGTGCCAGCTCACCGTTTCGAAGTCCCGGCTATAGGCGTTGGCGCCACCGTTTCGCGCATCGGCAATCCATTGTGCGAAAGTGGCGTCGGATGGCAGGTCGCTGCCGGACTGGTGGTAGACCAGCGTCCGGACCGCACCGCCCTGCCCCGATCCCATGTAGTAGAAATAGGTTTCTTCCATCGCCCGCGAGGGCGCGCCCGGAGGGAGTGCGCCATAGGTGTCGTCGCCGGCATAGCGGGTCGGATTGTCCTTCTTGGGCCTGGGTTTCAGATTGGGCGGCATTGCGACTTCCTCCATGTCAGTTGAACTCCTGTACATCGGCCAAGGCCTTGTCGGCGAATTCGCTCCAGCTCCGGTTCTCGGGATCGCTGGCGCTGAGCGCCTCGGCTTCGCGGGCAAGCGCGCGCAGGTCGGCGGCTGCATCCAGCCTCCGGCCAAGCCGGATATGGGTCAGCGCAAGCGCTCGGCGGGCGACCAGCAGGTCGTACTGCCTCTCGCGGTCCTGCGGCCGGGCTGCGGCCAGCGCCCGACGGAAGCCGGCATTGGCCTGCTGCGCGGCGAGTGCCTGTTCGTATTCGCTGGCGTTGTAATGCACGTTGGAGAGCCAGGCATAGGCGTTGGCGAGTTCCTCCTGCACGAATTCGTCGTCCGGCGCGCGCTCCAGGGCCCGGGTAAACCAAGCTATGGCGGTTTCGAACTGCTCCATGACCCGCTTCTGGTCCTTAGCCGTGCGAAAGTTCACGATCCCGAGATTGAGCGCGCCGAAGCCGCGTTCCATGTCGCTTCGGAGACTGTCCGGTTCGACCTCGCCGAGCCGCCGGGCGCTGGCGTCATAGGCTTCGTACCAAATTCTCGCATCGGGATAGTTGTCGGCGATTTCGAATACCCGGCCAAGCCAGTATTCGCTCTGAGCGTGGTTGAAGATGCGCTCGGCATTGGTGGGGTCTGCCTCGAGCAGGCGAGTTGTGGTCTCCAGCGCCTCGCGGGCCATCCGCTCGGAGAGGATTGGATTGCCACTCTCGCGTTCGGTTTCGTCCTCGACCATGGCATGCAGCACGCGGGCGCGGCGCTCGAGGCTGTCCGCGCGCAATTGGTCGAGTTCGCCCTGGCTTTCGTAATAGTCCATGGCCCGGCTGTTGACCCCGGTCATGACGTCGAGCCGCCCGACCCCGCGCAACTCGCCGCGCAAATCGGTCAACATATATTCGACGAGGCCTTCCGCCTCCGCCCGCTGGCGGTCAGCCTCGTTGCGGGACTGGTAGGCAATGAAGGTCATGACCGCCATGGCTAGCGCAGCGGCCCCGGCAAGGAGCGTGACGGCGGTCACGCGGCGCAGCTTGCGCTGCGCATCGCGCTGGACCAGCGCGTCAAGCGGGACGCCAGTGATACCGGCGACGATCTTCAGCAGGCCAAGTCGCTTGCCGTCGCCCTCCTTGCGGAGGTCCGCAGCGAGCGGTTCGCCGCCCGCCAGAAGCGGCTCGGGAAAGCCCTCTGACGGCTCGCCGTGGAGTATCGCGGCGAGGATCGGGCGACCCGGGGCGATGGCACGGAACAGTTCGATTTCGCGCGCGACCCAGGGCGATTGCCGGGCATGGAGCGAGCACAGCACGACCAGCGTGTCCGAGGCCGCGAGCGCCTCCTTGACCGCCTCGGAGAGATCCTGCGCGGCGGGCAGTTCCTCGCGATCGCGAAAGACCGGCCCGATCCGGCCCTGTCTTTCGCCCGCGGCTGCGAGATGCGCGACCTGGCGCGGCAGGCGATAGGTTTCGAGTTTCTGGTGCAGCCAGCGCGCATGGCTTTCGTCAGCATGGCTGTAGCTGACAAATGCGCGGTATCTGCTTCCCACCCTAGGCCCCCTTGCCGCCCGTCCGGCAGACTCGCACATGCTGCCGGCCATGACAATTTGCGATGGCGCCCGGTGCTGGCGCCATTCGTGCCGGCTTTGGGAAATGCCGCGGCCCTTGTCCATGCCTGTTGTTGGCGAAACGGTGAAGGAAGTACTGCGGCCATTGATACTTGCCCTGTTCGTTCGAACGAACTAGGCGGGGGAAATGGTGCAGCAGCGACTCCTCGATGTGGCGATCGACCAGTTTGGCCGGCTCGGCTTTGAAGGCGCGAGCACGCGCGATATCGCGGGTGCTGCAGAGACCGCGATGTCTTCGATCACCTATCATTTCGGCGGCAAGGAAGGGCTCTACCTCGCCTGTGCCGACTTCATCGCCGAGCAGATCGTCAAGCGGCTCGACCCGGTCTTTGCCGATCTCTGCGATCCATCGGCGCTGGACCGCGATCAGGCGATCGAGCAGATGCTGCGGATCGTCGACGGCTTTTGCGGGATGATGATCGACCAGGCCTCCGCGCCCTGGGCGCGGTTCATAGTGCGCGAACAGCAGGCGCCGACCGAGGCTTTCGAACGGTTGTGGCGGGGGGCGATGGGACCGGTGCTGGATAGCTGCAGCGCGGTGCTTGCCCGTATCCGGCCGGATATGCCGCCGCGTGAATTGCGCGCCATGTGCATGCTGGTCTTCGGCCAGACCATGGTCCTGCGCGCCGGGCGTGCCTCGGTCTTCAAGGCGCTCGAAGTGGACGAATTCAGTGCGCAGGACGCGGCGATGCTTCGCGCGCTCCTACGCCGCAACACCTTTGCGATCCTGACGGCGGAGATGGAACCATGAAGAAGCGCCTCCCGATAATCCTGGGCGTGGCCGTCCTGCTGGCCATCGGCTGGTTCACCAGCGGTTTCGGCCTGCTGTCCGACGGCAGCGACGGCGAGCTGGCACTCTATGGCAATGTCGATATTCGCGAAGTCGACCTTGGCCTCCGGGTCGGAGGGCGGATTGCCGAGATCACGGTCGACGAGGGCGACAAGGTTGCCGCAGGGCAACAGCTGGCCGCACTGGACAGCGCCCCGCTCGACATGCGGATTGCCGAGGCAGAGGCTGCGATCGCCGCAGCGTCCGCCCAGCTCGCCCAGCTGCGCAATGGTAGCCGCGCGCAGGACGTTGACCAGGCACGAGCCGGGGTCGCAGCGGCCCGGGCGACTTATGACAAGGCGCAGCAGGATTATGTCCGGCGCGAGGCGCTGGTCGAACCCGGAGCGATCAGTCGCCAGGACTGGCAGGCGACCGTGGCCCAGCGCGATGCGGCCCAGGCCCAACTCGAACAGGCGCGGCAGAACTATTCCAAGCTCGAGTCCGGCGCGCGGCCGGAGGAAATCGCCGCCGCCGAGGCGCAGCTGCAATCGGCGCGCGCCGCGCGTGCCAGCATCGAGACCGACCGCAGCGATACCGTCCTGCGCGCGCCGTCGGCAGGCACCATCGTCACTCGCGCGCAGGAGCCGGGGGCGATCGTCGGGCCGGGCCAGACCCTGCTTACCCTGTCGATCGATCGTCCACTGCGCGTGCGTGCCTACGTGGCCGAGGCCGATCTTTCGCGGATTGCCCCAGGTATGGCGGTCACCGTCCGCGCCGACGGGAACGACAAGGCCTATAAGGGGACCATCGGCCATATCTCGCCGCAGGCCGAATTCACGCCCAAGACGGTCCAGACCGAGGACCTTCGGACCGACCTCGTCTATCGCCTGCGGGTCGTGGTCGAGGATCCCGATGACCGGCTGCGGCAAGGCCAGCCGGTCACCGTGACCGTTCCCGCCGCCGCGGCCGAATAGCCCCGGGCATGGAACTGCCCACAGCCTCCGCCCGCAATCTGGTCAAGCGCTTTCCCGGCGCCGCCGCGCCGGCGCTGGACGGGGTGACCATGGAGGTGCCATCCGGCCGGATCACCGGGCTGGTGGGGCCTGACGGGGCAGGCAAGACGACCTTGATCCGCCTGCTCGCCGGGCTCATGGAGCCCGACGAGGGCGAGGTGGCGATCATTGGCGAAGCGCCCGCACAGATGCTCGACCAGCTCGGCTACATGCCGCAGCGCTTCGGCCTCTACGAGGACCTCACCGTGCGGGAGAATCTCAACCTCTATGCGGAACTGCGGGCCCTGCCGGCGGAGGAACGCGAGGAGACTTTCGCCCGCCTGCTGGCCTTCACCGACCTCGCCCGTTTCCAGGACCGGCTCGCCGGCAATCTTTCGGGTGGGATGAAGCAGAAGCTCGGCCTCGCCTGCACGCTGGTGCGCACGCCCAGGCTGATGCTGCTCGACGAGCCGGGCGTCGGGGTCGACCCGATCTCGCGCCGCGAGCTCTGGGCCATGGTCCAGGACCTGACCGGCGAGGGGATCGGGATCCTGTGGTCGACCGCCTATCTCGACGAGGCGGAGAAATGCGACCGGGTCTATCTCCTCAACGAGGGGCGTCTGCTGTTCGACGGCGCTCCGAAGGAGTTGACCGGCGGGGTCGCGGACCGGGTGATCCAGGTCACCGGTTTCGTGCCGCGCCGGCGGGCCTTCCTGCGCGAGGTGCTCGACCGCCCGGACATTGCCGACGGCAGCATCCAGGGGCGTTCGGTCCGCCTGCTGGTGCGCGACGGGCACTCCATTCCTGCGGCGGCGGATTTCGGCGCCGGACCCGACACCCAGGTCGCGCCGGCCGCGCCGCGATTCGAGGACGGCTTCATCGAACGGCTCGGCGGCGGTCCGGGCGGATCGAGCGAACTGGCCGCGCTCTACCGCACCATCCCGCATACCGATCTGCCCGCGATCGAGGCGCGCGGGCTGACCAAGCGTTTCGGCGATTTCACCGCAGCGCACGACATGCATTTCTCGATCCCGCAGGGCCAGATATACGGCCTGCTCGGCCCCAATGGCGCGGGCAAGTCGACCACGTTCAAGATGCTCTGCGGCCTGCTCTCTCCGACCGAGGGCATGGGGGCGGTGGCGGGACGCGACCTGCGCCACGCCCGCGCCGAGGCGCGCGCGCAGCTCGGCTACATGGCACAGAAATTCTCGCTCTATGGCGATCTCTCGGTCGCCCAGAATCTCGATTTCTTCGCCGGGGCCTACGATCTCGATCGCGCGACGGCGAAGCGGGCGAAGGAAGCCATGACCGAGATCTTCGATTTCGGCGACAAGCTCTCGCAGAATGCGGCCTCGCTGCCGCTCGGTTTCAAGCAGCGGCTCGCGCTGGCCTGCGCGGTGATGCACGAGCCGCCGGTGCTGTTCCTCGACGAGCCGACCTCGGGCGTCGACCCGGTCACACGGCGCGAGTTCTGGACCCATATCAACGGCCTGGTCGAAAAGGGGGTAACCGTGCTGGTCACCACCCATTTCATGGACGAGGCGGAATATTGCGACGATGTCTCGCTGATCTACCGCGGTGAGCAGATCGCGCAGGGCACGCCCGACCATCTCAAGCTCGCGGCCGGCGCGCTGGCCGGGGCCGCCAATCCGAGCATGGAAGATGCCTTCATCGCCCTGATCGAGGAAAGCGACCGGCGGCGCGAAGCGGCGGAGCGGGAGGCGGCATGAGCGTTCCCCTGATCCGCTTCGACTGGCGTCGGCTTTCGGCGATGATGCGCAAGGAGTTTGCGCAGATCAGCCGTGATCCCTCGACCTTCCTTATCGCGCTGTTCATGCCGCTGCTGCTCTTGTTCATGTTCGGCTACGGCGTCTCGCTCGATACCTCCGGGACCCGTATCGCGCTGGTGGTGGAGGACGATTCCGCGCAGGCGATGCAGCTCACGCAGTCCTATCGCGCCTCGCCCTATTTCAAGGCGGACATCCTCCGCAACCGCCAGGAGGCGCGCGCGCGCATGGTCGCCAGCGAGATCCGCGGAATGGTCGTGATCCCGCAGGATTTCGGGCGCACGGTCCTGTCGGGCAGGATTCCCGAAATCCAGATCGTGACCGATGGTTCGCAGCCGAACATGGCGCAGTTCGTCGCCGCCCACGCGCAGGGCGTGTTCCAGTCCTGGCTCGGCGCGGAAGGGCTGGCGGACATGCCCGCTGCCCCGCAGATCGAGGTCAGTGCGCGCTACTGGTTCAACCCCGGGCTCAAGAGCCGCTATTTCCTCGTCCCCGGCTCGATCGCCATCGTCATGACCATGATCGGCACGCTGCTCACCGCGCTGGTGGTGGCGCGCGAATGGGAACGTGGGACGATGGAGGCGATCATGGCCACGCCGGTCTCGATGACCGAATTCATCGCCAGCAAGATCCTCCCCTATTACCTCCTCGCACTCGCCTCGATGACGCTCTGCACCGTGCTCGGGGTGACGATCTTCGAACTGCCCTTCCGGGGCTCTGTCCTCGCGCTCTATGCCATCGCCAGTGCCTTCCTGATGCCCGCGCTGGGGCTCGGCCTGTTCATCTCCTCGGCGACCAAGAACCAGTTCGTTGCCAGCCAGATGGCGTTGCTCGCGAGCTTCTTGCCGACCTTCCTGCTCTCGGGCTTCATCTACGAGATCAGCTCCATGCCGCTGCCGATCCAGGCGATCACCTATCTCGTCCCCGCGCGCTATCTGATCCCCAGCCTGCAGACGGTCTTCCTCACCGGCGACATCTGGGGGCAGTTCCTGCCCAATATCGGGATCATGCTGCTGTTCGGCCTGTTCTTCTTCCGCCTGTCCTTCCGCGCCACCCGCAGGAGCCTCGACTGATGGGACGGATCTGGGCGATGATCGTCAAGGAACTGCTGGTGGTCCTGCGCGACCCCAAGGGGCGGACAGTGCTGGTCATGCCGCCGCTGATCCAGCTGTTCGTGTTCACCTTCGCGACCACGCTCGACGTCAAGAACGTCGATCTCGCCGTGCTCGACCAGTCGCGGGGCGCGCAGTCGGTCGAGCTGGTCCAGCGTCTCGCGGGCAGCCCCAATTTCCGCGAGATCCGCATGCTGCATTCCATGGCCGAGCTGGAGCAGGCGATCGACCGGCAGGAAGTGCTCGGCGCGCTGGTGATCGAGCAGGATTTCGACCGCCGGCTTGCCCGCGGCGAGCCGGTGCAGGTCGGGCTGGTGCTCGACGGCCGCCGCTCCAACGCCGCGCAGATCGTCAACGGTTATGTCGGCCAGGTGGCGGCGGGCATGAATGCCGATGCGATCCCGCAATTGCGCGAGGGCGGGGCGAGGGTTACCCACTGGTTCAATCCCTCGCTCGACTTCATCTGGTTCACCCTGCCGTCGCTGATCGTGATCATCACCTCGGTTGCGGGGCTGGCGATCACCAGCCAGTCGGTCTCGCGCGAACGCGAGATGGGGACCTTCGACCAGCTGCTGGTCGCGCCGCTGCACGCGCATGAGATCATCATCGGCAAAATCGTCCCGCCGGTGCTGGTCGGCTGCTTCAACGGCACGCTGTTCATGATCCTCGCCCAGTTGGTCTTCGGCGTGCCCTATACCGGCTCGTTGCTGGTCTTCTTCCCCTGCCTGCTGCTCTACATGCTCTCGCTGATCGGGATCGGCCTGTTCGTCTCCTCGCTCTCGATGACCCAGCAGCAGAGCTTCCTCGGCAGCTTCGTGGTCACCAATCCGATCATGATCCTCTCAGGCTATGCCAGCCCGATCGAGAACATGCCCGAATGGCTGCAGACGCTGACCTATATCAACCCGGCGCGCTATTTCCTGGTCATTGTCCAAGGCCTGTTCCTCAAGGCCATGCCGCTCGCCGCCGTGCTGCAGCAGGCCTGGCCGCTTGCGCTGATCGCACTTGTCACCCTCTATGCCGCCGGGCGCCTGTTCCGCGCGCGAATGGAGTAGCCCATGCGTTTTCCCTTCATCCTGCTCGCTTCCTCTGCCCTGCTGGCAGGTTGCGCCGTCGGCCCCGACTACAGCCCGCCGGAGATCGCGGTGTCGGATGCCTGGCTGGAGGCGCATTCGCCCGAGCCGGTCGATCCGCATTGGTGGACGAATTTCGGCGACCCGGTGCTGACCGGGCTGATCGAGCGCGGGCTGGCCGAAAGCCCTGGCATTGCCGAGGCCCAGGCGCGGGTGGCCGAGGCCCGCGCGCTGCGCGAGGCGGCGCAGGGCGGGCGCTTGCCCGAAGGCGGCTTGGGCGCGAGCGCGAGCGAGAACCGGGTAAGCGAGAACGCGCAATTCCCGGTCGCCAACATTCCCGGCTTCCCGATCGATTACCCGCTCTACGACGTCGGTTTCGACGCCAGCTGGGAAATCGACCTCTGGGGCGGCACCGGCCGGGCGGTCGAAAGCGCCGCGGCGATGGAAGAGGCGGCGACCTGGGGCGCACGCGACGTGCAGGTGACGCTCGTCGCCGAACTGGCACGGACCTATGTCGATTACCGCGCGGCGCAGGCCAATGTTGCCTCATGGGAGGAACAGGCCGAGGCCTATGGCGAGGTCGCAAGGCTGACGCGCCTGCTCCACGAAGCGGGCGAAGCGAACCGGATCACCGCTGACCGGGCGACGACCGAAGCCGGCCGAGCCCGTGCCGAACTGCGCCAGGCGCAGGCCGACGTGGCGAGCGCCGAATATGGTCTCGCCGTGCTGGTCGGCGTCGCACCAGAGGCGCTCCTGCCCGAACTGCAGGCGGGCTCGGCGCCGGTGCCGGCGGCGCCGGAGGTGATCGCCAGCGGCGTACGGTCCGAACTCCTCGCGCGCCGGCCCGACATCCGCCGCGCCGAACGCGAACTGGCGGCCGCTACCGCCAATATCGGCGTCGCCACCGCCGAGCTTTATCCCAGCCTCTCGCTGGTCGGCGGGATCGGCCTGCAGGCGCAGGAACCCGGCGACCTCGCCGAGGGCGGGAGCCTGCGCTATTCGGTCGGGCCGAGCTTTCGCTGGCCGCTGTTCTCGCTCGGGCGGATCCGCGCGCAGGTGAGGGCCGCCGATGCGCGGGCGGAGGCCGCCGCCGCGCGCTATGAGGCGGCCATTGTCGGCGCGCTCGGCGACAGCGAGAACGCCGCCAACCGCTTCGCCGCGGCCGAAATCTTTGCCCAACTGGCTGCGCTGGCACTGACGCGCGAGGAAACGGCCTATGGCCTGGCCGCCTTGCGGACCGAACGCGGCGAGGACAGCCTGCTGGCGCTGGCCGAGGCGGAAATCCGCCTTGCCAAGGTCCGCCAGCAGGACATCGTCGCGCGGGCGCAGCATTCCTCCGCGGCGATTGCGCTCTACAAGGCGCTCGGCGGCGGCTGGGAAGCGGCGGGGGTACAGGCTTCGCGTTGATCCTCTCCGGAACCCTCCCTATGCTGCGGCAAAACCACTGGGAGAATGCCGATATGCGCCATCTGGCGAAACTTGCCCTGCTTGCGACCGTATCGACCCTTGCCGCCTGTTCGGGCGAGGGGAAGCATGAATTGATCGCAGCCGAGACGGCCCGGTGCGAAGCGGGCGAGCTCGGCCCGGTACTGGGCGTGGAGAATGCCGAGGCCGTCCATGTGGTAGCCGACGCCGAAGCGGGCCTGCCGGCCTTCTGCGAGGTCAAGGGCACGTTGGCGCCGGCCGAGGGCTCGACTATCGGCGTGGTCTACCGCCTGCCCGACGAATGGAACGGCAAGGTGCTTGGCCTCGGCGGCGGCGGCTGGGCCGGCAATGTCACGCTGATGGCGGCGGGCGAGGGCCTCAAGGCCGGCTATGCCACGGCCCAGACCGACGGCGGCCATCCGGGCACCAACCCCTGGGACAACGCCTGGGTCGCCAATCCGGAATCGGTCGAGGATTTCAGCCACCGGGCGATCCATGAGATGACTGTCGGCGGCAAGGCGCTGGTCGCCGCCTATTACGGGATGAGCCACGACCGCGCCTATTTCCACGGCTGCTCCACCGGCGGGCGCATGGCGCTGATGGAGGCACAGCGCTATCCCGAAGACTATGACGCGATCATCGCGGCCGCGCCGGTCTATACGCTGCAGGTCCAGACCAGCGCGGTCCTGCGCAACAACGGCTTTTCTGCGCCGGGCGCGTCTTTCAACACCGACCAACTTAAGCTGGTGCAGGATGCCGTGCTCGCGCAATGCGATGCCGAGGACGGGCTGGCAGACGGCCTGGTCGGCGATCCGCGGGCCTGTTCCTTCGACCCGGCCGCGCTCAGTTGCAAGGCGCAGGGCGCTTCGGGCGACTGCCTCAATGACGCGCAGGTCAGGGCGCTCGGCACCATGTATGACGGGATCCGCGCCAGCGACGGCAGCTGGGCGCAATTGCCGATGAGCAAGGGTAGCGAGGAAGGCTGGAGCATGTTCGTCGCCACCGGCGGGGCGGAGGACCAGACGCGCGGCGGCGGGATCTTCGGGCTGACCGCGCTGCTCTTCGGGCGCGACAGCTTCGATTATGCCCGGATGACCCCGTCCGATGTCCTGACTGCCCGATCGAGCGCCTTTGCCGGTACCTACGAGGCCAAGGATGCCGATTTGTCGGATTTCTTCGCCCGCGGCGGCAAGTTGCTGATGTGGCATGGCGAGGGCGATCCCGGTCCGAGCCCGGTCGGGACGATCGACTATGTCGAGGCGGTCAAGGCGAGCGCCGAAGGTGCTGCCGACGGCCTGCGGATGTTCCTCGCCCCGGGCGTCGGCCATTGCCGCGGCGGACCCGGGCCGGACCTGATCGACACGCTCTCCGCGCTCGACGAATGGGTCAGCAGCGGCTCGGCTCCCGAGGTGCTGGTGGCGCGCAAGGAAGGCTCACCGCTGGCGCGCAAGCTCTGCGCCTGGCCGCAGGTCGCGCATTATGCGGGCGAGGGCGACCCCAATCATCCCGACAGCTGGAGCTGCGTCGCCCGCAAGGCGAGCTGACCCCGGGGCTCAGTCCGGCTGGCGGTACCGCTCGCTCAGCCTTGCGCAGGCTTCGTCTTCCGGCTCGCCGCAGTCGAAGGCGAAGCCGTGCAGCGAGGCGCCGGCGAGGTTCCAGCCCGCCGTCAGCGCCGCTTCGCCCGGTCGGTACAGGCCGCCATCGAGGATCGCCCCGGCCATGTTGGTCCCAGCCAGCGTGCTGCCCTCCAGCACTACGCGTTCGAGGTGGGCGCCGGCAAAGCTTGCGTTCGACAGGTCGCTGTCGATGAAGGCCGAGCCGGGCAGGCTTGCTCCGGTCCAGCCGGTCTCGGCGAGGCCGGTGCCGAGAAAGCAGAGATTGGCGAAGGCCCCGCCGAGCAGCGACATGTCCTGTCCGCCGAAATCCCCGCCGCGGATAAGCGTGACCATCCCGGCGGCGGCCGAAATCGCCGCGGCCAGTTCCTCGACCGTGGCGATGTAGCGTGCGTCGACCTGTCCGGATTGGGGATGCGTGGCCAGTGCCTCCCGGCCACCGCCCTGCGTTTCGGGGGCAAGCAACAGCGACTGGCAATCGACCGGGGCCTCATGCGCGGCGGAAGGCGTGGCGGAGAGGGTGGCAGCGGCAAGGGCAAGCGCGAGGACAGGGAAAGTCATGCCCTGCGCGATAGGCAGTGCGGTCCCCGTCGGCAATCACCCTGGGGGCGCTGCTGGTGGCGCGGGACAAAAAAGGAGGGCGGATGGCCTGGACCACCCGCCCGTCTCGCTGTCGGGAGCGTGCGAGAAATTACATCTTGATCTTGGCGCCGAAGGTGAAGCGGCGGCCGAGCACGTCGAATAGCCCGGTGTTGACCTGGCTGGCATAGCCGAGGAAGGCACTGTAGGTCGGGGTGATCGGCGGGTCCTTGTCGAGCAGATTGGTTGCCGAGAGGAAGAATTCGACGCTGTTGGCATTGCTGAGCGGGAATTCGTAGCCGATCCGTGCATCGAGGTAGAAGACGTCGGGCACATCGTTATCCTCGATGTCGACTCCTTCGGTCAGGTTCTGGTCGCGAATGCCCGCCCCGATGTACCGGCCCTGCAGGAAGAGCGAGAAGCCGTCGGCGATGTAGTTCGCGCTCAAATTGGCCTTGAAGTCGGGGAAGATCCCCTGCGCGCCGGTCGAGGGTGAGAGGCCGGTAACGCCCGCAAGATCGGTCACGGTACCACTGGCCCCGACATCGGCACGTTCGATCAGCCAGGAGGCGAAGGCCCGGAAGCCGAGTTCCTCGTCATCGGCGCCGAAGAGATTGACCGAGGTGCGGTAGCCGAGTTCGGCGTCGACGCCTTCTACGCGCGATTCCGCCACGTTGACATAGACGTCGCCAATCAGGACCGGGATGTCGTTTTCGAGCGTGACGAGGTCGCAGAAGGTCGGATCGTTGTCGATCAGGCAGCGGCGGAGCACTTCCTGCGTCCCGACCTGGCCGATCGCGTCCTTGATGTGAACCTGGTACCAGTCGACCGACGCCGAGAAGCCGGGCAGGAAGCCGGGCTGGAACACCGCGCCGGCGGTGAAGGTGTCGGCCTCCTCCGGGCGGACGTTCGGGTTGCCGCCGGAGAAGCGGGTGACGTTGATCGATTCCTGTACCGGGGTGCGGGGATCGTCGACGGTCGCCGCGCCGCCGGTCTTGTCGAACCGTTCGGAGAGATTGCCGGCGCGCACGTCGCGCGAATAGGTTCCGCGCAGACGGAACATGTCGGCAATGCCGACTTCGAGGCCGCCCTTGTAGGCCCAGATCGAGCCCGATCCCGAATAATCGGCCCAGCGCAGCGCGCCATTGGCCGAGGCCGAGAAGCCATCGGTGTCGACCAGCGGGACGAGCACTTCGCCGAAGGCCTCATAGACGTCGGACTGGCCCTGGATGTTGGAGACCTTCGAATACTGGAAGCCGACAGTGTTGCCGCAGTCCGGCCCGCTCACCCCGCGCAGGTTGATGGTCGGGTCGTTGCAGAGCACCGGCCGGCCGGCTTCGTGGTCGGAGGACGGGTTGGTGGTATCCTGAACGACCTGCCGGATGTCATCCTTGCGGAAGCTCGCGCCCACCGCCATGGCGATCGGCCCGGCCCCGAAACCCTCGAAGAGGTTTCCGGCAAAGGTCAGTTCGGCGAAATGTTGCTGGAAAGTGGTGATGTTCCGCTTCGCCTGGCTCGCCGTGTAGCTGTAGGTCTCGCCGAGGTCGAAGCCGCTGTCGGCAAAGAACAGCGGTGTGGTGACCTGCTGGCCGACATCGTTGCCGAGCACGTAGTCGATCGCCTGCGGCGAGGCATTGCCGCGCCCGAACAGGTTGATCGGCTGGCAGCCGGGGAAGGCAGCCTGGCCGCCGGCCGTAAGCGAGACATTGCAGACGATCTGCCCGGTGTCTGGATCGCGTACCGCGTCGAGCGCGGCGAAGATCCGGTCCACGCGCAGGGCATACTGGTCCCACACGCGCTTCGAATGGCCGTACTGGTAGAAGCCGTCGACGCTCCACCCGTCGAGCAAACCGCCGTCGTTGTCGATGTCGAGTTCAAAGCCGACCGTGCCGATATTCTGGGTGGTCCAGTCCTCGAAATAGGCCTGGCCGATATCCTCGATGCTGCCCATCCGGCGGAGGGTGAAGCTGGCGATATCGTTGTCGATCATGGTCTGCCGGAGGTTGTCCGGCAGGAAGGCGTTGTCCTGGAAGATCGTGGCGGTGGTCGGCGTGCCGCCGAAACTGCCGCGCGGGGTGTTGTACTGGAACTGGTGGTTGTAGCCGCGCAGGTATTGCGCGAAGACCGTGAGGCTGTCGCTCAGCTCGTAATCGCCGTAGGCGAACAGCGAATAGCGCTGGGTTTCCGGCCAGACAGTGCTGACTTCGCCGCCGAGGTCGTCGCCGCTGCCGCCCACCGAACGGGCCGGCGGCGTGCCGAGCACGCCCTGGGTCACCGTGCCGGGGACATAGGGCGCATAGCCGCCGTTGCGGTTGAACTGGAGCCCGTTGATAGCCGTGCCGGGGGCGAAGATGACCCCGTCGAAGCTGGCGTTCATCGAGCGTACGTCAGCATAGTCGCGCCAGATTCCGTCCGCGCCCTGAATCGAGCCCCAGGCGTCGTACCAGTCGCGGCCTTCGAAGGAATGAATACCTTCCTGTGAAGCATAGGTGGCCGAGAGCAGTACGTGCCCGCGGTCGCCGATATCACCGCCCCAGGAGGCCGAGGCCTTCATGTTCTCGCCGTCGTTGCGGCTGGTGATGCCGCCCTGGAGTTCGAGTTCGAGCCCGGTGAAATTGGTGTCGATGATGAAATTGACCACGCCGGCGACCGCATCCGTGCCGTAGGCGGCCGAGGCGCCGCCGGTAACGGTCTCGATCCCGCTGATCATGGCTTCGGGAAAGAGGTTGATGTCGACCCCGCCGAAAGCGCTTGAGGAGGCCATGCGGCGTCCATTGAGCAGGGTCAGCGAGCGGTTGATGCCGAGCCCGCGCAGGTTGAGGTTGCCGGTCCCGCCGCGGACGAAGAAGTTGGAATTGTTCGGCGTCTGGTTGCCGTAGAACTGCGGCAGCTGGCTGACGCTGGTGATCAGCGAGGCCGGGTCCATCGATTCGAGCGTTTCTGCCTCGACGGCCGTGATCGGGATCGGCGATTCCATCCCGTTGGTAATAAGGCGCGAACCGGTGACGACGATCGGCTCGTTGCCGGTGTCCTCCTGCGCCAGGGCCGGGCCGGCGGCGAATGCGAGTGCTCCAAGGCTGGCGCTGCAGGCAAGCAGCGGACGCGCAAAACTGGTCTTCTTGATGGACATGATCCTCCCCTTCCATCGCCCGGGGAGAATGGTTTGCGGGCCTGACCGCCCGCGCAGGATCATCCGGCGCCCCCTCCCCAGAACGGCCGCCGGACAAGACCGGAGTCCGCTTTGGCGGTGAATCCGGATCAGGATTGAAAATCCGCGGGAATTTTATCGAACGACCCGAAGTTCCAGCCCTAATATGAATATGAATACGTCTTCATAAAAAAGCTGTCAATCGGGCACGCGCCAGCGCGCGGCACCAAGGCCGCGAACCGTGCGCCATCGGGGGAGGTGTGGCCTGTCGGCAGCAGCCCGTGCGTCAGGCCCCGGAATGGGATTCGATGAAGCTCGCGATGCGCGGGCCGAGGTCATCCTCCGCCGTGCCGATCGCCTGCGCCGGGGTCAGATGGTTATGGCCCTGGAGATATTCCATCGTCGGATAGCGGCCCTTGTCGGCCCGCCAGGCGGCGACCAGCTCTGCAGCCTGGTGCTGGAAGTCGAGCGCATCGATCTCGCTGACGCTGAACAGCAGCGGAACTTTGCTCGCAAGCAGGCCGGAGGTGCAGCCTGCCTCTTTCAGCGTCGCGGCATCGGGGCCGTAATAGGCGTCGGAAAACTGGTTGGCCGGCTGGGTGACCGGATCGTAAATGCCCGAGATCATCAGCGCTCCGGCAATCCCGGCCCCGCCGGCCGGGTGGTGTTCGGCGTGACTGACATAGGCGGCGACATGGGCGGCGCCGGCGCTCTGGCCCATCAGGAAGATCGCGTCGGGATTGCCGCCGTGATCAGCGATGTTCTCGCGCAGCCAGCGGACGGCATGGGACAGGTCCTCGGGGCCCGAGGGCCATTGTGCGGCGGGGGCGAGGCGATAGGTCATGGTCACGCCGATCCAGCCCTGCTGGGCGGCCCATTGCCCGACATTGTCGTAGAAGGGCGAGCCTTCGCTGGTCTTGTCGCCCATGACGAAGCCGCCGCCGTGGATATAGACCAGCACCGGGGCGTTTTCCGGCGAACCGCGGGTGAAGATGTCGAGCCGGTTCCTTTCCTCGGGTCCGTAGAAGCGGTCGCGGGCAATGGCCACCTCGGGATCGGCGGGGGCCGCAAGCGCGGCCATCAGCTGGCTGGTCCCGCCGAGCATCTCGGGGGTCAGTTCGGTACCGAGCGCGATCAGCTTGGCGCGGGTTTCGGGGCTCATGCGGTTTCTCCAATCAGCAGGACCGGCTTGATCACGCGTCCCTGTTCAACATCCTCGAATGCGCGGGCGATCTCGTCGAAGCGGTAGAAGGTCAGCAGGCGGTCGAAGGGGAAGCGGCCCTGCTGCCAGTAGTCGATCAGGCGCGGGAGGAAGAGCGAGGGGTTGGCGTCGCCGCCGAGAATCCCGCGCAATTGCCGTCCTCCGGCGAGCATGGCGAACATCTGCGGCGCCCACTCACCGCGCGGGGCGGCGACGAAACCGGCGGTGCCGTTCATCGCCAGACAGTCGAGCGCCATGGTGTGCACCGCCGGCACGGTGGTGGTGTTGAAGCTGAAGTCCATGCCCCGGCCGTTCGCGGCCCGGATCTGCCGCACGGCTTCCGGGTCGGCCGAATTGACCGTGTCGGTCGCACCGAGCTCGCGTGCCAGGGCCAGCCGTTCCTCGTTAATGTCCACCGCCACGATCCGGTCCGCCCCGACCAGCCGCGCGGCCATCACCGCCGAGAGCCCTACTCCGCCGACGCCGAAAATCGCGACGCTCGCGCCGTAGCCGACCCTGAGCGCCTCGATCACCCCGCCAGCGCCGGTGATCACCCCGCAGCCGAGCGGACCGAGCTTTTCGAGCGGCAGGTCCTTGTCCACCTTCACCGCGGTCCGCTCGGGGACCACGGCATGGGTGGCGAAGCTCGACTGGCCGAAGAAATGCGAATGGACCGGTCCGCCGTCATCGCCGAGCGCGGTCGAGCCGTCGAGCCGGCTTCCGCCGAAGCACAAGGGCATGGCGAGGTCGCAATAGGTCGGCCGGCCGTTGAGGCAGGCGCGGCAATGGCCGCAGGAGGATCCGCTGAGGATCACATGGTCGCCGGGCGCGAAGCCGCGCACGCCCGGGCCGAGTTCCTCGACCACCCCGGCGCCTTCATGGCCGAGCACGATCGGCTGCGGCGAATGGCGCCCGGGATGTTCGTGCAGGTCGGTGTGGCAGATCCCGGTGGCGACGAGGCGAATGCGCATCTCGCCCGCGCGCGGCTCCTCGAGAGCGAGCTGTTCGAGAAGGGGGGCCGGACCTGTGCCCCGGCTGACGGCGGCGGTGATCTCCATGCGCTCAGCCCTTCTTCGCGTCGGGATTGGAGACCGGTGCCTTGGGTGGCCGGGGGAGGGTGATCTCGCCCTTCCAGGGGATGTCGTCGAGCTGGGTCCAGGCGTTGACCGACAGGCTCTGGAACTTCCAGCTGCCTTCCTTCTTCGTCACATGGTCGATCCTCGTCCCGATCCCGAACACGAAGTTGTTCTTGTATTCGACATTGTGCTGGATGATCTGGAAGAAGCAGCGGACGTCGGCTTCACCTTCCTCTTCGCGCGGATCCATGATGAAGTGGTTCATCAGGTGGTGCCGCCCGATCCACCAGTGCTGGCGGTCGTACCACAGCGACTTGAGGTTCTCGGTAATGGCCGCGTGGCCCTCGACCTTGCCCTGCCAGAGGTGGTCGAAGGAGGCGTCCTGCGTGAAGGTCGACAGCGCCATGTCGAGATCGGCGAGGTCGATCCCCCAGGCGTAGCGGGCATAGAGTTCCTGAATCTCGAGGCGGTCGAGGGCGGAAAGTGTCCAGCTCATGCCGGTTCTCCTTTGGGCAAATGATGGTCGTCGAGAATGCTGGCGGGCTGGCCATGCTGGGTCAGCAGCGCCTTGCGGCGGAGGAAGCGCAGGATCGATTCGGGCCCGGTCCGCGATCCGCCGCCGACGCCGGAAAAGCCGAAACTGTTGGTGCCGACGGTGCGGTTCTTGGCGAAGGTGAGGAAGGTGTCCTGGACGAAGACCGCCCCGGCGTTGACCTGCTCGGCGATCGGCAGCGCCTCCTCCTCGCTCCCGGCAACGACCGAGGCGGTCAGGCCGAAGACGGTGTCGTTGGCGAGCGCGATCGCCTCCTCGGTGGTGGCGAATTTCATCACCGGGATGCAGGGACCGAAGGTTTCCTCCTGCATGATCTGCATCGCGTGGGTGACGCCCGTGAGTATCGTCGGGCGCATGTAGAGACCGCCGCCGATCTCCTCGACTTCGCCGCCGGTGAGGACGGTCGCCCCCTTTGCCTTGGCATCGGCCAGCTGGGCCTTCACGATCTCTGCTTGCGGGGCAAAGGTGAAGGGGTGGACATGGCCGCCGCGCGGGTTGTCGGAATTGAGCCGGACCTCGCCCGCCTTCCTGACCAGCAGGGCGACGAAGTCGTCGTGGATCGCCTCGGCGACATAGACCCGCTCGACCGAGAAGCAGACCATGCCGTTGGCATGGACCGCGCCGCGCAGAACGGCGGTGGCCGCGCGCTCGAGGTCGGCGGTCTCGGTGACGATCACCGGGTCCTTGCCGCCCAGTTCGAGGAAGCAGGGGATCAGCCGCTCGGCGCAGTGGACGGCGATCTTGCGCCCGGTCGGCACGCTGCCGGTGAAGCAGACCACGTCGGCCTCGTCGATCACGGCTGCGCCGGTCTCGCCGTCGCCCATCACGAAGTCGAACACGGCGGAAAGCTCGGGCACGGCGCGCACGCTCTCGAACAGCGGCTCGATGAAGCGCGGGGTGATCTCGGAGGGCTTGAGCAGCACCGCGCTGCCGGCGAAGAGCGCGGGGATCGCGTCGAGCAGGGCGAGCATCATCGGCGCGTTCCACGGGCTGATCACGCCGCACAGCGGATAGGGCACGAATTGTGTGCGGACCTCGACCGAGGGCATCGATTTCGAGGGGCCATGATAGCCTGCCCGCTCGAGCGCACCGGCGGCATCCTCGATCCAGCCGCCGATATTGCCCATGGTGATGAAGCCCTGGAGATAGGAGGTGTGGCAACCGCCGGTATCCTCCGCATCGGCTTCGGCGATCGCCATCGCCCGCTGTTTCACCTCGGCCAGCCAGCGGGCCATCACCGGGATCCGCCCTTCGAGGCCCATGGCCGCCCAGGCCTGCTGGCCCCGCCGCAGCCTCGCGGCCTTGCCGGCAACCTCGTCCCGGTTGGCAACCGCAATTTCGAAATCGACTGTGCCCGTGCGCGGGTTGCGCACGGGGATCATCCGCGGATCGGCCTCGGCCATGAATTCTCCCATCGGTTATCTTCGCCATAGGACACGGCGAATCATTTGCCTGCAAGCGGCATTTGAGGCAGTATGTTGGAAATCCAACAAACAGTCCATGGGCTGAACGGGCCCAAATTGGGGAGAGCGAGAATGACCGAACCTTTCATCCAGGCGCTGAGCTTCTACGGCACGCAGAAGCCCTTCCGCTTCGAGGCGGATGTCTATGACTGCGAAGTGGTGGGCGACCTCCCCGCGGCGCTCAACGGCAGCTATTACCGCTGCGGTGCGGACGATGCCTATCCCACGCTGGAGGGCGACATCATCCTCAATGGCGACGGCATGGCGAGCGTGTTCCACATCGCCGACGGCAAGGTCGATTTCCGCTGCCGCTATGTGAAGACCGAGAGATATCTGGCCGAGCGCAAGCACCGTGGCCGGCTCGCCGGCAAGTACCGCAACGCCTTTACCGACGCCCCCGAACTGGCCGGGCTCGACCGCGACAACACCGGCAACACCAGCGCCTTCTGGCACCATGGCAAGCTCTTCGCCCTGCGCGAGGATTCGATCCCGATGGAACTCGATCCCGACACGCTCGAGACGAAGGGCGAGGCCGCCTTCCGCGACGAGCTCGAGTCGCTGACCATGACCGCCCATCCCAAGATCGATCCGGTCACCGGCGAATGGTGGAGCTATGGCCAGTTCTGCCGCAAGCAATATGAGAACGAGATGTCGCTCCAGGTCATCGACCGGCACGGCAAGGTGGTGCGGCAGGAAGAGCTGGTCATGCCCTATCCCGGCGTGTGCCACGATTTCGCGATGACCCGCGAGCACGTGATCTTCACCGTCATGCCGCTGACCGTCGATCTCGACCGGGTCAGGGCGGGCGGCGATTTCTACGCCTGGGATCCCGAGAAGCAGCCGATGTACGGGATCATGCCGCGCAGCGGGACCACCGCCGACATCCGCTGGTATGCGGTGCCCGGCGCGATGATCGCCCATTTCATGAACGCCTGGTCCGAAGGCGACAAGGTCATGGTCGACGGCTTTGCCGCGCCGGGCAACAGCTTCGCCTTCTTCAAGGATGTCGACGGCAACCCCACCCCCAACGCCGTGGCGGAAAGCTGCCTGACTCGGCTGACCTTCGACCTCTCGCGCAATTCGGACGAGGCCGGTTTCGAACCCTTCGCCGGGGCGATCGGCGAAATGCCCAAGATGGACGACCGCTCCGGCCTCCAGCCCTATCGCTACGGCTGGCACAAGACCTATGACGGGATCGCCCAGGTCGACTGGCAGACCCGGCAGGCTTCGGTCCACCAGCTGCTCAGGACTCCCGAGCCCGGCATGTGCCAGGAAGGGGTGTTCGTTCCGCGCAGCCCCGACGCGCCCGAGGGCGACGGCTACGTCCTGACCGTGGTCAACCGGGTCGAGACCAATCTCGCCGAACTGCTGGTGCTCGACACGCAGGACTGGCAGGGCGAGCCGGTCGCGCGGGTCAAGCTGCCCTTCAACCTCCCGATGAGCTTCCACGGCTGCTTCGTGAACCGCGAGGGGGCGATGCTCCCGCGCTAGCGGCCCCGCTTCCCCCTCCCGCAGGCGGGAGGGGCAGCAAGACTTGCGAGCGTGAGCGAGCTGGTCGCAGCGGGGTGGGCGAGGGGCGCGAGACAGCTGGCGGGTCAGGCCCCCCCCCGGCCCCTCCCGCGGGCGGGAGGGGGGAGCAACCAGCGGGCCGCACGGCAGATGGCCTGCACAAGCGAACACGCGGCATCATCCGGCGGCGAGACCGGACCCTGACGCCAGGGAAACACGCAAGCGCGCGGCCGGCGCGGGCCGGGACAGCGCGCGTCGGGAGCGGGCGGGGGAGGATTGCGAGCGGCGCGCCTGCTCCTCCGCGATCAGGCGGGCTCGGCCCGAGGGGTCGGCGGCCGGCGGGAAGGCATCCGGGGGCTCGCGGCCGGAGGCGCCTTCATCGCGGGTGATCCCCCGCGCCACTGGCGGCCCCGCTAAGGCTGCCGCGCCTGCGTCCCTTCCGCAAGCGGCGGGGACGGCTTTCGGGCAGCGGCGCTGGCCGCAACATCCGGATTGCCGCATCCGGCAGGGTGGGGGGCATGCATAAGGAGAGGTACCGCCTCCGCCACGCGCCCGCCCCGGCCGCGCGATGCCCCGTATTGAGGTGGATACGGGACGGGCGCCATATAACCTAAACGGTTAGTTATGTCAAGGTATAAGTGCCGTATGCGCTATATCACGGCAATTATATACTTGACGTACTAGCTTAGGATTCGCAAAGGTGCCCGAGCTAGGCTGGCGACTAACTGAAATTGAAGAAGCCTTTTGACGGAAACTTTGTTCAATCTTCTTTCTGAATATAGAGAAGACAACCTAGTCCTCGGGCGCGACATGACTGCGGTCGCTCTCGACGGAACCTTCGACCTTATTCGCATCATCCGCCGCCTCACGAACGAGCTGGTCAACAGCGGAATATGCACGGCGCGTTAGCTCAAGAACGAGCCGAGCGTTGTCCGCTGTAAGCTGGTAATGCACAGTCATGCCGTTAATGGTAGTGGCGTAGGTTCCTCCGAGGCCAAGCGCATCCTGGACTTGAAATGATCCCTCGAAGGCGAGTCCTGGCATGGACGCTGGGGCACCTTTCATGTTGATGGAGGGATTCGCGTAAAATTCAGGATGTGCGACCGCGTGCCTTAGCTTGTCGATGTCCGGGAATCGGTTGCGAAACTCATTCTCGATGGCCTTCAATTCTTTGAGATCGATTTTGCCCTTCCAGCAGGCGACCTTGCCGACCACGCCACGCGCTGCGGCTAGACACTGACAGAAATTGCGAAGCGCCAATCCGCCATTTCTAGCGCCGATCATCATCCAACGCCTCATGAGTACGGTGGGGCCAAAGTCGCCGTGAGGTTGGGAGCGAGAGAAATCGTAAAGGGCTAAAGACGACGCGAAGTCATCTGACCATTTCTGAAGTTCATAGAGGTTGTGATAGAACGCTTCGGCATCCGATTTCTCGGTCGCAGGCACGAGGCGTACGCCGATATCTGGTACCCAAGGGGCCTTTAGGTCTGGGTGTAAGTCTAGGGCCATTTCAGGTGTATATGAGCGTAATGACGAACGTACCACAATCATCCGAAGACAGCCAATGCTGAAGGACCTCCCGGATGTCAGTGACAAAAAAGATCATACTACTCGGATCAGGATTGTTGTTCTTCGCGGCCGTAGCCATCTACCTGTATGGTGCAATGGCGAATGTCACCCAAGAGGACAGAGCAAACCTCTCCAGCATCGCAGTCATAATCCTAATTGTTAATATGTTGGGATCTTCATTCCTACTTCGCTTTGCTCGGGATGAAGGTGCAGAATAGAATTGCACCATTGCCGCAAATTGATGGGCCGTGCCCACTAAGCCGTGTCCCGTTAGAATCAACGAGCGCAATTACCCCATACCTCCGGGATATACATCCGCTGGGCAGCAAGGTACGCGCACCGGTCTCGCACAGCGGCTGCAAGGCGTGGACGATGCTATGGTATCAACGGACGGATCATATGTTGTTCGGGGAGAAATGACATTGAGTTTGGGCGAGTATAACTTCAACCTAGACGGGCGGAATGCAGCCCATAACGCTGCCATCTGGATTGGGGGCAAAGTCGCAGGTGATTGGCAAGACCTTTGTTCCAGTCCCGACCAGAACCTACACTTTCACGGCCACGGGGCGGTATCGTCGATGACACCTTCCCGATCACGCATTACTGTGTTTTCGCTTCTAATTTTGGGAGCGTGTTCGCAACCTTGGCCGACTGGTGGTGAGGAGCAGGTTCAGGAGCTACTAGCCCGAGGCCCCCAAGGCCTTCAGTGCTGGGACTCAGCGTGGATGAAGGCAAACAAGGAACGAAATTATCCGTATTTTAGCGACTCTGATGAATGTAAAAAGAGCCTGTCGATAATAGAAATTTCCTCTGATGAGGAGCGTGCTACAGGCGTTGCTAGGTGTAGAATTGGGTCGGTTGACGCGGAATATAAACTTTCCATTTTTAGATCATCTGAGCGGAATGATTATTATGGCGGCTACTTCTGCACCAAGGCTCAGGGAGAGAATCTTGGCAGCCTACCTGTTGGGTCGGTGACGGACGCAGAGGGCGCAATGTAGTTCTCCTACCCATTTCCACCCCTGCCTCCCGCCGCATCCCATCGATCGCCCCAACCGGTGATGTCAAAGCAAACGCAGCTGATTGAAAAGTGAGTGGGCGAGCGTAGGGCAGCGCAATGCCACGCCCTCGCAAACCGGCCAGCCCGTTCCGCTATTTCAACTCTTCGCCGGAGGTGATCCGCCTCGTTGTCATGATGTACGTGCGCTTCCCGCTGTCCTTGCGGAATGTCGAAGATCTGCGGTTCGCGTGCGGCTTCGCCATCTGTCATGAAACCCATGCGACTTCGTCCCCTTTTGCCGCGCGGCCGCTTGGCAAAGGAGATCACTCGTTTCATAAACCTCCGCAAAGCAAGACAATATGAGGGACGCGTCGTCCCCGGAGAGGGGAAATCCGGTCATGCGCAAACAGTTTCGCCTGTTCCTTTGCACTCGCCTCCTGCCTGCCTCGCTGCTGCTCGCCCTGGGGGCGGACGTCGCCGCGCAGGGTGACGAGGATCACGCGGGCATGGCGATGGACCTGGCCGCCCCGGGCGCCATGGCGCGGACCGTGAGGTGGTCGGACGCCTCGGCATGGCCCTCGGGCAGGGTGCCGGCGGAGGGCGAGGAAGTGACCATTCCGCGCGGGACCGAGATGCTGCTCGACGTCAGCCCGCCTCGCTTGCGCAGCCTGACCGTGCAGGGCAAGCTGACTTTTGCCGACGAGCGCGACCTGGCGCTGAGCACCGAGTGGATCTACGTCCCCGGCGGCGAACTGCAGATCGGCACCGAAGCCGAGCCCTTCACCCACAAGGCCACGATCACGCTGACCGACGATGTGAAGGGCGAGGACATCAACACCATGGGCGACCGCGGCATCATGCTGATGCGCGGAACGCTCACCATGCACGGCAACCGTTCGCATAGCTGGACCAGGCTCGACCGCACGGCCGGGAAGGGCAGCACCAGCATCAGCGTGCTCGATGCGGGTGACTGGCGCGTGGGCGACGAGATCGTGCTCGCCTCGACCGACTTCAACCCGCGCCAGGCCGAACGGCGCCGCATCACCGCTGTCGAAGGCAACACCGTGAGCTTCGCGCAGCCGCTCGAATACATGCACTATGGCGCAATCACCTTCGGGGTAGACGAACGCGGCGAGGTCGGCCTGCTGACGCGCAATATCCGGGTGCAGGCGAGCGAAGATGCGGCAGAGACCTATTTCGGTGGCCACATCATGGCGATGGGCGGCTCGCGTGCCTATGTCGACGGGGTCGAGCTCCACCGCATGGGCCAGCACCTGGCGCTGGCCCGCTATCCGATGCACTTTCACGTCCTGGGCGAAGGCGCGGGCATGTACATCCGGAACGCGGCGATCCACGAGAGCTACAACCGCTGCGTGACGGTCCACGGCACCAACAATCTGCGGATCGAGAACAACGTGACCTACAACACGGTGGGCCACTGCTTCTTCATGGAAGACGGGATCGAGACCGGCAACGAGTTCATCCGGAACCTGGCCATCCAGACCAAGTGCCATCCGACGCTGGACTGCGTGCCCACCAACCTCGCCGCCAACGGAGAGGTCAACAATCCATACGAAAACCCGGCGGCCTACAGGGAAGCCAGCTTCCACGGCGGCAACACCCTGCTGCCTTCGGACAATACGGCGGCGTCCTTCTGGATCACCAACCCGGACAACAGCTATATCGACAATGTGGCGGCCGGTTCCGATCAGGTCGGCTTCTGGCTGTCGATCCCGCAACACCCCAATGGCGCCTTCCTGGGTACGGAAATCAGCGCCAGCACCTGGCCGCGCCGCACGCCGCTGCGCGCATTCCGGGGCAATACGGCGCACTCCAATTTCGACGGCTTCCTGATCGACCGGCACATCGACCAGGACAACACCTTCGGGCTGGCCTCCATTCCGTTGCTGCCCTTGACGGATCCCACCGATCTGGAGAGCGAGGTGATGGAGACGCATTTCGAGCAGCTGACCGCCTGGAAGAACCGCAATGGCGGCCTGTGGGGCCGGGGGGACCTCTACGTCTACAGCAATCTGAAACTGGCCGACAACGCCATCGGCATGACCCAGGCCGCGGGCGATATCGGCAGCCTGCCGTTCAGCTCACGACTGGTCGACGCACTGGTCGTGGGCGAGACCGACAATATCGGCAATCCGGCCACGCCCGAGGAACTGGCCTATGGCCGCAGCCTGCCCAAACCCGCCATCCCGGACTTCCCCATCCGCGGCTACGAATATTACGACTACCGCGACGACGTGGTGAACACGAGATTCGTGAACTTCCAGGACAACGAGCGGCGCAAGACCGGCGCGCTGTCCTTCCTGCTCTTCACGAGCGCGGGGCTCAGCACCGGCAGCACGATCAGCGGTGCGGAATTCGTCAACGCCAAGCCGGTCTATTTCCCGACATACGATGCAAGGTTCGACAATGATAACCGCGGCGGCAACCAGTACCGGACCCTTTCGTTTCGCGACCTCGACGGTTCGGTGACCGGCATCCCCGATTCCCAGGTAATCCTGCACGATGGCGAGAACGACAGCGTCGCCACCGACGATGGCTGTGAAATCCATCCCGACTGGAACGCCGCCGTGTGCACCGGCGATATCGGCCGCCTGAACCTGTCCGACAGCAGGGGAGAACTTCCCGCCGCCGTCGATCTGGAATCGCGCACCGCCCGCTTCGCCCTGCTCTCCTCGCTCGGTCCGAATGCGCCGGACACGCCCCTCGTCCGGGCCCAGCGTGCCGCGCTGTTCTCCCGCCGTCCTCCGCAGGCGCCCATCGCGCTCATCCGCAATGGCAAGGAGTTCAAGGTCAATGGCGACCAGAGCACCGTGCGCGCCGGCACCGAGATCGAGGTCAGGACCGAAAGGCCCGAAGTCACGCTCAGCCTCGCCGAAATGGACGAGGGTTCGTGGGTGATGTTCGAACTGCCGGGCTTCACCGAGGCCGCCTCCGGAACCCAGCAGGGCAGCATCAACGCATTGCGCCAGGCGAAGGAGACATCCTACTTCCGCGGCGAGGGCGCTCTCTGGGTCAAGCTTGTGGCCGATGCTCCGGTCATGCCGGTCATTCGTCCAACCGACCTGCAGGCCAGCATAACGGTCAGCAGGGAAGACCGCGGCGGCTGAGCGAAGCCGAGGCATCCCTCAAAGCGCAATGCGGCGGCGGTCTGCCGGCCCGACCGAGCGGGCCGCGCCTTACCCGGCTATTCCCCTCACGGGGCCGTTCGGATCGCTCACGCCGGCTTTGCCGTCCTCCAACCGGCCGGACAGGCTGATCGCGAAACCGTCCCCGGCTACCGAAAAATCGTACCAGTTGCGGCTTTCGCGCACGGACCATTCGGCCACCGCCGTCGCTCCTCCCTCGATGCGGACCTCCCGCGAAGCGTTTGCGCCATAATGGTCCTGGCCGAGCGTGGCCTTCATCGGTCCGCTGCCCGGATTGGCGATGTCGAGCCTGATCACTCGCGCCCGGGGTACGTAGCGTGCGGTCAGGTCGGGCAAGCGGCCACCTTGCGCCAGGCGGAACGCGCGGTGAAACCCGTTGGGCCCGAGCACCAGGAGGTCGTGCTCGCCGGTCGCCCTGGCGGGCCAGCTGTCATCCAGCCGCTTGCCGGCCTCGACACAGTAGCGCCGCGGCAGCTGGTCGAGCGCCAGCCGGTCATAGACGTGGAAGACGGCGCCGGCGCTGCCCTCATTGGCGAAGCTCAGCACCAGCTCGCTGGTTTCGCCGAGGTGCCGCGCATCGACATGCAGGATATAGGGCAAGGCGCGCGAAGGCCGCAGGCCGGGCTCCTGGGCCGGTCTTTCGGCGGTCCGGGGCGGGAGGATCTTCCGGCGCTTGAGGTGTTCCTCGAGCACGGCCTGCGATCCGCTCGCATCGGGCAGGACCGGCAGGTCGCCTTCGGGCTCGAGCGTGAAGTCGAAGCAGGAGGTGAGATCGCCGCACATGGCACGGTGCCAGGGGCTGATGGCTGGAATGGTGAGGTCGAAGCGCTGTTCGAGGAACCGCCCGACCGAGGTGTGATCGAAGGTCTCGCTATTGACCCATCCGCCCTTGCTCCAGGGTGAGACGACATACATCGGCACGCGCGGTCCGAGGCCCCAGGGACGAGTGGTTCCGGTCAAATTGTCGTCGCGCGAGGTGTATTTGTCCTCATGGTCGTCGAAATACTCGCCCTCCAGCGGGAAGGTCGCCTTTCCGGCCAGGCTGCCGTCCAGGTTGAAGGAGGGCGGTGCGGGCGGCGGCACATGGTCGAACAGGCCGTCATTCTCGTCGAAGGTCTGGAACAGGACCGTGCTGCCCCAGACATCCGGATTGGCGGTCAGCGCGTCGAGCACGCGCGCGGTGAATTCCGCCCCCTCGATCGGCGTCGAGGCGGAAGGGTGTTCGGACCATTGCTTGGGCGGCAGGATCCACGACACTTCCGGCAGGGCACCCTCCCGGACATCTTGCTCGAGCTGCGCGAGCGACCAGTGCTGCATGCCGCGTTCGTAGAGCGGGTCGCCCGGCTTCGCCTCGCGAAAGCCCTCGAAGGCAAGCCCGCCATGCATGGCGCCCGTCCAGTTGTCGTTCGGATCCTGGTAGATGCGCCAGTCCACGCCGTGCTGTTGCAGGACTTCGGGTATCGTCGGCCAGGTCAGCGCATTGCCGGCATAGCTATAGCCGGGCTCGGGCAGCGCGCCCTTGATCCAGCAGCGCAGATTGTTGGGTTCGGACTTGTCGTCGCGGCAATTGACCCCGCGCGCGTGCTCCTGCGGGTCGAAATTCGAACCCGACCAGAACACGATCCGGTTGGGATCCGTACCGGTGGTGATCGAGCAGTGATAGGCGTCGCAAATCGTGAAGGCTTCGGCCAGGGCGAACTGGAAGGGAATGTCCTCGCGCTTGAAATAGCCCATGGAATAATCGGTCTTGAACTTGGGCCAGAGACCGAAGCTGCCCTGGTTCCAGGCCGCCTGCGCATCGGAGAAGCTGTGCGGCGTGCCGGGCACCTTCATCCCGTTGGTGTGCTGCGTGTCGAGCCAGAACGGCGGCAGCACGCGCGCGCCGTTGGATTGTTCCCATACCGTGCGGCCGCCGGGCAGCGGCACGGTGTGCCTGTCGCCGAAGCCGCGCACGCCCCGCAGCGTTCCGAAATAGTGGTCGAAGCTGCGGTTCTCCTGCATCAGGATGACGATGTGCTTCACATCCTTGATCGTTCCGGTGACGCGCCGGGCCGGCTGCGCGAGGGCGCGCCCGATACTGACCGGCAAGGAGGCGACGGCGCCGACTGCGCCGACAGTTTTCAGGAAGTCACGCCGGTTGTTCATCGCCATGAGACAGTCTCCGAGTTCCGAGGAATGGACATTAGAGCAGGCGCCGCCGGAGGCGGCCGGAAAGCTGATCCAGCAGCAGCACGACCAGGAAGATCGCGAGCAGGATGGTCCCGACATGGCCGTATTCGTACATGTCGTAACGGCCCTTGAGTTCCTGGCCGATCCCGCCCGCACCGACGAGGCCGATGACCGTTGCCATGCGGACATTGCGGTCGAGCACGTAGAGCGTGCTGCCGATGTGATGCGGCAGGACCTGCGGCAGGACGGCCATCCGCCAGATCGCCAGGCGTCCGGCACCAATGGCCGCGAGCGCTTCCTGCGGCCGCTTGTCGGCATGTTCCATTTCGTCCGCGAAGAATCGGCCGAGCACGCCGGCGCCGTGCAGGCCGAGGGCGAGAAAGCCCGCGATCGGGCCGAAGCCATAGGCGATCACGAGGAAAAGCGCGCTGATCAGTTCCGGCACCGCCCGAAGGAAACTCACCAGCGAGCGGGCGACGAAGCGCGGAAGCGCAAGGGGCATCATATTGTGCGCGCCGAGCATGGCCAGGGGCAGCCCGAGGAGAACCGCCAACACGGTTCCCCAAAGCGCGATCTCGAGCGTTTCCAGTGTCTTGACCGCAATATGCCCGAGATAGCCGAAGGGCTGGACCAGATAGGTCTTGCTGACGGCATGTTCCTCGAGCTCGAGCGAACCGGGATTGAGCACCTGCTCCTGCGTGCTGACCTCCTCGAGATAGGCGAAGGGTGGCAGGTCTGCCGGGTCGAAGCCGTCGATCCGCGATACTTCCTGGCGGTCGGAAATCTGCAAGGGAACGAGCCTGCCCAGGACATTGCCCAGGCTGCCGCTGCCTTCCGCCTTCTCGCTGAGCCCGATGGCGGACAATATGGAATTGCCGGTCAAGGAAAGCATCCGGCCGACTTCGACACGCTGGCCGGTATAGAAGAGCACTGCAAAGGCAATGAGCAGGACCAGCAGCGTGCGCGTGCCGAAAGCGCGCGGGAAAGTCCAATTGTCGAGGGCGGGGGGCGGCGCGGTGTGGCTCATACGGCCTTCCTCAGCGGGATGGCCGGCGGCGCTTCGACCGTTTCGTTCCTGGCATAGATCACGCTTAGCTCGGCTTCCGAGAGAGCAGTAGGCGGGCCGTCGAAAATCACCTTCCCGCGATGCAGCGCAACGATGCGGTCGGCAAAGGCACGTGCAAGGTCGATCTGGTGGAGGCTGCACAGCACGGTGGCCCCGCGTTCGCGGGCTTCCGTGCGGAGCAGCGACAGCACTTCGCGGCTGATGGCCGGATCGAGGCTGGCGACCGGCTCATCGGCAAGGATGACCTTCGGATCGAGCATGAAGGCACGCGCCAGGCCGAGGCGTTGCTGCTGCCCGCCGGAAAGCTTTTCCGCACGGCGCGCGAGATGCGCCTCCTCAAGCCCGACGGCGCGCATCAATTCGCAGGCCTTCCGCCGCAAGGCAGCCGGGTACAGGCCCGACAAGACGCGCCAGAGCGGCAGGGCGGAAACCGCCCCGGACATCACGTTGGCAGCCCCGCTGGCCCGCGGTACGAGCGCGAAATGCTGGTGGACCATGGCAATATGCCGGCGCAGCTCCCGCAGGGATCCCGCATCGACCGGGCGACCCGCGACCAGCACCCGGCCCTCGGTCGGCACTTCCAGGCCGTTGACGCAGCGCAGCAGGGTGGACTTGCCCGCTCCCGAATGGCCGAGCAGGACGCAGAACTGCCCGGCCGGCACGGCAAGGCTGATCCTGTCGAGCGCCCGGGTCCCGTCGGGCCAGACCTTGCCGATGGCCTCGAAGCGAATGTCCATGCCCGCCCCTCAGCGCTCGGAGGATTTCTTGAGGATTTCGCCTTTCAGCTCGTCGCTCAGGCGTGCCATGATGCGCGCGGCGCTGTCGAAATTCTCGGCCGGAAACCGTGTGTCGTAGCCATCGACCTGCGCGCCGCCATAGCCGCGGATCATCTCCGGCCTGATCTCATCGGATTGCGCGATGCCCTGGAATGCGTCGCGCAATTCCTGCTTCAGCTCGCCCGGCAGGTCGCTGTTCACGATCAGGGGCGGATAGGGAATCGCTTCGCTGCGGGCGATCACCCGCACCTCGCGGGCGCCGGGAATGTCGCTCCGTACGGCCTTTTCATAGCTGTCGAAGGACAGGGCGGCCGCGTCGACGCGGCCCTCGATCAGGGCCGAGAGGCTATTGGCATGAGTGCCGGTCATGCGCAGGGCAGCGAGATCCTTGACCGGATCGACCCCGGCTTCCAGCATCATCGCGACCGGGAAGACGAAGGAGGAGGTCGAATTGACGTCGCCGAAGGCCGCGCTTCGTCCCTTGAGGTCGGCCATCTCGCGAAGTTCGGAATCCTCGCGGGCGAAGATGCCGGAATAATAGACAGACTGGCCATCCTTGACCGCCACCGCCAGGAGTTCGGCGCAGCCTCGCTCGCTGGCCTGCAGATAGGTTACCGGGCCGACGAAGGCGATGTCCGCGGCGCCGTTGCACATGGCCTCGACCACTGCGCCATAGGATTGGGCGACCTTGAGGTCGAAGTCGAGATCGGCCGTCTTGCCGACCGCGGTGAACAGCGGCTGGTAATCGGCCAGGGTCCCGCTTTCGGTCCCACCGTCGGCGGGAATCAGGAGAACGTGTAGCATGCGGGCCTCGCCGCTTTCGTCCTGCGCTGCGGAACAGCCCGAAAGGCTTGCGAACACCAAGGCCGCCAGGCCGCAAATGGTCGGTTTCATCATAGTCTCTCTGCTCCTGCCAGCATGTCTCGTTCCACGGTGCAGGCGGCTGCTAGGCCGCGCAGGTGACAAGGGGGTGAAACATGCGGCAACCGTAATCGAGCGAAGGAGATTTGCGCCCTTGGCACCACGGGGTCGGCCTGGACCTGCCCTCCGCGACAGGCCCAGGCCGGTAGGGCTCCGGCCGTCGGCCGGGCTCCGCTGCCGGTCGGTTCAGGATGGATCGATGCCGGCAAGATCGGCTGCCAGGCGGGTCTGCAGGTGTTCGCGCGGACGAACCTGCGAATTGAGCACGACAAGATCGAGTTCGAGCCGTTTGCGCTCGTCATTCATGCGGACCTGCAGGCGCGTGTCGTCATAGCGTTCCACGCGGATGAGGTCGCTGACATTGTGAAATGTCCGGAGGCCGGTGTTCTTGAGCGTGAACGCCATCGGACAGGCATTTTTCAGCCTGACGTCGAGCACCGAGGATTTCGGCAAATAGGCGAGGGGTTCGAGCGTCAGGCAGGCCTGCACCAGCTGTTCGACATTGGCCGCCTTGCCGATGATGTCGTCATTGATCCAGGCGACCGTGCGCCCCTCGAACAGCGCCTGCTTGAGCGCCGCCGGCGAATGCTCCGCCGCCAGCACCAGCGTCAGCGGGCGATGGCCGCCATGTCCGCCATTGTGAGTCCAGTCGACCAGGCCGTGAATATCGGAAGTGCCGAGAATGGTGAGATCGTATTCGAGGGCAATGCCGAGCGCGTCCTCGGAATAGGCGTCGAGCGTGCCATTGGCCACTTCGACGCCATGCAGCTTGCCCGCTGCAATCAATTCCTGGTGGAAGGGAAAGATCTTGGCCACGCCGTCAGGCGCCTGGGGCAGCCAGTTGGGGTGGTTCCAGAACACGAAGGCCCCCTGGTCATTGGCGGCCCGGATGGCCGCCTCGGGCTCGTCGACCAGCAGCCTGTTGGCGTCTTGGACAAACACCGCATTGACGTGGCCGGGCGGCATGCCGCGCGAAATCTCGGCCCCATTGATCAGCATGACGGCGTCGATATCGCGGCCCGCAGCTTCCTTGCGGGCGACCTCGTAGGACCGGTTGCGGTCCGGATTGGGGATGTCGGCCTGCTTTGGCTGGTGTTCGAGATGCTCGGTGAAGGCGAGCGCATCGACGCCGTCGCGATCGGCCTCCTCGACCCGGATCGAGGGCCAGACGTGACCGTCCGAGAAGACCGAATGGGTATGCAGGTCGGCCGTCAGGATCACGCTGCCGTCGGGTGCGACGGGAAAGCGCATCTTGCGATCGAAGCCGTGATCATCATAGCGTCCGTGCTGCGGCCGGCCCGCTTCGGGCTCGGGCGAATGCATGGCGCGATCCTGCTGGACCGGCTGCATCATCAGCGGCAGGGCAAATGCAAGCAAGGTGGGAAGGGGTGGCATCGTGGCGATCCTTTGCCGTTCTGCAGGACAGGGGGCCCGGCGCCGGGGGAACGGCGGCGCCGGGCCGGCGATCAGAAGCTGTATTCGTACTGGAACCAGACCGATCGCGGTTTGCCGTTCCAGCCGTATTGCCGGTAATAGGCGCTGTCCTCGGGGCCGATTTCACCGCGCACGGCCGCCCGCGAGATCCTCAGGTCCGCACCGCCCGAGGCGCGTTCGAAATAGGTCTCGTCAAGCAGGTTGACGGCCCGGATCATGAAGCGGTGCTGGTTGTTGTCGCCCATGAAATACTGGACCGAGGCGTTGAGTACGAAATATTCGCCGAAGTTGACGTCCTCGACGACGCGTTCGCCATTGGCATCGACCATGCGCGCCAGCGACGTCCCGGCATAGGCCCATTCGGGTCCCTGGTAGCGGGGGTTGAGAGCGATGGCCCAGCGGTCGCTCGGGGTGAAGGTCACCAGGCCCGAAAGCGACCATTCCGGCCGTTCGCCCGACTGGCGGAACTCGTTGGCACCGGCCGCGCCGGGCACCACGAAGCCGAGATCGGTGCTTGTCCCGTCGAGCCGGGCGAGGACGCCGTAAACGGGGTTCGGTTCGAGCGATTCATTCTTGGTGAAGGTGATGTCGAACTGCGCGATATCGGTGTCGAGCGCGAGGTCGACCGTATAGCCGCGAATATCCTGCATCGAACGTGCGTTGACCGCCACCGACTGGTCCCCCGGAAGGCCACCCGCCGCCGCAGTCGCGCAGAAGGAGTCCGGCGGAATGATCAGCTCGCGATTGCGCTCGATCTCGTCGAGCGTAAGCTGCGAGCCCGGCATGACTTCGCGGGCATATTCGAGACAGACGGATTCGACCGAACGGCTCGAGAACAGGTTGGTGATCTCGGTGTCGAAATAGCCCAGTTCGATATTGTAGGTACCGCCCGCGAACTCGCCGTTGATGCCGGCACCGAAATTGTAGGTTTCGACCGACTGCGGCTGGAGGCCCGGATTGAGGTTCGACGTCGGTCCGAAGGCGCCGATTTCGTCGATCTTGGGCAGGCTGTAGGAAGTGCCGCCGCTGGCGCGGAGATAGAAGCCGCCCGGCAGGTCCTGCCTGACGCCGAATTTCCAGACCGTTTCGTCAGAGAAATTGGTGTTGAAGTCGTGGCGCCCGGCCACCGAGACATGCAGGCCTTCGAGGACCGGCAGGTCGAAGCGCAGGTCGCCATAAAGGCCGGTCGAACTCAGCGTGACATCGCGCACGCCGAAGACTTCGTCGGAATTGTCCTTGTAGCCGGTGTGCTGCAGCCCGACGACCGTCTCCAGCCAATCGGTCCAGCGGTAGATTGCCCGGCCGTTCAGGCCGTAATCGATGTAGCCCGACACGAACTGGTCGACGTCGCCCGTTCCCTTGATCGGAACCCCGCTGCCGAAGCTGGCGACCGACTGGATCACGAAGCCCATCGGATTGCCGATCGGGAAGGGATTGTCGAGCGTGCCATAGGGCTCGCCGGTTTCCGGATTGACATAGATGCCCTCTGCGGCGCGGACGTTGGCACGACCGAAATTGAACTGCGGATTGGTCACGCAGCCGGCGGGAATTCCGTTGGCCGTGGCGAAGGCTTCGAATTCGGATGCCGTGGCAAAGCCGCTAGCAGGAGCGAGTGCCTGCAAATTGTCGGGCAGGTCCTGGACGCGGGGAATCGAGCAGACCAGCGGATCGAACTCGGTATTGCGCAGGGTCGGCGCCTGGTAGTGCCCCTCTACCTCCACGCGCAGGCGGTTGGACAGATGCGACACCAGGCTGGCGTTGAAGATGGGAAATTCGGTCTTGTTGGGCGCATAGGGCGTCGAATTCGGGAAGGTATCCTCGAAATCGATGGTCGCGAGCTGGAAGCCGGCGCGGAACTGGGTGTCCGGGTTGATGTCCCAGAGATATTTCGCGCCGATATTGTTATAACTATAGGGATATTCGCGGAAGCCGCCGAGTTCGAGCAGCGTGTCGGCAAATGCCTCGCGATTGAACAACGTGTTTGAATCGGTCTCGTAGGAACGGCCGAAGAACATTACCGAATGTTCCCCGAGATTGTCGCCGAGCGGAAGCGGGATCGAGACGTTGCCGTAGATTTCCCGGGTCTTGAACGAACCTCCGTAGACACCGATTTCGCCGGTCAGTTCGTGCTGTGGTTCCTTCGAACGCACGCTGACGACGCCGAGGCCACCATTGGAGCCGAAATAGAGACTCTGGCCGCCGCGATAGACTTCAACGCTGGAAATCATCCGCGGGTCGATCGCGGTCGCGGGCCAGAGGTCTTCGGACGGCGACGAGCGATCGAAATAGGGCACGCCATCGACGAGCAGGAGCGTGTCGCGGTCGGTGCCGCCATCGATGCGGATCGTGAATTCGCCTTCGTCCGGTGAATAGCCGATATTGGCGCCGCGGATCAGGCCGGCCGCGAGCTCGCCGAAATTGGTGAAGCCGCCGGTCTTGATTTCATCGTCAGAGATGATCTGGACCTGCGTACCATAGGTTACGAAATCGGCCGCAAGCTCGGTTGTTTCTTCACCGACGACCACGCCTTCGACGATGATCGCATTCTGCGGTTGGGCCGCGGCGGGATTGGCGTCGCGTTCCTGCGGTTCGCTCTCTGCCTGCGCCATGGCGATTGAGGAGCACCCCAGCAAGGAAGTAAAAAAAACAAGGCGAGCTGATTGACGAATATTCATATCGTCCTCCATCTTAAAATTTATATGTAATGAAGTTCAGTTTTGAACTTTGTATTCTCTGGGAAGGATAAATACATCAAGGCATACAATGCCTCTATTTTATGGTTTCCAAAGCGACCCCCTGAGCGGTGAATTTTATGCTGGCGAATGCTTCCTCCATCAGCGCATCCCGATAAATGCGGAAGAAGAGGGTGTCCTTCGCGGCTGAGGCCAGGCTCTAGTGATTCGATATGACAGATGAGTGAAATTTGCTCATTTTCTTATCTCTGAAATTGTAAGTAATGTACAATATGATAGACAGAAAATGAGGTGGAATGCCGAGAGTTCCGGCGTTTCGCGAGGTTGAGCATCCCTCAATCCTGGTGGTAAGATCCTTGAGTGGACATTCGTTCCGGAAGCAGGAGAGAGTATGAGCACGCGCAAATCGACGAAGCCCCCTGCGGATATTCGCCCGGTTGAAAATGCCCTGGGGCGAATCAGGATCGCTCAGCCCAAGATGTCCAAGGGCGCGCAAAGGATCGCCCAGTTCATCCTCGAGCGGCCCGACGAGATCGTCGGCATGTCGGTCACCGAATTGTCCGAGGCGACCGGGGTCAGCGAGGGCAGCGTGATCAATTTCTGCCGCAACATCGGCCTGTCCGGCTTTCAACAGATGAAGCTCAGCCTGGCCCAGGAAATCGTGCAACCGGTGCAGTTTATCCATGAGGATCTCGACCGCGAGGACGACACGGAAACGATTTGCCGGAAGGTATTCCATTCGGGAATGCAGGCGCTGCGCGACACGCTTTCGGTGCTGGATACCGGCGCCGTCAGTCGGGCCGTTGCCATGCTGAACGAGGCCAAGCGGATCGAGATTTACGGGATCGGCTCGTCCGCCCCGATCGCGGAGGACACGCAATACCGGATGCTCCGGATCGGGCTGGACGTGCGCGCCGTGACCGACAGCCATATCCAGGCCATCAGCGCGTCGCGCTGTGATCCCGACGTGGTCACGCTGACGATTTCTCACAGCGGGGCGACCCATGAGACGGTGGCCGCAACCCGGCTGGCCAGGGAGGCCGGCGCCAGGACGATCGTGATCACCAATTTCGCGCGTTCGCCGATCCAGGCCTATGCCGATATCGTCCTGTTCACCATGGCCCGCGAGACCCGCTTCCGGACGGAAGCCATGACCAGCAGGATTGCCCAGCTTTGCGTGGCCGACGCGTTGATAGCGGGCCTGGCGCTGGCCAATTACGATTACGCCACCGATGTGTTGAAGAAGACGTTCGAGGTGCTGTCTATCAAGCGCTTCTGATCAAGCAGTTTCGACAAGGTCCTCAAGGCTCAGCGGCGACTTGTTCCCGACCAGGATTGAACGGATTCCGGCGTTCCGGGCGCCCAGGGCGTCGGTGTCGGGATTGTCGCCGATCATTACCGCCTCGTGCGGGCCAACGCCGAGTTGCCGGCAGGCGTTGAGGAACAGCAACGGGTCCGGCTTGCCAATCATCCTCGGGGACAAGTCAAGGTCACCGCAGCCCGCCAGCACGGCAGCCAGCAGCGCGCCCGTTTCCGGGACCAGGCGATCCATGGGCCCCGGATGGGTCATGTCGGCATTGGCTACCATCAGTTCCGCGCCGGAGCGCAGCGTGTTGATGGCAAGTTCCAGCTTGCCATAATTGAAGTCGACATCGCGCATCAGCAGGACCAGTTCCGGATCGTCGTGCACGAGGTCGAGGCCGAGCTCGCGCGCGAAGTCTTCCATGCGCTCGCTCGAGAACAGCATGATGCGCCCGTATCCGCTGGCGGCAGCGAAGCGAATGGCTTCGGTCCCGGCGAGGAAGATCCGTTCGCGCGGAACCGCGGCCCCGTGCCCGGCCAGGATCGCCTCGAAGTCGTGGGGCAGGTGCGTCGAATTGTTCGAGACGATCGCGATCCGCTCGGCATTCTGGCGAATCAAGCGCCCTGCCGATGGAAGCACATTATTGCCGACCGCCACACATCCATCCCAGTCGAGCAGGATGCCCTTGGCCTGGCTGAGCATGACGCGTTCCGGCGAATCAGGCCGCGCTATCTTTCGTGTTGGCAAGAATCTGCCCCATCTCGCTTCGGTTGGAGCTGCCTATACTCATATTGTTATCAGCGTAAAGATGAGAAATGCTCAAAAAAATTCTCGACCTTGGCCTCGTTGAAATAAGGACGCCGGTCAGTCCGCCACATAGAGATCCCTCCGAACGGACTCGATTTCGCGATCATCGCAATCTCGTGGTAATACCTAGGGCAACTGTCGCCATTTGCTGGGGGGTGTATGGCGGAATTCCGGTACAGGGCCTTTATCAGCTACAGTTGGGCGGATGCCAAATGGGGCAATTGGCTTCATGCGGCGCTCGAGCGCTACCGGCCGCCCGGGGGGCTGGCAACGGTGGGGGAAGCAGCGACCCGCCGGCTCCGGCCGATCTTCAAGGACCGGGAAGAGCAGGCCGCCGGTGCGGCGATCGGCGCGATCATCGAGCGCGCGCTGGGCGATTCCGAATTCCTCATTGTGGTCTGTTCGCGCAATTCGGCGCGATCGGAATGGGTCAATCGCGAGATTGCCTGGTTCAAGACCCATCGCACCCCCGACAAGGTTCTCGCCTTCATCGTCGATGGCGAGCCGGGGAGCAGCGAGGATGAGTGCTTTCCGGCAGCGTTGACCCACGCCGTTTCCGCCGATTTGGCAATCGGCGAAAGGCTGGCGGACGAGCCGCTGGCGGCCGATGCCCGCAAGCAGGGCGACGGCAGGCAGCGGGCCATGCTCAAGCTCGCGGCGGCCATGCTGGGGGTTGGTCTCGACGATCTGGTGCGCCGTGATGCCGCGCGGCGTACGCGGCGGCTGGCCTGGCTGGCGGCGGCTTCGCTGGCCGGCATGGCCCTTGCCATCGGCCTGGCCCTGTTTGCCTTCCAGCAACGCGAACAGGCCATTTACCAGCGCGAACAAGCGGACAGCCTGATCGAATTCATGCTCACCGATCTGCGCGAGAAGCTCGAACCGGTCGGCCGGCTCGATGCCCTCGATGTGGTCGGAGCCCGCGCCCTGGCCTATTACGCCGGACAAAGCCCCGGCAGCCTGCAGGCCGATGCGCTGGGGCGCCGGGCGCGGGCCTTGTTGCTGGTCGGGGAGATCAGCAATCTGCGCGGAGACAGCGAGGCGGCGCTGCGGGCCTTCGGTGAGGCAGCATCCAGCACCGCCGAGCAGCTGGCGCGCGACCCGGGCAATGGCCAGCGCCTGTTCGACCACGCCCAGAGCGTGTTCTGGGTCGGCGCCGTTGCCTATTCGCGCGGCGAACTGCAACAGGCCGAAGCGCGCTTCCGCGAATACCAGCGGCTTGCCGCCCGGCTGGTCGAACTCGACCCCGGCAAGCCCGAATGGCAGCTGGAAAGCTCCTATGCCGAGACCAACCTCGGCGTGCTGCTGTTCGAACAGGGGCGTTATGCCGAGGCCGAAGCCACTCTCGCGACCGGGCTGGAACGCATCGAAGCCGTGGTGGCGGGCGAGGACTTTGACGCCGGCCGCCAGCTGGAACTCGGCCAGACGCTGAACTGGTACGCAATGGCGAGCGGAGCGCAGGGCAAGATCGCAGCGGCGCTGGCGCTCCACGACCGGGAAGTGGCCCTTTACGAAGATATCCTGCGCCGGGATCCGGCCAATTCTTCGGCAAGATACCGGCTCGCTGTCGCGCAGCAGTTCGTGGGGGAAGGCCAACTCGACAGCGGTCGTCTGGAGATGGCCATGGCGGCGTACGGCCAGTCGCTCGCCCTGGTTTCCGAACTGCGGGCGCTCGAGCCCGAAAATGCCGAATGGCAGGAGACGGAGGTGCACGGGAAACTCGCCCAGGCCGAGAACCTGATCTATGCCGGGCACCTGGACAGCAGCGCAGGGCTACTGGACGAGGCGCGTGAACTGCTTGCCGCGATGATCGCTGCCGATCCGTCCAACACGATCTGGTCGAGGGATATTCGCGCGAATCAGGAAAAGATCGGAGCGAGCCTGGCGCTCGCCTCGGGCGATCTGCGCGCTGCCGAACGGAACGCGGCTGCGGCGATCGGGCTTTATGACCAGGCGGCAGGTCAGGCCGGGAGTATCCAGCCCGGCGCGGCGCGGCGGCTGGCCGGGGACGTGCAGCAAGGCCTGCGGCAAGCCGCGCGCGCACGCGCGCTGTGGCAGGAAGGTCTCGAGCGCCTGCCGCAGAACCCCGCCGCCGACGCCGAACGCTACCTCCTGCTCAAACGCCTCGGCCGGACCACGGAAGCGGCCGAAGTCGCGGCACGGCTGGACAGGCGAGGCTACCGGCACCCCGCCTATCGCCGTGAACGATAGCCTCAGTCCTTGAACATGAACTGACCGCTGCCCTTGGTGCCCTTGCTGCTGATGATCGGATCGATCGAGATGTAGTAATTGTCGAAGCCTTCCAGCACGAAGGCCATGCAGAAGGCGTAGGACGGGCTGCCGTCGGGCGTGTTGTCGTCGATCAGGATCTTCAGATGGTCCGGCCGCGAGATGGTCATGTCGTCAATGTCGATCGGCGGCGAGATTGCATAGGCTCCGGTCGAGGAGTCGGTAATCTGGCAGAACCAGCAATAGCCGAGATGCCCGGTGCCGCCATCGGCCTTGGTATAGGTCGGCCCCTCGTCTGAATGGGCCCAGCGCGCCACATGGTCGCCGGTCAGGGGATCGCCGTTCGAATCCTTCAGCTGGCTTGGGTCAAGCACAAGCGTGATATCGATGTTTTCGGTGTAATTGGAATTGGCGGGCATGCCCGAAATGCTGATGTTCCCGGTGGTCTCGTTGACCACATTGGGCATGTTGGGATCGGAGGACGTCTCCGAAAAGGCCATGGTTGCCCCGATGTCGTTGGGATCCGTGCTGTGCCAGATCAAGGTGGGCGTGCAGGTGATTTCCAGCTTGCGGTCTTTCTTGTCGGTGTCTGTCGTCTGGTCGAGTGCGATTTTCTCCATGAGTTGCTTCCTTACGCCCCTGCGGCACAGGAACGCCGACCGGCCCAGGGTGAAGTCCGGCCTGCGCGTCATCATGCGAACCCGATTGTGTGGAAGAACCCGGCCCCGCAGGTTCCGTTCCCGACTCCTGCCTTTGGCAGCGAGTCCCGGAACGAAATGTGCCGTGAATCATTAAAGATGTAAATGATCTGCCCCGTACCGGAATGGTGGGGGCGGATCCGGCCGGTTGACGAAGATGCCCGGCTATGGGCAGTGTCTGCCCGACCGGCACCGGTGGGGTTGTGCCGTCTTCCCGGCCAAACATGGCCAGTCCCGAGTTTGTGCCCGGGACCGGTCAGTATCGAGGACAGGATTTGAGCATTTCGCCACCGACGCCCTGCCTGCCTCACCTGGCCCTCGGGGTTACCGGTCATCGCGAGAGCAATGCCGCCCTGGCGGCAAACCGGGAGGCGGTCCTCGCCTCACTCGAACAATTGTTTTCACGGATCGACGAGATATTGGGCGGCCTTGGCCGCGAACTCGCGCCGGTCCGCTTGCACAGCCTGATGGTCGACGGCGTCGACCAGTTGGCGTCCGCCATGGCGCTGGAGCGCAAGTGGGAGCTGGTCGCCCCGCTGCCCTTTGGCCAGTGCCTCAATCTGGCGATCAATTCCTTTCCCCATTCGGTGGCGGATGCCGAAGCCCTGTGCCGCGGCGAGGCTGCGGCCGATCCCTTCGTCGAACAGCGCGCCGCCGCCATCCGCGCCATCACCGCGCAGGCCCATGCCTTCGAACTGGCCGATCGCGACGAGGAAATCGCAGGGCTCTTCCGGGCCGCGCTCGAGGCGCCCGGCGATCTCGACAAGGCCAAGGCCTTCGACACCCAGTGCTCCGACCAGGTAGCTCTGGCCGGAAAGGTCATGATCGAGCGGATCGACCTGCTCATTGCGGTGTGGGACGGCAAGGTCAGCAATCTGCGCGGCGGAACGGGACATACGATCGTCAACGCCCTCGAAATGGGCGCGCCGGTGCTGGTGATCGCCCCGCAGGCGCCGGAGAACTGGTCGATCCTGACCCGCCCGGAGGAACTGCTCAGGGCGGGGCAGGACAGCTCCTTGCTGCTGCCTGCGATCATCGCGGCCGCGCTGGGCAGCGAGACCCGGGGCGAGGTGTCCATCCAGCACGAAGCATGGCTGCCCCACAGCGGCCGCCTGTGGACCTTCTATCGCCGGATCGAAGCCCTGTTCGGTGAGGATCGCCGGCCCTTCCGCGGGCTCGTCGTGACCTATGAGAAACCGGACGAGATCGCGGCGGGCAGCGGCAAGGCGCTGCTGGAGGCAATGAGCCGGCTCCCCGGCCGCGATGATCGGCTCACCGCGCGGATCGCCGGGTCGATCCTGCCACAATTCGCCTGGTCGGACGGGATCTCCAGCCGGCTGTCCGATGCCTACCGCAGCGGGATGTGCTACAATTTCATTCTGTCGGCATTCGCGGTCATTGCCGGTGCAGCCTATCTGCCGGGCGACCTCTCCGAGCACAAATGGGCCTTCGCCGCGGTCGAGTTGCTGTTGCTCTCGGCGATCCTGGCGATCACTTTCGTCGGCGGACGCAAGCGCTGGCACACGCGCTGGTTCGAGACGCGGCGGGTCGCCGAATATCTGCGCCATGCCCCGATCATGCTGCTCCTGGGGGTAACCCGGCCTGCGGGACGCTGGCCGCGCGGCAAGGACAGCGAATGGCCCGAGCAATTCGCGCGCCACTGCCTGAGGGACGCCGGCCTGCCTCGCGCGCGCATGGACCGGTCCTATCTGCGGGAGGTGCTGGCGCATGTGCTGCTCCCCCATGCGGCGTCCCAGCGGGACTACCACCGGGCCAAGGCCGCCCGCCTGGCTGCCGTGCATCACAATCTCGACAAGCTGGCCGAAACCTTCTTCATGCTGGCGGTCTTTTCCGTCTCGCTTTACCTTCTGCTCAAGCTGGGCTCGCTGGCCGGCCTTCTGCCCGATGCCTGGCCCTATGCGAGTTCCAAGCTGTTCACCTTTCTCGGGATCGCCTTCCCCACGCTCGGCGCGAGCGTCGCGGGTATTCGCTTCTTTGCCGATTTCGAACGTTTCGCGGCGATTTCGCAGGTCGCTGCCGAAAAGCTCGACCGGCTTCATGCGCGGATCGTCCTGCTGCTGTCCGCGCCGCCGACAGCCGTGACCTACGCCAGGGCGGCGGAACTGACCCATGTGCTGGACGAAATCGTGGTCGACGAGATCGAGAGCTGGCAGGCGGTCTTCGGCGGCAAGCACATCGCCTTGCCGGCTTGAGCCAACCTGGCGGGATTGTCCTGCGCTGGGGATTCCGGACGTGGTGGCAGAGATGAAGGTTTGGCGGCCGGGCCCGCGGGCTGTAGAGTGCATTCAAGGCAGGCCGGCGCCGGCGCCGGTCGCGAACAGGGGACGACCATGGGCGCAGCACTGGCCGTAACGGCGATCTCCGCGGTTCTGGTGGGGGTCAGCCTGTTCCTGCATTATTCCGTGCTCAAGTTCTGCGCGCGGGCCGTCTTTGCCGGGGAGATTTCCTCGCACCGGCCGTTGCTTGTCATCCTCGGGCTGGTCTTCCTCGTCCACCTGGCCGAGGTCATGCTCTTCGCGATTGCCTATTACCTGATGCACTGGACCGAAGGGCTCGGACGGCTTGCAGGCGGCAGCGATGCCGGGCCGGCCGATTTCCTGCGCTATTTCTATTTCTCGATCTCCTCCTACACCACGCTCGGCTTCGGTGACATCGTCCCGGTCGGGGCGCTGCGCATCCTGGCCGGAATCGAAGCGCTCACCGGCCTGGTCCTGATCGCCTGGAGCGCTTCCTTCAGCTATTTCATGATGGAACGGCTGTGGAAGGGGCCGGACGGACGCTGAGCGGATGGGGAACCGACTCCGGCTGCCGTCATCGGGCGCGGTCCGGGGGGATCCGGCCACGTCCCCATCAACGCCCCGAGCGCCGCTCGCCGCGGGTTAACCGTGTTCCTTCACGGGTCTTGGCGAAACGCGACAGGCGGAAGGCCGAGCGGTGGCAATTTCGCGCTGGGGCGAGTTTGTGGAATCGCGCGATCGGCCATAAGATTCTGCCCCGGGGAAGCGAGGTCGACCTTCCTGACCTGCTGTTAGTGAACTGCAATCGCAGTGCCTCAGCCAACGAGAAATGCTTGCGGGTCGCAGGAGGATTCCTGTGTCATTCTTTGCTGGCGAAATTCTGGGCGACAGCGAGGCGATCTTCGACCTCCGCGAAGCGATTCCCAAGATTGCACGTTCCGATGCGCCGGCTCTGATTACCGGAGAGACCGGCACCGGCAAGGAGCACTTCGCCCGGGCCATCCATTGCATGAGCGCGCGGCGGGACAGGCCCTTCGTGGCGATCAATTGCGCGGCCATTCCCGATACCCTGTTCGAGGCCGAACTGTTCGGCTTCGAACGCGGCAGCTTCACCGGTGCGGTCGCTTCCCGCCAGGGCAAGGCCAAGCTGGCCGACGGCGGGACCCTGTTTCTCGACGAGATCGGCGATCTCACCCAATATTCCCAGACGAAGCTCCTCCGCCTGCTCGAGGAGAAGGAAGCCTATCCCATCGGCGCGACCCGTCCGGAAAAGTTCGATCTGAGGATCATTGCCGCGACCAATGTCGATGTCGAAGAGGCGGTGAGCGAGGGGCGCTTCCGTAGTGATCTCTATTATCGCATCAACGTCGCGCGGATCGATATCCCTGCGCTTTCGGAACGGCCCGAGGATATTGCGCTCTACCTCGGCCATTTCGTCGAGCGTTTCAACGCCGACTGCCAGGCCCATGTGCGCGGGATCGATGCCGAACTGATGCACCTGCTCGGCGATTACGACTGGCCGGGCAATATCCGCGAGATCCGCAATTTCGTCGAGGGCGTGTTCATCGATCCGCCCGACGGACCGATCACGCTGCGCGACATCCCCAATGCCTTCGCGCATTTGCGGCGCAGCTATCAGCACACCGGCATCGACGAGCGCGAACGGATGATCGCTGCGCTCGAGCGGACCAACTGGAACAAGGCCAAGGCGGCCGAGCACCTCCACTGGTCGCGCATGACGCTTTATCGCAAGCTCACGAAATACAATATTTCCGACAGCCGCGGGGGCGGCGCCCACCCCGATCACGAGGGCGAAGTGTAACAGCGGGCCTGTCACATGCCGGGCGCCGGCCAGCGGCCAGACGTCACATGTTACAGGCCCCCGCTGACACGAATTCTCATAAATAATTGAAAAACAACGGATTGTATGGGCTGGCACGCATCCTGCTTCTTGGCTGCCACACAAGGCAGTGAAGAGGCAGGAACTTGTCCCAGGCCCAGTTGAACGAAGACATCGGTATCCGGCGATCCGAGCCGGCGTCGCTCTACGTCAACTATTTCGAAGTTGCCCACAATCTCTACGAATTCCTGATCGAGCTCGGGCAGTTCCGGCCGCGCGGACACGAAGGCGGCGGCGACCTTTCGATCCATACCCGCGTGGCGATCTCGCCGCCCTACGCCAAGATGCTGTCCGAGCTGCTGTCCCAGGCAGTCGCCGAACACGAGGCCGAACACGGGACGATCGCCGCGATCGGCGACCAGAACGCGGCATTCGACATCGTCCTGCGCTCGCTTCCCGAAGAATTCGAGGAGCGCGCACGCAAGCTGCGCGAAGGTTCCCGCAGCGGGGGCGAGATCGCCTCCGATGCCCCCTTTGGCCGCCGCGGCGCGGCCCGAGCGCCCCGCCGCACATCCCATTCCAAGGAAGACAGGTGAAATACCATGACAGCGCAAATCCGTCCCAATCGCATGCAGGTAAGCGACCGGTTCCCGATGCTGGGCTTCGCGGTCAAGACCGACCGGCCCGACGTCCAGGCTGAAGTGGTGCTTGCCGCTTCGATCGACCTGTTCCGGCCCGAACATCGCGCCCGTCGCAGCGCCGCGAATTTCTACACCAGCCGCGAACACGGATTGCTGTCGGTGCCGCGCGGCGAGGGCGTGTTCGTTGTACCGCCCGAAGTCCTGGCCCGCTTCATCGGGCAGGACCGCCTGTTCTTCGCGCTGGCCACCGGACGGAGCGACCAGGGCGGGCTCGAAGTCGACGCCATCCCGCGCGAAGGCAGCCCCTATGTCTCGCTGAGCGGCTTCACCGGTCGCAGCCTGCGGCGCAGCTTCGCGCCGGCGCAGGCGAGCGTTCCGCCGCTGCTCGAATGGACCGGCGATGCCGCCAGCCCTGGCAGCGAACCCTCCCGTAGCCAGCAACCGGTGCCCACTCCCGTCGGCCGAAATGGTTCCGAAACCGCCCAGCCCGTCGCCGCGCCGGTCGATTACAACGACGGCTTCGGCGATCTTCCGGACCTTCCCGTCCGCGAGGCCGCCGCGCCGCCGCCGTCATCGCAGGTGGTCATGCCCGGACTTCCCGGCAGCGCGCGCGAGCGGGCCGACCGGATCGGCGGGATGTTTGCCACGCGGATCGGCGAAGCGCTCGATCTCGGTCTCGCCGCGGAGGCAGTGGAGCCGCTGCTGAGCAGGCTCGAAAGCGGCGCCATCCCGGTGCCGCCCGGCGGCGACCGGCCCGTTCCGATGAGCTATGCACGGGCGCAGGGCACTTCGCGCAGCATTCACTGGCCCAATGTCCAGCTGGTCAACCAGCCGACCGACAAGAGCTGCTGGGCGACCACCATTGCCATGCTGGTGGGCTGGCATGACGAGGTCAGCATTGCCCCGCAGACGATCGCGCAGCAGGCCGGCAAGGGCATCGAGAACGGTCTCGCCTGGGCCGATCACCGCGCCACGGCGCAGCGGCTCGGGCTCAATCCTGTGCCGCCGCAATGCTACACTCCCGAAGGCCTGTGGGACCTGCTCGAGCGGGATGGCCCGCTCTATGTGAGCAAGATGGCCAGTGCCGCGAATCTGTCCGGCCATGCCGTTCTGCTGGTCGGAATGTACCAGGATGGCGGCAGGTATTTCTGCCGGATCACCGACCCATGGGATCGCAGCGTGGGCACACCGGGCAATCCCGGGTCCTATCAAGCGACGCACAAGTCCGGCAGCCGCTACATCCTGACCTTCGAGGATTTCGAAAACGAATACGAGCTGCAGGCGGCCGCGGACACGAGCACCGGCGAGGCCAATGTGCAGATGTTCTCCCTGGGCGTACCCAACGGGCGGCAGCCCGACCGTACGGGCAGCGCGCCGACGGGTTTCGCCATGTCGGCCGGTTCGGCGGCCCTGGGCGCGGGTACGACCCGTTCGATCCACTGGGACAATGTCCAGCTGGTGGCCCAGCCGACCGGCCTGTCCTGCTGGGCGGCCAGCGCGGCCATGGTGCTCGGCTGGTTCAACCAGCAGAGCATTGACCCGCATGCGGTTGCCGAGATGACCGGCCGCAGCATCGATCACGTCCTGCCCTGGGCCGAGCATGACGACCTCGGGCGCGAACTCGGCTTCGCGGTCCAGCCGCCGATGAATTACACCGCCGAAGGGTTCTGGGACCTGCTCGAAACGCAGGGCCCGGTATGGGTCGGCAAGTCGATGGGAAGTGCCGACGGCAATACGCATATCGTGGTCGTGGTCGGCATGATCGAGCAGGGCGGAACCTACCACGTCCGCGTGCTCGACCCCTGGAACGGCGGCACCCGCTATACGCGCGATTACGATACCTTCGCCCGCGAATACGAACTGGGCATGCGCAGCGGTGGCGGCGAGGTCTATACCCAGATCCTCACCCCCGGCGTACCCGCCGGCCGGACGATCAACCGCGGCACCTCGGCACCGACCGGCTTTGCCATGGCTGCGGGGACGGGCGCGGGGAGCTGGTCGATCCACTGGGACGATGTCCAGCTGGTCAACCAGCCGACCAACAAGAGCTGCTGGGCGACCACGCTGGCGATGCTGATCGGCTGGCGCGACCAGATCTCGATCGATCCGGCGACCATTGCCGGCCAGTGCGGCAAGGACATCAACGACGGCCTGCCCTGGGCGGAACGCGAGGCTGCCGCGATCGCACTCGGCCTGACGGCCCATGCGCCGCAATGCTATCTGCCCGAAGGATTCAGGGACCTGATCGCGAACAACGGTCCGCTCTATGTCGGCAAGATCATGTCCGATACGATCAGTTCGGGTCATGCGGTGCTGGTTACCGGGATGTATTTCGACGGCAGCCACCATTTCGTGAGGGTGGCGGATCCGTGGGACCGTCCGGTCGGAACGCCCGGCCATCCTGGCGGCTACGACGGCACGCACAATGCCGGCAGCCGCTACATCATGGCGTACGAGGCCTTCCAGGCCGAATACGAAATGGCCGCCGCCGGCAACCCGGCCTATGTCCAGATCCTCTCGGGCGGGGTGCCGGCAGGCCGGACGATCAATCGCAGCACTTCGGCTCCGGCCGGCTATGCCATGACAGTGTCCGGCGGGAGCGACCGCCGTTGCCCGGCTCCTCCGCCGAACCGGAGCCGCGCGCTCGACATCGGCGCGGCGGCGACCATAGGCGGCGTGGCGATCCAGATCGTGAGCGAGAATTCCGGCGACATCCGGACGAACCTCTCGAACTGGTCCGGGATCAAGCACCCCAATGACACGGCGCCGGCCAATCCGGCGGCATTCCAGGACGGCGAAATCACGCTGCGCGACTGGCCGCTGGTGGGCGGAACATTCGGCATCGACGATATCTATTGCTGGCTCAAGATCCGCTGGCAGTACAACGGCACCTCGCTCGGCCGCGTCTATATCGATGACATCGGCCATGACGATGCCGCCGGCTGGGGCCTGGTGGTCAACGCCACGATCGAGGACGACAGCCGCCTCTATCCGCGCAGTTCGCAGGCGCGCCTCCCCGGCGACGCGCAGGTCGCCGCGCTGCATGTCAACATTCAGTACATTTTCAACGAGGTGATCGCCGACGATCAGGTCGCGAACACGCGGGTCACGCTCTATGCGGATGGCACCTATGACGTGAACAGCCGCTGGGTACAGCATTCCCGGCCGGGCGGCGGCACGCCCACTGTGGTTGCCCGGCCGCAAGAATCTGTAGAATGACCGGCGGCCGCATCCTTCCACCGCCACCGGCGGCCAGCGGGCGCCGGGCCGGGTCCGGTATGCCCGGCCCGGCCCGGGCCATGGCGGGCAACTCGTTCTGGGGCAATGGGCAGGACCAGCCTGCAGCCCAGCCGGACGACAGCGAGGACACCTTCTATGGCGACGAGCCGGCCGGTCAGGGCGGCAGCGCCAAGCAACCGGCGACCGAAACGATCGGGCGCCGGGCAGGCTCGCTCTCCGATGAGCTCGACTTCCCGGAATTCGTCGCCTCGCTGATCCATGGCACCTGGGATGCCATGGTGGATTCCTCGATCCGCCAGATGGATGCCTTTGCCGACCTGGTTGCGGCCATCTCCAAGCCGGTGGAGCAATTCCGCGACGAGAATATCTCCGCCAGCCAGGCGCGCGACTGGCTGGCCGGCCAGCATCCCAGAGATCTCGTTCTCGAACAGAGCGAGGGCGCGCATGTGCTCGTTCCACGCGGCGGGACCGACGAATTCGGTTCGGGTCCCGAAGTGGACTGGCTCGGCGACTACGGCCTCGACGGCCAGCCGCTCAGCCAGGAACTGATCGAGGAACAGCTGCTGCCGCAGGCGCGTGACCGGATGGCGCGCGACCGGATGCAGACCCTGGCAACGCTGGTCATGCTCGGGATGCAGCGGATCAAGGTCGATGACGGCCATATCACCGCGCGCCTGCGTTTCCGCGCGGCCGCGGCGGACCGCGCCCGGGTGGACTACGCGGTCAGCGACGATCCTGCGGCCAATACCGCTTCGGGCAGCTGGACCACGCGCGGAAGCACGGCCTACGCGGCCCCGGTCACCAAGGTTTCGACCGTCGGCGTCAACGCCCAGACCGACAGCCAGCTCAATGCCGAGCTGTTCGGCGAGGTGAAGATCAACTTCTCGAGCGAGACGCTGCCGCTCGACCGCTTCATCGACGATGCGCAGCGGGTCCTGCTCGAACGCGCGGCGCGCCCGGCGATCGCCTCTGTCGCACGGCAGGTCGCCCAGCAGCAGGCGCCGGCACCGGTCCAGCCAGCGGCTCCTCCGCCGGCGGCGGTGCTGCCTCCGTCTGCAGCGCAGCCCCAGCCCCAGACACAACCCCAGACACAGCCCCAGACACAACCGCTTCCCGCGGCCCAGCCCGAAGGGAACCCGGCATGATCCAGGACCGCCGCACGCTCGAGGACATGCTTGCCGAACTGGTGGCCGGCCTTTCCGCCATTGGCGGGGACGGGGATGGAGAGAAGGCGCGCAGCGGCATCCTTCCCCGTTCGGTCGAGTTCAACCTGCCGGTCGAAACCCGTGTCGAACGGCGCGAGGAGCGCTGGGTCTTGCTGGCCGACAGCCCGCAAACCCGCACGCGGACGCCGTTCGACCTTCCCTTCGGACGGATTTCGGCGGTGATCGGCGTGGAGCGTGCGCCATGAGGAGCGGGATCGCCTCGATCGTCGCGCTGGAGGACTTCATCCAGGCGGTCCAGTCCCAGCTGGACACGGCGCAGGCGCGCATGACCTTCAAGGCCCGCAACGACAAATTGCCGCTGACCTTCGCGATCAAGGACATCACGATGGATCTCAAGGCCTATGTCGAGATGCAGGACGGCCAGATCCACATCAGGCCGGCCGGCAGCGGCGATAGCGACGCCAGCACCCTGCACCTCGTCTTTACCGCGATCACCAAGCCGATGATCGAGGAAAACGCGATCCAGCTTTCGGCGGAGGACAAGGACGACACGCCGCTCGACGAACTCGCGGGCGATCTCAGCGAGGAGGAAATCCGCAGCCTCGAACGGGTGGGCGTGCGGACCGTTTCCAAGCTCAACGAATTGCGCAGGCAGGGGCTGGGGCGGTCGGTTGGGCGCATGACCAACCTGCCGCTTGACAAGCTCGAGCGGGTACTGTCGCGCGCGACGCGGCCGATGATCAGCGATGTCGAGGCCGAGCCCGAGCGGCCCGGCAGCACTGTCCAGCGCCAGCTGCGCGTGCGCGGGCGAAACCTGCTGCGCGACGGCAGTCCGCCGCGCGCGACCATCGACGGAAGGCCGGTCAGCATCGTCCGGGCGACGGATTCGGAAATCGTCCTCGCCCCGCGGCCCGACCAGATGGCCGGCCAGATGAGCCTCGCCCATGACGAGGAGGCCCCTGCCGAGGTCTGGTTCGACGCCGCGCTGCACATGGCCGAAGCCGCGCTGCCGGCGGAATCGCCGCTCCGCTATGCGGCCGCCGCGCCGGACCAGCCGGAGCATGTGCAATGAACCGGATCAACCGCATCGCGCAGCCCTGGAACCATTATACCGGCGCCTATGCCTCGCCCACCAGCCTGCTGGTACGGCTCCGGCTCGGCGAGGTGCCCGGCAATATCCCGGCCGCGATGGATGTCCGCCAGGGCGCCCGGGACCGCGCCGAACGGACCGGCCACGGCGCGCTCGACCGGGTCTCCGGCGTGTTCGGCGGGGGCGTGCGGATCTCGCGCCTGCATTCGGCGGCGGCGGCGCTGACCCAGGTCGGTGCACGCCACCGGGGCTATTCCGAAATCGAGGAAGTAACGGGCGTTTCGCGCGTGCTGCGGCTCGACGTCGAACCCGGCACGCATGTCGGGTCGATGGCAATCTCGCTCGCCCAGCTCGCCATCGTCGAAAGCGTGACGCCGAACTACATCGTCGCGGTCGGGCTCGACAGCCATGCCGGAGCCTTCGGTCCGGACGGCGCCGGCGAGGACGGCTGGGCCCCGCGCGATCTGATCAACGCCCGCCGGGCCCTGGCGCATGAGCCGGGCGATCCGGCGGTGATCGTCGGTGTGGTCGACAGCGGGGTCAACCCGGTGCACGAGGAATTCTCGCGCGGGCTGCGCAGCGGTTTCGACACCGTCCAGCTCGGCCATGGCGAAATGGCGGGCGGGATTGCCCTGCTGGGCGACAACAGCGGCGCCGATACCGATCCGACCGATCGCTTCGTCGGCCATGGCTCGGGCTGTGCGGCCATCATCGGGGCGAGCGGCCATCGCATGCCGCCCGGCCTTGCCGGCCAGTGCCAGGTCCTGCCGGTTCGCGCGCTCGGTGCCGCGCTGTTCCCGGGCAAGACCCAGGCGGTCGGCGTCGGTGCGATCAGCGATCTCGACATCGGCCTGGTCATGGCGGTCCAGCTCGGTGCGAAAGTCATCAACATGAGCTTCGGCACCGATGACGAAGCTCTCGATCCCGGTGCCGCCAGGCCGCATGCCGAAGCGGTTGCCTATGCCGATGCCCGCGGCTGCACACTGGTGGCGGCGGCCGGCAACAGCGGCGACGCGCGGACCTACTGGCCCGCCGCCTACCCCGAAGTGATCGCGGTCGGCTCGGTCGACGACGAATGCCGGGCAAGCCGTTTTTCGACCTCGGGCGACCATGTGGCCTTCTGCGCGCCCGGCGAGCGCATCCGCACTGCGGGGGTCGAAGGTTACCAGCGCGCCACCGGAACCAGCTTCGCCGCGCCCTTTGCCGCCGCCAGCGCGGCCCTGCTCCATTCGCGCGCCCACCGCCGCAGCGCCGCGCTGGAGCCGGCGCAGGTCAAGGAACTGCTCTGCAGGAGTGTCCGCCCGCATCGGCCCGATGTGCCGGAGGGCAACGGCACGGGCGTGCTCGACGCCGCCCGTGCACTCGCCTTGCTGGATGAAGCGATCGACGCGGATTCCAGCACCGAAATCGGAGGACCGGACGATGCCTAGCTGATCCTCACCCACCGCACATTGATCCCGTGAATTCGAAATATTGAGTGAAAGGAACTCATCATGGCTACCAATTCCAACGCCGCTGCGGACATGTCGGGCGGCCCGAACATTCCGAACCGGACCCGCTTCGCGGACCTCGTCAAGAACGAGGACGAAGCGATTTTCGACCTGCAGAAGGATCTTGGCGATCTCGAAGCGCGCAAGGCCAAGGTCAGCAAGCTGGGTGAGGCCGACGCCGAGGAATACAAGCGGCTGAGCGAGCTCAAGGCCCTCAGCGATGGCCCGGCCAGCCACTGGATCAAGTTCGATCCGCTGTTCGTTGCCCTGCGCGAAGCGCTCGGCCGGGCCGACGGCAATCTCGCCGTGGTTCGGGTGTTCCATGCCAATGGCGCGCTCGGCTTCGATCCTGCGCCGGACGATGACGACGAGAACAACCGCCAGATCGTCCGCGTCAGCCTGCTCTATGGCATGCTGGCATCGGGCAAGGCCGCGCTCCCGCCGGTGGTGGCGGCCAAGGATCGCACCCTGCCGATGCTCAAGCATCCGAACTGGAACAAGTTCCTCGGGTCCTTCTATGCCACGCTTGGCCGGATTTCGGGCCAGATGGGGTTGGCCCAGAAGGTGCTGTCGATCATCATCAACGATCTGCGGATCAACAGCCGGCAAGTCGCGGAAGTCTACGCCTCGCAATTCGCCGAAGTGATGAACGTGCTGATCGACAAGGGTGTCGACCAGGACGATTCGCAGCTCAAGCCGGTGGTCCAGCAGGTGCTCGACCGGACCAGCGAATTCGGCAAGGGCGGCGGGGAAGACACCCCGCTGCACGAGATCGCGATCGATCTCCCGGACCTGAACGCCTGGGTCGACACCAATATCCTTGCCGAGAACGTCTATCTGATGGGGCCGATGATCTTCGCCTCCATGTTCGAGGAGCTCAAGGCCTTCCAGGTGGTCGACAAGCTGGTCGAACTCTCGCAGCGCGGCCAGATCTCGCTGACCAAGGGCAAGGCCGGGACCCAGCTCTATGAATACTGGCGCCAGGCTCCCAACCGGATGAGCGAAGTCGAGCGGCAGACCTTCTATGCGATGACGCTGGGCATGCCGACCGGCCAGCCGAGCGCGCAGGTCAATGGCGAATTCCAGGACCTGTGGATCCGTTTCGTCTCCTCCGTCTCCTCGCTCGTGCGCGAGAACCGGGTCGACCAGCTGATCCGGTCGAGCCTGCCGGTGGCGATCAACCAGCAGCAGGTGAAGAAGTCCGCCCGCGACCTGCTCTCGAACATGTCGCTCTATGGCTATGGCATGGCCTATTACGCCGCGATCGACCTGCAAAAGCAGATCAACGAGATGATCTCGCTCTTGTCGGATCCGGAAATCCGCGGCAATTTCGGCGCCCGCGACATGTGGGGCGTGATCGACCAGATCGCGCAGGTCGAGCTCGGCGGGGCCCGCAACTCCAGCAAGTATCGTACGCTGGCCACCAGCGGTGCGATCATCACTCGCTGGCTGGGCGACAATATTCCGCGCCTGTCCGACCCGACGCTGCCCGCGCTTGACCTCAAGGATGTCGAGAACCCGCCGGCCCGCCGCATCGGCCAGTCAGCGACCAGCAATCCGACCGATTACGATCTCGTCAATGCCTGCGAGCTGTGGCTGGCGGATTCGGCGATGGACGACACGCGGATCGAGGAATTCAGCCAGCCGCGTGAATCGCCGGCCCAGCCGAGCCGTCCGATCCAGATGCCCTCGATCGCCCGCGACCTGCTCGAAGGAACCGGCCTTGGTCTGGGCATGGGGCACCAGCCCGCGGCCAACGGCTACGCGCATTCGCCCTACGCCGGCTATTGAAGCCGCTCAGCAGGAGATGGACCATGTTTAGCGAACCCATGTCCAACCGTGTGAAGACACGGCTGAGCACCGCCGCCAACCGATTGCGGACGGCCAATCCGGTCCCCGTTGTCGGGCATATGCTGGAAGACAGCTTCCGTCTCCCGCACGGGGATCCGCATTACCTCTACAACCCGGTGGAACCCTTCGCGGCGCCGCTGAGGTCGCAGTTCAAGGCGCGCGAGCCGAATTCGCTCAGCTTCGAACTCGAACCGCTGGGACCGACCGCCAGCGGGGTGGACCGCAGCCTGTTCACCACCCGCGAAATGCGCGGCCTGCTGAGCAGGAACCTCGGCAGCGGGGCGCTGCGATGGTTCGACGCCGCGGCCGAGAGCTTTCGCTCGCCGGTCACCTGCCGGCCGCAGAGCTTCGGCGCGCTGTTCGGTTCGAGTTTCGACGGCGACGGACTGAAGTCGGCGGCGGTCAGCTATGAGGCGGGCAGCAATGTGACCAATATGGTCAATCCCCAGCTGGCCCGGCTGATCGGCGCGGCGATGGCGGCACTGCCCGGCATGCGCCCGGTCTTCACCACGCTGGTGGCGGGGCGCACCCATGGCTCGCAATGGATGACCTTCCTGCTGACCAACAACCTGCGCGTGGCCGATCTCGAGCCGGTCATGCAGGAACTCAATCTTGGCGGCCGGCTGGCGCCGATCATGCAGGTGGTGGGCGTCGCCCTCGGCGGCCGGTTCGACCTTCCTCCCGGGTCGACGCTGGTGTCCTTCGGGCGCGGCCCCGAAGGGGTGGAAATGGAACTGCAGGTGATGCTCGACGCAATCGACGACGTTCCGCCGAACTTCCTGCAATTGCTGACCATGAACCTGCGCGAGAGGCCGTCGGAACTCACGGCGCTCGAACGCTTCCTCGAAGCCTTCACGCCGGAGAACGAGGTATGGCCCGGCCGCTTCTCGATCCTGGGCATTCGCATCGGCCCGGCGGGCCCGGCGAAGATCGGTCTCTTCCTGCGCCCGATCGAACTCGAGATCTCGCCATCGGCCGTGCGCATGCCCACCCCGCAGCCTGCCGCCGCCTGAGGCGGGGCGGCTGCCAGACAAGGAATTCGCCATGAATGCCCAGAGCTCCATCTTCCCGGCCCGGCAGGGCCAGCCTGCGGCCGCCGGTGACGCGGAAAGCCCGCCCCGGCCGCGCGACGAAGTGCGGTCCAAGGTCAAGGACCTGCTTGGCCGCTCGGAGGCCTTCGCGCAGCTTTCCCCCTCGCAGCAACAGCAGGTGGCGCGCGATACGGTGCTGATCGCCGATGCGCTGGTGCCGAAGAACGAGCCCGAGCTTGCCGGGGCGATGGCGAACGACCAGTTCAAGGAAGGCCAGAAGGCGGTCGACGCGATCGGGCAGGATGCATTTGACGCCGCTGCGGCGCATGAGGGGGCCGCGGTCGCCGGCGAGTTTCTCGAAGCGGTCGATTTCGTCCAATTCGTTTCCGGCCTGATCGACGGGGTGTTCCATTCGATCGTGACCTCTTCGATCGAGCAGATGGAAGCCTATGCGACCATGGTCTCCGACGTGTCGAAATCGCTCAACCAGTTTCGCGACGAGAACACCACCGACGACGACGGGCGCGACCAGCTGATCGACCAGTTTCCCGATGTCTTCACCATGGGGGTGGACAGCTTTTCCGGATCCACGGAACCCAGGCTGCAATTGCGCGACAATGTCGACCAGGACAGCGCCCTGGAACGGATCAGTTCGGCACTGGGCGATGCTGCCGACGGCAGGATCGAGTCGATCGATGTGTCCGATCCGGAGGCGGAAGCGAAGCTCATCAAGGCCGCACGCAGCCATATCGCCACCGCACGCCAGCAATTGCTGGCGACCATGGTGATGATGGGGCTCAACCGGATCGTGGTCACCAACGGCAAGATCCAGGCCAAGGTGATGTATGATTTCTCCGCCTCGAGCCAGCGCAACCGCTCGCGCTCGGCCCAGGCGCGCGACTATGCCCGCAAGGCCGACGGTTCGCTCGACTACCTGGAGCGGCGGGAAGGCGAATACGATCGCGGCAGCAAGCGCTCGGGCGATTACGAACGCGGCAGCGACGGCCAATACAAGGGCAATTACGACGCCGATTATTACACCAAGGGCAAGTACAAATACTCCCAGAAGCCGGTGATGACGGCGGTGTCGGTCGCCAGCGAGACACAGGCCGACGCCCTCTCGGTCAAGGCCAGCCTGGCCGGCAATGTCGAGGTCAACTTCAAGTCCGACTACCTGCCGCTGGAGAAGATGGCGACCCCGCAGATGATGGAGGCGATCCAGATGCGCTCGAAGCCGGTCGACCAGAACCGGCCGGTCTACAAGCCGACCGAGGCCGCCCCGGCCCAGCAGCAACCGGCGGGACAATAGGCGATGCCCTTTCCCGCCCGCTTGTCCGATCCGCCGGCCGGCACGCCGCCGCCCGGGGCGGGTCCCGGTGACGGACCGGCCGCATTGCCGCAGGGGCTCGATCCCGAGGCGGTCGATCGCGTCCGCCCGATGGTGCGCGACATGCTCACCCGCATCCCTTCCTATGCGCAGATGGAGCAGGCGGAGCAGCTCGAACTGGCCAATAACATGGTCCGGCTGTTCTCCTATGTCGAGGACCCCAACGGCATGGTGCGTGAGGCGATGGCCGATCCGGCCACCCGCGCCCAGGCGCTGCGGCCGCCGCCGGTCGCCCGGGCGCAGGCCGATGCCAACGAACAGACGCGCAAGAACCTCTCGCAGTCGCCCGGCTTCGCGGGCAAGGATTTCGTTGCCGGTGCGGCGCAGCAGGGGACCGACCAGTTCGTGCGCCTGGTCAACGAGGTGGACTTTCCCTCCTTCGTCGGCGGGCTGATCCAGAACGTCTTCGTCAGCATCGTGCAGACCTCGATCGAGCAGATGCGTGCCTATGCCGAACTCGTGGCCAATGTCGCCAAGTCGGCCGAGGAGTACATGAACGAGAACATCGGGGTGGGGCAGGCACGCGACTACATGGCCGATCGCTTTCCCGACCTGCTCGCGGTCGATGTCGACGAGGATGGCCAGTCGCGCCTGCGGATGAAGAACGAGGACGCCGAGGGCGGGCTGGCGGAAATCCAGCAGTCGATGGGCATGGGCGGTCGGCCGGTCGAGGACCTCAGCGACGAGGAGGAGGAACTGCGGCTGGTCAACGGCGCTCGGCTGATCATGGCCAAGTCGCGCCAGCAACTGCTCGCGTCGATGGTCATGCTGGGGATCAACCGGATCGTGGTGACCGACGGTTCGATCACGGCCAAGGTCCGTTTCAACATGCGCGCCACGGACCAGGCCCAGCGCGAATACAAGGCTTCCGCCTATGACCGGCAGAGCCAGCGCAACAGGAACACCAGCTTCTTCGGCGGCAGTTTCCTCGGCTTCGGCGGCGGCTCGGTCAACGTCAACGAGCGCAGCCATGTGGCGACCGTCAGGACCTCTGTCGATGAGGGCAGCGAGTCCAAGCTCGACCTCTCGGCCAAGCTCCAGGGCGAGGTGCGGGTCAACTTCAAGTCGGACTATCTCCCGCTCGAGAAGATGGCGACGCCCGAGATGATCGGCGCGATCCAGGGCAATGCCGCCCCGGCGCCCAAGGTGCCGGCAACCCAGCCGGGCGAAGCGGCGCAGCCGGGAGCGCAGGGATGATCGCCCGGGCGCTTTCTTCCGGCGACGCCGCGGTCCAGAGCACCGAGCGGGCCCTCAGGGAAGCCCGGCAGTTGCTGATGGCGGCCGATGGTCACGCGCAGGCGATGGCCGGGCTCGGCGCGATCGAACTGCCGCCCGCGGCCACCGCCGACGCCATGCAGATGCGGGCGATCGCCAGCCTTTATCTCGCCTCCACGCTTGAGGCCGCGGGGCTGATCGAGGCGGCGGACGATCTGACCCGCATGGTCCGATCGGGCGTGGTGCGCAGCGATCTGGGCAAGGCGACCCGGATGGTGGTCGAATTCTGGGAACAGCGCAACGATCGCGCCGATGAGAACGAGCGGCTGGCGCTGTTCGGGCGGCTGTTCGGGGCGCCCGCCGGGCCGGTCGACAGCGCCGGCGGACTCAACACCGCCTTCGAGGAGATCCTGCTCGACCTGTGCGATGCGATCATCAAGCATGCCGACGGCGAGGGCAGCCTGCGCCTGCGCCGCGCCGCGGATCAGCTGGCGCAGAACATCGCCGTCGTCGCCAGCGACATGGTGCTGATGATGGCGAAGGACATCATCGACAGTCTGCAGCAGGCCATTGCGATCCTCAACCACCCTGCGGTGCGCGCCGCGCTGATGGCGCGCACGATGTGGGATTCGGTCGCCGCGATCGACCGGCGGCTGCGGCGCAGCGTCCGGCCCACGCTCAGCCACTTGCGGCGCGGACGGGCGGGCATGGTGGTGTTGTCATGGCTGGCGGATTCGATCGAACACGCGCCCGGCATGGCGCGCATCGATCCCGACAGCCCGGTGCTCGGCGCCGCGCTCGACTGGGTCGACGAGACGATCTCGATCATCGAGGCGGACCATCCCGGCGTGCCAGCGGGGCCGCCCCAGCATGGGTCTGCCCAGCCGTCCTGGCACGACCTCGGGCGATAACCCGTGGGTGCGGCGGTCGCCCCTGCTGCCCAGCTGGCCCGGCCCAGCGCGGAAACCCGCCACCAGGTGCGCGAGGCGCTCACCGCGGCGCCCGAATACCACCGGATCGATCCGCCCATGCGCAGGGAGATCGCGCATGAGCTGGTCCGCATTGCCGAAGCCGCCAGGCTGCTGGAGCAGGACGCTGGCCCGCGTCACCCTCCTGCGGTTGCGGCGCGCGCAGGGCCGGCAAGCGCCGCCGCGATGAACGCCGGCAGCGAATTCTCGGGCACCGCGGTCGACCGGATGGCCGGGGCCACCCATACGGTGCTCGATGCGATTTCCTTCCCGCGCTTCGTCTCCGAACTCATCAACGGCGTGTTCAAGGCGATGGTCGAGACCAACCAGCAGCAATTGCAGCAATATCTCGAACTGATCCGCGGCGTCTCGCAATCGCTTGACGGCTTTTCCTCGCTCGGCGGAAACGACGACGCGGCTCGCCGCTGGCTGGCCGAGCGCTTCCCCGGCAGCTTCCGGATCGAGGATCCCAATGCGGAGGAGGACGACCTTCCCGCCATGGAGGACGAGGAGGAGGAACGCGAACCCCTGCGGCTGGTCTCGGCCGGGCCGCCGCCGGGCGTCGAGGCCCTGCGCGCCGCGCTCTCACTGGAAGCCGATGCCGAAGTTCCTTCGGGCGGGGGCGAGGCGCTGGTGCCTTTCGTGCGCAGCGCGCTGGCGCGCAACCGCCAGGGCATGCTGGCGACGATGGTGCAGATGGGGATGCAGCGGATCGTGATCGATTCCGGGAAGATCACCGCGGGGATGCGGTTCCACATCGATGCCAGCTCGGCCGCGCAGGACCGCCAGACATCGGCCTTCGACACCCGGACCAGCGTCGCCGCCAGCGGCAGTGTCGGTTTCGGCTGGTGGAGCGCTTCGGCCAGCATGAGTTCGACCATCGGCTATGTCCGGACCAGCGATACCACCACCACCGAGGACCTCAACGCCAGCGCCGATCTCAACAGCTCGGTCGAGCTCAATTTCCGCACCGACCAGGTCCCGCTCGACCGGCTGGCGAGCCAGGCGACCCAGCAGCGGCTGACGCAGAATTCGCTCAATCCCACGCGCGAGGCGGAATTGCAGGCCCAGGCCGAGGCCGCCCGCCAGCAGCGCTATCAGGCGCGCGACGCCGCCCGTGCCGGCCGGACCGCGCCCACTCTCGCGCCGCGCGAGGCCCCGCTGACCCCGCCGACGCCGCCCGCGCTGGACACCAATGTCATCGCGGAACGGGCCGGGACCGAAGCCGCCCGCCCGCCCGCTGCGTCCGCCCCCGCGGCCGCGCCCCCCGCCGCCGCGGAAACGGGCACCGAAACGCCCGCGCCAGGCGGCTCGCCCGCCACCGCAAGCTGACCTCGCAGCACTCCCGGCGATGGATGCGCGGGAAGCGGTGCTGTCAGTCGGATGACAACTCGTCTCCACCTGGCGCACTGAGCCTCGGAAGTTCACGTCTTCATGCCGCACGTTTTTCCGCTCGGCCAAGGCGGCGGAGCGGCGGGTCTTGTAGGTCTGACGGTCGACGAGATGGCGGTCCTGGCTAAAGTGGTTGTGAAGCGAGGCATGGACTGAGGCGAATTTCTGCAGCGATTTCATTCGCCGGAAACGCTGCATGGCGCGCTCTCGTCGTCGGAACTGAAGGCGTGAATTCTCAGCTCGATTGTTGCGCCACCTTGAACCGCCCCGGGATTGCCGGAGGCCCAACTCCTGAGAGGAAGGGTTTATGATGAGCAAGACGACGAACACGTTTGTGCCTGAGGTGCGTGAGCGGGCGGTCCGCCTGGTGCTGGACAGGACGGTGAGCATCCATCCCGCTGGGCAGCGATCACACCCATAGCCGCCATGATCGGCTGCCCCGGGGGGGGGAAGGCCAGTTCATTCTCAACCAGGCACTTTGGCTCTGACAGCGCGTACTATCGGGATGCGGAAATTTCCTGTGCCAGCCAGCTCGCAGCCTCGCGAGCGGTGCGTTTGTCCTGGCTGCGATCGACCATCCAGTTCGCCTCGCGCATGGTATCGATGGGAATCGAACCGACCAGTTCGGAAAGACTCTTCACGAGCTGCCCGTCGCGCCCTGCATTGGGCGACAACAGCAAGACTGCATCATAGTTAGGCAAGGCCTGCCTGGGATCAGGGAGGGTCGTCAGCCCGAGCGCGGAAATTCGCCCGTCGGACGAAAAGGCAGAGATCACATCGGCCGATCCATCCTCAATGGCACTGTACATGAAGGTCGGACTGTAGGAGCGCATGGAGGCAAAGGTCAGGCCGTAAGCATCGCGGACCCCCTCCCATTCCGGACGGCTGAGAAACTCCAGATCGGTCGCAAGATCCAGCGACGTCGCCTCGCGCGCCAGATCCTCAAGCGATGCAATGCCAAGTGCGCCGGCCTGCTCGCGACGTATTGCGAAAGCATAGGCATTCTCGAATCCCAGCGCGCCCAGCACGGTAACACCATCTCGCTCGCTCAACTCACGGCGCAGTACGGACAGCATCTCTGCAGCCGACAGTTTCTCGCCACGATCCAGCTGATTGGCCCACAGCGTACCGGTGTAATCGACATAAACGTCGATATCGCCGGTACGGACAGCCTGATAGGCCACTGAAGAGCCGAGATTATACCGTGCCTTCGTCCGGTACCCAGCCTTCTCCAATCGGGCTGCGATAAGCTCGGCAAGTATGTATTGCTCCGAAAAGCCTTTGGCACCAATCACCACGGTGCGATCCATCCCTGCCTGCTCGCTTCGCCCTGTCCAGTCATCGGGCGGGACAAAGGCGGCAAGCAACAGCACCGAGATCATCGCGAGGCCGGCGAGCCAACGCCTTTTCGAGCGTCGAGCCAATCCGCTTTCGACAAGCCCGAGAAGGAAATCGACCAGCAAGGCCAGCAAGGCTGCAGCAATACATCCCGCAAGCACACGCTCCCAATCCTGGATTTGCAGGCCGGAAAAGATCAGGTCTCCCAGGCACGGCTGACCGATGGTCGTTGCCAGAGTGGCGGTTCCGATCGTCCACACCGCCGCAATTCGAATGCCGGCTAGGATGATAGGTGTTCCCAAGGGAAATTCGACCAAGACGAGCTTCTGCCGTGCGCTCATGCCAAGGGCATCGGCCGCCTGGATCAGGTTGCCATCGATGCTGGCAAAGGCGGTGACCGTGTTCCGCACGATCGGCAAGAGCGCGTAAACGCCCAGCGCGAGCAGCGCAGGCAAGAAGCCAAGCGCAGGAATGGCAAGCCCGGTCGCGTCACCGAGCAGCAGCAGAAGCGGGTAAAACAGTGCGAGCAGCGCCAGGCCGGGGACGGTCTGAATGCCATTGACTGTGGCTAGCAGCGGCCCACGCAGCTGTTCATTGCGCACCGCTGCGATCGCCAGCGGAATACCAATCACCAACGCAAGCAACACCGCGGCAGCGCTTAGCCGAAAATGCGCCTGGGCGAGTTGCACCAGCTCAGCCAGGGGAACGCCGAAAACTGTCATGCGCCCTGCATCAGGGCTTCCAACCGTCCCGCTTGCGCCCGAACGGCACCAACCATGGCCCCCACGGTCCCCTCGTTTTTCGCCCGCATCAGCTCGCCAGGCGTCAGGTCGGCGACCACCAAACCATGTTCCATGACCAGCACGCGGTCTGCCAAGAGCATGGCTTCTGCCAGATCGTGCGTGACCATCACGCTGGTCAGGCCCAGCCGATCATGCAGCCGCCGATAGGCCTGGCCCAGTTCGACCCGGGTCATTGGATCGAGCGCGCCGAATGGCTCGTCCATAAGCATGATCTGCGGATCGACCGCCAATGCCCGGGCAAACCCGACCCGTTGCGCCTGACCGCCGGACAGCTGCGCCGGATAGCGCGTGCCCATTTCCACGGGCAGCGAAACCATATCGAGCAATTCGGCAACCCGCTGGGTGCGTCCTGCGGGGTCAAGGTTCTGGAGCCGGGGGGAAAGCCAGATATTTTCCGCCACAGTCATATGAGGAAACAGCCCGATACCCTGGAATACGTAACCAATGCTGTGCCGGAGCGCGGTCAAATCCAAGGCGATTGCGTCGACATCCCCGATGGCAACCTTGCCCTTGTCCGGCTCCACTAGCCGGTTGATCGTCTTGAGCAGTGTGGTCTTGCCCGCCCCGGACTGGCCGACCAGGGCGACAAAGCTGTGTGGTTCGATATCAAGCGAGATCTTACGCAGGACTTCGGTTTCGCCATAGGACTTGCTGATGTCGACCAGCCGGATTGATCCCCTCCTGTCCTGTTTCGTCTCCATCGCCATAGCCTAGCGGAGGGGGAAACCAGAACAACCCCGCCATGCAATTACCAATGGCTCATCCGCTTCCAGCCGGATTCCACTCGCAAGCCTATGGTGGTCGCCAGCAGCACCGGCGCGATCGGTAGCCCGGTTACGAATTCTGCAGTCTGCATCGCGCCCGGACCTCCGGCCGATTGTCCGACTCCGGCCAGAACGCCGACGGCAACGGCTCATGTGACGCGCGGAGCGAAGCCTGTTTCGTGATTGCCGCGGGTTGCGATCACCGCGCGGCAACTTGGGCGATTACTATGGTGAATTCGATGAGCAACGCATTGGCCGCAATGGCTTCGAAGGAGACGGTTGGCTTGGAATTTGCCGCGTTGTTGCCAGCCATTCCGCCCGATTCAGTTATGATTGCGCACTATTCCAAAGAGATCAGAAACGCCGCAGTCATCAAGAATTAATAAATGAACTATATTTGATTCCATATTTCGATCATAACGTTTCCAATTTTTGAAATTGGAAATTCTTGGCGGACATTCACATAGATATGGAGTCCGCCAGAGGGTGTGTGATCATTTTGCAACGCGCGCAGTATTTAGAACCAATTATGGACTTTGTCCGGTAGCCGATAGCGGAATCAATCGCTAGGCGGCGCGGTACAGCACCAAATCACTGAAAGCATGCCTCGTATGTTCGGGGCATTGTCTCGTTATTCATTCCCAGGCCGTCTTGGCCTTGGGTTCGAGATCCAAACCAACAAGGGGTCCAGACTATGTTGAAATTCGTCACCAGCGCCTCGCTCGGCGCGCTGGCGGTTGCGCTCGCCGCGCCAGCTTCCGCCCAGGACGATACCGCCGCGACGACAGAGCGAACCGGCGGGGTAGACGCGATCATCGTCACCGCGCAGCGCCGCAGCGAAGACCTGCAGGATGTGCCGGTCTCGGTCCAGGCGCTGGGCGAGAAGGGGCTCGAAGAGCTCAACATCAATACCTTCACCGATTATCTCGAACAGCTGCCCACGGTTACCGCGGGTGGCAGCGGGCCGGGACAGGCGACCATCTATATCCGCGGTCTTGCATCGACGACGCCGAACCTGGGGACCGCCGGCGTCGCGGGCCTGGCTCCCAACGTTGCCTTTTACCTGGACGAACAGCCACTGGCACAGCCGGGGCGCAACCTGGACGTCTACGCCGCCGACCTGGAGCGGATCGAGGTGCTTTCAGGACCGCAGGGCACGCTGTTCGGTGCCAGCTCGCAGGCTGGCGTGGTCCGGCTGATCACCAACAAACCGCGCCTGGGCGCATTCGAAGCCAGTGCGGATGCCGGCGTTTCCTTCACCAAGGGCGGCGAAACCAGCTACAAGGCGGAAGCCATGCTGAACGTGCCGGTGACGGACAACTTCGCGCTGCGCGGCGTTGTCTTCCTCGACGACCAGGGTGGATATGTCGACAACGTGCACGGCACGCGCTCGCTGCGTGAAAGCGGCCGGTTCCGCACCGCTGACACCGTGCGCGCCAATGGCGTGGTGGTCGGCGACCGCGCGGGCTTCCAGTCCGATCCCGCCAGCCTTGCCTATATCGACAACGAAGTGACCTTCCTCGAGGCGGACAATTCCGCCCTGGTGCAGGACAATTTCAACGACACCCAGTATTCGGGCTTCCGAGTCACGGGACTATACGAGTTGACGCCCGACTGGACGATCACCGTCGCGCATACCCGCCAGAGCATCGAATCCGACGGCGTATTCTTCGCCGATCCCGAGCTCGATGGACTGGATGACCTGGAGATCCAGCGCTTCAACGACGATCGCCTGGAAGACGATTTCTCCAACACCAGCTGGACGGTCGAGGGACGGTTGGGCATGCTGGAGTTGATCTACACCGGTGCCTACACTGATCGCGAATCCGACCAGAAGGTCGCTTATTCCGATTACCTGTTCGTCGGCCAGTACATCCCCTACTACAGCTGCGACACGGCGGTGGCATACCCCAGCTATGTCGCTGTCGCCCCGGCGAACCCGACTTGCTACGCGCCCAATTTCTTCCTGAACTCGACCACCGATACGACCGTGTTCACGCAGGAACTGCGCTTGAACACGCCGCAGGATGCGCGCTTCCGCGCCAGCGTGGGTGGGTTCTATTCGGACCTGCAGCTGGATGAACGCGTCGACTACGGATACGCCAAGGATCAGTTCGTGCGCGGTTCGGACGGTGTTACCACCGGTTTCGCGCCGACCTACCCGTTTACCAACACCGAATTCACCGGTGAAACGGGCAATGCCTTTGCCGGCTATTTCAGCGATCCCGGCCCCCTTCCGCAGGATATCGGCTTCCGCAACGACGTACGCCGTACCGACAAGCAGTTTGGCATCTTCGGCGAAGTGTCCTTCGACATCGTGCCGGATGTATTCACCATCACCGGCGGCGCACGCTACTACGATGTGAAGGTTGACATCGTAGGGTCGGCCACAACCCGCTTTTGCAAGCTGAATTCACCCATCTTCGGGGCCAATGCAGGCGTCGATCCGGACGACCAGGTCAATGTGCCTGGCTGCGGCGGTGGCAATCTGTCCCTGCTGTTCGGGCCGGACAATCCGTTCGGCAACCCGGACAAGGCGGAAACCGACGGTTTCATCTTCAAGGGCACAGCCACCTTCACGCCCACGCCCGACCTGCTGTTCTACGCCACTTATTCCGAGGGCTTCCGCCCCGGACTGTTGAACCGCCCTGCCGGCGCCACCAACCCTGACATGACCTTCACTGTCCCGGGCGCGGTGGATACCGACGAGGTGACCAACTATGAAATTGGCTGGAAGACAGACATGCTCGACGGCCAATTGCGCCTGAATGGCAGTGCCTTCTTTGTTGATGTAAAGCGACTGCAGACCACCATCTTCGACCCGAACATCACCAACCTGTTCTTCTCGGACAACGCCGCCAATGCGGAGATCCGCGGGATTGAGGCCGACTTCACCGTCGCGCCCTATTCGCTGCCCGGCCTGACGGTTTCGGGAGCCATGTCCCTCTTGGATACCGAGATTACCGAATTGCTGACCCCGACCGACACGGTCCTGGTCGGCTCGGACCTGGCCTATGCCCCCTCGTTCCAGGGCAATCTGCGCGCGCGTTACGAATGGGATCTCAACTCGGACCTCACCATGTTCGTGATGCCGCAGGTTTCGCATTCCTCTTCCAAATATACCGACGTGGTGGAAATCAATCGCCTAAAGCTGGATGGCTATACCACCTTCGACATGTCGGCTGGCGTGGTGGGAGACATGTGGACCTTCGAGGTCTACGGTGAGAACTTGAGCGACGAGCGCGCCGAACTGGCCGGCAATTTCAACTTCGACCGCGCGCGTATCACAACCAACCGTCCATTGACGGTGGGCATGCGCGTCTCGTTCGACTACTAATCCGCGTTCGCTTCCCGGCGCGGGATGCGGCGGCCGGTGAGCAAGCAGGAGTGACGGCGCAGGCAGGCCTCGGCTTGCCTGCGCCGTCCGCATTTGGGAAAGACCGCGCATGTCCACTCGCGCAGATCATCTGAAAGCCGCGCAGGCGCGCTTGCAGGAGGGCGACTTCGCCGCCGGACTGGCAGAGGCCGAAGCCCTGCTTGCCGATGCCCACGACGACGGAGAGGCGCTGTATGTCGCCGCCGTTGCTCTGCGCTATCTCGATCGCACGGCCGAAGCTCAGGTCATGCTCGAGCGCTTGCGGGCGGCGATGCCCGAATTTGGCCGCGCCTGGCAGGAGGAAGGCCACCTTGCCCGCGCGCGTGGGGACATACATGCCGCTATCGCCGCCTATGATCGTGCTACCCGACTGAATCCCGCGCTTGTCGCAAGCTGGCGGATGCTGGCCGAGTTACAGCAAGGTCGGGCCGCTGCTGCCGCGCGGGCACAGGCGGATCGTATTGCTGCACTTCCGCGCGAACTGCTGGCGGTGCTCAATCACCTGAGCGAGGGGCGGCTCCTGCGGGCGGAAGAGATATGCCGTCACTACCTCAGGCAGAACCAACGCGATGTGGAAGGCATGCGCCTGCTGGCCCAGATCGGCATCAAGCTGGGCATTCTGGACGATGCGGAATTCCTGCTGGAAAGTGCCGCGGATTTCGCGCCTGACAACATGCAGGTGCGCCTCGACTACATCGACGTGCTGCGGCGGCGCCAGAAATTCGCTCTGGCGCAGGAGCAGGCAGAGGCGCTGTACCAGCGAGAGCCGGACAATCCCCTGTTCCAGTCCCATCTCGCAATCGAGAGCATGCAGATCGGCGATTACGAGCGCGCCTTCGCTCTGTTCGACAGTGTATTGGCAAAGCTGCCGCGCGATTCCGCGACGCTGACCAGCCGCGGCCACGCGCTCAAGACCACAGGGCGACAGGAGGAGGCGATCGCCAGCTACCGCGAAGCGATTGCCGCCGCGCCAGCACATGGCGATGCCTGGTATGCGCTGGCCAATCTCAAGACCTATCGCTTCAGCGAAGATGAGATCGCGGCAATGGAACGGATGGTCATGCAGGGAGACCTGGCATTCGCCGACCGCGTGCATCTGAGTTTCGCGCTCGGCAAAGCGCATGAAGACGGCAAGAGTTTCGAAAAGAGTTTTCACCATTACGAAGAGGGCAACCGGCTCAAGCGCGCGCAGACACGCTACGACGCCGACGCGATGAGCGAGGAACTGGCGAAGCAGCACGAGGTCTGTACGCGCGAACTGTTCGCCAGGCACAATGGCGCGGGGCACGATGCGGCCGACCCGATCTTCATAGTCGGCTTGCCGCGCGCCGGCTCGACACTGCTGGAGCAGATTCTCGCCAGCCACAGCCAGGTCGACGGGACTCTGGAACTGCCCAACATCCTCGCGCTGGCGCACAGGTTGCGCGGGCGCAAGGCAGGCCAATCCAACTATCCGCAGGTGCTGCACGAACTCTCCGGCAAGCAGCTGGCGCAGTTCGGGAAGGACTACCTGACCAACACCGCAATCCACCGACAGGGCGCGCCGTTTTTCATCGACAAGATGCCCAACAATTTCCGGCATATCGGTCTTATTCACCTGATCTTGCCCAATGCGAAGATCATCGACGCCCGCCGCGCGCCGATGGATTGTTGTTTCTCCGGCTTCAAGCAGCTGTTCGCTGAAGGGCAAGAGTTCACCTACGGGCTCACCGAAATCGGCCGCTACTACAGCGACTATGTAGACCTGATGGCGCATTGGGACGAGGTATTGCCGGAGGGCCGCGTGCTGCGCGTTCTCCACGAGGACCTGCTCGACGATCCCGACGGGCAGATCCGCAGGTTGCTCGACCATTGCGGACTGGAATTCGAGGATGCCTGCCTGGACTTCCACCGCACCGACCGTGCGGTACGCACCGCCAGTTCCGAACAGGTACGCCAGCCGATCAATCGTACAGGTCAGGACGCCTGGGTTCCATACGAGCCGTGGCTCGGCGAACTCAAACATGCTCTGGGCGACAAGCTCTAGGCGAGCGCCGAGGTGCTGTCAGTCTAACGGCAACTCGTTTCCACATGGCGGAACTCAGCCTACCCACAGTGTGCTTCAGGCCATGAGGCTTTGCCACTCAAGGCCGAGCGCAAGACCATGCGTGTCCTTTCGGAGAGCGAGGAGGTCCGCGTGTTCGCTCGGATCGACGAGCTGGCCGTCCAGCAACCCCGCGCAGCAGTGGCAGCGCCTCTCCCGGCTCCTGAGGTGGCTCCTCGACACCGGGTGCCGCCTCAATGAAGGCCTGCAGTGCGAGGCCAGTTGGGTCGAGGCGCGGACGATCAAGTCCGCTGACGGGTTCGAGCGGACCATCCACTTCCTGACGATCCCGCCGGAGATTGCCAAGTCAGGCAAGCCCAGGACCATCCCGCTCACCAACAGGCTGGCCGACATGCTCCCGGTCCTGCGGGCCGACGAACTGGACGGCAAGCTGTTCCCCATGAAGCCGCAGACTGTCTGGTATATGTGGGACAAGGTGCGCGCCCACCTCGGGATCGAAGAGGTGGTGAAAGCGTCCTGCCGGTTGGCGCGGGCATGGAGGTAGGCGGCAAAGCTTTCGCTTTCGGTCGAGAGATATTCGTACCCCGGCGGGGCCGTCTCGCGCAGTTCGGAGGCCAGACGTACCTGCCGGATCGGCACGATCTGGTCGCCCTGCTCCGCATCGTAGAAACCCAGCTCGCCATGCCCGCGCGGCAGGCTCGAGAGGTGCTCGATCCCCGCGATCACCCGCCCGACCAGCGCGATGTTGCGGTCGAGATGGCGCGGGGCATGGCCGATCACCGTGTAGAGCTCCGCCCCGGTACCCGTGTCCGGCGAAAGGCCCCGCCCGACGCCGACCATGCCGTAGCAATGGACCGGCCAGCTGCTTACCGTCCGGGTGTCGCCGGAGATATCGAGGCCGACGGGCCAGCCCCCGGCGAAACTCGCGGTGACGGCATAGCTGTCGACGAGAGCGGGCTTTGGATGCCAGAGAACAATGCCGCCTTCATCGCCCACGGTCGCGTGCGCGACATAGTCCTCCTCCCGCATCACCCGCAGCCCCTCGGGCAGCGGCTTGGCCTTCTCCGCATCCTCGCCATGCGGATCGCCCCACTGGACCACGTAATTGTCCTGCACCCGCACCACCGCGATCCCGTCGAACCAGTGCGCGCGGGCAAGCGTGCGGATATTCGCCACCCAGCCCTGGCTGAAGGGCTCCGGCATCAGCTGGATCACCACCCGGCGCGGCGTGCCTGCCGCATCGGGCGCAAGGTCCATCACCAGCAGTTCCTCCGCCGGGATCGCCACCCAGTCCGCCGCCGGGGCGCTCGCGACCACTTCGCCGGGCGAGGGGCCGGCGGGGGCCTCCTGCCCTTGGACGGGCAGCGAGAGGGCGAGCGCGGAGAGGGCGAGCAGCGGCTTCATGCGGGAGCTTCTGCCACGGCTGCGCCCCCCGGGAAAGCCCACCCCCGCCCCCTCCCGCAAGCGGGAGGGGCAGCGAGACTTGCGGCGGCAAGGCCGGCGCCAGTCGCAGCGGGGTGGGCCCGGAGGCCGCCCGCTAATCCCCCGCCAGCTCCTCCAGCGCGTGCATGTCCTCGTCCGAGAGCCCGAAATGGTGGCCGATCTCGTGGACCAGCACGTGGAGCACGAAATGCTCGAGCGTCTCGTCCCCGCGCGCAGCCCATTCGTCGAGCATCGGGCGCCGGAACAGGCGGATGCGGTCGGGCATGGTGCCCGAATGCGCCAGGCTCTTCTCGCCCAGCGGGATGCCCTCGTAGAGGCCGGTGAGTTCGAAGGGATCCTCGATCCCCATCGCCGCGAGCGTGGCCTCGTCGGCAAAGTCCTCGACCTGCAGCAGAACATCGTCGAGATGGGCGCAGAACTGCGCGGGCAGGCGCGCCCAGGCAAGGGCCGCGAGCCGCTCGATATCCTCCGCCGAAGGGGCCATGCCGATGGTTCGCTCCATCGCCGCACCCTAGCGCGCGGCGCGGGGTGCGCAAGCGGGAGACGCAGTCCCTTGCACGCCCCGCCATTCGCGGCTAGGAGCGCGCCTCTTGCCCCGCGGGGCGCACAGGCTTGGCACGTCCGGCGCGGCTCCACCGCGCTCAGGCAGCGAAGCGGCAGCGCGACAGAAGGGCATGCGGAGCGGTGGCCGAGTGGTCGAAGGCGCACGCCTGGAAAGTGTGTATACGGTAACCCCGTATCGAGGGTTCGAATCCCTCCCGCTCCGCCACTTTTCATTGATTAGATTGATATTTTTTCAAAGTCCGGCGACTGTTCCCATAACCGTTCCCCGATAGATCCGACGCTTGACGCGAACGCTGGCGGGCAAATCGGAGAAGAGATTCGCCGATAGCCGTCACCTTGAACGTCATGCGCAGGCGCTGGAAGTTAAGATTGAAAGCTAGCGCGGCTCACTACATCGTAATGCCCAGCAAGCTCCAGTCGGTGCCATTGGAATCAGGAGCGAGCATCACCGTGTAGTTTTGTCGGACTGTCGCGCCAAACCCGTTTTGGGCATCAACATATCCGCGAACCGTGAATGCGCATCGCCCATCGTCATTGGTAAAACGGGAAACCGAAACGCCACTTGCATTTATCAATGGAAAATCGGCGGTGCTGGGTGAGCGAAGTTGGCGCTTTACGAACTCTTGCGACATGACGAATGCTGTCGTGTCTTGTTCGCATGGCGGTGTGCTTGAACAAGCAGCGAGTGGTGCAGCCACAAGTATTAACGCAACCAAAAGTGTTCTCACCGTTTTTCTCCTTACGCTGACACCCGATAGCTCGATCAGACTCCGCTGTTGGAGCGGAAGCGACATCATTGTTCGCCCTCCAAAGTGTCTGCCAGCTCGTCAGTGGCAATTTCAACTGCTGCGCGCCTGCCCTCATTCGCTGGCATATGCGCGCCACTCAATTGGGCCTCTATGCAATCAGCGCCAGCCGTCACATCCCACAATAGATAGACGGCAACCTGCTTTTCATCGTCGTTCAGGTCACTGGCATAGACGGGCAGGAACAAGCTGCGTTCCAGTGCGCCGCCGCGCTTGCTTGGCACTTGCGGCGCGGTTTCCGGCGCGCTTGTCCAAATGTGGTCCGGTGCGATCCAGTCGCCTGCATCGCCACGAACCCGGAACTCGATATGGCCGGATGCAAGGCGTTCGCCGAATACGATGGCTGCTTGGCTATCCCGCCACTTGGTAAGCGCCTTGCGGGCTTCGTCCACGATATAGGCTGAAAGTCGCCCAATCAGTTCGTCGTCAAATCCGCGCGCCTGCAATCTGGCGAGAATGCGCCCGACCAATTCGCGCGCTACATAGGGATTTCAGCAGCCGCGTGGCGCAGGTGTGGCGAAGGCAGTGGATCTTCATTCGCCCCGCGGGCGGGGCCGATGTCTGCAATATCCCGGTTCCGGTCAGGCCCCTCCCGCATGAGTGAGAGCCTGACCCATGCGGGCGAAATCTGGCTGTGGACCTCGGCCGAGGGCAAGGGCAGCTGGCATTTCCTGACGCTGGACGGCGCCGCGGGGGAGGCGATCGCCGCGCATGAGGCGATGCGGCGGCTCGAACTCGGCCGCGGGCGGGGCTTCGGCTCGGTCCGGGTGGAGGCGCGGATCGGGGCCAGCCGCTGGACCACCTCGGTCTTCCCGAGCGCCTCCGCAGGCGGCTACATCCTCCCGATCAAGGCTGCGATCCGCCGGGCCGAGGGTCTGGCGGCGGGGGACAGGGCCGAGGTTGTGCTGACCCTCTCGTGAGCGCCCCGGCGGGGGCGGGCCGGGCTCAGCGCGCCAGCGTCTTGCGCATGCGCACCAGCGGCACCGCGACGCCCTGCGCCATGGTCTCGACCCGCTCGAGCGCCTCGTAGCCGCAGGCCCGGTAGAGCGGCAGGCCGCTGAGCGTGGCCATCGGCTCGGCGGCGGGAAGGGCGGGGCTTCGGCAGCTCCAGGCCGAGCGGGATCGAGGGGAGTTCCCTTGTGGGGCTTCCGCGGCGACTCCGATCAGGGGAACACGAAGCCCTTCGCACCATCTCGTCGCCCCGGACCCGATCCGGGGCCCCGCTTTGCCGGCGGCGCTGCGGAGAAGAAGCGGGATCCCGGCTCGAGGCCGGGATGACGGGGGGGGGAGAGGGCGGGTGTCCAGCTCTGCACCATAACAGCACTCATATCTTGACATATAGTGCCATATAGGTTATAGGATCGTCGCCCCCTCCCGGCGCGCCTCACGCCGGTGGCGGGCAGCGCGGCTGGCGCGGCGCGTGCGCGGGGGCGGATCCTCCCCAAGGGCATGCCGATCCTGCCAGACGCGGCGTTCCGGATGACGGCTCCGCCCGACCTTCGGCTGCGTTCCCCATGGGAACGCCGTCAGTCCGTTGGCGGCTTCGGGCCGTTGCAGGTGCGGGGATCACCCGCAGGTGCCGTACCGCCCCTTGCGGGCCCGGGGTCGCGGCGCCGCCGGAAGGCCGGACCGGGCCGGGCGCGGCGCATGCGGAAGGTGCCGGCTCTCACCGCAATTCCTCCGCCCGCTCCCGCGCGCGCTCCTTCCTGGCGCCGCGCCGGCCGCGCATCGTCGTGTTTGCCGAGGGCGCAAGGTCCGGGTTCGCCGCCGGATGCGGCTGCGCGCCCGCAGCGCTTGCGCGGAGGACAGCCAAGGGGCTCCGTCAACTGAGCCCCTAGCGCCCCTCGGTCCGGGCGGCGAAGGCGAAGTGGACCGCCACTGCGGGATCGAGCCCGCTTCCGGCCTGGCCCTCGCCGACCGCGAAGGCGCCGCGGCGGACGCTGGCTTCGCCTTCGACCCGGCGCTGGTTTCCGCTGCCGGTGAGACGGAAGGCGATCGTCTGCGGCTGGGTCGTGCCCTTGAGCCGCAGCGTTCCGTTCGCCGTATAGCGGTCCGGCCCGGTCCGGCGGGCGGAATCGGCGCGGAATTCAGCGGTGGCGAAGCGGGCGGCGGCGAAGAATTCCTCGCCCGCCAGCATCGCGTCCTGGGTGGCGTCGCCGACGCTGGCGCTGGCGAGGTCGATGGTAATGCGGATCTCCGCCGTCTCGGGGTGCTCGGGATCGAAGGCGATGGCGCCGTCCCAGCGGGCGAAGCGGCCCGCAATCCGCTCGCCGGCCGCGCTGCCGACGGCGAAGCCGAGCTCTCCGCCGGGTTCGATCGTCCAGCGCGGGGGCGGCGAGAGCGCGGCCGGGACCGGGGCGGAAGGCGCTTCGCTCGTGTCCTGGGCGGGGTCCCCGGCGCCGGGTGCCGGGCTCGCTTGCGGGAGGGGGGCACTCTCCGGTGCAGCCGGGACCGTGGCCAGCGGGGCGGGGGCGGCCGGCGCGGCGGCCGGCCGGCCGGGAACGGTCGGCGGCGGGTCGCCGGTCATGGCGGAGAGCAGGCCGAAGGCGCCCAGCCCGCAGGCCGGCACGGCGAGGCCGAGCACCAGGCCCGCCGCGCGGCGGCCGCCGGGCGCCATCCGCCGGAGCACGCCTTCGCCCGGCAGCAGTTCGTGGCGCAGCGCGCCGGCGAGATGCAGGACGAGCAGGGCAATGCCCAGCCAGGCGAGGAGTTCATGGGCCTCCTCGGCGGCGGGATGGAACCCATGGGGCAGCGGCAGGTGCGGGAGCGGAAGGAGGCCGAAGAGGATCGTCGGCACCGCGACCGGTGCGGTCGAGGCCAGCGCCCAGCCGGTCAGCGGGGCCAGCACCATGAACAGGTAGAAGCCGGCATGGACCGCCTGCGCCAGCCGGTGGGAGAGGCCGCCCTGCGGCGCCGCCGGGCGGGCATGGGTCAGCCGCCACAGCAGCCGCAGGAGCGAGAGCGCGAGGATCGTGATCCCGAGCGACTTGTGCAGCTGGAGCAGCGCGAAGCCGCGTGCGCCCTCGGGCGCGGCGAAGCCGAGCGCCAGTTCGAAGGCGAGGCAGAAGGCGATCAGCCAGTGGAGCAGGATCGCGCCCTTGCTGTAGCGGGTCATGCGCAGCCCCCGGCTGTTCGCCCGGTCAGAAGTCGATCTGCTTGATCGTCTTGCCGTTGGCGAAGGTCACGGTGATGTTGAAGCCGCCGTTGCGCCCGTCGCGCAGCGGGTAATAGGTGAGGTCGATCACGTCGCCCTGCTTGAGCGTGCGCCGGCCCCAGCCGCCCCGGACCAGGTGGTTGGGACTCATCCCCTCGAAGGCCCATTTCTTCTCCGATCCGTCCGCTTCCTTCGTTGTCACATAGAGGAAGGTGTGGGGATTGGTCCATTCCCAGCGCAGGACGGTGGCGTTCTTCAGCGGCACTTCCTTGCCCCATTCGAACATGGCGGTCGAATGGTGGGCGGTGCCCGAGGCGGGGATCATGGCGAGGACGGCCGCCGCCGCCAGCCCGCCGAACAAGCGTTTCATGTCTGCTCCTCCGTGCATGCGGCGTCAGTCGAGCCCGAGGCTGTCGAAACCCAGATCCATGCTGGGCCGCCCCTCGGCGTCGGCTGCGTCGCGGTTGTTTTCCTGGCAAATATACTCGCGCAGATCCCATTCCGGTTCGAGGCGATAGGTCATCGCGGTGGTGAAGGGTTCGCTGAACAGCGCGGGGTCGGTAATGGTGGTCTCGACCGCCAGCTGCCCCGGGCCGGCCAGCCTGATGCGTTCGCGCATGCGGGTCTGTTCGGTCGGGTGGAGTCCTTCGATCAGCGAGATCAGCGGGGAAAAGCCGACCGTCTCGACCACCAGCGTATCGCCGTCCCACCGGCCGACCGAGGAACCGTTGAACAGGAGGTCGGGATCCTCCGGCAGCGCCCGCCCGTCGGTGAAGATCTGGCGCAGCTGGCTGTGCGTCTCGATGACGATATTGACCTTGCCCGGCGAGTAGATGAACTCGATCGGATAGGGGTAGCGCATCACGCCGGGCATGCCGACCGGGCGGCAGTTCGCCCCTTCGGTCTGGAGGTTCTCCCCCTGCTCCTTGGCAGCATGGAAGGCCTCCAGTTCGCGCCGCGCGGCGGGCGTCAGCGGGGCCTGGCCTTCGGCCGCCCGCAGGCGGGTGACGGCGGCCCAGTCGGGTTGCCAGACGCCTTCGAAGGCGGGCAGGCGCGCGATCGCGGCATAGGCCGCGCTGCGCGCCGCAGGGTCTGCCGGGGCTCGGGATTCGGCGAGTGCCGCGGGGGCGCTGCCGGCGGCGGCCAGGGCGGTGGCGGAAGCGATCATCAGTCGGAAGGTCTTGGCCATCATTGCTCGTGCGATTGCAGCTGGGTGCCCTTGCGGCGCGGGAATCGGGATAGGTCACTCGATTGATATTATCAATCTCAAACTTGCCGAGCGAGGTCAAGCATGGGACGCCGCCTGGCAAGAGAACATTGGTCCCGGTAAGAAAAATGCGTATTTTCGGCATCTTCTTCGGAAATTCCGGCAATCCTTCTCCCCTTCGGCGGTCCGGATCTTTCTTCTATTGACTTTGATGAAGTCAAGAATGATGAATCGGGACGGGTAACGACCACGAAGACGGCCGCCCGAGGACAGATGGGAGAACCGGGTTGGCCAAGGCCGGCCCTTGCGCGGGGCGCGTCTGCGCCGGCCTTTGGCCGGTATACATGCGGCGTCCCCAACTCCCCGCTGGACCGCAAGAGGACCTGGAAGGGGAGGAAAATGACCTGTAATCGCTCGCTCGCAATCCGTTCGCTGTTGCTCGCGGCCACCGCCTTTTCGGCCGTGCCCGCGCTGGCCGCGGACGAGGACGGCCAGAACGAACCGATCGTCGTGACCGGCTCGCGCATTGCCCGGACGACCTTCGATTCGCCGTCGCCGGTGACCACGCTCGGGGCGGAGGATCTCGCCCGCCGCGGGGTTACCAACATTGCCGAGGCGATTACCGAACTGCCCTCCTTCCGCGACAGCACCGGGCCGCAGACCCAGGGTTTCGGCAGTTTCAATGTCGGCGCGCGGATCGTGAACCTGCGCGGCCTGGGCGTCACGCGCAACCTCGTGCTGGTGAACGGCCGCCGCTTCGCGCCGACCACCCGCGAGGGCTCGGTCGATCTCAACTTCCTGCCCTCGATCCTGATCGAGCGGACCGAGATCGTTACCGGCGGCGCTTCGGCCGCCTATGGTTCGGACGCGATCACCGGCGTGGTCAACGTGATCCTCGACGACGATCTCGAAGGCTTCAAGGCGCAGGCCGATTACGGTGTTTCCGACCGCGGCGACGGCGATCGCTATCACGCCTCGGCGGCCTTCGGCACCGACCTCGGCGACCGCGGCCATTTCGTCATCGGCGGCGAATGGTCGAAGCAGGACGGCATCGGCAATTGCTTCACCCGCGACTGGTGCACGCCCGGCGCGGTGGTGACCAACCTCTTCTATGCCGGCGGCAACGGCCTGCCGAACCTGGTGCGCAGCAACGACAACGCCGGCCTTCGCTTCAACAGCGGCGGGGTGGTCTATGGCGGGGCCCAGAACATCTACGGCACCGGCGGCATCACTTTCGACGGCAATGGCGATCCCCAGCCCTTCGCGGTCGGCAATCCCGCCTTCGCGCTGTTCCAGCTCGGCGGGGACATCGTTCCGGCCTATATCGATGCCAACATCACTGTCCCGGTCGAACGCTATTCGGTCAACGCCCATGCCGATTACGACCTGACCGAAGACATCACCATGTTCCTCGAAGGCAGCTTCGGCCATGTCGACGGGCAATTGCTGCAGACCTCCTTCTTCAGCCTCGGTATCCCGATCTATCCCGACAATCCCTTCATTCCCGCAGCGGTGCGGGCGACCCTGCCGGCGGATCAGCAGGCGCAGCCGACCGGCCCGGACACGCTGGTCCGGCCCGCGGCAGGCGCCTTCAACCTGGCGCGGCTGTTCGACGACCTGGCGCGTGGCTATTCGACCTCCGAAGCCGATACCTACCGCGTTGCGGCCGGGCTCGAGGGCAGCTTCGGAGCGGGGTGGAACTGGGACGGATACTACCAGTACAGCCGCACCGACCGCCGCCAGGTGGTGGAGGACAACCTCGTGGTCGGCGCCGCGATCTACCCGGTCAACAATCCGGCCACGATCGCGCAGAGCAACGCCTATTTCTACTTCGCGGCGGATGCGGTGGTGGATCCGACGACCGGCCAGCCGACCTGCCGCGCCCTGCTGAGCGACGATCCCGCGCTGGTCGCCGCGGCGCAGGGCTGCGTCCCGCTCAACCTGTTCGGGGAAAACAATTACGACCCGGCCGCCAAGGAATACATCTATGGCACGCTGGTCGAGGACATCGAACTGGAACAGCACGTGCTGGCGGCCAATGTCAGCGGCGAGCTGTTCGATGCCCCCGGCGGTGCGGTCGGCCTTGCGGTGGGCGCGGAATACCGGGTCGACACGATCGACGTGACGCATGATCCGCTGTCCAACCTCTATGCCTATTTCCAGAATTTCGGTGCCGATTACGACGGCAAGACCGAAGTGGTCGAAGGCTTCCTCGAGGTCGAGGTGCCGCTGCTGGCGGAGGTTCCCGGGGCCGAGGCGCTTACGCTCAACGGCGCGGTCCGCCAGACCCATTACAAGATCACCGGCTTCGGCTCCTATCTGCGGACCAGCGTCGAGAATTCCTTCGACGCCACGGCCTGGAAGCTGAGCGCAAACTGGGAGCCGACCGACTGGCTGCGCTTCCGGGTCAGCCGTTCGCGCGACATCCGGGCGCCCAATTTCGCCGAACTGTTCCTTTCCTCGGCCAGTTCCTTCACCACCGTCAACAACCTCTTCAACCCTGGCCAGAACTTCAATCCGGATCTGCTCAACGGCGGCAGTCCGTTCCTCTCGCCGGAGAAGGCCGATACCTGGGGGGTGGGCATGATCGTCCAGCCGCAGGGCTTCCTCGACGGGCTGCGGCTTTCGGTCGACTATTTCGACATCAAGGTGAAGGATTACATCGGTTCGCCGCCGGGTGGCTTCCAGAACATCATCAACGAATGCTTCAACGGGCGCGAAGCGGCCTGCAGCCTGATCAACGACGGCAGCATTTCGGTGGGCGAGGACATCACCGAAATCCGCAACATCTCGCTCAATCTCGAAGAGCTTCGGACCAGCGGGATCGATTTCGAGGCCGATTACCGGATCGATCTGGGCGGCGAGAACCAGCTCCTGCTGCGCGGCCTTGCCACCTATACCGACGAGCTGTCGACGCTGGCCTTCGGACAGAAGATCGACGGCGCGGGGCAGACCGGCGTCGCGGGCAGCATTTCGGCCCCGAAATGGAGCGCCAATTCCTTCATCACGCTGATCAACCCGCGCTTCACGGCCACGCTGCAGGGGCGCTATATCGACAGCGGCGTGCTCAATGCGCTTTATGTCGATCCGGGCGATCCGGGCTATGATCCCACGCTGCCCAACAGCATCAACGACAACAGCGTGCCGAGCCGCTTCTATCTGAACCTGTTCGGCACCTTCAAGATCGGCCCCGACTGGGAGCAGGGCAATGGTTTCGAGCTGTTCTTCCGGGTCAACAATCTGCTCGACAAGGATCCGCCGATCGTGCCCGAATTCCAGTTCCCGACCAATCCGGTCTATTTCGACACCATCGGCCGGTACTACACGATTGGCGCCCGCGCGCGCTTCTGACCCGCGATCCTCCGGCACGCCGGCGCTGTCCATGGGGAGCGCCGGCGTCCTGCCCGTGCGATTTGCACTGACGCGCCGATCGCCATACGGAAGGCAAAGGCCTATCCGGCCCTTGCCGGGGCGGGGCGGTGCAACGGCGGAGGCTTAGGCAGGGGCGCGATGGCGGAGGAAAGGAACAGCGACGGCACGCTGCTCGCCGGCATCCAGAAGGACCTCGTTTCCGCCCGCTTCCTGCTGCTCAAGCGCCTGCTGATGAAAAGCGCGCGGTCGGATTTCGAGGATAGCGAGCCGCGCAACCAGATGGAGCGGCGGATCCTCTTCATGCTCTATCGCAACGAATCCAGCCGGGTTTCCGAACTGGCCTTCTCGCTCGGCAACGATGTCGCGCAGGTCAGCCGCGGGCTCGCCGCGCTGCGCAAGGCCGGGCTGGCCCACTGCGCGCGCCAGCGCGATCCCTATACGCTCACGCCCGCCGGCCGGGAACTCGGCGCGGCGCTGGACGCCATCGCCTTGCGGCGGGAGGCCAGGCTGCTCGAGGGGCTGAGCGGGAGCGCGATGATCGAGCTGGCGGGACTGCTGATCCACCTCCAGTCCCGGGCGCTCACGATCCTGGTGGACGAGCTCGCGCTTTCGCGGGGCGAGGCCTCCGTGCCCGGGGCGAGCGGCCCGGTGGTGCCGGAAGTGGCCACGCGAATCCACCCGCTGGTGTTCAACATCGCCAATTCGACCATGCGCAGCGCCACGGCTTCCTTCAAGCGCCAGGTCGGCGTCTCCCAGTTCGAATGGCGTATCCTGGTCAATATGGCCGATCGTCCGGCCCTCTCCTTCAACCGGCTGGTCGAACATGTCGGGGCGGACAAGGCGCAGGTCAGCCGCACGCTGAACGGTCTGGTCGAGGCCGGGCTGGTCGTCCGCAACCGGGACAAGGCCGGCCCGCCGCTACGGCTCGACCTCACCCAGGAAGGCCGGCGCGTCTACGCCATCATCCAGGCGGACGCCCTGCGCCGAAATGCGCTGCTCGTCGCGGGCCTGAACGATGCCCAGATTCGCCGGCTGGTGGCCTATCTCGACACGCTGATCGCCAATGCGGCGGCCTTCGCCGAAGGCGAGGTTTCGTGACCGCCCGAAAGGCCGCAAGGCCCAGATTGTCGCAGGCGCCCCGCGATGGCCGCCGGGTGATCGGGCGCGCCCGCCAAAATCCGTCGGCGGATTAACAACTACGAAGCAACGGCGCATCAAAGCGGGTCTTGCTCCGCCGCGCAGGCCGTCAGCCCTGCGCGGCGGCGGCCTCGCCGGGTCCCGAAAGCCGTTCCTTCAGGAACTCGATCAGCGTCGTCACGCTCGGCTTGCCGGCATTGTGCGCCAGGACCTGGGCCTTGATCCACATCGGCGGCGGGCGAAAGGCCGGGAGCACGGTCACGATCTGGCCGGCCGCAATATCGTCCTGCACCAGCAGGTTGGGCAGGATGGCGATTCCGAGCCCCTTGCGCACCGCCTCGCGCAGGACGATCGTGTCGTTGACCATCAGGCGCGGTTCGACCGTGGCCGCGAAATCGCCGGCGTCGCCGAAGAAGTGCCAGGTCTTGCCGTGCAGCAACGAAACCAGGCAGTTGAAGCCCGAAATCTCGCGGGGATGGTCGGGGCTGCCGTGGCGCGCGATATAGTCGCGGCTGGCATAGGCCGCGCAGGGATAGGGCATCAGCGGGTGATCGACCACTTCCTCGTAGATCGAGGGGCGCGTCCCGATGGTGACGTCGCAGCCGCGCGCGAGCGGGTTGTCGAGCCGGTCGGTCAGCCGCAGGTCCATGTCGACGCGGGGAAACTCGTTGAGGAAATCGCAGAACAGCGGGCCAAGAATCATCGCCGTGACCGATCCCGGAGCCTCGATGCGCAGCAGGCCCCGCACCTCGCGATTGGTCCCGGCGTCGCGCATCTCGTCATATTCCGCGATCAGCTTCATGCAGCGCGGAATCAGGCGCGCCGCGTCCTCGGTCAGTTGCAGGTCGCGGGTCGAGCGACGGAACAGCTTGACCCGGAATTCATGCTCGAGCTGGCCGATCCGCTTGGACACGACCGAGGGGGCGATCGAGAAGGATCGCGCGGCTGCGGCGAAGCTTCCCAGCCGCGCAGCGGCCAGAAATATCCGCAAGTTCAGTATGTTATCCATAATTCTCGATTCGCGAATGCTGAAGTCTCATTAAACTCTATTCTCGAAGTGATGGCAAAGCCCTAGCCCTGTACCCGCTAGATCAAGCCGAAATCGGCGATCGAAATGGGAGAGTTACGCATGAAAAGGGGCATCTCGGCCGGCCGTGCATCCACGCTCGCCATGGCCATGGCCATCGGCGCCGTCGCGGCCAATGCAGCTTACGCTCAGGACACCGATAGCGGCGAGGCATCCGCTGGCGAGGACGCCATTGTCGTCACCGGCTCGCGCATCCAGTCCACCTTCGACCGGCCCACTCCCGTCTCGGTGCTCGGTGCGGACCGGCTGGAAGAACGCGGGGCGAGCAATCTCGGCGATGCGCTCAACGAACTCCCGGTCTTCCGTCCGACGCAGACGCCGGCCACGGCGGGGCTGGGGGCCGAGGCCGGCTATATCGGCGGCCGCATCCTCGACCTGCGCGGCCTTGGTGCGGTGCGCACGTTGACGCTGGTCGACGGCAAGCGCTTCGTCCCTTCGACCACTCAGGCCACGGTCGATACCAATATGATCCCCTCGATCCTGCTCTCGCGGGCGGAAGTGGTCACCGGCGGCGCCTCGGCGGTCTATGGCTCGGACGCGGTATCAGGCGTCGCCAACCTGCTGATCGACAAGAACCTGACCGGCTACAAATTCAACGCCCAGGCAGGGATTTCCAACGAAGGCGACAATTTCACGCGCCAGATCGGCGCGGCCGGCGGCTGGGACCTCGGCTCCAATCTCCATCTCGTCGTCGGCGGCGAATGGGAGAAGGGGGACGGTATTTCCGGCTGCGAGGAACGCGACTGGTGCCGTGACGGGATGATCAACGTCGGACGCAACCCGCTCCTGCCGGGGCAGGTCCCGACCATTCCCGCGACGAGCATCCTGCCCGATGCCTACACCTGGAGCGCTTCCTTCAACGGCGTCACCACTCCGCCGCGCAGTGCCTACAACGGGGTTGACGTGCCGGTCCTGCGTCCGATCGACGGGATTACCTTCGATGCCGACGGCACGCCCCGTTTCTACGATTTCGGCTATCTGGTGAACCCGATCTGGCAGGCCGGCGGCGAGCGTGACGAACCGCGCGGAAAGAACATCTATTTCGACTTCCCGATCGTCTCGCCGACCGAGCGCTGGGCGGCGATGGGCTATCTCACCTGGGATGCGACCAGCGACCTGACGGTCGAACTGGGCTTCAACTACGGCCACGGCGAAGGCCGCCACCGCAGCCCGGGCCACCGCGGCACGGCCTTCGTCATCCAGGACGACAACCCCTTCCTCCCGCGATCGAGCGATCCCGCGCTCGACATCCCGACCATCCTTGCGACGTCGGGTCTGACCAGCTTCACCCTCGGCAAGGGCTTCGACGATATCGGTCCGGGCATCATCGATGTCGAAAACGACGCGCTGCGTGCGGTGGTTTCCGCCACCTACCAGCTAGGCGACCGCTGGACGGCGGATGTCTATTATTCCTACGGGCGCAACGAATTCCGCTCGGATTTCACGAACAAGGTTATTTCCGGCAATATCGCCAACGCACTCGACGCGACCTCGGCCAACGGGGTTCCGGTCTGCCGCATCAATGTCGATGCCAATCCGGCGAACGACGATCCCAATTGCGTTCCGCTCAATCCCTTCGGCTATGCCCAGGGGCCCAATTTCGCCGAAGCCAAGGCCTATGTCACCGGCAACGGTTTCCAGACCAATGTCACCACCCAGAACGTGATTGCGGGGAACATCACCGGCGATCTGTTCGAACTTCCCGCCGGCCCGGTCGGCGTGGCCGCCGGCGCCGAATTCCGCAGCGACAAGGTCACCGGCGATACCGACCTGCTCTCGCAGGCCAACGCCTTCACCAACGGCAATGGTTCGCTGATTTCGGGCCAGATCGACGTCACCGAATTCTACGGTGAAATCAACGTGCCGCTGGTGGCCGATGCACCTTTCGCGCGCGAACTGGGCATCGACGGGGCCATCCGCCAAACCCATTACAGCCGTTCGAGCGAATTCTTCGACGACAGCAGTGTGGATGTGACGACCTGGAAGGTCGGCGCGGTCTGGGCCCCGATCGAGGCGCTGCGCTTCCGGGTATCGCGCTCGCGCGACATCCGGGCGCCCAATGTCTCCGAGCTGTTCGGCCCGGTCACCACCCGCACGGGAATCCTCACCGACACCGGCAACGGCGGCCAGCAGGTCATCGTCGACGTCGTCAGCGGGTCCAATCCGGAACTGCTCCCGGAAAGCGCGGACACGCTGACCGTGGGCGTGGTGGTGCAGCCGACCGGAGGCTTCTTCAGCCGGTTCCGCGCCTCGGCCGACTATTACGACATCAAGATCGACGATGCGATCAGCACGCTCGGTCAGCAGAACATCGTCAACCGCTGCGTCGACGGCGACGCGCTGAGCTGCTCGCTGATCACCCGCGACCCGGTCACCAACAACGCCACGCTGATCCAGGACACGGTCCAGAACGTGAACCAGCTGATCGCCCGCGGGATCGATTTCCAGCTCGACTATGCCCAGCCGGTCGGGGCGAACAACATGCTCAGCCTCAATGTGCAGGCAAGCTATGTCGACGACCTGATCACGGTGGATTCGGTCGGATCGACCGACCGGGCCGGCCAGACCGGCCTGCGCGGCGGCACGCCTCCGGGCATTCCCGACTGGACCATCGACGCGACCGCACGCTTCGATTTCGCCGAACGCTTCTCCTTCGTCACCCATGCGCGCTGGATCAATTCGGGCTTCTTCTTCCCGAGCTTCATCGAGCCGGGCGACCCGGACTATTCGCTGGAGAACCCCAACAGTGTGAACACCAATACGCTGCCCTCGCGCTTCTACGTCGATATCCTCGGCTCGGCGACGGTATCGGCCGGCGGCGGCGAGGTGGAGATCTACGCGGGGATCGACAACCTCTTCAACGTCGACCCGCCGCGCTTCCCGGGCGCCAACGGCAGCGGCAACAACGTGCTGTTCAACCCCGTCGGCCGGATGTTCAAGGGCGGCGTAAGGGCCAAGTTCTGACCGCTTGGGAACAGTGCGCCGGCCCGGATCGCATCGCACGCCCCTTGCGATGAGGCCGGGCCGGCCAACCACCTACCTTGCCCCGGTGCCGATAGCCCCGGCATCCCGACGGGCGTCAGCATGAGAGTAGTATAGCGATGACCCTGCGCAGCATCAGTGCCAATTCCCCCGTTCGCCGAGCCCATTGGCATGCGCTGGGACTTTCGGAGGAGGATCTCCGCAAGCCGAAGATCGCCGTCGTCAATTCCTCCTCGGAACTGGCCGTGTGCTTCGCCCATCTCGACGGGGTGGCGAAAGTGGTCAAGGAGGCAATCCGCGAGGCCGGCGGCGTGCCCTTCGAAGTCCGCACGACCGCGCCGTCCGACTTCATCACCGGCGCGGCCCGGTCGGGCAGCTACATCCTCGGCGCGCGCGACCTGGTGACCAACGATATCGAGGCGCAGGTCGAGGCCGCCATGCTCGACGGCATGGTCTGCCTGACCAGCTGCGACAAGACCCCGCCCGGCCATCTGATGGCGGCGATGCGGCTCAACATTCCGACCCTGCTGGTGATCGGCGGCTACCAGGCCTCGGGCATGATCGAAGGCGACCATGTCGACATCGAGGACCTGTTTGACGGCGGCGTGCGCGAACAGCTGGGCGGCGCGATGAAGCATTCGGTTGAGGCCATGACCAGGCAGGCTGTGCGCGGGCCGGGCGTCTGCGCCGGCATGGCCACCGCCAACACCATGCATTGCGTGGTCGAGGCGCTCGGCATGTGCATCGCCGGCTCCGCCCCGGTGCGAGCCAACAGCGAGAAGATGTTCGAAGCCGCCCGCGCCGCGGGGCGGCGGATCGTCGCCATGGTCGAAGAGGATCTGACCCCGCGCAAGATCATGACCGAGGGCGCCTTCCGCAATGCGGCCGCCATGGTGCTCGCCGTGTCAGGCTCGATCAACGCCATCAAGCATCTCCAGGCGACGGCGGTCGAGGGGGGGTTGGATACCGACGTCTTCGCGATCTGGGACGAGATGGGCCGCAAGGTACCGACGCTGTCGGCGGTCCGCCCCAACGGGGAAGTCCGGATCGAGCAGTTCGAGGATGCCGGCGGGGCCAGGGCGATGCTGAAGCAGCTTGAGCCGCTGCTCGACAGCGGCGTTGTCGTCGCGTCGGGCAAGAGCCTGGCCGAAGATCTGGCCGGTGCGACCGTATCCGATCCGGAAGTCATCCGCCCGCTTGCCGACCCGATCTCGCCCGGGCCGTCGATCGCGATCCTCAAGGGGTCGCTCGCGCCCGAAAGCGCGGTGGTCAAGCTCGGTATTCGCGACGGGTCGCGGCCCGAGAGTTTCGCCGGAACCGCCCGCGTCTTCGAGAGCAATCAGGATGCCATGGAGGCGATTTCCGCCGGTCGCCTGCAAAAGGGCGATGTGCTCGTCCTGCGCGGCCAGGGGCTGAAGGGCGGGCCCGCCATGGGTGGCGGGGCTTCCTTCATCCTCTTCGCGATCGATGCCGCGGGACTGGCCAAGGACGTCGCCTTCGTCACCGACGGCCAGTTGTCCGGTCTCTGCCTCAAGGGGCTGACGGTGGCCGAAGTCGCGCCCGAAGGTGCGGTGGGCGGCCCGATCGGCAAGGTGCGCGACGGCGACCGGGTCGAAATCGATGTGGCCGAACGACGCATCGATCTGGTAGTCGCGGAAGAGGAACTGGCGGAGCGGGACGCCGTCGGAGCCGATTTCCCGGTCCCCGCCGAAGGCTGGCTCGGCATCTACCGGGACAGCGTGAAGCCGATGGCGACCGGTGCGGTGCTGAGCGGAACCAGGCGATAGAGGATGACCATGAGGCTGACCGACGAGGAAAAGGCAATGCGCGACGGGGCCAGCGGGGCTGCCGTCGCCCGCGCGATGGACCTGCTGATCCGCTACGCCGAGGCGCTGGGTGCGGAGGATTTCGTTCCGACCGACAATATCGCCGGCGTGCCCGGCTCTTCCCCGCAATGGGTGAAGGATTATTATGCAGCCGACGGGGGCGATTATCGGGCGGTCTTCTCGCGCTTCGATCTCGATTCCGACGATGTGGTGGATGTCCCGCGCATCAGCGGCTTCAGCTGTCACCTGCAGGGCGGGATGGACCCCGAGCTCTGGCGCGAGCAGGGGATGAGCGAGGAAGCCTTCGAAAACTTCGCGTCGGACGAACGATCCGTTGCCGGGCACGGCATCCAGGTCCTCAAGACCTGTACACCTTATCTCGCCGGCAATGTGCCGGTCATGGGCGAACATTGCGCGTGGATGGAATCCAGCGCGGTCGTGTTCTGCAATTCGGTCATCGGCGGCCGCACCAATTGCGAAGGCCGGGAATCGACCAGCGCTGCCATGCTGGCCAAGCGCATTCCCAACTGGGGCTTCCACAAGGACGACTTCCGCAAGGGCCAGCACCTGATCGAGGTCGAGGTCCCGGTCGATTCGATCTTCGAATGGGGCATGCTCGGCTATTTCACCGGCGATGCGGTGGAGGACACGATCCCTGTGCTCGACGGGCAGATTCGCGATTCCGCCCTGATCAAGCACAAGCATTTCGGGGCCGCCGCTGCGTCATCGGGCGGGGTGGAGATGTACCATATGGCCGGCATTACGCCTGAAGCGCCGACGGTCGAACGGGCCTTCGGCGGCGCGCCGCGCGGCGAGCGCTTCACTTACGGCGCGGAGGAACGGCGCGCGATGTACGAGCGCCTCAACGGCGTGGGCGAGAGCCGGGATGTGGACTACGTCATGCTCGGCTGCCCGCATTACTCGATCGACCAGCTGGCCGAGGTCGCTCAGATGCTGGATGGACGTTCGGTCCACGCCAACAGCAATCTGTGGATCTTCACCAGCCGGGCCGTGAAGGCGACGGCCAAGGCCAGCGGTTATGAGGAGACCATCCGCAAGGCTGGTGCGCGGCTGATGACCGACACCTGTTCTGCGATCAGCCAGGCAGTCCCGCCCGGCACCAGGGTCGCCGCTTTCGACAGCGCCAAGCAAACCCATTACCTGCCTGCGATCATGGGCATCGAAGGCTGGTTCGGCACCACCCAGGACTGCATTGACGCGGCCTGTACCGGACGCTGGGAAGGGAGGCTCAACTGATGGCGACAGTGGACGTCCGTGCGCCCGACCTCGTCATTCGCGGCCGCAAGGTCGTTGGCGGCAAGGTCGAGGGCGAAGCCCTGGTGACCAGCCAGACCATTTCCGGCTGGGGCGGGGTCAATCCGATGAAGGGCGAGGTGATCGAGACCCGCCACGAGCTGCGCGGCCAGAGCTTTGCCGGCAAGATACTGGTCTTTCCCGGGGCCAAGGGTTCATCGGGCTGGTCGGCCGTGTTCCATACCACGCGCCTGACCGACAAGGCACCGCTTGGCCTGCTGTTCACCATCACCACCACCAAGGCGGCGCTGGGCGCGGTCGTGCTGCGCGTGCCGAGCATGACCGATTTCGACACCGATCCGGTCGAGGCAATCGCCACCGGGGACTGGGTGCGGATCGATGCAGATGCCGGAACGGTGTCCGTCTGGAAGGGCGGCCGCCCCTGACGCGGTGCGCGAGAGCGAATAGAGGATTGTACAAGTGAGCGAAGACAAGCCGAGACTTCAGCGTGTGGAGGGCCATAGCGAGGAGCGTTTTCTGGGCTCGGACGTGTTCGAGAGCAGCGGGCGCAATCTGCCGCCGTC
>Ga0207828_100050_pt1 | contig 192911 bp, 188 predicted proteins | sample TtaePargueraPR_11_FD_187276 | JGI IMG/M metagenome (GOLD analysis project Ga0207828, IMG submission 187276) | Aerobic enrichment media microbial communities from Bioluminiscent Bay, La Parguera, Puerto Rico - Tt and P2 (3) (SPAdes) | ecosystem: Environmental > Aquatic > Marine > Unclassified ...
AGATGGTGGTCGAGCTGATCGCGCCGATCGCGATGGAAGACGGCCTGCGCTTCGCCATCCGCGAGGGCGGCCGCACCGTCGGTGCCGGCGTCGTCGCGAAAATCATCGAGTAAGGACAGGCCGGAATCGCGGGCTCCGCGTGGGGCCCGCGGTTCGATTTTTGGAAGGAAGGCAGGTGCCCGCTTTGCGGGCGAATTGAGACGGGAAAAACCGCGTAAGCAGTTGTTTGGCCGAGTAGGACTTGTCGCGCACTCAGCGGTGACACGTTCCGGAAAGGTTGAACCACGCGACAGGCCAGTAGCTCAATTGGCAGAGCGGCGGTCTCCAAAACCGCAGGTTGGGGGTTCGATTCCCTCCTGGCCTGCCACTCGGGCCACGGCTCGGGCGGCCCGTCGGTGCGAGAGCGCTCGGACGCCGACACACAGATTCAGGCAGACATGGCAACAAATACGGAAACCGGTCAGCAAGGCAGCATCCTCGACACGATCAAGCTGATCGTGGCGGTCGCCGCGTTGATCGGCGGTTTGTACGCTTTTTACTACTACGAGGACACGGTCGCGTTGCCGCTTCGGGTCCTCATGGTGCTGGCGGGCACGGCGGCCGGTATCGCAATCGCAATGTCGACGACGCTGGGTCGGCAGCTCTGGCAGTTCATCCAGGGCTCGCGGGTCGAGATCCGCAAGGTCGTCTGGCCCACGCGGCAGGAGACGACGCAGGTCGCGATCATGGTGTTCGTGTTCACGCTGGTAATGGCGCTCTTCTTCTGGGGGCTCGATGCGGCGTTGCTCTGGCTGACCCGCATGTTGGTCGGCTGACCCGCATCGGCACCAAATAACGGAAACATCGGGGAATTCCTCAGTGGCACTACGCTGGTACATCGTTCACGCCTACTCGAATTTCGAGCACCGCGTGAAGTCGGCGCTCGAAGAGCGCATCGAGCGCATGGGTCTCCAGGACAAGTTCGGCGAGATCCTGGTGCCGACCGAAGAGGTCGTGGAAATGCGCGAGGGGCAGAAGCGGCGCAGTGAGCGCAAGTTCTTCCCCGGCTACGTGCTGGTCCAGATGGAAATGGACGACGAGACCTGGCACCTCGTGAAGGAAGTGCCGAAGGTGCTCGGCTTCATCGGTGGCTCGAGCGACAAGCCGGCGCCGATCACGGAAAAGGAAGCGAACAACATCCTGCAACGCGTGCAGGAAGGCGTGGACAAGCCGCGGCCGAAGGTGCTCTTCGAGCCGGGCGAGGTGGTCCGCGTCATCGACGGCCCGTTCAACGATTTCTCGGGCGTCGTCGAGCAGGTGAACTACGACAAGAGCCGCCTGCAGGTGGCTGTGCAGATCCTCGGCCGGTCGACGCCGGTCGAGCTCGAGTTCGGCCAGGTCGAGAAAGGTTAGTCAGGCCGGCCGCCGAGAGGCGGCCGGAAGTAACGCGCCCGCGCAGGCGGGCAACAACAGGAGGAGCTGCGTAAACAGCGCAGCGCTTGCACTCCGGAGGAAAAAGACATGGCAAAGAAGGTAGCGGGCTACATCAAGCTACAGGTGCCGGCTGGCCAGGCGAATCCGTCGCCGCCCGTCGGTCCCGCGCTGGGTCAGCACGGCGTCAATATCATGGAGTTCTGCAAGGCATTCAATGCGGAAACCCAGGGTACCGAGCCGGGCCTGCCCATTCCGGTCGTGATCACGGTCTACAGTGACCGCAGCTTCACGTTCATCTCGAAGACCCCGCCCGCCGCGGTACTGCTGCGGAAGGCTGCCGGCATCAAGAAAGGCTCCGGCACGCCGAACACGGCGAAGGTCGGCAAGGTCAACCGGCAGCAGCTCGAGGAAATCGCCTCGACGAAAATGCCGGACCTGACGGCGGCCGACATGGACGCCGCGGTGCGCACCGTGGCCGGCACGGCCCGGAGCATGGGTATCGACGTCGAGGGAGTGAACTGATGGCTGCTGTGAGCAAGCGCCGGAAAGCGGCGCGCGAAAAGGTCGATCCGACCAAGGTGTATGACCTCGCCGAAGCGCTGGCGCTGGTGAAAGAGCTGGCGACCGCGAAGTTCCCCGAGAGCATCGACGTGTCGGTGAACCTCGGCGTGGACCCGCGCAAGTCGGACCAGGTCGTGCGTGGCTCGACCGTGCTGCCGAACGGAACCGGCAAGTCGGTACGCGTGGCGGTATTCGCTCAGGGCGAAAACGCCGAGAAGGCGAAGGCCGCGGGCGCCGACATTGTCGGTTTTGACGACCTCGCCGAGAAGGTGAAGGGCGGCGAGCTCGATTTCGACGTCGTGATCGCGACGCCGGACGCGATGCGCGTCGTCGGTCAGCTCGGCCAGATCCTGGGTCCGCGCGGGCTGATGCCGAATCCGAAGGTCGGCACGGTAACGGCGGACGTCGAGACCGCGGTGAAGAATGCGAAGGCGGGCCAGGTGCGGTATCGCACGGACAAGGCCGGGATCATTCATTGCCCGGTCGGGCGCGCGGATTTCGAGGTGCCGGCGCTGAAGGAAAACATCGACGCGCTGCTGGCCGACCTGAAGAAGGCGAAGCCGGCGTCGTCGAAGGGTGCTTATTTCCGCAAGTTGACGATTTCGTCGACGATGGGGCCGGGCATCGCGATCGACCGGAGTTCGCTCGAGGGCTGAGGCGCGTAGCGCCGGGGCACCGAGTTCATTTTCCTCTCCGCCCGCGTCAGTGCCGGCAGAGAGCAACAAAGTTTGCCGGGCCGTCGCAAAACGGACGGCGGACCGCCGCAGGGACGCGGCAATCGTCGAAGACCGTAGGCGAGCGGCCGTGAGGGCCGGTCTTAATAATCGAGCCTACGCAGATGGTGAAACCTGAGTTAGCTGGAGCTGGCAACGGTTGCCATCCGACATGGGTCGTCAGGCATGGCGCCACCTGTCAGCCGTTGGTTCGTCGCGGAATATCGCGGCGGCCGGGCAGGCAGGCGGCAAGGTGACTGACGTTGTTCAACAACCGTAAGGCCAGGAGAACTACATGGCACTGAGACTCGAAGACAAGAAGGCTCTTGTCGCAGAGGTAAATGCGGTTGCAGTAGACGCGGTAACGGCCGTTGCGGCCGAGTACCGTGGTCTGACTGTTTCGGAGATGACGGCACTGCGGAAGGAAGCCCGCGATGCCGGCGTGTACCTGCGTGTCGTCAAGAACACGCTGGCGCGCCTCGCCATCGCCGGGACGGACTTCGAGTGCATGCAAGACACTCTGAAGGGGCCGCTGCTGCTCGCATTTGCGAAAGACGATCCAGGTGCCGCTGCCAGAATCATCAAGGACTTCGCCAAGGGGCACGACGCCCTGAAGGCGGTCTCGCTGTCGGCTGGCGGGCAATTGTTGCCGGGCTCTGATCTCGCGAAGTTGGCTGATTTGCCGACGCTGGATCAGGCACGCGCAATGCTGCTCGGCGTGCTGATCGCACCGATGTCGCAACTGGTACGCACGTTGGCCGAACCTTCCGCGATGCTCGCTCGCACGATGAACGCGCGCGCGCAACAGGAAGCCGGCTAGGACGGATCACGAAAAAATTTACCTGACTCAGGTTTAGAAAATTCAGAGGAATACAGAAATGGCAATGTCAAATGCAGATCTGCTCAAGGAACTGAGCGCAAAGCCGATCATGGAAGTCGTTGAGCTCGTGAAGATGCTCGAAGAAGAGTGGGGCGTCAGCGCCGCTGCTCCCGTCGCCGTAGCCGCTGGTCCGGCTGCCGGTGGTGCCGCTGCGGAAGCCGCGGAAGAGAAGGACGAGTTCGACGTCGTCATGACCAGCTTCGGCAGCAATAAGGTTGCGGTGATCAAGGCCGTTCGTGCCATCACCGGTCTTGGCCTCAAGGAAGCCAAGGACGCGGTCGAAGGCGCGCCTTCCACGATCAAGGAAGCCGTTGCAAAGGGCGAAGCAGAAGAGATCAAGAAGCAGCTTGAAGAAGCCGGCGCCAGCGTCGAGCTCAAGTAAGCGATTGGCTCTTTCGCTATCGCAGACAAACGACCCGACGGGTCAGATGTCGGGCAAACAGTCAGCCGCCACGCGGCTGGCTGTTTGCGCGCGTCTGGGGTTTACGTCCCCGTCAGAAAATTATTGAGGGTATTCTCGAATGGCTTATTCATTCACTGAGAAAAAGCGCATCCGCAAGAGCTTCGGCAAGCGTCCGACGATTCTGGATGTCCCGTACCTGCTGTCGATCCAGGTAGATTCCTACAAGAACTTCCTGCAGACGGACAAGACGCTGGAGGAGCGCGACGAGCGCGGCCTGCACGCGGCCTTCCAGTCGGTCTTCCCGATCGTCAGCTACTCGGGCAATGCGGCGCTCGAGTACGTCAGCTACCGCCTCGGCGAGCCGGTGTTCGACGTCAAGGAGTGCCAGATGCGCGGCCTGACCTACGCGGCGCCGATTCGCGTGAAGGTCCGCCTTGTCATTTATGACAAGGAAGCCAGCGGGAACCCGAAACCGGTCAAGGACATCCGCGAACAGGAAGTCTATCTCGGCGAAATGCCGCTGATGACCGATCACGGCACGTTCGTGATCAACGGCACGGAGCGCGTGATCGTCTCCCAGCTGCACCGTTCGCCGGGCGTGTTCTTCGACCACGACAAGGGCAAGACCCACAGCTCCGGCAAGTTGCTGTTCTCTGCCCGCATCATTCCGTATCGCGGTTCCTGGCTCGACATGGAGTTCGATCCGAAGGACTGCGTGTTCGCGCGTATCGACCGCCGCCGCAAGCTGCCGGTTACGATCATCCTGCGCGCGCTGGAGATGTCGAACGAGGAAATGCTCGACATGTTCTTCGAGACCAACGATTTCTATCTCTCCGAGAAGGAAATCAACATGGGTCTCGTGCCCGAACGCATGCGCGGCGAAACCGCGACGTTCGACATCAAGCTCGGCCGCAAGGTCATCGTCGAGGACGGCCGCCGGATCACTGCGAAGCACGTGCGCGACATGGAGAAGTCCAACGTCGATCGCCTGGTCGTGCCGAAGGAGTACCTCGAAGGCAAGATCCTGGCGCATGACGTCATCGACACGGAGACGGGCGAACTGATCGCCGCCGCGAACGCGGAACTGACGGAGGAGCTGACCGACAAGATCATCGCCTCCGGCATCGAGCACATCCGTACGCTGTACGTGAACGACCTCGATCGTGGTCCGTTCATCTCGAACACGCTGAACATCGACCCGTCGACGACGCGCCTCGAGGCCCTGGTCGAGATCTATCGCATGATGCGCCCGGGCGAGCCGCCGACCAAGGAGGCCGCGGAGAACCTGTTCCAGAACCTGTTCTTCAACCCGGATCGCTACGACCTGTCGGCTGTCGGCCGCATGAAGTTCAATCGCCGCGTCGGTCGCGACACCTCCGAAGGCGAGGGCGTCCTCAACCGCGACGACATCCTCGACGTGCTGAAGACGCTCATCGACATCCGCAACGGCTACGGCACGGTGGACGACATCGATCACCTCGGCAACCGCCGGGTGCGTTCCGTCGGCGAGATGGCCGAGAACGCGTTCCGCGTGGGCCTCGTCCGCGTTGAGCGCGCGGTCAAGGAGCGCCTGACGCAGGCCGAGACCGAAGGCCTGATGCCGCAGGAGATGATCAACGCGAAGCCGGTTGCCGCTGCCGTGAAGGAATTCTTCGGCTCCAGCCAGCTCTCGCAGTTCATGGACCAGAACAACCCGCTGTCCGAAGTGACGCACAAGCGGCGCGTATCGGCGCTCGGCCCGGGTGGCCTGACGCGCGAGCGTGCCGGCTTCGAAGTGCGCGACGTGCACCCGACGCACTACGGTCGCGTCTGCCCGATCGAAACGCCGGAAGGCCCGAACATCGGCTTGATCAACTCGCTCGCCGTCTACGCGCGTACGAACGAATACGGCTTCCTCGAGACGCCGTACCGTCGCGTCGAAAACGGCAAGGTGACGAACGACATCGAGTACCTGTCGGCGATCGAGGAATCGCAGTACGTCATCGCGCAGGCGAACTCGGAACTCGACAAGAACGGCAAGTTCACCGAGGACCTGGTGTCCGTCCGGCACAAGAACGAGTTCACGCTGTCGAACCCCGAGGACATCAGCTACATGGACGTCAGCCCCCGCCAGATCGTATCGGTCGCGGCGGCGCTGATTCCGTTCCTCGAGCACGACGACGCGAACCGCGCACTCATGGGCTCGAACATGCAGCGCCAGGCCGTGCCGACGCTGCGCGCCGAGGCGCCGCTGGTCGGCACCGGTATCGAGCGTGCCGTGGCGGTCGACTCCGGTGTGACGGTCGTCGCGAAGCGCGGCGGCATCGTTGACTCGGTCGACGCGTCGCGCATCGTCGTGCGGGTGAACGATGACGAGACCAGCGCCGAGGAGGCCGGTGTCGACATCTACAACCTGACGAAGTACACGCGTTCGAACCAGAACACCTGCATCAACCAGCGGCCGCTGGTCCGCTCCGGCGATGCCATCGCGGCCGGCGACGTGCTGGCCGACGGCCCGTCGACGGACATGGGCGAGCTCGCGCTCGGCCAGAACCTGCTGGTCGCGTTCATGCCGTGGAACGGTTACAACTTCGAGGACTCGATCCTGATTTCGGAACGCGTCGTCAAGGAAGACCGGTTCACGACGATCCACATCGAGGAACTGCAGTGCGTTGCGCGGGACACGAAGCTCGGTCCCGAGGACATCACCGCGGACATCCCGAACGTGGGTGACGCCGCGCTGGCGAAGCTCGACGAATCGGGTATCGCGTTCATCGGCGCCGAAGTGAAGGCAGGCGACATCCTCGTCGGCAAGGTCACGCCGAAGGGCGAGACCCAGCTGACGCCGGAGGAGAAGCTGCTGCGTGCGATCTTCGGTGAGAAGGCGTCCGACGTGAAGGACACATCATTGCGCGTGCCGCCGGGCATGGACGGCACCGTGATCGACGTGCGCGTATTTACGCGCGACGGTGTCGAGAAGGACGCCCGGGCACTGTCGATCGAGCGTGCGGAGCTCGAAAGTGTTCGCAAGGACCTCGACGACACGCTGCGCATCCTCGAGAACGACATCTACGAGCGCATGGAGCGCATGCTGACGGGCAAGATCGCCCAGGGCGGCCCGAACAAGCTGGCTGCCGGCAGCAAGATCACGAAGGGCTACCTGGACGAGCTCCCGCGAGAGCAGTGGTTCGAGATTCGCCTGAAGAACGACGAGGCAAACGAGCAGCTCGAGCGTGCCGCGGCCCGCATCAAGTCGCAGCGCGAGGAGTTCGATCGCCGCTACGAGGAGAAGAAGGTCAAGATCACCGCGGGCGACGACCTCGCCCCGGGCGTGCTCAAGATGGTCAAGGTGTACCTGGCCGTCAAGCGCCGCATCCAGCCGGGCGACAAGATGGCCGGCCGTCACGGTAACAAGGGCGTGATTTCCACGATCGTTCCGATCGAGGACATGCCGTACCTCGAAGACGGCACGCCGGTCGACATCGTCCTGAACCCGCTCGGCGTACCGTCGCGCATGAACGTCGGCCAGGTGCTCGAGACGCACCTGGGCTGGGCGGCGAAGGGCGTCGGCAAGCGGATCGACGAGATGTTGAAGGCCCAGGAGTCCGTGGCGAAGCTGCGGTCGTTCCTCGAACAGGTCTACAACAAGTCCGGCGGCAAGGACGAGGACATCAAGTCCCTGTCCGACGCGGAAGTCGTCGAGCTGGCAGGCAACCTGACACGGGGCGTGCCGACGGCGACGCCGGTCTTCGACGGCGCTACCGAGGAGGAGATCAAGGGCCTACTCGAGCTGGCGGGTCAGGACGTGTCCGGACAGTCGACGCTGTTCGACGGGCGCACGGGCGACCGCTTCGATCGCGACGTCACCGTGGGCTACATGTACATGCTGAAGCTCAACCACCTGGTTGACGACAAGATGCATGCCCGCTCGACCGGACCGTACAGCCTCGTCACGCAGCAGCCGCTCGGCGGCAAGGCGCAGTTCGGCGGCCAGCGCTTCGGCGAAATGGAGGTCTGGGCGCTCGAAGCCTACGGCGCCTCCTACACGCTGCAGGAAATGCTGACGGTCAAGTCGGACGACGTGCAGGGCCGTACGAAGATGTACAAGAACATTGTCGATGGTGAGCACCAGATGGACGCCGGCATGCCGGAATCCTTCAACGTGCTGGTCAAGGAGATTCGTTCTCTCGGCATCAACATCGAGCTGGAGACAGACTAATGAAAGATCTGCTTAAGCTTTTCAAATACCAGAACCCGGTCGACGACTTCGATGCGATCCGCATCGGGCTCGCGTCCCCGGACATGATCCGGTCCTGGTCGTTCGGCGAGGTCAAGAAGCCCGAGACGATCAACTACCGGACGTTCAAGCCGGAACGCGACGGCCTGTTCTGCGCGAAGATCTTCGGCCCGATCAAGGACTACGAGTGCCTGTGCGGCAAGTACAAGCGCCTGAAGCACCGCGGCGTCGTGTGCGAGAAGTGCGGCGTCGAGGTCACGCAGACGAAGGTGCGCCGTGAGCGCATGGCGCACATCGAGCTGGCGAGCCCGGTTGCGCACATCTGGTTCCTGAAGTCGCTGCCGAGCCGCATCGGCCTCATGCTCGACATGACGCTGCGCGAGATCGAGCGCGTGCTGTACTTCGAGGCCTTCGTGGTCGTCGATCCCGGCATGACCGAGCTCGAGCGCGGCCAGCTGCTGACGGACGAGATGTACCTCGAGGCGCTGGAGCAGTACGGCGACGAGTTCGACGCCCGCATGGGCGCCGAGGCCGTGCGCGAGATGCTGATGACGATCGACCTGCAGCGCGAAGTGCTGAAGGTTCGCGAGGAGATCGACGGCACGCGGTCGGAAACGAAGATCAAGCGCCTGTCGAAGCGCCTCAAGCTGCTGGAGTCGTTCATCGAGTCGGGCAACAAGCCCGAGTGGATGGTGCTGACCGTGCTGCCGGTGCTGCCGCCGGACCTGCGTCCGCTGGTGCCGCTCGATGGCGGCCGCTTCGCGACGTCGGACCTGAACGATCTGTACCGCCGCGTGATCAACCGCAACAACCGCCTGCGCCGCCTGCTCGAGCTGAACGCGCCGGACATCATCGTCCGGAACGAGAAGCGCATGCTGCAGGAGTCGGTCGATGCGCTGCTCGACAACGGGCGCCGCGGCCGCGCGATCACGGGCACGAACAAGCGCCCGCTGAAGTCGCTCGCCGACATGATCAAGGGCAAGCAGGGCCGCTTCCGCCAGAACCTGCTCGGCAAGCGCGTCGACTACTCCGGCCGTTCGGTCATCGTGGTCGGCCCGACGCTGAAGCTGCACCAGTGCGGCCTGCCGAAGAAGATGGCGCTCGAGCTGTTCAAGCCGTTCATTTTCTCGAAGCTGCAGCTGCGCGGTGAGGCCACGACGATCAAGGCCGCGAAGCGGCTGGTCGAGCGCGAAGGCGCGGAAGTCTGGGACATCCTCGAGGAAGTCATCCGCGAGCACCCGGTACTGCTGAACCGTGCGCCGACGCTGCACCGTCTCGGTATCCAGGCGTTCGAGCCCGTGCTGATCGAAGGCAAGGCGATCCAGCTCCACCCGCTGGTCTGCACCGCGTTCAATGCCGACTTCGACGGCGACCAGATGGCCGTGCACGTGCCGCTGTCGCTCGAAGCGCAACTCGAAGCGCGCGCCCTGATGATGTCGTCGAACAACATCCTGTCCCCGGCCAACGGTGACCCGATCATCGTGCCGTCGCAGGACGTCGTACTCGGCCTGTACTACATGACCCGCACGCGCATCAACGCGAAGGGCGAGGGCATGTTCCTGTCGTCGATCGACGAGGCGCGGCGTGCGTTCGAGTCCGGCATCGTCGAGATGCACTCGAAGGTGAAGGTGCGTGTACCGCTGTCCGAGGTCGACGAGAACGGCGAGATGGTTCGCGTGAAGCGTACCGTCGAGACGACGATCGGCCGCGCGCTGCTGTCCGAGATCCTGCCGCACGGCCTGACATTCGACCTGGTCAATCGTCCGATGACGAAGAAGGCCATTTCGAACGTGATCAACGCGTGCTACCGCCAGCTCGGTCTGAAGCAGACCGTCGTGTTCGCTGACCGCCTGATGTACACCGGCTTCCGTCTTGCGACGCGTGCCGGCATCTCGATCGGCGTGAACGACATGGTCGTGCCGGACAACAAGCAGGACATCCTCGACGTGGCCGAAGCCGAGGTGAAGGAGATCCAGGACCAGTATTCGTCCGGTCTCGTGACCCACGGCGAGCGCTACAACAAGGTCGTCGACATCTGGTCGCGTACGAACGACCAGGTCGCGAAGGCGATGATGGACAAGCTCGGCACCGAGAAGGTCAAGGATGCCAGCGGCAAGGACGTCGACCAGGAGTCGTTCAACTCCATCTACATGATGGCCGACTCCGGTGCTCGTGGTTCCGCGGCGCAGATTCGCCAGCTGGCCGGCATGCGTGGCCTGATGGCCAAGCCGGACGGCTCGATCATCGAGACGCCGATCACCGCGAACTTCCGCGAGGGCCTCGACGTCCTGCAGTACTTCATCTCGACGCACGGCGCCCGTAAGGGTCTCGCCGACACCGCATTGAAGACCGCGAACTCGGGATACCTGACTCGTCGACTCGTCGACGTGGCGCAGGACCTGGTCGTGACGGAAGTGGACTGCGAGACGAAGAACGGCGTGTCGATGCAGCCGCTCGTCGAAGGCGGCGACATCGTCGAGCCGTTGCGCGAGCGTGTACTCGGTCGCGTGCTGGCCGAAGCCGTGCTGGTCCCGGGGACCGACAAGGTGGCGTTCGATGCGGGCACGATGCTCGACGAGGCCACCGTCCAGAAGCTCGAGGATCTCTCGATCGACCAGGTCATGGTGCGTTCGCCGATCACCTGCGAAGTCCGCTACGGCGTTTGCTCGCAGTGCTACGGCCGCGACCTCGCTCGCGGGCACCGGATCGCGATCGGCGAGGCGGTCGGCGTCATCGCCGCCCAGTCCATCGGCGAGCCGGGCACGCAGCTTACGATGCGTACGTTCCACATCGGCGGTGCGGCCTCGCGTTCCGCGGCGGTCAACAACATCGAGATCAAGTCGAACGGTGTCGTGAAGCTGAACAACATCAAGACGGTGTCGCACCACAAGGGCTACCTCGTCGCGGTGTCGCGTTCCGGCGAAATCTCGGTGATCAACGATCTCGGCCGCGAGCGCGAGCGCTACAAGGTGCCTTACGGTGCGACCATCACGGTCGAGGACGGCGCGGAAGTGAAGCAGGGCCAGGTCGTTGCGAACTGGGATCCGCACACTCACCCCGTCATCACCGAGGTGGCCGGCCGCATCAAGTTCCAGGACTTCGTCGACGGCGTGACCGTCGCGGAGCAGGTGGACGAGTTCACCGGTCTGACGTCGATCGTCGTGCTGGATCCGAAGAGCCGCGGCAGCGCGGGCAAGGACCTGCGCCCGGTCGCGCGCCTGGTGGACGAAGACGGCAAGGACATCTTCTTCGCGAACACGGAGATCCCGGCGGTCTACGCGTTGCCGGTCGGCGCCATCATCAGCCTGTCCGACGGTGCGAACGTCGAGATCGGCGACGTCATCGCACGCATTCCGCAGGAATCGTCGAAGACGCGTGACATCACCGGTGGTCTGCCGCGTGTCGCGGACCTGTTCGAGGCCCGGAAGCCGAAGGATCCGGCGATCATGGCGGAGCACACCGGTACGGTCAGCTTCGGCAAGGAGACCAAGGGCAAGCGCCGCCTGGTGATCACGGACGAGTCCGGCGAGAGCCACGAGGAGCTGATTCCGAAGTGGCGCCACCTGAACGTCTTCGAAGGCGAGCAGGTTGCGCGCGGCGAAGTCATCGCCGACGGCGAGCCGAATCCGCACGACATCCTGCGTCTGCAGGGCGTCGAGCCGCTGGCGGAGTACCTGGTGAAGGAGATCCAGGACGTCTACCGGCTGCAGGGCGTGAAGATCAACGACAAGCACATCGAGGTGATCATTCGCCAGATGCTGCGCAAGGTTCACGTGGCGGAGCCCGGCGAGTCGAACTACCTCCGCGGCGAGCAGATCGACAAGGCCCGGTACCTGGAGGTGCTGGACCAGCTGGAAAGCCAGGGCAAGGATTTGCTCACGGTGGATCCGGTGCTGCTCGGCATCACCAAGGCGTCGCTGGCGACGGAATCCTTCATTTCGGCGGCCTCGTTCCAGGAGACCACCCGCGTGCTCACGGAAGCCGCGGTGCGTGGCCTCAAGGACGAGCTGCGCGGCCTGAAGGAAAACGTGATCGTCGGGCGCCTGATCCCGGCCGGTACCGGCTTCGCGCATCACGCGGAGCGTCGCCGGACGCGGGAGCAGGACCTCGCGGACCAGCTGAACGAGCTCGAGGCCCAGGCGGAGGCGAACGCCGCTGCCGAGGCGGCGGCGGAGGAGGCGGCCGACGCGGGCGCCGAGACCGACCAGGAAGCGGCCAGCGAAGCTTGATAAAACAGGGACTTGGGAGCGGCCCCCGGGCCGCTCCCGGGCTTGCTTGACACGCGGTTGACCGCGTCCATACAATGCCCGCCCTTAACCCCGGGGCCCGCCTAGCGCGGGCCTCGAACACTCTGGGGCAGAAGTAGAAGAAAGCCCAGCCGAATCAGCCGTTTGTGGTACGCAAGCTGCGATCGGCCGGGTCATACGGCCCCGATACCCGACGACTGAGCCTGCGCGGCTCGGTCGGCGGGTGCGCGCGTTTTCGGATGCGCCTGCACGAACCGGTTTTAACAAACGACAAAGAGATGGAAGGCCCATGGCCACAGTAAATCAGCTAGTACGCAAGCCGCGGTCCACGAAGCGGATCAAGAGCACGGTGCCGGCGCTCGAGGCATCGCCGCAGAAGCGCGGCGTGTGCACGCGCGTCTACACGACGACGCCGAAAAAGCCGAACTCGGCCATGCGCAAGGTCGCCCGTGTGCGTCTGACGAACGGCTACGAAGTCACGAGCTACATCGGTGGCGAAGGGCACAACCTGCAGGAGCACAGCGTGGTGCTGATTCGCGGCGGTCGTGTCAAGGACCTGCCGGGTGTGCGCTACCACACGGTACGCGGCACGCTCGATTGCGCCGGCGTCTCCGACCGCAAGCAGGGCCGTTCGAAGTACGGCACGAAGCGACCGAAGTCCTAATTGAAAGAGCCCGCTCGGCGGGCGCACCGACACCCGGAAATTACCCATGTCCAGACGATCCCAGGCCCCGAAGCGGACCATCCTTCCCGACCCCAAGTACGGCAGTGACCTGCTGGCCAAGTTCATGAACATGATCATGGTCGACGGCAAGAAGTCCGTGGCCGAGCGCATCATCTACGGCGCACTCGACCGGATCTCCGATCGCGAGACGAAGTCGGACGACAAGGCCCTGGAACTCCTCGAGAACGCCCTCGAGAACGTCAAGCCGATGGTCGAGGTGAAGTCCCGCCGGGTCGGTGGTGCCACCTACCAGGTGCCGGTCGAGGTTCGTCCGGCGCGCCGCCAGTCGCTGGCCATGCGCTGGGTCATCGACGCCGCGCGTGCGCGCAGCGAGAAGTCCATGGCGCACCGCCTGGCGCACGAGCTGATGGACGCGGCCGAGAACCGCGGCACCGCCGTCAAGAAGAAAGAAGACACGCACCGCATGGCGGAAGCCAACAAAGCGTTCTCGCACTACCGCTGGTAAGCCGGACTCCACCCGAGCAACCAGGATCTTGTCGTGGCCCGTACAACCCCCATCGAGCGATACCGCAATATCGGCATCATGGCTCATATTGATGCGGGCAAGACCACGACGACCGAGCGCGTGCTGTTCTATACCGGTGTCTCGCACAAGATAGGCGAGGTTCACGACGGCGCCGCCGTCATGGACTGGATGGAACAGGAGCAGGAGCGCGGCATCACGATCACGTCCGCCGCAACGACCTGCTTCTGGAGCGGGATGGACCAGCAGTTCGACCAGCACCGCATCAATATCATCGACACGCCGGGGCACGTCGACTTCACGATCGAAGTCGAGCGCAGCCTGCGCGTGCTGGACGGCGCCGTTACCGTGCTGTGCTCGGTGGGCGGCGTGGAGCCGCAGACCGAGACGGTCTGGCGCCAGGGCAACAAGTACCACGTGCCGCGGCTGGTGTTCGTCAACAAGATGGACCGCGCAGGCGCGAATTTCCTGCGCGTCGTCGAGCAGGTGCGGAAGCGCCTCGGCGCGAACCCGGTGCCGATCCAGCTGCCGATCGGCGCCGAAGAACATTTCAAGGGCGTCATCGACCTGATCGGCGAGCGCGCGATCTACTGGGACGAGTCGAACATGGGCATGACCTATGACGAAGTCGAGATCCCGGAGGAGTTGAAGGCCGAGGCCCACGTCTGGCGCGAGAAAATGATCGAGGCGGCGGCCGAGGCGAACGAGGAGCTGCTCGAGAAGTTTCTCGAGACCGGTACGCTCGATGCCGCCGACATCCGCAAGGGCCTGCGCGCTCGCTCGCTCGCGAACGAGATCGTCGTGACCATGTGCGGCTCGGCGTTCAAGAACAAGGGTGTCCAGGCAATGCTGGATGCGGTCATCGATTTCATGCCGGCACCGATCGACGTCCCGGCCATCAAGGGGATCGACGACGACGGCAAGGAGGCCGAGCGGCATCCGGACGACAAGGACCCGTTTTCGGCGCTGGCGTTCAAGATCGCGACGGACCCGTTCGTCGGCAACCTGACGTTCTTCCGCGTCTATTCGGGTGTGCTGAACTCGGGCGACATGGTCTTCAACCCGATCAAGGACAAGAAGGAGCGCATCGGCCGCATTCTGCAGATGCACTCGAACGACCGTAAGGAAATCAAGGAGGTCTGCGCCGGCGACATCGCGGCGGCCGTCGGCCTGAAGGACGTCACGACCGGCGACACGCTGTGCGACCTGAAGAAGGTCATCACGCTCGAGAAGATGGAGTTCCCGGAGCCGGTCATCTCGGTCGCTGTCGAGCCGAGGACCAAGGTCGACCAGGAAAAGATGGGTATCGCGTTGTCGAAGCTTGCGAAGGAAGACCCGTCGTTCCGCGTGCACACGGACGAGGAGTCCGGCCAGACGATCATCTCCGGCATGGGCGAGTTGCATCTCGATATCATCGTCGACCGCATGAAGCGCGAGTTCAAGGTCGAGGCGAACGTCGGCAAGCCGCAGGTCGCGTACCGCGAGACGATCCGCAAGGCCGTCGAGCAGGAAGGCAAGTTCGTGCGCCAGTCGGGCGGACGCGGCCAGTACGGCCACGTCTACCTGCGCATCGAGCCGGCCGAGGCCGGCAGCGGTTACGAGTTCGTCAACGGCATCGTGGGCGGCGTCGTGCCGAAGGAATACATTCCGGCCGTCGACAAGGGCGTCCGCGAGCAGATGGAAAACGGCGTGATCGCGGGCTACCCGGTGGTGGACTGCAAGGTCACGGTGTACGACGGCTCGTACCACGACGTGGATTCGAGCGAAATGGCCTTCAAGATCGCCGGCAGCATGGCGTTCCGCGAGGGCATGGAAAAGGCGAACCCGACGTTGCTCGAACCGATCATGAACGTCGAGGTGGTCACGCCGGAAGAGTACATGGGCGACGTGATGGGTGACCTGAACCGTCGCCGCGGCCTGCCGCAGGGCATGGACGACACGCCGGCCGGCAAGGTCATCCGCGCCGAGGTGCCGCTGGCCGAGATGTTCGGGTACGCGACGGACCTGCGCTCGATGAGCCAGGGTCGCGCCGTGTACTCGATGGAATTTGCGAAGTACGCCGAAGTGCCGCCGAACATCGCGCAGGCGGTCGGTCAATAGAATACTTACTTGCTGACGCCCTTCGGGGCACCAACACAACCCGGGATTTGGGAAATGTCCAAAGAAAAATTTGAACGTACAAAACCGCACGTTAACGTGGGCACGATTGGTCACGTTGACCACGGCAAGACGACGTTGACGGCGGCGTTGACGAAGGTGATGGCGGATAAGCACGGCTCGGGTGAAGTTCGTGCCTACGACCAGATCGACAACGCGCCGGAAGAGAAGGCCCGCGGCATCACGATCGCGACGGCGCACGTCGAGTACGAGTCGGACGCGCGTCACTACGCGCACGTTGACTGCCCGGGGCACGCGGACTACGTGAAGAACATGATCACGGGTGCGGCACAGATGGACGGTGCGATCCTGGTGGTGAGCGCGGCGGACGGCCCGATGCCGCAGACGCGCGAGCACATCCTGCTGGCGCGCCAGGTGGGTGTTCCGTACATCGTGGTGTACATGAACAAGGCCGACCAGGTCGACGACGCGGAGCTGCTGGAGCTGGTCGAGATGGAAGTTCGCGACCTGCTGTCGACGTACGAGTTCCCGGGCGACGACACGCCGATCGTGATCGGTTCGGCGCTGAAGGCGTTCGAGGGTGACGATTCGGACATCGGTGTTCCGTCGGTGGTGAAGCTGGTGGAAGCGATGGACTCGTACATTCCGGAGCCGGAGCGTGCGATCGACGGTGACTTCCTGATGCCGGTTGAAGACGTGTTCTCGATTTCGGGACGCGGCACGGTGGTCACGGGCCGTATCGAGCGCGGTATCGTGAAGGTCGGCGACGAGATCGAAATCGTCGGCATCAAGGACACGACGAAGACGACCTGCACGGGCGTCGAGATGTTCAGGAAGCTCCTGGACCAGGGCCAGGCGGGTGACAACGTGGGCGTACTGCTGCGCGGCACGAAGCGCGAGGAAGTGGAGCGCGGTCAGGTCCTGGCGAAGCCGGGTTCGATCACGCCGCACACGAAGTTCGAGGCCGAGGTCTACATCCTGACGAAGGACGAGGGTGGACGTCATACGCCGTTCTTCAAGGGTTACCGTCCGCAGTTCTACTTCCGCACGACGGACGTGACGGGTGCGGTGGAACTTCCGGAAGGCACCGAGATGGTGATGCCGGGCGACAACGTGCAGATGGTGGTCGAGCTGATCGCGCCGATCGCGATGGAAGACGGCCTGCGCTTCGCCATCCGCGAGGGCGGCCGCACCGTCGGTGCCGGCGTCGTCGCGAAAATCATTGAATAAGGAATCGACGTGGCAACTAATCAGAATATTCGCATTCGCCTCAAGGCGTTCGATCACCGGCTGATCGACAACTCGGCTCGGGAGATCGTCGACACGGCGAAGCGCACCGGCGCCACGGTCAAGGGCCCGATCCCGCTGCCGATGAAGAAAGAGCGCTTCACGGTGCTGATCTCGCCGCACGTGAACAAGGACGCCCGGGACCAGTACGAGATCCGCACGCACAAGCGTCTGATGGACATCGTCGACCCGACGGACAAGACGGTCGACGCGTTGATGAAATTGGAGCTGCCGGCTGGCGTCGACGTTCAGATCAAGCTGAACTAAATCAACGAGTTAGCGTAGATGCTCGGGCGGGGGCCGGCAGCGGCCCCGCCGCCCGGCCGGCGCCGCGGATTTTTTCCGCAAAGCGCTTGTATTCGGCCCGCCGGTAGGTAAAATGGCGGGCTCGCTGGATCTGGCCGGGCCGGGAGTCGGCCGGATTCACAGGGAAAGTGCAAGGGGGCCAAGGCTCCGCGGCACTGGATACTCAGGTCGCCAGGCAACCGAGGGCGACACGGCAAATCCCGGAACCGCCGGACCGGACAGATGACCGGGCCGGAACATTGGGTCAGCTGCTTAAGCTTTAGAGAACATGAAGTTCTTAGGCGTAGCTGGCCCTTTCGCGTGTCTGAAGCACGCGGCAACCCGCGCGACTACGCCACCCGTGCACGGCAACGGGGTGGCTGATGCGCGCCGGTACAGCCGGGGTCAATCGTAATCCCGGCGGTGAAAAGAGATTTTTTTGAGTTTGGCGCTGGCCAATCGAAGTCAGCGTGGAGTTTGAAGATGACGATGGGTCTTGTTGGCCGCAAGTGCGGCATGACACGTGTCTTCACGGACGAGGGAATTTCGATCCCCGTTACCGTGATCGAGGCACAACCGAATCGCGTAACGCAGGTGAAGACCGTCGAGACCGACGGCTACCGCGCGTTGCAGATCACGGCCGGCAGCCGCCGCGCGTCCCGCGTGGCGAAGTCGCAGTCCGGTCACTTTGCAAAGGCAGGCGTAGAAGCCGGCGACGTGGTCAACGAGTTTCGACTCGACGACGGCGATGACGCCGCCTACGAGCTCGGCCACGAGATCAAGGTGGACCTGTTCGAAGCGGGCCAGAAGGTCGACGTCATCGGCACGTCGATCGGCAAGGGCTACGCCGGCACGGTCAAGCGCCACAATTTCCGTACCCAGGACGCCACGCACGGCAACTCGCTGTCGCACCGTGCGCCGGGTTCCATCGGACAGAACCAGTCTCCGGGGCGCGTCTTCCCGGGCAAGAAGATGTCCGGTCACATGGGCAACGTGCGTCGCACGGTGCAGAACCTCGAAGTGGTGCGCGTCGACGCTGACCGCAACCTGCTCCTGATCCGTGGCGCCGTGCCCGGTTCCAAGGGCGGCAGCGTGATCGTCCGTCCGGCCGTCAAGACGAGGGGTTGAGAGACGTGACGATGAAACTGAAACTCGCAGACAAGGGTTCCGTCGACGTCGCCGAGACGGCCTTCGGCGCGGCCTTCAACGAAGCGCTGGTGCACCAGGTCGTGACGGCATACCTCGCCGGCGCGCGCGCCGGCACCAAGGCACAGAAGAACCGGGCGGCGGTCCGTGGTGGTGGCACGAAGCCGTGGCGCCAGAAGGGCACCGGCCGTGCGCGTGCCGGCACGATCCGCAGCCCGATCTGGGTCGGCGGTGGCCGTACGTTCGCTGCCAAGCCGCGCGACTACAGCCAGAAGGTGAACAAGAAGATGTACCGGGCGGCACTGCGCTCGGTGTTCTCGGAGCTGATTCGTCAGGACCGGCTGGTCGTGGTCGAGTCGCTCGAACTCGAGGCGCCGAAGACGAAGCTGCTGGCCGGGAAGTTGAAGGACATGGGTCTCGACAACGTGCTGCTGCTGAACGAAGCCTTCGACGAGACGCTGTTCCTTGCTGCGCGCAACCTGCAGAACGTCGGCGTGTGCGACGCGGCATCCATTGATCCGGTCGTCCTGATCCGCTTCGAGAAGGTGCTGATCACGCTGCCGGCGCTGAAACTGATCGAGGAGCGCCTGTCATGAGCCGGGCTATTCGCGAAGAAAGGCTGACGGCGGTCATCCGCGGTCCGCACCTTTCGGAAAAGGCGCACATCGCCGCCGAAAAGAACCAGGTCGTTCTTCGGGTCCGCCGGGATGCGACGAAGTCCGAGATCCGGCAGGCGGTCAAATTGCTTTTCGATGTGGACGTATCAAGCGTCCAGGTCGTGAACGTGCGCGGCAAAACCAAGCGCTTCGGCCAGACCTGGGGTCGCCGGTCGGACTGGAAGAAGGCCTACGTGACGCTCGCGGACGGAAGTTCGCTCGACGCGATCCTGGGCGCGGAATAAGGGTTAGCGATCATGTCACTGCATAAAGCAAAACCGACCTCCGCCGGACGCCGTTTCGTCGTCGGCGTGAAGACGGCCGAACTGCACAAGGGCAAGCCGCACTCGGCGCTCGTTGGCGGAAAGAAGTCGAAAGGCGGCCGCAACAACAACGGACGGATCACGGTTCGTCACCAGGGCGGCGGGCACAAGCAGCGCTATCGCGAGATCGATTTCAAGCGCGACAAGGACGGTATCCCGGGTGTCGTTGAGCGCCTCGAGTACGATCCGAATCGCAGCGCGCACATCGCGCTGATCAAGTACGCGGATGGCGAGCGCCGTTACATCCTCGCGCCCAAGGGGCTCGAGCAGGGCGCGCCGGTCATCAGTGGCGAAGAAGCCGCGATCAAGCCCGGCAACGCATTGCCGCTGCGCTCGATTCCGGTCGGTACGGTCATTCACAACATCGAGATGCGGCCCGGCAAGGGCGGGCAGCTCGTTCGCTCGGCCGGTGGCGCAGCACAGCTCGCTGCCCGCGAGGGCGTCTACGCGACCGTGCGGCTGCGTTCGGGCGAGATGCGCCGGGTGCACACGGACTGCCGCGCGACGATCGGCGAGGTCGGTCACGGCGAGCACAACCTGCGCAAGCTCGGCAAGGCCGGCGCGAAGCGCTGGCGCGGCGTGCGCCCGACGGTGCGCGGTGTTGCCATGAACCCGGTCGACCATCCGCACGGCGGTGGTGAGGGCCGTACCTCCGGTGGTCGTCATCCGGTCAGCCCGTGGGGCAAGCCGACGAAGGGCGCGAAGACGCGCGGGAACAAGCGCACGGACGGCATGATCGTTCGCCGGCGCAAGCGCAAGAAGTAAGGACAGATACCGATGCCACGTAGTGTGAGAAAAGGCCCGTTCGTCGATACGCATCTGACGAAGAAAGTGGCCGAAGCCAACAAGGTCAACGACCGCCGGCCGATCAAGACCTGGTCGCGACGTTCGATGGTACTGCCGGACATGGTCGGCCTGACGATTGCCGTGCATAACGGGCGTCAGCACGTGCCGGTACTGATTTCGGAAAACATGGTCGGCCACAAGCTGGGCGAGTTCGCGGTTACCCGTACATTCCGCGGACACTCCGGCGACCGCAAGACCAAGTAAGGCGAGGGAGACAGGTCATGCAAGTTGCAGCAACGCTCCGGTATGCGCGCATCTCGCCGCAAAAGTGCCGGCTGGTGGCTGACGTCATCCGCGGCAAGTCCGTGGACGAGGCCCTGCGCGTACTGACGTTCTCGCCGAAGAAGAGTGCCCGGATCGTAAAGAAGATCCTGGAGTCGGCGATCGCGAATGCCGAACACAACCACGGCGCGGATATCGACGAGCTCAAGGTTGCGACGGTCGAGGTGAACGAAGCCCCGATGTTCCGTCGCTACCGGGCGCGCGCAAAGGGCCGCGGTGCGCGGATCCTGAAGCGCAACAGCCACATCACGATCAAGGTAGGCGACGAGTAAGAATTATGGGTCAAAAAGTACATCCAACCGGAATTCGTCTCGGCATCGTCAAGGACTGGGCGTCCAAGTGGTACGCCGATTCCAAGACGTTCCCCGAGTACGTCGCCACCGACCACCAGCTTCGCGTGTTCATCAAGGGCAAGCTGAAGGACGCGTCGGTCAGCCGGATCGCGATCGAGCGCCCCGCCAAGAAGGTCAATATCACGATCTTCACGGCGCGCCCGGGCATCGTCATCGGCAAGAAGGGCGAGGACATCGAAAAGCTGCGCTCCGAAGTGGCGGCGATGGTTGGCATGCACATCAACGACGTGCGCATCAACATCAACGAAGTTCGCAAGCCGGAGCTCGATGCACAGCTCGTAGCCGAAGGCATCGCCCAGCAGCTCGAGCGCCGCGTCATGTTCCGCCGTGCGATGAAGCGCGCCGTGACGAACACGATGCGCGTGGGCGCGGAGGGCATCAAGGTCAAGGTCGGCGGCCGCCTGAACGGCGCGGAAATCGCGCGCTCGGAGTGGTACCGCGAAGGTCGAGTGCCGCTGCACACGCTGCGTGCCGACATCGACTACGGCGTGGCAGAGGCGCGGACGACGTACGGCGTCATCGGCGTGAAAGTCTGGATCTTCAAGGGCGAAGTCTTTGACAAGCCCGAGGCGCAGCCGGCAGAGCCGGCCGAAGCAGCCGCAGGAGCGCGGTCCTGAGTACCGCCTGGCAGGAATTGAGACATGTTACAGCCCAAACGTACTAAGTTTCGCAAGCAGCACAAGAGCCGCAACCGCGGCCTGGCGCACCGCGGCAGCTCCGTTTCCTTCGGGGAATACGGGCTGAAGGCCATCGGTCGCGGCCGGATGACGGCACGCCAGATCGAAGCGGCTCGTCGTGCGATGACGCGCCACATCAAGCGCGGCGGCAAGATCTGGATCCGGGTGTTCCCGGACAAGCCGATCACCAAGAAGCCGCTCGAGGTGCGCCAGGGTAAGGGTAAGGGCAACGTCGAGTACTGGGTTTGCCAGATTCAGCCCGGCCGCATGTTGTACGAGATGGAAGGTGTGACGGAAGAAGTGGCGCGGGAAGCCTTCGCGCTGGCAGCGGCGAAGCTGCCGTTCCCGACGGCCTTCGTGACTCGGCAGGTGATGTGATGAATGCATCGGAACTTCGCAAGAAATCCGTAGAGGAACTCAACGCGGAACTCGTGGAACTGCGCAAGGAGCAGTTCAAGCTGCGCATGGCGGCAGCCACGGGCGAGCTGAACCAGCACACCGAGCATGGCCGGGTGCGGAAGGACATTGCGCGGGTGAAGACCGTGCTGGCAGAGCTTGCGCGTTCGTCGGGCGAGCAGCAGTAGCAGGAACACGAACATGAGTGAAGAGAAAAAGACCAAGCGCACCGTGATCGGCCGCGTCGTGAGCAACAAGATGGACAAGACCGTCTCCGTTGCGATCGAGCGGATGATCAAGCACCCGGTCTACGGCAAGTACATTCGCCGTACGTCGAAGGTGCTTGCGCATGACGCAACGAACGATTGCCGTGAAGGCGATCGGGTTGCGATCTCCGAGTGCCGCCCGATTTCCAGGAACAAGGCCTGGACGGTCGTCAATGTCGTCGAACGTGCGGTTGACCGCTAATCAATCAGGAATGCAGTCATGATTCAGATGCAGACAGTTCTTGATGCGGCCGACAACTCCGGCGCACGGCGCGTGCAGTGCATCAAGGTGCTCGGCGGCTCGAAGCGCCGTTACGCGAACGTCGGCGACGTGATCAAGGTCAGCGTCAAGGATGCGATCCCGCGCGGCAAGGTCAAGAAGGGTGAGGTCTACAACGCCGTCGTCGTGCGTACGCGCAAGGGCGTGCGGCGCAAGGACGGTTCGCTGATCCGGTTCGATGGCAACGCGGCGGTGCTGCTGAACGCGCGACTCGAGCCGATCGGTACCCGTATCTTCGGCCCGGTGACTCGCGAGCTGCGTACCAACCAATTCATGAAGATCATTTCGCTGGCTCCGGAAGTCCTTTAGGCCCCGGACGAGCACGGTAAGAGCAATGAACAAGATCAGAAAGGGTGACGAAGTCATCGTCAGGACCGGCAAGGACAAGGGCCGTCGCGGCACCGTGCTGGAAGTGTTTGCAGACGGCCGCGTTGTCGTCGAAGGCATCAACCTGGCGAAGAAGCACGTCAAGCCGAACCCGAACGTCGGCGAAGCCGGGGGCATCCAGGACAAGGCGATGCCGATCGAGCATTCGAACCTGATGGTTTTCAATCCGAAGACGAAGCAGGGCGAACGCGTGGGCTTCCGGGTCGAGAAGGACGGCACGAAGGTCCGTGTCTTCAAGAGCGGCGACAAGGTCGATTTGTAGGCGCCCGCGGGCGGCTGAGTGCGGCACGGGGCCGCGCCGGGACGAGAATTTCGAGATAACGACATGGCACGTTTACACGAACTGTACAAAAAGGAATTGGCGGGCGAGCTGCAGAAGAAGCTGGGGCTCGAAAACCCGATGGAGATTCCGAAGATCACGAAGATCACGCTGAACATGGGCGTGGGCGAGGCCGTGGCCGACAAGAAGGTCCTGGAGAACGCCCGCGCGGACATGCAGAAGATCGCGGGCCAGCGTCCGATCACGCGCAACGCGCGCAAGTCGGTGGCCGGCTTCAAGATTCGCGAGGACTTCCCGATCGGCTGCAAGGTCACGCTGCGACGTGAGCGGATGTACGAGTTTCTCGATCGCCTCGTGAACATCGCAATCCCGCGAATTCGCGACTTCCGCGGGCTGAACCCGCGGTCGTTCGACAAGCAGGGTAACTACAGCATGGGCGTCTCCGAGCAGATCATCTTCCCGGAGATCAACTACGACGAGATCGATGCGCTTCGGGGCATGGATATCACGATTACGACGACGGCGCGGAATCCGGCAGAAGGCCGTGCGCTGCTGGAAGCGTTCAACTTCCCGTTCCGCAAGTAGCGGCGGGCAAGGCAGGAAAAGCGATATGGCCAAGAAATCTATGATCCAGCGCGAACTGAAGCGCCAGAAGCTGGTTAGCCGCCACGCGAAGAAGCGGGCGGAGCTGAAGGCGATCATTCGTAACGTGAACAGCTCGGACGACGAGCGCGACGTGGCGCAGGCGAAGCTGAACGCGATGCCGCGCGACGCCAGCCCGTCGCGGCAGCGCAATCGCTGCGCGATCACGGGCCGTCCGCACGGCGTCTATCGCAAGTTCGGTCTTGCGCGCAACAAGCTGCGTGAAGCAGCGATGCGCGGCGAGATTCCCGGGCTGACCAAGGCGAGCTGGTAAGGGAGACGGACGATGACGATGACCGACCCGATTTCGGACATGCTGACGCGCATCCGCAATGGCCAGAAGGCACGCAAGGTAACTGTCGCGATGCCGACGTCGCGCGCCAAGGTGGCCGTTGCCGAAGTGCTCAAGGACGAAGGCTACATCACCGGCTTCGCGGTCGAGGGTGAAGGCGCTGCCGGCACGCTGACCGTCGAACTCAAGTACCACAACGGTGCGCCGGTGATCGACAAGATCGAGCGCGCCAGCAAGCCCGGCCTGCGGATCTACCGCGGCTCGGACGATCTGCCGAAGGTGCTGGGTGGCCTCGGCGTGGCAATCATCTCGACGTCGTCCGGCGTCATGAGTGATCGTCAGGCACGTGAGAAAGGTATTGGTGGTGAGGTGCTCTGCGTCGTTTCCTGATGCATGTGCGCCTGATCGATAGAGACAAAGACTATGTCAAGAATTGCTAAAGCACCGGTCGAGCTCCCGAAGGGCGTCGAGTTCAAGCGTGATGGCAACGTCGCCACGCTGAAGGGGCCGAAGGGCGCGCTGTCGCTCGAGCTCAACAACGAGGTGGAGCTGTCCGAGGAAAACGGCACGCTGCAGGTCGCGCCGCGGTCGGGATCGCGTTTCTCGACGGCGATTGCCGGGACGATGCGTGCGCTGCTCGCGAACATGGCGAAAGGCGTGTCCGATGGCTTCGAGCGCAAGCTGGAGCTGGTCGGCGTCGGCTACCGTGCGCAGGCACAGGGCAACAAGCTGAACCTCTCGCTCGGATTCTCGCACCCGGTCGTGCACGAAGTGCCGGAAGGCATCACGGTCGAGACGCCGAGCCAGACGGAAATCGTCGTGCGCGGCGCGGACAAGCAGGTCGTCGGCCAGGTTGCCGCGGAGATCCGTGGCTATCGGCCGCCGGAACCGTACAAGGGCAAGGGCGTTCGCTATTCGGACGAGCGCGTTGTCATCAAGGAAGCCAAGAAGAAGTAGTTCTCGGGCTTAACCCAATTTTTTCAGGCATACCCTTATGAAGCTGGACAAGAAACAAAATCGGTTGCGCCGGGCCCGCAAGGGTCGCGCAAAGATTCGCGAACTCGAGGTGAACCGGCTGTCCATTCACCGGACGCCGCGGCACATCTATGCGCAGATCCTGGCGGCCGCGGACGGCAAGGTCCTGGCATCGGCCTCCACGCTGGAAGAAGAGGTTCGCAAGAGCCTCGCGAACGGCGGCAACGTGGCCGCGGCCAGTGTCATCGGTGCGCGCATCGCCGAGAAGGCGAAGGCCCAGGGCATCGACACCGTGGCTTTCGACCGTTCCGGGTTCCGGTATCACGGGCGTGTGAAGGCGCTCGCCGACGCGGCACGCGAAGCGGGCCTGAAGTTTTAACGAATTAGCAACGACGGCCGACGGGCCGCTCTGGATCAAACGATGGCAAGAAACGAGCAAAATCAGTCTGGCGACGACTTCATCGAGAAGCTGGTCACCGTCAACCGCGTCGCGAAAGTGGTCAAGGGTGGCCGCCAGTTCGGCTTCACCGCGCTGACGGTCGTTGGCGACGGCCAGGGCCGGGTCGGCTTCGGCTACGGGAAGGCGCGTGAAGTGCCCATTGCGATCCAGAAGGCGATGCAGAATGCCCGGAAAGGCATGATCAAGGTCGTGCTGAACAACGACACGCTGCAGTACGCGAAAAAGGGTCGTCATGGCGCCACGCTGGTGTACATGCAGCCCGCGTCCGACGGTACCGGCGTCATCGCCGGGGGTGCGATGCGCGCCGTGTTCGAGTGCGCCGGCGTGCGCAACGTCCTCGCCAAGAGCTATGGCTCGCGGAACCCGATCAACGTGGTGCGCGCCACGATCAAGGCGCTGTCGGAGATTCATTCCCCGCAGGCGATCGCGGCGAAGCGCGGAAAGAAAGTGAAGGAGATCGTGGCCTGACGCCACGGTCGGAAACGAATACAGAGACAAAGACATGGCGAACACCAAGGATCTCAAAGTGACGCTGGTCAAGAGCCGGCACGGTCGTCTGGCGGCCCACAAGGCCTGCGTCAACGGCCTCGGTCTGCGGAAGATGCACCAGACGGTCACGGTCAAGGACACGCCCGAGAACCGGGGCATGATCAACCGGATTTCGTACATGCTTGTCGTAGAGGAAGCCTGAGATGCGACTCAACGAACTGTCACCCGGCAAGGGCGCCAAGAAGGTCGGCAAGCGCGTTGGCCGTGGCCACTCCGCGGGCCAGGGCAAGACGGCCGGCCGTGGTGTGAAGGGCCAGCACGCCCGTTCCGGCGGCTACACGAAGGTCGGCTTTGAAGGCGGCCAGATGCCGTTGCAGCGCCGCCTGCCGAAGGTCGGCTTTCGCTCGCGGATGGCGAAGTACACGGCCGAGCTGCGGCTGCACGAACTCGCAATCCCGACGGCGGACGTGATCGACCTGGACGTGCTGAAGGCAGCGAACCTGGTGCCCGCGTTCGCCACCAAGGTGAAGGTCATCCTGTCGGGCGAACTGGACAAGGCGGTCAAGCTGAAGGGCGTGGCTGTCACCAAGGGTGCGCGTGCGGCCATCGAAAAGGCCGGCGGCAGCATCGAGTAACGCGGTAGCGGACCGAGACGAACGGAAGTAACGTGGCAAAGAAGCCCCAACAAAATCCGGCAGACCTGGCGAAGGCGGCGAGCAGGCTCGCTGAGCTCCGCGCCCGGTTCCTGTTCCTGGTAGGCGCGCTCATCGTGTTCCGCGTCGGCACCTTCATTCCGGTGCCGGGCGTCGACCCGATCGCGCTCAAGGACTTCTTCGACCAGCAGGGCGGCAACCTGCTCGGCCTGTTCAACCTGTTCTCGGGTGGCGCGCTGTCGCGCTTCGGGCTGTTCGCGCTCGGCATCATGCCGTACATCTCGTCGTCCATCATCGTGCAGATGGCGAGTCACATCCTGCCGTCGCTGCAGCAGTTACGGAAGGAAGGCGAGCAGGGCCGTCGGCAGATCATCAAGTACACCCGCTGGGGCACCGTGCTGCTGGCGGGCTTCCAGTCGATCGCGGCGTCGTCCTGGCTGCAGAGTCAGCCCGGCCTCGTCGTCAACCCGGGCCCGGCCTTCATGGTCACGGCCTGCATCACGCTGGTGACGGGGACGATGTTCCTGATGTGGCTCGGTGAACAGATCACGGAGCGCGGCATCGGTAACGGCATTTCCATGATCATCCTGGCGGGTATCGTCGCCGGCATGCCGGGCGCGGTCGCCGGTACGGCGGAGCTCGTGCGCAACGGCGAAATGTCGCCGGCCACGGCTATCGTGATGCTGATCGGTGGCATCGCGGCGATCATCTTCGTCGTGTACATGGAAAGCGCGCAGCGCCGTATCACGGTGAACTATGCGCGGCGGCAGCAGGGACGCAAGATGTTCGCGGCCCAGAGCACGCACCTGCCGTTCAAGATCAACATGTCGGGCGTGATCCCGCCGATCTTCGCCTCGAGCATCCTGTTGTTCCCGGCGACGATCGCGCAGTTCTTCGGCCAGTCCGCGGACCCGGGTCCGGTGCAGCGCTTCCTGCAGACGCTGGGCGCCAATCTCGGTCCGGGCCAGCCGGTCTTCGTACTGCTGTACGCCGGCCTGATCATGTTTTTCTGCTTCTTCTACACCGCGCTGATGTACAACTCGAAGGACACCGCGGACAGCCTGAAGAAAGCAGGCGCGTTCCTGCCGGGCATCCGGCCGGGCGCACACACGGCGGAATACATCGACAAGGTGCTGACGCGCCTGACGTTCTGGGGCGCGCTGTACATCACCGGCGTCTGCCTGTTACCGGAACTGGTTCGCATGTTCAATCCGTCGGTGCCGTTCAACTTTGGTGGAACGTCACTCCTGATTCTCGTCGTCGTAACGATGGACTTCATGTCGCAGCTTCGCGCACATGCGATGAGCCAGCAATACGAGGGCATGATGCAGAAGGCCAACCTTCGCAACTACGGCAAGGGTGGCCAGGTACGCTGATTCGTCAGCGGTATTTGGAGCAAGCTCATGAAAGTAAGAGCATCGGTCAAGAAAATCTGCCGGAACTGCAAGATCATCCGCCGCAACGGTGTTGTGCGCGTGATCTGCACCGACGCGCGGCACAAGCAGCGTCAGGGCTAAAGAGAGGAATACGCTAGTGGCACGCATAGCAGGCATCAACATCCCGCTGAACAAGCACATCGTCGTCGCACTGACGTCGATCTACGGCATCGGCAATTCACGCGCCCGGAGAATCTGCGAGGCGGCGGGCATTGCGCCGCACACGCAGGTCAAGGACCTCGCGGAGCCGGAAGTGGCCAATCTCCGTACCGCGGTGGCGAAGTTCACGGTCGAAGGCGACCTGCGGCGCGAGGTGTCTATGAACATCAAGCGCCTGATGGACCTCGGCTGCTATCGCGGTATCCGGCACCGTCGCGGCTTGCCGCTCCGGGGCCAGCGTACGCGCACGAACGCCCGTACCCGCAAGGGGCCGCGGCGTCCGATCAAGCGCTAGGCGCGCACCGGCAAGGCACAGCCCGCGCTGCGGGTGAGAGTCAAGTTCAAGAGAGCTGAATTAAATGGCTGAAGTAAAGAAAAAGAAGGTGAAAAAGCATGTGGTGGATGCGGTTGCGCACATCCATGCGTCCTTCAACAACACGATCATCACGATCACGGATCGCCAGGGCAATGCCCTGTCGTGGGCGACGGCCGGCGGCTGCGGTTTCCGCGGTTCCCGCAAGTCCACGCCGTTCGCCGCGCAGGTTGCCAGTGACAAGGCCGGCCGCGCCGCACTTGAGTACGGCGTGAAAAACCTGGACGTGAAGGTTCGTGGACCGGGCCCGGGCCGCGAGTCGGCCGTACGTGCGCTGAACGGCCTCGGTTTCCGCATTCAGCACATCGAGGACGTCACGCCGATTCCGCACAACGGCTGCCGGCCACCGAAGAAGCGCCGAGTTTAGAGGCATTAGCAGATGGCAAGATACTTAGGACCCAAGTGCAAACTGTCCCGCCGCGAAGGCACGGACCTGTTTCTGAAGAGCGGCGTACGTCCGCTCGAGTCGAAGTGCAAGCTCGAAGTTCCGCCGGGCGGCGCCGCGCAACGCCGGCCGCGCCTGTCGGACTATGGCCTGCAGCTGCGTGAGAAGCAGAAGCTCCGCCGCATGTACGGGATCCTCGAGCGCCAGTTCCGCGGCTATTACAAGCGCGCGGCACAGCTCAAGGGCTCGACGGGTGAGAACCTGCTGCGCCTTCTCGAAGGGCGCCTGGACAACGTGGTGTACCGGATGGGATTCGCGGCAACGCGGGCCGAAGCGCGCCAGTTGGTCAGTCACAAGAGCATCGAAGTCAACGGCAAGGTCGTCAACATTCCTTCGGCACAGCTGAAGGCAGGTGACCAGGTTGGCATTCGCGAAAAATCCAGGAAACAGCTCCGCATTCAGAATGCGATCGAGATTTCGAGCCAGGTAGGCCTGCCCGAGTGGGTCGACGTGGACGCGAAGAAGATGTCGGGTGTGCTGAAGTCGTTGCCGGACCGGGAGGACATCCTGCCGGACATCAACGAAAACCTCGTCGTCGAGCTGTACTCCAAGTAGTCAGGAGGGTATTTACCCATGCAGGAATCAGTACACGAATTTTTGAAGCCGCGCGTCGTCAAGGTTGCGCCGATCAACGATCTCCAGGCGAAGGTCACGATCGAGCCGTTCGAGCGTGGTTTCGGCCATACGCTGGGGAACGCCCTGCGCCGGATCCTGTTGTCGTCGATGCCGGGCGCATCGGTCACCGAGGCGGAGATCGAAGGCGTACTTCACGAGTACACCAGCATCGAGGGTGTCCAGGAAGACGTCGTCGACATCCTGCTGAACCTGAAGCAGGTCGCGGTGCGCATGAACACGCGCGACTCGGCGGAGCTGCGGGTCTCGAAGAAGGGGCCGGGTGCGGTCACGGCGGGCGATATCCAGCTCGACCACGATGTGGAAATCATGAACCCGGACCTGGTGATCGCGAACCTGACGAGCGCCGGCGAGCTGAGCATGATCCTCAAGGTCGAGCGCGGCCGCGGCTACCGCCCGGCGACGCAGCGCCCGACGTTCGAGGAGCAGGCCGGCCCGATCGGCCGGCTGCAGCTCGATGCGTCGTTCAGCCCGGTACACCGCGTCACGTACAACGTGGAAGCGGCGCGTGTCGAGCAGCGTACCGACCTCGACAAGCTGATCATCGAGATCGAGACGAACGGCACGATCGATCCGGAAGAGGCGATCCGCCGCGCCGGCAGTATCCTCAAGGACCAGCTGTCGGTATTCGTCGACCTGCAGGGCCAGGAGGAAGGTATCGGGCCGCAGGCTGAGAACCAGGTTGACCCGATCCTGCTGCGGCCGGTCGACGAACTGGAGCTCACGGTTCGCTCGGCGAACTGCCTCAAGGCGGAGAACATCATGTACATTGGCGACCTCGTGCAGCGCACGGAAGTGGAGCTGCTGCGCACGCCGAACCTCGGCAAGAAGTCGCTGACCGAAATCAAGGAAGTGCTCGAAGGCCACGGCCTCGGCCTCGGCATGCGGCTCGACAACTGGCCGCCGGCCAGCCTCCGGCCCGACCACGAGCTCGGCCTGTAAGACGAAAGATTCAAGGACAGTACCATGCGTCATAGAAAATCCGGCCGCCGGCTGGGTCGCAACAGCTCGCATCGCAAGGCCATGTACCGCAACATGGCGGCCTCGATGCTGAAGCACGAGACGATCCGCACGACGCTGCCGAAGGCAAAAGAACTGCGGCGTGTCGTCGAACCGCTGATCACGCTCGCGAAGGAAGACAGCGTCGCGAACCGGCGGCTGGCGTTCGATCGCCTGCGCGACAAGGAAGTGGTCGGCAAGTTGTTCACGGACCTCGGGCCGCGCTTCAAGAACCGCCCCGGCGGCTACATGCGCATCCTCAAGATGGGCCCGCGGCCGGGCGACGCTGCGCCGATGGCGCTCGTCATGCTGACGGAGCGCCCGGCGGAGGCCGTTGCCGACGAATAAGCCGAGCGATCGGTTGCATTGCGAAGAAGCCGGGCACTGCCCGGCTTTTTTTTGCGTTGCCGGCGGGCCGATTTGACGTGATCGGTGCTCCGGGCACAGGGTAGGGAACCCCGATGCCGAAGGACCGAGGAATGACGGAGGAGACCGGGTACCGAATCGCCGCCGACCTGTTGCTCGTGCTGCACCTGGGCTTCGTACTGTTCGTGGTGCTGGGCCTGGTGCTGGTACTGGCGGGGGGCGCGCTGGCCTGGGGCTGGGTGTACAACCGCCGGTTCCGGATCGCTCACGTCCTGGCGATCGGCGTCGTGGTGGCGCAGGCGTGGCTCGGCCGGGTTTGCCCGCTGACGACCTGGGAGATGGCCCTCCGTGACCGGGCCGGCGATGCCACCTACGGCGGCGCCTTCATCGCACATTGGCTCGGCGAGTGGCTCTACTACGACCTGCCTGCATGGGTTTTCGCCGCGGCCTACACCGCATTCGGGGCACTGGTCGTCTTCGCCTGGTTCCGGGTGCCGCCGCGGCCCCGGCGACGCTGACCGCGACCCCGCGCCGATTATGACAAATAGCCGTGGCTGTGAGTCGGCTCACAGCATCCGCGGTCTGCAAATCCTATATTTGACACGATTCTGGAGGAGGTCTCCGGAGGAACGGACGATCAAGAACGACGACGCATTCGACGACTGCGTCATCCTGTCGAAGGACAGCTTCGACCCGGATGCGGTCTTTCTCGACGACATCGTGGACGACGAGGTCCTGCCGTACCTGAGTCTCGCGGTCGACGGGCTGACGAGCGGTGCGGAAGGCCGCAAGGGCCGGCTGGAGCTGCGCCCGGATGACGTGGCTGCGAACGAAGAGCTGCGCCCGGACACGACGCTGGTCGGCGTCAAGTTCGACCCTGAGCAACTCGAGGTCTACGGCTGGGAGTCTTCCTGGTTCAGGAAGCTTCGGGGTTACTTCGGTCTTTAGGTTCCCTGGCCTGCCTGGCCTCCTTGTCGCGTTGCCGCGCGGCGGCTTTCAGCGCCGATTTGACGCGCTGGCCCTTGCGCTCCAGCGCCGGACGTAGCTGCCGGGCGAGCCACGGGAACAGGTAGCTGACCGTGGTCAGCCAGCCGCTCAAGGGCGGCATCGACAATTCCCGCTGCGCATTGCCGCACAGATCCAGGATGGCCTGCGCGACTTCGTCCGCCGTGGACAGCGGCTGCGAAAACGTGAGGTCCGATACCTTGTCGATGTCACTCATGATGAAGCCGGTGTCGATCGGCCCCGGCGACACGACGGCGAATTTCACGCCGGAATCCCGCATTTCCTCGGCGACTGCGTAGGTAAACGCACGCAGGCCGTTCTTGCTGGCGGAGTAGGTTGCGCTGCCGGGTACGGGGAGCCGTCCGGCGAGGGAGCCGACATTGATGATGGCGCCGCCGCCGGCCTCCTTCAGGTGGGGCAAGGCCAGCCGGGTAAGGACGAGCGGTGCGCGCAGGTTGACGTCGATCATCCGCCCGATGTCGTCCGCGGAAACCTCGCTGACGGGGCCGCGGGCATGGTAGCCCGCATTGTTCACCAGGACATCCACCCGGCCAAACTCGAAATTCGCCTTCTTGAACGCGTTGGCGCAGGCATCGGGGTCGGCCACGTCCATGGCGAGGAATTCGACGCGCGTCTTGTCGCGCAACTCCTGCGCGATGCTTTCCAGGTTCTTCTTGCCGCGAGCGAGCAGCAGCAGGTTGGCGCCGGCCTCGGCAAACTTGCGGGCGGTTGCGGCGCCCACGCCGGCCGAAGCACCGGTGATGATGACGGTCTTGTCGCGGAAGATCATGCCGCGAGGATAGCGAGATCGGGCGTCAAATGGAAAGCACAAAAAAAGGAAGGGCGATCCGCAGGGGGGGATGCGGATCGCCCTTGGTGGTCATCGCCGGGGGGGCCGGAGTCAATGACCGGTTGCACTACCTGGTTGTCATGCGCGTTTCTCAGTTCGCGCTGTACGTCTCCGCAAAGACCTCGCTGTCGAGGCGGGCGAGATTCGTCTCCGGCGCGGCCAGCCCGGTGCGAAGTTCGATCGCATCCTGGAAGTCCTTGCGCGCGAGCTCGGTTTCGCCCTTCACGGCGCGCAGGACGCCGCGGTTGGACAATGCAATGGCCAGATCAGTCCGCGACATTTCGACGCTGGACATTCTGTTGAGCCGGGACACGGCGGCTTCGCACACGGCCGTTGCCTCGTCGATCCGGGCGCTCTTCGTGTAAGCGACACAGAGGTTCGTCTTCGACTCGAACGATGCCTGGCGATGGTACGTCGGCGCGCTGATGCGCTGGATCGCGGTCTGGTAGTCACCCGAGGTGACGTGCGAGCCATAGCTGGCGTCGGTAATCGCGGTCATCGTGTACGGTATCTTCTGCTCATCCGCCCCCGCTGAGACAGAAAATGCCAGAGCCGAAAGCGCGAACGCGACGGCGGTGTTTCGTGCGTTTCTTTCGATGCTACGTGACAGTTTCATGACATTGCCTCCTGGCGGTTTGACGATTGCGAAGTATTTCGCGTCTCGTCGTGTCGAGGCAAAAGATAGCGATCCTGCCACCGAGCGACAAACGAAAAGAATTCGCGCGCGACGTGAAAAGTTTTCACCTGAGGTCCTTGAACGTCTGTAACACCCAGTCGCGCATGATTCGGACGTTTGGCTGCGACTGCGCGCTTTCATCGCTGACGAAGAAGTAACGGTCCCGGGTGACCAGTTCGCTGTCGAACAGCGGGACCAGGCTCGACGACGTGAACCAGCGGTCGCTAAGTTGCGTTGGCACCAGTGCCGCGCCAAGGCCGCGTTCCGCGGCGCGCGCGACCGCAATCATGGAGTCGAGCCTTACGATATCGGCGTCACTCGGCAGGCGAATGCCGGAGACTCGCTCCCACTGCTTCCATGCCCTGGGGCGCGATTCGTGCACGACGATGGGAAACTTGCTGACAATGCGATTGCCGCGCACCTTCACGCTGTCATAGAACTCCGGCGACCCCGCCGGGATCAGGCGCAGCGGAAACAGCTCGTCGAACGCGAGTCCCTCGGGTGCGGATCGGAACACGCGGATGGAGGCATCCGCATTGCCCGGGTGCTTCTCCGAGGATTCATCGCTCGTATCGACGACGATATCGAGTTCCGGGTGCAGGTGCCGAAAGTCCACCAGCCGTGGAACGAACAGCTCGCTGGCGAAAAATGGCTGCACCGAGATGCGCAGCGTGCTGCGCGTCGCATGCGCGCTGTGCTGGATCGCGACCTCGTCGAGCTGCCGGATCAGCGGTCGGACGTCGTTATAGAGCAGTTCGCCCTCCGCCGTCAGGCTGATGTTCCGGCTGCCGCGCTCGAAGAGTTTCTTGCCAAGCTCGTTCTCGAGGTTCTTGATCTGGTGACTGACGGCCGACGCCGTGATGAACAGCAAGTCCGCCGCATCACGAAAGCTCTCGTGTTCCGCGGCCACGCAAAACGTGCGCAGGCCGCGCAGGGAAATGTTCTGGTTGTGGGGTGCCATGGCCCGTGCGCTTCAGTCGTAGTAGTGCGGGTACGACCAGTCGAAGTGTGTTGCTCTCTATGCTGCATAAACCGTACCAGTTTCATGTGACGAAACGACGGTGACGCGGGTTAGGCAAGTCTTTGATTACTATGGGGTTCGGCGCAAGACCGGGGTGCCGCCCGGCGGGCGTCGCACCGGAATCGGGCGTCCGGCGTCAGGCGTTGCCCGAAGACAGGGCAAATGCGTCGCGGGTGAGGTTTTCGGCGCCGTTCGCGAGCACGCGGACGTCGTCTTCGATGCGTATGCCGCCGAACGGCCGCAGCCGTTCGACCTCGTCCCAGTGGACGAGATTCTCCGCGGGGGTTCCACGCAGGTTTTCGAGCAGGAGGTCGATGATATACAGGCCCGGCTCGATCGTGACGACCATGTCTTCTTCGAGCACGCGTGTCAGGCGCAGGAACGGATGCCCGCTCGGCGGGTCGATGCGCGTGCCCGAAACGTCGGACAGGTGACCGGCCACGTCGTGCACCTGCAGGCCGATCAGGTGCCCGAGGCCGTGCGGGAAGAATGCCGAGGTGACGCCCGTGGCCAGCAGCGTATCGGCGTCGCCGGACGCGAGGCCGGCATCAGTCAGGACGCCGCCCAGGAGACGGTGTGTTTCGATGTGCAGGTCACGAAAGTCGACGCCGGCGCGCACGCGACCGACGACGGCAAGCTGAAGTTCTTCCATGCGGCCGATCAGGTCACGGAAAGGCCCGGCGTCGGCCGCGTACGTACGCGTGACGTCCGATGCATAGCCGAGGACCTCCGCACCCGCGTCGATCAGGAACGAGCGGGCGACAGCCGGGCGTTCGCGATCGAGGTCCGTGTAATGCAACACGGCACCGTGCTCGTTCAGCGCGATGATGTTGCCGTACGGCAGCTCGTTATCCGTCTGTGCGACGGCGGCGCAATAGCGCTGGTGAATGGCAAACTCCGACAGGCCCTGCTCGAATGCGTCACGGGCGGCCCGGTGGCCGGCGACGGCCCGGCGTGACGCGAGCCGCATGCACTCGAGTTCATAGGCGGTCTTGCGGCCGCGATCGAGGTGCAGCAGGTTCAGTGTTGTTTGCGGGTTGACGCGCTCGATGCCGAACGCCTGGTCCGGATCCGTGATCTCGCCGAGCAGGATGCACTTGTCGCGGCTTTCCGGCAGATGGCGGCCCGCATCGTCCGGGTCGTGAATCACGCGGATGTCGAAGTGCTCAGCCCAGAAACCGTCGGGTGCGCCGGGCACCACGTGCCAGTAATCTTTCGGTTGGTAGTACACGAGCACCGGTGTCTCGCCCGGCGTGTGCACGATGTACGAGGACGGCATCGCGGTGAGCGGCACCCAGGACAGGAAATGCGGGTTCGCGGCGAACGGGTAGGGCCGGTCGTCCAGGAAGGCATAGTGCGCCGCGCCGGAAAAGATCACGGCGTGCGCCGCGCCGGCGCGCTCCAGCGCTGCGTCGAAGCGAGCGGAGACCGTGGCGACGTGCGCGGCGTAAGGCGCGGCAAGCGCCGGGTTCCGATCCGAGTATTCTTCCTGCATGGGCCGCATGATACCGGGCGGATTCGCAACGGGCGAGCGGGGGGCGCAAGTTTCAAATAGTCACCAAACTAGGCATCATTGACGGCCCGGACCGGATCGCGCGGCCACGGGCGAACGTGCTGCTCCGGCGCCGATGCTGCGTGAGGACGGCGGGCAGGGACTGCGAGCGGGCAACAGGTTAGCGAGTTGATGAGCAAAGACATTTTTCTTACCGGGATCACCACCACCGGCACACCACACATCGGCAACTACGTCGGTGCCATCCGGCCCGGCATCGCGGCGAGCCGCGACCCGTCGGCCCGGAATTTCTACTTTCTCGCGGATCTCCACGCGCTGGCCAAGAACGAGGACCCGGACAGCATCAGCCGCTCGACGCTGGAGATCGCGGCGGCGTGGCTGGCACTGGGCCTCGACACGAACAAGGCCACGTTCTACCGCCAGTCCGATATCCCGGAGATCCCGGAACTCACCTGGATCCTGACGAGCATGACGGCCAAGGGGCTGATGAACCGGGCGCACGCCTACAAGGCGGCGGTACAGGCCAACGTCGACGGCGACAATGCGGACCCGGACAAGGGCATCACGATGGCGCTGTACAGCTACCCGATCCTGATGTCGGCGGACATCCTGATGTTCAGCGCGACGAAGGTGCCGGTCGGACGCGACCAGAAGCAACACGTCGAAATGGCCCGGGACATTGCGCAACGGTTCAATCATCACTACGGGGAACTCTTCGTGTTGCCGGAGTCGGTCATCGACGACAACACTGCCGTGCTGGCCGGCCTCGATGGCCGCAAGATGTCGAAGAGCTACGACAACACCATCCCCCTGTTCGCGCCCGAGAAGGCGCTCCGCAAGCTGATCATGAAGATCAAGACGAACAGCCTGGAGCCCGGCGAGCCGAAGGAGACGGAGGGCAGCACGCTGTTCGACATCTACAAGGCGTTCGCCACGCCCGACGAGACGGCCGAGGTCGAGAAGTTGTACGCGGACGGCATTGCCTGGGGCGAAATGAAAAAACGGCTGTTCGAGTACGTCAACGAGCACCTTCGACCGGCCCGCGACGAGTACGAGCGCCTGATGGCGGACCCGGCGAGCGTCGAGGCAGAATTGCGAAAGGGCGCCGAGCGGGCGCGCGCGATCGCCCGGCCGTTCCTCGATCGGATACGTAATGCCGTGGGTATTCGTTCACTCGCGGCGCTGGACTGAGCGGAGCGACTCATGGGGGATGCAACAGGCACAGTGAGTCCCGAAGCGCTGGACGCACTGGCCCAGCTGCAGGAGGGCAATGCGCGGTATGTTGCAAGTGCGTCCACATTGCGCATTACGGACGCCGACCGTCGCAATGCGGTGGAGGGGCAGAACCCGATTGCCGTGATCCTCGGTTGCTCCGATTCCCGGGTGCCGACCGAGGTCGTCTTCGACCAGGGCGTCGGCGAACTGTTCGTCATCCGGGTTGCCGGCAATATCGTGCAACCATCTCAGATCGGCAGCGTCGAGTTCGCAGCGCAGAATTTCGGCACGCGGCTGGTGGTCGTGCTCGGCCACACGCTCTGCGGTGCGATCGACGCGACCATCAACGAACTGACCCGCCCCGCGGGAAACGCATCCCGCAACCTCGCGTCCATCGTGAGCCGCATTGCACCGTCGGTGCAGCCGCTCATCCGCGAATACGAAGACCGTGACACCCTGGTGCACGAGGCCGTGCGCGCCAACGTTCGCTATTCCGCCGACGCACTGCGGCATGGCTCGGACATCATCGAGTCGCTCGTACAGGATCACGGCCTGCTGATCGTCGGCGCCGAGTATTCGCTCGAAACCGGTATCGTCGACTTCTTCGACGGCCTTCCCGAAGCCTGAGTCCATGAGCAGTTCGGGAACCGTGCCGGTGACCGCGAAAGCTCTCGAAACGGCGCGGTTGCACCTGCGGTGGCTGACGGCCGCGGACGCCGGGTTCATGTTGCGGATCTGGAACGATCCCGCCTTCGTTCGACACGTCGGTGATCGGGGGTTGCGCACGTTCGACGACGCGACGCGGGCGCTGGAGCAGGGAATACTCGCCACCTACCGGCAGTTCGGTTACGGGCCGTTCCTGGTCTGCCTCGCAGACGGCCGGGAGGAGATCGGCATCTGCGGCCTGTTTCGACGGGCCGGCGTGCCGGATCCGGATATCGGGTACGCGCTGCTGCCCGAATACACCGGCGCCGGCTACGCCGCGGAGGCGGCGACGGCGGTGCTGGACCACGCGCGCCACGGGATCGGCCTCCGGTGCGTCATCGCGATCGTCTCGCCCGAAAACCGGCCGTCCATTGCGCTGCTCGAAAGGCTCGGGCTGCGCTATGAGGGTATGATGCGGCTTACCGGGGAGGCGCAGGACGTGAGCCGCTATGCCATCGAATGGCCGGGAGCCGACTGAGATGCCGAAGGACGACCGCGGTTGAAGGCAAATCGTTTCAAGTCGAAAGTCGACGCCGTCGCAGCGCTCGGCCTCGATCCCGCGACGGTCGGCCAGTGAGCGACGACGCGGAAGACGTCGGCTGGCGACGACTCCGGGAATTCTCCGGGGTCGACCTCGAGCACTCGTACGCGCTGTCCTGGCAGTTCGAACGCAGGACGCTGCTGATCGACGTCGACCTGCAGCTCACGCCGGAACATCCGTTCTACGAACGGCCGAGACCCGCGGAGCGCGTCTGTATCCGCCCGGCGATCATCGAGTTCCCGCATTGCGATCGTATGCGTCGCGACGGCGTGGCCGTGCCGCCGGATGCGGTGCCGTCGCTCGGGGCCGGCGCCATCACGAACTTCGTCCGCAAGTCGGACGGGCCCTACGTACTGAGCGGCGCCTTCGGCGTCGTTGAGATCGACGCGGAGCGCCCGGTGCTGCGACTTCGCAACCCATGAATCCCGGAGGACAGCATGAGCCGACCCGAGAACCGCATCGACTACGTTGAAATTCCGGTCACGGACCCCGCCGGCGCGCGTGATTTCCTGGCCGCGCTGTTCGGCTGGCAGTTCCAGAGCTGGGGCGACGACTACATCAGTTTCAGCGACGGCCGGCTCGAAGGCGGCCTGCGCCGATCGTCACGCCCGGCACCGTCTGACGGCGTGCTGCTTGTGTTCTTCAGCGAGGACCTCGAGCGTGATCGCGACCGGGTCGTTGAGCTCGGTGCGTCGATCAGTCAGGATATATTTCCGTTTCCCGGCGGCCGACGGTTTCATTTCATCGACCCCGTGGGCACGGAATACGCGATATGGGCCGAGTCAACCGACGACTGAAGAGGATAGCCATGGCCGAACGCATCGACCATCCCTGCGTGCAGCACAAGCTCGCGATCATCCGTGACACCGAGACCGGCCACAAGCGTTTCCGCGAGCTCGCGACCGAAATCACGATGTTCATCTGCTACGAGGCGCTCAAGAACGTGCGCACGAAGAAGGTCACGGTGCAGACGCCACTTGCGGAAGCGTCGTGCCGCAAGATCGATACCGACCTGGTCGTCGTGCCGATCCTGCGCGCCGGCATCGGCATGCTCGACGGCATCCTCGAACTCGTGCCGACCGCGCGCGTGGGTTTCGTGGGTCTGTACCGGGACGAAAAGACCAAGCAGCCCGTCAGCTACTACGAGCGTTTCCCGCCGCAGATTCGCGGCGGCACCTGTATCGTCATCGACCCGATGCTCGCGACCGGGGGGTCGACCGTGGCGGCCATCGACCGGCTGAAAGAGGGTGGCGCCGAGAGCATCGTCGTAGTCTGCATCGTGACGTGCCCGGAGGGCATCGAGCGCGTGGAGTCCGCGCACCCGGACGTGCCGATCTACGCGGCAGCCATCGATGAGCGCCTGGACGACAACAAGTATATCGTTCCCGGACTGGGCGACGCGGGTGACAGGTTGTTCGGCACGTCGCACTGACCCGCGGGCCGCGTCGATACGACGGAGAGGGCAATGGCAGCACTCAAGACCCGACCGACCCGAGCCAGCGTCACGGCGTTCGTCAACGCGATCGACGACCCGGAACAGCGCCGGGACGCGCGCAAGATCGCCGCGATCATGCGCAAGGCGACCGGAAAATCCGCGCGGATGTGGGGTTCGAGCATCATAGGCTACGGCGTGTACCGGTACTCGAACACGGCGGGCAAGGATTTCGAATGGATGCTGACCGGGTACTCGCCGCGCAAGCAGGCAATGTCGGTCTATATCATGAACGGGTTTGACGGGTACGACCGCTTGCTGGCGAAGCTCGGCAAGTTCAAGACAGGCAAGTCCTGCCTGTACATCAAGCGACTATCGGACATCGACGTCGCGGTCCTGGAAGAACTGATCCGGGCGTCGGTTGCCGACATGCGCCGGCGCTACGACACTGACTGAGGAGCCCCCATGTCGGACACCATCATCCATACGCAGTTCGACGGCAACGTCCTCGTCATCGAGACCGCCGACGGCGCCGAAACCTTCGATGAGCGCTTCCTGGTTGCGGCGCTGCTGATCTTTGTCGCGAAAGGGAGCGGCGGGATCGAGCCGGAAGAGTCGGCAAAAATGCTCGAATTGCTGGAGGATCACTTCCGCATTCCAGGGTCGGAGGCGCTGGAGCTGCTGACGCGCGCGATCGGCGAGATGGCCGAGCGGCCGGGTCTCGGGGCGTCGCTCGCGAATCTCGCGCACACGCTGCCGGCGCGCGAGCAGGAGAATATCGCGTTGATGGCCCTTAAGGTCATCGCCGCTGACGGTCGGCGCGAGGTCGAGGAGATGGAGCAGTTCAACCGTGCCGTGGAAGCGGCCGGAATCACCTCGGACATCGTGCACCGTGCGTACGACCGCTATTTCGCGGAGACGATGCCGGACACCGACTACTGAGCCGCGAGGCCGGGCATGCAGTCAACGATCCGGAATTTTCTGCAGCAGGAGTCGGCGGGCGGCATTCTGCTCATGTGCACGGCGGTGCTGGCGATCGTCGTCGCGAACACGCCGCTGGCGCCGTACTACCAACTCCTGCTCGACGTGCCCGTGGAAGTGCGCGTCGGCGCGCTTGAGATCGCCAAGCCCCTGATCCTGTGGATCAACGACGGGTTGATGGCTGTGTTCTTCTTCGCCATCGGGCTCGAGCTCAAGCGCGAGTTTCTCGAGGGCGAGCTCTCGCGGCCGGCCAACGTAATGCTGCCCGCGATCGGCGCGGTCGGCGGCATCGTCGTGCCGGTCGGGCTGTTCGTGGCGTTGAATTACGGCAACCCGGTCGCGATGCAGGGGTGGGCCATCCCGGCGGCCACCGATATCGCGTTCGCCCTCGGCATTCTGAGCCTGCTCGGCAACCGGGTACCGCTGTCGCTGAAGGTGTTCCTGGTGTCGCTGGCGATCTTCGACGACCTCGGCGCTATCGTCATCATCGCGATTTTCTATACGTCGAGCCTGTCGGTGGCGGCGCTCAGCGTCGCCGGCGCATGTCTCGTGGTGCTCGGCATCATGAGCTGGCGCCGCGTGTCGTCGGTGTCGGCCTACATCATGATCGGCATCGTCATGTGGACGGCGGTGCTCAAGTCGGGTGTGCACGCCACACTCGCGGGCGTCGCGCTCGCCGCGTTCATTCCGATGCGCGACCCGTCGGATCCGGCGCACTCGCCGCTGAAGTCGCTCGAGCACGACCTGCACCAGGTCGTGGCGTTCCTCGTGCTGCCGTTGTTCGCGTTCGCGAACGCGGGCGTCAACCTGGACGGCGTCGGCGTCGAAAACCTGCTCCACCCGGTGCCGCTTGGCATCGCGCTCGGGCTGTTCGTCGGCAAGCAGGTCGGCGTGTTCGCGTTCTGCGCGCTGGCAATCCGCACGGGCATCGCGCGCCTGCCGGACGGCGCGGGCTGGGGGGCGCTGTACGGCGCGTCCATACTGACCGGCGTCGGTTTCACGATGAGCCTGTTCATCGGCGGCCTGGCCTTCGAGGACCGGCCGCTGGACGCGGCGCTCTTGTTCGACGAGCGTCTCGGCATCCTGCTGGGGTCCGTGTTGTCCGGCGTCGTCGGTTACGTCGTGCTGAGGCGCTGGCTGCCGCGCAACGGAGTCGACACCTAGCCGGGACGACCGCGACGCCTGCCACTTCCTCACGCGTCCGGTTACGCTCCCGCCTGCAGCTTCTCGCTGAGCGCCTCGAGTTCGGCCCAGCGTTCGATGCGCGCTTCGAGCTGCGCTTCCACTTCGCGTAGCTCGGCGAGCGTCGCCTGTACCGACGCCGCATCGCCCGCGTAGAAGCCGGGCGCAGCGATGCGCCCCTGCAGTTCCGCGACCTGGCGTTCCAGTGACTCGATCTCGCCCGGCAATGCGTCCAGTTCGCGCTGGTCCTTGTAACTGAGTTTCGTCGACGCCTTGCGCGCACGGCCGTCGTTGCGCACGGTCGACGAATCGCGACCCGGCTTCGGGTCGTCGCGCACCGTCAGCGAATGGCCCTGGCGCAGCCAGTCGCTGTAGTTGCCGACGTACTCACGCACCTGGCCGTCCTCCTCGAACACGATCGTGCTGGTCACGACATTGTCGAGGAACTGCCGGTCGTGGCTCACGACGATCAGCGTGCCGTTGTACTCGCACAGTTTCTGCTCGAGCACCTCGAGCGTTTCGATGTCCAGGTCGTTCGTCGGTTCGTCGAGCACGAGCAGGTTGGCCGGGCGCGTAAACAGCTTCGCGAGGATGACCCGGTTGCGCTCGCCGCCCGACAACGCCTTGACCGGCGTCATCGAGCGCTTTGGCGAGAAAAGAAAACCCTTGAGGTAGCCGACGACGTGCCGGTCCTTGCCGTAGAACCTGATGTACGTGCGGCCCTCGGCGACGTTATAGGCAACGGACTTCTCCGGATCGAGCGACTGGCGCAGCTGGTCGAAGTAGCCGATTTCGAGGTTCGTCCCGAACTTGATCGTGCCGGCCTGCGGCGCGATGTCGCCGAGCAACAGCCGGAGCAGCGTCGTCTTGCCGACGCCGTTGTTGCCGATCAGCCCGATGCGATCGCCGCGCATCACGCGCAGCGAAAAATTCTCGATCAGCGGCTCGTCGTAGCGGAAGCACACGTTCTTCGCGCGGATCACCTTTCGCCCGGACGGGTCCGCTTCCTCGATCGTGATGCGTGCCGTGGGTTCGCGGGTGACGCGCAGCGCACGTGCCTCGCGCATGCGTTCCAGCGCGCGCACGCGCCCTTCGTTGCGCGTGCGCCGGGCCTTGATGCCCTGCCGGACCCAGGCCTCTTCCTGCTCCAGCGTCTTGTCGAAGCGGGCGTCGGCGACGGCCTCGTCCTCGAGCGCTTTTTCCTTTCTTCTCAGGAAGTTGTCGTAGTCGCCCGGCCAGCTCGTCAGCCGGGCCCGGTCGATCTCGACGATCCGGGTCGCGAGTTTCTGCAGGAACGCCCGGTCGTGGGTGATGAACAGCACGCTGCCGGCGAAACTATAAATGCGGTCCTCGAGCCAGCGGATTGTCGCGATGTCGAGGTGGTTCGTCGGTTCGTCCAGCAACAAGAGGTCCGGGTTCTGCACGAGCGCGCGCGCGAGTACGACACGGCGACGCCACCCGCCGGACAACTCGCTCAAGAGGCGGTCGGCCGGCAGGTCCAGTTCGGTCATTGTCGTTTCGACACGTTGCTCGATGTGCCAGCCGTCGCGGGCGTCGATACGGGCCTGCAGCGCCTCGAGCTCGCGCAGGCCGTCGCGATCGAGGTTCTCGGCGGATCGGCGCTGAAACTCGGCCAGCAGTTTCTCGACACCGGCGAGGCCGGAACGGACGACGTCACGCACGCTGAGCGACATGGCCTCGGGCAGTTCCTGCGGCAGTTCGCTCACGACGAGGCCGTCGCGACGCACGATCTCGCCACGGTCGGGTTCGAGGTGTTCGGCGATGAGTTTCAGCGTCGTCGACTTGCCCGCGCCGTTGCGGCCGATCAGGCAGACGCGCTCGCCGGGCTCGATCGCGAAGCTCGCATCCGAGAGGATGCGCTGGTCACCGAACTCGAGGGAGACTTCGTCGAAACGCAGCAGGGACATCGGAAAGGGGGTACGAGGACACGGTGCCGCTAGGATACACTGGCCTGCCGCCCGGAGAACGCCATGAGCGAAGACCGCCTGATCGACATCGAAACCAAGCTCGCGCATCTCGACCAGGCGATGCACGAGCTCAATGCCGTCGTCACGCGGCACCAGGAAAACCTGACACGCCTCGAGCGGCTGTTCACGGCGCTCACCGAGCAGGTGTCGCAGATGCACGAGATGCGCGGGCGGGACGCCGGCGACGCGGAGCCGCCGCCGCACTACTGAGGCGCCCGGAACCCGCTGCAGCCGCTTCCCGCGTTCACGTATAGTGCTGCCATGCCTCAGGGGAGGGGTCACATGCCGATAGCGAGAATTGCCGCGGCCGCCGCGGCGGGGCTGCTCTTGTGGATGACGCCGGCGACGGCACAGGACGTGCCGGTTCCCGGCGCACTCGATGACTGGCGCGGCTGGGTGCTCGATGGCAAGGAGTACCTCGGTTGCCCGCTGGTACTCGACCAGGGCGGGACGGCACCGGACCACTACCTGTGCGAATGGCCTCGCGTCCTGCAATTCGACGCCGGCGCGCGCGGCGCGACGTTCAGCCAGGAATGGACGATCACGGGAGACGACCGCTGGGTTGCGCTGCCCGGCGACACCGAACACTGGCCCGAATCCGTCACCGTCGACGGCCGTCCGGCGACAGTGCTCCTGCGCGACGGCGCGCCCGCCGTCCGCCTCGAGCCCGGCCAGCACCGCGTGGCGGGCCGATTCGCCTGGCACGAGCGTCCGGGTACGCTCCGCGTCCCGCCGCAAAGCGGCCTGATCGCGCTGACCGTCGACGGGGCCGCCGTTGCGCGGCCGGAGATCGAGCGCGGCGCGATTTTCTTCGGCGAGCAGGAGCAAACCGTTGCGACGGCCGATGCACTCGACGTGAACGTCTACCGGCTGGTCGCGGACGGCGTGCCGACACGGCTCACCACGCGTTTTGCCATAGACGTGTCCGGCACCGTGCGGGAGGCGAGCTTCGGCCCGGTGCTGCCCGACGGTTATCTTCCGCTCGCACTGCAGAGCCCGTTGCCGGCGCGACTCGAGGCCGATGGGCGGCTCCGCCTGCAGGTGCGTCCCGGGCGCTGGGTCGTCACGCTGATCGCGCGCGCGCCGGATGTCGCGGACGCCGTCACGTTACCGGAGGCGCGCGACAACCTGCCGGGCGACGAGGTCTGGAGTTTCCTGGCCGACGAATCGCTGCGCGTCGCGGCACCGGGCGGACTGCCGCCGCTCGACCCGGAGCAGGCGCGTGTCCCGAACGAATGGCACTCATTCCCGGCGTTCCGCGTCCTGCCGGGCGAGTCGCTGGTCATCGAGGAGCGCAGCCGCGGTCGTGCCGACAATGACAACGACCTGAAACTCGTCCGCGAACTCTGGCTCGACTTCGACGGCCGCGGCTTCACCGTCGTCGACGACATCGGCGGCGAGATGCGGCGCGACTGGCGCCTCGACATGCAGCCGCCGTACCGGCTCGAGTCCGCCACCGAAGACGGCGCGCCCTTGCTCGTGACGGCCGGCGACGGGGAGGAGGATGCCGGCGTCGAAGTGCGCAGCCGTTACCTCGACCTGGGAGCGCTCGCGCGCGTGGACGCCGGTGGACGCTTGCCGGCGACCGGCTGGGACCAGCGATTCAGCCGGGCGACCACCACCGTGTACCTGCCGCCCGGCCACAAGCTGCTCGCAGCGATCGGTGCCGACACGGCTGCCGGCAGCTGGACGACGAGCTGGCAGCTGCTGGATTTCTTTCTCGTGCTGATCATCACGATCGCCGCGTGGCGCCTGTTCGGCACGGCGGGCGGGGCGGTGGCACTGGCGGCGCTGGTGCTCAGTTACCAGGAGCCGGGCGCGCCGGTCTGGCTGTGGCTGAACCTGCTGATCGCGGCGGCCTTGCTCGCGGTCGCGCCGGCAGGACGCCTGCTCACGGCCGTGCGCCTGTATGCCGGGGCGAGCGCGCTGCTGCTGGTGCTGGCGCTCGTACCGTTCGTGGCGCAGCAGTTGCGCATTGCGATCTACCCGCAGCTCGAGCCGCAAACCGCCGCCGGGGTTCCCGATTTTCGCGCCGGGCCGGCGCCGGCACCGGCTGCACCGCCCGAAGAATCACAGCGCAAGGCCGCACGGAATCAAATGCTGTTGGACGCACCCAGCGTCGGGGAAAGCATGGCGCTGGAGGAGATCGTGGTCTCCGGCACGCGCGTCGACAAGCTGTCCGGTTCGTACGCGCGCTACGCGCCGAATGCCATCGTGCAGACCGGCCCGGGCATCCCCGACTGGCAGTGGAACCGTTACTGGCTCTCGTGGAGTGGCCCGGTCGAGCCGACGCAGAGCCTGCGCCTCGTCATCCTGCCGAGCTGGCTCGTCTCCCTGTTGCGCGTCGTCGAGGTGGGGCTGCTGCTCGGCTTCCTGGCCATCGCTGCACTGCACATGCTGCGCCGCCGCTGGCGGTTGCCGGGCGGCCTCGTCGTCGGGCGCGCGGCCGCGGGCGTCCTGGCGCTGGCGCTCGTCGTCGTTCCCGACGCCCGTGCGGCCATGCCGACGCCGGAGTTGCTGCGGGACCTCGAACGGCGACTGACCGAACCCGCCGACTGCGCGCCGCGCTGCGCGGAAATATCGGCCGCTGCCGTCAGCGTGCGTGGCGACGAGGTCAGCCTGTTGCTCGCGGTCGAGGCGCTCGAGGACAGCGCCGTGCCGCTGCCCGGTGCGTACCGCGGCTGGCGTCCGAGCGCCGTGCGGATCGATGGCAACGAGCCGGCCGACGTGCGTCGCGGCGAAGACCGGATTCTGCGCGTGCGCGTGCCCGCGGGCCGCCATGCCATCACGTTGCGCGGCGCAACCGGCGATGCCGACAACCTGGAAATTCCGTTCCCGGTGCCGCCGCGCCGCATCGAGGTCGATGCCGACGGTTGGAGCGTGGCCGGCCTTCGCGGCCGGCAACTCGTGTCCGGCGCGCTGCAGCTCACGCGCGTGCGCCAGGCGACGGACGCGGATGCCGCGACACGCTGGGAAGCGACGCGCTTTCCGCCGTTCGTGGCCGTTACGCGCACGCTGGAGCTGGACCTCGACTGGCGCGTGACGACGCAGGTTTCGCGCATCGCGCCGGTCGAGGGCGCGCTGAGCCTGCGCGTGCCCCTGCTGGCAGGCGAGTCCGTGCTGACCGAGAACCTCGACGTGGAGGATGGCGAGCTGCTCGTGAACATGGCGCCACGCCAGGCGTCGGTCACCTGGCAATCGCGCCTGCCGCGCAACGCGGACCTCCGTCTCGACATGCCGTCCGGCGTCGCGTGGACCGAGACCTGGCACGTGAATGCGGGCAGCGTATGGCACGTGGATTTCGACGGCCTGCCCGAGAGCGCTTCAGACGCCGGCGACGGCGTGCGGACAGCGGTGTTCCACCCACGGGGCGGCGAGTCGCTGGTCGTCTCGGCGTCGCGACCGGATGCGATCGAGGGCGGGACACTGGCGTTCGACCGCGCCGCGCTGACGGTCAGCCAGGGCCAGCGATCACGCGAAACGACGTTGTCACTTGAGTACCGCAGCACACGCGGCGCACAACACGTACTGACCCTGCCGGGGAATGCGGAGCTGCTGTCCGTGACCATCGACGGCGACCGGGAGCCGTTGCGCATCGAGGACGGGCGCCTGGCAATCCCCGTACTGCCCGGCGAGCACGACGTCGAGATCACCTGGCGCGATCCGACGCCCGCCGGGTTCACCGGGCGCATGCCGGTGGTCGACCTGGGCGCGCCGGCCAGCAACGTGACGCAAACGATCGACCTGCCGCCCTCGCGCTGGCTGCTCGGCGCGGCGGGACCGGCGCTGGGGCCCGCGGTCCTGTACTGGTCGGAGCTCGCCGTGCTGGTCGTGTTCGCGTGGATACTGTCGCGCATCCGCTTCACGCCGCTGCGCTTCCATCACTGGCTCCTGCTGGGCCTCGGCTTCAGCACGTTCAGTTGGGGCGTGTTCGCGGTGGTCGTCGCGTGGCTCGTCGCGGTGGGTGCGCGGGACCGCTGGCGGCCCGACACGACGCCCATGTTGTACAACGCGCAACAGGGCGGCGTCATCGTGCTGACCATTGTCGCCCTGCTGGCGATAGCCGTGAGCCTGCCGCTCGGTTTGCTCGGCGTGCCGGACATGAGCGTGACCGGCAACGGTTCGTGGGGCAATCACCTCGTTTGGTTCGCGGACCGTGCGGACGGCGTGCCGCCCGCGGCGGTCGCCTGGTCCGTCTCCTTGTGGGTGTACAAGGTGCTGATCCTAGCCTGGGCCCTGTGGCTCAGTTTCGCGTTGCTGCGCTGGCTCCCGTGGACGTGGCAGTGCTTCGTAAAAGACGGGTTCTTCCGATCGCGTCTCGAAAAGGCGGCGCCATGACACGCGGCGCCATCGCATGGTCGGTCGTGTTCGTCGCGGTACTCGCCTGGTCGGCGATCGACCCGCACGACTACCCGACCTGGGCGCTCGAGGTGCTGCCCGCCGTCGCCGGCGCGGCGATACTCGCGGCGACGCGCCGGCGCTTCCCGCTCACGACGCTGCTGTACGTGCTGATCCTCGCGCATTGCGTCATCCTGATCGTCGGCGGCCACTACACCTATGCGGAGGTGCCGCTCGGTGACTGGGTACGCGACCTGACCGGGGGTGAGCGCAACAACTACGACAAGCTCGGACATTTTGCACAGGGCTTCGTGCCGGCGCTCATTGCGCGGGAACTGGCGCTGCGCCTCGACATTTTCCGGACGCGCGCGTGGATGAACGTGTTCATCGTCGGCTTCTGCCTCGGCATCAGCGCGTTCTACGAGCTGATCGAGTGGTGGGTCGCGTTGCTGTCGGAAGAAGCCGCGGACGCTTTTCTCGGCACGCAGGGTTACGTCTGGGACACGCAGTCGGACATGTTGCTGGCGCTCATCGGCGCCATCGCCGCACTCGTGGTGTTCGGCCGCTGGCACGACCGGCAGATCGCGGCGCTCGGTGATGCGCAGGCTCGCTAGCATCGCCGCGTTGCTGCTGGCCTGCGCACAGCCCGCGCAGGCAGCCGAGTGCGTCGTGTTGTTGCACGGCCTGATCCGCAGTGCCTCGTCGATGGAGCCGATGCAGGAAGCGCTCGAGGCTGCGGGGTACGAGACGGTGAACATCGAGTACCCGTCGCGGGACGCCACGATCGACGTGCTCGCGCCGCTTGCCGTCGGCGAGGGGCTCGACGGCTGTCATGCAAAGCCGGACGTCGACACCGTGCATTTCGTGACGCATTCGCTCGGCGGCATCCTCGTCCGCCAGTACCTGGCGAACCAGCCTATCTCCGACCTCGGTCGCGTGGTCATGCTGGGTCCACCGAACCAGGGCACGCTCGCCGCCGACCGGATGCGCGACATACCCGGCTACGACTGGATCAACGGCCCGGTCGGTCGCGAACTCGGGAAGGGGCCGGACAGCGTGCCGCTGAAGCTGCCGCCGGCGGACTTCGAGGTCGGCATCATCGCCGGCACACGGACGATCGACCCGGTGACGTCCGCCTTCCTGCCGAACCCGGACGACGGACGCGTGTCGGTGGACGACACGAAACTCGAGGGCATGACCGATTTCGCCGTCGTCGCCCATTCGCACGCGTTCATGATGCGCATGCGCGAGCCGATCGCAATGACGATACGCTTCCTCCAGACCGGGTCATTCGATGCCGGGTGAGCGGCGCGCCTGCGCATTCCTCACGATGGCGGACGAGAGCGGCTTTGTAACGGATTACCGGCCCGGCATCCCGCCGCTCGAAGCGCTCGGCTGGACGGTGGAGTGCGTGCCGTGGCGCGGGCCGGGCCGCGACTGGTCGCGCTATGACGCGGTGTACATCGCCGCCCCCTGGGACTACACGGAAGCGCCGGACGCGTTCCTGGCAACGCTCGGAGCCATCGAGGCATCCGGGGCCCTGCTCGTGAACCCGCTCGCGCTCGTGCGCTGGAACCTCGACAAGCGTTACCTGCAGGACCTCGAGCGCCGCGGTGTCGCGACCGTGCCGAGCCTCTGGTGCGAGCGATTCGGCGACGCGACGCCGGACGCCTGGTTCGGCGAACTGGGCGCCGACAGGCTGGTCGTGAAGCCGCGGATCGGCGCCAACGCGGAGCGCACCTACGTGCTGGACGGTCCGCCGGCGCCGATGCCGGCCGGGACGCTGGCGCGGGCGTTTGCGCAACGGCCGTTCATCGTGCAGCCGTTCATCGCGGCGATCCGGACCGAAGGCGAGTACTCGCTGTTCTACCTCGGCGGCAAACTCAGCCACGCTATTCGCAAACTGCCGAAAGCCGGTGATTTCCGGGTGCAGGAAGAACACGGGGCCGACATCCGGCCGGCCACGCCCGACGCCGACCTCGTCGCCGCCGGCGACGTCGCGCTCGCCGCGGTCGATCCGGTGCCGGCCTACGCGCGCGCGGATTTCGTGCGCGGCGCCGACGGCCGGTTCCTGCTGATGGAGCTCGAATTGATCGAGCCGTCGTTGTACCTGCGCATGGATCCCGGCGCGCCGGGCCGTTTCGCCGCGGCCCTGGACGATTATGTCAGGCGCCACCGGGCCGGTGCCCCAGGCGGACCCAAGTCGCCGTCGTAACGGCGGTTTCGTCCTCGGCCCGGCGTCCCCGGCCGACAAAAAGTGTGAACTGCGTCACATTCCGCGATGCGTCGCTTTCGAGCGACAACGTCGCCGTCGGCGGGCATGCTTCCCCACCTTGGGCCGCCACGGACGCGCGGCCCCGCCTGGGTTGGGTTACGGGGAGACGCTGGATGTTGAATTTTCGGGTCGTAGCGCCGCTGGTCCTGATGGTCGCCGGAAGTTTCGCGACCGGGGCCGCCTCCGCCGGCGAACTGAGCGCCATCATCAATGGCAAGTCCTGGCACGCCGGCGCCAACCAGGACTGGAACGAAAACAACTACGGCCTGGGCGTCGAATACGCTTTCGACAGCGAGTCGCCGTGGCACTGGAAGCTCCTGGCGAACGGTTTCGTCGACAGCGTCGACAACATGTCCTACATGGCGGGCGGCGGGCTGCATCGCCGCGTCTGGGAGACGGGTCGGTTTCACGACCTGCACGTCGACCTCGGCGTCAACGCCTTCCTGATGACACGTGAGGACGTCAACGAGGGCCGTCCGTTCCCGGGGCTGCTGCCCGGTCTCGCCATCGAGAATCGCTACATCGGGCTGAACCTCACCTACCTGCCGAGAAAGGCGGTGGAACTGATGTACGACTCGCCCGACGTGGACTCCGGCATCTCCGGCATATTTTTCATCCAGCTGAAGCTCAACGCCGACCTGCTGAGCTTCTAGCGCGACCGCTGGCCGGCCGCGCGGTCCGGCCTACGCGGCCTTCTTCTTCAGCAACGGCTTCAGGTACTTGCCGGTGAACGAGTCCTTGTTCGCGGCCACGGTCTCTGGCGTGCCGGTCGCGACGACCGTGCCGCCACCGGACCCGCCTTCCGGGCCGAGGTCGACGATCCAGTCGGCCGTCTTGATCACGTCGAGGTTGTGCTCGATGACGACGACGGTATTTCCGCGGTCGCGCAGCCGGTGCAGTACGCCCAGCAGTTGCTCGATGTCGCGGAAGTGCAGGCCGGTCGTCGGCTCGTCGAGGATGTACAGCGTGCTGCCCGTGTCGCGCTTCGACAGCTCCTTCGCGAGCTTGACGCGCTGCGCCTCGCCGCCGGACAGCGTCGTGGCGTTCTGCCCAAGACGGACGTAGGAGAGGCCGACGTCCATCAGCGTCTCGAGTTTCTTTGCGACGACCGGCACATTGCGGAAGAACTCGAACGCGTCCTCGACGGTGAGCTCCAGCACCTCGTGGATGTTCTTGCCCTTGTAGCGGATCTCGAGCGTCTCACGGTTGTAGCGCTGGCCGCGGCAGACGTCGCAGGGCACGTACACGTCCGGCAGGAAATGCATCTCGACCTTCAGCACGCCGTCGCCCTGGCAGGCCTCGCAGCGGCCGCCCTTCACATTGAAGCTGAAGCGGCCCGGCGCGTAGCCGCGCGAGCGCGCTTCCTGCGTCCCGGCGAACAGCTCGCGGATCGGTGTGAACAGCCCGCTGTACGTCGCCGGGTTCGAGCGCGGCGTGCGGCCGATCGGGCTCTGGCTGATGTCGATGACGCGGTCGATCGCGTCGAGGCCGCGGATGCCGTCGTGCGGCGCCGCGTTGCGGCTGCTGCGGTTGATCTCGGCGGCGACCGCCTCGTACAGCGTGTCGTTGACCAGCGTCGACTTGCCGGAGCCCGAGACGCCCGTCACGCAGGTCATCAGCCCGACCGGGATCGCGACGTCGATGCCGCGCAGATTGTTGCCGCGCGCGCCGCGGATTTCGATCTGGCGCTTCGCGTTGCGGCGCGTGCGCTTGTCGGGGACCGGGATGGCGCGCCGGCCGGACAGGTACTGGCCGGTCAGCGAGTTCGGGTCCTTGCGGATCTCGTCCGGCGTGCCGGCCGCCACCACATGGCCGCCGTGGACGCCGGCACCCGGCCCGAGATCGACGACGTGGTCGGCCGCGAGAATCGCGTCCTCGTCGTGCTCGACGACGATGACGGTGTTGCCAATGTCGCGCAGGTGCGTCAGCGTGCCGAGCAGGCGCTGGTTGTCGCGCTGGTGCAGGCCGATCGACGGCTCGTCGAGAATGTACATGACGCCGACGAGTCCGGACCCGATCTGGCTCGCGAGCCGGATGCGCTGGGCCTCGCCGCCCGACAGCGTCTCGGCGCTGCGGTCGAGCGACAGGTAGTCGAGGCCGACGTCGGACAGGAAGCCGATACGGTCCCCGATCTCCTTGACGATCTTGTCGGCGATCGTGGCCCGCCAGCCCTCGAGCTGCATGCCGGCGAAGAACGCCTTCGCGTCGCCGACGGACAGCCCGGTCAGCTCCGGCAGCGAGCGGTCCGCGACGAACACGTGGCGCGCGGCCCGGTTTAGGCGCGTGCCGTCGCAATCCGGGCACGGACGGCTGTTCAGAAACTTCGTGAGTTCCTCGCGCACGGCGCCGGACTCGGTTTCGCGGTAGCGCCGCTCGAGGTTCGGAATCACGCCCTCGAAGCGGTGCAGTTTCTTCACTTCCATGCCGCGGCTGTTCGCGTAGTGAAACTCGATCTTCTCCTTGCCGCTGCCGTACAGGATCACGTCGCGGAGCTTCTCCGGCAGCTCGTCGAACGGCTGCTCGATGTCGAAGTCGTAGTGTGCCGCGAGGCTCTGAATCATCTGGTAGTAGTACGTCGTCTTCCGGTCCCAGCCGCGGATCGCGCCGCCGGCGAGCGACAGGGACGGGTTGACGACGACCCGCGTCGGGTCGAAGAACTGGCGCACGCCGAGCCCGTCGCAACCCGGGCAGGCGCCCGACGGGTTGTTGAACGAAAACAGCCGCGGCTCGAGTTCCGTGAGACTGTAGCCGCAGACATTGCAGGCGAAGCGGTCGGAGAACACGAGCTCCTCGCGTTCGGCGTCGTCCATCCACGCAACCTTCGCCACGCCGTCGGACAGGCGCAGCGCGGTCTCGAACGACTCAGCGAGCCGCAGCCTGAGGTCGTCCTTCACCTTGAAGCGGTCGACGATTGCCTCGATCGTGTGCTTGCGGCGGAGGTCCAGCTTCGGCGGCTGGTCGAGCTCGTAAACCTCGCCATCGATGCGGGCGCGGACGAAGCCCTGCGCCATCAGGTCCTGCATGAGTGCGACGTGCTCGCCCTTGCGGTCGTCGACGACGGGTGCGAGCAGCAGCAGCTTCGTGCCTTCCGGCAGTGCCAGCACCTGGTCGACCATCTGGCTGACGGTCTGTGCCTCGAGCGTCGTGCCGTGGTCGGGGCAGCGCGGCGTGCCGGCGCGGGCGAACAGCAGGCGCAGGTAGTCGTAGATCTCGGTAACCGTGCCGACGGTCGAGCGCGGATTGTGCGACGTCGACTTCTGCTCGATCGAGATCGCCGGCGACAGCCCGTCGATGTGGTCGATGTCCGGCTTCTCCATCATCGACAGGAACTGCCGCGCATACGCCGACAGCGATTCCACGTAACGGCGCTGGCCTTCCGCGTAAATCGTGTCGAACGCGAGCGAAGACTTGCCGGAACCCGAGAGTCCCGTGAACACGATGAGCTTGTCGCGCGGCAGCGAGACGTCGATGTTCTTCAGGTTGTGCGTCCGTGCGCCGCGCACGTCGATGGTTTTTTGCGAGGTGGCCATGCCGGTATCGGGGAGCGGAATCGAACCTGCTAATATACGCGGCCCGGCAAGCCCGGCGCAAAGCCCCACCCGTAACAGAGTGTAATCAAAGTGTCCGACGACTCACGGAAAGACGCGGCGGAAGCCCGCGTCGCGCTGCAGCCGGCCGAGCGCCGGGCGGTCGGTCTCCTGACGGGCACGTCGATGCTGCGGATGCTCGGCCTGTTTTCATTGCTGCCGGTCCTTTCCGTGTACGCGGCCGGCCTCGACGGCGCAACGCCGATGCTGGTCGGGCTCGCGGTCGGCGGCTACGGGCTGACTCAGGCGGCACTGCAGATTCCCCTGGGCGCACTGTCGGACCGGCTGGGTCGACGACCCGTCATCCTGTTCGGGCTGGCGGTCTTCGCCGTCGGCAGCGCCGTTGCCGCTTTCAGCGACACCATCACCGGCGTCATCGCGGGCCGATTCCTGCAGGGGGCCGGCGCGATATCCGCGACCCTGACCGCGCTGCTGGCGGATGCAACGCGGCCCGCCATCCGGACGCGCTCCATGGCCGTCCTCGGTATCGGCATCGGGGCGTCGTTCATCGTCGCAATGGTCTTCGGCCCCTGGTTCTCGGCCCGGTTTGGCGTGCCGGCCCTGTTCCTGTTCGGCGTCGCTGCTGCCATCGCCGGCGCGGCGCTGGTGCTTCTGGTGCCCGCTGTGCCGCTTGAGAGCAGGGGGCGGCCGCTGACCGACATCCGGCCCGCACTTCGGCCGGACCTGCTGCGGCTCGATGCCTACGTCTTCCTCCTGCACGCCATCATGACGGCATCGTTTGTCGCTCTGCCGTTCGTGCTCGGCGGCCGGCTCGAACTGCCGACCAGCTCGCACTGGATGATCTATGTCGGCTCTATCGTCTTGTCGCTGGTGCTGACCGTGCCGCTCATCCTCCGTGACGAGCGGCGCGGGAAAGCGGCAACAATGCGTATTGCCGTCGTCTTGCTGCTGGTCGGCCAGGCCGTACTGGCCTTTGCATCGTTCTCGACGGTGACAGTGTTCATCGCGCTGGTCCTGTTCTTCGGCGGCTTCAATTTCCTCGAGGCAGGGCTGCCGGCGCGCCTGTCACTGCTGGCCGACGATGAAGCCCGCGGCGCGTCGCTTGGCGTCTACTCGACGGCCCAGTTCCTCGGTGCGTTTGCCGGCGGGCTCATCGGCGGTCGCTTCCTCGGTGACGGCAGCCCCGCGAACGTGTTCTTCGTCTGTGCCTTGCTGGCGGCGATCTGGCTCGCGCTCGCCGGTACCGGCCGGGCGGGCAGGGCCCCGGACCCGACATAAGCACTTCGCCGGAAAGGACTTTTGACCACTCGCCCTGATATCATGCGCCGCAGCGGCATCAAGGGAGAACAAGAATGAGCCTGCTCGCAGAACTCAGGCGGCGGAACGTCTTTCGCGTCGGCGCGACCTACCTGCTCGCGTCCTGGGTGCTGCTGCAGATTATGGACGTCGTCTCGCCGCTGCTGAACCTGCCGGACTGGGCGCCGCGGCTGATGCTCGTGATCCTCGGCATCGGCTTCCTGCCGGTGCTGCTGTTTGCCTGGGCGTTCGAGCTGACGCCGGACGGCATCAAGCGGGAGTCCGACGTCGACCGTAGCGTGTCGGTCTCGAACGAGACCGGCGCGAAGCTCAACATCGTCATCGTCGTATTCCTGGCCGTCGCGATCGGCATGCAGTTCCTGCTGTGGCGGCAGGGGCCGGATGCCGGCGACGCCGCCGGCACGACCGTGGCCGACGCGACTTCGAACGGCGCCACGGCCACGGACAGCTCCATCGCCGTGCTGCCGTTCGTCAACATGAGCTCCGACGAAGAGCAGGAATACTTCTCCGACGGCATCACCGAGGAAATCCTGAACTCGCTCGCGTCGGTGCGCGAGCTCAAGGTCGCCGGCCGCACGTCGTCGTTCGCGTTCAAGGGCCAGAACGACGACCTGCGCCGCATCGGCGAGGCGCTCGGCGTCAGCCACATCCTCGAGGGCTCCGTGCGCAAGGCGGGCGACCAGGTGCGCATCACGGCGCAGCTCATCAAGGTGGACGACGGTTTCCACGTCTGGTCACAGAACTACGACCGCGAGCTGACGAACGTGTTCGCGATCCAGGAAGAGATTGCGAACGAGATCCTGGGCCAGCTCACGAATCACCTGCTGCCCGCCGACACCCGGGTCGCCGACGTCCGGGAGACCACGCCGGAAGTCTTCGACCTGTACCTGAAAGCGAAGCAGCGGATCTATACCCGCGAGCGCCTTGAAATCGAGACTGCGGTCGAAGAACTCGATCGCGCGATCCAGGCCGACCCCGACTACGCACCGCTGTATGCGCAGCGCGGCGTTGCGACGATGCTGCTGTCCGAGCAGCAGTACGGGACGTTGCCGGACGACGAGGCGAACCGGCGGGGCAAGCGTTTCATCGACAAGGCGCTGGAACTGGACGACAACCTGGCCGAGGGCTGGGCGGCACTGGGCCTGTATCACGGCCGCATGCCGGGTACGTCCGAAGCGGCCATCGAGCCGCTGATGCGGGCGCTGGAGCTGAACCCGAACCTGATCGACGCCAGCAACTGGCTGCAGATCGCCTTGAACGGCGTTGGTGACTTCAAAGGGTCGCTCGAGGTGCTGATCGATGCCACGGAGCGAGACCCGCTGTACCGGCCGGCGTTCTCCAATGCGCTGATGTCCTTCAACCAGTTCGGCCAGCCGGAGCGGGCGGAGGCATTGCTCCGCAAGATCGAGGCGCTGGACGCGGACAATCCCGACCTGTTGTCGGCCCGCGCCATCAATTACCTGTTTTCCGGTCGCTCCGGCGAGGGTCTGCAGCAGATGGAAATGCGCAGCGAACTCGGCCCGATGAGCGGCGTGGAGCGCGTTTTTCTCAGCGTCGGGTTGTTGAACACCTACCAGTACGAGCGGGCGGCGGAAGAAGGTTCGCAGTTCTTCCGGCCGGATGCACTGTTCAAGCTCGGTCGCAAGGAAGAGGCCTACGAGATGGCCTACGATTTCGCGTCGTCCGGCTTTCCGGAAACGCTGTTCGTCCTGCTGAACCGTGACGGGCGCAGCAAGGACGTCGTCGACTACCTCGAGGAGCGCTGGCCCGGCATCCAGGAGTTCGCGGACGAAAACCCGGGCACCGAACTCGGCTACGCCGTGATGACCGAGGTGGCGCTGGCCTACCAGCGCGTTGGCAACCGGGAGCGCTTTGACGAGGCGATGGCGTTTGTCGACGCGCACCTCGTGCACCTGGATGACCAGGGACTCGACAATTACCTCCTCGACTACAGCACCGGCATTTACTACGCCCTGGAAGGTAACGCCGATCTTGCGATCGAACACCTGGCACGTGCAGCTGATCAGGGACTGCCGTCGAATGGCCCGATGGCCGAGATCTCGCCGGCGCTCGCCGTGCTGGAAGGCGACCCGCGATTCGCGGACATCGAGGACCGGATGCGTGCAACGACGAACCGCGACCGCGCCGTCGTCGGCCTGCCGCCGCTCGATGCCGACTTCCAGGTCGTCGACGCAAACGGCGAGACCAGCCTGTAGCCGGGCAGCAACGGGTACATTGCGCGCAGGCTTTTGCCACGGATTTCCGGCCTGGCGCGCCGGAAATCCTGCTGGCAATTGAAGGGCGACCCTCTACAATAGTTGCCCCGTCGCGGTGCTCGCACCGCCGCGGGAAACCTAAAGTATTGAATTTTATAAGAACTGAGGATCACACATGGCCCGTGGAATCAACAAAGTCATACTCGTCGGCAATCTCGGGGCGGACCCGGAAACGCGTTACATGCCGTCCGGGGGTGCCGTGACGAACCTCAGCATTGCCACGTCGGAGTCCTGGAAGGACAAGCAGTCCGGTGAGCAGAACGAGCGGACGGAGTGGCATCGCGTCGCGATGTTCAACCGCCTCGCCGAGATCGCGGCCGAGTACCTGCGCAAGGGTTCGCAGGTGTACATCGAGGGCAAGCTGCGCACCCGCAAGTGGCAGGACCGCGACGGCAACGACCGCTACACGACGGAGATCATCGCGGACGAGATGCAGATGCTCGGCGGACGCGGCGGCAGCGGCGGCGGTGGCGGATCGTACGAGCGAAGCGGCGGCGGCAGCGGTGGCGGTTCGCGCTCCGGCGGCTCGTCGCAGCCGCCGCCGGCGGACGACGATTTCGACGACGACATCCCGTTCTGAGGCAGTTGGGAAAATTGCCGGCGTCGTGTGGCGGCGCGGCATGAAATTCGTACCCGACTGGCGTACATTGGCGCTCTGTCGGGTGCGGCCGCGCGTCGTCTCGTGCCGCGATTCCAATCGATTACCGGGCGGCGCTGTCCGCGCCGGGCGCGGATTGCTTTTTTTTCCGCGCGCGCACCCGCGGTTGGTCCAGCGGCAGCACGAATACCGTACAACAAGAAAAAGACACGTCGGAGGAGCTACATGTCCCGTATACGTATCCCCATCTGCCTGCTGGTCGCGTTCCTGCTGCCGGCCATCGCCCAGGCGGACGAGCTGACCGAAATCGTCCAGAAGGACCTGGTGGTACTCGGTTACGACCCGGGCAACATCAGCGGCGAGATGACCACCGAGACGGCGATCGCGATCTCCGCGTTCCAGTCGGACCACGGCCTCGATGTCACGGGCAAGCCGACGCCGCAGCTCGCCGGCATCATCAAGTCGGCCATCAAGAACAAGAACAACCCCGCCGGCGCGACCTACAGCCAGGCATCCGCGGCGCCGGCAGCGGACCCGGCAGCCCTGGACGCGGCGCGGCAGGCGTGCCTGCAGAAAAAAATCGAAGACGCGCAAAAGGCACAACAGACCAAGCGCGGTTTCGGCAGTCTCATGCGTGCGGTCAGCCGGACCGCCTCGCGAATGGGCGGCGACACTGCGCAGGACATTGCGCAGGCGAGCCGCGATATCTACGACGTCAATGCCACGGCCAGCGACCTCGAGTCTGCGGCCAAGGATCTCGGCCTCACGGAAAGTGATCTCGAGGCCTGCCGCAACCCGGCGATGTGACGCATGACACCCGCACACGATAAACGAGGAGTAGCCATGCAGGACGTAGCAGCGTTTGCCCGCCGGCGTTCGGGGATTCACCTGGCGGCCGTGCTGGCCGTCATCGCATTCGGGGCAACCAACACCGCCGCGGCAGCGGACGACACGCGTGCGTTGCTGGTCACCGGAATCCAGACCGACTACGGGGACATGGTCAACCGCGACGCGGGCGGTGCCGGGGTCATGGGCGGGTTCACCGCTGACGACCTGTGCCTCAACAGCGACCGGATCGGCTGGGCGATGAGCGAGATCGTGAACCAGGTCGAGAGCAGCATGCGCGAGGCCGGATCGCCGATCCAGCTCAGCGACATCGAGCGGATGCCGGGCGCCCCGACGCGGCCGGAAATCGAAGACGGTCTCCGGACCGCGCGCGACGAATTCTGCGACACGAGCGAGCCGCCGCCGTCGGTGCGTCCGTTCGTGCTGACGTATGCGCATTGCCGCATGGCGATGATCACGCCGGAGCACGCGATGGACATCCACCTGCCGCCGCAGGTCGGTACCGGTACGATGTCAATGGCAGATTTCACGCGTCGCGAGGTCGTGCAGCTCAGCCTGACACGCAATCTCGACTCCGTCAGCAGCATCGTGGGCAGCGGATGGAGCGGCGATGTCAGCATGACCAATCCGGCGGCGGACGGTGAGCGCATCGGCTACCCGACGACGCGCTACGCGTTCGAGTACGCGGGCGGGCCGGGCGATACGGGCCTTGCCGGCATGTTCGGTGCCTCGATCGAGGTGAAGAACGAAGGCACGGTCTGGGTTTCGGACGACGTGCCGGGCATCGGCATCATGAAGACCTTCTACGAGAACCTGACGACGGAAGTGGCCCGCGGCGACGGCTCGTTCGGCTTCTTCGACGGCATGCTGAAGAACCTCGTCGGCCTGTTGCAGCACGGCATGCCGCTGGAGCTCGACCAGACCGTGAGTTCCAGCGTCAATGGCCGTACGTCGGTCAGCGGCCGCAGCCACCAGCTCGTGACGAACGTGCAGGTCGTGGATTTCGAGTCCGGGTGGTGCGAGCAGAGCCTGATGCCCGCGGATTATCCCGTGACCGACGTCGACCAGCAGATCAACGACGCCCTGGCCGAGTCCGGAATGACCTCGGAAGACCTGTCGGCCGCGATGCAGGAGTACGAGCAGGCGATGGAGCAGCTCACCCCCGAACAGCGCGCAATGATGGAGCAGTTCGGCATGGGCGACATGATGCAGCAGATGGGCGGCGGCTCGGCGGCGGCGCCGGCAGCCGGTGGTGCGGCGGCCTCGGCGGCACTGATGACCGGCGACGCAACGCAGTCCACGCAAAACCTGCTGCAGGCGCTGGGCTACGAGGTGGGTGGCGACGGTACCTCCCTGCAGACGCAGATCGCGATCGCCGAATTCCAGGCCGACTCGGGGATGGAAGTGACGGGCACGGTCAGTGACGCGCTGGTTCGGGCCCTGGCAGCGGAAGTGGACCGGCGCGGCGGCCGCTAGCCCGGTTTGCCGAAACGGGCAATCCGTGTAGCATCGCGCCTCCCGGAACGACCGGAAGTACAGCGGAAACGGTGACCAAGAAGCTCTACATCAAGACGATGGGCTGCCAGATGAACGAGTACGACTCGGAGAAGATGGCAGACGTCCTGCGCGCTTCGCACGGCTACGAGCTGACGGGCACGCTGGAAGAGGCGGACCTGTTGCTCGTCAATACCTGCTCGATACGGGAGAAGGCGCAGGAGAAGGTGTTTTCCGAGCTCGGCCGCTGGCGGCAGCTCAAGGAGCAGCGCCCCGGCGTCATGATCGGCGTCGGCGGCTGCGTCGCGAGCCAGGAGGGCGACGGCATCACCGCGCGGGCCCCGTTCGTCGACGTGGTGTTCGGGCCGCAGACGCTGCATCGCCTGCCGGAACTGATCGACAGCGTGCAGTCGAAGCACGCACCCGTGGTCGACGTGTCGTTTCCGGAGATCGAGAAGTTCGACCGGCTGCCGGAACCGCGGGCCGATGGCCCGACCGCGTTCGTGTCCTGCATGGAAGGCTGCAGCAAGTACTGCAGCTTCTGCGTCGTGCCGTATACGCGCGGCGAAGAAATCAGCCGGCCGCTCGACGACGTCGTCACGGAAGTCGTGCAGCTCGCCGAGCAGGGCGTGCGCGAAATCAACCTGCTCGGCCAGAACGTGAACGCGTATCGGGGCCCGATGCACGACGGCGGCGTCGCAGACCTCGCAACGCTGATCTACTACGTGGCGGCCGTGGACGGCATCGACCGCATCCGCTTCACCACGTCGCACCCGGTCGAGTTCACGGACAGTCTCGTGCAGGCCTATGCCGAGGTCCCGGAACTCGCGAGCTACCTGCACCTCCCGGTGCAGCACGGCTCCGACCGGATTCTCGCCGCGATGAAGCGCGGCCATACGACGATCGAGTACAAGAGCAAGATCCGCAAGCTGCGCGCGGCGCGCCCGGGCATCTCGCTGTCGTCGGATTTTATCGTGGGTTTTCCCGGCGAGACCGACGCGGATTTCGAAGCCCTGATGAACCTCGTTGCGGACGTCGGGTTCGACCAGTCGTTCTCGTTCATCTACAGCGCGCGCCCGGGAACGCCGGCCGCGAATCTCGCGGACGACACGCCACTCGCGGTGAAGAAAGAACGGCTCTCGTTGCTGCAGGCACGCATCAACCAGCAGGCGCAGGAAATCTCGCGCGGCATGGTCGGCACGACGCAGCGGATACTGGTCGAGAAACTGTCGAAGAAGAGCAACCGGCAGGTGACCGGACGCACCGAGAACATGCGCTGGGTGAATTTCGACGGCGACGCGTCGCTCATCGGTCGTTTCGTCGACGTGGAGATTACGGAGGCGTTGCCGAATTCCCTGCGCGGCCGCCTTGCCACTGACCAAGCTGCGGCGTAATCTGGAGCCCGGTTCCGAAACTTGAGCGCCTTGCAGATCTCCCGGGAAATCGTTCTCGAGCCTGCCGACAATGACCGCCTGGCCAACCTCTGCGGTCAGTTCGACGAACACCTGCGCCAGATCGAACGCCGTCTCGGCGTGGAGATCGCGAGCCGCGGCAATCGCTTTCGCGTCACCGGCCTGCCCGGCGCGGCCGAAGCGGGCGGCGACGTCCTCGAAACCCTCTTCCGGCTCACCGAGCACGAACACCTCGATCCCGAGCGCGTCCATATTCACCTCCAGGAGTCGGTCATGAAACAGGGACAGGCCGTGGCCGCGGATGCGGCACCCGATCTCGATGTCGAAGAAACCGTCATCCAGACGCGGCGGAAGATGATTCGCCCGCGCGGCGACAACCAGACGGCCTACGTCGGCAACATCCGGCAGCACGACCTTGCGTTCGGCATCGGGCCGGCGGGCACGGGCAAGACCTACCTCGCCGTCGCGGCCGCGGTCGAAGCGCTGGACCAGGAGCTGGTTCGCCGCATCATCCTCGTTCGACCGGCCGTCGAGGCGGGTGAGCGGCTCGGCTTCCTGCCGGGTGACATGTCGCAGAAGGTCGACCCGTATCTCCGGCCGATGTACGACGCGCTCTATGACATGGTCGGCGCGGAAACCGTCACGCGACTGATCGAGCGCAACGTCATCGAGGTTGCGCCGCTGGCGTTCATGCGCGGGCGTTCCCTGAATGAATCGTTCGTCATCCTCGACGAGGCGCAGAACACGAGCATCGAGCAGATGAAGATGTTCCTGACGCGCATCGGCTTCGGGTCGCGCGCGGTCGTCACCGGCGACATCACGCAGATCGATCTTCCGTCCGGCCAGAAGTCCGGACTGCGCAACGCGATGGACGTGCTGAAAGACGTCGAAGGCATCGCGTTCACCATCTTCACGCCGCGCGACGTCGTGCGTCATGCGCTCGTGCAGCGGATCGTCGAGGCCTACGAGGCGGCCGGCGAGTCCGGCTGAGCGAGTGGCGAATCGATCTGCCGCCGAAGTGACCGTCGACGTGCAGATCGCCGTCGACGATGCCGGCGTGCCTTCGCGATCGGTGATGGCCGGCTGGGTCCGGAGCGCACTCGACGCGGCGGGGCACGATGGCGCGAGCGAGGTGTCCGTGCGCGTCGTCGGCGACGCGGAGATGCAGGAACTCAACCGGGCTTATCGCGGCAAGGACCGCCCCACGAACGTGCTGTCGTTTCCCGCCGGCGACCACGCAACACCGCCCGGCGAGGAAGTGACGTTCCTCGGCGACATCGTGATCTGTGCTGCCGTGGTGCATGCGGAGGCACAGGATCAGGGAAAGGCCGCGCCGGCACATTGGGCTCACATGCTCGTGCACGGCACGCTGCACCTGCTGGGGTACGATCACGAGACGGCGCCGGAGGCGGCGGCCATGGAAGGGCTCGAAACGCGGATCCTGGCCGGCGGCGGTGTGTCCGACCCCTACACGGCGTAACGCGCCGCTGATCGATTGTGAGAGGATCAGGGTGTTACAATCCCCGGGCGGCGCGGGCGATCGCCACGGCGCCGATTACATTTTTCAGGTCAGATGAACGACAAACCGCCAAGTAGCAGCGGCACGGGACACACCGGACTGATAGCGCGCCTCGTGCGCGCGGTCAGAGGTGAGCCCTGGAGCCGCACCGAAATCCAGGACCTGATCGAGCAATCCGATTCAGAACTCGACCCGGACGAGAAGAGCATGCTGTCCGGCGTGCTCGAAGTGGCGGAGACGCAGGTGCGCGACGTCATGGTGCCGCGCTCGCAGATGGTCGTAATCGACGTCGAGCAGCCGTTCGACGAAATCCTGCAGACGATCGTCGATTCCGGGCATTCGCGATTCCCCGTGATCGGCGAGGACCGGGACGAAGTGCTCGGTGTGCTGCTCGCGAAAGACCTGCTGCGCTACTTCGGTCGCGACGACGCGAAGGAGCTGCCGATTCGCAAGCTGCTGCGGCCCGTCTCCGTCATCCCGGAATCGAAGCGGCTGAACGCGCTGCTGAAAGAGTTTCGCGACAGCCACAATCACATGGCGATCGTCGTGGACGAGTACGGCGGCGTCGCCGGACTGCTCACGATCGAGGACGTGCTCGAGGAGATCGTCGGCGACATCGACGACGAACATGACCAGGAAGTTGCGGAGTTCATCCGGCCCGACGGCGAGCGCGAGGGCAGGCCGAGCTACGCGGTGCGCGCCCTGACGCGTATCGAGGACTTCAACGAATACTTCGAGTCGGAGCTCGATGACGAGGAGTACGACACGATCGGCGGCCTCGTCATGCACGAACTCGGCCGCCTGCCAAGGCGCAACGAACTCGTGCGCTTCGGCGGGTTCACGTTCGCCGTCACGAAGGCGGATCGCCGCCGCATCGAGGCGCTGCAGGTCCAGCGCGAGGCCACCTGAACGACGGTGCGCAGCGCGCGGGCGATCACGGTATGCTTGCCCGGAAACCCCGACCGGATTCCCGCCACTGCGTGACCGGGCCCTGACATGGCTTACGCTCCCAAACTGCTGACACTGCCGGCGGACAGGCCGCGCCTGACACGGGCGCTCGCTGCGGTTACCGGCGCGGCGACGACCCTGGTATTCGCCCCCTGGGCGCTCGCGTGGGCGGCGCCGCTGGTACTGCTGCCCCTCCTGTTCGTGTGCCTGACCCAGTCGCCGCGCGAGGCCGGCTGGCACGCGTTCTGGTACGGGCTCGGGCTGTTCCTTTCGGGCACGTACTGGATCTACATCTCCGTCGTCGTCTTCGGCCAGGCGCCGGCCTGGGTTGCCCTGGTCCTGATGGTCGGCCTGGCCGTGATCATGGCCACGTGGCTGTTCCTCGCCGGCTACGTGATAGCGCGCTTCACGCACGGCGAGCCGCTGCTGTTGCTCGCGGTGGCGCCGGCGGCCTGGGTGCTCGTGGAATGGCTCCGGGGCTGGGTGGCAAGCGGCTTTCCTTGGCTCGCGTTCGGTTACTCGCAGGTGGACACCCCGCTGGCCGGGTGGGCACCGGTCGGCGGCATCTACGCGGCGTCGTTCGCGGTCGTGTTTTCGTCCGCCGGGCTGCTGGCCGCCCTGTTCACGACGGGCCGGCAGCGCGGGATCGCGGCCCTTGCGTGCCTCCTGCCGTGGATCGCCGGCGCCGTGCTGGCGACGGTCGAGTGGACGCAGCCCGACGGCGACGCCTTCCGCGCCACGGTGCTGCAGGCGGGTCTCGCGCAGGACGAGAAGTGGCGGCCGGAGAATCGCCAGGCCACGCTCGACTTCTACCGCGACAATACGCGCATCGCGCGCGAGAGCGCCCTCGTCGTCTGGCCGGAGGTCGCGGTGCCGGCCCTGTTGAGCCGGGAGCGGGCCTACGTGGCGCAACTCCAGTCGGATGCGCGGGAAAGCGGGCAGGCCATCGTGTTCGGCGTCCTCGAGGACGTCGACGACCGCGGGACGCGGCGTATCTACAACAGCCTGATTCTGCTCGATGGCGAACGGCAGCAGTCCTACCGCAAGCGGCACCTGGTGCCGTTCGGCGAGTACTTCCCGGTCCCGGCTCGCGTGCGCGAGTGGATGCGCCTGATGAGCCTGCCGCACAGCGACCTCGCGGCGGGCGACGACGTGCAGCCGCTGCTCGCGATGCCGGACGGCACGCGCCTGGCCGGCATGATCTGCTACGAGGATGCCTACAACGGCGAGCAGCGCTACGCGCTGCCCGAGGCCGGTGTCCTGGTCAACGTCAGCAACGACGCCTGGTTCGGGGACTCGATCGCGCCGCACCAGCACCTGCAGATTGCGCGAATGCGATCCCTCGAGGCGGGCCGCCCGGCGGTGCGTGCCACGAACACCGGCATCAGCGCATTCATCGGGCACGACGGGGAACTGCTGTCGACGGGAACCCAGTTCCGGCCGGTGACGTTGACCGGTCTCGTGCAGCCGAGAGCGGGCGCCACGCCGTTCGCCTCGGCCGGCAACCAGCCGGTCCTGCTGCTGTCGCTGCTGCTCCTGGCGGCCGTCCGGCTCCGGCACCGCTGACGCCCCGCGCGCGCGTTCCCGCTACTGGCATTTGACGGCGCTTGCTGTAGGCTTGCGGGTTTCTTCGAGCCTTGTGCCCACCGCCGCACCCGGGACGCCCGCTGCGCGTACCGGCACCGTACCCAGCACCTGCCAGACACCATGATTCCTCCGTACCAGCCCGACACCGTCGAACGGACCGCGCGCGAGCAGTGGGACACGTCCCGCTGTTTCGAGGTCGCCGAAGACGACAGCAAGGACAAGTTCTACTGCCTGACGATGTTCCCGTACCCCAGCGGCAAGCTGCACATGGGCCACGTCCGGGTCTTTACGATTTCCGACGTCATCGCGCGCTACCAGCGCATGCAGGGCAAGCACGTGCTGCAGCCCATGGGCTGGGACGCGTTCGGCATGCCGGCCGAGAACGCGGCGATCCAGCGCGGGGTTCCACCGGCGCAGTGGACGTACCAGAACATCGACTACATGCGCGGACAGCTCAAGCGCATGGGCTACGCGTACGACTGGACGCGCGAGATCACGACCTGCCGGCCGGAGTACTACCGGTGGGAGCAGTGGCTGTTCACGCGGATGTTCAAGAAAGGACTGGTCTACCGCAAGAATTCGGTCGTCAACTGGGACCCGGTGGACCAGACCGTGCTGGCGAACGAGCAGGTCATCGACGGCCGCGGCTGGCGGTCCGACGCCCTCGTCGAGCGCCGCGAGATTCCGCAGTGGTTCATGAAGATCACGGCGTACGCCGACGAGCTGCTGGACGAACTCGACCGGATGCCCGGCTGGCCCGACTCGGTCAAGACAATGCAGCGCAACTGGATCGGCCGCTCCGAGGGTGTGGAGCTCTCGTTCGACGTGCCGGCCGCAGAAGCGCCGCTGACCGTGTACACGACCCGGCCCGATACCCTGTTCGGCGTCACCTACGTGGCCGTCGCGGCGGAACACCCGCTCGCGCAGAAGGCCGCGGCGACGGACGCGAAGGTCGCGGCATTCATCGAGGACTGCCGCAAGACGGACGCGACCGAGGCGACCTTCGAGACGATGGAGAAGAAGGGGCTCCCGCTGGGGATCGACGCCGTGCACCCGTTGACCGGCGAACCCGTGCCGGTCTGGGTCGCGAACTTCGTGTTGATGAGCTACGGCACCGGCGCCGTCATGGCGGTGCCCGGGCACGACGCACGCGACTGGGAATTCGCGAAAAAGCACGGCCTCCCGGTCCGCCAGGTCATCGCGGCCACGGACGGCGCGCCGGTCGACGTGCAGGCCGAGGCGTACACCGAGCGGGGCGTGCTCGTGAACTCGGGCGACTACGACGGCCTCGACTACGAAGCCGCGTTCAACGCGATCGCCGCTCATTTCGAGAAGTCGGGCACCGGCCGCCGCAAGGTCAACTTCCGGTTGCGCGACTGGGGTGTGTCCCGGCAGCGCTACTGGGGTGCGCCGATCCCGATCATCTACTGCGACGACTGCGACGCGGTCCCGGTGCCGGAAGACCAGCTGCCCGTCGTGTTGCCCGAGGACGTCGAGTTCACCGGTGTCGGCTCGCCGTTGCGGGACATGCCGTCGTTCTATGAGACGACCTGTCCCGAGTGCGGCAAGCCTGCGCGCCGCGAGACCGACACGTTCGACACGTTCGTCGAGTCGTCCTGGTACTTCGCGCGCTACGCGTGCCCCGATGCCGAAGACACGATGCTCGACGGGCGGGCGCGCTACTGGATGCCCGTCGACCAGTACACCGGCGGCATCGAGCACGCGATCCTGCACCTGCTGTATTCGCGCTTCTTCCAGCGCGTGATGCGCGACGAGGGCCTGGTCGAGGCCTCGGAGCCGTTCACAAACCTGCTGACGCAGGGCATGGTGCTGAAAGACGGCGCGAAGATGTCCAAGGCGAAGGGCAACACCGTCGACCCGCAGGAGCTCATCGATCGCTACGGTGCGGACACGGTGCGCCTGTTCATGATGTTCGCGGCGCCACCGGAGCAGGCGCTGGAGTGGTCCGACGACGGCGTGCAGGGCAGTTTCCGGTTCCTCAAGCGCTTCTGGACCGCCGTGCACGAGCACGTGGCGGCCGGGCCGGCGGGCGACGTCGATCCCGCGGCGCTGGACGCGGCCCAGAAAGACCTGCGCCGCAAGACGCACCAGACGATCGAGAAGATTTCTGACGACATCGGCCGCCGGCATTCCTTCAACACGGCCGTTGCCGCTGCCATGGAATTGCTGAATGCCATCGGCCGCTTCGACGACGCGTCGCCGGCGGGCCGGGCCGTCGTGCGCGAGTCGCTCGGCGCCGTGGTCCTGATGCTGTCGCCGATGGTGCCGCACGTGTGCGACGCGCTCTGGCGCGAGCTCGGATACGTGGAACCGCTGATCGACCAGCCGTGGCCCACCGTCGACGCCGGTGCGCTGGCGCAGGACACCGTGGAGCTCGTCGTGCAGGTCAACGGCAAGCTGCGCGGCCGTATCGGCGTGGCGGCCGACGCCGGCAAGGAGGCGATCGTCGAACTGGCGCTGGCCGATCCGAACGTGCAGCGTTTCGTGGCCGACCAGTCGATTCGCAAGACGATCGTCGTGCCCGGCAGGCTGGTGAACATCGTTGTGTGACGCCGCTGCTAAAGGGCGTTCCGGGTCGCGCTTCCGGCCCGGGGTCCTGGCGGTCATCGCCGCCGTGCTCGGCGGCTGCGGCTTTCACCTGCAGGGCACGCACGAACTCCCGGCGCCGATGGCGCGCACGTACATACAGGCGCCGGACCAGCACAGCCTGTTCTACCGGGAACTGCGCCGGCGCCTCGTCGCCGCCGGTGTCGAGGTGGTCGAGAACCACGGTGCGGCATCTGCCGTGTTCGACATCCGTGTCGACGACACCGGGCAACGGGTCCTGTCCGTCTCGGCGCGCAACGTGCCGACCGAGTACGAGGTGTACTACACGGTGCACTACGGCGTTTCGGCGGACGGCAGCCCGCTCGTGCCGGACCAGGACCTCACGCTGACCCGCGACTACACCTATGACGCGACGCTCGTGCTCGGCAAGGAGCGCGAGGAGGACGTGCTGCGGCAGCGGCTTGCCAATGACCTCGTGCGCATCGTCATGGAACAGATCTCCGTTCAGTAGATCCATGGGCCCGCCGTCCGCTCATCCGGCCGTCCTGCGCGTTGCGGATACCGGCGTGCAGGCGCTTGCCGCGTTGCTGGGCCGCTATGGCCTCGACCTCTCGGTTCATGCGGACGATGCCATGATCCCGGGCAGTTATTGGGGGGCGCCCGAAGCCGGCGTGACCGGCACGACGGTGCACGTGCGCGCCGACACGCCTGTTCATTCCGTACTGCACGAATCGGCCCACGTCGTTTGCATGACGCCGGCGCGCCGCGCCCGGCTGCATACCGACGCGGGCGGCGACGATGCCGAGGAGGCTGCGGTCTGCCTGCTGCAGGTCCTGCTCGCCGACGAACTCGACGGGGTCGGTGCCGCGCGACTGATGCGGGACATGGATGCCTGGGGCTATTCGTTCCGGCTCGGCAGCACCCGCGCGTGGTTCGAGCAGGACGCCGCCGATGCGCGGGACTGGCTCGCGGCGCACGCGCTCACCGACGCGGCGGGTCGCCCGCGGTTTCGGCTGCGAAGCGCCTGAAATACCCGACAATTCATGGCTTCAAGCGCCCCGTGGGCGACGGTGTATAGTCCCGTATGGCCTGGCTGCGCTACTCCGTCTATTTCCTGTTCATCGCCTTCGTCACCGGCACGCTGACGATGCTCGAAGTGCATTACCCGGGCAGCCTCAAGATGCAGGTCTTCGTCGGCAACGGCGACACGCTGGGCACGAGCGAGTACTCACCCGTCGAATTGATTCAGCTCTTTCTCGTGCTGATCTGTGGCGGGCTCATGGGGTGGGTGGCACAGCACTGCCCCGCGCAGCGCCCGCTGGCACTGTGCTTCGGTGGCATCGCTGCGACGGCCTTCGTGCGCGAACTCGACTACTTTCTCGACCGCAACGTGGCGGACAACGCATGGCAGGTGCTGATTGCGGTCATCGCCGCACTCGTCATCGCCTACGGCTGGCGCCACCGGCGACGCCTGCAGATCGCCATGGGCCGCACCTGGCCGTCGGGCGGCCTGGCGCTGATGTTCGCGGGCGCGGTCATCCTGTTCGCGTTCGTGCATTTCGTCGGGCACGAGCCGTTCTGGCGGGCACTGAGCGGCGAGGGCTACCAGCGTGTCGTCAAGTTGACGGCGGAGGAGTTCACCGAACTCGCGGGCTACTACTTCTGGACGATCGGTGCGTTCGAATACGCATTCGAGGCGCGGGCCGCGTCCAGGCGCGATCCGGAGCCGGTCGCTGTCCGTCGCCGCCGCAACCGGCTGAAACGCCGGCGCTGACCGGGCCTCACCCGGTTTCGCTCAAAGCTGCGTCGGGTTCGGCGCGTCGCCGTACACCTCGACCGGGTCGAACACTTTCTCGGTGTCGGTCCAGACGAGGTCGACGTGGCCGTCGCGCTGCGCCGCGGCGAAGTCGCCGCCGGTCGGAATGCGGCGGTAGAAGCAGCTGCGGTAGCCGACGTGGCAGCTTGCGCCACCCGCGACGTCGACGCGCAGCCAGATGCAGTCCTGGTCGTCGTCGACCAGCAGTTCGCGCACCGTCTGCACGAAGCCGCTCGTGGCACCCTTGTGCCACAGCACTTGCCGGCTGCGGCTGTAATAGTGGGCTTCGCCGGTAGTGATCGTGAGCTTCAGGGCCTCGGCGTTCATGTAACCCTGCATCAGGATCTCGCCGCTGTCGGCGTCCGTCGTCACGACCGTGATCAGGCCGCGTTCGTCGAATTTCGGCGCGAGATCCGAGCTCTCCTCGACCTGCTCGATGCTCTGCCTGGGTTGGAACCTGACCGTGCTGTCCGTCATGGCTGTTGCCGCTGTCGTCGAATTACCGGGCGGGAGAGCATACAAGATGGTCCGGCAAAAATCGCCCTCCCGGGCGCGAGCCGACGAAACGCCCAATATTGGTATCATTGCCCCCTTTTGGCGAAGGCCGCCGGGGCCCCATGACGATCCAGCTTTACGATACGCGCCGCGGGCGCAAGGTCGCGTTCGAGCCGCAGCACGACGGCCGCGTGACGATGTACCTGTGCGGGCCGACCGTTTACAACTACGCGCACATCGGCAACGCGCGGCCGGCGGTCGTTTTCGACCTGCTCGCGCGGCTCCTGCGCCGCCGCTACGACGTCACTTTCGCGCGCAACTTTACGGACGTCGACGACAAGATCAACGCGGCGTCGATCGAAACCGGCAAGCCGATCGGCGAGATCACGGAGCGCTTCAAGCAGGCCTATAACGAGGACATGGGAGCGCTCGGCGTGCTGCCGCCGGACGTCGAGCCCTGCGCGACCGACCACATCGGCGAAATGATTGCGATGATCGAGACGCTGATCGACAAGGGCCATGCCTATGCCGCCGAGGGGCACGTGTTATTCGACGTCGAGTCCTACGCCGACTACGGCCAGCTGTCGCGGCGCAACCTGCGCGAGATGATTGCCGGGTCGCGCGTCGAAGTAGCGCCGTACAAGAAATCGGCCCACGACTTCGTCCTGTGGAAACCGTCGACGCCCGAACTGCCCGGCTGGGATTCGCCCTGGGGGCGAGGGCGGCCGGGCTGGCACATCGAGTGCTCCGCGATGGCGGAAAAGCACCTGGGCGTCACGATCGATATTCACGCCGGCGGCCAGGACCTCGTGTTTCCGCATCACGAGAACGAGCTGGCGCAGTCCCGGTGCGCGCACGGCGGCGCCGACTTCGCGCGCTTCTGGCTGCACAACGGCTTCCTCAGTATCGACCACGAGAAAATGTCGAAGTCCCTCGGCAACGTGCTGCTCGTCCACGACCTGGTGAAAGACGTGCCCGGCGAGATCATTCGTCTCGCGCTGCTGTCCGCGCATTACCGGCAGCCGCTCGACTGGTCCGACGAGACCCTGGAAAGCGCGAGGCGCATGCTCGACCGCCTGTACGGCGCCTTGCGTGGCGTGGACGTCTCGCCGGCCGCGCGCGCGGCGGCGGAACCACCGGCTCCGCTTGTCGCTGCGCTGGAGGACGACCTGAACACGCCGAAGGCGATGGCCGAGCTGTTCGTCGTCGCCCGCGAACTGAACAAGGCCGACAGCGCCGACGAACGCGAGGCGCTCGCCGCGACGATACTGGCAGCCGGCGACCTGCTGGGCTTGCTCGGGCAGGACCCGGAGGACTGGTTCGCCGGCGAAGCGGGCGACGGGCTGGATGCGGACACGATCGAGGCGCTGATCGCCGAGCGCGCCGCCGCGAAATCGAACCGGGATTTCGCAGCGGCGGACGCCATACGCGACCGGCTCGCGGCGGACGGCGTGCGCATCGAGGACGGGCCGGACGGCACCACCTGGCGACGGGCATGACGGTGCCGGCATGAGCAACGAAGTCGCCGCCGCGCAGCGTGACGTCGTCGAGGAGTTTTCGTTTCTCGACGACTGGGTGCAGCGCTACCAGTACCTGATCGACCTGGGTCGGCGACTTCCGCCGTTCCCGGAGGCGTTGCGCACCGAGGAACACCGGATCCGCGGCTGCCAGTCGCAGGTGTGGTTCGTGCCACGCCGCGCGGGCGACCGGCTGGAGTTCGAGGCCATCAGCGACGCGGCGATCGTCTCGGGCCTGATCGCGCTGCTGCTGCGGATCTACAGCGGCAAGCGGCCGCAGGAAATCCTCGACACGCCGCCGGACTTCGTCCGGGAACTGGGCCTCGAGACGCACCTCAGCCCGACGCGCAGCACCGGCCTCCACTCGATGCTGGAGGCGATCCGGCGCTTCGCGACGGCGGCGCTCGAGACCGGGGCATGAGCGGGCGCCTGGGGCGTGCGCTGGCGTGGCCGCTGATCGGCATCGTCCGGCTGTACCGGGTCGCGATTTCGCCGTGGCTCGGCGTCAATTGCCGTTACACGCCGTCCTGTTCCGAATACGCGATCGATGCGTTGCGCGAGCACGGTGCCCTGCGCGGCAGCGCCCTCGCGGCGCGCCGTATCGGCCGATGCCATCCCTGGGGCGGTTCCGGCTACGACCCGGTTCCCCCGGCCAACGGCGATGACCGTTAGGGAGTTTCTCGCCGAGCTCGCCTTCCCGGTGCGCTCGCAGGCCTGCCTGATCGCCCAGGTTACGTTTCTCCTGTTGTTCTGGCTCATCTCTGCCGCCGGCCTCCTCGGCATCTGGCTGGCCGTTGCGGTGGCACCGGCGTATGCGCGTTACCTGGTCATGATCGCGGAAGCCCGCGCGCTGGGCTCGGATGCCGCGCCCCCCGCGGTGGACTATTTCTCGCTGGTCGGCAACTTCTGGACGCTGTTCCCGGTGCTGCCCCTCGCGATGACCGTGCTTGCGCTGGCCTCGATTCCCGACGGCCGCCAGGATCTCGTCGTGGCAACGCTCACGGCCTTCGTCCTGCTGTTTCCCGCGATGATCGGCGTGCTGGTGATTACGCATTCGCCGTTCCAGAGCCTGAACCCGGTCGCGTTGTGGCAGCTGGTGCGGACGGTCGGGCTGCCGTTCCTGTACGCGCCGGCCTGGGTCGCCGTGACGCTGTTGGTGCTGCCGCGGGCGCCGTTGCCCGGATGGCTCGGGACGGTACTCGACGTGTACGCGGCCTGCGCGCTGCACGCGGTAATCGGCGGGCTGCTGCGCGGCCCCGACCTGATCAACGCGGTCGACGTGCCCGGCACCGACGCGTTGCTGCCGACGCGACCGACCGACCTCGAGCAGTCGCGTTCGGCGATCGCGAATCACGCCTACGCGCTCGCGAGCCGTGGCAACCGCGACGGGGGGCTCGCGCACGTCAGGACCGGGCTGGCCGCGGACCCGGAGCCGGAGACGGCGTGGGCCTGGTTTTTCGAGCGCATGCTGACTTGGGACGACCCGTACCCGGCGCTGTACTTCGGCCAGGACTACCTCTCGGCGCTGCTCGCGGAAGGCGAAGACCGGCGCGCGGCAAAGCTCATGCTGCGCTGCCGGCTCGTCGACCCGGCCTTCCGGCCGCATCCCGGCGATCTCGATCGTGCCGTCGCGGCGGCCGCCCGGACCGGCAACGACGAACTGGTATCGGCCCTGTCGGCCGGGACGCGCTGAGGGGCCGGGAATCCGGCGCGGGCGCGGATCTCGCCCGTGGCCGGCCAGGTTCTTGTATTGGCCGGCCGGTCGAGGTGTAATCAACGTATCGTTGCCATGGAAAAACGCTTGCTGCAAATCCTCCGCTGCCCCGTCACGCAAAAGGGCCTGTCCCTTGCGCGCCGGGAGCTACTGGGCAGGATCAACGCTGCGATCGAGGCAGGCACGCTGAAGAACCGCGACGGCGAGGTACTCGCCGCGTCGCTGGAGGCGGCCCTGGTCACCGACGACGGCAAGGTCCTGTACCCGATCCTGGACGGAATACCGGTGCTGCTCGAAGACGAGTCGGTCAATCTCGAGCAGCTGGGCGGCTAATAAGGCATTGAAACTCCAGAGCAAGCAGCTTCCCGCCCACCTGAAGAACAACCTGGCGCCCTGCTACCTCGTCTCCGGCGATGAACACCTGCTGGTCGACGAGGCGCTGGACGCGATCCGGGCGGCCGCGCGTGCGCGCGGATTCGGGGCGCGCGAACTGCACGTCGCGACGAGCGGCTTCGACTGGTCGCAGCTGCAGGCGGCCGGCGCGAACCTGTCCCTGTTTGCCGAGCAGCGCATCGTCGAACTGCGCCTGCCGACCGGCAAGCCGGGGCGCACCGGCGGCCAGGCGATCGTCGACTTCCTGGGCCGGCTGTCGCCGGAACTGCTGTTGGTGGTCACGACCCCGAAACTCGATCGCAGCAGCGCGTCGTCGAAATGGGCGAAGGCGCTGGAAGCGCACGGTGCGGCGGTCACGATCTGGCCGATCGACCGGCGCGAGCTGCCGGGCTGGATCGCGGACCGGATGCGCCGGGCCGGGCTCGAGCCGGACCGGCAGGCCGTCACGATGGTGGCCGACCGGGTCGAAGGCAACCTGCTGGCGGCGAGCCAGGAGGTGGAGAAGCTGCGCCTGCTGCTCGGGGAAGGCAAGGTGACCGCGGCGGACGTGAGCGCGGCGGTGGCCGACAGCAGCCGCTACGACGTGTACAAGCTCGCGGACGCGGCGCTCGCCGGCGACGCGCGGCGTGCACTGCGAATCCTCACCGGCCTGCGTGCCGAGGGCGTCGAACCGGTGATCGTCGTCTGGTCGCTCACCCGCGAGTTGCGCACGCTGGCGCGCGTTGCCGGCTTGCTCGCGCAACGCACGGACCTCGGCCGTGCCATGCAGAAATCCGGCGTGTGGCGCAGCCGCGAAGGCCTCGTGCGTGCCGCGGTGGGCCGGCATTCTCACGCGGGCCTGCTCGGGCTGCTGCAGGCATCCGGCCATGCCGATGCCGCCGCCAAGGGACAGTCACCGGACGACCCGTGGCAACTCGCTGCCGGGATCGTCCTGCAGCTCGCCGCCGGGGGGCGGCGCGCCGCATGATGCCGATCGGCGTCTTCGGGGGAACCTTCGACCCGGTGCACTACGGGCACCTGCGCACCGCGTTCGAGATGCTCCAGGCACTGCGCTTCGCGGAGGTGCGCTTCATACCCTGCGGCGATCCGCCGCACCGGGGCGAGACCAGCGCGACGGCCGTCGAGCGCCTGGAGATGGTACGGGTGGCCGTCGCCGGCCAGCCCGGTTTCGTCGCGGATGACCGCGAGGTCCGGCGCGACGGGCCGTCGTACACGATCGATACGCTCGCGGAATTGCGCGCCGAGTACCCGGACCGGTCGATCGGCTTGATACTCGGCATGGACGCGTTCCTGGGCCTGCCGCGCTGGCATCGCTGGGAAGAGATTCTCGAGGCGGCGCACATCGTCGTGGCGCACCGGCCCGGCTGGCGGGCGCCGGACATCGGACCACTCGGCGAGTTGCTCGACGCGCGCGGCACGCTGCGTGTCGACGACCTGCACGAGAGCCTCGCCGGCCGCATTCACATTCACGCCGTGACCCAGCTCGAGATTTCGTCGACGGAAATCCGCGAGCTCGTCGAAGCCGGGCGCGATCCCCGCTTCCTGATGCCCGACCCGGTGCGCCAGGTAATCGCGGCATCGGAGTGTTACGGCGAACTCGACAACCGGTACCTGTGAGGCGGGAGGCGAACAGATGCAGTCACATCGACGCGTTACCAAGGAGACCACATCGAAATGACGAGGGCAGGGACAGCATGAACAGCGATCAACTGTGCGATCTCGTCGTCGACGCGCTCGACGACGTCAAGGCGAAGGACATCGTGAAGCTCGACGTGCACGACATGACCACGGTGACCGACTACATGATCATCGCGAGCGGCACGTCGAACCGTCACGTCAAGGCGCTGGTCGACAACGTCGCGGAGAAAGCGGCCGCCGCCGGGCACAAGCCGATCGGTGTCGAAGGCGAGGAAGGCGGCGAGTGGGTATTGCTCGACTTGCAGGACGCACTCGTACACGTGATGTTGCCGAAGGTGCGCGAGTTCTACAATCTCGAAAAACTGTGGTCGTTCCCGGCGCGGGGCGACGTCGTGGCGACGGACCACTGACCCCCGCCGGCCGCGATGCACCTGCGCCTCCTGGCAGTCGGCGAGCGCCAGCCCGCCTGGGTGGACGATGCCGTCACGTTCTACACGCGGCGGTTGCCGCGCGAGTGGCGTTTTCGCGTCGACGCGGTGGCCACGGCGAAACGGCACCGCAACGACCCGTCGACCCGTGCGAAAGAGACCGAGGGCGATGCGCTGCTGGCGCGCCTCGGCGACAGCGAACGGGTCGTGCTGCTCGACGAACGCGGGACGTCGGTCGACACTGAGTCGCTGGCCGGCCGGCTCTCGGACTGGCAGACGGACGGCCAGGACGTCGGTTTCATCATCGGCGGCCCCGATGGCGTGTCGGAGGCCGTCCGGCGGCGCGCGGACCTGTGCTGGTCGCTGTCGGCACTGACCCTCCCTCACGGGCTGGCGCGTGTTCTGCTCGTGGAACAACTGTACCGGGGCTGGTCGCTCGGTGCCGGCCACCCGTATCACCGTAGCTAGTGGTGCGGGATCGCACCCGAACCGAACGATCGCGCCGATGTCCAAGCTGCCACTGATCCTTGCGTCCGGCTCACCCCGCCGCCGAGACCTGCTGAACGGTCTCGGGCTGCACTTCGTCGTCGTACCGGCGGACATCGACGAGACCCGGGCTGACGGTGAAACCGCCGAACACCTGGTCACGCGGCTGGCGGCCGAAAAAGCCCGGGCGGTGCCGGCCGGCGCCGGGCAAGTCGTCATCGGCGCGGATACGGTGGTGGTCGTCGGCAACGACGTCCTGGGCAAGCCCGCGGGCGAGGCCGATGCACTGGCGATGCTGGCCCGCCTCTCCGGGCGCCGGCACCGGGTCCTGAGCGGTGTCGCCGTCCGGCGGGACGGCGCGACCCGGACAGCGATGTCCTGCACGGCGGTCGGATTTCGCGAGATTCGTCCTGACGAGGCGCGCCGCTACTGGCAAAGTGGTGAACCGGCCGGCAAGGCCGGCAGCTACGCGGTCCAGGGCCTTGGCGGCACCTTCGTCGAGACGCTGGAGGGCAGCTACACGGGCGTGGTCGGCCTGCCCGTGTTCGAACTCGCGATGCTGCTGCGCGAGGCCGGCATCGACGTATTGGCCGAGGCAACGCCCGAGACATGACGGACGAGTCCACGAAAGAGGAAATCCTGATCAACGTCACCCCCAGCGAGGTGCGGGCGGCGTTGCTCGAGAACGGCGTGTTGCAGGAGGTCTTCGTCGAGCGTGCGGCCCGTCGCGGCCTGATCAGCAACATCTACAAGGGGCGGGTCTCGCGCGTGCTGCCGGGCATGCAGGCCGCGTTCGTCGACATCGGTCTCGAGCGCACCGCGTTTCTGCACGCGTCGGACATCGCGAGGGCCGCCGACCGCGACCAGGGCGAGGATGACCTGCCGAACATCAGCCAGCTCGTTCGCGAAGGCGAAGAGCTGCTCGTGCAGGTCGTCAAGGACCCGCTCGGCAACAAGGGTGCGCGCCTCACGACGTTCATGACCCTGCCGGCGCGGCACCTCGTGCTGCTGCCGAAGAGTACCGGCGTGGGCGTATCGGCACGCATCGATGATGACGGCGAGCGCGAGCGGCTGCGCTCGCTCGTCACGGGCCTCATGGAGGAGTACGGGCTTGGCTGCGGCGCGATCGTGCGCACGGTCGCCGAAGGCGTGGACCGGGATGCGCTGCGCGCCGATCTCGAGTACCTGGTTCGGCTGTGGGAGGTCGTTCAGGAACGGTGCAGCCAGCGGGGCGTAAAAAGCCTGATACACGAAGACCTGTCGCTGCCGTTGCGGGTACTGCGTGACCTCGTCACCGTGGACGTCGAAAACATACTGGTCGACAGCAAGGCCGATTTCGAGGCGATGAGCGAGTTCGCACAGACCTTCCTGCCGCGAGTCGAGCCGCGGCTGGAGCGCTACAAGCGGCGCCGGCCGATCTTCGACCTGCACGGCATCGAGGACGAGATCCAGAAGGCACTCGACCGAAAAATTTCATTAAAATCCGGTGGTTATGCAATATTCGACCAGACCGAGGCGATGACGACGATCGACGTCAACACGGGCGCCTATGTCGGAAGGCGCAACCTCGAGGAGACGATCTTCCGCACCAACCTGGAGGCAGCCGTGGCGATCGCCCGGCAACTCAGGCTGCGCAACCTGGGCGGCATCATCATCGTCGACTTCATCGACATGGAAGAAGAAGAGCATCGCGACGGTGTGCTGCGGGCCTTCGAGGACGCGATGGCACGCGATCACGCCCGCCACCACATCATGCCGATGTCGCCGCTCGGGCTGGTCGAGATGACGCGCAAGCGCACGCGGGAGAGCCTGCAGCACATTCTTTGCGAAGACTGCCCCGCCTGCGCCGGGCGCGGTTTCATCCTGACTGCGGAGACGGTGTGCTTCGAGATTTTCCGCGAAGTGATACGCCAGGCGCGGCAGTTCGAGTTCGACGAAGCGCTGGTGCTCGCGCACCCCGACGTTGTCGAGCTGCTGCTGGACGAGCAGGCCGCCGGCCTGGCCGACATCCAGGAGCAGACCGGCAAGTCGATCCGGCTGCAGACCGAGACCCTGTACCTGCAGGACCAGTTCGACGTGGTGCTGGTGTAGCGCGCCGATGAACGCGATTTTGCGACGTATTCTCAAAGCGCTTGCCTACGCGGCGGCGGCCGTCGTCGTGTTGCTGGCCGTGCTCGTCGGCCTGTTCCGCCTGTTCCTGCCCCGACTGCCCGAGTACCAGGAGGAACTGAAAGCCTGGGCGAGCGACGCCATTGGCATGCAGGTGGAGTTCACCGGCATGGACGCCCGCTGGGGGCTGCACGGCCCGGAGCTCAGCTTCTACGACGCGGAGCTGATTCGACCGGCGACCGGGACGCGCGTCATCGCGGCGAGCGAGGTCGGCGTCGGCGTCTCCTTGCTGCGCTTGCTGGTGGACCGGACCTTCGTCGTCGACACGCTGCGGGTGCGCGACAGCGGCGTCGAGTTGCGCGAGAACGCGGACGGCACCTGGTCGTTCCAGGGCCAGCGGCTCGATGAGTTGATGCCGGGGGAGGGAAACCTCGGGTCGCTCGGCGTCCTGGCCGACGACATCGACCTGCACGTCCTGCGTTTCGGCGACGAGCGGCCGACGGATTTCAACGTGCGGCGCCTGGTCGTCCAGCGCGATGCGCAGCGCACCGCCATCGACGCGGACCTGCGGCTGCCGGCCGCGCTCGGAACGACCTTGACGGTGTCGGCGACGCAGCTCGCACCCGACGGCGGCGACCCCCGCCCCTGGAACGTCATGCTGGCGGCAAACGACCTCCAACTCGACGGCTGGTCCGCGTTGCTCCGCGACCCGGAGCGGCAGATCACCGCGGGTGCGGGCGACGTCGACGTGTCCTTCGCCGTCCACGGCCGCGACGTGCGCAGTGTCTCCGCTTCCGTCGATCTCACCGGCGTATCGCTGAACGATGCGGCCGCGTTCGACGTCGTCGGAAACTTTGCCTTCAGCAAGGACGCGGACGGCTGGCTCGCCGCCGCCGACGAACTCCGTTTCAACACGGCGCGCGGTACCTGGCCCATGACGTCGATGCGCGTGGAGGCGGGCACCGATAACGGCCGCATCGCGTTGCTCGACGTGCGGGCGTCGTTCCTCGACTTCGGCGACCTGCCGTCGATCCTGCCCTGGATCGGCGCCGCGGGCGCGGAATTGCACGGCCGTTGGCAGCCCGACGGCCGGCTGCGCAACCTCGTCGCCACGGTTTCCGACCCGGGTGAGTCGATCACGGACTTCGCGCTGACCGCCGAACTCGAGCGCGTGGGGATCGAGGAAAACGGCGCGTTTCCCGGCGTCCGGGGTTTCAGCGGTACGTTGCGCGCGGACCCGCACGGCGGCTTGCTCGACATGGACGCCACGGACGTGATGGTGACCATGACGGCGTACGTGCCGGAGCCCATCGAGTTCGACCGTGTTGACGGCACCGTGATCTGGCGCAGGAGCGGCGACCGGATCACGCTCCTGTCGGACGCCATCGAGTTGCAGAACGCGATGCTGGAAAGCCGCAGCAGCATCGAGATCAACCTGGCGCGGGACCAGTCCCCCGTCGTCGACTTCGCAAGCACCTGGTCGATCAGCGACGTCGCGACGGCGAAGCGTTTCATCCCGCGCGGCCTCATGTCCGGGAAGCTGTACGACTGGTTCCAGGTCGCCCTGCAGTCCGGGCGACTCGTCGACGGCACGGCACGCCTGCACGGTGCGCTGGACCGTTTCCCCTTCGACGACGGTTCCGGCGAGTTGCGCGTCGAGGCGCGGGCGGAGAACCTGGACTTTCGCTACCTGCCGACGTTCCCGACCGCGCGCGTCGGCGAGATGTCGGTCGTCCTCGAAAACACTCACCTGTATTCGCACGAGAACCGCAGTACGAGCAGCGGCACGTCCTCGGTCAATGCGGAGGTCGATATCCGCGACCTGCGCCGTCCGGTGCTGACGATCAAGGCGCTCTCGACCGGCACGCTGGCGCAGATCCGGCAGTTCGCGGTGGACAGCCCGATCGCGGCGGTCTTCGGCGGGCAGCTCGACCGCGTCAGCGTCGAGGGCGAGGGCAGTGTGGCCCTGGATCTCACTGTGCCGCTGACCGACGCCCGCAACTTCGACGTGACGGCGCGCGTACAGACCGGCAACGGTACCGTCGCACTGGCAGGGCTCGGCGCGCCCATCACCGAATTGTCGGGCACCGTGACCGTCGGCCGGGAGTCCGTCAGCAGCGAAGCGCTGGGCGGCCGGTTCCTCGGCCACCCGCTGCGTATCGAGCTCAGCGACGCGGGTGCGGACCTGCCGCAGTACCGCGTACTGCTCGATGCGGAAGGTGCCGCGAGCGCCGAGGCGCTCGTAAACGAGCTGGGTATTCCCTTGCCGGACCGGTTGCGTGGCAGCACGGTCTTCGAGGCGCGCGTGCGTTTCCCGCGACGGGACGGTTCCAGCGACGCGCCGCTCGACGTGCACGTGGAGTCCAGTCTCGTGGGCCTCGGCGTCGATCTGCCGGCGCCGCTCGCCAAGCCGCCGGCCGTCCCGGTGCGTTTTGCCGGCAACCTCGTCTTTCCCGCGGGCGGCGAGCGCATCGAGTCGAACGGGCGCCTCGGCAGCGACGTGAGCTGGGGCCTCGCATTCACCCGTGCCGACGGCGCCTGGGATTTCGACCGAGGCATGCTGACGCTCGGTGGCGCGCCTGCCACGTCGCCGGATGTGCGCGGTCTGCACGTACACGGCGTGGCCAGCGAACTTCGCGTGGACGAGTGGCTGCAGGTGTCGAGCCGCGAGGGTGCACCGCGCGGTGCGGGTTCGCGCATCCGCTCGGTCGACCTGCTCGTGGGTGACCTGTACTTCATCGGCCAGCATCTGACGGAGCACCGCCTGAAGGTCGACCGCAGCGCGCGCGACTGGCTGGTGCAGCTCGACGGCGACCTCGTCTCCGGGTCGATCTTCGTGCCCTATGATTTTTCGCCGTCCAGCACGCTCGTCCTCGACATGGACAGCCTGGTGCTGCCGGGTGACGACACGGCAGAAGACGCCGCGGATGCCGAACCGAACCTGCTCGACCCGCGGCAGATGCCGGCGCTGTCGCTGCGCACGCAGGAATTCGGGCTCGGCGAGCGGCGCTTCGGCGCCGTCGAGGCGGAATTCCGGCACGAGGGCGCGGGCCTGGTCTCGGACAGCATCGTCGCGACCGACCCGGCCTTCGGCATCCAGGCGAGTGCTCGCTGGCAGTCGGACCCGGCGGATCCGCTGGGTTCGCGCACGGCGTTGTCGGCGGCGCTGACGAGCACCGACGTTGCGGCCGCGATGACGCGGCTCGGCTACGACCCCGGCATCGTCAGCGACGAGATGCGGATAGATCTCGACGTTCGCTGGTCGGGCGGGCCGCACGGGCGCTTTCTCGAATCGGTGGATGGGACCGTCGCGGTCAGCCTGGGCGCGGGTCAGCTCAACGAGGTGGAACCGGGCGCGGGCCGCGTGTTCGGCCTGATGAGTCTCGGCGCATTGCCGCGGCGACTGTCGCTCGACTTCCGGGACGTCTTCCAGAAGGGCTTCGGCTTCGACGCGATCGCCGGCACGTTCCGGCTGGACGACGGCACGGCATTCACCTGCGACCTGTCACTGGTCGGACCCGCGGCCGACATCGGCATCATCGGCCAGGCCGACCTGGTGAACGGGACGTATTCCCAGGCCGCGGTCGTCAGCGCGAACCTGGGCAACACGCTGCCCGTCGTCGGTGCCATCGCGGCCGGGCCGCAGGTGGCCGCCGCGATGTTCGTGTTCTCGCAGATTTTCAAGAAGCCGCTGAAGGAAGTCGGGCAGGTCTACTACAGCATGTCCGGCCCCTGGGATAGCCCGGCCGTCGAGGCGGCAGATGCTGCCGCGTTCGCCACCAGCGCGGAACAGGCCGGTTGCCTCGACGAAACGGGTTAGCATGGGTGCCATGAGCCGGGTAGCAGCCATCCAGATGAGCAGTGGCGACGACGTCGCGGAAAATCTCGCGGCCGTCGACGCGCTGGTGGCGGACGCGGCAGCGGACGGCTGCGTCATGGCCGTCCTGCCGGAAAATTTCGCACTGATGCCGAAGAAATCCCGGGACAAGGCGCAGCACGCCGAAACGCCGGGGAACGGCCCGATCCAGGCGCATCTCGCGGACTGCGCGCGCCGCAACCGCCTCTGGATCGTTGCCGGCAGCCTGCCCCTGGCATCCCCGGAAGAAGGCCGGGTGTACGGTGCGTCCGTGGTTTTCGATGCGCGCGGCGAAGTCCGTGCCGTGTACCGGAAGATCCACCTGTTCGACGTCGATCTTGCCGCCGCGGGCGAGTCGTACCGCGAATCGAACTCGATGTACCCGGGCGACGAGCCGGTGCTGGTCGAGACGCCGCTCGGCAAGCTCGGCCTCTGCATCTGTTACGACCTGCGGTTCCCGGAACTGTTTCGACACTACGTGGCGGGAGGTGCGATACTGTTCACGGTGCCGGCCGCGTTCACGGCGGTAACCGGCGAGGCGCACTGGCACACGCTCCTGCGCGCGCGCGCCATCGAGAACCTGTCCTACGTCATCGCGCCCGGACAGACCGGCATGCACCCCGACGGCCGGTCGACGTACGGGCATTCGCTCATCGTCGATCCGTGGGGCCGGGTTCTCGCCGAACGCGAGGAGGGCGCCGGCATCGTCGTGGCGGAGATCGATGCCAGCCGGGTGCAGTCGCTGCGCAAGGAATTTCCGGCGCTCGACAACCGCCGATTGAATCAGACAGTTTAAGGAACACAAGTGACGAACGGACCCACGGATTCTCTCGCGACACTCATGGATCGCATGCTGGAGCCTGCCGGCCTCGGTGAGCGGCAGTTGTCGCGTACGTTGGGCACGGTCATGACGGGTGGCGTCGACTACGCAGACCTCTATTTCCAGGTCAGCCGGCACGAGAGCTGGTCGCTCGAAGACGGTCTCATCCGGGAAGGCAGTTTCAGCGTCGACCAGGGCGTCGGCGTCCGGGCGATCAGCGGCGAAAAGACCGGTTTTGCGTACTCGGACGAACTGGTCCTGCCCGCGCTGGAACGCGCGGCCTCGGCCGCACGCGCAATCGCTCGCCAGGGAGAAGACCGGTCCGTACCGGCCTGGCGGCGCGCGGTCGGCAAGGCGCTGTACTCGTCGGACGACCCGACGACGAGCATCGCCGACACTCAGAAGACGAAACTCCTGGGCGAGCTCGATGCGGCGACGCGCGCGCTCGATCCGCGCGTGAGCCAGGTCATCATCAGCCTGTCGAGCAACCAGGACCAGGTCCTGGTGGCCGCGTCGGACGGCACGTTGGCCGCCGATATCCGGCCGCTGGTGCGGCTGAACGTCAGCGTCATCGTCGAAGACGGCAAACGGCGCGAGCAGGGTTATGCCGGCGGTGGGGCCCGTGCGGACCTCAACTACTTTCTCGACGGCGACCTGCCGATGCAATACGCGCGCGAGGCAGTGCGGCAGGCGATCGTGCAACTCGATGCCGTGCCGGCGCCCGCCGGCACGATGCCGGTCGTGCTCGGTGCGGGCTGGCCCGGCATTCTGCTTCACGAGGCGGTGGGCCACGGGCTCGAAGGCGACTTCAATCGCAAGCGCACCTCGGCGTTTTCCGGCCGGGTCGGCCGGCAGGTCGCGTCGTCGCAATGCACGATCGTCGACGACGGCACGTTGCCCGGACGCCGCGGTTCCCTGGCGGTCGATGACGAAGGGACGCCCGGTGGCTACAACGTCCTCGTCGAAGACGGCGTGTTGCGCGGCTACATGCAGGACAAGATGAACGCGCGCCTCATGGGCGTGTCGCCGACCGGCAACGGGCGCCGGGAATCCTACGCGCACGTGCCGATGCCGCGCATGACCAACACCTACATGCTGGCCGGCGAGCACGATCGCGAGGAAATCATTCGCTCCGTCGACAAGGGCCTGTATGCTCCAAACTTCGGCGGCGGCCAGGTCGACATCACGTCCGGCAAGTTCGTGTTCTCCGCGAGCGAGGCCTATCTGATCGAGAAGGGCCGCATCACTGCGCCGGTGAAGGGCGCGATGCTGATCGGCGACGGGCCTGCCGCACTGATGAAAGTCTCGATGGTCGGAAACGATCTCGAGCTCGATACCGGCGTCGGTACCTGCGGCAAGGAAGGGCAGTCGGTGCCGGTGGGCGTCGGCCAGCCGACGCTGAAGATCGACGAACTGACGGTCGGCGGCACGGCAAACAGTTGACATAACCCGCCGCACGCGCGTCACACCCCGACTTGAGAGGTGACGCACGGTGTCTGATCGCCGGATCCGCTAGAGTCGCCGTGTCATTCGAAGGAAGCGAAACTCATGGCATTCGATGGAACGATAACGGAGCACGATCTCGACGCCAACAGCCAGTCGTTCGTTCAGGGCCTGCGCGGTGATGCAGCCGACAGGGAGCCGGACCTGGCCGTCGACGGGTTGTCCGAATCGATCCTGTCGCGGATTCTCGGCCTGTTCGGCAGGGGTTCCCGCTAGGGCCAAATAGCGGCTTTTCGGGTGATTTTCGCTCGACCCCGCGGCTTATGCGCTGGACGCCGCGGTCGGCCCCGTGGACAATGGCTGCGTTTGCGGCCCAGGGGAGACGCCACCGTGTGGATTGCCAAGCCCGTCTACGAGAGCCTGCCGTATTTCTACCTGGCGGTCGGGGCCGTGACCCTGCTCGCCTCCCTGTACGTGACGCACTGGCACTGGCCGGCGATCTGCTTCACGGTCGGTGTGGGTTGCCTGGTTGCGGGGATTGTCGTGCTGCTGAAACGGCGCGATGCGCGCAGCGGAAGCCGGCAGGCGCCGCCACCTACCTGACTCAATCCTGCACTCAGCTGCTGGCGACGGATGCCTCGTCGGCGTCGTCGTCGCGATCGTCGTCGTCCTCGCTGTCGACGAATTCGTGTTCGTCGTCGTCGGGGTCGTCGTCGGCGATGGTGCTCGCCGAGCGAAGATCGCGGTAGACGAGCTGGTGCACGCCCACGGAGACGACATCGCCGTCTTCCAGCCGGTGCTTCTTGACCTGGCGTTCGTCGACGAAAATGCCGTTCGTGCTGTTCAGGTCCTCGATGATCGAGCCTTCGTCATCGCTGACGATCTGCGCGTGATGGCGGCTGACGAACTTGCTCTTGATGTAGATCTCGTTGTCCGGCGACCGGCCGATGATGACGCGGCCGACGGGAAACGACTGCACGGACAGGCTCTCGCCGTTCGTCCGTACCTCGATCTGCACGACGTGTGAGTCCACTTCCCGTTGCCGGACCAGGTTCCGCCCGGGGCCGAATGCACCGGTGTTGTTTTCGTGCTCCTGCCAGCCCAGTTCCTGCAGCGCGGCGGCGATATCCTCGGGCTCGACCGCCGGCTTGCTGTCGGCAAAGGCACAGAGGAGTGCCGTATCGCAGAGCGTATTGACCAGCCGCGGAACGCCGCCCGAGTAGCGATGAATGAGTTCGAAGCATCCGTCGGCGATCAGTTCCGCGTTCTCGTTCCCGGCGACTTTCAGCCGGTGATGGATGTACTCGCGAAGCTCGTTGCGGTCGAGCGGGCCGAGGTGGAAGCGCAGCCGTATGCGCTGGACGAGCTGCTTCAGGCTTGGCGACTCGAGGGTCTCCTTGAGCTCCGGCTGTCCCGCAAGAATGATGCGCAGCACTTTTTCCTTGTGCGTCTCGATGCCCGACAGCATCCGGACTTCTTCGAGCACTTTGCGCGACAGGTTTTGCGCTTCGTCGACGATCAGCACGACCTTGCGGCCGTTCGAGTACTGTTCAATCAGGAACATGTTCAACATGTCGAGCAACTCGACCTTGCGCTTGTTGAACGGCTTGAAGCCGAATTCCGTTAGCACGGCCTGCAGAAACTGCGTCGCGGTGAGCTGCGTCTGGGAGACGACGGCGTAGACGATGTCGTCATCGAGTTCGGCGAGGAAGGACTGCAACAGCGTGGTCTTGCCGGAACCGATCTCGCCCGTGATGACGACGAAACCGTCGGCCAGCCAGATCGTGGACTCCATGTACGCCTTGGCCCGAGCGTGCTGCTTGCTCCAGTAGACGAACTCCGGATCGGGCGTGAGGCGGAACGGTTGCTCCCGCAGGTTGAAGTGCTTCAGATAAGACATAAGTCGTGTCGGTCGACGCCGGCCGAATTCGAATTTTCTACGCCGATCAGGACCAGTTTACCTGCTTTGGCCGGGCTCGGGCCACGTCACAGTTCCGACTTCCGGCGACGACTCGGTCACAATTCCGCGATATTGGTCGAGCAGGGCATTGCGCGAGCCGGCATCTTCGGCTACCACCGTGACGTGCCCGAGCTTGCGGCCGGGACGCGGCGCCTTGCCGTAGTCGTGCACCCGGACGCGCGGGTCGGCCGGATTCCGTACTGCAGCCGGGATGCTTCCGATCAGGTTCAGCATGCCGGCATGGCCGCGGCAATCGGTGTCGCCCAGCGCCTCGCCGGTGATCGCGCGTACGTGATTCGAGAACTGGCTGCAGGACGAACCCTCGATCGTCCAGTGCCCGGAGTTGTGCACTCGCGGCGCGAACTCGTTGGCGAGCAGGCTGCCTCCGCTCACGAACAGCTCGAGCGCGAGCACGCCCACGTAGTCCAGCTCCCGCAGCAGGCGATCCATGTAACTGCGTGCGGTTTCGTCGAAACCCGTGACGCCGGCGGGCGCGATGGACGTGCGCAGGATGCCCTCGGCGTGCCGGTTTTCCGTCAGCGGCCAGCAGCGCGTTTCGCCGTTTCGCGCACGAACGCCGATGATCGACACTTCACACTGGAACGGCACCCACGCCTCGGCGACGAGCGGACGGCCGCCAAGCGCTTCCCAGGCGTCGTCGGCGTCGTCAGCATTGCGGATGACGGCCTGGCCCTTGCCGTCATAGCCGAAGCGGCGTGTCTTCAGGACCAGCGGGTACCCCAGTTTCGAGGTTGCCGCATCGAGGTCTGCGCGGTCCTGGACGGGATAATAAGGTGCGAGCGGAATCCCGAGCCGTTCAAACAGCGCCTTTTCCCGAACGCGGTCCTGCGCGTGGGCGAGGGCAGCCGGCGGCGGAAACACCGGGCAGCTCGCCTCGACCGCACGCAGCACATCGACCGGCACGTTCTCGAATTCGTAGGTAAGCACGTCGCAGTCGGCCGCGAGTGCCGCTACGGCAGCCGTATCGTCGTAGCCGGCACGTACCGTTTCGCCGGCGACGGCCGCGGGCGGGTTCGCGCCCGGGTCGAGAAAACGGCATTCGTGGCCGAGTTCCCGTGCCGCAAAGCCGAGCATGCGGCCGAGTTGACCGGCACCGATAACGCCGATGCGCACGCGCGGCCCTTAGACGCGGGGATCCGGGTCCGCGAGCACCCGTTCCGTTTGTTCCCTGCGGTACTGGTCCAGCGCGGCCGCGATGCCGTCGTCGGTCGTCCCGAGGATCGCCGCCGCGAGTAACGCCGCGTTGGCAGCACCGGCCGGGCCGATGGCCAGTGTGCCCACCGGAATGCCCGCCGGCATCTGGACGATCGACAACAACGAATCCTGTCCGTTGAGAATCCGGGACTTGACCGGTACGCCGAGCACCGGCAGCCGCGTCTTCGCGGCCAGCATGCCCGGCAGGTGCGCGGCGCCACCGGCGCCCGCGATGATGACGCGGAGGCCGCGCTCGATGGCGGAATCCGCGTACTCGTAGAGAAGATCGGGCGTGCGGTGCGCGGAAACGACCTGCACGTCGTGCGGTACGCCCAGCAACTCGAGCGTGTCCGCCGCGTGCTTCATCGTGTCCCAATCGGACCGCGAGCCCATGACGATGCCAACCAGACTGTTCATCGAGAAATCTTAACCGCCCGGCGAGCCTGCGGCCAGCGCACCATGAATCTCGCGAAACAATTGCCGCTTCAGCCCGCGCTCGGCGGCATCCGAATGTGCGGCGGCGAGTTCGCTGAGAACCGTCGCGATGGCATCCGCGTCGGCGCCCGTCTCGGCGATGAACGCCGGCAATGCGCTGCTGCCTTCGCGCAGCAGGCGGTCGCGCCAGCGCTCCGCCAGCTTGAAGCGTTGCTTTTCGCGTCGTTCACTGGCATCGCGTTCGGTGAAGAACGCCTCGATTCGAGTTTCGTCCGCATCGCGCATGAGGCGGCCGATGAACTGCTTCTGCCGGCGTATCGCTTCGTGAGACTTCATGCGGCCGAGCTCGACGATGGCCTCGTCGAGCCGTTCGTCGAGCCCGAGTGTCGCGCGGACGTCGTCCGGCAGCCCGATCAGTCGCTCACCCAGCGCCTGCAAGGCGTGCTGGTGCCGCTTTCGCTCCGATTTGCTCGTTTTCGCGTCGTCCACCGGTCATGAGTCCCGTCCCGAACGGGCACAGCGTATCAGAACCGCCGTCGATTGCCGGGCCCGGCGCATCGAGGCTTTGATCGCCAGTGAGATAGCCTCTAAGCTACGCGTCCATTTCAGGAGGTCCCGCACCCGCAAGGGGACGGGCAGGGAACGATGACCGCAGTGACGCAAACCGCGACGCTCGACCGGGAGCAGCTTGAAGCGCTCGTCGCCGAAGCGCTGGACGCAGCGCGCAGCAACGGCGCCGACCAGGCCGAGGCGGCGGCAAGTGCGGACATGGGCCTGTCCGCGACGGCGCGCTTCGGCGAAGTCGAGCACCTCGAGTACACGAACGACCGGGGTCTCTGGGTGACCGTGTACCACGGGTCGCGCAAGGGCAGTGCGAGCACGTCCGACGTGACGCCGGCGGCCGTTCGCGAGGCCGTCGCAAAGGCCTGCTCGTTTGCGCGCCACACGGCCGAAGACCCCTACGCGGGCCTCGCCGACGCGGATCGCATGTGCACCGAAACCATGGACCTGGACCTGGATCATCCCTGGGCCCTCGATGCCGAGTCCGCGATCCGGCTCGCCATCGAGTGCGAGCGTGCCGGACTGTCGACGGACGCGCGACTGAACAACTCGGAGGGCGCGACAGTCGCGACCAACCGCGGCGCGCGCGCCTACGGAAATACACACGGCTTTGTCGGCAGCTACACGAAAACCAGCCACAGCGTTACCTGCGTTCTCCTCGCCGGGCAGGACGACGAGATGCAACGCGACTACTACTACACCGCGTCACGCGATCCGGCGGACCTCGAGTCCGCCGAGCACGTCGGCCGTGAGGCGGCGCGCCGGACGCTTGCCCGGCTTGGGGCCCGCAAGCCGAAGACCACGAAAGCCCCGGTGCTGTTCGTGCCGGAGCTGGCACGCGGATTCCTCGGCCACCTGATCGGGGCGATCAGCGGCGGCGCGCAGTACCGGCGCGCGTCGTTCCTGCTCGATGCGGCCGGTGAAACCCTGTTCCCCGACTTCGTGTCCATCGAGGAGCGCCCGCATCTCGCGAAGGGCATGGCGAGCGCCGCCTATGATGCCGAGGGCGTGGCGACCGTGGACCGCGACCTCGTGCGTGACGGCGTATTGCAGGGCTATGTGCTCGGCAGCTACTCGGCGCGCCGGCTCGGCCTGCAAACCACCGGCAACGCCGGCGGCACGCACAACCTCATCGTGCCGGGGAACGGCGGCGACCTGGCGTCGCTGCGCGCGGAAATGGGCACCGGCCTGGTCGTCGAGGAGTTGATCGGCCACGGCGTGAACCCGGTCACCGGCGACTATTCGCGCGGTGCCGTCGGACACTGGGTGGAAAACGGCGAGATTGCCTACCCGGTGCACGAACTCACGATCGCCGGCAATCTGCGCGACCTGTTCGCGCGGATCGAGCGCATCGGCGACGACCAGGACCTGCGCGGCGGACTCCGCTGCGGGTCGCTGCTGGTCGGCGAAATGACGCTCGCCGGGAGCTGACGCCGGGACTGGCTCTCAGCGTTCGTCGTCGAGCAGCGCGGCGAGCGTTCGGCCGTTCAGCGCATCGCCCACCGACCCGTCGACCAACTGGCCGATCTCGTCGACGACCGGCGCCCAGTGCGGCACATGATGGGAACCGGTCTCGCCCTGTACGCGCACGACGGACATGATGTCGTTCAGCGAAATCCGGGACGGTTCCCGCCCGGGTTGCAGGTTCTCGTTCTCGAGTACGTTAAGCAGGCCGGAGCCTTTGAGGGCGTCGAGTATCGGCGCGAGCGTTAGCGACGGAATCCGCAGCTCGTCGCTGAGACGATGGACGCTGACGCCGCCCGACGGCGACCGGAACTCGCAGCCGACGAGGAACATGATATTCAGCGCAAGCCGCTCGCGCATCGAGCATGACAGCCGGGGCTCGCGTCGGCCGAGTCGCAGGTATGCCGGGTTCTGCACGTAGAACGCGACCTGCGCGCCGATCAGCAGGATCAACCAGTTCAGGTACAGCCAGATCAGCGCAATGATGGCGACGGCGAAGCTTGCGTAAACCGCGTCGCGGCTCTCACTGCTCACGATGAACGCGGTGAACACGAGGCTTGCCGTGACCCAGAGGACACCGCCGGTGATTCCGCCGATCAGCGCGGCACCGAGCCGTACCTTCGTGTTCGGCATGAACATGTACAGGAACGTGAATACCGCGATGATGATCAGGTAAGGCGTGAGCTTGCTCAGCGACACGATGACGGGGCCGACGATGTCATTGCTGACCAGGTACTGGACGAGGTCGTCGTTATGCAGCGAGGTGAGGATGCCCAGCGACAGTACCATGAGGAGCGGGCCGAAAAGCAGCACCAGGCTGTACTCGGTGAACCGCCGCGCGAAGCTGCGCGACTCCGTCACGTACCAGACATAGTTGAAGCTCTCCTCGATCTTCTGGACCATGGAGATCGCGGTGTAGATGAAAAAGGCGAGGCCGATGCTGCCGAGTACGCCGTAGTTGACCTTCCGTACGGCGGACATCACCTGCGCCGTGATTTCCTCGCCCTGCGCGCCGAGCGGTTCGAGAAAGGTCAGGAGCTGGGACTCGAGCTGCTGGTCGATGCCGAGGCCTTTCAGGACGGAGAAGCTGAGTGCCAGCAGCGGCACGACGGACAGCAGCGTGGTGTAGACGAGGCTCATGGAGCGCAAGGTGAGCTGGTCTGTCGCGATGTCGCGCAACACGGCATAAACGTAGCGCAGCACCGAGGCGACGACCCGCCCGGGCAGGCCATGCCGGGACAGGCTGTCGCCCCAGACCAGCGAGTCGATTCGGCGTCGGGTCCCGGCGAGCATCCGCGCATTGTACATGCCGGGGGCGCCGCGCCGGCGTCAGTCGGCGGTCAGGCGGCTGAGCGCTTCACGGTAGCGGGCGGCCGTTTGCTCGAGTACGGCCCCCGGCAGATCCGGACCCGGCGCGGTCTTGTCCCAGTCGAGCGTGTCGAGGTAGTCCCGGACGTACTGCTTGTCGTAGCTCGGCGGGCTGATGCCGGTGCGGTAGTCGTCCACGGGCCAGAAGCGCGACGAGTCCGGCGTCAGGACCTCGTCGATCAGGTACAGCTCGTCCGCCGCGTCGAGGCCGAACTCGAACTTCGTGTCCGCGATGATGATGCCGCGTTGCAAGGCGTGCGTGGCCGCGCGCTCGTAGATGGCGACGGCCGCATCGCGGACCGCCGACGCGAGCGCTTTGCCGATGCGCGCCTCGACGTCGGCGAAGCTGATGTTCTCGTCGTGTTCGCCGGCGGCCGCCTTGCTGGACGGCGCGAAAATCGTGCCGGGCAGCCGGGACGCCTGCTCGAGGCCCGGCGGCAGCGGGATGCCGCTGGTCGCGCCGGTGGACTGGTAGTCGCGCCAGCCGGAGCCGATCAGGTAGCCGCGCACGACGGCCTCCACCGGCAGCGGCCGCAGCCGGCGAACGACCAGCGACCGCGACCGCAAGCGGTTGCAGGTATCGCGGTCGCGAATGACGTCGTCGATAGTGAGTGACATCAGCTGGTTCGGGACGAGGTCCGCCATGCGCTCGAACCAGTAGAGCGAGAGCTGCGTCAGCACCTCACCCTTGCCGGGAACGGGCTGCGGCATGACGACGTCGTAGGCCGACAGGCGGTCCGTCGTGACGATCAGCAGGTGCTCGTCATCGACGGCATAGATGTCGCGGACCTTGCCGCGGCCGAGTCGTTCGAGTTCGGCAATGTCGGTATCGAAAATGGCGTCGGTCATCGTGCGTCACGGCGTCGGGAAGGGGCACGATGATCACCCGTCGGCGCGGTTGCCGCAAGCGGCGGGCGTAGGCACGGTGCGCGGCACGCGTTACGATGCGGGCACGCCAGGCTGCGGTATACCGGATTGTATTGGGGCAAGATCATCGGCACGCTCGTGGGCCTCGCGACCCTCAAGCCGCTGCTAGCGGCGGCAGGTTTCGTGCTGGGCCACCAGTTCGACCGCGGGTTCGCCGAGCGCTATCAGCGGGTTCGCGAACAGGACGAGCGCGTGGTCGGGCTCGGCGATGCGTTCGTGCGCACGCTGTTTCGCTGCATGGGCCACCTGGCGAAGATCGACGGCCGTGTCACTGAAGATGAGATCCGGGCGACGCGTGCGGTGATGCACCGCATCGGCCTGGGTCCGGCACAGGTCCGTCACGCGATCGGCTGTTTCAACGAGGGCAAGTCGCCGGGATTCGATCCCGTCGCCGCAGTCGAACGGCTCGCGCAGTCCGGGGCACGCAAGGCCGAGGAGCGCCGCGTATTCGTGCGCCTCCTCCTGGAAGTTTCCCTGTCCAAGAGTGGCGTCGTGCGTGAAGAGCGCGCGGCGATCTGGAAACTGTGCACCGTGCTCGGCATCGGCCGCGTCGAACTGGCGCAGTTGGAAGCGATGATTCGGGCGCAGAAGGGGTTCCGGCAGTCACCGGCCGGCGACGTGGACGCGGCGAAGCTGAGCGCGGCGTACCGCACGCTCGGCGTCGACGCCACGGCCACGAACGCGGAGATCAAGACGGCGTACCGACGGCTGATGAACCGCAGTCACCCGGACAAGATCGCGGCGTCGAACCCCGGGGCCGACGCGCTGGCGGAGGCGGACCGGCGAACGCGCGAACTGCTTGCCGCCTACGAGTTGCTCAAGGTCCGCCGCTCCATACGCTAGCGCCCTGGCGAACGGTCGCGGTACCGTATTCCGTCAGGTACATTAGCCGCTCGCCACCACCGGAACGAACCCGTGAAGCCACTGATTGCCCCTTCGATCCTGTCCGCCGACTTCGCCCGACTCGGCGAGGATGTTTCCGCCGTGCTCGACGCCGGCGCCGACCTCGTTCACTTCGACGTCATGGACAATCACTTCGTGCCGAACCTGACCGTCGGACCGATGATCTGCCAGGCGCTGCGCGATTACGGCATCAAGGCGCCTATCGACGTGCATCTCATGGTCGAACCCGTGGACCGGCTCATTCCGGACTTTGCGGCGGCGGGCGCCGACTACATCTCGTTTCATCCCGAGGCCAGCCGTCACGTCGACCGGACGCTCGCGTTGATTCGCGATGCCGGCGCGAAGGCTGGGCTCGTCTTCAACCCGGCGACGCCGCTCGACTGGCTCGACCACGTGCTCGACAAGGTGGACATGGTACTGATCATGTCCGTGAATCCCGGTTTCGGCGGGCAGACGTTCATCCCCGCGTCGCTCGAGAAGCTCAGGCTCGCGCGTGAACGCATCGACGCCAGCGGTCGCGACATCCGGCTGGAGGTGGACGGCGGGGTGAAGGTGGACAACATCGGCGAGATCGCGGCGGCGGGTGCCGACACGTTCGTCGCGGGGTCCGCCATTTTCGGCAGCAAGGACTATGCCGCGACGATCGCGGCGATGAAGTCGGAGATTGCGAAGGCCGCGTGACGCGGCCCTGTCGTCAAAGGCAGGTCAGAGCTTGCGGTTCGGCCGCGCGCCGTAAACCACGATCGTCTTGCCGCTGGCCGAGACGAGGCCCTGTTCCTCGAGCACTTTCAACACGCGGCCGGCCATTTCCCGCGAGCAGCCGACGAGGCGGCTGAGTTCCTGGCGGCTTACCTTGATCTGCATGCCGTCCGGGTGCGTCATTGCGTCGGGTTCGTTGCACAGGTCCATGATCGCGTGGGCGACGCGGCCGGTGACGTCGACGAACGCGAGGTCGCCGAGCTTGCGATTCGTGCGGTCGAGCCGCGTTGCGAGCTGCGTCGCGAGTTCGAACACGAGCCCGGGGCTTTCGCTGGCGATCTGGCGGAAGCGCGGGTAGGTCATCTCGGCGATCTCGCACTCCGTGCGCGTCCGGACCCAGGCGCTGCGCGTCGGCTGCTCGTAGAACAGGCCCATTTCGCCGAAGAACTGACCCTTGTTCAGGTAGGCAAGCACCATTTCGTTGCCGTCCTCGTCCTCGATCATGACCTCGACGGAGCCGTCGACGATGTAATAAAGGACGTCCGGCAGGTCACCGGCGTGGATCATCACGGTTTTCGACGGGACCGTCCGCACACGGCAGTAGCTCAGAAAGCGGTTGATGGCCGGTACGTCGCTCAGGGTCTTGGCATTCGTCTGCATGAAGGGATCCTTGGTTCGCTCGAGCGCCCCTCCTTTTAATACAGTTCGGGCGTCAGGGCAAGCTAAGTCCGTGTTTTCGTTATCAAACCCGGTAAGCTGTGGTCGTCATTACGCGGGCGGTGAGTTGCATTAGCCGCTTCACCGGTAATGGTAGCTCTTTCGCACCCGCCGATTTCGCGTTTTCGCCGTGTTCCGCTTCCTCGTCACGCATGCGCGTGACAATGGCCCGGCTGCGCGCGTCGCCTGCCGGCAGTCCGTCGAGGTGGCCGTCGAGGTGCGCGCACACCTGCGCTTCCGTTTCGGCGATGAATCCAAGGCTCCAGCGGTCGCCGAGTGCGCCGCTCGCGGCGCCGATGAACAGGGCCCCGGCATACCATAGCGGCGCAAGCGCGCTCGGGCGGGCGCCGAGTTCCGTCAAGCGTTGTTCGCACCAGGCAAGGTGATCGAACTCTTCCTGCGCGGCCCGCTGCATGTCCTGTTCCGTTGCCGGGTCACGGGCAACAATCGCATGGCCCTGGTAAAGCCCCTGCGCGGCGATCTCGCCGGCGTGGTTCACCCGCATCAGCCCGGCCGCGTGCCGCCGGTCGGCGTCGTCGAGCGGCGCATCCTCGATGCCGTTCGCCGGATACGTACGTGCGCCCTTGCCGGCCGGTGTCGCAACGGTCTTCAGCGCGTTGTCGAGTCCGCCGAGCAGGCGGTCGAAGGGAGAGAGTCGGCGCTGGAACATGCACGCGAGTATAGCAATGCGCGGCGGCCGCGAGTGTTTCTGTGCACGCGGCAAAAACTCGCCGATCGCGCCGGTACTGCTATATACTCCGCGCCCTTTGCGCCGGGCCGCGCCCTGCCACCTCGTTGGCCCCGGCTCGAGACATCCGATCAGGAGACCTCAAAATGTTGCTGGAAAACGTCCGATGGTATTTGCTGGCCGCGATCGTATTTGCCGCGCCGGCGCTCGCCGACGAGGAGTCGGAAGAAGAGGAGGGGCCCTGGTCGGGCAAGGCGTCGATGGGGTATCTCGCGACGTCCGGGAACACCGAGAATTCGAACCTGAACGCAGCGTTCGAGGTCGCGTACGAAACGCTCAACTGGAAGCACTCGTTCAACGCGCTGGCAATCAATGCGTCGGAAGACGAGGAGACGACGTCCGAGGCGTACGAGTGGGCGGCCAAGAGTGAGCGCTCGTTTTCCGAGCACGACTACCTGTTCGGGCAACTACACTGGCGCAAGGACCGCTTCTCGTCGTACGAGTCGCAGTTCTCACAGACGGCCGGCTACGGCCGCCGCCTGCTGAACTCGGACCGCCACAAGCTGGACGCCGAGATCGGCGCTGGTGCGCGGCAATCCGAACTCATCGACGGGACGTCCCAGGACGAATTCATCCTCCGCGGCGCGATGAAGTACAAGTTTGCGATCAGCGAAAACGCGGAGTTCAGGCAGTCGATCGCAGCCGAGGCCGGTGACGAGAACACCTACCTCGAGTCCATTACGGCGGTATCGGCCTCCCTGATCGGCGATCTCGCGCTGGTGGCCTCCTACACGATCAAGCACAACACGGACGTGCTGCCGGGCACCGAAAAGACCGATACCTACACGGCGCTGTCGCTCGAATACCTGTTCTGACGCCGGCGAGGTTGGTGCAGGGTGCTGATTTAAAAGAGCTTTCTCGGTGGAAGGTCTGCCGCCGGCGCCCGCCGCGAATTCCCGGCGGATGCGTTGCAATGGGCAGGGCGGTCAAGTAGAATTTCGCGCCTTTCCGCCATCCGGCAGGGATATCCCTGCGCGGGTGCAGGGTGCGCCGGCGGCTGACGAGCCCCGGCAGGCATCGAAAAAAACACGTAAATCCGGAAACTTGAGATCATGAAGACGTTTTCTGCGAAACCGGCAGAGGTTCGCCGCGACTGGTTCGTCGTCGATGCAACGGGACAGACGCTCGGCCGCCTGTCGACCGAGATCGCGCGCCGCCTGCGTGGCAAGCACAAGCCGGTCTACACGCCCCACGTTGATACCGGCGACTACATCGTCGTGATCAACGCGGAGAAGGTGCGTGTCACCGGCAACAAGCTGAAAGACAAGATGTACCACCACCACACCGGCTTCATCGGCAACCTGAAGTCGATCTCGCTCGAGAAGCAGTTGCAGAAGGCGCCGGAGCGCGTCATCGAGCACTCGGTGAAGGGCATGTTGCCGAAGGGCCCGCTTGGCCGGAAGATGCTGTCCAAGCTGCGCGTCTTCGCAGGTCCGGAGCACACGCACACCGCACAGCAACCGATTCCGCTGGAGCTCAGCGTCTGACGCGGTTTCGGCAAGCTATTGAGAGACGAGATTCATGACTGACATGTACTACGGAACCGGCCGCCGCAAGACGTCCACGGCCCGCGTATTCCTGACGCCGGGCGCCGGCAACATCAGCGTCAACGACCGGCCGCTGGACGTGTTCTTCGGCCGCAAGACCGCGCAGATGATCGTGCGCCAGCCGCTGGAACTCACGCACCTGAAGGACCGGTTCGACGTCAAGGTGACGGTCACGGGCGGCGGCATCACCGGCCAGGCCGGCGCCATCCGCCACGGCCTCACGCGCGCCTTGATGCAGTACGACGAAGAACTGCGCTCGCCGCTGCGCCGGGCCGGGTTCGTCACGCGGGACGCACGCGAAGTGGAGCGCAAGAAGGTCGGCCTGCGCAAGGCCCGCCGCGCAACGCAGTACTCGAAGCGCTGATCGTCCCGATCCCTGCTTGGGGGATCGTCTAGTGGTAGGACTACGGACTCTGACTCCGTCAACGGGGGTTCGAATCCCTCTCCCCCAGCCAAACAAAAAAGGCCCCCAATCGGGGGCCTTTTTTGTTTGGCTTGCTGGAGCTGGAGATTCGAGCGCCCCGGGTTCGACAAAACGCGCCAGCGTTTTGGACGGCTCGCATTGCGAGCCGCCGCGTAGCGGCGAGGATCGCCTGACCAGGCGATCCGAGTCTATCCCTCTTCCCGGGGATCTCCCCCTACACTTAGGCCGGAATCAGCGGCGAGTTTCAGTTGGCTTGCTGGAGCTGGAGATTCGAGCGCCCCGGGTTCGACAAAACGCGCCAGCGTTTTGGACGGCTCGCATTGCGAGCCGCCCCTAAGCCCGAATCTCCCGCACCCCGTCATCCCCGGCGATCAGCAACACGTCGGCCGGGCGCTGCGCGAAAATACCCACGGTCACGATCCCCGGAATCTGGTTCAGCCGCGACTCCAGCTCGATCGGATTGCCGATCTGCAGTCCGTGCACGTCCAGGATGTGGTTACCGTTATCGGTGACGAAGTCCTCGCGCCAGACCGGTCGGCCGCGCAACTTGACCAGCTTGCCCGCCACGAATTCCTGGGCCATGGGGATGACTTCGATCGGTAGCGGGAACTCGCCGAGCATGCCGACGAGCTTGCTGTCGTCGACGATGCAGACAAAGCGGCGCGCCGCGCCGGCCAGCACCTTTTCGCGGGTCAATGCGCCGCCGCCGCCCTTGATCAGGTGCAGGCGTTTCGTCGCCTCGTCGGCGCCGTCGATGTAGACGTCGATCGCGCCTGCCTCGTTCAGCGTCAGGACCTCGAAGCCCTGCTGCTCCAGCAGCCGGGTCGTGGCGCGCGAACTCGAGACGACCTGGTCGATCCGGTCGCGGATGTCGGGCAGCAATTCGACGAGCTGATTGACGGTCGAGCCGGTGCCGACACCGAGTGTCGTCCCGGGAGGAATGAACTCCAGCGACGCTTGCGCCGCCAGTCGTTTTTTCGCGTTTGCGTCCATCGCAGGGTCCGCCGATCCAGACGGGGGCCGAGCTTAGCGGATTGCACCCCGGGACACCATGCGGTCCGTCACGCTTATGCCGCGGGGCCGGCAGCTCCGGGGCAGGGCCGGAAACGAAAAGAGCCCGCATTTGCGGGCTCTTTTGCTTTGCCAGGAAGACTTCGGAAGCATCAGCGCCTCCGGCTCCAGGCGAATAGGAGCAAGTCCTACTTCTTCTTGCTCGACTTGCGCTTCGACGCTTTCTTCTTCGTCTTGCGCTTCGCCGCCTTCTTCTTCACCTTGCGCTTGGCGACTTTCTTTTTGGCCTTTTTCTTGGCCTTCTTTTTGGCGACTTTCTTTTTCGCCTTCTTCTTCACCTTGCGCTTGGCGACTTTCTTTTTGGCCTTTTTCTTGGCCTTCTTTTTGGCGACTTTCTTTTTCGCCTTCTTCTTCGCTTTGCGCTTGGCTACTTTCTTCTTAGCCTTACGCTTGGCGACTTTCTTCTTCGCTGCCTTCTTGGCAGTGGTCTTCTTCCTGGTGACTTTCCGCTTCTTCGCGGAAGCCTTTTTCTTGCTGGACTTCTTCTTCGTGGTAGCCATGGTTCTCTCCGTGTCGGGTACCCGAGGCTGAGTATATACAACAAAAGCAAAAAATCCAGCAAGTTACCGGCGCGACAAACTGTGCACTACCGACCAGTATGCGGTGCCAAAACGTGACACGTTTCTCATTGCGAGCAGCGCGCATGTCGTTCGGTTCGAACGATCGTCGAACAAATTGAAATGCTGTGCGCGCTCACTGCGGTGGCAGCAACGTCCCGGTGGCGTTACTCATGCTTCAGTAAGGACTTCGCAAACAGCGATATCCCACGGATTTGCCTTTATTTTCTGTACTTTCTGGCACTCGAACGCGACACCGATGAGTTTCGGCGTGCGCAACGCGCGCGGTCGGCGCAACGCCCTGAACGTGGTGTCGTAGTAACCGCCGCCCATGCCGATTCGGCAGCCAGCATCGTCGAAAGCGACCATCGGAACGACCACGGTGTCGATTTCGAGCGGATCGATCTCGTCGCCTTCCTGCGGTTCGAAAAGTCCGAAGGAGCTTCGGCGCAAGCGGGTTTTGCGCAAGACTTCGACGAACCGAAGTCGCCGGCCCGGCGCGGTGACCGGCAGGTAAACGCGTTTGGATGCGGCCCAGCAGCGACTGATGATCGGCAGCACATCGACTTCGTCTTCGGTCGACAGGTAGCACGCGACGGATTGCGCGCTCAGGAATCGCGGTGAACGAAGAAAGCGCGACGTGATGATTTCGGAGAACGCTGCGCGCGATCCGGCATCAAGCGCGCGTCGTGCGCGGAGGCCGTCCTGGCGAAGTACGGACTGGGGCGGGGTGGTCATGAACGTGGTGCCGCGGGTCGGGGCGAAGGTTCAGTGGGGAATATATAAAGAGACGCCTCCCGCCTGTGCCGTTACCGAGCCGTCGCTCTCGATCCGGAGCAACAAGTGGGGTAAGCCGCGGCAGCAACAGGCTTTCCGGAAAGTCCGGTCCTGCACAAATGCTGCCAGCAGTGCACAACCCCGAGGTAAAACGTTAGGGTCGAAAGTTTTCCAGGTCGGTATCGAACACTGCAGGAGGCGTCATTCGGGTCCTCGCGTCAGAGGTCGAGCGGCTGGGTACCGCCCAGCGCTGTCTCGACGCGTTCGGAAATCAGTTTCAGCCGGTGGCTGTAGTCCCCCTGGTAAGCCTTGTCACGCTGTTTGGCATGCAGCAGGTCGTTCGCCATGTTCAGGGCCGCCATGACGGCGATCCTGTCGAGGCCCACGACGCGGCCGCTGTCGCGGATCTCGCGCATCTTCGAGTTCAGAATTTCCGCCGAGTCCAGCAAGTCCGTGCGCTCGCTGGCTGGGCAGGCCACCTGGTACTCCTTGTCCAGGATCCTGACACTCACTTGTGCGTAATGTTCGCTCATTGACTACGATCCCTGTTCCATTGCCTTCAACCGGCCGATCATGGCTTCGACGCGTGCCCGCACCTGCTCGTTCTTTTGCAACAGCGTCGCTCGCTCCGCGGTCAGCACGTCCTGCCGCTGGCGCAGCGACTTGTTCTCATCCTGAAGCTGGTCGCATACCCGAACGAGGGCGTCGACGCGCTCTTCGAGGCGTCGGAGTTCGTGTTCGAACACGGAGGTGCGGTCGGTCGTCATTGGGCCAATATAGTCAGGCCGCAGGGGAGAATCAATCGCAACGAGGCCGCCCGCATGGGATCATAGGACCCGCCAGGAACGGCTGACTTCGGCTATGCAGCGACTAGACGATTACGACGAATTACAGGCAGCGCTGACGCGCTGCGGGTCCACGTGGGGCGCGCCTCAGGCACATGGCCTGATCGCCGCGGCGCTCGCGGTGGCCGGCGATGACGCGGCACCAAGGGTTGCGGCGGCAGTGCTCGAGGGCGTCGAGCCGGCGAACGCGCTGCGCGGCGAATGCGCCGCGGTACTCGCGCAGGTGTTCGACGGCACGCGCGACGCGCTGCGGGAACGCCAGTCCGATTTCCAGCTGCTGCTGCCCGACGACGACGTGAGCAGCGACCGCCGCGCCGGCGGACTGGCCGCGTGGTGCGAAGGCTACCTGCACGGGCTGGTGGCCGGGGCCGGACCCGACAACGCGCCGCTGCGCGAGCGGCTGGCCGCCGAGCCGCTCGCTGACGTGATTGCCGACATGCTGCAGATCACCCGCGCGGCGAGTGACGCAGACGCCGACGCGGAAGACGAGGAGGAGGCCTACGCCGAGCTCGTCGAGTACCTGAGAGTGGCCGCGCAACTCGTCTACGAGGAACTGGCCGACCTGCGGCCGGCATCATCGCCATGAAGCCCGAAGAGTTCGCGCGCCGCCGCGACCAGCTGATGCGCATGATGGGCAAGGGAGGCATTGCGATCCTGCCGGCGGCGCCGGTGCGCATGCGCAGCCGCGACGTCGAATACCGGTACCGCCAGGACAGCGACTTCTATTACCTCACCGGGTTCGCGGAGCCCAATGCCGTCGCGGTTCTCGCGCCGGGCCGCGACGCCGGCGAGTTCGTGCTTTTCTGTCGCGAGCGCGACTCGGAGAAGGAACTCTGGGACGGTTCCCGGGCGGGGCCGGACGGGGTCATCGAACGCTACGGTGCCGACGACGCCTTTCCGATCGACGATATCGACGACATTCTTCCCGGCCTGATCGAGTCCTGCAGCCGCGTGTACTACACGATGGGCATGTACACGGATTTCGATTCGCAGATCGCCGAATGGATCAACTCCCTGCGGTCCCGCGGCGCGCGTGGCGTGCATACGCCCCAGGAGTTCGTGGCTCTCGATCACCTGCTGCACGATATGCGCCTGTACAAGAGTCGCGCGGAGGTCTCGGCCATGCGCCGCGCCGCGCGCGTCGCCGTGCGCGCACACGAGCGCGCGATGCGGATGATTCGCCCGGGGCTGTTCGAATACGAGGTCGAGGCCGAGTACCGTCACGAGTTCCGGCGAAACGACGCGTGGGTGTCGTACAGCCCGATCGTCGGCGGGGGACGCAATACGTGCACGCTGCACTACGTCGACAACAACTGCGAGTTGCAGGCGGGTGATCTCGTGCTGATCGACGCCGGCTGCGAACTCGACTACTACGCGTCGGACATCACGCGCACGCTCCCGGTCAGCGGGCGCTTTACCGGGGAGCAACGCGCGGTCTACGAGATCGTCCTCGAGGCCCAGCTCGCCGCGATCGACAAGACCCGCAAGGGCAATCACTGGAACGATCCGCACGATGCGGCGGTCCGGGTCATTACCCGGGGGCTCAAGAAGCTCGGCCTGCTCGACGGCACCCTGAACCGGCTCATCCGCGACGGGGCGTACCAGGCCTATTTCATGCACCGCACGGGACACTGGCTGGGCATGGATGTCCACGACGTCGGCGACTACAAGGTCGGCGAGCAGTGGCGGCTGCTCGAATCGGGCATGGTGATGACCGTGGAGCCCGGCATCTACCTGCCCTCCACGAGCAAGGTGCCCGCGCGGTTCCGGAATATCGGTGTACGCATCGAGGATGACGTCCTGGTCACCGGCAAGGGACCCGACGTGCTGAGCAAGGGTCTCGCAAAGGATCCCGACCGGATCGAGGAGCTGATGGCCGCATGAGCGGAACGCGCGCGCATCCGGACGTCGACATCGTCGTTGCCGGTGGCGGCATGGTGGGCACGACACTGGCGATCGCCCTGGCGCCGCTCGGGTTGCGGGTCGCGCTCGTCGAAGCGGTCGGCCGGGGCGCGACGGCGCAGCCGAGCTTCGACGAGCGATCGACGGCCCTGTCGCGAAGTTCCCAGCGACTGTTTGAAGCGCTGGGACTGTGGGAGGCCATTGCCGACGCCGCCACGCCGATTCGCGCGATTCGCGTGTCCGACCGGGGCCGTTTCGGGTTTGCACACATCGATGCGGACGAGCAGGGTGTCGAGGCGCTCGGCTACGTCGTGATCAACCGGGTCCTCGGCGACGTCCTCCAGGCGGCGCTTTCGAGCCTGCCCACGGTCACGTCGATCTGTCCGGCACGCGTCGCTGCCGTGAGCACAACGGCGTCGGCCGTGGAGATCGACATTGCCGGCGACGACGCGCACCGGTTGCGCGCGCGCCTGCTCGTGGCCGCCGACGGCGCGCGCTCCAGCGTGCGGGACCTGCTCGGGATCACGGCGACGGAGCGCGACTATCGACAACGTGCCATCGTCGGCAACCTGCGACCCGGCGTGGCCCATGAAAACGTCGCGTGGGAGCGCTTCACGGACGACGGACCGCTGGCGCTCCTGCCGTTCGGTCCGGATCGCGCCGCGTTCATCTGGACCGTCGCGGAGTCCGATGCCGAACGCGTGCTTGCGTTGCCGGACGAGCCGTTCCTTGCCGAACTGCAGGAGCGCTTCGGCACGCGCCTGGGACGTCTCGCGGCAGTCAGTCCGCGCGCGGCGTACCCGCTGCGGTTGTCGAAGGCGTTGCGCATTCACGCGACGCGGGCCGTGCTCGTCGGGAATGCGGCGCATGGCCTGCACCCGGTCGCCGCCCAGGGCTTCAATCTCGGCTTGCGGGACGTGGCCGCGTTGTGCGATTGCATCGCGGATGCCCGCCAGGCCGGCGAAGACCTGGGCGGGTCCGCGCTGTGCGAGCGCTACGCCGAGTGGCGGCGGTCCGATCAGCAGAAGCTCGTCACGCTGACAGACGGCCTCGTCTCGGTTTTCGGTGCGCCGGGCGCCAGGGCCGGCGCGCTGCGCGATATCGGCATGCTCGGTTTCGATCTCGTGCCCGGGCTGCGGCGCGAGTTTGCGCGCCATGCCATGGGCCTCGCCGGCCGCTTGCCGCGCCTGTCGCGCGGGGTCCCGGTCCGGTGAAGGCGCCGTATTCGGTCCTGGTTGCCGGCTGCGGCACCATCGGCCTGCTGGCCGCGTTGCGCCTGCTGCAGTCGCGCAATGCGGGCCAGCTCGACGTCACGATCGTGGATGCCGCGGCGGCCCCGGCACGTGTGACCGCCGGGGACGTCGGTCTGCGCGTGTCGGCAATATCGGCCGGGTCTGCTGCGCTGCTCGATGGCGCGGGCGTCTGGCAGCGCCTCGACCCGTCGCACGTATCGCCGTTCGACCGCATGCGCGTGTGGGATGCCGCCAGTGATCCGCACGGCGCCGCGACACTGCGCTTCGACGCTGACGAGTTCGCCGTCCCGCACCTGGGCTACATCGTCGATGACGCGGCGCTGCGCGCGGCGCTGCGTTCGGCAATCGACGAAGCCGGCGCGTGCGTCCGCGACGAGGCTGTCGTGTCCGACGCCCGGTTCGACGCCCGAGGCGCATGCGTGCAGTTCGAGGACGGTCACGAGATCGTTGTCGACCTGGTCATCGCTGCCGATGGCGGCCGTTCACCGTTGCGTCGCCTGGCGGGCGTCGACACGTGGGAGGAATCCTACGACCAGGTTGCGTTCGTCACGCACCTGGCGCCGTCGCTGCCGCACCGCGATACGGCGTGGCAGCGCTTCCTGCCGAGCGGCCCGCTCGGCCTGTTGCCACTGGCAGACGGTCGCGTTTCGGTGGTTTGGACCACGACGCCCGCGATGGCGGAGCAGGCGCTGGCGATGGGCGATGACGAACTGGGCGAGACCCTGACCGACGCGGCCGACGGCGTCCTCGGTGACCTTCGACCGGCCGGGCCCCGGGGCCGGTTTCCGCTGGTCGCGCGGCACGCACGCCAGTACGTGCGTCGCGGATTCGCGCTGGTCGGGGACGCCGCGCATACCGTGCATCCGCTGGCGGGCCAGGGCGCCAACCTGGGCATTTCCGATGCGGCCGAACTTGCCAGCGTGATCGATTCGGCGCTGGATCGCCGCGAGCATCCGGGGGACCTGCCGGTGTTGCGGCGCTACGAGCGTGCCCGCCGCGGCGACAACGCGCTGATGCTGCACTTCATGACTGGCCTGAATCGCCTGTTTGCGTCAGACTCTGGTCCCCTCGGCGAGCTGCGGCAGCACGGCATGGCGCTGTTCAACCGCAGTGGCCCGATCCGGCGTAAGATGGCCGGCGTGGCGCTGGGCGCCGCCCGCCGACAATAAGACGACAAACGTCGCGCCACCCCCGGGGGACGATGAAGCACAAGACGGTTTACGTTCTCGCATTGCTGCTGGCCGCGGCCGGCCTGTCTCTCTTTCTTTACAAGTGGCAGGTGCTCGGCTTCCCGGTCACGGACAACCGTGAAACACCGGTCTGGACGATCGAGGCGGCGGTGCATTTCGATTCGGGGCCGGGTTCGATCAAGGTCAACCTCCTCGTGCCGACGCTGACCCCCGGTTTTCGCGTCCTCAATGAAAACCCGGTGTCGCGGGACTACGGTTTCAGCCTGAACTACGGGTCGAGCGGCCGGGAAGCCCAGTGGGCCGTGCGCCGGGCTGACGGGCCGCAGGCACTCTATTACCGGGTGTCCGTGTACGAGGACCCGCGTTCGGAACAGTCGGACACGACACCGCCGTTTCCACCGGCGCCGGTGATCGCGGAGCCGTTCAAGACGGCCGTGGATGTCATCGTCGCGGACGTCAGGGAACAGTCCGCCGATACCGCGTCGTTTACGACCGAGCTGCTGCACCGCCTCAACGATCGCTCGCCGGACCCGAACGTACAGCTGTTGTTGTCGAACGTTTCGTCGCCGACACAGCTCGTCGAAACCGCGACGACCCTGCTGGCTGCCGCACGCGTCCCGGCGCGCATGGTGCACGGTTTCCCGCTTGCCGGGCGGCAGCGCAACGCGGGGCCCGTGACGCTCCTCGAAATCCACGACGGCGACCAGTGGCGGTACTTCAACCCGCGTACCGGTGCGGAAGGCCTGCCGGAGCACTTTTTCATCTGGTGGCGCGGCAACGAGCCGCTGGTCAGCGTCGAGGGCGGCAGCAGCGTCCAGGTCGACTTTGCGATTCAGCAGAATCACGTCGATGCCGTCGCGATCGCGAAGACGCACGCGTCGCAGGACGATATCCGGATCCTCGATTTCTCGCTCTACAGCCTTCCGATCCAGACGCAGGCCGTCTACAGCGTGCTGCTGATGATCCCGATCGGCGCGCTCGTCATGGTCCTGATGCGCAACTTCGTCGGCATAGAGGCATTCGGTACGTTCATGCCGGTGCTGATCGCGCTCGCGTTTCGCGAGACCCAGCTCCTGTGGGGCATCCTCCTGTTCACACTGCTGGTGGCGCTCGGGCTGACGATACGCTTCCTCCTCGAGCGCCTGCGCCTGTTGCTCGTGCCGCGGCTGGCGTCGGTGCTGATCGTCGTGGTCATGCTGATGCTCCTGATCAGCCTCGTTTCCAACAAGCTCGGCATGGACACGGGCCTGTCCGTCGCGCTGTTCCCGATGGTCATCATCGCGATGACGATCGAACGCATGTCCGTCATGTGGGAGGAGCGCGGGCCGGCCGACGCGTTGCGCGCCGCGTTCGGCAGCCTGGTGACCGCGGTGTTCAGTTACATCGCCATGGGGCTCGCGCCGCTCGAGCACCTGATCATCACGTTCCCGGAGCTGCTCTTGATCGTGCTCGCCGTGGTCGTCCTCGCCGGCCGTTACACCGGGTACCGGCTGCTCGAACTGACGCGCTTCAAGGTCCTGGCGAAATCCTGATGTTCGCGGTCGCGAAACGCCTGCGGGCCGCCGGCGTCCTGGGGCTGAACCAGCGCAATAGCGACTTCATCATGCGCCTGAATCCGCGCAAGTATTACCCGCGCGTCGACGACAAGGTGCTGACGAAGGAGCTGGCGCTCGCGGCCGGCATGGCGGTTCCGGAGATGTACGGCGTGATTCGCCACCAGGGCGAAGTGCGCCGCTTTGCGTCGATCGTCGAATCGCGCGAGAGCTTCGTCGTGAAGCCGGCGCAGGGCAGCGGCGGCGACGGTATCACCGTGGTGACGGGTCGCAGCAAACGCAAGCGCGACACGTTCCGGCTGGCGAGCGGCATGCTGATCACGCGCGACGAGATCGAGCACCACATCTCGAACATCGTCGGCGGCCAGTACAGCCTGAGCGGCAATCCGGACACGGCGCTGATCGAATACTGCGTGAAGTTCGACCCGGTGTTTGACGAGGTGAGCTACCAGGGCGTGCCGGACATCCGCGTCATCGTGTACCGCGGCTACCCGGCAATGGCCATGGTGCGCCTGCCCACCCGGGCGTCGGACGGCAAGGCGAACCTCCACCAGGGTGCCGTCGGCGCGGGCGTCAACATGAGCACGGGGCAGACGCTGACCGGCGTGCACCACAACGACCACGTCGACGAACACCCGGACAACGGTGCGCTGATCGCGGGGCTTGCGATTCCACAGTGGGACTTCATCCTGGAATCGGCGGCGCGCTGCTATGAAGTGACGGGCCTGGGCTACCTCGGCGTCGACATGGTCATCGACCGCGACCTCGGGCCGTTGATTCTCGAGATGAACGCGCGCCCCGGCCTCAACATCCAGATCGCGAACTCCATCGGCATCCTGTCGCGCCTGCAACGCATCGATGCGATCTTTGCGCCGCACGAGACGCCCGTCGAGCGGGCCAACGTGGCGAAGCGCGAATTCGCCGCCAACTAGGCCTTACCGGGCCTGCTGTGCCCGAACCCAGGCGTCCATGCGGGTCTCGAGCACGTCCAGGGGCAGGGCGCCCGCGCCGAGCAGGTGGTCATGGAACGCGCGAATGTCGAAGTCGTCGCCGAGCGCGTCTTCGGCCCGCGCGCGGAGGTCGAGTATCCGTAGCTGGCCGATCTTGTAGGCGAGGGCCTGGCCCGGGTTGCCAATGTAGCGGTCGATCTCGTTGACGATGTCGTGTTCCGTCTTCGCGGCGTTTGCCTTGAAATAGTCGATCGCCTGTTGCCGGCTCCAGCCCTTGACGTGCATGCCGGTATCCACGACGAGCCGCACCGCGCGCCACATTTCGTAGGTCAGCGCGCCGAAGCGCGAATACGGGTCCTCGTACAGGCCGAGGTCGTAGCCGAGCGATTCGCTGTACAGTCCCCAGCCCTCGACGAAGGCCGTGTAACCGGAGTAGCGGCGAAACGCCGGCATGTCACCCAGTTCCTGTTGCAACGCGATCTGCAGGTGGTGCCCGGGCATCGCCTCGTGCACCGTCAGCACCTCGATCTCGTATTTCGGGCGCACTTCCGGCCGGTACAGGTTCACCCAGTAGATGCCGGCCCGCGTCCCGTCGGCGGCCGGCGGTGAGTAGTAGGCGGTCGTCGTGTCCGGCGCGATCGTGTCCGGAATCGGCTTGACGCCATAGGGCATGCGCGGGAGTTGGCCGAACAGCCGCACCAGTTCGGGATCGATGCGTTTGCTGGTCGCGAGATAGGCCGCGTGCAGATCGGCCGGGTCGTCGAAGTAGAACTGCGGGTCCGTGCGCAGAAATTCGAGAAACGCGTCGAAGTCGCCGTCGAATTCCACCTCGTCGATGACGAGCTGCATCTCGGCCCGGATCCGGCGCACTTCCTCGAGGCCGAGCGCATGAATCTCGTCGGGCGTCATTCCCGTCGTCGTGAAATCACGCGCAAGGTACGCGTACCAGTTCTCGCCCTGCGGCAGCGCCGCCAAACCGATGCTGGCGCGCGATGCCGGCAGGTACTGTTCCTCGAAGTAGCGCGACAGGCGCCGGTAGGCCGGCACGACGGTGTCCTCGATCGTGCGCACGGCGGCAGCCTGCAGCCGGGACCGGTCCGCGTCGCTGAAGTCGCCGGGCAGGTCCGCGAAGAACGCGTAGAACGGGCTGTCCTCGCCGTTCTCGACGAGTTGCGCGTCGATCTGCGCCGGGATGCGCTCCATCAGCACGCGCGGCGAGACGATGCCCTGCTCACGGCCGAGCTCGGCGAGCCCGATCGTCTGGTCGATGACTCTGCCGATGTCCGCCATGCGTACGAGCCAGTCGTCGTAGTCCGCGACGCTGGCCTGTGGAATCCAGTTTGTCGCCGATTCCAGCGACTGCACGCCGCCGCGCTGGCTGAATGGCATCAGGTGGCCCGGAAAGTCGCGTTCCGCCAGTGTCCCTTCGAGCTCGCGGCGGAACAGCTGCAGGTTGAGCCGATCCGCCTCGGTCAGTGCGTCCGGGTCGATCGCGGACGCCCGCGCCAGGTAGTCGCGGTAGGCGGTCGTCTGGCGCGCGAACGCGGACGGGCTCTCGTCCGGCCAGGCGTCATTGTAGCGGCGGTCGCCGAGGTACGATGCAAACGTGGGAGATTCTCGCAGCTCGAATTCCCACACCTCGTCGAGGAGGGCGTGGAACTCGGTCGCCGCGTCGGCGAGCGCGGTCGGTGCAACGCCGATCGACAGCAACAGGACGATCCACACCGCCGAGGCCGGCGCGGATGAGGACGGGTTCGAGTCGGTCATGGGGTGCCGCCTGCAAAACCCGCATTCTGGACACCGCGTCCTGTGCGTGCAACGTAGCCCTGCATCAGCATGCAGTCAGCACTGCTGGCATGGTCCCGGCGCATTGGCTATCATGGCGCGCACTAATCCACAGAGTGCACGGAAGAGACCCCGACTCGAACGGGGCGCCGAAGGCGCAACCCGCCCGGAAACGCTCAGGCAAACGGACTGTGTACGCTGATTAGCTCTGGAGAGTGGTCGACTTGACGGCCCGCCGAAGGGGTATGTGCCGCACGCTGCGCGCGTGCGTGGTCACGGATCTCTCAGGTACAAGAGGACAGAGGGGCGGCAGGCGAGGTTCGCCTGTCGAATCGACGATGACTCTGGAGCACGAATGGGACTGAAGACCCCGCTGTACGACCAACACCTTGCCGCCGGTGCCCGCATCGTGGATTTCGGCGGCTGGGACATGCCGGTCAACTACGGCTCGCAGAAAGAAGAACACCACGCCGTCCGCCGCGATGCGGGAATGTTCGACGTTTCCCACATGACGGTCGTCGACCTCGGCGGACCGAAGACGCAGGACTACCTGCGCCACCTGCTCGCAAACGACGTCCGGAGGCTCGAGCAGCCCGGAAAGGCGCTGTACACCTGCATGCTGCGCGAAGACGGCGGCATCATCGACGATCTCATCGTCTACCGGCTCGACGACGGAAACTTCCGCCTGGTGGTCAACGCCGCGACCCGCGAGAAAGACCTGGAATGGATACGCCGCCATGCGCAGGACTTCGGCGTGCACGTCAACGAGCGTTCCGAACTCGCGATGATCGCGGTGCAGGGTCCGCAGGCGCGAGAGCGGGCGGCGTCCCTGATCGATCCGCACTGGCGCGAGGCCGCGCTGGCGCTGAAGCCGTTCTCGGCGACGTACGCCGGCGAATGGTTCGTCGCGCGCACCGGTTACACCGGGGAGGACGGCTGGGAAATCCTGCTGCCGGCCGCGGACGCCGCTGCAGCGTGGGAGGCTTTGCTCGAGGCCGGCGTGGCGCCCTGCGGCCTCGGTGCCCGGGACACGCTGCGCCTCGAAGCGGCAATGAACCTGTATGGCAACGACATGGACGAGTCCGTGTCGCCGCTCGAGTCCGGACTCGGTTGGACCGTCGCCTGGGAGCCGGCGGAGCGCGATTTCATCGGCAGGGCTGCACTCGAGGCACAACGTGCCGCCGGCGGCCTGCGTCGCTTCGTCGGACTGTTACTCGAGGACAAGGGTGTGCTTCGCGGCCACCAGCGCGTGGTGGTCGACGGCGCGGGTGACGGCGAGATCACGTCCGGCGGCTACTCGCCGACGCTCGATCGGTCGATCGCGCTGGCGCGATTGCCGGCCGGAGAACAGGACCGGGCGCAGGTCGATATACGCGGGCGCCTGGCCGATGCACGCATCGTGCCCACGCCTTTTGTGCGGCACGGGAAAGTGCGTATCGATGTCTGACCGGCAGGACCGGTGTCGAATTGCGGGACTTTGAGAACGGGGATGAGAACATGAGTGAATTACCAGGCGATCTGCTGTACACGAAAGAGCACGAGTGGCTGCGCAAGGAGAATGACGGCAGCGTCACGGTCGGCATCACCGATCACGCGCAAAGCGCGCTGGGTGATCTGGTCTACGTCGAACTGCCGGAGATCGACCAGGAGCTGGACGCCGACGGTGAGATGGCCGTCGTCGAGTCCGTCAAGGCCGCCTCCGACGTGTACGCCCCGATCGCCGGGGTCGTGGTCGAGGTGAACGACGAGCTGTCGGACGACCCCGAGAAAATCAACGCGGACCCGTACGGCGACGGCTGGATCGTCCGCATACAGCCGTCCACCGATGTGGATGATGCCGACCTGATGTCGCCGGACGACTACCAGTCCTTTCTCGACGATCTCGACGACTGACGCGCCACGGAGGACGTTCGAAGACCATGCCTTTCATTCCCCATACGCCGAAAGACACCGAGGAAATGCTCGCCGTCATCGGCGCGCCGAACATCGAGGCGCTGTTCGATGAGATTCCGGCGGCGCTGCGTATCGGCTCGCTGGACGGCGTGCCGGACGCGCTCAGCGAAATGCAGATCACGCGGCTCATGCGCGAGCGGGCCGGCCAGGATGGCAATCCGCTGTGCTTCATCGGCGGCGGTGCCTACGAGCACCACATCCCGGCCGCCGTCTGGGACATCGCCACGCGTGGCGAGTACTACAGCGCGTACACGCCGTATCAGGCCGAAGCCAGCCAGGGCACGCTGCAGACGATCTACGAATACCAGACGATGATCACGGCCCTGACGGGCCTCGACGTGAGCAATGCGTCGCTGTACGACGGCGCATCGGCGCTCGCCGAAGCGGCGCTGATGGCCGTGCGCGTCAACCGCAAGGTGAAGAGCCGCCGCATCCTGCTCGCACCGGGCGTCAACCCGGTCTATGCGAAGGTCGCCGAAGCGATTGCCGGCAGCCAGGGTCTCACGTTCGAATGGCTGCCGGCGGACCCCGCAAGCGGCAACGTCGACCTGGACGCGTTGCCGGACGACCGCCAGCCGGTAGCCGTCGTCATCCAGCAGCCGACGTTCGTCGGCACGCTGGAGGACGTCGACCGTCTTGCGGACTGGGCGGCGGAGCAGGGCGCGCTGTCGATCGCCATTGCCAACCCGACGTCGCTGGCCGTTCTCAAGGCGCCAGGACACTGGGGCGCCGCCGGCGCCGACATCGCCTGCGGCGAAGGGCAGCCGCTCGGGGTGCCGCTGTCGTCGGGCGGCCCGTATTTCGGCTACATGACCTGCAAGTCGGAGCACGTCCGGCAGATGCCCGGGCGCATCGTCGGGCGAACGACGGACCTCGACGGCCAGCCGGGCTTCGCGCTGACGCTGCAGGCGCGCGAGCAGCACATTCGGCGCTCGAAGGCGACGTCGAACATCTGCACGAACCAGGGCCTGATGGTGACGGCTGCGACGATCTACATGTCCTTGCTGGGCTTCGACGGGCTGGCCCGGGTCGCGGCCGCCTCGCAGCAGAACACGGCGCGGCTGGCGGAGGCACTGTGCGCGATCGACGGCGTGAAGCGCCTGTACGACGGCCCGCATTTCCACGAAGTCGCAATCAGCCTCGATCGCCCTGTCGCCGGCGTGCTCGACGCACTGGCGGCGCGCGACATACTGGGCGGCCTCGACCTGTCCCGGTGGCGGCCGGACCTCGGTGATGCGCTGCTCGTGTGCGCGACGGAAACGAAGACCGATGCCGACATCGCTGCCTACGCCGATGCACTGCGCGACGTGCTGGCGACCGCCGTGCGCAAACAGGCCTGACGGCGATGGCGAAATTTTCCTACGAGAACACGCAGTACGGCACGAAGGGCGACCTGCCATCGGTCGGCAGCCGCGCGCCGGACATCATGCTCGTGAACACGCGCCTGCATAACGTGTCGCTGGCGAACTGGATGGGGATGCGCAAGATCATGAACATCTTCGTCAGCGTGGACACGAACGTGTGCGCACGTTCCGTCACCGAGTTCGAGCGCCTGGGCGCGGCCTACGACGACCTGGCGATGCTGATGGTCTCCTACGACCTGCCGTTTGCGCACAGACGCTTCATGGAAGAGCACGACCTCTCGCACGTGATCGGCCTGTCCGCCATCCGGCACGCGGGTTTCGGCGACAACTACGGCGTCCTGATTCAGGACGGGCCGCTGGCGGGCATGTTTTCGCGCGCCGTCGTCGTGCTGGACGAGAACAACACGGTCGTGCACACCGAGCAGATCGAGGATATCGCGACGGAACCGGATTATGCCGCGGCGTTTCGCGCACTGGGCATCGACATCGACGAGTAAGCCATGCTGGACAAACTGATTTTCGAAAAATCGCGCAACGGCCGCCGCGCCTTCGCGCAGGCCCCCGCCACTGACGACATCGCCGACATCCCGGAGGCGTTGCGCCGGAAAGACCGGCCGGTGCTGCCGGAAGCCTCCGAGCTGCAGACGGTGCGGCATTTCACGCGCCTGTCGCAGAAGAACTTCTCGATCGACACCCAGTTCTATCCGCTCGGTTCGTGCACGATGAAGTACAACCCGCGGGCCTGCAATTCGCTGGCCCTGCTGCCCGGATTCGCGAACCGGCATCCGCTGGGGCCGGTGAGCCACGGGCAGGGCTTTCTCACCTGCATGTACGAACTGCAGGAGATGCTGAAGTCGGTCACCGGCATGCAGGGCGTCTCGCTGACGCCGATGGCCGGCGCGCAGGGCGAGCTGGCCGGCGTGGCGATGATCCGTGCCTACCACCAGGCGCGCGGAGATCACGAGCGCAACGAGATCATCGTGCCCGACGCCGCGCACGGGACGAACCCGGCGACCGCGACGATGTGCGGTTGCGTCGTCCGCGAGATTCCGACCGGCCCGGACGGCGACGTCGACATCGAGGCGCTGAAGTCGGCGCTCGGCCCGAAGACGGCCGGCATCATGCTGACGAACCCGTCGACGCTCGGCGTCTTCGAGCGGCATATCGCCGAGGTCGCGAAACTCGTGCACGACGCGGGCGGTCTCCTGTATTACGACGGCGCGAACCTGAACGCGATACTCGGCAAGGTGCGTCCGGGCGACATGGGTTTCGACGTCATTCACATGAACCTGCACAAGACGTTCTCCACGCCGCACGGCGGCGGTGGCCCGGGTTCCGGCGCGGTCGGCGTGAACAGGCGGCTGCTGCCGTTCCTGCCGATCCCGGTCGTCGGGCGCGACGATGTCGACGGCGAGCCGGTCTACCGCTGGCTGGAAGAGGCGGACGTGCCGCAGAGCATCGGCCGCCTGTCCGGCTTCATGGGCAATGCCGGCGTGTTGCTCCGCGCGTACGTTTACATGCGCATGGTCGGCCGCGACGGCATGCAGCGCATCGCCGAGTACGCAACGCTGAACGCGAACTACCTGATGGCGCGCCTGGCGGATGCCGGTCTCGAACTCGCCTTTCCGGGCCGGCGTGCCAGCCACGAATTCATCATCACGCTGCGCAAGGACGCGAGGCGCTACGACCTCACCGCAATGGACGTGGCGAAGGCGCTGCTCGACCGGAACTACCACGCCCCGACCACCTATTTTCCGCTGCTGGTGCCGGAGTGCCTGCTCATCGAGCCGACCGAAACGGAGAGCAAGGAAACGCTGGACGGGTTCGTCGATGCGCTCGTCGCGATCGTCGAGGACGCCCGGCAGAACGGCAAGACCTACAAGGATGCGCCGTACACCATGCCGGTCCGCCGTCTCGACGACGTCAAGGCCGCGCGGCAGCTGGACATAAGATTCAGCGGCGAATGAGGGCCGGCTGCGCTGCCGGGCGCGATTGCGGGAACCGGGCCGCGCGCCGCCAGTCTGACGTACACTATAGGGCTGCCGGTTGCCGGTCTGAGAAAGGGGTCGCATGCTGTTCCGAGGTTCACTTGCCGTAATCCTGGCGCTTGTCGGCGCCGCTTCCGCTCACGCTGCCAATGACGGCGCCTGGACCCGAACCATCGACCGGATCTCCTCCGGAGTGGTGTCGATCCGCGTCGACAGTACGCGCGCGTTCGACACCGAGTGGAATTCTTCCAGCCAGGCCACCGGCTTCGTCGTCGATGCCGAGCGCGGACTCATCCTGACGAACCGCCACGTCGTGACGCCGGGCCCCGTCGTGGCGGAGGCCGTGTTCCGCAACAACGAGGAAGTCCGGCTGACCCCGGTGTACCGCGACCCGGTGCACGACTTCGGGTTCTTCCGCTACGACCCCGCGGACCTGCGCTACATCGAGCCGAGCGAGCTGCCGCTGTCGCCGTCCGGCGCGGGCATCGGGCGGGAAATTCGCGTCATCGGCAACGATGCCGGCGAACAGCTGTCGATCCTCGCCGGCACGATTGCGCGGCTGGACCGGAAAGCGCCGGACTACGGCCGCGGCAACTACAACGACTTCAACACGTTCTACTACCAGGCGGCATCGGGTACGTCCGGCGGCTCGTCAGGTTCCCCCGTCGTGAACATCGAAGGCGAGGTCGTGGCACTCAACGCCGGCGCGAACAGTTCCGCCGCGAGCAGCTTCTTCCTGCCGCTCGATCGCATCCAGCGCGTCATGCGCCTGCTGCAGCAGGGCGAAGCCGTGTCGCGCGGCACGCTGCAGACCGTGTTCGAACACAAGCCTTACGACGAGCTGGGACGCCTCGGACTGACGGAAGCTTCCGAGCATGCCGTGCGCTCCGCGTTTCCGTCGCAGACGGGCATGCTGACCGTGCAACAGGTCATCCCGGGCTCGCCGGCGGACGGCAAGCTGGAGCCCGGCGACATCGTGCTGCGGGTCAACGGCGAGCTCGTCACCCAGTTCATCCCGCTCGCCGCGATACTCGACGACAGCGTCGGCGGCACGATCGGCATCGAACTCGAGCGGGGCGGGCGCCGCGTCGTCGAGGACATCGAGGTCTCCGACCTGCACGCCATCACGCCGTCCGAATACGTCGAGGTCGGCGACGCCATCGTCAATGAGCTCTCGTACCAGCAGGCGCGGCACTACAACCTGCCGGTCAAGGGCGTGTACGTGGCGAACCCGGGCTACCTGATGTCGAAGGCCGCGGTGCCGCGGGGCGCCGTGATCACGCGCTTCGGCGCCGCCGAGATTCGCGGGCTCGACGACTTCGAGAAAGCGCTCGACGAGCTGGCCGACGGCTCGCGCGCGCAGTTGCACTACGTGACGATGGACAACCCGCAGAACACGGTCGTGCGGCCGTTCGAGATGGACCGGGTCTGGTTCCCGGTGCGCCGCTGCAGCCGCGATGATGCGACGGGACTCTGGCCGTGCCATGACCTCGGCGCCGGCCCGCCACCGAGCCCGCCGGTGGCCGGCAGTACGCGCTTCGCGCAGTACGACGACACCCGGGTGGACGGCATTGCGCCGTCCCTCGTCGTCGTCACGTTCGACCTGCCGTACACGTTGTCGGGCGTGGCCGAAAGGCACTATTACGGCACCGGCGTCGTCGTCGACCGCGAACGCGGCTACGTCGTCGTCGATCGCAACACGGTGCCCATTGCGATCGGCGACGTGACCGTGACCTTCGCCGGATCGCTCGAGGTCAAGGCAAAGATCGAGCAGGTCCACCCGCTGCACAATCTCGCGCTGGTGTCCTACGACCCGGCGACCATCGGCGACACGCCGGTCCGCGAGGCCCGCTTCTCGGACGAGCCGCTACGCGGCGGCGATGCCGTCTGGGTCGTCGGCATACGCGCCGATCACCAGCTCGTGCACCAGCAGAGCACGGTGGCGTCGGTCGATCCGCTGGTCCTGCCGTTGTCGCGCACGCTCCGTTTTCGCGATTCCAACATCGAAGGCATCTCGCTGGTCAACGGGCCGATGGAGTTCGACGGCGTCGTCCTGGACAAGCGCGGCCGCATCGCGGCCACGTGGTCCAGCTTCGACATCTCGTCCGGCGGTGAGGCGGCGCAGGTCAACCGTGGCATCCCGGCGTCGCTGGTGACCGACTTCGTGGATACCGTCCGCGAAGGCCGGCCGTTCTACTCCCTCGAGGCCGAACTCACCTACGCGCCGCTGTTCGCCGCCCGCAACCTGGGCGTAAGCGAGGAATGGCTCGAGCGCCTGGAGCGCGACAACCCGGAACAGCGACGCGCGCTGACCGTGACGCGCCTGACGGCCGGCGCGCCGGCGGCCGACGTGCTGCGCAACGGCGACATCATCCTGTCCGTCGACGGCAAGGTCGTCACGAACTTCCGGGCGCTCGAGAAGGCCACGCAGAAGCCGGAGGTGACGGTCACGGTCTGGCGCGACGACCGCGAACTCGAGCTGCCGGTCGCCACCGCGTCGCTCGACGGACGCGGCATCGACCGCGCCGTGGCCTGGGCCGGCGCACTGCTCCAGGACCCGCACCACGCGATGGCGGCGCAGCGCGGCATCCCGCCGTACGGCGTGTACGTCGCGTATTTCAGCTACGGCTCGCCGGCGACGCGCTACGGCCTGTGGGCGGGGCGCCGGGTCGTGCAGGTCGACGAGACGCCGACGCCGGACCTGCAGGCCTTCGTCGACGTTATCGCGACGAAGGAGGACCAGGAATCGGTACGCGTCACCACGGTGACGTGGAACGGTGCCGTCGAGGTCATTACGCTGAAGCTCGACAACCAGTACTGGCCGGCCTACCAGATTCGCCGGACGCTCGACAACGGGTGGGTGAGATCGTCGATCGGCGGCTGATGCACCGGCCCGCTGCCGCGATGCTGCTCGCATTGCTGGTGCCGGTCTTCGCGACCGCCCAGTCGCTGTACAAGTACCAGGGCCCGGACGGCGAGTGGATCTATGCGGACCGTCCGCCAGCCGACGGGCAGGACGTCGAGGTCCGTGAGCTCGGTGAAACCGTGCACGGTGACACCGTCACCGTCGGGACGTCGTCGAACGGCACGTCAGTGCACTTCGAGGCCGAGAACCCGCTGTACGCACCGGTCGAGCTGTCGCTGCGCTTCAGCCAGTTGCGCGGGCTCGGCTACCCGGACCCCGATCGCGAGCTGACCTGGGTCCTGCCGCCGCGAAGCCGCGAACGGGTCCTGACGCTGACGCGCCTGAACGACGGCAGCACGCCGGAGGCACGCTACGAGTTCGAGTACCGGCTCGGCGATCCGGCAGCGCGCCACCGGCCCGATGCGCCTTACCGTGTCCCGTTTGCGGTCGCGAGCCACTTTCCGGTGACCCAGGCCTACCCCGACGTCATCACGCACACGACCGAGGATTCGCGCCACGCGGTGGACATCGCGATGCCGATCGGCACTGATATTTTCGCCGCGCGCGGCGGCGTCGTGATCACGACGCGTGGCGACAACTACCGTAGCGGCCTCGACCCGGCCCGCGACGCGCCGGCGGCCAACGTCGTGCAGATCCTGCACGACGACGGCACGTTTGCCGTCTATGCGCACCTGAACTGGAACACGATACGCGTCCGCCCCGGCGACCGCGTCCAGCGCGGCCAGTACATCGCCGACTCCGGCAACACCGGCTTTTCCAGCGGGCCGCACCTGCACTTCGTCGTGCTGCGCAACGCCGGTTCGCGCACCGTGTCGGTGCCGGTGCAGTTCCAGGGCGCCGAATCCGCCGTCGTCACCCCGGCGACCGGGTCCGTACTGACCGCCTACTGACGGCCCCGGCCGATCAGCCGGCCAGCGACTCGATGATGCGGTTCAGCGTGGCGCTCGGGCGCATCGCCGCGGCCGCGCGGTCGTCGTCGGGGTGGTAATAGCCGCCGATGTCGACCGCCTGGCCCTCGGTGCTGTTCAATTCCGCCAGGATCGTCGATTCGTTGTCGGCCAGCTCGCTCGCGACGGACGCAAAGCGTTCCGCGAGCTCCGGGTATCCGCTGCGGTCGCTCATGGCTTCCGCCCAGTAGCGTGCGAGCCAGTAGTGGCTGCCGCGATTGTCGAGTTCGCCGGCCTTGCGCGACGGTGAGCGGTCATTCTCGAGGTAGCGGCCGTTCGCCTGGTTCAGCGCGCCCGCCAGCGCACGGGCGGCGCCGTTGTCGCTTTTCTCGGCGAGGTCTTCGAGCGACACCGCGAGCGCGAGGAACTCGCCGAGCGAATCCCAGCGCAAGTGCCCTTCCTCGAGGAACTGCTGCACGTGTTTCGGCGCGGAGCCGCCGGCCCCGGTTTCGTACAGCCCGCCGCCGTTCAGCAACGGCACGATGGACAGCATCTTCGCGCTGGTCCCGAGCTCGAGAATGGGAAACAGGTCGGTCAGGTAATCACGCAACACGTTGCCAGTGACGGATACGGTGTCCTTGCCGTCGCGAACGCGTTCCAGCGTCAGGCGCATCGCGTCGACCGGCGCCATGATACGCAGGTCGAGATCGGTGGTGTCGTGATCGGCGAGATAGCGCTCCACCTTCGCGATCAGGTTCCGGTCGTGGGCCCGTTTCTCGTCCAGCCAGAAAATCGCCGTCGCGCCGGTCTGCCGCGCGCGGTGCACGGCGAGCTTGACCCAGTCGCGAATCGGCAGGTCGCGGGTCTGGCACATGCGCCAGATATCGCCGGCCGCGACCGTGTGCTCCATGACGGGTTGGCCGTCCTCGTTCAGAACGCGGATGACGCCGTCGGCCGGTACTTCGAACGTCTTGTCGTGCGACCCGTACTCCTCGGCTTTCTGCGCCATCAGCCCGACGTTCGACACGTTGCCCATGGTGCGCGGATCGAACGCGCCGTGTTCCCGGCAGAAGTCGACGGCTGCCGCGTAGATCCCCGCGTAGCAGCGGTCCGGGATCATCGCGTTCGTGTCGGCCAGTTTGCCGTCCGGGCCCCACATCTGGCCGGACGAGCGGATGGCCGCCGGCATCGATGCGTCGATGATCACGTTGCTCGGCACGTGCAGGTTCGTGATGCCCTTGTCGGAGTCGACCATGGCCAGGCGGGGCTGGGTGGCATACACCGCGTCGATCGCCTGCTCGATGGCTTCGCGCTCGTCCGCGGGCAGGTCGGCGATGCGTGCGTACACGTCGCCGATGCCGTTGTTCGGCTCCACGCCCAGCTCGGCGAAGCGCTCGCCGTACTGCTCGAACACGTCGCGGTAGTACACGGTGACGGCGTGGCCGAACATGATCGGGTCGGACACCTTCATCATCGTGGCCTTGAGGTGCAGCGACAACAGGACGCCGTCCTCGCGCGCGGCCTCGATTTCCTTCTCGTAGAAGGCCCGCAGGGCGGAGCAGCTCATGCGCGCGGCGTCGACGACTTCGCCGTCCTGCACCGGCACGGCGTCGCGCAGCACAGTTTCGGTGCCGTCGCCCGCCACGTGCGCAATGCGCAGTTTGCCCGGCTTGTTGATGACGACCGACTGCTCGCTGCCGAAGAAATCGTCACTGTCCATGTGCGACACACGCGACTTGGAATCGCGGCTCCATGCGCCCATCGAATGCGGATGCTGCTGCGCGTAGGCCTTCACGGCCGCCGCGACACGCCGGTCGGAATTGCCTTCGCGGAGGACCGGGTTGACGGCGCTGCCGAGGACCTTGGCGTAGCGCGCTTTCGTCTCCCGCTCGGTGTCGTTCGCCGGCTCCTCCGGGTAGTCCGGGACGCCGTAGCCCTGCGTCTGCAGTTCACGAATGGCGGCCTTCAGCTGCGGAATGGAGGCGCTGATGTTCGGCAACTTGATGATGTTCGCGCCCGGCGTCTTTGCGATCTCCCCGAGTTCCGCCAGGGCATCGCCGATGCGCTGTGCGTCCGAGAGCTTTTCCGGGAAGTTCGCGAGGATGCGTCCGGCGAGCGAAATGTCGCGCGTCTGCAGGTCGATGCCGGCGACGCTGGCGAAGGCCTGCACGATCGGCAGCAGAGAGTAGGTTGCGAGTGCGGGTGCTTCGTCGGTCTTGGTGTAGATGATCGTCTTGCTCATGAAATTCCCTGGTCATTCGGAGGTGTCCGTCGTGCCGACGGAACGCGGCATTATACGGGAAGCGGCCCGTATCGCGACGCCGTCATCCCCCGACGGCGGTTGAGGCCGGATTCGCGCTTTGGCATGGTGATCGCAACACAGGAGAAACATGAGTAACGACGAAAATCACGACGCACGCGAGCGCCTGCTTCGATTGCAGGCGCAACTGATCAACGAAGCCGCTGACAGCCCGGAGGCCGACATCGAACTCGACCCGGCGCGAGTCGGCCGGCTGTCGCGCATGGATGCCATGCAGGACCAGGCGATGGCCCGGGCCACCGCCGACCGCCGCGACGCGCGGATAGCCGGCGTGGCCGCGGCGCTGGAGCGCGTCGAGAACGGCGACTACGGCCTGTGCCGACGTTGCGAGTCGGCGATTCATCCGCGCCGCCTCGACGTCGACCCGTTGGCCCTGCTCTGCATCGACTGCGCAAGCCTCTCCGAAGCCTGAGCCGACCCGGGCCCTGAGCGCCGTTGCCGGGTTGCCGGCCGTGCGGCATTGACAACATACCAACTAGTCGGTATGTTCTAACCCATGACGACGACGGGCAAAAGGGACGCCGCAGGGCGCGGGGGCGCAAGGACCCGCCTGCTGGACGCGGCCGTCCGGCTCGTGCGGGAGAAAGGCTACGCCGCGACCACGGTGGACGAGCTCTGCGCGGCCGCCGGGGTCACGAAAGGCGCGTTCTTTCACCACTTCCCCTCCAAGGACGCGCTCGGTGAGGCGGCGGCCGATCACTGGTCGGCGACGACCGGCGCGCTGTTCGCCAGCGCGCCGTATCACGCTCACGCGGATCCTCTGGATCGCGTGCTCGCGTACCTTGCGTTCCGGCGCGATCTGCTCGCCGGTGCGGTGAGCGAGTTCACGTGCCTGGTCGGGACGCTGGTGCAGGAAACGCACGCGTCGAAGCCGGGCATCCGCGACGCCTGCGATGCGAGCATCAGCGACCACGCGCAAACGCTGGAGGCGGACATCGAGGCCGCAATCCGCGAACGCGGCATCGAGCCGGACGGTTGGGACGCGCGCGGGCTCGCGCTGCACACGCAGGCCGTGCTGCAGGGGGCGTTCATACTCGCGAAAGCGAAGGGCAATGCGGCGGTTGCCGCGGCCAGCATCGACCATTTACAGCGGTACATTGAACGGCTGTTCGAATCACCGGGGAGGACCCATTCATGAACGAAACAACGACGGACAAACGGGAGCTGCGGCTCGAACTGACACTCAATGCGCCGCGGGAGAAGCTCTGGCGCTGCTGGACGGAAATGCCGCTGCTGGACCAGTGGTTCTGCCCGAAGCCCTGGCGCGCCGAGTTCAGCGAACTCGACCTGCGCGTCGGCGGCGCGAACCGCTGCGTGATGAAGGGACCGGGCGGCGAGTCACACGAAAGCAACGGCGTCTATCTCGAAATCATCCCCGGGCGCAAGCTGGTGTTCACCGACGCTTACGAACAGGACTGGGCGCCGGTGCAGGAACCGTTCTTCACGGGCATCATCGAATTCGCGGATGCCGGCGCCGGCAAGACGCGCTACACGGCGATCGCGCGGCACTGGACGGCCGACGCCTGCCGACGTCACGCCGAAATGGGTTTCCACGACGGCTGGACGGCGGCGGCGCGGCAGCTCGAGTCGCTGGCTGCGACGCTGGAGAATGCGGCATGAGCGCAAAGGTTCGCACCTGCCTGTGGTTCGATGGCCGGGCGGAAGAGGCGGCCGCGTACTACGTGTCCCTGTTGCCGGGCTCCGCGGTGCAGGACGTGTTCCGGCCGGCGCCCGACGGTCCCGCGCTGGTGGTGGACTTCTCGCTGGCAGGCACCCCGTACCAGGCGCTGAACGGCGGGCCGCAGTTCACTTTCACGGAGGCGGCGTCCATCAGCGTGCTGACGCGCGACCAGGCGGAGACCGACCGGTTGTGGGACGCGCTCGTCGACGGCGGCGGCGAGGAGAGCATGTGCGGCTGGTGCAAGGACCGGTACGGGCTGTCCTGGCAGATCGTGCCGGAACCGGTCACGCGGATGCTGTCCGATAGTGACGCCGAGGCGGCGGGGCGCGCCATGCAGGCGCTGATGTCGATGCGCCGGATCGACATTGCCGCCATCGAGGCGGCGTTCGGCGAGACCTAGCGGCGGGCCGCTCAGTGCCCGATCTTGCCCTCGGTGAACAGGTAGTCCTTCAGTTCGCCGTCCAGCTTGGGGTCGCGGCGGCGGATCCACTCGAGCACCATCGCGGCGTGTTCCTTTTCCTCGTCGCGGTTGTGCTCGAGGATGCGCTTGAGTTCCGGGTCCTTGCAGGCGTCCACGCGCTGGTTGTACCAGTCGACGGCCTCGAGCTCTTCCATCAGGGACACGATCGCCCGGTGCATGTCGCGGGTCTCGTCGGACAGTTCGTCGACGGGCTCGTGGTAGCCTTCGTTCGCCATTCCGGTTCTCCTGGTGCCGAGGTCGGTGCCGCGACGGATCGCGCGCAACAAAAAAGGGCAAGACACAAGTGTCTTGCCCCCGGTATCAGGATGTCAAACCGCCGCGGCAGCGGACTGCCGGTGGTTCGATCCCGTTCGTGTTCCAGCGCTTAGAGCGGAACGATGTTCTCGGCCTGCGGGCCTTTCTTGCCCTGCGTGATCGTGAACTCGACCTTCTGGCCTTCGGCGAGCGTCCGGAAGCCGGAGCCCTGGATCGCGCTGAAATGCGCAAACACGTCGGGACCACCTTCCTGGGCGATGAAACCGAAGCCCTTTGCTTCGTTGAACCACTTAACGGTTCCTGTGACTGTAGCCATTACCTTTCCTGTTGTATCAATTACTGTAAAAAGCGTCCCTTCCGGGACCGGTGTGCTGGAAGTATTGCGTTAACTTATGAAACAGGCAGGTGTGCTACGAAGAGGAACATCTGAACGGGTTGCATAAATCGCCCGCTAACTCTCAGGCGAGGGAAAGTATATAGAGCGCGGCCCCCGGTTGAAAGTGCAAAAAGGCCTTAGTTTCCGGATATTTGGGCGGCCAGAGCCTCCCAGCTGGTGACCGGGAGGCCGCATTCCGTGCCCGTGCAGCGGTAGGCCAGCGTCTCGCCCGGGCGCGCCGCGCGGGCCGCGAGCGCCCCCGGCAGGTCGCCGGCGTCGGCGGGAATCGCGAAAACGAGCCGTCGCGGCGCGTACAGCGCGGCCGCCGAACGGCGCCAGCGCGCGACCTCCGCGGCCTCGCCCCGCAGGACGACGATCTCCGGCGGCGCCAGCGCCTCGTCGAGGGCGCCGAGCAACGTGACGTGGCCGTGCGGGTACTCGCTGATCGCCGGCCAGGCCGCCCGCAGCGTCGCCCGGGCCGCGGCGAGGTAGCGTTCCTCGCCAAGCAGGAAGCCCAGGCGCTGCAGCGCAAAGGCGGCGACCCCGTTGCCGGAGGGCAGCGCCTCGTCGGCAAACGGCTTCGGCCGGTGCACGAGGGCTTCCGCGTCATTCGCCGTGAACCAGAAGCCGCCGGCGTCGTCGTCGGCGAAATGCGCGAGGAGTGCGTCGGCGATGTGGATGGCGAACGCGAGGTCGTCCGACGACCAGCGCACCTGCAGCACTTCGAGCAGCGCATCCAGCAGGAACGCGTAATCGTCCAGGTAGCCGGCGAACCGGGACTGGCCGTCGGTCGACACCGCCAGCAGTCGCCCGTCGCGGTACAGCTCCCGGCGGATGAAAGCGAGGCCCTGCGCCGCCGCGTCCGCGTAATCGTCGCGGTCGAGCGCGCGCGCGGCGATCGCGAACCCGCGGATCGCCAATGCGTTCCAGGCGCAGAGCTTCTTTTCGTCGCGCCCCGGTTCGACGCGTCGGCTGCGCACGTCGAAGAGCGTGGCGCGCGCGGATTCGAGGCGCTGGCGTACCACGTCCTCGTCGAGCCCGGCGTCCGCGGCGATGTCGGCGACGGAGCGCTTCGCGGCCAGGTGCCAGTGGCCCTCGAAGTTCGGCGTGCCGGCGAGGCCGAAGCGCTCGGCGAACACGGCCCATTCGTCGGGTGCCAGGCGGTCCGCGAGTTCCTCCCGGGACCAGACGTAGTAGCGGCCTTCCTCGCCCTCGGAATCGGCGTCGCGCGTGGAGAAAAAGCCGCCGTCCGGTGCCTGCATGTCCGCGAGCATCCAGCCGGCCGTTGCATGCGCGACGTCGGCGTAAGCGGTGTCGCCGGTAGCGAGATGTGCCTCGGCGTACAGCGCAAGCAGCGGCCCGTTGTCGTACAGCATCTTCTCGAAATGGGGAATCTGCCATTCGCGGTCCACGGCATAGCGGCAGAAGCCACCGCCCAGGTGATCGAACAGCCCGCTCTCCGCCATCCGGGTGAGCGACAGCGTCGCCATGAACAGCGCGTCGAGGTCCGGTTCCGCGTCGTAGGCGGTCGCACGCCAGCGCCTGAGCAGGAAGCCGAGGTTCGCCGGGTGCGGAAACTTCGGCGCGCCGCCGAAGCCGCCGAACTCGCGATCGAATGTCCGGGCGAGCGTCTGTCGCGCGCCGTCGATCGGCTGATCGTCGAGGTCGCCGGCGTTTTCGGTCCCGGACGGGTCCAGCGATGCCATGAAGTCGACCAGGCGGCCGCCCTGCTCGGACACGGCGTCCCGTTGCTCGTGGAAGTAGTTCGCCACCTGGCGCAGGAGGTCCGGAAACGCCGGCATGCCGTAGCGGGCCTCGTGCGGGAAATAGGTGCCGCCGAAGAACGGGCGGCGCGTCTTCGGGTCGAGGAACATCGTCAGCGGCCAGCCGCCGCCGCGCTGCGTCAGCAGCTGGTGCGCGAGCTGGTACACCTTGTCCACGTCCGGGCGTTCCTCGCGGTCCACCTTCACGTTCACGTACAGGTCGTTCATGACGGCCGCGATCGCGTCGTTTTCGAACGACTCGTGCGCCATGACGTGGCACCAGTGGCAGGCCGAGTAGCCGATGGACAGGAGCACCGGCTTGTCGTCGCGGCTCGCCGCCTCGAACGCGGCGTCGGACCACGGCAGCCAGTCCACGGGGTTGTCCGCGTGCTGCAGCAGGTAGGGGCTCGTTTCTCGGGCGAGGGCGTTCGGCATCGGTCGTGTCGGGGCGGCGGGCGATCGACTATACCGCATCGGACACGGCGCGCCGCGATGGTAGACTGTGCGGCGACACTTCCGCCCTGGATGCTCATGCTGGTTTATCCCGAGATCGACCCGATCATCTTCTCGATCGGTCCGGTGGCCGTGCGCTGGTACGGCCTCATGTACGTGGTGGGCTTCATCGCCGGCTGGTGGCTGGCGCGCCGGCGCGCGGGGCTGCCGCACTCGCCGGTCCGTCCCGACCAGGTGGACGACCTCGTGTTCTACGTGATGCTGGGCGTGATCCTCGGCGGCCGTCTCGGCTACACGTTCGTCTACGGCTGGGCCGAGATCGCCGCCGACCCGCTGTACGTGCTGAAGATCTGGAAGGGGGGCATGTCGTTCCACGGCGGTCTCGCCGGCGTGCTGCTCGCGATGTGGCTGTTCGGCCGCAAGATCGGCAAGACGATGTGGCAGCTGACCGACTTCATGGCGCCGTTCGTGCCGATCGGGCTCGGCGCCGGCCGCATCGGCAATTTCATCAACGGCGAGCTGTGGGGAAAGCCCACCGACGTACCGTGGGCGTTCCAGGTGAACGGCCAGGTACTGCACCCGACGCAGCTCTACGAGGCCCTGCTCGAGGGCCTCGTCCTGTTCGTCATCCTGTACGCATACTCGGCGCGGCCGCGGCCGTACATGGCGGTGTCCGGCCTGTTCCTGCTGTTGTACGGCGTGTTCCGGACCTTCGTCGAGTTCTACCGCGTCCCGGATGCACACATGGGCGACGGCGGCTACCTGGCGGCGGGCTGGCTCACGACCGGCATGCTGCTTTCCGCCCCGATGATCGCCGCCGGCGTTATCATGCTGTTTCTCGCCTACCGGAAACGGGAGCCGGCCGCCTGACATGCAACAGTATCTCGACCTGATGCGCCGCGTGCGCGACACGGGCTTCGCGAAGGAAGACCGCACCGGCACCGGCACGCTGAGCATCTTCGGCCACCAGATGCGCTTCGACCTCGGCCGCGGCTTCCCGCTGGTGACGACGAAGAAACTGCACCTGAAGTCGATCATTCACGAGCTGTTGTGGTTTCTGTCCGGCGACAGCAACATCGCGTACCTGAAGGAAAACGGCGTTCGTATCTGGGACGAGTGGGCGGACGAGAACGGCGACCTGGGTTCCATCTACGGCGTGCAGTGGCGAAGCTGGCCGGCACCGGACGGCAGTACGCACGACCAGATCGCGACGGTCATGCGGCAGTTGCGCGAGACGCCGGATTCCCGCCGGATCATCGTCAGTGCCTGGAACGTGGCCGAGCTCGACGGCATGGCGCTGCCGCCGTGTCACACGCTGTTCCAGTTCTACGTCGCCGGCGGCAAGCTGTCCTGCCAGCTCTACCAGCGCAGCGCGGACATCTTCCTCGGCGTGCCGTTCAACATCGCGTCCTACGCGTTGCTGACGCACCTGTTCGCACAGCAGGCGGACCTGCAGGTCGGCGACTTCATCTGGACGGGCGGCGATTGCCACCTGTACCGCAATCACCTCGAACAGGCGGACCAGCAGTTGCAGCGCGAGCCGTTGCCGTTGCCGCGGCTCGCCATCAAGCGCCGGCCGGCGTCGATCTTCGACTACCGCTATGACGACTTCGAGATCCTGAACTACGAGTCACACCCGCACATTCCGGCGAAAGTCGCGGTATAGGGGCGGCCGGCCTTGCGCATCAGCCTGATCGCCGCCGCTGCCACGAACGGGGTCATCGGCGCGAACGGCGCTCTGCCCTGGCACCTCCCGGACGACTTCCGCTGGTTCAAGTCTCAGACGCTCGGCAAGCCGGTCGTCATGGGGCGCCGCACCTGGGAGTCGCTGGGCCGTCCGTTGCCGGACCGCGTGAACATCGTCCTGACGCGCGACACGACGTACATCGCCGCGGGCGCCGTCGTGGTGCACGCGATGGCTGCCGCCGTGCACGCGGCGGGCGAGGCGGAAGAACTGATGGTGATCGGGGGCGGCGAGCTGTACCGGGCGTTTCTCCCGCTGGCGTCCCGCGTCTACCTGACCGTCGTCGACGCGGCCGTGGCCGGCGATACGACGTTTCCGGCGCTGGACACGGATGAGTGGCGCGAGGTCTCGGCCGAGCCGCATGCGGCCGACGAGCGTCACGCGCACGCGTTCGAGTTCAAAGTGTTCGATCGACCCTGACGTCGGCGAGCGGTGCGAGCTGTTCGCGCACCGCGGCGGCCGCCGCATCGATATCCACCTCTTCCAGCGTTTCCGCCCGTTCGGTGAATGCCTCGATCAGCCGCTTTTGCACGGCGCCGCGCTGCTGCGCCGCCGCGTACGGGATGTCGGAATGGAACATCACCATCGAGTAGCGCGGGATGAAGTAGTCGGGCAGGCGGCGTTCCAGCTCGAAGGCCAGTGCCTTGCGCAGCGCGAACTTCGGGTCGCGAACGGTGTCGCGCATCTCGATGTAATTCTCCAGCGCCATGTCGGCGATGGCATTCGCGTTCGCCAGTTGCAGTTCCTCGAAGCGGCGGAACAGGTAGGCCCAGTCGCCGCCCTCGGTGCGCATCAGGTGATCGAACACCACGCAGTCCTCGAACGCGAGGTTCATGCCCTGGCCGTGAAACGGGACGACCGCGTGCGCGGCATCGCCGATCAGCATTACGTTGCCGCGGTCGTGCCAGTGGCGGCAGCGCACGGTGCCGAGCAGGCCGAGTGGCCGGTGCACGACATCGTGCTCCAGGTTGTCGATGAGCGGCGCGACGTCGGCGAAATGCTCGGCGAAGAACGCGGTGACGGCGCTCTCGTTCGCGAGGCTCGAGAACCCCGGGTCGCCGACGTTCGGCAGGAACAGCGTCAAGGTGAAGTCGCCGCCGGGATTCGGCAGCGCGATCAGCATGAAGCCGCCGCGCGGCCAGATGTGCAGCGCGTCCGGGCGCAGCTGGTGCGAGCCGTCCGGCGCGGCCGGTATTGTCAGTTCCTTGTAGCCATGACGCAGCAATGACTCGATGCCGCCGAACGTGTCGGAACCGTCGAACGAGCGGCGAATGATCGAGCCTGCGCCGTCGGCCGCGAACAGCGGCAGGGCCTCGACTTCGTACAGGCTGTCGTCATCCAGGTTCCGGACGTGCACCGTGCGGTCCGGCGCATCGTAGCCGATCGCCTGCTGCCGGAAATGCAGCCGCACGTTCGGGATCCGGTCCGCGGCGCCCAGCAGGACCTCGTTGAGGTCCGAACGCGTCACCGAATAAATGACCTCGTCGCTGGCCTGGCCGTACGGCAGGAACTCGCTGCGGCCGTCGGCCTGGTGCACCATGCGCCCGCGCATCGGCACCAGCATCGGCCGGACCTGGTTGATCATGCCGGCGTACGTCAGCGCGTTGATGCCGCGGGCGGCGAGGGCGAGATTGATCGACCGTCCGGCTTCCGCGTCACGCACGCGCGGGTCGTGGTTGCGCTCGTACACGTCCACGATGAAGCCCTGGTGCGCCAGCATGACGGCCAGCAGCGTGCCGCACTGGCCCGCCCCGATGATGTTGATGGCTTCGAGCGGCACTCAGTGCTGCGCCAGCGCCGTGCCGAGCCGCTCTGCGAACTCGTGGACGTCGCCATAGCTGTTGTACAGCGGCGCGGGCGCCACCCGGATCACGTCCGGTTCCCGCCAGTCGCCGGTCACGTTCAGCGCGCACAGTGCGTCGAACAGTTCGCGTCCCCGGCTGCCCGCATCGCGCAGGCGGAGCGACAGTTGGGCCCCCCGACCGTCCCGGGGCGTAATGCAGGCAATGCGGTCGGCATAGCGCTCGCCGATCAGCCAGTCCAGGTAGCCGGTCAGGTCCGCCGACTTTTTCCGCAGCGCCGGCAGGCCCGCTTCGCGGAACAGTTCGAGCGACGCGATGACCGGCGCGAGCGACAGGATCGGCGGGTTGCTCATCTGCCAGAGTTCCGCGCCGTGCGCGGGCGTGAACGTCGGTCGCATCCGGAAGCGCGTCTTCTCCTCGTGGCCCCACCAGCCGTGCAACTGGTCCAGGTTCTCCGGCGAGAAATGCGACGAATGGATGAAGGCCCCGGCGATCGCGCCCGGGCCGGCGTTCAGGTACTTGTAGGTGCACCACGCGGCGAAGTCCGGCGCCCAGTCGTGCAACGCGAGCTCGACGTTGCCGATCGCGTGCGCGAGGTCCAGCCCGACGCGGCAGCCGGCCTCGCGGCCAAGCCGGCAGATCGCCGCCATGTCGAGCACCTGTCCCGAGTAGTACTGGACGCCGGGCAGCAGCAATAGCGCTACGCTGTCGCCGTGCTCCGCGAGCAGCGCCTCCAGATCACGGATGTCGAGCGTGCCGGCATCGTTCGTCGCTCGCCACTCGAGCAGGCCGTCGTCGGGGTCGAAGCCGGCGAGGCGGAGCTGCGACATCGCGGCGTAGCGGTCCGACGGGAACGCCTTCTCCTCGATGACGATGCGGTAGCGCCCGGGCGTCGGCCGGTAGAAGCTCGCCATCAGCAGGTGCAGGTTGACGGTCAGCGTGTTCATCGCGACGACTTCGTCGGGCTCGGCGCCGGTCAGTTGCGCAAAACCGGCGGTGGCCTGCCGGTGGTAGCTCAACCACGGCCGCTCGGAATGAAAATGGCCGTCCACGGCGAACTCGCGCCAGTTGCGCAGCTCGTCCTGCACGTAGCGTTCGGCGAGCTTCGGCTGCAGGCCGAGGGAGTTGCCGCACAGGTAGACCGGGGCCTGCCCGCCTTTCTCGGCCGGGAAAAAGAAGTGCTCCCGGAACCTCCCGAGCGGGTCCTCGCGGTCGCGCGCCGCCGCGTAATCCGGCGAGTCGACGTACGTCGTCACGCGGTGTCCGCCGGCGCCGGCTTCACGGTGCCGCACTGCTCGCAGCGCCGGTTTTCCGCCGAACCGTAGAAGCGCTCGAAGATCGGCGGCAGCTGCTCAACGATGTCGTCGATGTAGACGTATTCCTCGTACAGCGAGTGGTCGCACTCGTCGCAATACCAGATGAAGCCGTCGAGTTCGTGATCCAGGCGCTTGCGTTCGACGACGAGGCCGACCGTGTCCGCGTAGCGGTGCGGCGAGTGCGGTACGCGCGGCGGCAACAGCAGCATTTCGCCTTCGCGTATCGGCAGGTCGACGCGCTGGCCGTCCTGCATCGTCCGCAGCAGCATCTCGCCCTCGATCTGGTAGAACAGCTCGGGGCCTTCGTCCACGTGGTAGTCGTCGCGCGAGTTCGGCCCGCCGACGATCATGACGATGAAATCGTCCTCCTCGAAGACCTGCTGGTTGCACACGGGCGGGCGCAGCCGCTCCCGGTTCTCGTCAATCCAGTTTGCCAGGTTGAAGGCTTTCAGTGATCGCATGGCAGGGCTCCGGGGACCAGTGTACCTAAGGCTGCCCCGGTACCTGGATGACTTCCGGGAATTGTCGGTCGAGGCGCACCGCGGTGAGCTGGCGGCCCCAGACGCAGCCGGTGTCGAGGCTGACGAGCTGCGGCAGCGCCATCAGGCCGAGCGCGGACCAGTGCCCGAAGACGATGCGGGTATCGCCGAGGCCCGGATTGTCGAAGTCGTACCACGGGCGCAGGTCGCGTCGCGCCTGCCAGGGCGAACCGGTGTGCGCGAAGTTGAGGCTCATCGAAGCCGTCAGCATGCGCATGCGCGTGAACGTGTTGATGATGAAGCGCAGGCGACGATAGCCCTTCAGCGAACCGGACCAGCGCCGCGGCGTGTTGCCGTACATCTTGGTGAGGAGCGACAGGTATTTTTTCCCCTGCAGCGCCTGCTCCACCTCGGCCGCCCGTGCGAGGGTCTTGTCGACCGACCAGGCAGGCCACGTGCCCGCGTGGACGAGCAGTGTGTCCAGTTCCTCGTCGTAGTGCGCGAGCGGCCGCGTGCGCAGCCATGCGACGAGTTCCGGCAGGTCCGGCGCGTTGAGCACCTTGTACAGCGTCTCGAAGCGCGGTGAGTACTTGATCGCACCCTCGGCCAGGGCAAGCAGGTGCAGGTCGTGGTTGCCGAGGACGCTGACGACCGAGTCACCTAGACTCGCGACGTAGCGCAGCGTTTTCAGCGACTTGGGGCCGCGGTTGACGATGTCGCCGACGAGCCAGAGCCGGTCGACGTCCGGGTCGAATTCGATGCGGTCCAGCAGATGCCGGAACGGGTCGTAACAACCCTGCAAGTCACCGATCGCATAGGTGGCCATGCCGGCGGACGATCAGTGCAGGACGCCGGGCACCGCGAGCGTGAACGGCGCGATGGGCGCGTCGAAAAAAACGCCGTCGTCGGCTTCCATGCGGTACAGGCCCTGCATCGCGCCCACCGGGGTTTCGAGCACGGCGCCGCTCGAATAGCGGAACTCCTCGCCGGGTTTCAGGTGCGGCTGCTCGCCGACGACGCCGTCGCCGGACACTTCCTGCACCTTGCCGTTCGCGTCCGTGATGACCCAGTGGCGGCTCAGCAGTCTGGCGGCGACGTTGCCGTTGTTCGCAATGGTGATCGTGTACGCGAAGACGTAGCGGTCGGCCTCGGGCTCCGACTGCTCACCGATGTAATCGGTGACCACCTTGATGTGTATGTCACAGGTCTTGTTCGTCATGCGTCCGTCACGTTCCGGCCCCGGGCCGGCTTCGACGCGGCCATTCTAGCCGGTTCAGCGCGGAATGTCGGTCTTTGTGGCGAGCCGGTTCGCGAGCGCGACCCATTCCCGGACGGACAGCGTCTCGGGCCGGCGGGCGGGATCGATACCGACGGCGTCCCAGTCGTCACCACTCGCAACGCGGCCGAGCGCGTTGCGCAGCGTCTTGCGGCGCTGGGTGAAAGCCTCGGCGACGATGCGCGCGAACAGTGCTTCGTCGTCGATGGCATGGGTGCCGTCGGGCAGCGGCAGCAGGCGAACGACGGCCGACGTGACCTCCGGCGGCGGGTCGAAAGCGTCGCGGTCGACGTCGAACAATGCCTCCACGTCGAGCTGGCTGCCGAGCATGACGCTGAGTCGCCCCCACGTGCGTCCGCCCGGCGAGGCGGCCATTCGGTCGACCACTTCCTTCTGCAGCATGAAGTGCATGTCGGTGATGGAGCGGCGCGCGCCGAGCAGGTGAAACAGGAGCGGCGTCGAGATGTTGTACGGCAGGTTGCCGACGACGCGCAGGTTGTCACCCAGCGATGCGAAATCGAACGCGAGCGCGTCGCCTTCATGGATGTGCACGTTGTCGTCGTCCGCGAACGCCCGGCGCAGTTCGCGCGCCAGGTCGCGGTCGAGTTCGATGGCGTGGAGCGTGGCGCAGCGTTTCGCCAGCGGGCGCGTCAGCACGCCGGGGCCCGGGCCGATCTCGACGATCACGTCGCCCGGCCGCGGCGCGATCGCCGCGAGGATGGCATCGATCACACCCGGGTCGATGAGGAAGTGCTGGCCGAAGCGCTTTCGGGGACGGTGCGCCATCATGCGTGCAGGGTGCGCGCGAGCTCGATCGCGGCGCGCAGACTGCCGGCATCGGCACGACCGGTGCCCGCGATGTCGAATGCCGTGCCGTGATCGACCGAGGTGCGAATGATCGGCAGGCCGAGTGTCACGTTGACGGCGTGCCCGAAGCCGGCGTACTTCAGGACCGGCAGCCCCTGGTCGTGGTACATCGCGAGGATCGCGTCGGCGTGTCCCGCCGCCGGCGTGAACGCGGTGTCGGCCGGCAGCGGCCCGCGCACGTTCATGCCGTCCGCCGCCAGCTCCCGTACGACCGGTGCGATCACGCGCGCGTCCTCGCTGCCCAGGTGGCCGCCTTCCCCCGCGTGCGGGTTCAGCCCGCAGACGAGGATCGCCGGTTCGGCGATGCCGAAGCGGGTGCGAAGGTCGTGATGCAACACGCGCAGCACATTGCGGATGACCTCCGGCGTCAGGTAGTCGGGGACGGCGCGCAACGGCAGGTGAGTGCTGGCGAGCGCGACGCGCAGGTCGCCGGCGGCCAGCAGCATGACCGGCAGTGCCGCGCCGGTCAGTTCGGCGAGAAACTCGGTGTGGCCGGTGAACGGTATGCCGGCGTCGTTGACCACGTGTTTCGCGATCGGCGCCGTCACGACGCCGGCGTAGTCGCCCGACCGGCAGCCATCCACCGCGAGGCGCAGGCCGTCGAGCAATGCCTGCGCATTGCGCGGGTCGGGCCGGCCGCACTCGACCGGTTCCGGGAACGGCACGTGGTGAACGTTCAGTGCAAATTCGATGCCGAGGCGTTCCGCACGTGCCCGCAGCACGCGCTCGTCGCCGACGACGACGAGATCCGGTGTGCCCGCAGCCGCGAGGCACAGGTCCGGGCCGATGCCGGCGGGCTCACCCGCGGTAACGACGAGCGGACGGTCGCTCACATCTTGACGTCGACGAAGGCCTCGTCGCGAATCCGCCGCAGGTAGAGCTGTGTCTCGGCATCCCGCTTGCTCGCACGGATGCGATTCGCACAGTTCTGTTCCTTGAGGTCCTCGGTGTTGTCGTACACGCGCCGGTCGGTCACCTCGACGATGTGCCAGCCGAACTGGCTGCGGAACGGCTCGCTCATCTCGCCGATCTCGAGGTCATTGACCACGGACTCGAATTCCGGGACGAACGTACCGGGGCCCGCCCAGCCAAGATCGCCGCCGGAGTTCGCCGAACCCGGGTCGTCCGACAACAGCTTCGCGAGTTCGCCGAAATCGTCGCCGGCCTCAAGCTTCGTGTACGCGTCGTCGAGGCGCTGCTTCGCCGTCGCATCGTCGATGATTTCGTTCGGCGTCACCAGGATGTGGCGCGCGCGCACCTGGTTGATCTCGCTGCGCTGCACGGCGCTGCGCATCTCGTTGACCTTGACGATGTGGATGCTGGTCGCGGACCGGTACGGCTCCGACACGTCGCCTTCGCCGAGCGGGGCGAGGATGTCAGTGAACACGGTCGGGACTTCGTCGCCCTTCATCCAGCCGAGCGTGCCGCCTTCCAGCGCGGTGGGGCTCTCGGAATAGCGCGCCGCGAGCTGGCGGAAGTCTTCGCCGTTAATCGCGCGCTCGTAGATGTCCTGCGCGAGGGCCACGCGTTCGTCGATCTCCTCGCGCGGCGCGGACTGCGGCAGCGTCACGAGTATGTGCGACAGGTTGTACTCGGAATTGACGACGACGTTGTTCTCGAGGTCGGCGATGCACTGCTCGATCTCGCGCGGCGTGATGCGCATAGATTGCTCGACCCGGATGCGACGCAGCTGCTCGATCGTCACGTCCTTCCGCATCTGGCGGCGGAATTCCTGGTAGTCGAGTCCTTCGGCGGCGAGCATGCCCGGCAGGTCGGCCAGCGTGCCGCCCATGTTGCCGGCGATGTTCGACAGCACCTCGTTCAGCATCTGGTCCGAGACGTTGAGGCCGATACGGTCGGCCTCCTGGAGCTGGATCTCGTCGACGATGACGCGTTCGAGCACCTGCTCCTGCAGGACGTCGGCGGGCGGCAACTGGAAACCGCCCTCGCGCGCCTGCTCGCGGATCGCGTCCAGGGCGGCGTAATAGTCGCTCTTCAGGACGACGCCTTCGTTGACGATGGCCGCGACGCCGTCGATGAAGTCGCCGGTCTCCGAGAGCTCCTCGGCACCGGCGGCCGGCGCCGCCAGGAGCGTGAGTGACGCTCCCAAGCCTATGAATTTAAACATCTTTTCTTACCGCGGGTCTGCAGAGTAGCCAAGAATACCACGTTCCAGCAACTTGTCGGCGGCGGTGCCGACGCTGGTCATGCCCTTCAGTACGAGCTGCAGACCGAATGACGAGTCGCGAGTTCCGTCGCGGGTGGAGATGTGCCGTCGCGACACGACGCGGAGCCCCCAGCAGCAGCTCTCGTACTCGAGGCCGAAAAACTGTTCCAGCGCTTCTTCGTCACGGAAGGAATAGTTGTAGCGACCGACGAAGTTCCACTTCGACGCCAGCGGCCACGACCACGAGACGTCACCCTGCTCCAGAGAGTCGCGCCGGTAACGGTACGCGATATTGAAGATCTTGTTGCCGGCCGGCCGGTACTGCAGACGGGCTTCGGACTGGGTCGTTCCATCGTCCGCGGTGCCCCACTGGTGGCCCAGGTCGAAGTTCAGGTGCTCGTACAGCAGGAAGCGAACCTCGGCCACGTAGTCGGACGACTCGTTCGACGCCGGCGCGTCGCCCGGCAGCGTCACCTGGCGGTCGCTCAGGTAGCGCGTCTGGCCGATCGTCGCCGTCACGACCTCCTTGCCGCTGTCGACGTCCACGACGCGCGAAGTGACGCCGAAGCTGACCTGGTCCGTGTCGCCGATGCGGTCGGGGCCGAGAAAGCGGTTCGTGCGAAACAGCTGCACGAGGTTGAGGTCCGGGATGATCGTGTCGAACACCGGCAGGTTATCCTGGTCGCGGTACGGCACGTGCACGTACAGCAGCCGCGGCTCGATCGTCTGGATGCGGCGCTCTGAACCGCCGGTCAGGCGCTCGAAGACGAGCCCGGTGTCGAGGCTGCCGATGGGCAGGCTTCGCGTCGGACGGTCGGGCTGTCCGGCTTCCGTGTTGTCGAGATCGTATTGCGTGTAGTTCCACGCAACCGCCGGCCGGACGAACCAGCCTGCACCGGTGAACGGCAGTTCCACCCTCGGTGCGACCGACGCGCGCCAGCCCGTGACGCCGACGTCACGGTCGAAGTTCACGAGCTCGGCGTCGATGCCGGCCTCGATGCCGGCCAGCGCGCCGGGCCAGCGGCCGCGAAACAGCATCTGCGGCACCCGGCGGTACGGCTCCTGGTCCGGCGTGATCGCGTCGTCCAGCGTCTGGAAGTCCTGGACCTGGGCGAACACGGCCATCGTGTCACTTTGCCAGTCGACACTCAGGTGACGGTCGAGGTGCGTGGTGCTCGATGCGCTGAGGCTGCCGCCGAGGTCCTCGAAATACTGGCTGTCGGAGACTTCGCGGAAATTCAGCAGGCCTCGCCAGCCGTTGTCCCACAGGGAGCGGTGGCGCAACGACAGCAGGTGGCGGGTGTCGTCGAACAGCTTGTCGTCGGGGAGGTACTGCGCAATCGCCTCGCCGTCGTGCAGCCGGGTCAGGTAGCGAAATCCGGTCTGCAATTGCAGGCCACGGTCCGTGAGGAGGCGCGGCGTGATCGTCGCGTCGTAGTTCGGCGCGATATTCCAGTAGAACGGGACGCGCAGCTCGTTGCCGCTGCGGCCCGCACTGCCGATTTCGGGCGCCAGCACGCCGGACTTGCGCGCGTTGCCGACCGGGAAGGAAATGTAGGGCGCCCACAGGATCGGGATGCCCTGGAAGCGCAGCTTGATGTCGCGCGCCGAACCGGCGCCCTTGCGCGTATCGAGATCGATGTCGTCGGCCTCGAGCAGCCAGTCGTTCGATCCCGGCGGGCAGGTCGTGTAGCGCACACCGTCGAAACGCAGCTCGCCGCGATCGTTGATCATCACGTTTTCCGCGCCGCCGCGGGCGTTGTTCGCGCCCAGCGTGAAGTCGGCGCCGGCGAACTCGATGCGCCCCGAGCCGTAGGCGAACTCCGCGCTCTCGCTCCGGACCTGTGTGCCACCGTCTTCGTAGCGCACGTCGCCCGACAACAACACGGACTGGCCGGCCGGTTCGTAGCGCGCCTCGTCGGCGCCGACGAGGCGGCCGCCGCGCCGCAGCAGCACGCCGCCGCGAAGTTCGGCCGTGGGTTCGGGGCCGAGCGTCGCCGACAGTTCGCCGACCTCGAAGACGATCGGGCCTTCGGCGTCGGCGGCGTCGTCCGGCGCGGCATCGCCCAGGTCGACCCCGAGCGAGTTTGCACAGGCGAGCGGCTCCGCCGCCATGGTCGACGAAGCGGCGAGGAGGCAGCCTGTAATGAAAAGAAGTCTCGACAAGAACACGTTCTGCGGTTTGCAGGTGTGGCCCGGGTGCGGCGCTGATTGGCCAAAACCGGGATACTATCAGGCCTTGGCAAGCGAGTCGGCACCCAATCGGGCGGGGACTGAGACATGGACGACGACGACCGGATGGCGGCGGACGCGCGGTACCGTGCGCTGGAAGCGTGGCTGGCCGCCACCGGGCGAGCACCCGGCGCAGTGGTAACGCCGGCATCGGAGGACGCGAGCTTTCGGCGGTATTTTCGCGCGACGACCGCCGGGCAATCCTTCATCGTCATGGACGCGCCGCCGGCACGGGAGGACAGCCGTCCGTTCGTCGCGGTCGCGGCCATGCTCGACGACATGGGCGTCAACGCACCGCGCGTGCTGGCCGCGGACCTCGCGCAGGGCTTTTTGCTGCTCACCGACCTCGGCACGGACGTGTATCTCGACCGGCTCGAATCGTCGCCGGGTGATGTCGCCGGGTTGTACGATGCGGCCCTCGCGACGCTCAGCCGGATGCAGGACCGGGGTGCTGCGTTCCAGTCGACGTTGCCGCCGTACGACGCCGACTTGCTGCAGGCGGAGATGTCCCTGTTCCGCGACTGGCTGTGCGGCATTCACCTGGAACTCCGCTTTTCAGCGACCGAGGAGCTCGAGTGGCGCAACCTGTGCACGGCGTTGATTCGCAATGCACTGGATCAGCCGCAGGTCTTCGTGCACCGCGACTATCATTCGCGCAACCTGATGGTCACGCCGCACGACAGTCCCGGTGTGCTCGACTTCCAGGACGCGGTCGAAGGGCCGCTGACCTACGACCTCGTGTCCCTGTTGAAGGACTGTTACTTCACGCTGCCGCCGGACGAAGTGCTGGCGCGCGTCGATGCCTTTCGTCGCGGCTTACCGGCCGCCCGGCGCGCCGGAATCGGGCAGGACCTGTTTCGCCGCTTCTTCGAACTGATGGGCGTGCAGCGCCACCTCAAGGCGGCCGGGATCTTCGCGCGCCTGTACCACCGCGATGGCAAGTCGCGATACCTCGCGGACATCCCGCGCACGCTGGGTTACGTCACGGAGCTGGCACACCGCTACCCGGAGCTGCACTTCCTCGCCGGGCTGCTCGACGCGCGCGTACTGCCGATGCTGGCGGAACGGCGACCGGACTAGGCGGCCGTGACCGCGCGGTCTTCGAGGCCGAGCTGCTCGAGGAAAGCCCGGGCCAGGCGTTCGCGCGCGTCTGCGAGGTCGGTGTCGGCGCCCAGCGTTGCGAGGTCCGTGACGGCGAGGTCGGTGAACCCGCAGGGGTTGATGCGGCCGAAAGGCTCGAGATCCATCGAGACGTTCAGCGCCATGCCGTGGAAACTCGCCCCGCGCCGGATGCGCAGGCCGACGCTCGCAAATTTGACGCCGTCGGCGTACACGCCGGGTGCGTCGCAACGGCTCGCCGCCGCGATCCCGAACTCGCGGGCGAGCGCGACGGCACTTTGTTCGAGCGCCGTCACGAGCAGGCGTACGCCGATGCCGGCGCGACGCAGGTCGAGCAGCGGATAGATCATCAGCTGGCCCGGCCCGTGGTAGGTGACCTGCCCGCCGCGATCGATCTGCACGACCGGGATGTCACCCGGCGCCAGCAGGTGCGCGCGGTTCGCGTTGACGCCGAGCGTGAAGACCGGCTGGTGCTCCGTGAACCAGATTTCGTCCGGCGTGTCGGCGTCGCGCCGGTCCGTGAACGCCTGCATGTCGCGCCAGACCGGTTCGTAGTCCGTCAGGCCGAGATTGCGGATCGCGATCGGCATAGTGGTGTCACAGGGCCATCAGCACATCGTCGTGCGCGGTGATCTCGCGGTAAATGTCGTCCAGCTGCTGCTTGCTGGTCGCCGTCACCGTGACCGTGATCGACACGAATCGGCCATTGCGGCTTTGCGTGGACTGGATCATCGCGTCGTCCAGCGGGCCCGTATGCTTTTCGACGAGTTCGCGCGCGGTCGCGTGAAACGCCGGCGTGTCCCGGCCCATCATCTTGACCGGGAATTCGCAGGGGAATTCCAGCAGGGTGTCCGGCGTGTCGTCACTCACAGGGGTCTACTCGAACAGCAGCGACACGCTGTCGCGCGCCCGCTGCCACAACGACCCTTCCGGGTTGTCGGCCAGCGCACGCAGGGATTCGGTGAGCAGCGTCTCGCCGTCGAGGCTGACGCTGAAGTCGGCAACCGGCTGGCCCGCGGCTACCGGTGCCTCGACGACAGCCGGCACGTTGCGCACCATCTCCAGCGACTCGTAGCGACCGCGCGGAATCGTCAGGTAGACGTCTTCCAGTACGCCCAGGTCGCTGACCTCGTTAGCGGACTTCCAGACCCGCGTCTGCACGATCGGCGTACCGGCGCCGTAGAGCAGTCGCGTCTCGTAAAAGCGAAAGCCGTAATTCAGGAGCGCCTGGCTGCCGTCAATGCGCGACTTGTCGCTGGACGTGCCGAGTACGACCGCGACGATGCGCATGCCGTCGCGTTCTGCGGAGGACACGAGGCAGTAGCCCGCTTCATCGGTCATGCCGGTCTTCATGCCGTCGACCGAGTCGTCGCGCGCCAGCAGGCGATTGCGGTTCGGCTGCGTGATGTCGTTCCAGGTGAATTCCTTCACCGAGTACCACTTGTAGTACTCGGGGAACTCGCGAATGATCGCGCGCGCGAGCCTGGCCAGGTCCCGCGCCGTCGAATAGTGCTGCTCGTCGGGCAGGCCGGTCGCATTGCGGAAGCTGCTGGCGGTCATGCCGAGTGCGGCGGCGGACTGGTTCATCATCGCGGCGAACACGTCTTCGCTGCCCGCGACGTGTTCCGCAAGCGCCACGCTGGCGTCGTTCCCCGACTGGACGATCATGCCGAGCAGCAGGTCCCGTACCGAGACGCGCTTGCCGACCTCGATGAACATCTTGGAGCCGCCGGTGCGCCAGGCCTTCTCGCTCACGGTCACCTCGTCCTCGAGCCCGATGTGGTCCGTCGCCAGCGCCTGGAAGACGACGTAGGCCGTCATCAGCTTCGTCAGGCTGGCCGGCGCGAGCCGCTCGTCCGGCGCGTGTTCCGCGAGCACCGCGTTCGTCGTCGCGTCGACGACCAGGTAACTCTTGGCCCCGATGATCGGCGGCGCCGGGATCGGCAGGTTCTGCGCCGGCGCGACGGCGGGAAGCAGCAGGAAAACGAGCAGAAACAGTCGGTTGGATAGCCGATAGGTCATTGAAGGTACAGCCGCAAGCAAAGGGAGGGGCGCTATTGTAGCGAATTGGCGCCGCGAGGCACGGGCCGTCCGGGACCCGCCTATTCCGGCACGAGGTACGGGTCCGAAATGCCCAGCGCCTCGAGGCGGGCTACGAGGACGTCGAATTCCAGCACCTCGTAAATCGGGCCGATCCGGACCCGGTAGATCGTCGGCGTCACGCTCGTGTCCGTGTGTATGCGTGCGTTCTCGATGCCGTGCTGCCGGAGGAGCGCGACGCGGCGGGCGGCGTTGTCGCGCACGCCGAACGCGCCGACCTGCACGTAGGACCGCGCATCGCCGGCGCCGGCCGTGTCCGTGCCGGGCCGGTAGGGCGGCGGCGCGGTCTGCGGGGCCGGCGGGCTGCCCTGCGGGCCGTCGAAGGTAATCGCGGTTACTTCGACCAGCGTCGTCCCGTCGCCGACCATGTCCAGCCGCAGCGCGGCGGCATAGGACAGGTCGATGATGCGGTTGTGGACGAACGGGCCGCGGTCGTTCACCCGCACGACGATCGTCCGGTTGTTGCGCAGGTTGCGCACCCGGACGTAGGTCGGGAGCGGCAGCGTCTTGTGCGCCGCCGTCATCGCGTACATGTCGTAGGGCTCGCGGCTGGAGGTCAGGCGGCCGTGAAACTTCTCGCCGTACCAGGACGCGACGCCGCGCTCGGCGTAGCCCACGCTCGTCGGCAACACGCGGTACTGTTTGCCCAGCACCTCGTAGACCGGGCCGTTGCCGTAGCGGCTGCGTGGCTCGGGGCGGGGGATGGCATCGCCGGGCAGGCTCGGGATGGACACGGGACCCGACGGCGCGCGATCGCGCTCCTCCGTCGTGCCGCAGGCCGCCAGGGTACCGAGCAATGCGGCCGCGGCGATACCGCGCAGCGCGTCACTCATCGGCCAACGCGACGTCGGCCGCGATCGCGAGTCCCAGCTCGTGAACGGCCAGCGCGTACATCGCGCTGCGGTTGTACCGCGTGATCACGAAGAAATTGTGCATCGCCACGCGGTACTCCGGGCCGTCGTCGCCTTCGTAGGCGATCAGTGCCGCGGCGCTGTCCGCCGGCATGTCGGTCGCGAACATCACGCCTTTCTCGCTCAGCGATGCCACCGTGGCATCGGCCTTCAGTACGTTGGCCGGTGACGGGGCCTCGCCCTGCCAGCGATCGCCGAGCGTGGCGAGCGCGACCACTTCCTCGTCGCAACGCCATCCGTGTTCATTGAAGTAGTTCGCGATGCTGCCGGCGACGTCTCCCCAGTCCTCCCAGATGTCGCGCCGGCCGTCACCGTCGTTGTCCCAGGCGTAGGCACGGAAGCTGGACGGCATGAACTGCGGTCGACCCATGGCGCCGGCGTAGGAGCCGGTCGGCACCGTCGCCGCAATGCCTTCGTCCCGCACGAGAAGGAAGAACTCCGCGAGCTCCTTGCGGAAGAACGCCGAGCGCGGCGGATAGTCGAACGCGAGCGTCGACAGCGCATCGAGTACCCGGTAGCTGCCGGTGATCCGGCCGAAATACGTCTCGACGCCGATGATGCCGACCAGGATCTCTTCGGGGACGCCGGTCGCGGCGGCGACGTCGCCGAGCAGGGCGCCGTGTTCGTTCCAGAACGCGACCCCGGCGGCGATGCGCTCCGGCGTCATGAAGATCCTGCGGTACTCCGCCCACGTCAGCCGCTTCTCGGCCGGCGAGCTGATCGCGTCGATGATTTTCTGCTGGGTCTCGGCGGCCGCGAGGGCAGTTTCGAGCATGCCGCGGTCGAACGCGTGTTCCGCGACCATCTCGTCGATGAAGGCGCTCACTTCCGGCCGGCTGGTGTCGATGGCGAGGGCCGGCTGCAACGCGAGCAGCAGGGCGGCGCCGAAGTAGAGTCGTTGCATCAGTGGGGTAGGAGTTTCCGGTGCGAATGGATCGACATCAGAATACCGAAACCCGCCATGAGCGTCACCATGGACGTGCCGCCGAAACTGACGAGGGGCAACGGCACCCCGACCACCGGTACCAGGCCGGACACCATCGCCGTATTGACGAAAACGTAAACGAAGAACGTCAGGCTGATGGAGCCGGCGAGCAGGCGCGAGTAGGTGTCGCGCGCGTGCACGGCGATCCAGAGGCCGCGGCCCACGACGAACAGGTACAGGCCGAGCAGCGTGAGCACGCCGAGCAGCCCGAACTCCTCGCCGATCACCGCGAAGATGAAATCGGTGTCACGCTCCGGCAGGAACTCGAGTTGCGCCTGGGAGCCGTTGGTCCAGCCCTTGCCGAACAGCCCTCCCGAGCCGATCGCGATTTTCGACTGGATGATGTTGTAGCCCGCGCCGAGCGGGTCGCTGTCCGGGTTCAGGAGCGTGAGCACGCGCTGCTTCTGGTAGTCCTGCATGAAGTTCCACAGCACGAGCGCGCCCGGCACCGCGAGGACACCGAGCGCGACCATCACGCGTATCGGCAGGCCCGCGAGCACGATCACGATGATGCCCGACGCGGCGATCAGCAGCGCCGTGCCGAGGTCCGGCTGCTTCGCGATGAGCACGGTCGGCGCGACGATCAGCCCGGCCAGCACCAGCAGTTGCAGAGGCCGCGGCGGTATCGGCCGGTGATGCAGGTACCACGCAGCCATCATCGGCACGGCGAGCTTCATGATTTCGGATGGCTGGAAGCGGATGCCAATGTCGAGCCAGCGGCGGGCGCCCTGGCTCACGACGCCGGACGTCAGGACGAGGATGAGAAGGATGAGGCCGCCCAGGTAGGCCCACGGCGTCCAGCGGCGCATGACGTCGGGCGGAAACTGGGCGACGACGAGCATCGTGACGAGGCCGATGCCGAGCCGGAGTACCTGGTTCAGCGTCAGGCGGACGCTCTCGCCGACCGCGCTGTACAGCACGGCGATGCCGAAGCCGCAGATCAGCAGCAGCGCGCCGAGCAGCGGCCCGTCGACGTGCAACTGGCGGAGCAGCCGCGTGAAGCCGGACAGCGGCGCTTCCTTGCCGGCGACGAGGCGCGACGAGTCATTGAGGGGCATCGTTGATCCCCAGGTACTGGTCCATGATCGCGCGGGCAACGGGCGCCGCCACCCGGCTGCCGCTGCTGCCGTTCTCGACGATGACGGCCACCGCGATCTGCGGGTTCTCGACCGGCGCGAACGAGACGAACAGCGCGTGGTCGCGCAGGCGGTATTCGATCTCTTCCTCGTCGTACTCCTCTTCCTGTGCCACGGTGAAAACCTGTGCCGTGCCGCTCTTGCCCGCCATGGCGTACGGCGCACCGGTGCCGACGGCGCGCGCCGTGCCGCGTGCGCCCTGGAGCACGCTGTGCATCGCGTCGATCACGGTTTCCCAGTAGAACTCGTTCTCGATCTCGACGTCGTTCAGGCGTTCGGGGCGTACGAGCTGGCGCTCCCCGGTCAGCGGGTCTTCCCAGGCGGCGACCAGGTGCGGCCGGTAGCGGGTGCCCCGCGTGGCCAGCGTGGCCGCCGCCGACGCGAGCTGCAGCGGCGTCGCCAGCATGTAGCCCTGGCCGATCGAGGCGATCACGGTTTCGCCGTTGAACCAGCGCTGGTCGGACGGGTTTCGGAACGTGGCGCGTTTCCACTCCCGGGACGGGTTGATGCCCGCTTTCTCGCCCGGCACGTCGATGCCGGTCGGCTGCCCGAGGCCGAACTGGTCGAGGTAGTGGTGCAGGTTGTCGATGCCGAGATCGACGCTGACCTCGTAGAAGTACACGTCGCAGGACTGCGCGATCGCGTCGTGCAGGTCCATCGGCCCGTGACCTTCCGGCCGCCAGTCCCGGTAGCGGTGCGTGGTGTTCGGCAGCGAGAACCAGCCGATGCACACGCTTTTCCGGGTCAGGTTCGTCGCGCCGGTTTCCAGTGCCGCGAGCGCCAGCATCGGCTTGATCGTGGAGCCCGGCGGGTAGGTGCCGCGGACCGCGCGGTCGAACAGCGGACGCTCCGTGTCGGACTGCAGGTCGTTGAACTGCGCCGAACTCATGCCCGCCGCGAACAGGTTCGGGTCGAACGACGGACTGCTGACGAGCGCCAGCAACTCGCCGGTCCACGGGTCGATCGCGACGACCGCGCCGCGCTGCCCGCCGAGCGCCTCGTACGCGATCCGCTGCAGGTCCAGGTCGATACTGAGGTACACGTTCTGGCCCGGTGTCGGCTGTGCGTCCGGCGGCAGCGAGTCCTGCAACTCGCTGGTCTCGACCGTGACCACGCGGCCCCGGGCGTTCGTGACGACATGGCGGTACCCGGGGTCGCCGTGCAGCAGGGACTCGAAGCTGTGCTCCACGCCGGATTTGCCCGTCTGGCCGGTGCCGGAATAGCGCGCCGGGTCGAGGCGCTGCAGGTCCGCTTCCGACAGCGCGCCGACGTAACCCACGGCGTGCGCGATCGCGGGCCCGTCCGGGTAGTGGCGTATCAGCCGCGGCCGGAAGTCGACGCCGGGAAAGCGAGGCCGCTGGATGGCGAAATGCGCCACTTCCTTGTCCGTCATCTGCAGTTTCAGGGTGACCGGCTTGAAGCGCGGCCCGCGTGCGATCAGCGTCTTGATGCGCTCGATGTCGGTCGCTTCGATCAGTTCGAGGTTCGCCAGCCGCCGTAGCGTGTCGTCGACGTCGTCCACCTGCTCGGGGATCAGCTCGAGCTGGTAGGCAGGGCGGTTCTCGGCGAGAACGCGGCCCTTGCGATCGAGAATGAGCCCGCGGATCGGGGGCACGGCCTCGATGCGCACGCGATTGCCCTGCGCGCGCTCCGCAAAGTGCTCGTAGTCGATGACCTGCAGCTGGACCAGGCGGGCGATCACGATGGCGAGGAGCAGCGTGGCCACGACAGCGGCCAGGATGATGCGGGCGATGAACACGCGCCGCTCCGAGTGGTGGTCCTTGATCGAGGTCAGGAGGTCCACGTCAGCTCCGGAGCTGGACGCGGTAACGTATGCCGTTCAGGAAGTTGAACAATAGCGGCCAGAGCAGCGTCCCGGTGACGACCGGGCCCCAGTACGCCACGGCCGGCGCCGAGACGTTGGCGACGCCGTTGATCCAGAACAGCAGGAACTGGTAAAGCCCGAGCAGCGCGAACACGGTGGCGCTGAGTTGCAGCAGCGGAAAGACGCGCATCTGCAGGTGGAAGCGCACGGTGAGAAAGACGACCACGCACATCGCGAGCGCGTGCTGGCCGAGCAAGGTCCCGTGCGCGACGTCCAGCACCATGCCGATGACCCACGCGATGCCGACGCTGTAACTGCGCGGCAGGCTGAAGGCCCAGAAGATCATCAGGAGTGCCACCCAGTCGGGACGGAAGGGATCGGCGGCCGGCGGCAGCGGCATCATCGTGAGCGCCATCGCGACGACGAGCGTCACGATGACCGGCAGGTGGCGCCCCGCGCGGTCCCTACTCATCGTCGGGGGCCTCCTCTGCGGTGTCCCGGCCGGACTGGCGCGGCTCGTCACTCACGGCGGGCGCGGACCAGACCAGCATGATTTCGCGGACCTGGTTCAGGCGGGCGACCGGCTCGGCCTCCACCTCGGCAAAGGCCTGCTGGGGCAAGCGCAACACCGAGGAGACCACGGCAACCGGGTAGCCCGACGGGAACGCGCCGCCCAGGCCGGAGGTCACCAGCAGGTCGCCCTGGCGGATGTCGGCATTGTTCGGCAGGCCGGGCAGGGCGAGCTTGCCGAACTCGCCGGTGCCGTACGCGATCGTGCGCAGGCCGTTGCGATTCACCTCCACCGGCAGCGCGTGGCCCGGATCACTGATCAGCAGCGCTTCCGACGTGATGGGCCCGGCCTCGATGACCTGGCCGACGACGCCGTCCTGGTCGACCAGCGCCTGGCCCTCGTACACGCCGTCACCATAGCCGGCGTCGATGATCAGGCTGTGACGAAACGGATTCGCGTCGACCGCAAGAATTTCCGCGACGCGCACGCGGTCCTCGACCTGCGCTCGCGCGTCGAGCATCTCCCGCAGGCGGGCATTCTCGGCTTCGAGCGCGTTCGTCGTGAGCAGGCGGGCGCGAATGACCTGCTGCTCGCGCCGGAGTTCTTCGTTTTCACGCTGCAGGTCGGTGCGCGAACGGGTCCGCTCGCCCACCCAGTCCCACAGGCGCGCCGGGGCATCGACGGCGATGCGCAACGGGTACAGCGCGGTGCCGATCGTGTCGCGGACGGCGTCGAGGTGCTTGTCGCGGTGATCCAGGAACATCAGGAGGACGGATAGCAGCACGAGCGCAAGGGCGCGGAATCCCAGCGCCGGGATGCGCGCGGGATTGCTGCTGTTGTCTCTGTTGGCGGCCATTGCGGGCTAGGGCAGGCTCCGGTCCGGACGCGGCGGCGGTTTCACTCCAGCCCGAACACCGACGGGCCGTGCTCGTCCATCAGTTCGATCACCCGTCCGCCGCCGCGCGCCACGCAGGTCAGCGGATCGTCGGCGATCACCACGGGCAGGCCCGTTTCCTCCATCAGCAGCTTGTCGAGGTCGCGGAGCATCGCGCCGCCGCCCGTCAGGACGATGCCGCGTTCCGCGACGTCGGCGCCGAGTTCGGGCGGTGTCTGTTCCAGCGCTTCCTTGACCGCGCCGACGATGCCCTGCAGCGGTTCCTGCAGCGCTTCGAGGATTTCGTTCGAGTTCAGCGTGAAGCTGCGCGGCACGCCTTCGGACAGGTTGCGGCCCTTCACCGAAATTTCCAGCACTTCCTGGCCCGGGAATGCCGAGCCGATCTCGTGCTTGATGCGTTCCGCCGTTGCCTCGCCGATCAGGATGCCGTAGTTGCGGCGAACGTAGTTCGTAATGGCTTCGTCGAAGCGGTCGCCGCCGATGCGGACCGAGGCGGCGTACACGATGCCGTTCAGCGAGATGACCGCAACTTCCGATGTGCCGCCGCCGATGTCGAGCACCATCGAGCCGCGGGCTTCGTGCACCGGCATGCCGGCGCCGATGGCCGCGGCCATGGGCTCGTCGATGAGATACACCTTGCGGGCGCCGGCTCCCTCGGCCGACTCCCGGATGGCGCGGCGCTCGACCTGCGTCGAGCCGTACGGGACGCAGATCAGCACCCGCGGGCTCGGCCGGAAGTAACGCGTGCCCAGCGCCTTCTTGATGAAGTGCTGCAGCATCTTCTCGGTGACGGTGAAGTCGGCGATCACGCCGTCTTTCAGCGGGCGGATGGCGGTGATGTTGCCGGGCGTGCGCCCGAGCATGTTCTTCGCCTCGACGCCGACGGCTTCGACGACCCTCCCGCCGCGGCCGGAGTCTTCCCGAATGGCCACGACCGACGGTTCGTCGAGCACGATGCCATGACCGCGTGAGTAGATAAGCGTATTGGCCGTGCCAAGGTCTATGGACAGGTCATTCGAAAAATAACCCAGTAGGCTCTTGAGCATGCGGGGAGGGGTCCCAAACGTTTAACGGTGTAATCTAACAATGGCTGGGAAATTGCACAAGGCGGCGTGTATCATTGCGAGCGCGTCCCGCGGCGGACGATTCCAGGCCTGATTTTTCCGGGATTTCTGCAGTGTCACTCGATAACGAACAGGTACAGCACATCGCGTTGCTGGCAAGGTTGCGTCTTGCCGATGACGAGTTCGGCGAGACCGTCGAGAAGCTCTCGCGCATCGTCGATTTCGTCGATCAGCTCGCGGCCGCGCCGACCGACGGCGTCGTGCCGATGGCCCACCCGCTGAACGCGGTCCAGCGGCTGCGACCGGATGCCGTGACGGAGCCCGACGACCGGGATCACCTGCAGCAGAATGCCGCCGACGTGAGCGACGGCCTGTACCTCGTGCCGAAGGTCATCGAATGACCGCGTTGCACGACATGACGCTGTCCGGGCTGAAGGCCGGCCTCGACACCGGCGATTTCACCGCGGTCGAGCTCGTCAGCGCCCTGCTCGGGCGCATCGAGGGGCTGGACCCGCAGCTCAATGCCTTCATCACCGTGCTGGGCGAGTCGGCGCTTGCCGACGCCGCCCGGGCCGACGAGTTGCGTGCCCGCGGCGAGGCCGGGCCGCTGTGCGGCCTGCCGATCGTGCACAAGGACATTTTCTGCATGCGTGACGTGCGGACCACCTGTGGTTCCCGCATGCTCGAGAACTTCGTGTCGCCGTACGACGCGACGATCGTCGAGCGCCTGACCGGCGCCGGCGCGGTCGTGCTCGGCAAGACGAACATGGACGAGTTCGCGATGGGTTCGTCCAACGAGACGAGCTTTTTCGGGCCGGTGAAAAACCCCTGGGACACGGCGCGCTCGCCGGGCGGCTCGTCCGGCGGTTCGGCCGCCGCCGTGGCCGCGCGGCTCGCGCCGGCCGCGACCGCGACCGACACGGGCGGCTCGATTCGCCAGCCGGCGGCATTGACCGGCACGGTCGGCATCAAGCCGACCTACGGCCGCGTGTCGCGCTACGGCATGATCGCGTTCGCGTCGAGCCTCGACCAGGCGGGCGTGATCACGCGCTCCGCCGAGGACGCCGCGCGGTTGCTGGGTGCGATGTCCGGCTTCGACGAACGCGACTCGACCTCGATCGACCATCCGGTGCCGGACTACGTCGGCGAACTCGACGCCTCGCTCGACGGGCTTCGCATCGGCATCGTGCGCCAGCATTTCGATGCCGGTCTCGACGCGGGCTGCGCGCAGGCCGTACGAGACGCGCTCGCCGTGCTCGAGCAGCGTGGTGCCGTACTCACCGAGGTGGACCTGCCGAACCTCGACTACTGCGTCCCTACTTATTATGTGGTGGCGCCTGCCGAGTGCTCGTCGAACCTGTCGCGTTTCGACGGCGTGCGCTTCGGCTACCGTGCCGAGAACCCCGAGGACCTGCTGGACCTGTATTGCCGCAGCCGCGGCGAGGGTTTCGGCGCCGAGGTGAAGCGGCGCATCATGACGGGCACCTACGTCCTGTCGGCCGGCTACTACGATGCGTACTACCTGCAGGCGCAGAAGGTGCGCCAGCTCATCAGCGAGGATTTCCGGCGCGCATTTGCCGACGTCGACCTGATCGCCGGGCCGACGACGCCGACGCCGGCCTTCAAGCTGGGTGACAAGACCGACGACCCGATCACGATGTACCTGAACGACATCTACACGATCGGCGCGAACCTCGCCGGACTGCCGGCGCTGTCCGCGCCCTGCGGCATGGTCGACGAACTGCCGGTCGGCCTGCACCTGGTCGGACCGCACTGGTCGGAGGGCCGGTTGCTGGCCGCCACGCACCAGTACCAGCAGGACACCGCCTGGCACGAAGCGGCGCCGGAGGCGTTCCGGTGAGCGGGCGCTGGGAGGTCGTCATCGGGCTCGAGATCCACACGCAGCTCGCGACGAAGAGCAAGATCTTCTCCGGCGCGGCCACGGCCTACGGCGCCGCGCCGAACACGCAGGCCTGCCTCGTCGATCTCGGCTATCCGGGCACGCTGCCGGTGCTGAACCGGGAAGTCGTTCGCATGGCGGCGATGTTCGGCCTTGCCGTCAACGCGACGGTTGCGCCGCGTTCCGTGTTCGCGCGCAAGAACTACTTCTACCCGGACCTGCCGAAGGGTTACCAGATCAGCCAGTACGAGCTGCCGATCGTTGCCGGCGGCGAGCTCTATATCGCGGGCGACGACGGCGAGCGGAAGCGCATCGGCATCACGCGTGCGCACCTCGAAGAAGACGCCGGCAAGTCGATCCATGAAGGCTTCGACCGCCAGTCCGGCATCGACCTGAACCGGGCCGGCACGCCGCTGCTCGAGATCGTCTCGGAGCCGGACCTGCGCTCCGCGCGCGAGGCCGTGGCGTACATGCGCAAGATCCATTCGATCGTGCGCTACCTCGGCATTTCCGACGGCAACATGCAGGAAGGCTCGTTCCGTTGCGACGCAAACGTCTCGGTGCGGCCGCGCGGGCAGGAGAAACTCGGCACGCGCGCCGAGCTGAAGAACCTGAACTCGTTCCGCTTCGTCGAACGCGCGATCAACTTCGAGATCGAGCGCCAGATCGACGTCCTGGAAGACGGTGGCGAGGTGGTGCAGGAGACGCGCCTGTACGACGCGGACCGCGACGAGACCCGCTCGATGCGGTCCAAGGAAGAGGCGAACGACTACCGCTACTTCCCGGACCCGGACCTGCTGCCGGTCGAGATCGACGCGGCGTGGGTCGACGAGCTGCGCGCGACGCTGCCGGAATTGCCCGACGCGAAACGCGAGCGCTTCGTGGCGCAGTACGACGTGAAGCCCGATGATGCCGAGATCCTGACGGCCAGCCGCGCGCTGGCCGACTATTACGAAGCGGCCGTGGCGGCAAGCAGCGGTGCGCCGCAGGCGGTCGGCAACTGGGTCATCGGCGAGCTGACCGGTGCGCTCAATCGCGACGGTCTCGACATTGCCGAATCGAAAGTTTCGGCGGAACAGCTCGCGGGTCTCGTCGACCGCATCGCGGACAACACGATCTCCGGCAAGATCGCAAAGGAAGTGTTCGACGCGATGTGGGCGGGCGAAGGTTCGGCCGACGAGGTCATCGCGGCGCGCGGCCTGAAGCAGATTACCGACACGTCCGCAATCGAGGCGATCGTCGACAAGGTGATCGCCGCGAACCCGGGGCAGGTCGCCGAGTACCGGGCGGGCAAGGACAAGCTGATCGGCTTCTTCGTCGGGCAGGTCATGAAAGAGACCCAGGGCAAGGCGAACCCCGGTGTCGTCAACAAGATGCTGAAGGCCAAGCTGGCCGGCTGATCGCGCGCGTTCCCATGTTTGCCGATCACGTGATCCCGTTCTCGTTCGAGGCCTTGCCGGTGCGCGGCGAGATCATTCACCTGTCGCGATCCTGGCGCCGCATGCTGCGCGACCAGGACTACGCGCCGGTCGTGCGTGAAACGCTGGGCCACGCAGCGGCGGCCACCGGGTTGATCGCGCGCAGCCTCAAGTTCGACGGCTCCGTGACCATGCAATTGCAGGGTTCCGGCGACCTGCGCATGCTCGTCATGCAATGCACCAGCAAACTGGAGTTGCGCGGCATGGCCAGCACGAGCGACGCCGTGACGGCGGGTTCGTTCGGCGAACTGCTGCACGACGCGCATTGCGCGATCACGGTCGATGCCGGCGAGCGGCCTTACCAGGGCATCGTCGCCGTGAACCGCGAGTCCCTGGCCGCAAGCCTGGAAGACTACTTCGAGCGATCGGTGCAGTTGCCGAGTCACTTGGCACTGGTCGGCAATGACGACCTGTGCGGCGGCCTGCTGCTCCAGCAGGTGCCCGGCGAGAAAATCGAGGACGACGACTGGTACCGCCTGGGTCTGCTTGCCGCGACGTTGTCACCCGCCGACTTTCCCGACGCGACCGGCATCGACCTCATCGGCAAGTTGTTCAACGAAGACGACGTCCGCGTGTTCGACAGTCAGCCCGTCGTGTTTCGCTGCCGTTGCAGCAAGCGTCGTGCCGAAGAAGTGTTGCGCATGCTCGGCGAAGACGAAGTTCGCGACGTGCTGCGCGAGCAGGGCCGGCTGGAGATTACCTGCGAGTATTGCGGCCGCCGTCGCCGATACGACAAGGTCGACGTGACGCGGGTGTTTGCCGACAACGTCGTCGCGGGATCCGACCGGCTGCAGTAGACCGGCTGCGCGGCGATATAACCGCAAGGCACAAGCGTCTCGCGATATTCGTCGCGTCGGCGTCAGACTTTCTCGCTATGGCCGGCGCAAATATGCGATGGCCGCGCTTCCTTCGCCGCCAAAACACGGCGCTATAACGCCCCTGCGCAAGCGCCGGTAAATCAAGCGATTAGTGATCTTCCCTGTCGCCGGCCGGCACCTCGCCAGGCGCAATCCTGTCCCCGTTGTTGCGAAATAGCGCCATCTCTCTCCCGGAGCTCATCTGGGATTTCCGTAGGCAATAGACATACTTGGAGGCATCCGGCGTAAGGGCATCAGGACGTTGTTGCAATCAGGCAACATCATGGCCGCCGCCGGAATTCCATGTTTCCGGGGGGCTTCCCCGGTTCCAGATAAGGGGTAAACCATGAAAACGTATCTACCAGGTACCGCGCGCCGGGCTGTCGCAATCGCCGCCGGAATCGCCGGCGCATTGGCGACGACCGCCGTCGTCGGCCAGGAGTCCGCCGCGCCGTCGGCGACGCCGGAATCCATTGAAGAGGTCATCGTTACCGGCAGCCGCATCAAGCGCGACAGCACGTTCACGTCGACCTCGCCGTTGGCCGTCATCGATGCCGCGGAGCAGATGCAGTTCGGCGCACTCGATGCAGCATCCATGCTGCGCACGGCCACCTCGGTCGGCGGCCAGCAGATCGACGCTTCGTTCTCGGGCTTTACCGTTGACGGCGGTCCGGGCGCCGAGACGATCGGACTGCGCGGCCTCGGCGAAGAGCGCACGCTGGTGCTCATCGACGGACGCCGCATCGGTGCGGCCGGCAACTTCGGTGCCGCCGTGTTTCCCGACCTCGCGCTGATCCCGAGCTTCCTCGTCGAGCGTGCCGAGATCCTGTTGTCCGGCGCGTCGTCGATTTACGGCGCCGACGCGGTCGCCGGTGTGGTCAACATCATCACGCCGAAGGATTTCGAGGGCATCCAGCTCGACGGCACGTTCAGCTCGACCGACGGCGGCTACGGTGATGAGCGCACCGGCTCGATCCAGTTCGGCAGCCAGTCGGACCGCGCACGCTTCTTCATCGGCGGCGAATACTACGAACGTGACGGCGTCGCCGCGAAGAACCGCGACTTCACGGTCGGTGGTAACCGCTCGATCACGATCGACGAGGACGGCAACCGCGAGGAAGTCCCCGACGGCTTCTTCGATCAGACGATCGCGTTCGGCCCGGACTGCACGTTCGCCGGTTACACGCCGGGCCAGATGACCGGCGGGTCCACCGTGCCGAACTTCTCCTGCGACGTCGATTTCGACGAGGAGCCCTGGGACAACGCGTTCGGCAACAACGACGCCCACATCTGGGCGCCGACCGAGAAGTGGTCCGCCTTCGCCAGCATCGAGTACGACCTCGAGTCCTTCGGCGATTCGTCCGTGTACTTCCAGTTGCTGAACTCGAACCGTAAACAGGACGCGCATGGCGGTGACGGCCAGTTCTTCCCGCTGGTGCCGGCGGCGAACGCGTTCAACCCGTTCGGCGCCGATGTCGTTCCCGTTGCGTACGACGGCAATTCACGGAGTGACGTCGACACGACCTCCGTGACCTACAACCGTTACGTGCTCGGCCTTCAGGGCGATGTGACATTTCTTGACGGGGTCGGGTCGATGCAAGGCTGGACCTACGACATGTCGGTGGGCTACACGCGCAGCGAAGGCGCGAACTACTTCGACATCGTCCGCAACGACCGGCTCACGAACTCGCTGAACAACTGCCCGAACGGCTCGCAGGACCTGTTCGGCGGCTTCGCCCCGGAGTGCGTGCCGATCAACATGTTCGGCCCGGAATTCCTCGTCGACGGCAGCTTCGGTGCCGCGCACGACTACCTCGTCGCACGCGTCAACAACACGACGAAAGTCACGCAGACGGCACTCGAAGTCGGCATGACCGGTGACCTGTTCGAGTTGCCGGCCGGTCCGGTCGGCGCGTTCATCGGTGCATCGTACCGCGAGGACAGCATTTTCTCCGACGTGGACATCAACATCGAGGAGAACAATGCCTGGGGCCGCTCGGCCGAGGGTGACACGATCGGCCGCACCGACATCAGCGAGATCTACGTGGAGTTCGACATCCCCGTGCTGGCTGGCATGGCACTGGCCGAGGATGTCGGCGTCAACGTGTCGTACCGGGTATCCGACGACAAGTTCTTCGGGTCCGAGGACACCTGGCGCGTGACGGCCAACTGGGACGTAACGGACTACCTGCGGTTCCGCGGCACGGCGGGCACGTCATTCCGTGCGCCGAACCTCAAGGAACTCTTTATTGCGGACCAGACCGGCTTCACGAACGCGTTCATCGACCCGTGTATCGCACCGCCGCCGGCAGATGACGACCGGTCTCAGACGATCATCGACAACTGCATCGCGGAAGGCGTGGATCCGTTCACGCTTGGCGAGGACGGCGCGCCCAGCGTCGGCACGATCTCGGGTGGCGCAGACGACCTGCGCCCGGAAACGTCGGACTCCTGGTCCGTCGGCCTCGTGTTTGGACAGCCGTGGACTGACGCCTTCGACTTCCAGATCTCGATCGACTACACGAACATCGAGATCACGGACGCCGTTGCCGAGCCGACCCCGGGCTTCATCCTGAACCAGTGCTACACGAGTGTGGGCCTGTCGGACCCGTTGTGCGAGCGCGTCAACCGCAATCTCGCCGCGGCGCCGGACCAGCGCTTCCTGATCACCGTTGACGAGTCTGTGGCCAACATCGAGATCGAGAACTACGAGGACATCAGCTTCTCGACGTTGCTGACGACGGACTTCGATATGTTCAGCCGCGCCACGACGTTTACCTGGAACATGGACGTCACGCGGGCGCTGGAATACACGGAAGGCCTGTTCCTGGAGACGGCAGACGAGCTGGTCGGCTCGATCGGCGTGCCGGAATGGCGCGTGCAGTCGGTGCTGGGACTCGACATCGGGAGCTGGAGCGTGAGCCATCGCGCCACCTACTTCAGCGATGCCGAAGACACGGAGCAGCAGCGCGAAGACGCCGGCCTCACGGATGACGACGTCGCATTCATCGGCAGCTACATGTCACACAGCTTCAGCCTAGCCTACAACGCGGAGAGCTGGCGGGCATTCCTGACCGTCGAGAACGCGTTCGACGAAACGCCGGACCTGATCCACGACGACGCCTTCCTCGGCAACTCGATCAACAACATGCCGCTGGGCGTCTACCCGGCCGACGCGATCATGGGTCGCGCCGTGATTCTGAGCGTCAGCACCTGGTTCTAATGCCGGGCTAGCTGCAGAGCGCTCGACCTCGCGGGCCCGCTTCGAAAGAGGCGGGCCCGTATTTTTTGGCGCGCGTGCTTCTATTCTCGTGCAGGAGCGCCCTCGCGCGTGAGCATCGCGGCCCCAACGCGATGAAGGAGTCCGAAGAGCTCCATCTCGACGTGCCATCAACCGCCCGATTACCCCGAACTCGTCAAGCTCTTTCGAGGAAACCCTCTGTGGAGGGGTTCTTGACCGCTCCGAGAATAATGTTTCCGCCGTAACGCGGAGTTTCCGCTCTTCATCGGGAGCGGTCGCTCCAGCGGCTGCTTTCAGAAGGTCGTGGGAGGCGGCTGCCGGCCGTCCGCAGCGCAGCTAATGCAAATACCCGGGCGGCGGCGGCTCGTTCACCAGTTTTTCCACCGCACTCAATAATCCGCCACGTGGCGGATGGGCGAAGGGCTTGTTCATCCGCTCGCCGAGATCCTCGTCCACCAGGTCGCGGGCGTGATAGCCGCACGCCGGCACGGCAATGCCGTCCGGCCGGTAGAACGCCCAGTTGTCCCGGAAGTCCCGGTCGACGCGAAAGCGTCCCTCGTGCACCAGCGTGTGGTGCTTCGTGCACAGCAACATCAGGTTGTCGAGCGCGGTTGCGCCACCCGCGCTCCAGTGCTCGACGTGGTGGATGTCCAGGAAGCGGTGGTTCCGGCAGCCCGGGAACCGGCAGGTGTTTCGGTCCCGGGCACGCACCGCGCGCCCGATGCTCTTCGGCACGATCCGGGATTTGCGCCCGATGCTCAGCGGCTCGCCTTCCTGGGTTTCCGTCAGCACCACCGCCTTGCCGTCGCAGCACAGGCGCTTTGCCGTGGTGATCGGCACCGACGAGCGCCCGACGTCGCCCGCGAGGGCCGACTGATCGACGTGGATCGTGACCAGGTAGTTGTCTGAACTGCCTGCGCCGGCTTTGCGGCTGCCTTGCAGGTACTCCTCAAGCATCGTGACGAAGGCATCGGCCTGCCGCGTCGACCAGGACGTGTCGACGACATCGGGGATCTCCAGGCACTCGTCGTCACGCGCCTTGTCGAGTGCTTTCTCGAGCAGGTCACCGGCCTCGAGCGGTAGCTCGACGGTGACCGACACCGTGTCCCGCTCCGCATCTCGACGGAGCCGGAGGCTGCGACTGGCCCACGCCCTTTCGGCGATGCCCGCCGATGACGGTGCGCCCATCCGCAGTTCGCGGCAATGCTCCGCAACGTGCCGGGCCGGATTCCGAAGCGCAAAGTCCACTAGTGCTGCTTCATTGGCCGGCTGCGCGACGCGGGTCAGTGAGCGCACCTTCGAGTACGACAGTTCGCCGGACTTGAACGCCCTACTGATCAAAGGCAGCCGTTTCAGTGCCTGCGCCACCCGCACCTTCTCCCGTGCCGTGGCCAGCGACAGGTCGCAGCGCCAAGCAAGCCAGGTGGCGGTGTTCTCCAGCCCCCACTTCAGGCAGCCGCCGCGCTCGTCGAACTCGCGGATTGATGCGCGTGCAGAGCTGCAGGATGCCCTCGTCGAGAGCTTCGATCGGGGTCGGTTCGGTGGCCATGACAGGTCCCTCCGGTGGGAGTGGAAGTACCTGTTATTATATACAGTTAATTGACGAATTTCCAATAAAAACAATCAATTATGGTGCAAGATTCGTTCAAGGCCAAGAGTGTCGATGTCTCTCCGCGTGCATGAACACCAGCGGCGCATTTCGAGCACCGGGCGGGGTGATTCGACCCGAGGCTCGCCGTGACCTTAGTTCCTTGCCTGAAGCGGTAGTTCGTCGAAGCGGCAGCGACCGGAAACTTCGACAGCGTCGACATGGACGATGGTGGTTCCCTCGAGCTTTGCGCGATAGGTGCACTCCTTTCGGGCAACGCTCGTGTCGAGGCCGCGGGACCAGGACTTGCCCTCGAACCCCCCGGTTGAAGCCGTTCCGGTCGAAGGGCCCACATACTGGGCACCCGAGGTCGGCGCAGAAGCGAAGGACGTTGTGGCAGGTTGCATGCCGGGACCGGTGTAGCGCCATTCCCAGGCGTCGTCCGTGACCGACGTCGGCTCGCCCAGCGCAGCGACGAGTTGGGCGACGTGCAATCCGGCCCAGCTCGACAGCCGATCGTCGAGCGGGGGCGTCGCCGTGTTCGTGGCGCAGGACGCGAGTGACAGCAGGGCGGGCAACAGGAGTATGCGCATGACGTGCTCCTTGTCGATGTCGACGGGGCCGGGCGTTTGTTGGCCGATGGTATCAGGCATCTGCCCGCTTCCAGTAGCGGACCGGCACCCGGCTGGTCCGACACGCCGCACGGTTCCCTGTTGCCGCCCGCCATTTGGTGGTATGCTTCGCCGCCAATATATAAATAAATCGTTATTTATTTATGGAGAACGAGACCGAGGCGCAGCTCGCGAAGCTCAAGGCCCTGGCGGATCCCGTCCGCCTGCGGCTCGTGGCGCTGTGCGTGCGCGGGGAGTGCAGCGTCTCGGAGCTGACCGAGGTGATGAGCCAGAGCCAGCCGCGGGTCTCCCAGCACCTGAAGATCCTGTGCGACGCGAACCTGCTGGCGCGCTTTCGGGACGGGCACTACGTGTACTACCGTGCGCCGTCGCGCGGTGCCGACGGGCGAACGTTGCGGCGCCTGCTGGCCCTGTTCCCCGAGGACGAGCCGGAATTCCAGCGGGACTACGAACGTCTCCGGGACCTCCGGCGGGGCACGGCCGCGTCGGAGCCGTCGCCCGAGGACCGCAGCCTGCACCGCGCCCTCGTGGAGCTCACCGTGTCGACACCGCTCGGCGACCTGCTCGACATCGGCAGTGGCCACGGGCGAATTCTCAAGTTGCTGGCGTCGCGCGCGCAGCGGGCGGTCGGCGTGGACATCGACGCCGACGCGCGGCGTTTCGCCCGCGCGGAGGTGCTGCTGGCCGGCCTGCCGAACTGCACGCTGCGCAAGGGGGACATGTACGACCTGCCGTTCGAGGACGGCGAGTTCGACACGGTGATCCTGGACGACGTGCTGAACGGCGCCGACGACCCGCTGGCCGCGGTCGTGGAGGCGCGCAGGCTGCTCGAGCCGGGCGGCCGGCTGCTGCTGCTGTCGTCGGTGGACGGCACGAAGGTCGCCGATGTGACCACGAGTTTCGTGAAATTTTCCCGGGCGGCCGGGCTGCGGTTGTCCGCGCCGAAGCCGCTGCCGGTCAACGACCCGCACTGGGTCCTTGCCGTAGCCACGTTCGCGGATGCGAATGCGGAAGCGGCGTGATGAACAAGAGGTAAGGCGCATGGCACGCCCGGTACAGGTTTCCTTCGAGTTTTTCCCGCCGAACACGGAGGCGATGAACGAGACGTTGTGGCAGTCGATCAAGCGGCTGGCGCCGCTTTCGCCGCGTTTCGTTTCCGTCACCTACGGTGCCGACGGGTCGACGCGCGAGCGCACGCATGCGGCCGTCTCGCGGATTGCCGAGGAGACCGCGTTGACCGCGGCACCGCACCTGACCTGCATCGGCGCGGCACGCGGCGAGATCGACGACATCGCGCGCGAGTACTGGGATGCCGGGGTTCGACACCTCGTGGCACTGCGCGGCGACCCGCCCGCCGACGCGAAGGACTACGTCCCGCACCCGGACGGGTACGCGTACGCCGCGGACCTGGTGGCGGGCCTGCGGCGCATCGCCGACTTCGACATCTCCGTCGCCGCGTACCCGGAGGTGCACCCGGAAGCGCGCAGCGCGCTGGCCGACCTGGACAACCTGAAGCGCAAACTGGACGCGGGGGCAAACCGCGCGATCACGCAGTTCTTCTTCGACGCCGACGTGTTCCTGCGCTTCCGCGACCTGTGCGCGACGGCCGGCATCGACTCGTCCATCGTGCCCGGCATCCTGCCGATCACGCGTTTCCCGCAGTTGCAGCGCTTCGCGAGCCGCTGCGGCGCGTCGGTGCCCGACTGGCTGGTCGAGCGCTTCACGGGCCTGGATGACGACGACGAGACCCGGCAGATGATCGCGGCGAGCGTCGCGATCGAACAGGTGCGCCGCCTGCAGGCCGAAGGCGTCGAGGAATTTCACTTCTACACACTCAACCGGTCGGAGCTGACCTACGCAATCTGTCACGCGCTGGGTGTGCGCGCGAAACAGGCGGCCTGAGGAAACGGCATGGAACGCATTGCACGCATCGAGGCGCTCAAGACGTCGCTGGAGTCCCGCATCCTGATTCTCGACGGCGCCATGGGCACGATGATCCAGGGCTACCGCCTGAGCGAAGAGGATTACCGCGGCGAGCGCTTCGCCGACTGGGGCAGTGACCTCAAGGGCAACAACGACCTGCTGTCCCTGACGCGCCCGTCGGTCATCCAGGAGATCCACCGGGCCTTTCTCGACGCCGGCGCGGACATTATCGAGACGAACACGTTCAACTCGAACGCGCCGTCGATGGCCGACTACGGCATGGAGTCGCTCGTCGGCGAGCTGAACTCCGCGGCGGCGCGCATCGCGCGCGAGTGCGCCGACCAGGCGGCTCAACGCAGCGGCGTGCCGCGCTTCGTCGCCGGCGTGATCGGCCCGACGAACCGCACCGCGTCGATTTCGCCGGACGTGAACGACCCCGGTTTCCGCAATATCTCGTTCGACGCGCTGGCGACGACCTACGAAGAGTCGGCCATCGCGCTGATCGAGGGCGGTGTCGACTTCATCATGATCGAGACGATCTTCGACACGCTGAACGCGAAGGCGGCGATCTTCGCGGTCGAGGCGGCGTTCGCGAGCACCGGGATCCGCCTGCCGGTCATGATCTCCGGCACGATCACCGATGCCTCCGGGCGCACGTTGTCCGGGCAGACGCCCGAAGCGTTCTGGAACTCGGTGCGCCACGCGCGGCCGTTCATGATCGGCTTCAACTGCGCGCTCGGTGCGAAGGAATTGCGGCCGCACATCGCGGAACTCTCGCGGATCGCCGACACGCGCGTCTCCGCGCACCCGAATGCCGGCCTGCCGAACGAGTTCGGCGAGTACGACGAAACCCCGGAGACGATGGCAGCGATCGTCGGCGAGTTCGCGCAGAGCGGGCTCGTTAACCTGGTCGGTGGCTGCTGCGGCACGCGGCCGGAGCACATCGCCGCAATCCGCGAGGCCGTCGACGGCATCGCGCCGCGCGCCGTGCCAGAACTGCCAGTCGAGTGCCGGCTGTCGGGGCTGGAGCCGCTGAACATCGGCCCCGACGACCTGTTCGTCAACGTCGGCGAGCGCTGCAACGTCACCGGCTCGGCCCGGTTCCGCAAGCTCATCGAGGCGGACGACTACGCCGAGGCGGTCGCGGTCGCGCGGCAGCAGGTCGAGGACGGCGCGCAGGTCATCGACGTCAACATGGACGAGGGCATGCTCGACTCGGAGAAGGCGATGGTGCGCTTCCTGCACCTGATCGCGTCCGAGCCGGACGTCGCGAAGGTGCCGGTCATGATCGACTCGTCGAAGTGGTCGGTCATCGAGGCGGGTCTCAAGTGCGTGCAGGGCAAGGCCGTCGTGAACTCGATCAGCCTGAAGGAGGGCGAGGACGCGTTCATCGAGCAGGCGCGGCTGGTCCGTGCGTACGGCGCGGCCGTCGTCGTCATGGCCTTCGACGAGCAGGGGCAGGCGGATACGATCGAGCGCAAGGTGGACATCTGCCGCCGTTCCTACGAGATCCTGGTCGAACGCGTGGGCCTCGAGCCCGCGGACATCATCTTCGACCCGAACATCTTCGCGATTGCGACCGGCATCGAGGAGCACGCCGAGTACGGCATTGCGTTCATCGAGGCGACGCGAAAGATCAAGGCGACGTTGCCGCATGCGATGGTCAGCGGCGGTGTGAGCAACGTCTCGTTCTCATTCCGCGGCAACAACGTCGTTCGCGAGGCGATTCATTCCGTGTTCCTGTACCACGCGATCCATGCCGGCATGGACATGGGCATCGTCAACGCGGGCCAGCTTGCCATTTACGAGGAGTTGCCGAAGGACCTGAGGGACGCGGTGGAAGACGTCGTGCTCGCGCGTCGCGAGGACGCGACGGAGCGCCTGCTCACGCTCGCGGAAACCTACCGCGACCAGGGAGGCGCCGGGCCCGCACGCAAGCAAGATCTCGAGTGGCGATCGTGGCCGGTCGACAAGCGGCTCGAACATGCGCTCGTGAAGGGCATCGACGAGTTTGTCATCGACGACACCGAGGAGGCGCGGCTCGCGGCGGTCCGGCCCCTCGACGTCATCGAGGGCCCGCTGATGGCCGGCATGAACGTCGTCGGCGACCTGTTCGGCGACGGCAAGATGTTCCTGCCGCAGGTCGTCAAGTCGGCGCGTGTCATGAAGAAGGCCGTCGCGCACCTGATCCCGTACATCGAGCAGGAGAAGGAAGGCGGCCGCAGCAGCAACGGCAAGATCGTGCTCGCGACCGTCAAGGGCGACGTGCACGACATCGGCAAGAACATCGTCGGCGTCGTCCTGCAGTGCAACAACTTCGAGGTCGTCGATCTCGGGGTCATGGTGAGCTGCGACCGGATCCTCGAGGCCGCACGCAAGGAAGGTGCGCAGATCATCGGGCTGTCGGGTCTCATCACGCCGTCGCTGGACGAGATGGTGAACGTGGCGCGCGAGATGCAGCGCCTCGAGTTCGAGTTGCCGTTGCTGATCGGCGGCGCGACGACGTCGCCCGCGCACACGGCCGTAAAGATCGAGCCGTGCTACACGGGTCCGGTCATCTACGTGAAGGACGCGTCGCGATCGGTCGGCGTTGCGCAGGCGCTCGTCGGAACCACGACGCGCGCGGCGCTGGTGCAAAAGAACCGCGACGACAACGCGCGGCGGCGCGAGCGGCATGCCGGCAGCAAGCGACTTGCGCCGCAGGTGCCGCTGGCCGCGGCACGCCGTGCGCGGCCGCCGCTCGACTGGTCGGCCTACACGCCGCCGGCGCCCACGTTCACCGGCACGCGCGTGCTCGACGACGTCGACCTGTCGGTGCTGCGCGACTACATCGACTGGATGCCGTTCTTCAATGCCTGGGAATTCCACGGCAAGTACCCGGCGATTCTCGACGATCCCACGGTGGGCGAGGCGGCGAGTGCACTGTTCCGGGATGCCACGGCGATGCTGGATCGTGTGATCGCGGAGCGCTGGCTGACCGCGCGTGCGGTGTTCGGATTCTGGCCGGCGAACTCGGACGATGCCGATGACATTCTCGTCTACAGCGATGACGGGCGCACCGACGTCCGGACGCGTCTGTGTCACCTGCGCCAGCAACGCGCGAAGAGCGAGGGCATGGCGCAGCATTGCCTCGCCGACTACGTCGCGCCGACGACGTCGGGTCTCGGCGATTACGTAGGCGGTTTCGCCGTCACGGCGGGCATCGGCATTGACGAACACGTCGCCCGTTTCGAGGCGGCGCACGACGACTACAGCGCGATCCTGCTGAAAGCGCTCGCCGATCGGCTCGCGGAGGCGTTTGCCGAGTACCTGCACGAGCGGGTGCGGCAGGAGCACTGGGGGTACGCGCCGGACGAGTCCCTGGACAACGAAGCGCTGATCGCGGAACGCTATCGCGGCATCCGGCCGGCGCCCGGCTACCCGGCCTGCCCGGACCACACCGAGAAGGCAAAGCTGTGGTCGTTGCTCGACGCCGAGCGTGCAATCAGCCTCCGGTTGACCGAGTCGTTCGCGATGTTCCCGACGGCGGCGGTGAGCGGCTGGTACCTGGCGCACCCCGAGGCGCGTTATTTCGCGGTCGGGAAGATCGACCGCGACCAGCTTCGTTCTTACGCCGAGCGCAAGGGCATCACCGAGGACGAAGCCGAGAAGTGGCTCTCGCCGAACCTGGGTTACGACCCGGGGGCGAAGAGTGCGGCCTGAGCGCGGTCGCAATCTCATAGCCGCGGGGGCGTTTCTCCTCGCGGCACTCGCCAACGAGGTGCGGGCCGACGCGTACAACGACGCGCGGGCCGAGCTGATCGCGGCCTACCAGGCACAGGACTATCCGGCGATGCATGCGGCGGCCGAACGCGCTCTCGAGGCGCGGCCGGGTTTCGCAGGCGGGCTGTTCAACCTGGCGCTGGCGAAGTCGCTGGCCGGCGATCCGTCCGGCGCGCTCGTGGCGCTCGAAGCCCTGCTCGCACAGAAGGTCGACCTGGGCGCGGCCGGGCTCGCGGAGTTCGAGCCGCTGCACGCGCTGCCCGGCTGGGACGACTACGTCGCGCGCGTCGAGGCGCTGTCGTCGGCCGTCGGCAACGCACAGGTCGCGTTCCGATATCCGCCCGGCGATTTCGTGCCGGAAGGCATCGCGATCGACCCGGCCGGCGGTGTCTACCTCGGCAGCATTCGCAACGGCACGATCGTGCACGTCGACGACGATGCGCGCGTCGTGGCCAGGCCCGACGGGCACTGGAGCGTGTATGGCATGCGTCTGCACGAGGAGCGCCTGTGGTTCGTCAGCTCCGCCGTCGATCACTTCGAACCGCTGGACCCGGATGATGCCGGGCGCAACGGGCTGTTCAGCGTGGACCCTGCGGGCGGTGAGGTGCGGCTCGAGGTCGAGGTGCCGCGAAACGGGCGCTGGCAGGTGCTGGGCGATCTCGTTTTCGACGCGGACGGCAACGTCTATCTCGCGGACCAGACCGACGGCATCGTCTACCGGCTGGATGTCCGCACGAAGGAGCTCGCCGAATTGGTGCCGAAAGGCACGCTTGGCTCACCGCAGGGCATGGTACTGGACGCGACGGGGCGCTACCTCTACGTCGCCGACTACATCGGCGGGCTGTTTCGCGTCACGCTGGCGAGCGGTGAGACAGAGCGCCTGTCGACGGACCCGGCAACGAACGTCTACGGCATCGACGGCCTGTACCGGCACGGGAACGACCTCGTCGCGATTCAGAACGGCATAAGGCCGAACCGCGTTGCGCGGATCCAGCTGTCAGGTGACGGGCGTGCGGTTACCGGCAGCCGGGTCCTCGCGATGAACCTGCCGGAATTCGACGAGCCGAACCTGGGGCAGGTCGTCGGCGACCGCTTCTACTTCATCGCGAACAGCCACTGGAACCGCTTCGACAGCGATGCGAACCTGCCGGACGGGCTTACCGGTCCGATCGTGCTCGAGATCAGCCTCGACGCGACGGAAGAGTAGCCGTTCTAGGCCTTGTTCACCGGCGGGTTGAACAGGCACCACCCGAAACCGAGGGCCGGTAGCGCGAACGCGCAAAGCAGGACGGCCAGCGTTGCGTCCGGCGCCTGCATCAGGAGCTTCGCGACGACGATCGTGCTGATGGCGAAACAGGTCAGGTTCGTCACGACGAGCGGACGGCCGTAGATGCCGCCGATCACGGAGCCGCGCGACATCCAGTCCAGCATCGCCAGCGCGAGCCACGCCGCACCGAGCAATTGCACAGACAATACGGCCGCGGTGGCCGGTGGCGCGCCGAGTAGCCCGAGCAGCTCCTGCGGTGCGAACGAGGCGGCGATTCCGAGCGCGCCGAGCACGGCGGCACTGAACGTGAGCAACCATCGGGACATCAGGGCTTTCTCCGCTGTAACGTGACCAGGACGGGCAGGTGATCCGAGCCGATCCCGGGACCGGTGTCGAACGCGGTGACGGCGACGTCGTCGGACACGAGGACGTGGTCGATTGGAATCAGCCCGATCGGCAGGAACATCGGCCACGTCGGGTGCACGCCGAAACCCTCGCGCGCATTGCGCAGGTTCGTGGCCGCGACGAATTGCTCGTAGTGCGTGGACCACATCGTCGTATTCAGGTCGCCGACGACGACGAGCGGGCGGGGCGATCGTGCCGCAAATTCGCCGAGCGCGTGCAGTTGCAGGTTCCGGTCGCCATAGCCGGACGCGCCGACCGGGTTCATCGGGTGCGATGCGATCACGTGCCACTCGCCGTCCGGCGCCGCGATCGTGGCGACGATTTCGGGAAAGCCGCGCGGAACCGCGCCGTTCACTGCCGAGGACGCCAATGGATGGCGCGACAGCAGCGCGATGCCGAACGGGTCCGTCCGCGGCTCGATGACCTGGTGCGGGTAATCCGCGGCGAGCCCGCGCAGTGCGGTCGCCCAGTCGTCGGACAGCTCCTGCACGACGATGACGTCCGGCTTGCGGTCGGCGACGAGTGCGAGGAACCGCGCCGGGTCCGGGTTCGACACCAGCACGTTCGCGTGCAGCACGCGGAGGTCGGTATCGGCCGCGACCGGCCGTTCGGCCGGCAGGTACCAGGGCACGACAAACCACGCATTCAGCGCCATCGTCGCGACGCCAAGGACGACGTAGCCGCCCCAGCGCAGCCACAGGAAGGCGATAGTCAGCAGGGTCGCGACGGCGAGGTACTGCAGCCGGAAGTGCGAGAACAGCTCGAGCAGCCGGTGCCACTCATCGAACGCGGTCGCGACCGAGAACACCGCCGTCACGACCAGGCCGGCCTCGAGGATGCCGAGGGCGAAGGACTTCCAGCCGCGTCCGCCGATTGCCATGGGCTGCGTCAGTCGGCGATCGTGACTTCGATGATCTCGACGGCCTCGACCGGTACGTCCTGGTGGCCGCCGTGGTTGCCCGTCCGGACCCCGGCGATCTTGTCGACGACGTCCATCCCGTCGGTCACCTCGCCGAACACCGCGTAACCGAAGTCGCGGCCGCCGTGGTTCAGGAAGTCGTTGTCACGCAGGTTGATGAAGAACTGCGCGGTGGCGCTGTGAATGTCCATCGTGCGTGCCATCGCGAGCGTGCCGCGGCGATTGCCTTCGCCGTTGTCCGCCTCGTTCCTGATCGGGTCGCGCGTCTTCTTCTGGCGCATGTCGGCGTCAAAGCCGCCGCCCTGGATCATGAAGTTCGGGATGACGCGATGAAAGATCGTGCCGTCGAAGAAGCCGTCGCTGATGTACTGGCGGAAGTTCTCGCAGGTGATCGGCGCTTTTTCGTCGAAGAGCTCGACGCTGATGTCGCCGTGGTTGGTCTTGATCGTGATCATTCGGGTTCCGGTTCGTCAAAGAATGGCAGGCTATGTACCACACTGGGCGCCGCGGGACGAATTCCGGGCCCCGGTGACGCGCGGCAGGCCGGCGTAATCGTTGCTGCACCGGATGTCCGACCAGCCCTCTGCCGCCAGGATGTCGGCAACGGGCCCGGCCTGTTCCGCGCCGTGTTCCAGCAGCAGCGGGCCGTCGGCCACCAGCACGTCGCGGCATTCGCGGGCGAGTCGCCGGATCGCGTCGAGGCCATCGGGGCCGGCGGCGAGGGCCGCGCGCGGCTCGTGGCGCAGCGCGAGTAGCGTCGGGTCGTCGTCGCGAACGTAGGGCGGGTTCGACACGACGAGGTCGAATTCGCGATCCCTGACCGGGGCCGTCCAGTCGCCGGCCAGGAACTCGACGTTGTCGACGTCGAGCTGGCGCGCGTTCTCGCGCGCAATGGCGAGCGCGTCCTCGCTGCGGTCGACCGCGGTCACCGACACCGCTGGCCGCTCACGGGCGATCGCGAGCGCAATGGCGCCGCTGCCGGTGCCGAGGTCGAGGACGCGCACCGGGCCGCGGCGCGGAAGCTCGGACACGGCCAGCCCGACGAGGATCTCCGTCTCCGGCCGCGGCACGAGGGTTGCGGGAGAGACCATCAGTTCCATCGACCAGAATTCCCGCGTGCCGTCGATGTAGGCAAGCGGCTCGCCGTCCAGGCGCCGCCGCAGCAATTCGTCGAACCGGTCCGCCGCGGCGTCGTCGAGCACGTCCTCCGGGTGCGCGAACAGGTAGCTGCGCGAAACGTCGATCGCGCGTGCGAGCAGGAGCTCCGCGTCCAGCCGCGCGGAATCGCTGACCGCGTCGAGGCGCGACGTCGCGTCGCCCAGCAACGTGTCGATCCGTGTGTCACCGGGCATAGGCAACTTCCGGGGGTTCCTGAGCAGCGTCCGGCTCGCGTACACTGCGCGATACTTTCAGTTGAAACACAAGGGCGACGGGCTGCCGCATGAACGTGTACTCCAGCATCCTCGATCTCGTCGGCAACACGCCGATGCTCGAACTGACCCGGCTGGATACCGGGCCGTGCCGCCTGTTCCTGAAACTCGAGCTCATGAATCCCGGCGGTTCGATCAAGGATCGTATCGGAATCTCGATGATCGAGCAGGCGGAGAAGCGCGGCGACATCAAGCCGGGTGACACGCTGGTGGAAGCCACGGCCGGCAACACCGGCCTCGGCCTCGCGCTGGTCGCGGCGCAGAAAGGCTATCGACTCGTGCTCGTGCTGCCGGACAAGATGAGCCAGGAGAAGATCTTCAACCTGCGCGCGATGGGGGCCGAGGTCGTGCTGACGCGCTCCGACGTCGGCAAGGGCCACCCGGAGTACTACCAGGACCTCGGCCGGCGTATCGCGGACGAGCGTGGTGCCTACTTCATCAACCAGTTCGGCAACCCCGACAACCCGCTCGCACACGAGCTGACGACCGGGCCCGAGATCGTGCAGCAGATGGGCGGGCAGCTCGATGCGATTGTCCTCGGCGTGGGTTCCAGCGGTACCGTCGCCGGCATCGGCAAATACCTGCGCGAGCACGCGCCGAACGTGGAACTCGTCCTCGCGGACCCGGAGGGCTCCGTGCTGGCCGACTACATCAACAAGGGCGAGATGGGCCCCAGCGGGAGCTGGCTCGTGGAGGGTATCGGCGAGGATTTCATCCCGGACATCGCCGACTTCGGCCAGGTCAGCAAGGCTTATACGATCAGCGACGCCGAATCCTTTGCGACGGCGCGCAACCTGCTGCGCGCCGAGGGCCTGCTGGCCGGGTCGTCGAGCGGCACGCTGCTCGCCGCGGCCCTGCGTTACTGCCGGGAACAGACGGAGCCGAGGACGGTCGTCACGCTGGCCTGCGACACGGGCAACAAGTACCTGTCCAAGCTGTACAACGACTTCTGGATGGAGGACCAGGGCTTCATCCAGCGCGAGGAACACGGCGACCTGCGCGACCTGATCGGCCGGCCGCACGAGCAGCACGCGACAATCACGGTCGGACCGACCGACATCCTGACGACCGCGCACAACCGCTTGCGCAACGCCGGCTTTTCCCAGCTGCCGGTCATGTACGAGGGGCAGATCGCCGGTGTCATCACCGAGGACACGATCCTGCAGTTCGTGTTTGGCCGCCCGGAGCTGATGACGGCCACGGTCGAGGAGGCGATGGAGTCGGCCTTCATCCAGCTCGACAAGTCGACGACGATCAACAACCTGGTGGCAATGCTGCGCGTGCAGCCGTACGCTGCCATCATGGACGGCGACGAGTTCCTCGGTTTGATCACGCGGTCCGACGTACTCAATTACCTCCGCCGGCAGATCTGAACCCAGCGAGGCGCCCATGCAGGACAAGACACACCGTTTCGCGACCCGGACCATCCACGCCGGGCAGCATCCCGACCCGACCACCGGCGCGATCATGCCGCCGATCTACGCGACGTCGACCTACGTGCAGGAGAGTCCCGGTCGCCACAAGGGCTACGAGTACTCGCGCACGCACAACCCGACGCGCCAGGCCTACGAGCGCTGCATCGCGGACCTCGAGTCCGGCACACACGGGTTCGCGTTCGCCTCGGGCATGGCGGCGACGGCGACGATCCTCGAGTTACTCGACGCCGGTTCGCACGTGCTCGCGATGGACGATCTCTACGGCGGCACGCGCCGCCTGTTCAGCAATGTTCGGCAGCGCAGCGCGGGGCTGGAGTTCAGCTACGTCGACCTGACCGACCCGGACGTGCTGGAGGCCGGGTTACGTGACAACACGCGCATGATCTGGGTGGAGACCCCGAGCAACCCGCTGCTGAAGGTGGTGGACATCGAGGCGGTGTGCGAGCTTGCGACCTCCCGTGGCGTCCTCGTCGTCACGGACAACACGTTCGCGACACCGTACCTGCAGCGGCCGCTGGAGCAGGGCGCCGACATCGTCATGCACTCGGCCACGAAGTTCATCAACGGCCATTCGGACATGGTGGGCGGCGCGGCCGTCACCGGCGATGACGCGCTGGCCGAGCGGCTCGCATACCTGTCGAATTCGATCGGCGCCATCGCCGGCCCGTTCGACAGCTTCCTCGCGCTGCGCGGCCTTAAGACACTCGACGTGCGCATGGAGCGCCACTGCGCGAATGCGATGGCCATCGCGGAGTGGCTCGAGAACGATGCCCGTGTCGACCGCGTACTGTACCCGGGACTGCCGTCACACCCGCAGCACGAACTCGCCGTGCGCCAGATGGCGGCGTTCGGCGGCATCGTGACGTTTTTCATCAAGGGCGGCCTCGACGAGGCGCGCCGCTTCCTCGAACGCTGCAGGGTCTTCGCGCTGGCCGAGAGCCTGGGCGGCGTCGAAAGCCTCGTCGACCACCCGGCGATCATGACGCACGCGTCCGTCCCGGCCGCCGAGCGCGCGGCCCTCGGCATCGACGACACGCTGATCCGCCTGTCGGTCGGCATCGAGGCGGCCGACGACCTCATTGCCGATCTGGACCGGGCGCTGGAAACGTCCTAGCTGCGGGCCTGACGGGGTGCGGGGATTGCTTCGAGCGTCGTGTGGAGCGCCGCGAAGCAGGACGCCCGAGCAAGCGGAACCCGATGCGGGCCCGGCATGGATGCCGGGCGAGCTTTAGCTCGAAGCAATCCCCGTGCCCCGTCGGGCGTCTGAACGAACGCGTCTACGGGTTACCGCGACAAGGCCGCCAGCTGGTCGGCCTGGTACTCGTTGACGAGGGGCTGGATGACCTGGTCCAGGTCGCCGGCGATGATCTCGTCGAGCTTGTACAGCGTGAGGTTGATGCGGTGGTCGGTGACGCGGCCCTGCGGGAAGTTGTAGGTGCGGATGCGTTCCGAGCGGTCGCCGGAACCGACCAGCAACTTGCGCTTCTGTGCCTGCTCCGTTTCCTGTTCCGCGATCTTGGCGTCGAGCAGTCGGGCCTGCAGTAATGCCATGGCCCGGGCGCGGTTCTTGTGCTGCGAGCGCTCGTCCTGGCACTCGACGACGATGCCGGAGGGAAGGTGCGTCAGCCGCACGGCGGAATCGGTCTTGTTCACGTGCTGGCCGCCGGCGCCGGACGCGCGGTACGTGTCCACCCGAAGGTCGGCCGGGTTGATGTCGACTTCCTCGACCTCGTCCGGTTCCGGCAGGACGGCGACCGTGCACGCGGACGTGTGGATGCGACCCTGGGACTCCGTGGCCGGCACGCGCTGGACCCGGTGTGCACCGGATTCGAACTTGAGCTGGGCGTAGATGCCGCTGCCGCTGATGCGGCTGATGACTTCTTTATAGCCGCCGTGTTCGCCTTCGCGTTCGCTCAGGATCTCCACCTGCCAGCCCATCTGTTCGGCGTAGCGCGTGTACATGCGGAACAGGTCCCCGGCGAAGATCGCGGCCTCGTCGCCGCCCGTGCCGGCGCGGACTTCGAGAAACACGTTTGCATCGTCGTACGGGTGCGGCGGGATCAGGGACTTCTGCAATTCGATGAGGAGCGACTCGCGTTCCTCGTCGAGCGATTCCAGTTCCTGCTCGGCCATCTCGCGCACGTCGGCGTCGCTGTCCTCGGCCATCTCGCGCGCCGCGGCGATGTCGCGGGACAGGACTTCGTAGCGGCCGAACAGCTTCACTACCGGTTCGACGCGCGCGTACTCCTTCGACAGGTCGCGAAAGCGGGCCTGGTCGGCGATCGTGTCCGGTTCCGAGAGCAGCCCCGAGATTTCCTCGAAGCGGTCGCGGACGGTTTCCAGTTTGGCGCGGATGGAGTCTTTCATCGTGGTCGTGGGGTGGCGCGAGTGGGCGCATCATGGCGCCCGCGTGCGTCCGGCGCTAGTCCTCGCGTACGCCGAACAGGCTTCTTGCCGTCGCGATCGTCTCCTCGTCGCCGGCTTCCCCGGCTTCGCGCAGGCGCACGCTCGGTGTGTGCAGCATCTTTTTCATCAGGGCGGCGGTGGCGTACTCCAGCACTTCCTGCAGGTCCGCTCCCTGCGCCAGCCGGCGCCGGGCCTGGGCGAGGACGTCGGCGCGCAAGGTGTCCGCATGATCGCGCAACGCGGTGATGACCGGGGCCACCTGCTTCGACCGCTCGATCGAGAGGTAACGGGCGATTTCCTCGTCCAGGATCCGATTCGCTTCCAGTGCCGCCGATTCGCGGCTGCTCTGGCCTTCGAGTATGACCTGCTCCAGGTCGTCCACCGTGTACAGGTAGACGTCGTCCAGGTCGGCCACCGCGGGGTCGATGTCGCGCGGTACGGCGATGTCGACGGCGAATATCGGCCGGCGCTTGCGCTGCCGGATGGCGCTCTGCATCGCGTCCACGCTGATGACCGCATCCGGGCTGGCCGTGGAACTGATCAGCATGTCGGCCTCCGGCAAGGTCCCCGCGAGTTCGGACAGGGGCACCGCGTAGCCGCCGAATTCGTGGGCGAGCCGGCGAGCGCGCTCCACGTTGCGATTGGCGATGAACAGGCGGCCGATGTTTCGGCGGCGCAGGTGCCGCGCGACGAGTTCGACGGTCGTGCCGGCGCCGACCAGTACCGCCGTATGCCGCTCGAACCCGGCATAGAACTGCTGCGCGAGGCTGACGGCCGCGTACGCGACCGACACCGGGCTCGCACCGATCTCGGTATCGGTGCGGACCTTCTTCGCCACCGAAAAGCTGTGCTGCATCAGACGCCCGAGCCCGCTGCCGAGCGCACCGTTGGCCGCCGCCAGGCGGTAGGCCTCCTTGAGCTGACCGAGAATCTGCGGCTCGCCGAGCACCATCGAATCGAGACCGCAGGCGACCCGGAAGATGTGCCGGATCGCGTCGTCGTCGCGCTTCGAGAACAGGGCATTGCCAAAGCCGGCGCCCACCCGGCGATCGCTCGACAGCCATTCGGCCAGCCGGGCATGCCCGTTGTCGTCGGACATGACATAAAATTCCGTGCGATTGCAGGTGGACAGGAGCAGGGCCTCGTCGACCCCGGAAAGCGCCCGAACCGAACCTAGGGCACGGCCGACCTCGTCCCCGGAATAGACCACCTGCTCGCGAATTTCGACAGGTGCCGTGGTATGGTTCAGCCCGAGTATTTTCAGCGGCATAGCTGGTAGTGGCGCGCGACCGGCGGCGGTGGCGCGAAAAAGCGTTGGCAGCGCGTATCATAAGCGAACTGAGGACCCAGTTCCTTGTCTGTATACGCCATGAAGACAATCACCTCCGTGCGAACGACGTTTGCATCCGGCGCGGCCCGCGGGACCCGACCGGGACACCGGAATAGTTAAGGACACCATGACGCTACGAATTCACCGGCCGCTTGCGGGCCTGCTTCTCGCGGTATTGCCGGCGCTGGCCCCGGTGGGCACGGGACTGGCCGGCGAACGGTCAGACACCGAGGCGAGCACCCACCTGTACAAGGCCGAAATCGCGTTGCACCGCACCGAATACCTCGAGGCGGCGCGCGAGTACCGACTCGCCGCCGAGCAAAGCGATAACGTCGAGATCGCCGTCCAGGCAACGCGCGTCGCGTCGAGCTACGGGTTCAGCGAGGAGGCGCTCCGGTCCGCGGAACGCTGGCTCGAACTTCAGCCGGAAAGCGACGAGGCGCTTTTCCACCTGGCGAGGCTGCAGCTCCGCACCGGGGACACGCGGGCGGCGACCCGGAGCTTCCGGAAGCTCCTGGAACAGAAAGGCGACCCGGGCGACGAGTCGGGTGAACGTGACCAGGACGACATCGACCAGCAGATGCTGTCGCTGACCGGGGTGCTCGGTGAGGAAGAGGACGCGGAAGCGGCCTACAAGGTGATGCAGTCGATCGCAAGGCCCTACAAGGATTCCGCCGCCGCGAACTACGCGACCGCGGTCATCGCGGTCCAGGCCGGCGAGATCAAGGATGCCCGGAAGCTGGCCGAGCGGGCGCTGGAACTCGAGCCCGGCGAATGGCTGCGCATGCGTACGAAGCTCCTGTACGGCCGCATCCTGCTGCTGGAGGGTAACGAGGACGAGGCCATCAGCTACGTCGCCCGTATCATCGGCGACAACCCGCAGCCGGACCCCGCTGCGCGCATGGAACTCGCGCTGCTGATGATGTCGGCCGGCCGCGACGACGACGCGTTGAGCCAGGTGAACCAGATCCAGTACGAGACGGGCAACAACCCGGACGCGCTGCGCCTGATGGCCATCATCAACTTCCGCCAGGAGAATCTCGACGCGGCCCGCGAGGATTTCGAGGACCTGCTGGCCACCGGGCAGCATTCGATGGACGCGCTGTACTACCTGGCCCGCATCGCGGATTACCGCGGCGACGTGGACCGGGCGATCGGCCTGTATTCCAAGGTTACGACGGGCGGCCACGCCGTGATGTCCCAGCGTCGCGCGGCGGCGCTGACGGCCATCGAGCGACAGGCGCCGGAATCGGCGATGTCGCGCCTCGAGGAGTTCGCGCGCAACCAGCCGATGTACGCCGTGGACATGATCCAGTCGAAGGCGCAGCTGCTGGCGGCCATGGAGCGCTACCCGGAGGCGCTCGAGTACTACGACCGCATGCTCGCGTACCGGCCCGAGTCCGAGAGCGTCATGCTCGGCCGGGCGGAACTGTTGCTGCGGATGGATCGCGTGGACGATTCGGTGGCGCAGTACCGGGCGGCCGTCAAGCGCTGGCCCGAGAGTGCGCTGTCGCTGAACGCGCTGGGCTACACGCTCGCGGACCGGACGGACCGCTACCGCGACGCCGAGAAGTACATCAAGAAGGCCATCAAGCTCGACCCGGACAACCCGGCGATCATCGACAGCCTCGGCTGGGTGCTGCACAAGCTCGGCAAGAACGAGGAAGCGCTCGTGGAACTGGAGCGGGCCTACGCGATGTTCGACGACCCGGAAGTCGCCGCACACATCGTGGAGGTGCTGGCCGCGCTCGACCGCGAAGCCGAGGCCCTGGAGGTGCTCGTCGCCGCGGAAGAGAAGACGCCCGAGAGCAAACTGCTCGCCGACGTGCGTGAACGGGTCTTCCCGGCGGTCGAGTAGGCGGCGCGCCGGCGCCGTTGCGGCTGCCGCCCTGCTCGCAGCAGGCTGCGTCACGCCGCGTACCGCGCAACTCCCCGACATCAGTGACTGGGAGCGCCGCCAGGCGGTGCTCGGCCAGGTCGACGCGTTCGGCTTCACCGGGCGTATCGGCGTCAAGTACGCGGACGACGGGTTCAACGGCAAGTTGAGATGGGACCAGGACGGCGAGCAGTACGATGCCCGCTTGTCGGGGCCGCTCGGCGTCGGCACGGTTCTGCTCCGGGGGCAGGGCCGCCGCGTGGCCATCACCGACAACGACGGCGAAACGACGGTACTGCTCGACGTCGAGCCCGAGCTGCAGCGCCGCTACGGCTGGACGATACCGGTCGACAGCCTGCGTTACTGGGCGCTCGGCATTCCGGACCCGCGCCTGCCCGCCGCAACGCGGTTTGCAGACAGTGGAGAGCTCGAGCGACTCGAACAGCGCGGCTGGGTTGTCGACATCAGCCGCTACCGGGACGCGGGCGGCGGCCAACGGATGCCGGCACGCCTGCAGGCGACCGGGCCGGGCACCACGGTGCGGCTGGTGATCGATCGCTGGGAGTTTCCCGACGCCATCGCGCCGTAGGCCGGCCCCGTCGTTGACACCCCCGGGAGGGGCAATCACAATGCGCCCCTCACGCGCGCGCGGGAACGCCTGCGTTACCGGCAGCAGATGAACCCACATTCACTGCTAGACTCCGAAACAATTGGGGCGTAGCCAAGTGGTAAGGCAACGGGTTTTGATCCCGTGATTCGCAGGTTCGAATCCTGCCGCCCCAGCCATCCCGACTGACAGGGGGACACGTGGATCTCGCAACGATGGCTGTGTTTACCGGGAACGCTCACCCGGAACTCGCCCACGATATCGCCCGCTGCCTGCACGTGCCGCTGGCGCGAGCCCACGTCGGCCGATTCTCGGACGGCGAGATCAACGTCGAAATCCTGGAGAACATCCGCGGCCGCGAGACGTTCATCGTTCAGCCGACCAGCCCGCCCACGTCCGAGAACCTGATGGAGCTGCTGGTCATGGCGGATGCCGCCCGGCGGGCGTCGGCGGCGCGGATCACGGCCGTGATCCCGTACTTCGGCTACGCCCGCCAGGACCGGCGGCCGCGGGCCGCGCGCGTGCCGATCACGGCCAAGCTCGTCGCGAAACTGATCGGCGCGGCCGGGGTTGATCGCGTGTTGACGGTCGACCTGCACGCCGACCAGATCCAGGGCTTCTTCGACATCGCCGTCGACAACGTCTACGCGTCGCCGCTGCTGCTGGGCGACGTCTGGAAGCAGAAATACGACGACATGGTCGTCGTGTCGCCGGACGTCGGCGGCGTCGTCCGCGCCCGGGCGCTGGCAAAGCGGCTCGACGACGCGGACCTCGTCATCATCGACAAACGCCGCGACCGCGCGAACCAGTCCGAGGTGATGAACATCATCGGCAAGGTCGAGGGCAAGAACTGCATCATGATCGACGACATGGTCGATACCGCGGGCACGCTGTGCCACGCGGCCGCGGCGCTGAAGGCTCGCGGCGCGGCGACCGTGTCCGCGTACATCACGCACGCCGTCCTGTCCGGTCCGGCCGTCGGCCGCATCTCCGAATCGCAGCTCGACGAAATGGTCGTCACGGACACGATCCCCCTCAAGGAAGAGGCACGCAACTGCCCCAAGATCCGCCAGCTTTCGGCCGCGAACCTGCTGGCCGAGACGATGCGCCGCATCTCCGACGAGGAATCCGTCTCCTCGTTGTACGTCGACTGACGCCGCCCTGATCCGCCGCGCGGCGGGCCTCTGGTGCCGGCTGCCGGTATCGGTTAGACTTCGCGCCCCTGCGCGGGCTGGTCGCGGCCCGGCCGGGTGCCGAATATCGGCGTTTCTTTCATCAAATCAATCAGTTAACGGAGTTCAGTCATGGCTGAAGAATTCGACCTGATTGCGGAATACCGGGAAGACCAGGGGAAAGGTGCGAGCCGCCGCCTGCGTCACGAAGGCAAGGTTCCCGCAATCATTTACGGCGGCGGTCGTCCCCCGCGGGCGCTCGCGTTCGACCACAACAAGGTGCTGAAGCAGAGCGAGAGCGAATCGTTCTACTCGAGCGTCCTCACGGTCAAAGTCGGCGACAAGAGCCAGGCCGCGATCATCAAGGACATGCAGCGCCACCCGGCGAAGCGCCAGATCATGCACATTGACCTGCAGCGCGTCGTCGAGGACCAGGAAATCCGCATGAACGTGCCGATTCACTTCACCGGCGAGGAAGTCGCGCCGGGCGTGAAGCAGGGCGGTGGTGCCGTGTCGCACCTCATGACCGACGTCGAAGTGGTCTGCCTGCCGCGCTACCTGCCGGAGTTCCTCGAAGTGGACATCTCGCACCTCGAGCTGGACCAGATGTTGCACCTGTCGGACATCAAGCTGCCGGAAGGCGTCGAGCTGCCGGAACTGGCGCAGGGCCCCGAGCACGATCAGGCGATCGTCTCGATCCACGTCATCAAGGCGGCGCCCGTCGAGGAAGAGACGACGGAAGCACCGGAAGCGGGCGAAGTACCGGCCACGGCGCAGTCCGACGACGAGGACAAGTCGGAAGACTGAGTTCCCACGCGGCAATGCACGCGAAAAGACCGCCTCCGGGCGGTCTTTTTCTTTAAGATCCAATGCCAATGTCAGCTCCCGTCTCGATCATCGCCGGCCTCGGCAATCCCGGTGGCGAATACGAACGCACCCTGCACAACGCCGGGTTCTGGTTCGTGGATGCGCTCGTGCGCAAGTTCGGCGGCAGCCTCGCCTACCAGAAGAAGTTCGATGCCGACGTGGGCAAGGTGCGCGTTGCGGGCAACGACGTCTGGCTGGTGAAACCGCAGGCGTTCATGAACCTGTCGGGCCAGCCGATCCGCGGCGTGCTCGACTACTACCGGCTCGACGCGAAGCGACTGCTCGTCGCGCACGACGAGATCGACCTGCCACCCGGCACGGTGCGCCTCAAGAAGGGCGGCGGTCACGGCGGGCACAACGGCCTCCGCGACATCATCCGGCACTGTGGCGCGGACTTCCTGCGGCTGCGGCTCGGCGTCGGGCATCCCGGTGCGAAGGAACAGGTGACCGGCCACGTGCTCAAACGCGGCAGCGCCGACGTTGAACGCGCGGTCGAAGACAACATTGACGATGCAGTCGGAGTCATGCCGACGCTGTTCGACGCCGGTGTCGAAGCGGCGATGAAGGCCCTGCACACGAAGAAGAAGGACTGATGGCGATTACCTGTGGAATCGTCGGACTGCCGAACGTCGGCAAGTCGACGCTGTTCAATGCGCTGACCGCGGCCGAGATCGCCGCCGAGAACTACCCGTTTTGCACGATCGAGCCGAACGTCGGTGTCGTGCCGGTGCCCGACCCGCGCCTCGACGTGCTGGCCGGCATCGTGAAGCCGCAGAAGCTCATCCCGACGACGATGGAGTTCGTCGATATCGCGGGGCTCGTGGCCGGCGCCTCGAAGGGCGAGGGCCTCGGCAACCAGTTCCTCGCGAACATCCGCGAGACGAAGGCCATCGCGCACGTCGTGCGCTGTTTCGAGAACGACGACGTCACGCACGTGGCGGGGCGCATCAACCCGCTCGACGACATCGAGACGATCAACACCGAGCTGGCACTGGCGGACCTCGAGTCCGTCGAGAAGCAGTTCGCAAAGGCCGAACGCACGGCGAAGACCGGCCAGAAGGACGCGATCGCGGTGCGCGACACGCTGGCACGCGTGAAGGCGCATCTCGACGCCGGACTCCCGGTGCGCTCGCTAGCGCTGGACGAGAAGGCCAAACCGCTCGTGCGCGACCTGCACCTGATCACGGCGAAGCCGGTCATGTACGTCGCCAACGTGGACGAGGGCGGTTTCGAGAACAATCCGCACCTCGACGCGGTGCGCGACCTTGCTGCGAAGGAAGGTGCGCAGGTCGTGGCGATCTGTGCCGCCATCGAGGCGGAAATCGCGTTGCTCGACGACGCGGACAAGGCGGACTTCCTGGCGGACCTCGGCTTCGACGAGCCCGGGCTGAACCGCGTGATCCGATCCGGCTACGCGCTGCTCGGCCTGCAGACGTTCTTCACCGCGGGTCCGAAGGAAGTGCGTGCCTGGACGACGAAGAAGGGCGCGACGGCGCCGCAGGCCGCGGGCGAGATTCACACGGATTTCGAGAAGGGCTTCATCCGTGCGGAGGTCATCGCCTACGACAATTTCGTCGCGGGCAACGGCGAGCAGGGTGCGAAGGAAGCGGGCCGGCTGCGGCTCGAAGGCAAGGAGTACATCGTCGCCGAGGGCGACGTCATGCATTTCCGCTTCAACGTCTGACTATTTTCTGACCCGAGGCGGCGGCAACGACCAGTTGAAGGTCATCGCCAGGCCGCGGAACGCAAAGCCCACGAGCGTCGCGATGACCAGCGCGGGGTTGCGGTCTAGCCCGGCGAGGTCGGCCAACACGTAGGCGAGGCCGGTGGCGAAGGCCGCCGTTGCGTAGATCTCGCGGGTGAGGACGAGCGGGATTTCGCCGCACATGATGTCGCGGACGATGCCGCCGGTGACGGCGGTGGCGACGCCGAGCATGATCGCGACGAGCGCCCCGGTGCCGTACTGCAGGCAGATCTCGGTGCCCATGGCGGCGAACAGCGCCATGCCGAGCGCGTCGGTCCAGAGGAGCAGTCGCTGCCGGGCGCCCGGGCGGTACACGCCGAAGAATACGGCCACGGCCGCGACCAGGGCCACGGTGACGTAGCGCGTGTCGTCCACCCAGAAGACCGGGTGCCGGTCGAGGATCAGGTCGCGCAGGGTGCCGCCGCCGACGGCCGGCATCAGCGCGAGGACGAGGAAGCCGAAGATGTCCATGCCCTTGCGGGACGCCGCCATGGCGCCGCTGACGGCGAATGCCGCGGTGCCGAGCATTTCGAGCAGGAACTGGAAGGACAAGGGGTCGATCTCGGCTGGGGGAAGTGGCGGCTATTATAGGGGGCACGACGGGGTCGCCGTGCCTTGACAGGGCCCGGCCCGGTCAGGACAATTTGCGGCCCTCGCGGGCCCGTCCCGCGCCGGGTTGGCCCTGCAACAGGGTAGAATCGGCGAACGACAGAACACGGTGATGTAGCGGGGCGACGTAGTCGCAGGGTCAGAGCGACGGACTCATAACCCGTAGGTCGGTGGTTCATCCGAGGCCGGCGGAGCCGGCCGACAGACGCACTCGCGAAGCGAGTGCGCCCGAAGGGCGAGCCGCTTAGCGGCGAGTCTATTCCACCCCGCGCAGGGGCAGAATTGACGACAGAGAAAATTTGGTGATGTAGCTCAGTTGGTCAGAGCGACGGACTCATAACCCGTAGGTCGGTGGTTCAATTCCACCCATCACCACCAAACACAACGAAAGCGCCCCCTTGTGGGGCGTTTTTATTGTGTTTCCTGATGTGGAGTTGAATCGCCGAAGGTGGTTCATCCGAGGCCGGCGAAGCCGGCCGACAGACGCACTCGTGAAACGAGTGCGCCCGAAGGGTGAGCCGCGGAGCGGCTCATCCATTCCACCCATCACCACCAAAGGACAAAGGGTCCCCAACGGGGGCCCTTTTTTTTGCCCTGCAACTGGAGGGGCGCAGCTGTGCGGTGTGACTCCGCATGACTCTCAATACCTGAACGTGTAGTAGAACTTCAACAGCACCTCCGAATACGTGCCCTCGAACGAATCGCTCGTCAACGGGTCATCCAGCAGTTCGTGGTTGTACACAAGCACGAGCTCCCGACCCGCCTGGGGCACCCAGCGCATGATGCTGTTGATGCCGATGCTGTCCGACACGTTGTCGTACTGCACGAGGTTTTCCCAGTACCAAGTCGACGTGAATGCGACATCGGCCTGCAGCGTCGCCTGCCGGGTCGTAAAGGCGCCATAGGGTAGCGCGATGTCGTTGACCTCGTAGGAACCGGCCAGTACGAAGTGCTTGCTCGGCCGCCAGGTGAGTGATGCCCCTGCGCTGTCCAGCGTGCCGTTATAGAAGTCGCCGCCGCACAGGTCGCTGGACAGGTAGACCACCCGGTGCTGCCCGGTGTCGAGTTCCAGGCAGTACTGCGTCCACTCGTAGTCGCCCTCGGGAATCGTCACACCGTCGAAGATTTCAAACGGTTCGCGCAGGTTCTCGCGAAAGCGGCGCACGCTACCGCTCAGCTCATCGGCGGTGAAGTTCGACAGCTCGAGCACTTCGAATTCCACTTCCTCGTAGTCGAGGTCACCGGCCAGCGTCTCGACGCGCGTGCCGCTGATGCCGGACTCTACCGAGCGCAGCCAGTCCGAGTCGGGACGCCAGATGTACCCACCCTCGAACAACAGGTTACGCACGCCGGCCTGGTTGACGAAACCCATGGCCGGATTGAAGTTGGCCTGGATCTCGCGGTAGTCGACATAGCCTTTCCAGCCCTCGGTGTTCGGCGCGCCGAGACTGACGCCGAATGCGGCATCGTCGCCGTCGAACCCGGGCGTGTCCGTCTGCTGGTACCACGCGGCGCCTTCCAGCGTGGCGCCGCTGGCGAAGCGGGTATTCAGGTAACGAAAATCGATGCCCAGCAGGCGGTTGCCGGCATCCGACCAGGGATCGCCGTACGTGGTGATCAGTCCAACAGCCGACTCTTCAAGGACGTTCTTCGACAGGCGTGCCGCGTACAGGTCCTGCGCGGCAATGCCGTCGAAGTCGTCCTGCCGTATCCCGAGAAAGCCGTAGTCGAAGCCGCCGGCGCGCCCCGTCACTTTCAGGCCGCCGTCAATGTCGATGATCTCGCCGCCGGGCGACAGGCCGATCCGGCGGGAGAAGAACGGGCGCCCGGTTTCGTCGTAGATGGAGCCGTCGTCTTCCGCACCAATGCGACCGAACTCGAAGATGTCCATGTCCTGGAGGAAGAAGCTGCGCTGCTCCGGGTAGAAGACGTCGAACCGCGTCAGGTTGACCTGCCGGAGGTCGGCGCCCGTGCCGGTGAAGTCCGTGTTGAGCGTGAGCGTCGCGGTCAGCGCCGGCGTGGGCTTGTAGGAAATATCGAGGGAGGGCTCGAGGGCGGAATCCCGGGTGTCGGCGACGTGGTCGCGCGTTTCCGAGGCCACCAGCGCTGGGACAAACTCGAGCCCCAGGCCCTGTTCCAGGCCCCTCACGCCGGTAATTTTTCCGGAGCTTGCCGGATTGACCTTCCGGTTGTGGGACACCCAGCCGATTTCTTCGGCACGACGCCCGATATAGCGGTAGAAGTTGATGCCCCAGGTGTCGTTGGTGGGCTCGAACGACAGGGTCCGCAGCGGGATCGCGATCTCTGCGACCCAGCCGGTATCGGTCAGGCGTGTCGCGCCGTGCCAGATGCCGTCCCAGCTCCAGTTTTCCTCGACGACGTTGGTAAACAGCGCCTGCGCGCGGACCGCATTGGCCGTAAGGTAGAACGCGTAGCCGCTGCGCTCCTGGTTGAACGGGTCGAGCACCAGCATGATGCCGTCGTCCCCGTCCGAGTAGTCACCCTGCCGCAGGATGCGCGCCGTGATCTTGTCCGGTTCGCGATCGTGCAACTCCGCGGCAACGTAAATGGCGTCGCTGCCGTAGGTAATCAGGAATCGCGACGACTCCGACGGTTCGTCCCCTTCGTTGGGCGAGACCACCCGAAAGTCGACGACTTCAGTCGCCGTCATCCAGGCGAAATCGTCCAGCTGTCCGTCCAGTTCGGGCGCGACGTCCGTGTACGTGGCCGCGATCGACTTGACCGGAGATTGCGCATACGACGGCAAGCCTGCGGGCATCGCCAGCAACACGAGAAAGAGGGGGGCTGCGGCCATACTCAAAGCAAGCTTCCGGGGACGATGCCGCCATGCTAGCGGCTTTTGGCCCTGGCGTCGGGACTCGTGGCGCCGCTGCGTCCCGTGCAAGCGCCAACGTTGGCGTGTTCGCGTTGCTACGGGGCCATTGGTCATGCCAATTGATTTACCAATTATCGATCAGAGGTATCCACTTTCGGTTGCACAACAGGGATTGAATTGGTAAAACATCCTTGCCGTACACACCGGGGGGAACCAGATGTGCGCGTCCAATAATCGGGGGGATCGAGAGACGGTCGCACCTTTGCGACCACGCCAGCGGCATTCCGCCGGCGCTGCTCGATCAACGCCTTGATTCCAGAAAACAACAAGAATCCGCGATCCACGCACGGACCGAAACCGGAAGCAGCCCGCGCGAACGTCGTGCGGCGCTCGCCGTACTCCGGGATTCCGTCGAAGCGTTCTCGTCCATCGCATGACGGCTGGCTTTCGCAATTGTGGGGCGAATTACTCACCCACCCAGTCGCAACAACATCAAATTTGAAGTGGGAGTTCAGGGATATGAATGTCAGGACCTTATTAACGGTTGCGCTGTTTGCGGCGCTACTCGGCTGCAGCAGCGACAGAGACGATATCCCTCTGGTACAGGGCTCCAACGGGGTTGCGACCATTAGCGGCGATGCGGTCGTAGGGGCAACCCTGTCGGCTGCGATCTCGGACAGCGACGGTGTCCAGACCGGTAGTGAGAGCTACCAATGGATGTCTGACGGCGAACAGATTGCAGGCGCGACGTCGTCCTCCTACACCCTGACGTCGGACGAGGGCGGTGAAGCCGTCACTGTTGTCGCGCGTTACACGGACAACTCCGGGCTTCGCGAGACCGTCGAGTCTGCACCGGTCGATATTCAAGCCGCGTTCAATCTGGGTGCGCATTACGTACACGGATTGGTCGATGGCGCCGTATGCGATATCTACGCGGTCGACGCCGCTGGTGTCCCGGCAAGTGTCGCCCTGGCGTCCGGCACGACCACGAGCGGGCTGGTGAATTTCGGCGAACTGGTACCGGTCGACGGAACCGCGCTGATTTCCTGCAATGGCGGCACCTATGTCGATGAATCGACGGGCCTCGTACTCGACGCTCCCGTCACCCGAGCGGTCGTCGATGTTCAGGGTGACGCCGTCTTTACGGTTTCGCCGCTGACCGAGATCGCCACGCAGCTGGCAGAGGCCGCTGGAGACCTGAATACGGCAATCTCCAACTACAACGCTTTCGTCGGCATCAACTTCGGCGTTTCCGACGGCAGCACAAGTGACATCACCAACATCGAGCCGACGGACCTGGCGACAACGGCCGCCGCTAACGATGAAGCCGGCCGATATGCAACGGCACTGGCCCTGATCTCCCAGCTTGATGCAGACGATGCCGGCGCGTCATCGGCAGACATCATCAATGCCCTCAGCGCCGACCTGGCGGACGGTACGTTCTCGCAGGCCGTTGTGGACGATTTCAACGCGGCTGTCCTCGGCCTGGGCACTTCCGCCGTGGCCGACAACCTGGACACCGACGCGTTGGTCACCGTACAGGACGCCATCAACAACGTGCCGGAGCCGGCCGAGTTTGACGACCTCGAAGCGACAATTCCGTTTGACCAGGAAGAGCCGCTTACCGGTACCGTTATCGTTACGGACGTCAACTTCGGTGAAGACCGGATCGTCCCGCAAACCGGTGTCCAAACCACCTACGGGACCTCGTTCAGCATCGAGGAAAGCGGCGCCTGGACTTATCTCCTGGACACGGCGAATGCAACCGTAGCCGACCTGGAAGTCGGCGAGTCGATCTTCGATTCGATACCGATTGCGTCTGTCGATGGCACGACTGCGAACCTTGTCATCCGCATTACGGCGCTGACGCAGGTCGCCGAGATCAGAAACACCATCAACGGTGATACGGGCGAACTGAGATACAACCTGGACCCTCACCAACGGCAGGGCAAGGTCTCGTTCTCGTTCCTGAAGACCGAGGCCCTTGCGGACGATGGCAATGAGAAGGATGCGTACGTCACGTTGTACGGCTCGTCCGGCAGCAACTCGGAATCGCTGGTAGACCTTCGAATCCAGGGAGAGGCAACCGAGACCGACGGAACTATCAGGGCGCCGAGGTTCCTGGTTCGTAATACCGACAGCCCTGATTATCCGGGCGATGTGATTACCGCGCCGCTCACGCTGAATGCCTGGTACGACATTGAAATCATGTGGGACATGTCGCAAACCAACCAGGTCACGATCATCATCAATGGCGAGGTCCTGGGTGGCGGCCCGTTCTCCACGGCTGCCGTGGTCGATCCCGATTTCACGACGCTCGACGAGTGGTTCGGCGAGGGCGTCGAGAGCATCCAGTGGCGATTCGGCGATAACGGAACCACGATTCCCTTCGGCTCCTACTTTGTCGACAACGTCGTCCTCTACTCCGACGCCGCCGGGACCACCCCGGTATTCGAGGACGATTTCGAGGGCTACACCGTTGGAGACACGTTCGGCGGCACGTCGCCGTACCAGGTCGCTATCGACGCGACCGTGTCCGTCTACGACGCCGGCGCACCCACGGAGAACACGCCGGCCGCGTTCTTCGACCTTGGAGGGGCCATCAACAGTGACAGCACCGAACTGTTGACAGGCACGGTCACCGTCCTCGATCCCGACCCGGGTGAGGACATGCTTGTCGCGCAGATGCCGACGGCGACGGAGTTCGGAACATTCTCTATCGCGCCATCCGGCGCGTGGGAATACCAGCTCGATACGGAGAATCCGATCATTGCGGCCATGGTTCAGGGTGACCGGGAAACCGACACCATTCCGATATCATCCGTTGATGGAACCACCGCGCAGTTCGAGATTACGATCAACGGCGTCGGTGGCGATCCCGCTGGTGGCGACACCAACGTCGCGGTCATCGTCGATACGGATGCCAGCGATACCGGAGAACTGCGGTACGCGCTGGACGCAGACGGCCCGCTTGCGGCCGGGCGAGTCGAACTGAAGATCAAGCGACTCGACGACGACCTGGGTGATGGCGATGCGTTCATCACGTTGTACAACGAGAACACGAACAACGACGGCGCCATTCTCGACTTGCGCATCCGGGATGACAGCTTTGAAGTGAGAAGCCCCGCCGGTATCGATACGTCGACGCTTCCGCACACGCTGGATGCGTTCATGGATGTGCGTATTACCTGGGAGTATCCGGGCGGGTCCACGTCGGTGAATCCGGAGGTGGCCATCTCGGTGGATGGCGTCAGCCTTCCGCCGTTCACGCCGGACAACAGCTCCATTGGCGGTGTCACCCACGTTTCCATTCGCTTCGGTGACAATGGCGGTGTGCGCGCGGATACCGGGAAGGTCAGTGTCGACGACCTGGCGATCTACTCGGACACGGCAGGATTCAACCTGGTCTTCTTCGACGACTTCGAGTCGTACCTCGAGGGTGATTCGCTCGACTCGGACAACGCGGCCTCGCCGTATCACTCCAATACGTCGGAAGCGACAGTGGAAACCGTTCCCGGTTCAGGAGGTCCCGGCACGCCGGGCAACAAGCTTGCCGAGATCATCGACACCGATCCTGCGGATACCGGCGAGTTGCGGTATGCGCTGGACGCCGACGGCCCGCTGGCGGCAGGTCGCCTGGAGGTCGCGGTGAAACGACTGGATGACGACCTGGGAGACGGTGATGCCTTCATCACCTTATACAACGAGAACACCAACAACGACGGTGCCATTCTCGATTTCCGTATCCGGGACAACAATTTCGAGGTGAGAAGCCCCGGCGGTATCGATACGTCGACGCTTCCGCATGCGCTGGATACCTTTATGGATGTCCTGGTCACCTGGGAGTACCCGGGCGGCGACACGACGTTGCTTCCGGAGGTCACGATCTCGGTGGGCGGTGTCAGCCTGGCGTCGTTTACGCCGGACAACAGCTCGTTCGGCGGCGTAACGCACGTTTCATTCCGGTTCGGTGACAACGGCGGTGTGCGTGCGGCAACAGGCATCTTCAGTGTCGACGATCTGGCCATCTACTCGGACAAGAATGGCCTGTCCCGAGTGTTCTCCGATGATTTCGAGTCGTACCTGGAGGGCGACTCGCTCGACACCGACAACGCGGCTTCGCCCTATCACTCGAACACATCCGAGGCGACGGTTGGGGCCGAAGAAGGTGCGACCGGCGGCCCGGGAACGCCGGGCAACAAGGTTGCCGAGATCATCGACACCGATCCGGGCGATACGGGTGAGTTGAGGTACGCGCTGGATGCGGCAGGTCCGCTTGCCGCAGGGCGTCTGGAGGTGGCGGTCAAGAGGCTGGATGACAGCCTTGGCGATGGCGATGCTTTCGTCACGTTGTTCAACGAGAACACGAACAACGACGGCGCCATCCTCGATCTCCGTATCCGGGATGACAATTTCGAGGTGCGGAGCCCTGCCGGAGTTGATACGTCAACGCTGCCGCACACGCTGGATACATTCATGAACGTGCTGGTGACCTGGGAGTACCCGGGTGGCGACACGGGTCAGCTTCCGACCGTTACGCTTTCGGTGAACGGCGTCAGTCTCGCTCCTTTCACGCCCGACAACAGCGCCGTCGGTGGCGTGACGCATGTGTCGTTCCGGTTCGGCGACAACGGCGGCGTGCGTGAGGCCACCGGCATATTCAGCATTGACGAGCTAGCCATCTACTCCGACACGGCAGGTACAGCTCAAGTATTCGCCGATGATTTCGAGTCCTACCTGGATGGCGACTCGCTCGACACGGACAACGCGGCTTCGCCGTATCACTCAAATACATCCGAGGCAACGGTGGGAGTGGAGGAATAACATGCAACTCGAAGACACACTCAAAGCGTTACTTGCCGCATGCCTGACGGTGTTCGTCGGCTCGGCCGCTCTGGCCCAGGAGGCCGAACAAGCCGAACAAGCCGACGGCGCTACGGATGAAATCGAAGAGATCGTCGTGACCGGGGCCAGGGCGACGGTGCAGAGCTCGATCGACATCAAGCGTAACTCCACCCAGATTGTCGATGGACTGTCTGCCGACGAGATCGGTGATATTCCGGCGCTGTCGATCGGAGACGCGCTCGAGACCATCACGGGTGCCACGGCGCACCAGGAGAACGGCGGTGCAACGGAACTGTCGATTCGAGGACTGGGGCCGTTCCTTGGGACGACGGTAATCAACGGCCGGGAGGCGACGAACGGCAGCGGTGACCGGTCTGTCAACTTCAGCATCTTCCCGTCCGAGATGTTCAACAAGATCGCGATTCACAAGACGCAATCGGCGGAGTACATCGAGGGCGCGGTCAGTGGCCAGGTGCACCTGGATACCAAGGAACCGCTGGTCTACGGCAAGCGCCTGCTGCAGGCCGACATCAAGCTGGCACACAGCCCCTACGAGTCCGACATGGAGAACGGCGAGGATTTCGGGTCCCGAGCCACGCTTTCCTATATCGATCAGTTTGATTTCGACAATGGCGCGCGCCTCGGTATCTCCATTGGTGCGCAAGTCCGGGACGAGTCGAACCCGGAGCAGGAGTACCAGACCACGTCCGGTGAAGGGCGCCTGGAAGCTTGCGAGTTGACGTCGTTCAGCTCGAACGCGTTGCCGACGGTCACCACCGGGCGCTGCCATGACAATGGCGCTGGCGTCAGTAATGACGAAATCCAGGCCCTGATCGACTCCAACCCGAACTACAATTCGGTCGAGGACATTCCGTTCGCCTACATTCCGCGCGATCATCGCTACCGTCAGAACACGACGGAAGATGAGCGGGAGGCCATTTTCACCAGCGTTCAGTTGCAACCCAATGATCGCCTGGATATCACGTTTGATTTTCAGTACTCCGAGCGTGACCAGCGCGAGATGCGAAAGGATTTCGTGTTCGGGTCCACGCAGGAAGACATATCCGCGCTGACGTCGAATCCGCGGACGGGTGTCGTCAGGTCTTCAGTGTCCGAAACCTATTTCCTGTCCTACACGACGGACTTCCGGCGGCTCGAGGACTACACCGGGTACGGGCTCAACCTCGATTACGCGCTCAACGATAATCTCGAGTTCAGCTTTGACTACTCCTCGTCCGAGACGAATCGTACCGAAACGGACGTTGAGATGGGGTTGGGGGCGACTCAGAACAATCTCGTCGGCGGTAACAGCGAAGACTTTACCGTTCAGCTCGATGTGAACCACGATGTCTCGGGCGCAGCGATTGCCACGATCCTTGACGACGGTGGCAACGGGTTCGAGGTGACGGACCCGACCTACTTCAACGCAAGGAACCGGGGTCGCATCCGGGCACGCGAGATCACTCGCGACAATACGCTGGATGCCTTTCGCGCAGACCTCGCCTGGACGCGGGATTCGGGCGCGATTCATACGGTCAAGGCGGGTGTAAGAGCCTCCGAGCTCCAGTACATTTCGCTGGGCGGGCTGAGAGATGCGCCCGGCGAGAGCCTGTTTGAGGACGAGGACCTCGTAACGCCCGATGGCGTCGCCGACAATGACGTGACGGACGCCATCCTGGCCAACGTGCTGGCGTGTGCCGACCGGAGCTTTCCGGAATCCGGCTTCCTGTCGAACGTCCGGGACGAAGAGCTGATCACCAACGCCAGCAGCGGTACGTCGGTCAGCCAGTACGCGACCTTCAACTTTGAGTGTGCCGCCAATGCCTGGCTGGTGAATTACGGCGGTTTGTCCGGAATCCAGTTCCAGAGAGGCGTCAACTCGGGCACCAGCGACGTCACGGAGGAAACGCTGGCGGTCTATGCGCAAGCCGACTTCTATACAGAGCTGGGCGGCCTGCCGGTGAGGGGCAACTTTGGTGTTCGCTACGTGGACACGGACATCACCTCCGTGGGCTACCGGGGGCCGATCACCGTTGAAGAATACACCGAGGGGTTCGTCGTCTCGGAAGGTGACCCGGGTGTGGAGGGTTACGAGACCGATACCCAGAAGAGCGACTACCAGGAGCTTCTCCCCAGCCTGACGGTCATCGTGGATCTGGATGACGACCTTATCCTGCGAAGTGGCATCTTCAGGGGCATGTCGCGCCCGGACCCTCACGCCTATGGCAACGGCCGCGCAATCCAGGAAAACGATATCAGCAATGCCTACTCGACGCTGGCCGAGGCGGTCAACGGGATCACGGCGACCGGCAATCCTTACCTGGAACCGATCATGTCGACCAATCTTGACCTCGGCCTGGAGTGGTATCCCAACGCAGATACCATGATTGCCGGATTGATCTACTGGAAGGAATTCAACGGTAGCTATGAAACGGTCGCCCAACTCGAAACCTTCGACCTCGATGGCAACGATGTGCAGGGCTGGGTGGAAACCACGCAGATCAGCGACGACACGAGTACGATCAGCGGCATCGAGATCACGTTGACCCACGCGTTCGACTACTTGCCGGGGTTCCTGAGCGGATTCGGCGGCAAGTTGAGCTATAACTACGCGGACTCGGACTTCGAGTTCGAGGACCAGTTCGGTGGCGATGGCGTTCAGATCACGATTGACCAGGAGACGGGCGAAACCACCGAGACGGCACTGATCGGCATTCTCCCGCCCGCGAACCTGTTCGGCCTGTCCGAACACGTGAGCTCGACGCAGCTGTACTGGACCAGCAACAAGTGGAACGTCCAGGCGATCTACAACACGCGGTCCGGCTACATGCAGCAGTTCGGACGGGACGAGAACGGCCGAATTCGCTACACGAACACCACGCAACGGCTGGACATGCGGGTCAATTACAAGCTGACCGACAATATCCAGCTGAACCTCGAGGCCAAAAACATCACCGATGAACCGCGTATCGACTACCGTGCCATCGATGGTAATACCTACCAGGCACTCACTTATGGACCTCGCGTGTTCTTTGGCGTCAAGGGCAAGTTCTAGATTGCAGCCACCAAGGGCTGTATGTCCGGAAGGCATTGAAACGGCCTTGAGGCGGTGAGTAAGGTGCCGGGCAGTACGGGCTGCCCAGCCACCTTTGTTTGGAGGAAAGTCTTATGCGAATCGTGTTGGCGAGCGCGGTATTGGCGCTGCTCCTGGCGTCGGTGACTTACGCAGAAAATCCGGCGGACAAGTTCGACCTGCGATTCTGGAAGTTGACGCTGCCCCTCGATGAGAACGGCGACGGCAAGGTCGATGAGGTCAAGGTCGGATCCCTTCACAACTACTCGCATCCGGACTTTTTCTACCTGGACGACGCCGGTTACCTGGTGTTCGCGGCCCCCAACAAAGCGATGACGACAGCCGGGTCCACCAACACGCGAAGCGAACTGCGGCAGATGCTTCGTGGCCGGAACACCAGCATCGGGACTCACGATCCCATGAACAACTTCGCGCTTGAGGCGCACCCCGGGTCCAGGTCCTTTGCGGACGTCGGCGGGCAGCTCGAGGCCACGCTGCGAGTGTTGCACGTCGCAAGAAATGCCAGGCATGCGAACAAGAAGCCGGCGTACTCGGTGGTGGTCGGTCAGATTCACGCGGACAAGGACCAGGGCGTCATCAACAAGGGCGAGGGCTTCGGGTGGGGCAACGAGCCGATCAAGATCTACTACAAGAAGTGGCCCGGGCACGAGACCGGTTCGGTGTTCTGGACCTACGAGAGGAACCTGCCGAGAGATGATCCGGACAGAACCGACATCGCCTACCCCGTCTGGGGCAATACCTGGGAGAACCCCGAAGACCCCGGTGAAGAGGGGATCGCGCTCGGCCAGCTGTTCAACTACAACATCAACGTGCACGGCAACATCATGTACCTGACGTTCAGGACGACCGATCCGTCGCAAACAGTGCAGTACGAAGTCGACCTGTCAAACAACGTCGATGCCTACGGAAACGTTGATGAAAAGGACAATCCGGGAGGCTACTCGGGCGACGCGATGTACTTCAAGGCGGGCGCGTACAATCAGTGCAGCGCGAAAGATGACGACGGCATGTGGTACGCCGCTTGTGCCGGAACCGGGGACTGGGCGGTGGACGAAGCCAATGGCGACTACGTTGCCGTGGCCTTTCGTCGAATTCTGTTGACACGTTCTGTCGATCCGTCGAACTAGCCGCATGGATACCCGGCCCGGTTGCCAGCGATCCGACGTATCGTGGTGGGCGACTCCAAGAGGTCATTGTCAAAGATGAACTATCGCGCCGGTCTGGTTGCAAGCCTGCTCGCGGTCGCAGGATGTGGCGGCGGCTCG